>OGHC01000001.1_pt1 | contig 412224 bp, 352 predicted proteins | sample 1571381 | NCBI WGS metagenome assembly OGHC01 (sample SAMEA2581945, study PRJEB24529) | metagenome | biome: Human gut stool | place: China | collected 2011 | reverse complement strand
CGTATATGGAGTATGCGATGATTTTTTGTCTATAGTTTTATTGGTGATTAGTATAAAACCGCCCCGCCGTATCTGATATATCCCAAAAGCCGCTTAACTTTTGGGCATATCAATACAGCGGGGCGGTGTCATATCATCTTTTAGTCGTAAATATCCTTAAGGAAATCGTAGTTGTAGCTTTGTGTCTTTCTGTTGAACCAGTCACTGCAGTCCCAGATCATTGCGCAGTAGCCCATTTCGCTTGAAAGATCATTAACAGACCGTAAGAACTTGTCGGTGCCCTTTTTCATAACGTGTTTTCCGCCGTCTGTGTTGTGGCAGACACCGTATTCGCCGATGATAACGCCGTAGCCTGCGTCGGTGAATTTCCTCATTTTTTCAAAATCCCTGCGCATTGTATTGTAGTCGTCCTCGGTGCCCCAGCTGCCGCTGTAGCCCCATGAGTTGCTCTTCTTGTCGGCAATGCAGAATGTGGAGGGCGAATAGTAATGTACCGATACCAGCAGACGATCCTTTGCGGTGTCGTCGGGCATTTTGAACCTGTTGTCGGCGGTCTTGGAAATGTCGGTATCGTAGCCTGCGATGAGCAGGAATCTGGACTTGTTCTTGCCGCCTGTGCTTCTTACTATGTCAACGAATTTCTGGTTGATGCTGTTTACTCTTTCATAGCTCTCGTTCATGCTGGAGCTGCCCTTTGTCTTGCTGCCAAGCTCCTCGTTTGCGGACTCGAATATGAGCTTGTCGGAGTAGGACTTGTAATGCTTTGCTATCTGCTTCCACATGGCGGTGTATTTGTCCATGGCTGCCTGAGCGACCTTTTCATCGGAGGAGCCGAAGTCCTCCCACCAGCCGCCGTCCCAGTGAATGTTGATGATGCAGTACATATCATTGTCAAGGATATAGCCCACGATCTCGTCAATTCGGTCGAAATACTCGGGGGAGATGGTGTATTTGCCGTCCTTTGACATCATGTTTGACCATGCCACGGGGACACGGACAGACTCAAATCCGCTGGCTTTCAGGGACTTTATCATGGCAGCAGTGGTCTCGGGCTGACCCCATGCCTTTTCGTAGTCCTTGGGGGTTGCATCTGCGCCCAGCCATGTTGCAACGGATTCCATGGTGTTGCCTAAATTACAGCCGTCGCCCATTTTCTTTGCCAGAGCCACCGCAGCGGAATTTTTGCCTGATGTTTTTGCACTGCTCTCAGCGGCGGAGGCAACGGTTACGGTTATCTTTTCGGAGATATTTCCCGTGATGTACTTGCTGCCCGACTTTGTAAGAGCTGCGACCTTGAAATAGTTCTTGCCCTCAGCCAGACCTTTTACCGAGGTCTTGGTGGAGGTGACGGTTTTAAGGTTCACGAACTTCTTTGCGCTCTTGTCATACTGATAGATGCGGTATGCGTCTGCGCCCTTTACAGCCGACCACGACAGCACGGCAGCCGTTCCGTTCACTGCGGCTGTAAAGTCCTTGGGGGCATTGAGCTTTTCTGCGGCATAAGCCACTGTGGAAAGGCTGAGCCCGGTCTCGGGGGGAACTATTGGCATTGTGCCCAGCATTGCGGCTGCAAGAATTATGGCAGGTATTCTTTTTATTTTCATTATCAGCGCTCCTATAGTTTATTATATGGTAATTATACATCCTTTTATAGCAAAAGTAAATAGCTTTTTTCGTAATGCGGGATATCTTTTTGTGCAGTATGGCTTCTGCATTGTTAAAAAAGTTGTTCGTTATATTTATAAATCTGAGCTATAATATAATTACACTACAGCAATCCACAAAAATATCTATGTGGCTTTATGCAAAACCGAAAGGCAGATAATATGAAAGAGATAAAACAGGAATTTCTTACGGGAGAGCGGGCATTGTTTCAGGGACATGACCTGCGCATAACCGATACTATATTTGATGACGGCGAATCACCGCTGAAAGAGAGCAGGAACATAGAGCTGTACGGCAGTATGTTCAAGTGAAAATATCTTCTTTGGTACTCGGAAAACATCACCGTGAAAAACTGCACATGGTTCGAGATGGCACGGGCAGGCGTGTGGTACACCGGAAATATGACCGTTACCGACCTGGTCCTTTACGGCAATTATTCCTTTGACGGTGCCAAAAATGTGGAGGTACATAACTCCGGACTTCCTTCCAATTTTGGTTTATATTTGTTTATGATCTTACCAATGATTTGCTCTTCCACTTTCCGCCCTTATATCTGAGCAGACTTACTGCCGCTGTGACAAACCATGTACAGCAGGTGGTGAGCCATATTCCCCAGTGACCTATCACGGGGATAGCCGTCAGCACCAGTGACAGTCCTATTCGGCAGATGACTTCCGCTGTGCCGTTCACAAGTGCATAGCCTGTGTCGCCTGCGCCGTTCAGAAAGCCTCGGACGGTATGTATTATTCCCAGCGCCCAGTAGAAGCAGGCGGTCATCACTATTGCTTTTGATGCAATGCTGATAACGTCCGTGCCATTTACGAAAAAGCCTGTGATATTTCTTCCGAACAGTATGAATATTACCAGCACCGCAAAGGCGAATACGGTCGATATCTTCACTGCCGCTTTAAGTCCGTTCCGTGCTCTGTCCTCCTTGCCTGCTCCGATGTTCTGTCCTGTAAAGGTGGAAACGGCGGCGTTCAGCGATGAAAAGGGCTGCTGTACGAACTGCTCTATTCTCATGGAAACGGTATATGCCGCCATGACGGTCTCGCCGAAGCCGTTTGTTACTCTCTGAAGCGCCACCATGGAAACGGATATAAGTCCGTTCTGGGCAGCTATGGGCAGACCCGCTTTTATGCACTGCAACATCATCTTTTTATCCGCACGCATATCCTCATGGGAAAGGCGCAGGCTGCTGTTGCATTTGAAGCAGAATATTATGCACACCACTGCCGAAAGTCCCTGTGCAAGCACTGTGGCAAATGCCGCTCCGCCTGCGCCAAGCTTCAGGACTACCACGAAAAACAGATCCAGCAGGACGTTGAGTATGCTTGCCGCACCCAAAAATATCAGCGGTGTCTTTGAGTCGCCCAGGGCACGCATTACCGCATTTATCCAGTTATATGCCGCTACGGCAACCGTTCCGCCGCAGGCTATGCGCATATAAAGCGCAGATGTGCCAATAAGCTCATCGGGGACGTTCAGCAGCCTCAGCACAGGCTCTGCCAGCAGCACGGAAATTATGCTTACTGCTATGCCGAATATGGCGGTTACCACTGCCGAGCTGAAAATGGCGCTTTTCATGCGCTTATGGTCGCCCATGCCGAAAAGCTGTGCGATTATTACGCCTGCGCCTATGGAAAGACCAATGCAGAGGGTGTAGAAAAGGTATGTTATTGAGCCTGTTGCGCCCACTGCCGCCAGTGCGCTGTCTCCCAAAAAGGTTCCCACTATTACCGTGTCAACGATGTTATAGGTCTGCTGGAGCAGATTGCCGCCCAGCAGGGGCAGGGCAAATCTTACGATGTGCCCCGCTTCGCTGCCCTCGGTCATATTTCTTGATGTATCCATATTACTTCTTCTTTTTCTTTACTGTTACTGCTATTGCGGCAGCAGCAGCGGCAGCTGCTGCAATTCCCCCTGCAACGCCTGCCACAGCCGCAGGGGATATCTTTTTGCTGCTTGCATTTTCTGCGGTGGTTTCATCGGTTGCCGATGTCTCGGTCTCTTCGGGTATCTCCTCCACAGGTTCTTCCTCGGGGAGAAGCACTTCGCCGCCGATTACCTCCATGCCGTCAACGCTGTAGTCGCCCATGGCAACGGTTATCTTTGCAGTGTGATGAGTGTTTTCCAGACCGCTGCAAAGGTATGATGTTCCTCTGGAGCCTGTTTTGTAAACACCCTTTATCTCAGCCTCGCCGCCGTCTATGGAAACGGAGAGGACTGTCTCGCCGCCTGTTTCGCCTGTAAGTGCAAAGCCTGTGCCGTCAAAGCTTACGGTAAGAACGGAATCGACCTTGCCCTTGGAAATGGTTCGCTTGTAGTTCTTGAAGCTGCTCATGGTGTTGTGCTCCCACTCGCCCTCATACTCAAAGCAGGCATCGGTGTTGTCATAGCGGGTGATGTATGTGTTGTCGCCCACAGGCTCGATTGTCAGGTCGCCAAAGCGGTTCTTGTTGTATGAGCTGTAAAGTGCTGCCCTGCCTGCGCCGATAAGTGCGTCGGAGCTGTCATATTCCGTTACCTGTGCGCCGTCGATATATGCACGGATAACCACGCCCTCAGCTTCGATCTTCAGGCTGTGGGAAGCGGAGCCGTCAAAGCCCTCGATCTTGCCCGAAGCCCTGTCGGTGTTGTCTGACTTGAGCTTCCAGCTGCCGTCCTCATAAAGCTGGAGCCAGTAGCCGCTGTATGCGTTGCAGGCAAGAGTGTATCTGAGGCCTGCGCCCACGTAGTTTGCGGACTTATCCTCCGCAGGGTCAAAGGAAACATTCACAGCCACGCTGTAGTTGTACCATCTGTCATCGCCCAGAGTGGTGACAGGGTCGGGAGTCCAGCCCCAGTCCTTTGCTCTGATATCCTGGGTTATCTGCTGAACGAGATAGTTTCCGCTGTCGGATACCTCTACCTCAAATGCGCCGCCCTCGTCGGTGGTGTATCTGGGAGCATAGCCTCTTGATGAGAGGTAGTCCTCGGGATAGTCTGCATACTCAAAGTCATCGGAATAGGGGAGACTGAGCAGAGTTTTTTCGGAAGTATCCATATTAACATACTCTGTTCTCTCGGGAGAAACTGTGGAAACGGTCACGATTGAATCGGGCTTTACGGAAACTGTATATGTGTATGCTCCGTCCTTTTCCACGGGAGTTATATCGGCTATCTTTTTGAAATAGTTTTCGTCATATTCGCCGCTTTCGGGACTGTCAGGACCTCTTGTTTCCCACACGCTAACATCGGCGGAAGCCTTATCCAGTGCGGAAACGGTAAAGGTGTAGTCCATGGTCTCGGCGGTGGTGTTGGTGATGATCGTGCTGTAGTCGCCTGTTTCGGGGTCTGCGGCAGTCATGTAGCTGTAAACTGCGTCAACGATTGCATGACCGTCACCGCCGGGTTTGCCGTCGCTGTAGCAGGCGCTGTCGATAAATGCCCAGCCCTTTTCGATAAACCGGGAGAAGTGCAGCGAAGTGTAAAAGCCGCTGTCCAGCAGATAATATCCGCTCCATGGATCGCAGGCAGTGATGAGCTGCTTCTGGCAGTAGCAGGCGCCGTCATAATAAGCGGATACCACGGGCTGATACTCGTAGAGGGTCATTTTGCCGTTGGGGTACATTCCGATGATACGGTTTGCAATGTCAAGAGCGCCGTTTATGCCTGCAAGGCCTGAGCCGTCAAACCTGTATGCGCCCTGAGCATAGCCCATGGGGGAGCTTGCCTCGCTGAACCACAGCTCCTTGCCGTTATCCTCGGCGATCTTCTTTGCAACGTTTGTGGAGCTGCTGGTGTAGTGGCTGCCCACCACATCTACCGCATTCATAAGCTCCTCGTCCTGATACATTCTGTCAGCAAAGCCCCAGGTGCAGACCTCTTCTCCGCCGACTATCATTATCTTGGAGTAATCATATGGGCAGTCTGTTTCGCTTTTCAGGTGTTCGGAAAGATATTTTACCCAGTCAAGGTCGGCAGCTCTTTCGTTCTGAACGGCGCTTACGTAATCAAACTTTATGCCGTAGGTCTCATAAGCTGCGTCAAGGGTCTCCTTGTACCACTTGTATCTTGCGGCGTAGGTGTCGTCAGCTTCGCTTATCCAGCGTGGCTCGCTCCACCATAGCATATCAAGGGTAAGGTCGGGATTTATCTGCTTTGCGTCCGCCGCCAGCTGATAGCCTGCGCCTCTTGTAACGTCAGCCTTTTCGTCAGCGCTGCGCATTACCGAGGGCTCTGTTCCCGATGATGAGTTTACATCGGAGCCCATTTCCAGCTTCAGGTGAGTTATACCGATGCCCTCCTTGCCGAACATATACTCCATTATCTGCCAATATGCTTCGGGATTTTCTGCCTTGTAGTCCAGCAGGAGACGGGAGGAGTTGTTGCCGCTGACCATTCCCGCACCTCTGTAGCGCATATTTTCCTTTAGATTTGCAGTAGTTCCGTCAATGATTATGTTGTTTCTATCCACAGTTTCTTCCTCCGCTTCGCAGACGGGCGCAGCAGTGAGCATAACTGCCGCAGCAGCTCCGCAGGCCGTGAGCCTTTTCATATTTTTCAAAGAAATTTCTCCCCTCATTATGAGCATTTATAAGATTATTATAATAAAATGCTTATTCATGAAAAAGAGGACCGTGCACAATTATCCTTTTCCTGTAAATAATTATAGCGCCTTTGTGCCTGTACGTCAATCTGAAATATTTTGCATATTATTACGATTTTAGCATCACATCAGTACCGTGCCCCTTGAACGCCTGTACTCTCTGGGGGAAACGCCCTCTATCCTGCGGAAAACTATGCTGAAATAGTTCCTGTCCTCATAGCCCACAGCTTTGCCGATGTCGCCTATCTCACGGTCGGTGTTCACAAGCAGGGACTTGGCTTCCGATATCCGCCGCCTTGCAAGATATTCCAGCGGCCGCATAGAGGTCTCCGCCCTGAACACACGGCAGAAGTGCTGGACGGACACTCCCGACAGTGCCGCAAGGGTTTCCGCACGGATATCCTCCGCATAATTGCTGTCGATGTACCTTACCGCCAGGGAGGATATGTCATTTCCCGACCGCTTTTCCTCATCACGGGAGAACATGGAGCTTCGCATGGCAAGGATATATTCATATAAAAGTGCGGAGGAATTTTCGCCGCCGTTTACGGGGTCAGCCGCAGCGGAAAATATCCTGCTGAATATCCTGCCGCATTTGTCCTCGTCAAAATGCTCGGAGTAGGCAAAGCCCTGAAAGCCCATGGCTTCCATAAGCTCGCCTGCGTGCTGACCTCGGAACACCAGCCAGTTTGTGACCCATTCTCCCGCAAGAGGGTGATATTCGTGGGGCTTTGCGGGGGCGATGTAGAATACCGAGCCTGCACGGAGTATGTATTTTTTGTCATCGACCGTAAGCACACCTGCCCCCGATGATGTGAACAAAAACTGGTGGGAGACAAGTCCCTTTTCCCTTGCCACACGGTACTCGGGGTCGGATATTCCTATGCCTGTAAGATAAAAGGGCAGCCTGTCCTGCCTGCCTATAACGGGATATACTGCCTGAGTCATATGATGTCTCCTTTTGCATTGTTTTTATATTATTATACTATAATTATGATGAGCAGGCAAGATAAAAACAGCTGCTGCATTTTATAACATTTCATAAAATGCAGCAGCTATTGTATTATATCAGAATTTTATCTCCGTCACCGCACACTCTGTACTGCTGAGAACTGAGCTCAGCTTATCGGGCTGGTGAGTGCCTGCATACAGCGTAAAGCTGTCGGAAAAGCGCTTTCTTGTGCCGCTTTCATCTACCGAGGTGAACGCCCTTTCGGGAACGGAAACGGTCACGCTCCTGCTTTCGCCTGCCCTGAGCTTTATGCGCTCAGAGGGTAAGACCCTTGTAAATATCTCTGTCACCGTGCTTTGCGTACTGGGCATATTTTGCACGGGTCTCCTCGGAGGTTATCTCGCCTGCCTTTTCCATAAGCTTTGTGTCAAACATGGCGGCAAGTCCGATCGCCTGGGGGAACATGGTGGCTGTGCCTGAGCGGGCAAGTCCGTGAAGTCCCTCGTTCCACCAGTTATAGGCGGGAATGCCCAGCCTTTTTATCTCGGGAGCATCGTATCTGAGCTGGCTTGCTTGCTCTTCAACGGTCATGGCATCTGTCAGCGCTTCCGCACGTTCCTGCACGCTGAGAGTTTCATCAAGATATTTTTCCATATTATCAACCTTTCGGAATATCGCTGGGATCATACTGATATTATACATCATAAATCTTTGCTATTCAAGGCAATGTGATGCTTTGACGGTGAATATTCTGCGATTTTGCGCCTGATGAAATGAGCATTCGGGATTTTTTCAAAAAAGGTATTGCAATTTTTCATCGGGTGTGATATAATATTACAGTCACACGGAGACGTATCGAAGTGGTCATAACGGACATGACTCGAAATCATGATGCCCCCTGAGGGACGAGGGTTCGAATCCCTCCGTCTCCGCCAGAATAAACGGCTTGGATAAATAATCTGAGCCGTTTTGTTTTTGACTTGCCCGCACTCTGTAATTTTACCTATAAAGTAAAAAATCTCCCCCTCAATCGAGAAGCGGGAGATTTTTTTATACTAAGAACCAATTAAAAACTACACAAAAAATCAAGCATAATCTTGCATATATGGATTATGCGATGATTTTTTGTCTGTAGTTTTATTGGGGATTAGTATTATATTATCTCTATTCCAAAATGCGCCGACAGTTTATTTTCCTTTTCGGGAAGTACACGGTATTTGTCCGCCAGAGCAGGGCCGCAGGAATTTGAACCCACGCCTGCCATTCTGCTGTCGATGCAGATAACGGAGCTGCCGCATTTTTCAAGCTCGTAGTTGTGGCGCTTCTGTGCCAGCTCCTCCTGGGTGTATTCAGAGGCATTAAAGGAGAAATCATTGTCGGAGGTAAACTTCACGCAGATATCGCCGTTGCTTACATTCACGTATCGGCAGCCGTAATGCGAGGAGTTTTCCTGAGGTCTTACATAGTCCTCAAACATATCTGCGATATTTGCGGAGAAATGACCCATATAGCTTGAAAGGTGCTTGTCAATATAGCTTTCATGTGGGCCGTATCCGAAGTAATCTACAGCTTCAAAGCTTCTCGGCATGAAAAAACGTATGCCGAAGCGTGGTAGATTTTCCACCTTGTTGGAAAATTCTGCGGTGCAGCTGATGTTCAGTTTGCAGCCGACAGAATATGTTACATTAAGCTTTGCAAATGGCTGATGAATGCTCCAGCCCATAGACTGGCTCACGGTGATGATAACTTCCGAGTCATTGCTTGTAACAGCCGTGTCATAGCATTTTACGGTGAAGTCGTTAAGGTGCGCCCTGTACCAGCTGCCCTTCATAACATCGTTGTCGGTGGGAGCACGGAAGAAATTGAACTGCATGGGCTTTTGGAGCAGCTCAGTTCCGTTGTGGCTGATGCTGTCAAAAACGGCGTGGCGCTTGTCAAAATGATATATCGTGCTGCCCGATGTTATTGTTATATCAAGGGCGGTTTCTTTAAAAGAAGTGACACTGCTGCCGGTCGTCTGCTTATCCGTGCCGCATATTTTCAGCTGGTCAAAGCAAATTTCATAGCCCTTGGAGCAGAAAAGTGTATCTTCCTTTGCGGTGAAAATGAACCTGATATATGTCTCGTTTTCATATTCCTTTGCCGCATTCGGAATAATCACCTCGGTGCTGCCCATAGGCGGTATTGCAATATCTGCACAGCCTGTGGATATAATTCCGCTGTCATCGGTTATCTCATATCGGCAGTCAAGGATATCGCCCGCATTTGCAAATTCAAGGGTGCTGTTAAAGATGAAATGTCCCTTTTCACTGCCGGCCAAAACTCTCACAGGGCGGTATGCCTGCTTTAGTTCAAGCAGACCCGTGTGAGGTGTGCGGTCGGGATAAACAAGACCGTCCATGCAGAAATTGCTGTCGTTATGCTTTTCGCCGAAGTCGCCGCCGTAGCCGTATTTTACCCTGCCGTCAGCCACGCCCTGAGGAACGGTGTGGTCGCACCATTCCCACACAAAGCCGCCGCAGAACCGTGGGCTTGAATAAAATGCGTTGTGGTAATTCTCCAGGTCGCCTGGACCGTTGCCCATGGCGTGGCAGTATTCGCAGAGCACAAAGGGTCGGTGCTCGTCCTGCTTTTCAAGGAAGCCTGCCATTTCCTTGGTGTCCCAGTACATTCCCGATACCACGTCAAGGATATCGGTGGGCGTATCGTCCAGCCTGTGGGTGCTTTCGTAGTGGAGCAGCCTTGTTTCGTCCAGCGATTTTACCAGCCTGCCTGCCGCCAGCATATTCTCGCCCCAGCCGCTTTCATTTCCCAGTGACCAGAACACAACGCAGGGGCGGTTTATATCCCGCTTCACAAGAGCTTCCGCACGGTCGGTTATGGCTTTCTCGAACTGCTTGTCGCAGGCGATAAGGGCAATGCCGTTGTATGGCTCGGGAGCGTCCCACTTGAAATTGTTATAGACCTCCACGCAGCCGTGGGACTCCATATCCGCTTCGTCGATAACGTAAAAGCCCATTTGGTCGCACAGCTGATAAAACAGGGGCGAGTTGGGATAATGTGAGGTTCTTACGGCGTTGATATTGTGCTTTTTCATCAAGATAAGGTCTGCCTTCATCTGCGATACCGAAGCATAATAGCCTGTGTCGGGATAGCTGTCGTGGCGATTCACGCCCTTGAATTTTACAGCCTGACCGTTTACCTTGAACACGCCGTTCTCCACGGATATTTTCCTGAAGCCTACCTTTTCGCCTATGGTCTCCTCGCCTGCAAATACAGTCAGGTCATAAAGATATGGCTTTTCAGCCGACCACAGCTTTGGGGCTTGTATGTTGATAACAGTTTTTTCACCGTCAGTCGCACTGAAATTTGTTACAGTGTTTCCGTCCCTGTCGGTAAGGGTCGCCGTAACGTCACAGCCAAAGGGGGTAAATTCAAGCTTTGCGGAAGCATCATCGGAGAGAATGGTTTTCGCGATGTAGTTTTCAAGCCGAACTTTTGGTCGGGACAATACATAAACATCACGGAAAATTCCCGAAAGTCTTATCTTGTCCTGATCTTCAAGATAAGTGCCGTCGCACCATTTCAGCACCGCTGCGGTTATTTTGTTTTCGCCCTCACGGAGCAGTGGAGTAATATCAAATTCCGAGGTGCTGTGGGACACCTGGGAATAGCCTGCAAATTCGCCGTTTATGTACAGATATACGCAGCTGTCTATGCCCTCGAAAACAAGTATCCTGTCGTTTCCGTCGGGGGAATAGTTATAGCTCCTCTGATAGATGCCCACGGGGATATCATCGGGCACATACGGCGGGTCATAGGGGATAGGGTAGCAGACGTTTGTGTACTGGGGCTTGTCATAGCCGTGAAGCTGCCAGTTTGAGGGCACAGGTATTTTTTTATCAAACCCCGATGATATAAAATCGTCCTCTATATCAATAATGCTGCCGTAAAATTTAAAATCCCAGTCGCCGTTCAAAAGCTCAAATCTGGCTGAGTTTTCCCTGCTTTCAAATGGGTCTTGTCCTTTTGAAAAGGGGATAAAATAGCAGTGCTTATCAAGGGTGCCGATGTGAAGAGCTTCCGTATTTTCATGGTATATCATTTTGCTTTTGGGTGATCCCACGGAAGATATTTTTGAAATGTCCATAGCCGACCTCCTGTAATTTCATATTCGTTGAATGTATTGTAACACCTATTGACAGGCAAGTCAATAGATGATATTATGAATTTATAACAATATGAATATGGAGAGTGATTTTTTTGTTCTTCTGTGACTATCCTATCATACGCAGCGAAAAACAGTTGCCTGTTTATCTTGTGAATATGGGTCAGCAGCATTGCCAGGATCATATTATCCGCCCCGAGGGATATCCACATCATCAGATACTTTACTGCACAAAGGGCAGCGGAACGCTTATATGCGACGGGCGAAAAACTCACATTCCGCCCAATACCGCTGTATTCATGCCTGCAAACTATCCCCATGAATATTACGCCGAGGAAGATGTGTGGGATATCCACTGGGTAGTGCCGTCGGGCTATGGCATTGACGATATGCTCAGGCAGTTCGGACTTGCCGAGCCGAGGGTGTGCAGCCTTGGAAATGTTAAAATGCTGGAGCATATTTTCAGGAAAATGCACGATGCCATAAGAGCGGACAGCCTTTTCGGCAATTACAGGGCATCGGGCTATTTGTACGATTTTCTTATTGAGTTTTACCGCCTTATCTCCGCAGAGGATACCTCTCTTTCCGTGTCTCCTGCGCTGATGAAAGCGGTGGATCACATCAATTACAATTATGCGTCGCCCATAACCATGGACGACCTTTGCGGCGCAGCGGGAGTATCAAAGCAGCATTTGTGCCTGCTTTTCAGGAACACGCTGAATATGCGCCCCATGGAATATGCGGCAAAGCGGCGTATCCAGGAGGCCAAGGCGCTGCTTATGGGCACGGACAAACGCATTGAAGAGATATCTGAGGAAGTGGGCTTTGGGTCGGAAAGTTATTTCTGCAAGCTTTTCAAACGCTACGAGGGAATGACGCCCACGGATTTCAGAAACGCATAAAATATAACTATACCCTTGATTTTTGCCTGTACTGTGTGGTAAAATAATTACGGTGATAAACTTTGATAATACGAAACGATATGGAACTGGCGGCGGCAAAACAGCTGAGCCTTGATTTCAGCTGCACCCCACAGGACTTTTTTAAAAATGAAAACACTGTCACTGTGCCTGCGATTCGCAGGGGCAGGCGTGTATTTTCCGATGAGCCGCCTTTTTTTCGTGCGGCTACCATGGGCATGGGCGCTGTTATATGCGCAAGCGCCGATATTGCCGAATACACAAGGGTGCTGGCTAAAAACACAGCGGGAACGGAGATATTCACCGCTTCCGTAATGTCGGCGCTGAACCGTGAGCTTTTCAGTCACGGCTGCTGCATCGGGCTGCTCAATCAGTATTATGTCCCTGCGGTGCCATACCGCCCTGCGGTAAGGAGCGAGGGCTTCACTCTTAGGGTGTTCGATGAGAATAACATTGCCGAGCTTTTTGAATACAAGGGCTTTGACAATGCCCTGCTGTACCGCACCGAGGGGGAGCGGCGTGATATCATTGCCGTCTGCGCCTTTAACGGCAGGAGCATCATGGGCATGGCGGGGGCATCATCGGACAGCCCCACCATGGCGCAGATAGGCATTGACGTTCTGCCCGAGTTCCGTGGAATGGGCGTGGGAGCGGCTCTTGTTGCTTCCTGCACCGCCGAGGTGCTGAGGAGCGGATACGTGCCATACTACGGCACATGGAGCGGAAATATCATTTCCCAGCGCATTGCCGCAAAGTGCGGCTATCGCCCCGCATGGTGCGAGATGACTTCGACTGAATTATAAGATTGGCATAATTTCTCCGCAGGCTATTTTCTCCCCCGAATTGCCCGAGGGCTGGGTGTGCAGGTCGTCAGAATTCCTGTGAATGATTATTGTGTGCCCGATAACGTCCTCCGAGGTAAAGCGTGTGGTGATGAAAGCAAAATATGCCGTGCCGTTATCGGCAAAAAGCGGCGGCATATCGCCCTTGTGGCAGGGGTGAAGACAGCCGTTGGGGTTGTAATGCTCCTTGACATCTGCAAAGGGGTCTTCCGCATTGCCTGTGCAGGTCATGCCCTCGTGAATGTGCATTGCGAAAACGCCGCATTGGCACTCGCCCTCCGACTTGGGCAGCCCGTAAACCGAGACAGATACCATTGTCCCAAGCTCCGTGGGAACGAACACCGCAAGCCCTCTGATATCTGGATATTTCTCCGAGCCTGTTATCACTGCGCTTGCTGCCTGATAAGAAGTGTTATACATAAAAAATCGCCTCCTGTTGCCATAAATATGCAGCAGGGGGCGATTTTATTATTACATTGAAATTTACTGATTAAGTCTGAAATGAACGGGTATGCCGTTTCTGTACTCGGTCTGTACCTCGCCCTGGATAAGGGGCAGGAAGTAGTTGAGAGCGTCGGTGGTAACATCGCTCTTGTCGGCGGATATCCAGTTTGCGGGGAAATATTTTTCCTTGTTTGCGGTTTCGCTTACGTCAAAGGAAACTATCTCGATGCGGTAAGGCTCGCTGCTTATCCTGCGGAATCCCATCATTCTGCCGCTGTTGCCGTTAAGGGCACATTCCACAGCGGCTGCACCTATCTGCTCGGCTTCGTTCAGGTCGGTAAGGGAGGCAATGTGTGCGCTGCATCTCTGCATAACGTTCAGCTCAATGGAACGTACCTTGCAGCCGAAACGCTCTGCGCAGCGGTGCTCAAGATACTTGGCAACGCCCGAATTGTCCGTATGACCGAATGCGTCCGCACCTGTTTTCACATACTGTCTTTCATTGGGCACGATGCCCTCGGAAACGGCGATGATAACAGCCCTGTAGCGCTTCATCATTCTGCCCACATCAGCGAGAAATTCTTCCATATCAAAGCCGTTGGGGAAGGCTTCGGGAACATAGATAAGGTGGGGAGCAGGCTCTCCGTTGGCTCTGAGTACGCAGGAGGAAGCGGTGAGCCAGCCTGCGTTTCTGCCCATTATCTCAACGATGGTGATGGACTGGATACTGTAAACACGGCTGTCACGGATTATCTCCTGGAGAGTGGTGGCAACGTACTTTGCGGCGGAGCCGAAGCCGGGGGTATGGTCTGTTCCGGGCAGGTCATTGTCGATGGTCTTGGGCACGCCGATTATCTTTACGTCGCAGCCCACTGCCTTGCAGTAGCGGTCAAGCTTTAAAACGGTGTCCATGGAGTCATTGCCGCCGATATAGAAAAATGCCTTTATGTCATATTCCTTGAAGGTCTCGATGATCTTCATATATTCGGCTTCGGTCTTGCTGTCCTTGGGGTCATATTCAGCCAGCTTATAGCGGCATGAGCCGAGGACTGTGGAGGGGGTCTTTTTCATAAGCTCCACATCATAATCAGATGTAAGTATGCTGTCGAGAGGAACAAGGTCGCCGTTTATCATTCCCTCGATACCGTTGATGGAGCCGTATATCCTGCCTATTTCGGGACATTGTGCCGCTCTTCTGAAAACGCCTGCCAATGAAGCGTTGATAGCAGCTGTGGGACCGCCTGACTGTGCTGCTGCTATATTGAATTTACCACTGTCCGATAACATAAAAAAACCATCCTTTTCAAATTTATCCGACGTTGTCGCAATATTTTCTATAATTATTTTATCACATACCCGTCTTATAATGCTATATGCAGACTGAACGATATTTTTTGTTGATATTGCCGAAAAGTAGTTGTTTTTCACAGAAGAATTAGTGAAAACCATTACATTTTTCTGCGCTGCTTTAATACTAATCTTTAATCGTTCTATAGGTTGATTGAGGATTAGTATAAATCAATTTGTGCTCTGTGACATAAAAAAGGCTGCCGAAATTGCTTCGGCAGCCGGGATCTGTAATATCAATAATATTTGCCCTTGTTCTTCTTTATCATCATGATAATGATAACTATAGCCGCAGCTGCAACTACAACAACTACCACGATTATGATAATGATGGGAGCTATGCTGTCGCCATTGGGTGCGTTTGCTGCGATCTCTGCAGCATTGGGTCTGGTAAGCTCGGTAGCGGAGGTCTCCTCTGCTGTGGTCTCCTTGACAGTGGTTTCGGCAGCTGTGGTTGCCTCTGTCTCGGTAGTTTCCTCAGTTTCGTCCTCGTCCTCTTCCTGAGTTTCGGCTTCGGTCTCAGCTTCGGTTGCTTCCTCAGTCTCAGCCTCGGTTTCTTCCTCGGTCTGAGCTTCTGTTTCAGCCTCGGCAGCAGTCTCCTCAGTCTGAACGGGAGCGGTGATATTGCAGTTTGTTACCTTCATGCCTGTAACGGTAAGGTTTACGCCTGTATCGCCCACGCAGATGGCATAAACGGTGTCGAAATTATCCGAGCCGTATGATGCTGCGATATCACTGAATGAGAACTTTGCCTCAGTGTCGGTGTACTCATATGGAGCTATCTTGTTCCAGTCCTTGGTAACATCGGGGTTAGGCTTTACTGGACCGTCGCCCCATGTCTGCCAGATAAGCTCAACGGGAGATCCGTTTGCTTCGCCCGTGTATGTATAATCAACGATGACTTCAGAATCGGAGGTCATCCACATGGGGTTGAAGTTCTCGCTGTACTCCTCGTTTCCCAAAGCGGTGTAGCAGATAAAGGACTGACCCCATTTTCCGCCTGATTCGGAAGCGCCCGAAACATCAAACGTATAATCTTCCGCATAAGCGGTGGCAGCCAGTATTGCGCAGGAGAGGATACCCACTGCGGCAGCGGACATTGTCTTGAAAAGTTTCTTCATTTTTAAATATTCCTTTCCTAAAATATATACATACATATTTTAGTACATTTGTGAGAAAAAGTCAACAGCTTTTTATGCGATTTGAAAAATGACATTGTAAAGTGCTGGATTTTATCCGCAGATAAATTCGTTGAGACCCGTAAAAAGGGTATATGCCACTTGCCGCTGATAGTCACGGTCGGTGAGCTTTGCGGCCTCGTCGGGATTGGAAAGAAAGCCGCATTCAGCCATTACGGTGGGATTATTGCAGTAATAGCACAGGTAAAGCTCCTTGCCGCACAGCTTTGTTTCTCGCATATTGTCGGGCTGGAGATTTTTCACGAACAGATTTTGCAGTATTGAAGCAAACCTCTCGCTGTCGGCATTGGCAGGGGAGTAGAACATCTGTGCGCCGCTGTATTTTGGGTCGGTGTAGGTGTTCTGGTGGACGGAAAGGCAGACTGCGTTGGGAAATTTGTTGAAAAGCTCCAGCCTGTTTTCCATGTCCGAGACCTTCTGGTTGCGTATGCCCGTGGTGCCGCTGTCGTGAATGGAAATGTCCCTGTCACGGGTGACGGCGGTGTCAAAGCCGTAAAGGCGGCACATATCACGCACCGACAGCATTATGCTCAGGTTGATGCCCTTTTCGGTCACGCCGTCGGCAGTGGAGCAGCCTCCGTCCATGCCGCCGTGGCCGCTGTCAAGGACGATGACCCTGGCGTTGGGGTCGCTTTCGGCGGTGTTGGTGTAAACGGCGCTGTCTATCTGCCCCATGGCGTAGTGTATCATCGCCGCAGACGCCATTACCGCAAGGGCGGAGAATATTGCTGTTCTGTACTTTCTAAGTTTTATCTTCATAAAAAAGCCCTGTCCTTTCATTTTGAATTGCTCTGATTCAATTCATATGAAAGAACAGGTTGGATTATGTTATTGATAGGGATTTTTGCATATATCTTTCGGCAAGACTTAAAGCCGATCATCTGTCATTTGTTTTTCTTGCCGTAAAGCAGCAGTGACTTTACATCAATATCACGGATAGTGCATTCATAGGTGACGATTATAACTGCGGGAGCGATGAGAACCAGCACAAGGAGACCGAAAAGTCCGCCCCAGCTGAGAGCGTCAATAGTCCTGCCCGAGGTGAACAGGTCTATCCATGCAAGGCTCTGCATATTTGCCCAGATATAGTAGTTGAACACGTCTCCGATAACGCCCAGCTTTGACAGCAGCAGGACTATCCACATCACATACTGGGGCATGGGAGCGGTGAGAGCCATTTTCAGGCTCATTTTCTTATCCTGCTGCCAGCCGTGATATTTTACCAGATTTCTGTCACGGACAGCGGTGTTGTAGGTGAAGTTGAAATAAAGTCCGTTTGCGATAAGCACCGAGGCAATGGCGGTGAACAGCTTCATCACCATGAATTTTGTCATAAAGATTATCATGCACAGATTGAATATCGCACAAATGAACTCGCCTGCCAGCCACCAGAGCATTCCCTTTGCGGCTCTTTTTGCGAATTTTTCCTGAGTATCAGCAACCATGTTCGGGTAATTCCTTTCGATCAGCGTGTATCATACAATATTAGTATTATACATCACACAGTCCATGATTTCAAGACCTTTTATGTGATGATACGGGGAAATTTTCATTTGTGACCCTGAATGTCGAAATGTTTTTATTGACAAATTCAGCTGCCCTGTGATATGATTTGATTGTCTCACAGTGAGACGCAAAACGCCTGCCGCCACAGCTTTTGGATCCGTTTCATCAGCCGGGGCGGCTTGATTTTTATGTCTTGACATTTGTTAAGGAAATATTATATAATATATCCGAGGTGTGATTTTGTGCTTGGATTTTATCTTGCTCTTCTGGACACTGCGGAGGACAAAAGCAGATTTGAAGAGCTTTATCTCACATACCGTCAGGATATGTACAAGACAGCGTTTGCTGTCCTGCGAAGTCCTCAGTCAGCGGAGGACGCTGTACACGAAGCATTTATGATCGTTATCGGAAAATTAAATAAAATTTCAGAAATAAACTGTCCCCAAACCCGTGCTTATCTGATTATTATAGTAAAGAACCTTGCACTTAAAATGTACAACGAAAGTAAAAAAGTTATCATTGAAAATATTGATGAGACTGAGATATCTGACGGCACCGATCTTGAAGCCGATATTGTTTCAAAGCTCAGTGCGGAAGAGCTTAAAGAGCTGCTTTTAAAGCTGCCCGAGCAGTATTATCAGGTGCTTTTTCTGGAAATGTACATGGAGCTGAGCATATCCGAGACTGCGGAAAGTCTTGGGATAAGCTATGATAATGCCAAAAAGCGTTTGCAGCGTGCAAAAAGGTGCTTTGTTAAAATGATAAAGGAGCATTGCGGCAGTGGATACACAACTTAAAAAAGCCTTTGAGGAAACGCTGGAAGCCCGCATAATCAGCACTGTGCCGGATATGCCCGATCATCGGTTCTCACCGCAGTTTGAGCGGAAGATGAAACGGCTTGAGGGAGGAGGTGCGCCTGCAAGGCTCACGCCAAGGCGGCTTTTTATATGCGTGACGGCGGCGCTTATTGCAGCGGTTCTGGCGGCATCATCTGTAGGCGCTGTGCGAGACTTTTTCAAAAGCTTTTTTACGGAAAAGTTCAAAACGCACACTGCCGTCCGCTCCGCAGACGCTTCGGAAGCTCCCGAAACTATTGCAGAGGTATATGCTGTTGATGTTCCTGTGGGGTTTGAATCAACGTTTGAGGAGCAGCCGGATGAATATTCGCAGTTCATAACGAGCGAGTATGAAAACGGTGATAAGTATATTATTTTCACGCAGTATGTCAAGCAATCGTTCAATGTTATGGTGGATACAGAAAATCAGCCAATGGAGCACATAAATGTAAATGGCTGTGAGGGCTATATTATTCAGCTTGATGATGTTTCATTCTACATTTCGTGGGATAACGGTGATTACATATTTGATATTGAGGGTAATATTGGTAAAGATGAACTAATAAACGTTGTCGAAACTGTGCATAAAGCAGAATAAATAAAATTATTTGTCGATTTGTGTCCCCGAATACTGTTTTAAAAGATTAAATCAGCAGATGAATGTGTTCATCTGAATTTACATGAAAGGGGGAGAAAGTATGAAAAGACGAATATCGGCATTTATGCTGATAATTACTATTCTGTCGTCGCTTTGCGGAGTAACGGTTTGCGCTGTTGAAGCAAGATATTCCTATACCACCAGTGCGACAAGCACGCTGTATATTTCATCGGGTACAGCGGCTTGCAAGAGCAAGGCAAGAGGAAAAGCTTCCGCAACTAAAATTGAAGCTGTTCAGTATCTTGAAAAGAAAAGCGGCGGTAAATGGTATGCTGTGCCTGACGGTACGTGGAGTGATTCAATAAGTGATAGTTTATTGACTGTCAGCAACAGCAAAAGCGGTCTTGGCAGCGGCACATATCGTGTAAGAGCAGTATTCACGGTTTACAGCGGCAGCAAGAGCGAGAAAGTTGAAGCAATCAGCACAGAAGTAACGATTTGAAAGGAAGATGTAAAGTGAAAAGAACAGTAAAAAAAGCGATGTCTTTGATTATGTCGATGGCTGTTGCAGTATCAGCGGTTAATGCTTTGACTGCAAGCAGTTTCGCTCAGGAAGCAGGAATTTATGATAGTTCAATAAATTCTGTAAACCTCATGGATAATCAGAACGAATATTTTGAATTTGCAAATCCTGATTCAAGAATATCAAGCAATGGAGATTTTACTTTTGAAATTTTCCATTCGGTAACGTCAGATACGTTTAAGTTTAGCAAAACCAAGGCAACAATAACTGTTTCAGCAGTATTGAAAGATTATATTGATGGTTCCATAAGTGATGGTTCTAACCATAAGTGCACATTGAAGCTCTATAAGGGCGGAATATTGGCTAATTCATTTGACTTCTACGCTGACGGGGAAACATACACCTTTGATGTAGTTGGACTGGACGTAACTAAAAATTACAGCATAAGTGTTCATAATACTTCTTACACATCTAACCAGAGACTTCGTGTTACAGGCGAGGGTCATATCACCAATTACTCTGCAAATTGATAGCTGATTCAAATCAAACATGATATGAAGCCGATATGCTTCAGAACGTATCGGCTTCATAAGCTTATTTATCGGAGGACATCATGAAAAGTAAAATAATGAAAATTATCTTTTGGATTTATAATATAATAATGCTCCTGTTTTATTTCAGGATACTGCCAAAACCTGTAAATCTTACCATGTCAAGAGAGCTGGTGCGTGATATGCGTGCTGGCGGCTGGCAGGTCTATAATCTTGTTCCGTTCAGCTCCTACAGTGAGATATGGATAGATCCTGCGGGAAATATCATGCGTATAATCTGGCATATAGCTATGTTTGCGATACTTGCATTCCTGCTTTCGGCTGCCTTTGAAGATATGCCGCTGAAAAAGCGATGCGCACTGCTTTTTGTATATGCGCTTATGCCTGAGGTTGTGCAGTTTGTGCTTTCCATAGGACTTTTTGACATTGATTCAGTGATACAGAATATTTTCGGTGCGGCTTTGGGACTGCTGGCGGCGTGGGCTTTTGGAAGACTTTTCGGCAGGAGAAAAGCTCAGGTTTGATGTACACAAGTACCTGATATTCGGAAGGAATGAGACGTACTTGACGGCACGGAAGTGACATATGATTCGGGACTGAAAATAGCATCATATACTACATAGATCTCGGAAAGCAGGGCGGCATATGAGCGGAACAGCATTAAAAATCATTGCACTCATACTTATGACAGCCGACCATATCGGGGACTATATCCCCGATATGCCCCTGTGGCTCAGGTGTATAGGGCGGATATCCTCGCCACTGTTTTTCTTCTGTGCCGCAGAGGGAGCGGTGCATACAAGCGACAGGCGCAGATATCTTAAACGGCTCTGGCAGGCAAGCGCTGCCATGGCCATGCTGGAAGCTGTACTGCCTGCGGTTTTGTCCATGTATTTCAGGATAACCTTGTACGATTTCGATAATAATATTTTTCTTTCCATATTTCAGGGCGTGCTTATTATCTCCATACTTGAAAGCACGAAAAACGACAGTCGGAAAAGGACAAAATATCTTCTGTGCTATGGTGGATATCAGTTTATACTGGCAGTGCTTTCATATACTGTTGAGGTCAATGACCCGATCATGGCGGCAGGCATAGATATAAACCTTATCCCCATACTAAGGGACTGGGACAGTATAGTGTTCACCCTGCTCGGCTCTTTGTGGCACAGTGAGGGACCTGCTGTTCTTACAGCTTCCATAGTTCTGTTTTATTTCTGCCGTGAAAATAAAAAGCGGCTGGCGGTGTGGTATTCGACATACTGCGCTCTGTATTTCCTTATATTTGTGCCGCAGATCGGAATACATTTTTTCAATTTCCTGCAAAGGTGCGGGCTGCCAAGCAAGCTGGTTTATCTGCTTGCGCTGCCGATAAATGCACTGGGCATACCGACTATGAGGATAGATACGGCGAGGAACTTTACCGACTCTCTGCTTAGGATAAATTTTCAGTGGATGATGATATTTGCGCTCCCGTTTATGCTTATGTATAACGGCAAAAAGGGAAAGGGCTTGGGCAGGCTGTTTTACATATATTACCCTGTTCATCTTGTTATCATTCACATTATATCGGCGATAATATGACCCATAATAAGCTCAGGCTGACGGACATTAGTATTTCGTCAGCCTGAGCTTTATTTTACCCTGACCGATACTTATAAAACGGTTGCAATTTCCGCAGCGCTATGATATAATGATAAAATACGATATTATGCAAAATTCAATGAAACCGTTAAAACAGAGGAATTTTTATGCCGAACACCGAAAATGAGCTTATCCATATTGAGGGCACTGTGGAGACCGTTTTGTTCTGCAATGAACAGAACGGCTATATCGTCCTCGACCTTGACACTGGCGGCGACTATGTTACCGTGGTGGGTGAGCTGGGAACTATCGAAGAGGGCGAGGAGCTGCGGCTCACGGGAAAATATGTCACTCACCCCAAATTCGGCGCTCAGTTCAGGGCAGAGGCGTGCGAGCGGAAGCTGCCTGCCACTGAGACCGCCATACTGAAATATCTTTCCTCGGGAGTTATAAAGGGCATCGGCCCCACCCTTGCAAAGCGCATGGTGGAGGAGTTCGGCGACAAAACTCTGGAGGTCATTGAAAATACCCCCGAGGATCTTATAAAGGTCAAGGGAATGTCCGCCAAAAAGGCTGACGAGATATCACAGGAATTCAGGCGCATTTTCGGCATACGTGCGCTGATGATATTCCTTGCGGGCTACGGAGTTTCCCCCTCTGTGGCGGTGTCCGCATGGAAGCGGTGGGGGCAGTTTGCGGTGGAGCAGATAAAGGCGAACCCCTACATTCTCTGCTCCCAGGGCATTGAGCTGGAATTTTCCAAGGCTGAGGAAATGGCGGCAAAGCTGGAGATACCCAAGGACAGCCCGGGACGCATAAGGGCGGGCATTTGCTATATTCTTACCCACAATGCTTTTAACGGTCACACCTGTCTGCCGGAGGACAGGCTGAAAGAAACTGCCGTAAAGCTGCTGGACGTGGGCGAAGAGGTGTTTGACGATAATCTTTCCGCTGCCTGCGATGATGACGAGCTGTGCGTTTATGACAAGGACGGCAGGAGCTTTGTATTTTTGCAGGACTTTTTCCGTGCGGAGCAGTACATAAGCACCCGACTTTCCGTGATGAACGACTGCTTCAAGGACACGGGAACGGATTACAGCAAGCTTATCGACATTGAAGAGAAAACAAAGATAATCACCTATGCTGACAAGCAGAGAGAGGCTATATCTCTTGCACTTTCAAAGGGCTTTCTTATCCTGACGGGCGGCCCCGGTACAGGTAAGACCACTACCCTCAAAGCCATAATCTCTCTTTATGAGCAGAGGGGCATGAAGGTGATGATAACTGCTCCTACAGGCCGTGCGGCGAAGCGTATCGCCGACCTGACGGGATATCCCGCCAAGACCATTCACCGCCTGCTGGAAGTGATGTACGACAAGTCGGGGCAGCTTAAATTCAAGCACAACGAGCAGGATCCCGTTTCCTGTGATGTTATGATAATAGATGAGATGTCCATGGTGGATACTTTGCTTTTTGAGTCGCTGCTCAGGGCTTTGAAGCTTTCGTGCAGGCTCATAATGGTAGGTGACAGCGACCAGCTGCCCTCGGTAGGTGCGGGAAATATCCTGAAAGACATGATAGACAGCGGCAGGCTGACTGTTGTTGCCCTTAACGAGATATTCCGACAGGCTCAGCAGAGCTGTATCATCACCAATGCCCACAAGATAGTGAACGGCGAGGAGCCTGACCTTTCCCGCAAGGACAGCGACTTTTTCTTTATGCAGCGCCTTGATGCGGAGGGGGCGGCAGTGACTGTCACCGAGCTTTGCAGCAGGCGGCTTCCCGATGCTTACGGCTATTCTCCGCTGGATGATATTCAGGTGCTGTGTCCCTCACGAAAGGGCATACTGGGTTCGGTGGAGATGAACAAGATGCTCCAGAGGGTGCTCAATCCCCCGAAAAAGGAGCTTTCCGAGGTAAAGGGCATACTTTTCACCTTCCGTGACGGCGATAAGGTGATGCAGACCAAAAATAACTACGATATTGTCTGGAAAAAGGACGGCGAGAACGGCACGGGAATTTTCAACGGCGATATCGGCACTATAGTAAAGGTAAAGCGTGGCGAGGGCACTGTGGTCATCGACTTCGAGGGGCGCATTGCGGAATATTCCCTTGAAATGCTGGAACAGCTGGAGCTTGCCTATGCCATTACCGTTCACAAGAGCCAGGGCAGCGAGTTCACGGCAGTGATAATCCCGCTGCTTGGCGGATTTGACAAGCTTTATTACAGAAATCTCCTTTACACGGCGGTAACGAGAGCCAAAAAGATGCTTATAATCGTCGGCTCCAAATCTATTGTGGAGAAGATGGTGCATAACGACAGGCGCACGCTCCGCTACACCTGCCTGCGGCATATGATAGAAAGCGAGCTGGGCTGATATGGACAGGCGCATTATTGCGGGGGACGATGTTTTTTCAAATTGCTTTTCGAGTGCTTTTAAAAGCAATTTGAAAGCCTATCTGCTTGACCTTGCCTTTCCAAACCGCTGTCCTTTCTGCGGTGAGTTCATTGCCTATGATATTCTGTGCTGCGAAAAGTGCTTTCATGAGGCTCTGTGGGCTGATGAAAATATATGCACAGGCTGCGGGAAATCGCTCCTCAAAGGCTGCATATGCGGAAATGTGAGCTATGACGGCTGCTATGCGGCGGCATATTATGCGGATAGCGTAAGGGACTGTATCCACAACCTTAAATTCCACGGCAACACAAACGGTGCCGACATATTCGGCAGAGTGCTGCGTGACAGACTGGAAACGGCCAGCGTTTTGAGCGATATTGACCTTATAGTCCCCGTTCCCATGACATCAAAGCAGAAGCGTGAGCGTGGATATAATCAGGCGGAGCTTATTGCAAGGGCGATATCGGCAGGCGAAGTGCCTGTGGAAGATGTGCTTTGCAGAAAGCATGTTAAGACATCGCAGCATCTTCTCGGCGCTGAGGAGCGCAGGAGTGCGGTGGGAAAACAGTATTCGGCGACAGAACGTGACCTTTCGGGCATGACGGTACTTCTTGCAGACGATGTTATCACAACAGGCTCGACCCTCAGCTGCTGCGCATCGCTCCTTAAACAGATGGGAGCGGCAAGGGTGATATGCGCCGCTGCGGCAACTGCATAAATATAGTAATAAGGTGGTTTTTTATTTGAAAAGCAATACAAAGGTGGCAGCTATCCATGACCTTTCGGGAGTGGGGCGCTGTTCGCTGACAGTGATACTGCCCACCCTTTCAGCTATGGGCATTCAGGTATGTCCCGTTCCCACGGCGATACTTTCCACGCATACGGGCGGTTTCGGTGATGTGGTCATGCGTGATCTTACCGATTATATGTCCCCTGCACTGGAGCATTATAAGCGGTTCGATATGGATTTTGACTGCATTTACAGCGGATTTCTTGCTTCTACCGACCAGATAGATCACTGCCTGGAGTTTTTTGCGGACTATCCCAAGGCGCTCAAAGTGGTGGATCCCGTTATGGCAGACCATGGAAAGCCCTATAAGACCTGCACCGCCGAGCTGCGCCGCAGAATGGGCGAGCTTGTGGCTGTGGCGGATATCATCACGCCCAACATGACCGAGGCAGCCATACTTCTGGGCGAGGATCCCAATCTGCTTCCCCGCTCCGCTTCAGAGATGAAAAGCATTCTGGTGAGACTTTCAAAGCTTGGCCCCAAGATAGTCGTCATCACCAGCGCATTTATCTGCGGAGAATGCTGCAACGTGGGCTATGACAGTGAGCACAACAAGTTCTGGAAGGTGCCCTATGTGCAGGTGAACGCAAGCTATCCCGGCACGGGAGATGTGTTTGCTTCCGTACTTACGGGAGCGGTTCTGAGAGGGGACAGCCTGCCCATTGCCATGAACAGGGCAGCGTCATTCCTGGAGCTTGCAATCAAGACCACATACAGCTACTGCACCGACCCCAGAGAGGGCATCATGCTTGAAAGATGCCTGGGCTTTCTTATTGATAACCCAAATCTCTGCGATTACGAAACACTGTGAGAAAGGATATGCTATGCCTTCTTTGAATATAGTTCTTGTGGAGCCGCAGATACCCCAGAACACGGGAAATATCGCACGCACCTGTGCCGTTACGGGGGCAAGGCTACATCTTGTCCGTCCCATGGGCTTTCAGATAGATGACAAAAAGCTGAAGCGTGCTGGACTTGACTACTGGGACAAGCTTGACATAAGCTACTATGACAATACAGATGATTTCTTTGAGAAAAACAGCGGCGGGAATTATTTCTTCTTCACCACCAAGGGCAGGAAGATACATTCCGATGCGGAATATCCCGACAACAGCTTTCTTATTTTCGGGCGTGAGGACGCTGGGCTTCCCGAAGAGCTTTTGTATGCCCACCCCGATGAATGTGTAAGAATACCCATGAGAAGCACGCTGAGAAGCCTTAATCTGTCAAACTCCGCTGCCATTGCGGTTTATGAGGTGCTGAGGCAGTGGGGCTATCCCGACCTTGAAACAAAGGGTCAGCTCACAAAATTTTCATGGTAAAATATAATCATAATTATGCCGCAAAAGCGGCGGAATGGAGAAAATTATGGCAAAAATAAAGATCATCACAGACTCGGCAGCCGATATCGCCAAGGCTGACAGCGCAAAGTACGGCATTGACGTTCAGGGCTTCCCCATCACCGTAGGCGACAAGAGCTTCCGTGACGGCGATATTTCCAACGACGAATATTACGACCTTATCGACGCTTCCGCTGAGCTTCCCGTTCATTCTCAGCTCACAGCATTTGAGTTCGAGGAGCTTTATGAAAAATATGCGGAAGAGGGTTACGGGGATATCTTCTATGTTTCCATAAATGCCCACGGTTCCGCTACATATCAGAATGCCTGCATGGCAAGGGATAATTTCTTTGAGGCTCACCCCGAAAAGAAGGACTCCCTGAGGATACGTGTGCTTGATTCCACCAGCTATTCGGGCGCATACGGCTATCCCGTTATCCGTGCGGCGCAGATGGCAGAAGAGGGCAGCTCTGCCGATGATATCGAAAAGTATCTTACAGACTGGTTCGAGGTGAACGAAGTTTATCTTGCCACCTATACCCTCAGATTTGTAAAGAAGTCGGGACGTATCAGCGCTGCTGCCGCATTTGCGGGAGAGGTGCTTGGTCTCAAACCCATTATCCTGCTCAAGGGTGCCGGCACAAAGGTAGTGGCAAAGCCCAGAGGAGAGCAGAATGTTGTTCCCAAGCTTGCCGACGTTGCCTGCAGCAGGATAGAAAAGGATTCGCCTTACATCATTATCTGCGGCAGAGACCTGAGCCGTGCAAAGGAGCTTTCGGAGCTGCTTACAAAGCGCCTGGGATATCCTCCCGTTGATTTTTCGTTCAGAGTAGGCGGAGCAGTTGCGGCAAACAGCGGCCCCGATGTTGTAGCTGTGGCATTTAAGGCTAAGCAGGAGTGAAAAATTTCAAAAAACACTTTACAAATGCAAAAATGTATGATATAATAATTCCGTTGTGCTGTATGTGCATGACACAGCCCTCCACTAAGCTTACGGGTAAAGCCCGATAGGGAACATACCTGCCGTATGCCCGGTGAGGGGAAATATTTTAAAGAGGTGTATTTATTATGATGCTCAAGGAAGAAAAGAACGCTATTATCGAAGCTAACAAGATGAGCGAGAACGATACCGGTTCTCCCGAGGTTCAGATCGCAATTCTCACTAAGAGAATCAATGACCTTAACGCTCACCTCAAGGCTCACAACAACGACCACCACTCCAGAAGAGGTCTTCTTAAGATGGTAGGTCACAGACGTAATCTGCTTGCTTACCTTCAGAAGAAGGATATCAACAGATATCGTGCAATCGTTGAGAAGCTCGGTCTTCGTAAGTAATTCTTTCTTAAAGGCAGAATGTAAAGGCCTTGCCTTTACTCTGCCTTTAATACTAATTTCAAACCGAACTATAGACAGATACGACAGCTTGCCGTAATTGTCTATAGAACATTTTGAAATCGGTATAACTTGTTTTTCACTCGTTATCTAAGGCGGTCGTTTAGCATTAAATCGGGAGCATGAAGCCCTTTCCTGCTTCGGATTTATTGCTAAAGCCGCCGGAAAATAAAATGTACGGAGGTAAATTAAATGAATCAGATGAAAACATTTGACAACTACAGAGTTTTCAAGACCATGTTCGCAGGCAGAGAGCTCGTTGTTGAAACAGGCAAGACCTGTGAGCTTTCCAACGGTTCCTGCTGGGTAAGATACGGCGAAACTGTAGTTATGGCAAACGTTACCGCAAGCGTTAAGCCCAGAGAGGGCGTTGACTTCTTCCCTCTTTCCGTTGACTACGAGGAAAGACTTTATTCCGTAGGCAGGATCCCCGGTTCCTTCATGAAGAGAGAGGGCAAGCCTTCCGAAAAGGCTATCCTTACTTCCCGTGTTGTTGACCGTCCTATCCGTCCTCTTTTCCCCAAGGACATGAGAAACGACGTTTCCGTTGTTATGACTGTTCTTGCTGTTGATCCCGACAACTCCCCCGAGATCGTGGGCATGATTGCAACATCTATCGCTATTTCAATTTCCGATATTCCCTGGAACGGCCCTATCGGCGGCATCAGCGTTGGTCTGGTTGACGGCGAGATCGTTCTTAACCCCACTCTCGAGCAGAGAGCAAGAAATGACCTTAACCTTACCGTTGCAGGTACCAAGGACAAGGTCGTTATGATCGAAGCAGGCGCTAACGAGGTTGACGATGACACTATGCTCAACGCCATCATTGCAGGCCACACCGAGATCAAGAAGCTGGTCGCTTTCATCAGCGATATCCAGGCTCAGATCGGCAAGAAGAAGTTCGAGTTCGAGTCCATGGAAGTTGACCACGATATGTTCGATGCCATCGAGGAATTTGCTGCTGACAGAGTAAAGGTTGCTCTCGATACAGATGACAAGAACAAGCGTGAGGAAATGCTCAATCCTATCAAGGACGATATCCACGCTAAGTTTGATGAGCTTTATCCCGAAAAGACCGCTATGATCGACGAGTGCATCTACAAGCTCCAGAAGAAGATCGTAAGAAACTGGCTCTACGAGGGCAAGCGTGTTGACGGCCGTGGAATCGATGATATCCGTCCTCTGGCTGCCGAGGTAGGCGTTCTTCCCAGAGTACACGGTTCGGGTCTGTTTACAAGAGGTCAGACTCAGGTTCTTACAGTTGCAACTCTCGGCCCTGTAAGCGATGCTCAGAAGATCGACGGTCTTGATGAAGAAGATACCAAGAGATATATGCACCACTACAACTTCCCCTCCTACTCCGTAGGTGAGACAAAGCCCTCCAGAGGCCCCGGAAGACGTGAGATCGGTCACGGCGCACTTGCTGAAAGAGCACTTGAGCCTGTTATCCCTCCTGTTGAGGAATTCCCCTATGCACTGAGACTTGTTTCCGAAGTTCTTTCCTCCAACGGTTCCACATCTCAGGGTTCTATCTGCGGCTCCACACTGGCTCTTATGGACGCAGGCGTGCCCATCAAGGCTCCCGTTGCAGGTATCTCCTGCGGACTTATCACCCGTGACGACGGAAGCTTCCAGACTATGGTAGATATCCAGGGTCTTGAGGACTTCTTCGGCGACATGGACTTCAAGGTAGGCGGTACCAAGAAGGGTATCACCGCTATCCAGGTAGATATCAAGGTTGACGGACTTACCTACGATATCATCAAGGAAGCATTTGCAAAGACTCACAAGGCAAGAGATTATATCCTTGACGAGGTTATGCTCAAGGCTATCCCCGAGCCCCGTCCTGAGGTTGGCAAGTATGCTCCCAAGATGCTCCAGACCAAGGTTCCCGTTGACAAGATAAGAGAAGTTATCGGTCAGGGCGGAAAGGTTATCCAGAAGATCTCCGCTGACTGCCAGGTAAAGATAGATATCAATGACGACGGCAACGTATTCATCAGCGGTGTTGATATCAACAACGCACGCAAGGCTCTCCAGATCGTTAACACCATTGCAAACGATCCCGAGATCGGCGCTATCTACCGTGGTAAGGTAGTAAAGCTCATGAGCTTCGGTGCATTTGTCGAGATTGCTCCCGGCAAGGACGGACTTGTTCACATCTCCAAGCTTGACAAGCAGAGAGTTGAAAAGGTCGAGGACATCGTTTCCGTTGGCGACGAGATCGTTGTTAAGGTAATGGAGATCGACAACCAGGGCAGAATAAATCTTTCCCGCAAGGACGCTCTTGCTGACCTTGAGGCAAAGAAGAATTCTCAGGCTTGAGTTTAATACGATATTTTCAGAGGCGCACTCCAAGGCTTTCTTGGGGTGCGCTTTTTGTGTGTATGATAAAAATTCGACAATTTTCGACATACAGTTTGACAATATGAGCGCTGCGCATTTGTGCAAATATACGATTTTAATAGGAATGATTGACAATTGTAAATTTGAATTGTATAATAGAAATGATGAAATGTTCATCAAATATGACGAATCGACTTTTGAACGATTTAAGAAAGACGGTATAGTATGCAGGAGAAATTTTTTATGAAAAAGGGATTTATTATCGGCGCTGCGGTATTGCTTTGCTCTGCATTGGGCGCAAGCTTTTATCTCAGAACAGCCTTTGACCCGAAGCCTGCCGAGGGGCTTGATTATGATGACCCGCCGACACGTACAGAGCTGCTGGCTGACCCTGCGCTTCGTGAAAAATGGCTTGTGGAGCCTGATTCCATATATGACCTGTATTTGGGACAGACGGAGGGCGGCGTCTGCACTCACGACGAAAGCTTTACCGAGCCTGTTATCCCCGATGGCAAATATTATCCCAACGGCGACAGGAACGCTGATTATTACATGGAGATAAAGAACGGCACATTCTGCCTGAGATGGCAGGACGGCAGTGTTGCTTCCGATGACCGTGTATGGGGCGGTGAAAGGGAATACAAGGTCGTGACCTTTCATTATACGGATGATGTTATGCTGTGCAGCGAGTGGCATGAATACACCGACGAGGAACGGGAGCAGAACGGAACACTGGACAAATACAGCGTTATCCACGGCGTTTCGGTAACATTCCGTGACGGCAAGGCTTATATAATGCCCCCTGCGTTCAGAGCGGGGGAGGGCAATGTTATCCGCACCGATCCGTCGATGCAGCTTTCTATCCCCGATGAAAATATCTGATACAAAACGGCTTGTGCGTTGGCATGAGCCGCTTTTTATTACAAAACGAATACATATCTGTTAAGATATTGTCAAGCCGATACGGAAATGATATAATGAAATTACATGAATACTGACCGATTTATTAAGGGGCTGACAATATGAAAAAGAGAATTGTTCTGACAGCGGCACTTATACTGCTTTGCGGCTGTTCCGATGCTGAGACGGAAAATGGGACGGAGACATTAAATGCAACAAGTATAAGCACATCGGTGACAGCAGAAACGGAAGATGATATTGAAGAGGATTATGACTATGTTATCGAAAACGGCGAGGCGCATATCTTCAAGTACAGGGGTTCGGAAAATGATGTGGTTATTCCCGAGAGCCTTGACGGCAGCCCTGTTACATATGTGAGCCGTCGTGCATTTGCGGGAAAAACTGTAGTTTCTCTGACTCTGCCCGAAACGGTGAAAAGCATCGAAAATTTCATGATCAACAATACGCTGGAACGCATTGACCTGCCCTCGGGCATAACCGAGTTGTCCGCTGATTGTTTCAGGGACTGCATGGCTCTGCGTGAGGTGAATATCGCAGATGGCGGAAAATATAAGTCCGTGAACGGGGCGGTCTATACAGCTGACGGAAAAGAACTGATCTTTATGCCAAGATATTCCGATGAGAAGAAGCTTGTTATTCCCGACGGTGTGGAGAGGATAGGTGATCGTGCCTGCGAAAGCTGTAAAATAACTGAGCTGGTATGCCCGAATTCACTGAAAGAGATAGGTAAATATGCTTTTGCTTACGCTGACCTAAGGATCGTTTCACTCAATGATGGGCTTGATGCCGTTGATGATTATGCTTTTACGAATTTTTCGGGTGAGGGTATAAAGGAGCTGTATCTGCCCGACAGTGTAAAAACCGTGGGAACGTATTTTGTGAATCCCGAGGTTGCCGTAGATGCAAAGGCAGAGGCGGAGGGACTTGCTTATCTTGATGATTTAGATGATGTTACATACAGGGACGACACGCTGCTCCAGCACGCCATACGCAAGGCATTGCAAATGGTGAAGGTCAACAAGCAGTATTGGTACCGCATTGTCTTTGTTGATATCAGTGGTGATGATTTTCCTGAAATGGTTTATTACCCGCAGGGTGTGGCCAGTCTGTATTTTTCAATCTATTATTATTCTGCGGATTCCGACAGCTGGTGTCAGTATAATGTGGCTGATATGGGTGACGAACTGTGCTATTATTCGGCACTTTACCGTGACAAAGATGGTGTCTGCTTTAATGTTATGCTTGAAGAAAGCACCTATACTATGTCTGAATATGCCCAAATTATATGGGATGAAAGCGGAGAACTTTCGGAATATATAGGTGAAAGCAGTTTCTTTTATCCCACTGAATATTATTCCGACAGCGGTGCTGTTACATATTATCACATTGGCGGCAGATTTGAAACAAAAGTGTACAGCTATGAAGAACTCTTCAGCACAAAAAGATTTGCCGATTTCAGAAACATGACAAAGGAGTATTTTTCCGACTGCGAATTGATAAAGGAGATCGACTTTATCAGCTTTTTGGATAGGCTCAAAGAGACAGACGACAGGGCAATATATATTGGCGAGTTTGCGGCTGAGCCCCAATCATCGCCAAAGTCATCGGAATATGACATTACCCAACCGGAAAGAAGAGCAATAGGTCAGATAGGCGGCCACACCTTATATGAAGATACCTCTGAATTGTATATAGATGCCAAAGACCTTTCCTATGAGAATTTTCAACTTGTGTCACAGCTGCCGAAGCTCACTATACTGCATATATCAGGATATGAAGCTGCCGATCTTTCAGGTATCGAGCTGCTGCAGGGACTTAAAGCCCTGTATCTGAGCGGAAGCTATGTGAATGCGGACAGCCTTTTAAAGCTTAAAGACCTTGAATGGCTGATAATGAACGGTATGTCGGATATCAGCTTTATTTCAGGCATGGACAGTGTGCGTGTGCTTGAAATATATGATGCTGCCGATAAGCCCGCCGATTATTTTTCTCCCGCTTATGATATGAAAGGACTTGAATATCTGCTGGTAAGCTGCTTTGAGCTTACCATGACTGATGAACAGGAAGCAGATTTCAGGACGCACCGTCCTGATGTGGGGATATGTTTTTATAAGGTGGGATAAATTCTGCCTGTGCAAAAGCAGCGACACGCCGATAAATTTAAATGTTTGTGCCAAACTTTAGTTACCGGGCTGCAAATGAAATGTTCAGCACAAAAATACTAACGAGGTGGCAGCAGCGACACGCCGACAAATTTAAATGTTTGAGCCAACCTTTAGTTACCGGGCTGCCAATGAAATATTCAGCACAAAAATACTAACGAGGTGGCAGCAGCGACACGCTGCTTGACATAAAAGGTCAGGTATGTTAAAATTATATAAAAACAATGAAGAGGTGAAATGCTGTGGCTGTGGATATGAAGGACTGCCCTCCCTATCTTAAAGAGTATATTTTTTACCTGAGGGTCATAAGAAACCGTTCGGAAAAAACTATCGAATCGTATTATATCGACCTGCGGCTTTTTCTCAGATATATCAAGGAAAATATAATATCCGCCGAAAACTGCGACATAATAGCAGATGTACCCTTTTCTGCTGTGGCAGGGATAACTCTGGCGGACGTTTACGAGTATCTTAACTTCTCCGCCGAGGAGAGGGGCAACAACGACAAGACCAGGGCAAGAAAGATATCTGCCATAAAGGGATTTTACAAGGCGCTGTGCAACAATAAGCTCACAAGCTTTCATCTGGAAAACAATCCTGTGGAACAGCTGGACGTTCCTTCTCCCAAAAAGGCTCAACCCAAATATCTGGGTCTGGACGAGAGCAGAAAGCTGCTGGAAAATGTAAGCCCCGCATCAGATTTCTACGAGCGTGATTTTTGTATCCTTATGCTTTTCCTTAACTGCGGCATGAGGCTTTCCGAGCTTGTGGGACTGAACATCACCGACATAGACCTGGACGACCGCAGCATGAGACTGCTGGGAAAGGGCAACAAGGAAAGGATAATCCACATAAACAACGGCTGTGCAGAGGCTATACGCCAGTATCTTGCAGCCCGCCCCGAGGCTCCCACAGATGCGCTTTTTCTCTCAAAGCGAAAGACACGCATCAGCAACAGGCGTGTGGAGCAGATAGTTACGAGCGCTATCGACCGCATAGGCATGGGCAACAGGGGACTTTCCACCCATAAGCTCAGGCACACGGCGGCTACACTTATGTATCAGTACGGCAACGTTGACCCTATGGTGCTCAAAGAAATACTGGGTCACGCCAGCGTTTCCACCACGGAGATATACACCCACCTTACCAACGATAACGTGCGCACTGCCATGGAATCAAACCCTCTTTCGGATGAGGGCTTTAAAATGAAAAAATAGAAAGGGCGGATCGGTATGAACTTTAATAAATCAGAACACTTTTTCAAAAGCTCCAACGGAGTTGACAGGATAGCTTATTACATCTACACCCCCGAGCCTGCACGGAAGCCCAAGGCGCTTATCCAGATCTGTCACGGAATGTGCGAGTACATCGGCAGATACGAGCATTTTATCGACTACCTTTGCGGACTGGGCTATGCGGTTATCGCAAACGACCATCTGGGTCACGGCAATTCCGTTTCGGACAATGACGATCTGGGCTATTTTGCTTTGGAGGACGGCTGGATATATCTGCTAAAGGACGTAAGAAAGGTACAGCTTATCGGAAAGTCTATATTCGGCGATGTACCTCACTATTTCCTCGGTCACTCCATGGGTTCTATCATCGTCCGCTGCGTTCTGGGCAAGTACAGCGGTGATACGGACGGAGCAATTCTGCTAGGAACTGTGGGCATTCACCCTGCCCTGCCTTTCGGCATCGCTCTGGCTGATTCGGAGATAATGCTCCACGGTGTAAAGAGCCGTTCAAGAAAGATAAATCATCTGCTTTTCGGCATGAGCAACGTTATGGTCGATGACAAGCGGACTGAATTTGACTGGATATCCCGTGATGAAAACGTTGTGGCAAGCTATGTTGCGGACAAGAAGTGCAACTTTATCTTTACATCTTCTGCTTTCAGGGATCTTTTCATGCTGGTGCAGTACTGCTCCGACCGTTCATGGTACAAAAAGGTGCGCCATGACCTGCCTGTGCTTATCATGGGCGGAACAGACGACCCTGTGGGAACCTTCGGCAGGGGAGTTATGCAGATATTCAGGAGCATGGAACGCCACGGCTTCGATGATGTTGAGCTGAAGCTCTGGGACGGCTGCCGCCATGAGCTGCTCAACGAGACAAACCGCCTGGAGGTTTATAAAAACATTTCCGACTGGCTGGAAGAAAAGCTGGGTTAACGGAGGGATAATATGTTTGCCAAGGTAAACAGTCTGGGACTTTTCGGTCTGAACGCCTTTCCCGTTGAGGTCGAAACGGAGGTCAGCAGGGGAACGCCATGCTTTGATATAGTAGGTCTGGCGGATACTTCCGTCAAGGAGAGCCGTGAAAGAATAAGAGCGGCTTTCAGGAGTGCGGGCATTTCCTTTCCTCTGGCAAGGGTGATAGTGAACCTTGCTCCTGCGGACACTAAAAAGACGGGAAGTATGCACGACCTTGCCATTTTTGCGGCGCTGCTCAAAATAACGGGCAATATAGAGGAAAATATCGACAAGACCGCTTTTATCGGAGAGGTTTCGCTGAACGGTGACGTGCGCCATGTGAACGGCGTTCTGCCTATGGTGCTGTGCGCTGAAAGATCGGGCTTTGACACGGTTTTTGTTCCCTCTGCCAATGCCTATGAGGCAAGCGTTGTGGAGGGCGTGACTGTTTACGGCATCGACAATGTTTCCGAGCTTATCGGGCATTTCAACAGGGAAGCGGTGCTTATTCCCCAGAGAAAATATGAGGTGCTGCCCGAAAAACGCTTTGATACGGTGGATTTTGCCGATGTAAAGGGTCAGCAGACGGCTAAAAAGGCAATGGAATATGCGGCTGCCGGCGGTCATAATTTGATTATGATCGGGCCGCCGGGAAGCGGAAAGTCCATGCTGGCAAAAAGGCTTTCCACCATAATGCCTGCAATGACTTTTAAGGAGTCCATCGAGACGACGAACATACATTCTGTCTGCGGGCTTGTTTCAAAGGAAAACCCGCTGGTGACAAAAAGGCCTTTCCGCTCGCCTCACCACACCATTTCGGGTGCGGGACTTTCAGGCGGTGGAACCATACCACGCCCGGGTGAGATATCCCTTGCGCACAACGGCATACTTTTTCTTGATGAGCTGCCCGAGTTTTCACGTCAGGCGTTGGAGATACTCCGTCAGCCTCTGGAGGACAAGCAGGTTACTATTTCAAGGGCATCGGGCACGGTGACATATCCATGCTCGTTCATGCTGGTGGCTGCCATGAATCCCTGTCCCTGCGGATATTTCGGACACCCCACACGCAAGTGCATCTGCGGCAAAAAGCAGGCTCACGCTTACATAAACCGCATAAGCGGCCCCTTGCTCGATCGGTTCGATATTCAGGTTGAAGTGGCTCCTGTTGAGTATGAGCATCTGTCCTCGGGGGCGAAAGAAGAATCCTCTGAAGCCATAAGAGAGCGTGTTCAGGCGGCAAGAGAGATCCAGCAGAAGCGTTTTGCGGGAACAGACATCACCTGCAATGCAATGATCACTCCCGATATCCTGCACGATGTCTGCCCCATGACAGATGAGGCAAGCGTTATGCTCAAAAATGTTTTTGAGAAAATGGGACTTTCCGCCAGGGCATATGACCGCATTTTAAAGGTGGCAAGAACTGTTGCGGACATGGAGGGTGAAGAGGTCATCGGCAAGAGCCATATCGCCCGTGCCGTTCAGTTCAGGAGCCTTGACAGGAAATACTGGAGTGAATGACTGGAGGTGCTCTTGTGGTAGTTGAAAAGAAAGCGGCGACCAATGATGAAAAAAGGAAGCTGCTGGATAATGCGGTGGCTATAGTTGAAATGGAAGGGTATTGCTTTTCCGAAAAGGACAAGGATATATGTATGCGGCTTTTTGACGGCAGACTTAAAAAGTCGGAACTGGCAGAAAGCCTAAAAAAGATGTCTGAGGAAAGGATAAGAAAAGCCAATGCCTTATGACCCTACAACTGCAAATTGTTACCCGAATTCAGCTGTTCTTATAAATAAACTTGGCATACGTGATGACCGGACGTTAATGCAGGCGGAAAGCTACTATTCGGCAATGCGGCTAATGGAATTAGAGAATGGTATAAAGTTTGAAAATGTGGATTTTGACTTTTATTTATCCATTCACAAATATTTGTTTCAGGATATATATGATTGGGCAGGTCAGATACGTACCACAAATATTTCCAAAAAGGGGACTTGTTTCTGCCCTTATGAATTTATCCGTGAAACAGGGGAAGCTATTTTTCATAAGCTTAAACATAATAATTATTATAAAGATGTTTCAGAGCGGGAGCTTCCAAGCTGTATTGCTGAGCTTTTTGATAGTCTCAATATTCTTCACCCTTTCAGAGAAGGCAATGGAAGGACTGAAAAAGCTTTTATATCCGCATTACTTAAAAACATTGGATATAGTATTGACTTTTATAATTGCGACAAGGATTATTTGACCATAGCAACTATATTTGCAGCTCAGGGGGTAATGGATTACCTTGTTGATTTCTTTGCAGAGAATATAGAGTTGATTGGAAAAATTGACAGGTGAATTTATAGATCATATAAATTTAAGAGGATTTCGAAACAAATTGTCCGAAGTCCTCTTATTGTTTATGTGTAATTGCGCAATGGTGTTAATATTTATACCAACGGAATTGTACAAAATGTAAAATCTGAGGAAATGAGAAAGAAATCCCTTGACAAGGGCTGACAGATGTTATATAATAATATACTGTATCATAATGTAAACTTATGCCTGTTTTACTAAAGTTAATTGCGGCTTATGCTTATCATGGCTTGTTTTGCCGACACTGCGGCAGCTGCGTAAAAACGTTATGCGGCGCAGTTTCAGAATCGTTTTTTAAGCCAATAATCTTTGTAAGGGCAAAGATAGACATTATTTCTTCTAAAATTATGAGGAGGAGTCCGCCTATGGTGAATGTAAAGCCGGTGCAGCTCGGCAAGACCACTCGTATGAGCTTCGGTAAGATCAGCGAAGCTCTGGAGATGCCAAACCTTATCGAGGTGCAGAAAAATTCCTACAAATGGTTTCTTGAGGAGGGACTTAAAGAAGTATTCCGTGACGTTGCCGCTATCACGGATTATAACGGCAACTTAGTTCTTAACTTTGTCGATTATCATCTTGATGAAACACCTAAGTATTCCGTTGCGGAGTGTAAAGAAAGAGACGTTACCTACGCCGCTCCGCTCAGAGTAAAGGCTACCCTTTGGAACAAGGAGACCGGCGACGTTAAGGAAAACGAAGTGTTCATGGGCGATTTCCCGCTTATGACCGAAAGCGGCACCTTTGTTATCAACGGCGCCGAGCGTGTTATCGTATCACAGCTGGTCCGTTCACCCGGCGTTTACTATTCCTTTGAAAAGGATAAGACCGGTAAGGACCTTTTTAAGACTACAGTTATCCCCAACAGAGGCGCATGGCTCGAATACGAGATGGACTCCGCCGATGTTATTTATGTTCGTATCGATAAGAACAGAAAGATACCTCTTACCACATTTATCCGTGCTCTCGGTGTCGGAACCGACCCTGAGATTGAGGAAATGTTCGGCCCCGATGAGAGACTTAGCCAGACTATCCTCCAGAAGGACGCTACCAAGAACACCGAGGAAGCTCTTCTTGAGGTTTATAAGAAGCTCCGCCCCGGCGAGCCTCCTACAGTTGACAGCGCTATCTCTCACCTGAATATGCTGTTCTTCGATGCAAAGAGATATGATCTTTCCCGTTTCGGAAGATATAAGTACAACAAGAAGCTGGGCGTTGGCTCCAGAATCGCAGGTCACTACGTTGCAAGACCTATCGCTAACCCCCTGACAGGCGAGATCATGGCTGACGAGGGAGAGCTTCTCTCCTACGACAAGGCTATGGAGATCCAGCAGGCAGGCGTAAGCGAGGTATGGCTGAAGGTCGTTCACAAGGAGATCTATTCCAATCCTGCAGGCGGCGAGCCTATGAGCCGTGTTGAGGAAAAGGAAGTCAAGGTCATCGGCAACGGCATGGTAGATATCAACGGCTATGTTGATTTCGATACCGCTCAGTACGGCATCAACGAGCTTGTTTCCTTCAAGGTCCTGAAGGATATCCTTGAAAGCGCTGCCGACAAGGACGAGCTGGAGGAAATGGTAAAGAAGCGTGTTGATGAGCTTGTTCCCAAGCACATCACACTTGACGATATCTTCTCCACGATCAGCTACTTCATCAACCTCTGCGAGGGCGTTGGTACTGTTGACGATATCGACCACCTTGGCAACAGACGTATCCGTTCCGTTGGTGAGCTGCTCCAGAACCAGTTCAGGATCGGTTTTGCCCGTATGGAGCGCAGCATTCGTGAAAGAATGAACACACAGGCTCAGGACGTTGAGACCATTACACCTCAGAGCCTTATCAATATCCGTCCCATAACTGCGGCTATCAAGGAGTTCTTCGGCTCCTCGCCTCTGTCACAGTTCATGGATCAGAACAACCCTCTTGCTGAGCTTACTCATAAGAGACGTCTTTCCGCACTGGGCCCCGGCGGTCTTTCCAGAGACCGTGCAGGATTCGAGGTTCGAGATGTTCACTACTCCCACTACGGAAGAATGTGCCCCATCGAGACTCCTGAAGGACCTAACATCGGTCTGATCTCCTACCTTGCATCTTTCGCAAGGATAAATGAGTACGGCTTCATCGAAGCACCTTACAGAAAGGTGGATAAGGCTACAGGTATTGTAACCGATGAAGTTGTATATATGACTGCCGATGTAGAGGATAATTATACCGTTGCTCAGGCTAACGAGCCTCTTACCGAGGAAGGCAGGTTTGCACGTCCCAGAGTAAATGCCCGTTACAGAGACCAGATCCTCGAGTGCGAGAGAGAACGTATCGACTACATGGACGTTTCTCCTAAGATGGTCGTTTCCATTGCGACTGCAATGATCCCCTTCCTGGAAAACGATGATGCTAACCGTGCCCTCATGGGTGCGAACATGCAGCGTCAGGCTGTGCCTCTTCTCAAGACCGAAGCTCCTATCGTTGGAACAGGTATGGAGTACAAGGCTGCTGTTGACTCAGGCGTGTGCATCGTTTCCAAGCATGACGGTGTTGTTGAGCGTGTTTCCGCTGACGAGGTCGTTGTCAAGGAAGGCACAGGCGCAACTCACACCTATAAGCTCACCAAGTTCAAGCGCTCCAACCAGGGTACCTGCGTAAACCAGAGACCTATCGTTGACAAGGGCGAGGAAGTTCACGTTGGTCAGGTCCTTGCGGACGGTCCCGCAACCAGCAACGGCGAGCTTGCTATCGGTAAGAATGCTCTTATCGGCTTCATGACCTGGGAAGGCTACAACTACGAGGACGCCGTTCTTCTTAACGAGCGTGTTGTCCGTGAAGATATTTACACCTCTATCCATATTGAAGAGTATGAGATCGAGGAAAGAGATACAAAGCTCGGTGCCGAGACCATCACAAGAGATATCCCCAACGTTGGTGAGGACGCTCTTAAGGACCTCGATGACCGTGGTATCATTCGTATCGGTGCAGAGGTAAGAGCCGGCGATATCCTCGTCGGAAAGGTAACTCCTAAGGGAGAGACCGAGCTTACCGCTGAAGAAAGACTTCTGAGAGCTATTTTCGGTGAAAAGGCCAAGGAAGTAAGAGACAACTCCCTGAAGGTTCCCCACGGCGAATCGGGCGTTGTTGTCGATGTCAAGATATTCACCCGTGAGAACTGCGATGAGCTTTCTCCCGGAGTTAACAAGCTGGTAAGATGCTATATCGCACAGAAGCGTAAGATCTCCGTCGGCGATAAGATGGCGGGCCGTCACGGTAACAAGGGTGTCGTTTCACGTATCCTTAAGTCCGAAGATATGCCTTTCCTTCCCGATGGTACTCCTCTGGATATCGTTCTTAACCCTCTGGGTGTACCTTCACGTATGAACATCGGTCAGGTGCTTGAAGTTCATCTCGGTATGGCTGCAAGAAAGCTTGGCTGGAAGGTAATGACCCCTGTATTCGACGGCGCACACGAGGAGGATATCCGTGAGTGCTTCAAGGAAGCAGGCATGGACGAGGACGGCAAGATCGTTCTTCGTGACGGACGTACAGGTGAGCCTTTCGATAACAGAGTTACCGTTGGTATCATGTACTACCTGAAGCTCCACCACCTTGTTGATGATAAGATCCACGCACGTTCCGTAGGTCCTTACGCTCTCGTAACACAGCAGCCTCTGGGCGGTAAAGCTCAGTTCGGCGGTCAGCGTTTCGGTGAGATGGAAGTTTGGGCGCTGGAGGCTTACGGCGCAGCTTATACTCTTCAGGAGATCCTTACCGTTAAGTCCGATGATACCGTCGGCCGTGTAAAGACCTATGAGGCTATCGTTAAGGGACAGAACGTTCCCAAGCCCGGTATCCCCGAGGCATTCAAGGTTATTATCAAGGAATTCCAGTCACTCTGCCTTGATATCCGTGTTCTTGATGAAAACAACGAGGAGATCGATCTTAAGTCCACATTTGAGGACGACGACGATGTTATCCCACAGCCTGTTTCAGATGCTGACGATTACGAGGATCTTTCTTCCTCCGACGACAGCCACTACACCGAGGACGATCTCAACGACGGCGATCTGGACGAGGGCTTCTCGCTGGTTGACGACGATGAAGAGGATTTCGGAAGTCTGGACGATGACGATGATTCCGACTTCATGCACGACGATTCAGACGATCTTATCTGATAAACCGGTTTAAAGCACAATTTTGAGTTTCTTTCCCGCTTTATGCGGGAAAGAAATATTAGATATCCAAAACTCTATTGATAAGGAGTGTAAGCTTTTGGAATTAAAAACTTTTGAGTCTATTAAGATAGGTCTTGCTTCCCCCGAAAAAATCAGAAGCTGGTCATACGGCGCTGTTGAAAAGCCTGAAACCATCAACTACAGAACACAGAAGCCCGAAAGAGACGGTCTTTACTGCGAAAGGATCTTTGGTCCTACCAAGGACTGGGAGTGCCACTGCGGTAAGTATAAGAAGATCCGCTTTAAGGGCAAGGTCTGCGAGCGCTGCGGCGTTGAAGTTACCCGTGCAAAGGTAAGACGTGAGCGTATGGGTCACATTGCTCTTGCTGCTCCCTGCTCCCACATCTGGTACTTCAAGGGCACACCTTCCAGAATCGGTCAGGTGCTTGAGGTTTCCCAGAAGCGTCTTGAAGAGGTCCTTTACTTTACAAAATATATCGTTGTTGACGCTGGTAACACCGAGCTTGTCAAGAAGCAGCTTCTCACAGAAAAGGAATATTCCGATATGTGCGAGAAGTACGAGGACGATTTCTATGCTGCAATGGGTGCGGAGGCTATTAAGGATCTCCTTGAGGACTATGACCCTGAGAGATACAATCAGTACATCGTCAAGTACATTGACCAGTTCGCTGCTGTAACAGGTCTTACCGAGCAGCAGATCAGAGACACTCTTGCAAAGAGATTTCTCGTTATCACCGACAACGGCAACAATGAGAAATATGAAGTTGGTCAGTTCGTTTCCAGAGATGAGTATAACTACGCCATCACCAGATACAACTGGATGGAAGAGGAAAAGAGAAGCGACAACTGCATCAAGGTAATCTACGGCTCCAAGTACATCGAGAAGCTGTTTGATGAAAAGATCGCTGAGGCTAACAAGAACGGCGAGTATGATGAGATCGCTGACAAGTCCAAGTGGATCAACTGCCTTGAATGGGTATCCGACGAGCTGAAAGACGAGCTGAAGGATCTGCCCGCAGGTCAGAAGAGAATAAAGCTCCTCAAGAGACTGGACATCATCGAGTCCTTCCGTCTCTCCGAGAACAAGCCCGAGTGGATGGTACTGGACGTTGTTCCCGTAATCCCTCCCGATCTTCGTCCTATGGTAATGCTGGACGGCGGCAGATATGCTACCTCCGACCTGAACGACCTTTACAGACGTGTTATCAACCGTAACAACCGTCTTAAAAAGATGCTGGAGCTGGAAGCTCCCGACATCATCATCAGAAACGAAAAGAGAATGCTCCAGGAAGCTGTCGATGCACTTATCGACAACGGCCGTCACGGCAGACCTGTAACAGGCCCCAACAACCGTGCGCTGAAATCTCTTTCCGATATGCTTAAGGGTAAGCAGGGACGTTTCCGTCAGAACCTCCTCGGTAAGCGTGTTGACTACTCAGGACGTTCCGTTATCGTCGTTGGCCCTGAGCTGAAAATGTATCAGTGCGGTCTCCCCAAGGAGATGGCTCTCGAGCTTTTCAAGCCTTTCGTTATGAAGAGACTTGTTGATACAGGCAAGTCCACCAATATAAAGTCCGCCCGCAAGAAGGTTGACAGAGCGGAGAACGATGTATGGGATGCACTGGAGAATGTTATCAAGTCTCACCCCGTACTTCTGAACCGTGCGCCTACACTTCACCGTCTGGGTATCCAGGCATTCGAGCCTATCCTCGTTGAAGGCCGTGCTATCAAGCTTCACCCTCTGGTTTGTACTGCGTTCAACGCCGACTTCGATGGTGACCAGATGGCTGTTCACCTTCCCCTTTCTGCAGAGGCTCAGACTGAGGCAAGATTCCTCATGCTGGCTGCAAACAACCTGTTGAAGCCTTCTGATGGCCGTCCCGTTGCCGTTCCTTCACAGGATATGGTACTGGGTTCCTACTACCTTACCATGAAGAAAGAGGGAGAAAAGGGCGAAGGCAAGGTATTCCGTGACGTTAACGAGGCTCTCATGGCTTATCAGGAGGGCGTAGTGACACTTCACGCTGCTATCAAGGTCCGTATCTCCAAGGATATCGGCGACAGAAAGGTATCCAAGATAATCGACTGCACCGTCGGCCGTCTTATCTTCAACGAGAACATTCCCCAGAACCTGGGCTATGTTGACAGAACCAACTCCGATAAGCAGTTTGATCTTGAGATCGACTTCCTTGTTAAGAAGGGTCAGCTCTCCGATATCATCGAGCGCTGCATAAGAACTCACGGCACAACCACTACTTCCGAAGTTCTTGATAAGATCAAGGCTCTCGGATTCAAATACTCCACCAAGGCTGCTATCACCGTTGCAGTATGCGATGCCGAAATTCCTAAGGAAAAGGCTGAGATCCTCGCAAATGCCGACAAGCAGGTCGAGAAGATCAACGCAATGTACCGCAGAGGCTTCATCTCCGCAGCTGAAAAGTCCAAGCGCTTCATTCAGATCTGGAACGGCGCTACAGATGATGTAACAACTGCTCTGAAGAATGACCTTGGCAAGTACAACCCCATCTTCATGATGGCTGACTCAGGTGCCCGTGGATCTATCAACCAGATCCGTCAGCTGGCAGGTATGAGAGGTCTGATCGCCAATACATCGGGTTCGACCATCGAGATGCCTATCAGAGCTAACTACCGTGAAGGTCTTAACATTCTGGAATACTTCATCTCCTCCCGAGGCGCCCGTAAGGGTCTGGCAGATACGGCTCTTCGTACCGCTGACTCCGGTTACCTCACACGTCGTCTGGTTGACGTTTCTCAGGACGTTATCATTCACGAGGAGGACTGCGGCACTGATGAGGGTATTGAGATCTACACCATCAAGAACGGCAACGAGATGATCGAGCCTCTCCAGGAAAGACTTCTTGGCCGTTACCTTATGGACGATCTTTACGATCCCAAGACAGGCAACCTTATCGTAAGCAAGAACAAGCTCATCAACGAGAACGATGCCAAGAAGATCGTTGACGCAGGCGTTGAGAGAGTTACTATCCGTTCCGTTCTCAACTGCCACGCTAAGCACGGTGTTTGCGCTAAGTGCTACGGCGCTAATATGTCCAACAACAATCTTGTTGCTGTCGGCGAGGCTGTCGGCGTAATCGCTGCTCAGTCCATCGGTGAGCCCGGTACACAGCTTACAATGAGAACCTTCCATACAGGCGGTATCGCTTCCGCAGAAGATATCACACAGGGTCTTCCCCGTGTCGAGGAACTTTTCGAGAGCAGACGTCCCAAGAATGCGGCTATCATTGCCAAGTTCGGCGGCAAGGTTCGTATGGAAGAAATCAAGAAGACAAGAAACGTTATCATCACCGATGAGGAAACAGGCGCTGAAGAGTACTATCCCGTTCCTTACGGCTACAAGATCAAGGTGCGTGAGGGCGATGTGGTTGAAAAGGGTGAGTCCCTTACCGAAGGCTCCGTTAATCCTTCCGATATCCTCGAGGTTCTCGGTCAGCAGGCTGTTCAGAACTACATCATCACCGAGGTTCAGAAGGTTTACCGTCTCCAGGGTGTTGATATCAACGATAAGCACATCGAGGTAATCGTTCGCCAGATGCTCAAGAAGGTTCGTGTTGAGGAGGCAGGCTCCAGCTTCATGCTTCCCGGCTCCGTAGTTGACCGCAAGGAGATCTACGAGGAGAACCTGAAGATCAAGGCAAGAATGGAAGCAGGAGAAGAAGGTCTCAAGTTCGTTACCTTCAAGCCTATTATCCAGGGTATCACAAAGGCTTCCTCCAATTCCGACAGCTTCCTGTCCGCAGCTTCCTTCCAGGAGACCACCCGTGCTCTTACAGATGCTGCTATCAAGGGCAAGAGCGACCATCTTCTCGGTCTTAAGGAAAATGTTATCATCGGTAAGCTTATCCCCGCAGGTACCGGTATGGACGTTTACAACAACGTTCAGATCGTCAAGTCCGAAAATGCGGATCATACAGCGGTTCACTGATAACATCAATAACAAACGTTCAAGGTTCGGAGCGGCAGAGATGCTGCTCCGAATTTTCGTTATTTTACCCTCATTTGCGTGCTTTGCAGGTTTTTCGGTTGTATAAAACCACAAAAACAAATTTTTAAAGTGAAATTTGTATAAAGTGCTTGACAATGGGGGAAAATGCGTGTATAATATTTAATTGTGTGATGGTATGTTTTTGTAAGCATATTTATATCACGAAAATCTATGAAAGGAGATGTATCAATGCCTACCTTTAATCAGCTGGTTCGTAAGGGAAGAGACGTTATCGAAAAGAAGTCCACAGCACCTGCACTTCAGAAGGGTTATAACTCCAAGAAGAAGATCGCTATCGATCTGAGCTCACCTCAGAAGAGAGGCGTATGCACCGCTGTAAGAACTGCTACACCTAAGAAGCCTAACTCCGCTATGAGAAAGATCGCCAGAGTAAAGCTTACCAACGGTAATGAAGTAACAGCTTACATTCCCGGTATCGGACATAACCTTCAGGAGCACTCTGTCGTACTCATCAGAGGCGGAAGAGTTAAGGACCTCCCCGGTGTTCGTTACCACATCATCAGAGGTACACTCGATGCTCAGGGTGTTGCCAAGAGAAATCAGGCTCGTTCCAAGTACGGTGCGAAGAAGCCTAAGGCCGGTGCTAAGTAATTAAAAGCGCTGCCGATCAATTATGAGACTCAATGAAACCACACAGCGATTAAATTGTGGAGTTATTCATTTTAATATAGATGATACCTCTGCATTGGACGACGTGTCGTGGAAGAAACGAGTACCTATGATATCATTATTATGAAGGAGGGAAGTATTGTGCCAAGAAGAGGTAAAATAGCTAAGCGTGAGGTTCTCTGTGATCCTGTTTACAATTCCGAGATCGTTACACGTCTTATCAACAATATCATGCTCGACGGTAAGAAGGGCGTAGCTCAGAAGATCGTTTACGGCGCATTTGAGATCGTTGCTGAAAAGACAGGAAAGGATGCTCTTGAAGCATTCAACGAGGCTATGGAAAACATCATGCCTCTCCTGGAAGTAAAGGCTCGCCGTGTAGGCGGTGCTACCTACCAGGTTCCTATGGAGGTTAGACCCGAGAGAAAGCAGACTCTTGGACTCAGATGGCTTACAACTTACGCAAGAGCAAGAAGCGAGAGAACCATGAAGGAGAGACTCGCAGCTGAGATTATGGACGCTATGAATGGTCTGGGCGGAGCTTGCAAGAAGCGTGAGGATACTCACAAGATGGCTGAGGCTAACAAGGCATTTGCTCACTACAGATGGTGATCAGGCCGCAAAGCCGAAGCAAAACGTTATAAACGTGACGGCTGCGGTTATCACAGCCGCAGCAGATTTTTGGAGGAAAAGCTATGCCAAGAGATTGTTCACTTGAAAAAACAAGAAATATTGGTATCATGGCTCACATCGATGCAGGTAAAACAACTACCACCGAGCGTATCCTTTTCTATACCGGTGTAAACCATAAGATAGGTGAAACTCACGATGGTTCTGCAACAATGGACTGGATGGCTCAGGAGCAGGAGAGAGGTATCACAATTACCTCCGCTGCTACTACTTGCCACTGGGCAGGCCATAGAATCAATATCATCGACACCCCCGGCCACGTTGACTTTACAGTAGAGGTTGAGCGTTCGCTTCGAGTTCTTGACGGTTCTGTAACTGTTTTCTGCGCAAAGGGCGGCGTTGAGCCCCAGTCTGAGACCGTATGGCGTCAGGCTGATAAATATCAGGTACCCAGAATGGCTTATGTAAATAAGATGGATATTATGGGTGCCAACTTCTTCCGTGTTGTTGAAATGATGCACGAGCGTCTCAAGTGTAACGCAGTGCCCATTCAGCTTCCTATCGGTGCGGAAGATGACTTTAAGGGTATCATTGACCTGGTTGAAATGAAGGCAGACGTGTATTACGATGACCTTGGCAAGGATGTCAGAGTAGAGGATATTCCCGCTGACATGGTTGACATGGCTAACGAATACCGTGAGAAGCTTGTTGAAGCTGCTGCTGAAATGGACGACGAACTCATGGAAAAATACCTTGAGGGTGAAGAGCTTACCACAGAAGAACTTAAGAAGTGCATCCGTGAAGGCTGCATCGCTAACAAGTTTGTTCCCGTAACCTGCGGTACTTCTTATAAGAACAAGGGCGTTCAGAAGCTTCTTGACGCTGTTGTTGATTATATGCCCTCTCCTCTCGATATTCCTCCTATCAAGGGTGTTGACCCCGATACAGGTGAGGAGACCGAGAGAATCACATCCGATACTGAACCTTTCGCTGCACTTGCATTCAAGATTGCAACTGACCCCTTCGTTGGTAAGCTCTGCTACTTCAGAGTTTATTCGGGTACTGTTGACGCAGGTGCTACTGTGCTCAATGCAACTAAGGACAACTCTGAAAGAATGGGTCGTATCCTTCAGATGCACTCCAACCACAGAAAGGATATCGAGACCTGCTACGCCGGCGATATCGCTGCTTGCGTAGGTCTTAAGAATACAACTACCGGTGATACACTCTGCGATCCTAAGCACCCTGTAATCCTCGAGTCCATGGAATTCCCCGAGCCTGTTATCCAGCTCGCTATCGAGCCTAAGACTAAGGCCGGTCAGGAAAAGATGGGCATCGGCCTTGCAAAGCTTGCTGAAGAGGATCCTACCTTCAGAACATGGACTGACGAAGAAACAGGTCAGACCATTATCGCAGGTATGGGTGAGCTTCACCTGGATATCATCGTTGACCGTCTCCTCAGAGAGTTCAAGGTTGAGGCTAACGTAGGTGCACCTCAGGTTGCTTACAAGGAAACAATCAAGAAGCTTGCTGATGTTGACCACAAGTATGCTCGTCAGTCCGGTGGTAAGGGTCAGTACGGTCACGTTAAGATCAAGGTTGAACCCAACGAGTCCGGTAAGGGTTACGAGTTTATTAATGCCGTTGTCGGCGGTGCTATTCCTAAGGAATACATCCCCGCTGTTGACAAGGGTATTCAGGGCGCTATGAAGGCAGGCGTTCTCGCCGGTTATCAGGTTGTTGACGTTAAGGTTACTCTTTACGACGGCTCCTACCACGAGGTCGACTCCTCCGAAATGGCATTCTCCATCGCCGGTTCTATGGCTTTCAAGGAAGCTATGAAGAAGGCTGATCCCTGCATTCTCGAGCCTATCATGAAGGTTTCCGTATTTGTTCCCGAGGACTTCATGGGTACCGTTATCGGTGACCTTAACTCCCGTCGTGGACAGATCCTCGGCCAGGAAATCAACAACGGCACAGCTCAGGTTGATGCACTTGTTCCTCTTTCCGAGATGTTCGGTTACTCCAACGACCTCCGTTCCAAGACTCAGGGCCGTGGTAACTACACAATGGAGCCCGACAGCTATACAGAGGTTCCTCGTTCCGTTGCAGAGAAGATCATGTCTGCAAGAAACAAGGCAAACGGCTGATATTTTTAGCTGAAAATTTACAAAAAATGCTTGCAATCTGTTTCATAATCTGTTAAAATGGTTGCATAGGCTTATAACTTTACTAATTAAAGGAGGAAATTTCCAATGGCAAAGGCACATTTCGAAAGAACCAAACCCCACGTAAACATTGGTACTATCGGTCACGTTGACCATGGTAAGACCACTCTTACCGCTGCTATCACCAAGTATCTTTCCCTTAAGGGTCAGGCTCAGTTTGAGGGCTATGCTGATATCGATAAGGCTCCCGAGGAGAGAGAAAGAGGTATTACAATCAATACCGCTCACGTTGAGTACGAGACTGACAAGCGTCACTATGCTCACGTTGACTGCCCGGGCCACGCTGACTATGTTAAGAACATGATCACCGGTGCTGCTCAGATGGACGGTGCTATCCTCGTAGTTGCTGCTACTGATGGACCTATGGCTCAGACCAAGGAGCACCTTCTTCTCGCTCGTCAGGTTGGCGTTCCTTACATCGTTGTATTCATGAACAAGGCTGACCAGGTTGACGATCCTGAGCTTCTCGAGCTCGTTGAGATGGATATCCGTGAGACCCTCGATAAGTACGATTTCCCCGGCGACGATACTCCTATCATCATCGGTTCTGCTTACCAGGCTCTTAACTCCACTTCTACCGATCCTAACGCTCCTGAGTACAAGTGCATTCAGGAACTCATGGACGCTGTTGACGAGTACATTCCTACTCCCGACAGAAAGGCAGACCAGCCCTTCCTTATGCCTGTTGAGGACGTATTCACCATTACCGGTCGTGGTACTGTTGCTACAGGTAGAGTTGAAAGAGGTCAGCTCAGAACTGGTGACGAAGTTGAGATCATCGGTCTTACTACCGAGAGAGCTAAGACTGTTGTTACCGGTATCGAAATGTTCAGAAAGATCCTTGACTACGCTGAGGCAGGCGATAACATCGGTGCTCTTCTCCGTGGTATCCAGAGAACTGACATCGAAAGAGGCCAGGTTCTTTGCAAGCCCGGTTCTATTCACCCCCACACCAAGTTCAGCGGTCAGGTTTACGTACTGAAGAAGGAAGAGGGCGGACGTCATACTCCTTTCTTCAACAACTACAGACCTCAGTTCTACTTCAGAACAACTGACGTTACCGGCGTTATCACACTTCCTGCTGATAAGGAAATGTGCATGCCCGGCGATAACGTTGAGATCGCAGTTGAGCTCATCACTCCTATCGCTATTGAAGAGGGACTTCGTTTCGCTATCCGTGAGGGTGGACGTACCGTTGGTTCCGGCGTTGTTACTAAGATCAACGAATAATCTCAATACGCACTTGAATTTCCGAAAAGACCTTTTCCTTGCGAAAAGGTCTTTTCTTTTATCAGCTCACTTAATAAATTGTTTACAAATAAACGCCATAAAGTTGTTCCAATTCAGACGTATATACATATGAAAACGGTCAGACGGGGTGAAAATAATGACTGAAAGCAATTTTACAAGCTGTATGACGATGCTTGCGGGCGGAGATATGCAGGGACTTAAACAGGTCTATGAGGAGTACGGGCGAATGATATATTCTTCCGTACTTAGCCTGTGCAGAAGTCCGCATCTTGCGGAGGATATTACCTCAGAATTTTTCCTGAGGCTCAGAAAGGCTGCTCATATTTACAGGGCAGGCACGGGACACAAGAAATGGCTGCTTGTTTCAGCCAGAAATCTTGCGCTGGATATTATCCGCAGGCAAAGCAGAGAGGTTCCGTCCACATCATCAGCCGATGATGACGACAGCAGTACGCTTTCCGATGTGGCTGATACAGCCGATACTGAGGAAAACGTATCGTCAGACATGGCAGTGCAGCAGATGCTTGATGCCCTGAGTGCCGACCAGCGGGAGATCGTCCATCTGAAAATTTACTGCGAGCTTACGTTTGCGGAAATTTCGGACGTGCTGCAAATTCCCATCGGTACCGCTGCCTGGCGGTATCAGTCGGCAGTGAAAAAACTCAGAAAGCTTTACGGGGAGGTGTTATGATGAAAAAATTTGAACAGGACTACATAAAACATATTGATTCATCTGCACCCGATATGGATAAGCTTTGGGAGAAGATTGCAGGCGCTCCTGACGAGGAAAAGGATATCACCCCTTTCGTTTCAGCGTCAAGGCAGTGTGCGCATAAATCAGGCAAAACAGTCAGGATTTTCGTCTCCGCCGCAGCCGTTTTAGCGGCAGTTTTCTGCGCAGGCAGGCTCATTATAAGCGACAGTGAGATATCAAACGAAACATCTCAGGCGGATATGGCTCCCGAAATAAGCGACGAATATGCCGCAGATGATGCGGAAATACCGTCAGTTGCCGCAGAAATGGGCTGGGATTATTCCACGGAAACTCAGTCAGCCGACAATTATTATACCCTTGACCTTGCCGAGACCGACAGCGGCATCTACAATGCCCTTTCCCACAGCGAGGCGGAGCAGGAGTATTTTGTGGAGGCTCAGGTGCTTTCTGAGACGGACTTTTTCATCGACGGCAAGGTGCTGTATTCCGACAATGAGGGCGATATGACCGCATACACCCTTGAAGTGGTGCATCTTATCTCCGACAGCGAGACTTCTCTCCCCGAAAAAGTCACCGTTTATTCCGACTCGCCCTATGCTCTCCGTGACAACCGTGAGTATCTGCTGCCGATCAGTGCCTGTGACGGAATGTACAGAGTTGTTTTCGACAATGCCCCTCAGATAGAGATAACCCTTGACAGGGAAGTGGTCTATCACAACGGCTGGCAGTCCCTTGCAGCGGACGGCAGCACCATTACCTACCCACAGGTCTATAAGGACGACTATTTTTACGACCGAATGAACATAACAGCGGAATGCTCGCTTGAAAAGCTTTTCGAGAGCTGGGAAAAGCTGCGGGCGTGAATATGCTTGAAAGGAACGATCTTATGAACACAAAAATGAACTCAATGAAAAAGCTTGCTGCCCTTATGGCAGTTATAACATCAGTATCCACCCTTACCGCCTGCGGTGATGCCATGGACACAAGCGGCAGTGATTATGCCATGAATAACGAAAAGGGAGCGCAGCATTACACCGAGGCGGCTATAGCAGAGGATTATGCCAATGATGCTGCACCTGCCGATGATGAAGCAATGCCGCCTGAGATGAACAGCGTTGATGACTCCGATATTCAGCAAAATGACGAGGAGTATAACTACATCAAGGAAAACGGCTATACAGCAGTATCTTCCGCACCTCTTTCCACATTCTCCGCCGATGTTGACACAGCTTCATACACAAATGTCCGCCGAATGATAGATGACGGTATGGACGTTCCTCCCGATGCTGTGCGTATCGAGGAATTTATCAACTACTTTGACTATGATTATACCGATCCTGCCGACGGCGAGCCGTTTGCAGTTCATACAGAGCTTTCCGACTGCCCGTGGAACGATGAAACTGAGCTTTTAATGGTCGGCATAAATACCAAGGGCTTTGATGCTGTGCTTGATGAGCGCCCTGCCATGAATCTGGTTTTCCTTATTGACGTGAGCGGCTCCATGTATGATGACAACAAGCTGCCGCTGGTACAGAAGTCTTTCTCAATGCTTACCGATAATCTAACTGCCGCTGACCGTGTTTCAATCGTTACCTATGCCGGCTCGGACGAGGTGGTGCTTGAAGGCGCTGACGGAAACGACAGGAAAAAGATACTCCGTGCCATCAACGACCTTGAAGCAGGCGGCTCAACAGCAGGTGCGGCAGGTATCAACACCGCTTACGATATTGCTCAGAAATATTTTATCGACGGCGGCAACAACAGAGTTATCCTCGCCACCGACGGCGACCTTAATGTGGGACTTTCCTCCGAGTCGGAGCTTACAAGGCTCATTGAGGAAAAGCGTGAAAGCGGCGTGTTCCTCTCCGTTCTGGGCTTCGGCACAGGCAATTATAAGGACAACCGTCTTGAAGCACTGGCTGACTACGGCAACGGAAACTACTCCTACATCGACAGCGAAAAGGAAGCGAAAAAGGTGCTGGTCGATGAAATGAGCGGAACACTTTTCACAGTTGCAAAGGACGTTAAGTTTCAGCTGGAGTTCAATCCCGCAAATGTTAAGGGATATCGCCTTATCGGCTATGAGAACAGGGTCATGGCTGCCGAGGACTTTAACGATGACACCAAGGACGCAGGCGAGATAGGCGCAGGCCACAGTGTTACCGTGCTTTATGAGATAGTTCCTGCTGACAGCAAAATGGAGCTGGGCGAAAGCGAGCTGAAATATGCTTCTGACAGCGAGGGCGTTATGGGCGACGAGCTTCTCACCGTGAATATCCGCTACAAGGAGCCTGAGGGCAGCGAAAGCAAGCTGCTAACATATCCCGTTAACAAGTCACTTTATTCCGACAAAATGTCCGCAGATATGAATTTTGCCTCCTGCGTGGCGGAGTTCGGCATGCTCCTGAGAAACAGCAGATACATCGGCGATGTTACCTACAAGGACGTTTCCGCACAGCTTTCCAAGTACGATTATTCCGATGATGATTATAAGGACGAGTTCATTTATCTTGTTAATACCATGAAGAGACGTGCAATTAACTAACATATCATGCCGAGGCGGTTTATTTAAAAAAGCCTCGGCAATATAACCAATTATCTTCTTGTCAAAATGTACAATGTAAACGTTGACAGAAATGCAGCTTTATGTTATAATTATAAAAAGTTTATCATGCACATTTTCTCTTGAAATGAAAGGGTGTACTATTATGAAGAATTTTAAAAGATATGCAGCAGGTCTTGCAGCTGTTATGATGGCTTCGAGCTTTGCAGCCTGCGGCAGTTCATCCGGTACAGCAGAGGATACTACCACCTCCGCAACCACCACAACAGGGGTAACTGTTGAGATCAATACCGAGACACTTGCTTCCGAGGAGCAGGTTACCATGGACGATGTTTCCAAGCTGCTTCCCGATGTTGAGCTTGAAAACAAGAACATCAAGTGGTTCTCTTTCTATGATCCTTTCCACGCTACCACATCAGGCAACACCAAGGCGCTTTCTCTCGAGCTTTTCGAGAAGAAGTACGGCGGAACCATTGAATATATCCCCACCACATGGAGCCAGCGCTTTACCGACCTTTCCACAAACATTCTGGGCGGTACAGGCATCGACTTCATCGCAGGCGGCGACCTTGACTCTTTCCCCAAGGGTATCCCCAACGGTCAGTTTGAGTCCTACGACAGCTATGTTGATTTCGATTCCGACCTTTGGAACCCGGTAAAGGAGCTTAACGACAAGTTCAGCCTCAAGGGCAAGCATTACCTTATGGCTACCCAGGCAACAGCAGGCGAGGTCGTTATCTACAACAAGAAGACCATCGAGTCCCAGGGCTTTGAGGATCCCGTTGAGCTGCTTGACAAGGGCGAATGGACATGGTCCACATTCAAGAATATGCTTCTTGAATATGTTGATCCCGAGGCTGACCAGTACGGTCTGGACGGCTGGTTCAATGAAAAGCCCCTTATGCTCACCTGCGGCGTTGCTCCCGTTGAACTGAGAGACGGTCAGTTGGTTTCCAACCTTTATGATGAGCGCCTTGAAAAGTCCATGAACTTTATGTATGAGCTGAGCCAGAACGGTCTTGTTCTCGATAAGTCCCTCTTTGACTGGAGCGAGCACCCCGAGTTCATCGGCGAAGGCAAGGAGCTGTTCTACATTTGCGGCGCATACACTCTTGAAGGCTCTCCCGATATCTGGAACCCCAAATTCGGTAACTCCGAGGACGTTATGTTCGTACCCGTTCCCAAGATGGACGACGCTGACGAGTATTATCTCCCCGCAGGTCTGGAAGCTTATATGCTCTGTAAGGGCGCACAGAACCCCGAGGGCGTTGCAAGATTTATGGAGTGCATACTTGCTGCAAACTCCGACACAGGCTCTCTCGAGATCGCAGACAGAAAGCGTAAGGACGATTACGGCTGGACTGACGATATGATCCAGATGAGATACAGGATCAACGAAATGACCGCTGAGCACCCCATGTATTCTATCCACACAGGCTGCCCCACAGATATGTACAACATTCTGGACAGCGGCGAGTATGGTATCAGAGCTGCATTCTACGGTCACGACTGGCCTTCTGTAAGAGATTCGCTGGCTGACGCTGTAAATGTTCTCATTGACGAGTTCAATGAGTCTCTTGATTCGGTTGAATAATTATAGGATAATATAATGATAAAAGGGCTGTTGCACAAAGATGCAGCAGCCCTTTTTAGTTATGTGGACAAATGAAAAGATCCACACAAATAAGATCAAGGCAAAAAGTTTAGCCCACCTTTTCAAAGGTGGCAGGAGTCCAGAGGGCGGAGCCATCTGGTCGCTGTTGCCGCAGTGGTAAACTACGTTTACCTGCGAAATCTTTTTGTTGACGGTTAATGTAGTTAAAGTAACAGCCGACTATCTAAAAATCCCCAAAGCCGCCTGCACCGAAAATTAAAAATCACGCTAATACTAATCTTTAATCAACCTACAGACAAATCCTCGGCTGAAATAAGCACATTCTTCGTCAAGCTCCCTTGCCGGGCGGCAAGCCCGCCTGACGTTGTGGGTCCTTACATATGTATCAAGTGAATGTCTGTTAAAATTGCTTACTTATTTCGGTCAATATATTTCTCCTTGTATATTTTGGCTGTCAGACTGTCACAGGCTGATTTTCCGCAGCTGCGGCAGGGGAGTTCTGAGAAGTTTCAATGGTGGTTTCAATGCCGTTGATGGTAACACTGGGGTCGTCAAGGTCGATGATAAGGCATTTTCTGCCCTGGATAACGGTTGTGCGCACCTTGTCGGTGGCTTCCTTGCCGATGTTTACGGTTATTTCGGGAACGGAAAGAACGGTCTTGTTCTCCACAAGATTAGACGCCTTCAGAGCGGTGTCGCCCACAGTGGTCTTGTAAACTGCGTCAAGGGCTTCAAGCTTTTCATCGCTTACACCCGCATCGGAAAGAATGGTCTTCATTCTGTTTGCGTCGATCACGGGAGGCTCGGTCTCGTTCTTGTTCTGGTCGATGACTTCCTTGATAATGTCGTTTACACGGGTGATGACTGTGTAATCCAGCTCGTCACGGCACACATCGGTGAGAACTGCACGGAAGCGTTCCTTTTCACCGTCGGGAGTGAAATCAAAGCGGCACTCCAATACGTCCTCCACAATGGAGAGATTGGGCTTCTTGGGTGAGCGGGTGTAGTACATAACACGGTTAACGTCAGGGGAACGGTCACTGAAAATGGGGTAGAAGAAGCCGTCCTGAGGCGCTCTTGCAATTATCATCTCGGTGTTGGACTTCTTTGCGATAGTCTCCAGAGACTCATCGTAGAAAAGGCCGTCATCTCCTGTGTTTACGGGGCAGATGGCAGTTACGATGAAGTTGTACTCGGAGTCGCCCTCGCCGATGCACTCATCGTTCTTGTCCTTTACAAGAATGCTGTATGTACAGTGACCCGATATAATAGTATATGCGCTGGACATGGCGGTATTTTCAACAATGCGGTCGATGAACGCCTTGTTTGCCTCTTCGTCCTCCAGCTTGCCCTTTACTGCGGCGTAAAGGATATTCTGAGCGCCGCCCTCTTCATATGACTCGTTGGGGAAGCCGTACTCGTTGAGATTTTTGCCGAGAGTGCCGCTGAAAACCTTTTTAAGCGTCTCCATGACCACAGCGCCCTCGTCTTCGGGAATAGTTGCCCAGCTGCGAACATCACTGTACTTTATGTTCTTTTCGGCGTCCGCATAGGCGTAAAGCACACGGTTAAGGGTAAAAAATCCGCAGCCCTCGGCAAAGCTTCTTTTTATTTCAGCCACTTCTTTTTTGTTCATTTTGTTTCCACCTTTTCTTTGTTATTGGTAACTTTTATTTTACTCCAAAATGAGTGGGATTGTCAAGGGGAAAATAAAGAAGCTGTCAGTTCATTTCTGCAAGGGCTTTCCTGTTCTCCGCCTTATGGGCGGCACGGTCATAGCCCTTTGTGCCTCCGCAGCGGGTGACGGGGGAAAGCCCGCCCCAGTCTCTGCGCTGTTTGTTAAAATACTCACGTTTTGCTTTCTTGCTCATCTTTTCCACGGGTACGTAGCTTTTCATTTTACTCACCTGCCTTGAAGTTGTAAATGGGCTTGATTATCTCGTTTACTTCCGCAGTGTCGCCGATGTTGTCAAGGATATCGTTCATGCCCTTGTATGCCATGGGGCATTCATCCAGTGTGCCCTGACTCACAGATGTGGTATAGATGCCCTCCATCTGCTTTTTAAACTCGCTTACGGTAAAGCTCTGCTTGGCTTCGCCTCGGCTCATGAGTCGCCCCGCACCGTGGGGAGCGGAGAAATTCCAGTCAGGATTGCCCTTGCCTGTGCAGATAAGGCTGCCGTCACGCATATTTATGGGGATAATCAGCTTTTCCCCCGCCTGTGCGGACACAGAGCCTTTGCGGAGTATCATGTTTTCAGTGTCGATGTAGTTGTGGGTAGTGGTGAACTGCTCAACGGGCGTGAGCTTCATTCCCCTGATTATCTCGGTCATCATGGCACGGCGGTTGAGCACGGCAAAGTGCTGGACTATCTTCATATCGTGAATGTAGTCCTCAAAAAGCTGTCCGCTTACGTAAGCAAGATTTTTGGGCACGGTGATGCGCTTGGTGCTTTCAAGCTTTTTAAGCTCACGGCTGATATCTTTCTCCCTGCCCTGAGCCTTGAGACTGTCGATAAGCTCATGGATCTTGCCGTCGCCCGAATGTTCAAGCTGCTTTACCGCCTGCTGCTGATAATACTTTGCCACCTCTGCACCCAGATGACGGGAGCCGCTGTGGATAACGATGTAGATGCCCTTTTCGCCCCTGTCCGCTTCGATAAAGTGGTTGCCGCCGCCAAGAGTGCCCACAGAGCGCTCCGCACGGCGCAGGTCAATTTTGTCGGTCCATCTGAGGGCGCAGATGTAAGCATATTCCGCGAGCTTGAGGGGAGTGCTTCTTATGGCAAAGCCCGAGGGGATAGTCCGCCTGATAAGCTTATCGAGCTGCATAAGCTCCATGTGCTTTTCCTTGATAAGCACAGTCTCCATGCCGCAGCCGATGTCAACGCCCACAAGGTTGGGGACAATTTTGTCGGTGATGGTCATGGTGGTGCCGATAACGCAGCCAACGCCTGCATGGACATCGGGCATCATTCTTATTTTCTCGCCGATAGTGAATTCCTGGCTGCAAAGCTCGATTATCTGGGAGACCGAGGCGCTGTCGATATTATCGGTAAAAACCTTTGCTGTATTGTATTTTCCGTTTAATTCTATCATGTAAATTCTCCTTGAAAGTGGGTCACAAATGCGCAAAAAAAGGGCGCTCCGACCCGGAAGCGCCCTTATGTATGACTATATCTGCCCCTGATTTTATTGCAGAGGACCTCTGAAAGGTGCGGATATGCCAATGCGCTGCCGAATGTTATTATATGTACCTGTAAGTTTAAGTGATATTTTAAGCATTGTCATTGTTTCCGCCTCCTTCTTAATATTTTGATAATAAGCTTATTGTCGGAAAGCATAGCACACTTTTTATGATTTGTCAAGAGCTTTTCAGAAAAATCAGAAAAATTTTAAAAAACAGTGGAAATCCTTAAAAAAGTGTGCTATAATAAATTTATGTGCAGACGCAAGAGCTTGAAAGGATTGATTATTATGGCAATTACCGAAAATACCGCCCTGCTCAAGGAATGGATAGATTCATCGGATAATATTGTCTTTTTCGGCGGAGCAGGTGTTTCCACGGAAAGCGGTATTCCGGATTTCAGAAGCGTGGACGGAATTTATAACATGAAATATAAATATCCCCCTGAGACTATTCTGAGCCGTACCTTTTTCTGCAACCATATAAGCGAGTTTTACGAGTTCTATAAGGATAAGATGCTCTATCTTGACGCTAAGCCCAACAAAGCTCACCTTGCTCTTGCGGAGCTTGAAAGAAGAGGCAAGCTCAAAGCAGTTATCACCCAGAACATCGACGGCCTTCATCAGGCTGCGGGCAGCAAGACCGTGTATGAGCTTCACGGCTCGGTACACCGCAATTACTGCGTCCGCTGCGGTGCTATGTTTGATGCTGAGTACATAAAAAATTCTCCCTTTATCCCTGAGTGCGCACAGTGCGGCGGTCTTATCAAGCCCGATGTGGTGCTTTATCAGGAGAGCCTTAACCAGCACACTGTTGACTGCGCTATCGAGGCTATCGAAAACTGCGATGTCCTTATCATCGGCGGCACATCGCTTTCCGTATATCCCGCCAGCGGTCTTATCGAATATTATAAGGGCAACAAGCTTGTTCTTATAAACAAGAGCACTACCCAGTACGATGACAGAGCTGACCTGCTCATATCCGAGAGCATCGGCGAAACTCTGGACTACTGCATCAACTGATAAATTATCCACGGAGGAAATAAAATGCTTTTACCCGAATTTTATGTTGACGATGTTATCAAGAGAGCATTGTCAGAAGATATAAATTACATTGACCTTGCCACCGACCTGCTTATCCCTGAGGACGAAATATCCACTGCGGAGTTTGTCTCCAAGGCTGAGGGCGTTCTGGCAGGCATCGACTGCGCACTGAGGACATTTACTTTCATCGACAGCGGCGTTAAGTGCGAGGTGTTCATTCACGACGGCGAAAAAGTGAAAAAGGGCGATATCATCGCCAGAGTTCAGGGAAAGACACGCTCTATCCTTAAAGCGGAGCGCACCTCTCTTAACATTCTCCAGCATATGTCGGGCGTTGCTACAGCTACAAACAAGCTGGTGGAAGCCTGTGCAGGCACAAAGGCTTCTATCGTTGATACAAGAAAGACTCTCCCGGGTCTGAGAGCTTTGGAAAAGTACGCTGTCACCGCAGGCGGCGGACGCAACCACCGCTACAATCTTTCCGATGCGGCTATGCTCAAGGACAATCACATTGACGCATACGGCGGCATCACAGGCGCAGTTACCGCCCTTAAAAAGAAGATAGGCCATATGGCTAAGATTGAGGTCGAGGTAAGAAACAAGGAAGAGCTTATCGAGGCTCTTGGCTGCAATGTTGATGTTATCATGCTTGACAACATGACCACGGAGGAAATGACCGAGTGCGTAAAGATCGCAGACGGCAAGGCTGTTCTGGAGGCTTCGGGCAACATCAATATCGACACCGTTGCGGCTGCTGCGGCTACAGGCGTTGACATTATTTCTGTAGGCGCTATCACCCATTCGGTAAAGGCGTTCGATATTTCACTTAAAATCAGAAAGTAACATAGGAAGTGTTATTTTGAAAGGTCTTACCTTTGTTTATAATGTTCACGGCAATCTTTATATAAATCTGACAAACCGATGCCCCTGCAACTGCACGTTCTGCATACGCCACAACGGCGACAGCGCATACGGCAGCGACAGCCTGTGGCTTGAAAGAGAACCCACAAACGAGGAAGTTCTGGCAGAGTTTGACAAATACTCTCCCGATGAGTTTGATGAGATAGTTTTCTGCGGCTACGGCGAGCCTATGGAAAGGGCGGAGGACGTTGTTTTTATCGGCAAAGAGCTGAAAAAGCGATATCCCCATAAGATAATACGCCTGAACACCAACGGGCTTTCGGACAAAATTCACGGCAGACCCACCGCAGCAATGCTGGAGGGGGCTGTGGATATCGTTTCCATAAGCCTTAATTCGGGCAATGAAAAGGACTACAACGCTGTTACCCGTCCTAAGTGGGAGGACAGTTTCAGCGCTCTGCTCAGCTTTGCGCAGGACTGCAAAAAGTATGTTCCTCAGGTGATGTTCACCGTTGTAGATGTTATCTCCGAGCGTGAGATCGAGGAAAGCAAGGAGATATCCGAAAGGCTGGGCATACCTCTCAGAATAAGAAAATACGATACCTGATCGTTACATATAAGGAGAAATAGAATATGGAAACTTATGCAAGAAAAGCGATCCACAAGGGCACAGAGGTTTGTGAGCTTTCCGCAGGCGGATATTATGCCATAGTTGCTCACGGTCTGGGCTCCAACGTACTCCGTTTCAGAGACGAGAAAAGGGGAATGGAGATATTCCGCTACAACGGAAGCGTTTCTATCGGCGAGATAATGAACGCTCCCGAGATATGGGGTCTTCCCACCCTGTACCTGCCCAACCGCTTTGAAAAGGGCGTGCTGCACACATCTGATGCGACCTATCGCCTGCCCGTAAATGAGGAGCGCTTCGGCAACCATCTCCACGGCTTTATTCAGAAGAGAGCATACACCGTAAAGGAGCTTGGCACAAAGGGCAATACCGCTTTTGTTGAGAACGAGTATGTTTACGATGAAAAGGACTTTTTCTTCAACTGCTTCCCCGTAAAGTTCACCGTAAGAATAAGAATAGAGCTTTCCGACAAGGGACTTTCCCATAAGATAACCCTTATCAATCAGTCGGACAAGATGATGCCCATATCTATCGCAACACACACCACCATCAACGCTCCCTTTGTTGACGGCGCTGTTCAGGAGGATATCAGGCTGAAGGTTCCCGCTGTGGAACATATTCTCTTCAACAAGTCCAAGTGGCTGCCCACAGGCAAGCGTGCAAAGCTCACCGATTATGACAAGAAGTACATAAACGGAACCTGCCCCGTTCTCAGGGACATCTGCAACGATATGTATTCAGGCGGAACCCTCGAGCTGGACGGCAAGCCTTTCCACGGCACTATCATGACCGATACTGCCAGCGGCAAGACCATCTGCAACGAGGTAGATGAAAAGTACAAGTTCTGGATAGTATGGAACCATGAGGGCTTTATGAACTATTTCTGCCCCGAGCCTATGACCGCTCAGGTAAATGCCCCCAACCTTGATATGCCCGCAGAACTCAGCGGATATGAGGAGCTTGCTCCCGGCAAGACCTACACAGCCACACAGAGATTTTTTACAATGGGATAACTCCGCTGAATTGATATATTAACAAATTATGCCGTATAATATACATTGCGATATTATGCGGCATTTTATTATACGGAGGTAAGATCAATATGGCAATATGCTCAAAATGCGGCGCACAGCTGTTTGAGACCAGCAAATTCTGCCCCGAGTGCGGCACTCCCGTGCTTGAGGTTTCTACAGATACAAATAAAACAGGTGACATTTATTCCGCTTCCGAAAATGCGGACGACGAAAACAGCATGGCTGTTTTTCAGGGCATAGACCCCTCCGAGATATCTCCCGATGAAACTGCTGAGATACTTGAAGCGGCTGCCGAAAAGGCTCTTGAGGACATACCCGAGATAGTTAAGATAGAGGGCGTTGATATACATACCGAAAAGCCCGGGGAGATTGCTTCGGAAGTCTCTGAAGCAGCGGAAGCACCCGAAGCGCCCAAGACCCCGGAAGCACCAAAAGCAGAGACTTCCAAGGCGGAAGCACCTAAGGCTGAAAAGCAGGAAGAGAAAAATGAGCCTGAAAAGAAGCCCGAAAAGGAAGCTCCCGCAAAGGACGATTTTTCCGATATGGGCGCATATGTTGCCGATTCCTCCGAATTTCAGAAAATGGCTGAGAAAGTTTCTCAGAAGAAAAAGGGCGGCAAGACTGCAGCTATTATAATTGCGGCAGTGGTCATTGTTGCTGCGGTGGGAGCAGGCGTTTATTTTATGGGCGGACATAATTCGTCCCAGCCTGCTGTTGATACCACAGTTACCGTTACCGAGGCAGCTGATGAAGCTGTTACGGAGGTTTCTGTTGATAACGAAAGTACTCCCGACAGCGAGATATCCGATACAGAAGTTACCACAGTTACCGAGACCGAAACCGAGGAAACTACAGAAAGCGAGACCACCGAAGCAGTGACCGAGGCTGTTTCCATGAAAACTGCGGAAGAGTTTGCGGCAGGCATCGAGATAACTCCCGAGCATAAGGCTGCTGCCGAGAATGAGGCTTCCTGCACAATAAGCCTTGCTGCCGAGGGACTTTCTGCCGATATGCTCTCCGACGGCGGACTTCTGGTAGTAAGCTACACCGCCGAGACCGCTCAGACAGGCACTATCCCCGTGACCGTTTATATGACCGTAACCGTGGGCGGCACCGATATTGATGTTGTGGCTTCCTCTTCGGGTGACGGCGTTGCGGTGTTCGAGTTTGCAAATATGGCTTCTGCCGTCGCAGAAAACGGCTTCTCCGCTGCCGATATCGACTGCATAAGCTTCAAGGGAACGGGCGCAGGCGTTGATGTAACTTCAATAACCGTAATGAAGGGATAATTCCCTGTAAATTTATATGATAATGCAATAAAAGCCCCTTTAAGTTCTTCCGAAATATATGTAAAGTTCCAAAATATCACGGTAACACTTTACTTTACAAAAGAATTGTGTTATATTTATTCAGTGAGAGTTCTGCGTGGGCGGAACATATTGAAGATTTAAAGGAGAAGATACCATGAAAAAGATCAAGCTTATCTCTGCTGTAACAGCTTTTGCCGCTGCTGCATCTATGATGCTGGCAGGCTGCGGAACTACAGCTGATACCAATGATACCACTACAGCTGACAATGCTGACACCACAGCTGCCGCTTCCGAGGAGACATCCGAAGATACTGCCGCTGAGGACACAGCAGCCGATACTGTTGCTGAGGGCGATGACACCGCAGCTGACGGTGACCAGTCACTCCAGAAAGTGCTTGACAGCGGAAAGTTCGTTCTCGGCCTTGACGCTACCTTCAAGCCCATGGGCTATACCGATGAAAACGATGAGATCGTAGGCTTTGATATTGATGTTGCAGAGGAAGTTTGCAGCAGAATGGGCGTTGAGCTTGTTAAGGAGCCTATCGACTGGGATACCAAGGAGCAGGACCTTGCAGTCGGCAGAATCGACTGCATCTGGAACGGCATGAGCATCAACGCTTCCAGACAGGAGCAGATGAACCTTTCCGACCCTTACATGAAGAACGAGATGGTATTCGTTGTTCCCGCTTCCTCCGACGCAGCTTCCATGACTGACCTTACAGGCATGAACATCGGCGTTCAGAACGGTTCTTCCGCACAGGAGATACTCGAAGCTTCCGAGCTTTACACCAACGATACTCCTATCACCGTTACCGCTATGGCAACAAACGTTGAGGCTCTCCAGCAGATGGAGCTTGGTCTTGTTGACGCAGTTTTCCTTGACAGCGTTGTTGCAAACTACGAGATCTCCTCTTCCGGCAAGGATTACAGAGTTCTTCCCGACGGCCTTGAGGAAGAAGAGTATGCTATCGGCTTCCGCAAGGAAGATCAGGCTCTTCGTGACGAGGTACAGAAGATCCTCGGCGAAATGAAGGCTGACGGCAAGCTCGGCGAGATCTCCACAAAGTGGTTCGGCAGCGATATCACCACTGTTGAGGCTGCTCAGTAAAATATAATCCTAAAATTTCCAAAGACGCATCAGGCACTTGCTTGATGCGTCTTTTTTGTTAATAAAAAAGGGACATTATACTAATCACCAATAAAACTATAGACAAAAAATCATCGCATAATCTATATACGCAAGATTATGCTCGATTTTTTGTATAGTTTTTAATTGGTGCTTATACTAAAGCAAGGGCAAAAACGGCATTCCCCTTCCCCTTGATGGTTTCTCCGTGGCTTTGCAAAAGGCAAGCGAACATCTCTTCCTTGAACCCCATACACAACAAAAAAACTCCCGAACATTTCACATCGAAATGTTCGGGAGTTTTCGTATCATCAAGCGTTACAGCTCAGCGATTACCTCGACCTCAGCAAGAACGCCCTTGGGAAGCTTTGCAACTTCTACGCAGGAGCGTGCGGGCTTGTTGGTGAAATATTCGCCGTAAACTGCGTTGAATGCGGCAAAATCGTTCATGTTGTCAAGGAAGCAGGTGGTCTTGATAACATTGTCAAGAGTGCAGCCTGCCTCTGCCAGAACTGCTTTAAGGTTCTCGCAGATCTGACGGGTCTGAGCCTCGATGCCCTGAGCGTCAACATTGCCTGTTGCGGGGTTGATAGCTATCTGACCCGAGGTAAAAAGCAGATTGCCGCTCTTTACTGCCTGAGAATAGGGGCCTATTGCATCGGGTGCGTTTTTGGTGTAGATCTTTTCTGACATAATAAATTCCTCCTGATCTGATTTAGTTTTTATCATAAAGCTTGAAGCCTGCTTTTGTGAGTGCGTTCTTTATTTCCTCAATGTGTGCGTGATTTCTTGTTTCAAGGGTAATTCTCAGGTAGCAGCCGTTGATGTCGCTGCCCTCGTTTGCACGCTCATGATGAACGGAGATAACATTTCCGCCCAGAGCTGCGATGATATCGGAAACACCCTTCAGCTGACCCGGCTTGTCGATAAGCTCGATATTCAGCAGGCAGGTCCTTCCCGACTTCTGGAGACCTCTTTCAATAACACGGCTGAGGATAGTAACGTCGATATTACCGCCTGATACTAAGCATACAACGTTCTTGCCTTCAAGGTCGGGTATCTTATCAAACATAACTGCTGCAACGGGAACTGCGCCTGCGCCCTCGGCGATGAGCTTGTGCTGCTCGATAAGGGTGAGGATAGCAGAGGATATCTCGTCATCTGTAACGGTGACAATGCCGTCAACATACTCCTTGCAGAGCTGGAATGTGTGCTCGCCGGGCTCCATTACCTTGATGCCGTCTGCAATGGTGGAAACGGAGTGGAGCTTTTCGACCTTGCCGTCAGCCAGAGACTGTACCATGCTGGGTGCGCCCGCTGCCTGAACGCCGTAAACCTTTATTTCGGGCCTGAGCTTTTTAAGAGTGAATGCAACGCCTGAGATAAGTCCGCCGCCGCCTACGGGAACAACAACAGCATCTACCTGAGGAAGCTGCTCCAGAAGCTCCAGACCGATAGTTCCCTGACCTGCGATAACGTACTCGTCATCAAAGGGGTGAATGAATGTGTAGCCCTTTTCGTCACGGAGGCTTATTGCCTTTGCGTAAGCGTCATCATAAACGCCGTCAACCAGGCAGATGTCCGCACCGTAGGAACGTGTTGCCTCTATCTTGGAGATAGGAGCGGAGTCGGGCAGGCAGATAAGGGACTTGATGCCGTTCTTTGCAGCTGCCAGAGCAACGCCCTGAGCGTGGTTTCCTGCGCTGCAGGCGATAACGCCCCTTGCCTTTTCCTCGTCGGAAAGCTGGGATATCTTGTAATATGCGCCACGAACCTTGAATGAACCTGTTACCTGGAGGTTCTCTGTTTTAAGGAACACGTTGCATTTGTCAGAAATTTTATTTGAGGGGATAAGGTCAGTTCTGCGGATAACCTCTTTGAGCTTGTAAGATGCGCTGTAAACCATATCAAGTGTCAGCATAAAATATTCTCCTTTAAAATGATATTTTTCGGAAAAAATAAAAAACCTCACCCCTTTTTCAAGAGGTGAGGACAAATGTACCCACGTTACCACTCTTGTTGCGAATGTACTTACACAGTAAATACACAACGCCGCTCGTTTTCCCGTCAATCAACGGAAACTCTCTGTAACGGGAGAATCCCGCTGCTGCTTACTTGGACAAGCTGTTGGGCAGCAAAGCTCAGGGGTGATAGGAGCATATCCGAAAAGCCGCCTGCTTTCACCGTATGCAGGCTCTCTGAGGGCTTCCCTGCGGACATTCCGTCCCCGTCAGCGCATTTGTAAACTATCCGATTACTTATTATTATAGTCCATTTATTTTATTTGTCAAGGGCTTTTGGAAAATTCGGCATATTTTCATAAGTGCATTATATCTCCGTACATTTCAGCTATATATTTCGAACAGATAGTTCATTGACATAATCCGACAAAAGTGATATCATCATATTTTAGTTGGATTGTTGGAGGTCTGATGAATGAGCGGAAAAGGTAAAAATGCTATAGATATGACAGGCGGCTCCCTCTGGAAAAATATCCTTGTGTTCAGCCTGCCACTTATGATGACCCAGATGCTGGAGGTGCTTTTTAACCTCAGTGATGTTGCCATTGCGGGAAAATATGCGGACTATATCGCTTTGGGAGCGGTAGGCTCCACGGCACTGCTGGTGTCGCTTTTTACGGGCATACTTATCGGCATGGGCGCAGGAGTTAATGTAAGAACGGCTCATCAGCTGGGAGCGGAAAAGACTTCGGGCAGCAGCGAGACTGTGGCAAGGACAGTGTATTCGGGGCTTATCGTTTGCCTTATTATCGGAATTATCCTCTGCCTTGTGTGCAATATTTTTGCCCGCCCCATGCTTGAGACTCTGAAAACCAAGGACGAGCTTATCGAAAGCGCTGTGCTTTACCTTAAAATATACGCACTGGGAATGCCTGCCATGGCGGTGTATAACTTCGGCAACGGCGTTCTCAGCGCCTGCGGAGAGACAAAAAAGCCGTTGGTATATCTTTCTATAGCGGGCGTGCTGAATGTTATCCTGAACATTTTCTTTGTGGTCGTGTGCAAAAAGGCGGCGGACGGCGTTGCTATCGCCAGTGTTATCGCCCAGTATCTTTCCGCTTCAATGATAATGTGCCACCTGCTGAGGCGAAAGGACAGCTGTAAGCTGCGGCTGTCAAACAAATATTTTGACACAAGCGCCTGCGGGGGAGTGCTTATGATAGGCATACCCACGGGAATGCAGAACGCCATATTTGCCGTGGCGAACCTTTTTGTGCAGACAGGCGTAAACCATTTTGACGCTGTTATGGTTTCGGGCAATTCTGCGGCGCAGAATGCAGATACACTTATCTTCAACGTTATGGCGGCGATCTACACCGCCTGCGCAAGCTTTATCAGCCGAAATCACGGCGAGGGAAAGAATGACCGCATACTCAAAAGCTATTTTATCAGCCTGTTCTATTCCTTTGCGGCAGGCGGGATTTTCGGCGGAGCGCTGCTTTTATTCGGCAGAGAGTTTTTGTCACTGTTCACCAACGAGTCTGCCGTTGCGGAGGCAGGTATGGAAAGACTGACGATAATGGGCTGGTCATATGCCATAAGCGCCTTTATGGACTGCACCATTGCCGCTTCAAGAGGACTGGGCAAAAGCGTTGTGCCCACGATCATCGTCATCATGGGTTCCTGCGTGTTCAGGGTAATATGGGTATATACCATTTTTGCGCACTTCCAGACCATAACCTCCCTTTACCTGCTGTACAGCTTTTCATGGTCAATAACCGCAGTGGCGGAGATAATATACTTTATGCGCATCTACAAAAAGTGCATGAAAGGGTGCCTTAACTGATACATCATACAAACCCGAAAAAAAACAGACACAAAATATACCATAATGCCGTGCTAAAGTGTGGTATAATATTATAATAAGAATAATGAGTATAACAAAGGAGTTTGTTTAAATATGAGGATATCAGAATTATTTGGCAAGGGCAAGTGCGTTTTTTCCTTTGAGGTGTTCCCTCCCAAGAAAAATATGCCCTGCGACACTATTTACAGCACCCTTGACAGCCTGAAAAAGCTTGACCCCGCTTTCATAAGCGTTACATACGGCGCAGGCGGTTCTGACGGAAACAATATCACAGGAAAGATAGCTGCGCATATCAAGAACGACCTTGGCATTGAGTCTGCGGCTCACCTTACCTGCGTCAGCAACACAAAGCAGGATATCGACATTATCCTTGAAGGACTTAAAGCTGACGGCATCGAGAATATCCTTGCCCTCAGAGGCGATATCAACCCCGAGCGCCCTCCCAAGAATGATTTCCGCTATGCAAGCGACCTTATCAGATATATTAAATCTAAGGGAGATTTCCACATTTCCGCTGCCTGCTACCCCGAGTGCCATGTGGAAGCGCCCGATATGATAACCGATATCAAATATCTCAAGGAAAAAGTTGATGCAGGCGCAGAGCACCTTATGTCCCAGCTTTTTTTTGATAACAGCCATTTCTACAACTTCCTTGAAAAGGCAAGGATAGCAGGCATAAACGTGCCTATCGAGGCAGGTATTATGCCCGTTGTCAACAAGAAGCAGATAGAGCGCATGGTATCCATGTGCGGCGCAAGCCTTCCCGTGAAGTTCACAAGAATGATGGCAAGATACGAGAACAATCCCGAGGCTCTCAGAGATGCGGGCATCGCATACGCCATTGACCAGATAGTTGATCTTATTTCAAGCGGTGCGGACGGTATCCACCTTTACACCATGAACAATCCTTACGTGGCTGAAAAGATATCTTCTGCCGTTTCGGGACTGCTGTAATGGTTGAAATAACGGAGATAGACAGGGACGAGGCGCTCAGATACCTTTGCTGCCACGATGAGAACAACATCGGCGAGACGGCAGGAAAGTATCTGGACGAGTGCGAGAGCAGGCTTCTGGGTGTGATCTCGCCCAAGTTCCTTTACAGATATTTTCCCCTGAGCTTCAAGGACGGCGTGCCTGTGATAAGCGGCTGTACTCTGGCGCTTAACGGCAGCGACATTGCGGCTCATCTTGAAGGCTGCTCGGGGGTAATCGTTATGTGCGCCACCGTGGGCGGCGGTGCGGACAGGCTTATACGCCGGCTTCAGGTGGAGGACATGGCAAAGGCTGTCATTGCCGACGCATTTGCGGGGGCTGCCGTTGAGCAGGTCTGCGCTAAGGCGGAAGAGATAATTAAAAAAGAATTTGACGGGAAATATTTTACCTGGCGGTATTCGCCCGGGTACGGCGATTTCCCCATAAATATGCAGAAGCAGCTGCTTGATGTGCTTGATGCCCCCAGAAAGATAGGTCTGTGCGCATCGGGCAGCAGTATGCTTACGCCGGTAAAGTCCGTTACGGCGGTAATGGGCGTTTCCGATAAGCCTCTTCCCTCAAAGAAGAGGGGCTGCGTCACCTGCAATATGCGTGACGTTTGCCGTTTCAGAAAGAGAGGTACACACTGTGGATTTTAAAAAGCTGTTGTCACAGAATGAATTTATATTCCTTGACGGAGCCATGGGAACCATGCTCCAGAAAAGCGGACTTGAAGCAGGGGAGATCCCCGAGCTGCTCAATCTTACTCACCCGGATATGATAAAAAATATCCACAGAATGTATATCGACGCAGGCTCTCAGATAGTGTATGCCAACACCTTCGGCGCAAACCGCTATAAGCTGGAGGACTGCGGTCATTCCGTTGATGAGGTAATAGGCACAGGCATCGCCATTGCAAAAAAGGCGTGTGCTGAAAGCGGCAAAGAAGCATATGCGGCTCTTGATATCGGGCCTATCGGTCAGCTGCTGGAGCCTACGGGAAGCCTTACCTTTGAGGAAGCATACGACATTTTCAAGGAGCAGATGCTGGCAGGAAAGGACGCTGACGTTATCGTCCTCGAGACCATGACCGACCTTTACGAGGTCAAGGCAGCCCTCCTTGCGGCAAAGGAAAATACCGACAAGCCCGTTATCTGCACCATGACCTTTGAGAGAAGCGGACGAACCTTTACAGGCTGCTCATGCTCAGCCATGGCGCTTACCCTTGAAGGACTGGGAGCGGACGCTATCGGCGTAAACTGCTCTCTCGGCCCCAAGGACCTTATGCCGGTTGTAAGTGAGATCTGCAAGTGGACAACTCTGCCAGTGGCTGTAAAGCCCAACGCAGGTCTGCCCGACCCCAACACCAATCTTTATGACGTGCTTCCCGATGAATTTGCGGAGGCTGCTTCTGAATTTGCGGCTATGGGCGTAAAGATATTCGGCGGCTGCTGCGGAACAAACCCCGACTATATCTCGGCGCTGTCCGCACGTCTTTCAAAGGAGAAATATACCGAAAGAGAATCTGTGCGCACAAAGGGCGCAAGCATTCCTGCGGCAGTATGCTCATATTCCAACACGGCTGTTATCGACCAGCCCAGAATTATCGGCGAGCGTATCAACCCCACAGGCAAGAAGCGCTTTAAGGAAGCGCTGAAAAGCGGCGATATCGACTATATTCTCGGTCAGGCTATCGAGCAGGCAGGCGCAGGTGCGGATATCCTGGACGTAAACGTGGGGCTCCCCGATATTGACGAAAAGGCTATGATGGTAAGGACAGTCAAGGCTCTCCAAAGCGTTACCGACCTGCCTCTGCAGGTGGATTCCACTATCCCCGAGGTGCTGGAAGCGGCTCTTCGTGTGTATAACGGCAAGGCAATAGTAAACTCGGTAAACGGCGAGGAAAAGTCACTTGAACGCATACTTCCCATCGTAAAGAAGTACGGCGCCGCCGTTGTAGGACTTGCCCTTGACGAGAACGGTATCCCACCCAAGGCGGAGCAGCGCTTTGCCATTGCTGAGAAGATAATGAACAGAGCGGTTGCAATGGGTATCCCAAAGCGTGATGTTTTCATCGACTGCCTTACCCTTACCGCATCGGCTCAGCAGGAGGGCGTTATGGAGACCGTAAAGGCTCTCCATAGGGTAAAGACCGAGCTGGGACTTAAAACTGTCCTGGGTGTATCTAACATCTCTTTCGGTCTGCCAAACCGTGAGCTTATCAACAGCAACTTTTTGCAGATATGCCTGGTAAGCGGTCTTGACCTGCCTATCATCAACCCCAATGTGGCGGCTATGACGGGCGCTGTAAGAGCATACAAGCTCCTTGCAAATATCGACAAGGACTCCATGGAGTTCATTGCCGCATATAATAACGCCGCCCCTGCTCCTGCCGCAAATGCAGGCACAGCAAGAACGGAAAATGCCACTGCCGAGGGACTTCTCTTTGCAGTACAGAACGGACTTAAAAGCGAGGGAGCGGCTATTACCGAAAAGCTCCTTGAGACCACCGACCCGATGATAATAGTTGACGATATGCTTATCCCTGCCCTTGACAAGGCGGGAGCGGATTTCGAGAGCGGAAAGATATTCCTTCCCCAGCTCATATTGTCCGCAGGCGTTGCACAGGCAGCGTTTGAGGTGATAAAGTCAAAGATAAGCACAGGCGACAGCAGCGTATCAAAGGGAAAGGTCGTACTTGCAACAGTAAAGGGCGATATCCACGATATCGGCAAGAACATCGTAAAGGTGCTGCTTGAAAACTACGGCTATGAGGTCATTGACCTTGGAAGAGACGTGGAGTATCAGGCAGTGGTCGATGCCGCAAAGATCGACGGCGTAAAGCTTGTGGGACTTTCGGCACTCATGACAACCACGCTCAAATCAATGGCGGATACCATTGAGCTTGTTAAAAAGGAAAGACCCGACTGCAAGATAGTCGTAGGCGGAGCAGTCCTTACTCCCGAATATGCCGAGAAGATCGGCGCAGATTATTATGCAAGGGATGCAAAGGCAACTGTTGACGCAGCAAAAGAAGTTTACGGAAACTGATATGATAATAACAACGCCCCCGTTTCGGCTGAAGCGGGGGCGTTGTTTCGTTCATCTGCTATTAAAAAAGCACCCTCACTTCATTGAAGTGAGGGCGCTTGGGTCAATGCTGTTATTCGGCTTCCTCCTCAGTCTCACGGGGAGGTATCTCTATCTGAAGCTGATCTTTAAGAAAATCTATCTCATACTGAAGATCATCTATCTGCTGCTGATATGCAGCTTCCTTTTCGGCTTCCTGCTTCTTAACCTTATTGGTATTTGCAAGGTCAATGGTGTAAAGTGCTGTAACGATAACCGCAAATGCAGTAAGTCCTGCGGTGAGAGGATTGAGCCAGCCCTTGTTTTCTTCCTTTTCGGTGATAAGCTCCGCAATTCCTGTATGAGCAAGCGCCTTGGAAAGTGCAAAGTAAAGAGGTACTGCGATAACGCACGCAAGAACTCCGTTTATTGTCGAGGTTATTGCATTCACGCCTGTGAGCTTGAGTGCAACGGAAACAGGCTCGCCGAGAAGTATCTGGCTGATGAATGTCTTGAGCAGGTAAAGCACGATATATACCAGCTGACCTGCAACTGCCGCCCAGATAACTGCGCTCTTTTCATTTTTTGAGTGCTTTCTGATATGGCCTGCGGTAAAGCCCATTGCAAACTTTGAGAAGAATGTGTAGGGTGCGGAAACGATGTACACGGGGTCGAACAGGTCATAAAGCGCTGCGCCGATACCTGATGAAAGACCGCCTCTCAGTCGTCCGAAAAGCAGACCTGCCAGCAGGCACATGGAGTTGCCCAAATGTATTCTTGTTACCAGACCGCCGTTAGGTATTTTTATCTGGAGATAGTTGCCTACATAAACCAGCGCCGCCATAAGACCTACGGTAACGATGGAATAAAGACGTTTGTTTTTTACTGTTGTTGCCATTGGTAATTCCCCCTTGGATCATATCCATATACTCATATCATATATTCCTATATGTTATATATGATATAATACCCATTTTTGCGGCTTATGCAAGCTGTACACAAAAAATGCACATTATGGCGCTTTTGTGCATTGTGATATATCTTATTATCATATCATCTGCCTGAATTGGCAGATATATACATTGAATAAAGGAAAAAATCAGCCCATATCCCACTTTATAAAAATGATGCACATTTTACGGGTGGGGATATGAGCTGATATTGTATATTTGTTACAAACTGCGTATGTTACATTTATTTAACATTTGCTGAGCGTATCATATCAAGGAAATACTCATGCACTGTTGTATCCTCCGAAAGCTCGGGGTGGAATGCGCAGGCAAGCATATTTCTGTCCCTTGCGGCGGTTATCTTGCCGTCTGTGGCGGAAAGTACCTTTGTTTCACCGTAAACCTCGGGGATATATGGGGCACGGATAAATACCATGGGTATCTTTCTGCCGGCAAAGTCGCCCTTTGCCGCAAAGCTGCCCAGCTGCCTGCCATAGGCGTTGCGCTTTGCTTCGATATCCATTACCGCCAGATGAGGCTCCTCGCCGTCTATCTTTTTGGCAAGGAGGATAAGACCTGCACAAGTGCCGAAAACGGGCAGACCCTTTGTTATCATAGCTTTAAGCTCGTCATATATATCAAGCTCACGGAGCAGCTTGCCCATAACGGTGCTTTCGCCGCCCGGGATTATGATGCCGTCCATGCTCTTTTGTATATCGCTTTTCTGACGTATCTCAAAGGACTGCACGCCAAGCTTTGACAGCATTTTTTCATGCTCTATGAATGCTCCCTGCAAAGCAAGAACGCCGATATTCATATTACTTTCCTCTTTCTGCCATGAGCAGCTCTATTTCCTGCTCGTTGATGCCTACCATTGCCTCGCCGAGGTCTTCGGAAAGCTCAGCGATAAGCTTTGCATCGGTGTAGTTGGTAACAGCCTTTACAATAGCTGCGGCACGCTTTTCGGGATTGCCCGACTTGAAGATACCGCTTCCCACGAACACGCCCTCTGCGCCCAGCTGCATCATAAGGGAAGCGTCTGCGGGAGTTGCAACGCCGCCTGCTGCGAAGTTTACTACGGGCAGCTTGCCGTTCTCGTGAACGTACAGCACCAGGTCATAGGGAACACGCAGCTCCTTTGCAGCGTCGAAAAGCTCGTCGGCACTCATGGAGACAAGACGTCTTATCTCGCTCTGCATCATTCTCATGTGGCGTACAGCCTGAACAACGTCGCCTGTGCCGGGTTCGCCCTTAGTCCTTATCATGGAAGCGCCCTCGTTGATCCTGCGGAGAGCCTCGCCCAAGTCCTTTGCGCCGCATACGAAGGGAACGTCAAAGGCGGTCTTGTCGATGTGGTACTTGTCATCGGCGGGGGAGAGAACTTCGCTCTCGTCGATGTAGTCTATTTCAATGGCCTGGAGTATCTGAGCCTCAGCAAAATGACCGATACGGCACTTTGCCATTACGGGGATAGAAACAGCTTCCTGAATGCCCTTTATCATCTTGGGGTCGCTCATTCTGGAAACGCCGCCTGCTGCACGGATATCGGCAGGTATTCTTTCCAGCGCCATAACTGCGCAGGCACCTGCTGCCTCGGCGATCTTTGCCTGCTCGGGAGTGGTAACGTCCATTATAACGCCGCCCTTGAGCATCTGGGCAAGGTTCTTATTAAGCTCGTATCTTTCGTTTTTCATATCATTTCCTCCTTGGATCGTATCTGTTGTGGTGAGACCATAATAACGCCCGTGGGGAAAATAATCAAACACGATGAAAAAAATACATATTTACTATCTTTTGTGAATATATGCCAAATCACTCTGCTGTAATCATCGCCATATTGTGATATGTTCATATAATAGTATTTACCTATGAAAAATATAAAAGAGTGCCACGTGAAAATGCTGCATAATTTCACGTGGCACTTTATATTGATATTTGTGCGATTTGCAGATAAGTTGAATTAACTTTCGGTTCATATTATCACTGCCCGGAGGTTTCGTGTATTTCCGCATATCCGCCTGTAAATTCGGTGGTTTCCGCATTTGTGCCGGTCATGACCTCCGATACGGAGCGGATAGTTTCCGCCAGCCTTGCGGTGGGACGTTCGGTGAGGGAAGCGTCTATGGAGAAAACGTGATCTTCGGAAAATGCGGAGAGCTGTTCAGCCAGCTCGCTGTCAAAATCAGATGCGGAAAGGGGACGGGCAAGGAAAATATACTGTGGGTCAGCCTTGATAAGCTCCTCGGCGGTGGTGGTATAGTCCGTGTCGTTTTCCGCTATGTTCCTGCCGAAAACGGAGAAAAGGTCGCCTGCAAAGCTGTCGCCTGTGCCTGCGGTTATCTCGTCGCCGTCTATATTCATGATAAAAACAATGCTTTCGCAGGAGTTTTTGGCTTCATTTACCGCTGATTTCATATCCGCAAGGGTATTTTCCGCCAGAGAATTACCCTCAATGCTTCCCGCAAATATGTCCGCAAGGGCGGCGTAATTATCGTACAGCTCTTCAAGCGATGATGGTGCGGGCAGTGTCAGCAGAGATATCCCCGCTTCGCTTAGGCGCACTGTGTCCTTGTTTGCGATAGGGCTTTGGGTGATAAGCAGCTCGGGAGCATATGAGATTATCTTGTCTATATCTGGGTTTGCGGCGCTTCCAGTTTCGGGAAGGGACATGACCTCTTCGGGAGTATCGCAGTAGCTGCTGCGGCATATGAGCCTGTCGCCGTAGCCCAGCTCATATATCATTTCGGTCACGGCAGGGGAGAGTGAGCCTACCGTCACGGGGGAAGAATTGAAGATAAGGTTCCCCGCTTCCACAGGGTAGGGCTGCGGCTCTGCCACGGTGGCTGCGGCTGGCAGGGCATCTTCATTCTCGCTTATGGCTGTGCATGAGCACAGAAGCAGCATCAGGGCTGCCGTAAATGCTGATAATATTTTTTTCAACTCGGTATCCTCTTAAATATCCTTGTAAGCGTCACCTATGAGCTTGTCCATGAATATCTCAAAGCTGTCGGCAAGGCATTTTTCGCCTGCATACACCTTTCCCTGCTCATCAAGGGACATTATTTCCGAAAATGCGTTTCCCACGGGGAAGAGGTTTTTCTCGGAATATCTTCTCAGCAGCACAAATTCATCGTGAAGGTTATCCTGCTCGTTCAGCATATGCTCCAGGGAGAAGTGAAATCCGCCGTGAAAATCATATTCCTTCATGCTCTTGCGTATTGCCTGTGCTGCGTCAACTATAAGTCCGTTGTATTTTAATATCGTGTTGGCAGCGCTTGACAGGTCAAAATCCCACACCTTATATGCGCAGGAGACCTTTATTATAAGCTCAGCCATGGCTTCCTTTTCGTTGTGCAGTGAGTCAAAGCCGCAGGCGGTAAGTACCTCCCTTACGGCAGGCTTGTGTTCAAAAGAATTGTTGGGCATAATGTCACGTCCTTTGTAATTCAAAAATCCTTGATATCAATTATATCATATTTTAGCACGGTAATGTGAACAAAAGGTTAAATTCAGCATTTGGAAAATTTTATTTCAATAACTGCTTGACGAAAAAAGAGGTTTGTAATATAATATACCTATATGCGAACTGTAAAGCGGTGTTATACCCATGTTCGCTTTAGGATAGTAATTTATTAAAATTTTGAAAGGTCGTGAAAAGGAATGATACGTGCTGCTCAGGCAATGGTTAAATGTCTTGAAATGGAGGGTATCAAGGTCGTCTTCGGCTACCCCGGAGCTGCCATTTGTCCTTTTTATGACGAGCTTTACCGCTCGGATATAAAGCACGTTCTGGTGCGCCATGAAGCCAACGCAGGCCATGCGGCAAGCGGATATGCAAGGATAACCAACAAGCCTGCTGTCTGCATAGCCACATCGGGACCGGGCGCTACGAACCTGCTTACTGCCATAGCTACCGCTTATGCCGACAGTATCCCACTTATCTGCATCACAGGTCAGGTTTCCACAGACCAGATAGGCTGCGATGTTTTCCAGGAAGTGGATATCACAGGCGCTGCGGAGCCTTTTGTAAAGTACAGCTATCTCATAAAGGACGCTGCCGAGCTTCCCAGGATTTTCAAGGAAGCGTTCCACCTCGCAGGCACAGGCAGAAAGGGCCCCGTTCTTATAGATGTCCCCGTGGACGTTCAGAACACTCTTATTGATTTTACATATCCCGAGACCGTAAAGATGCGCACCTACAAGCCCACCGTAAAGGGCAACCCCATGCAGATAAAAAAGCTGTGCGAGGCTATTGAGGGCGCTGAAAGACCCCTTATCTGCGCAGGCGGAGGAGTTTTCCTTGCAGGTGCGGAGCATGAGCTTGCAGCCTTTGCCGAAAAGGCACAGATACCTGCGGTTTCAACAATGATGGGCCTCAGCCTCTTCCCCACAGATCACCCCCTTTATCTGGGAATGCTGGGTATGCACGGAGTAAAGTCCGCAAACCGTGCGGTCAACGAGTGCGATACCATGATACTCATAGGCGCAAGAGTGGGTGACAGAGCAGTAAAATCCCCCACATTCCTTGCCGAAAACAAGAAGATAATCCATATTGATATAGACCCTGCCGAGATAGGCAAGAATATCCCCGTTGATATCCCTCTGGTAGGCGACTGCAAGGCTATCCTTTCCGAGCTTACCGAGATGATAACCCCATGCAGGCGTGACAGTTGGCTGGAAGAACTGGCGGAGATAAAGAATGCTGTTCCCGAAAATGAGGAGACAAACGGCTACATCAACCCCAAAATGTTCCTCAGAAAGCTTTCGGACAAGCTTCCCGCAAACACGGTCTGCGTTGCCGATGTTGGTCAGAACCAGATCTGGTGCTGCAACAACTTTGCAATCAAGGAGGGCGGACGTTTCCTTACCACAGGCGGCATGGGAACCATGGGCTACTCAGTTCCCTGCGGAGTGGGCGCAAAAATGGCAGCTCCCGATCGTGAAGTTGTGGTTGTCTGCGGCGACGGCTCGTTCCAGATGCAGATGATGGAGCTTGCTACCATCATGCAGGAGGGCATTGCAGTTAAGATAATCATCATGAGAAACAACCGCCTCGGAATGGTAAGAGAGCTTCAGACCAAGAACTATGAAGATCATCAGATAGCCGTTCATCTGGACGGAAGCCCCGATTTTGTGGCTCTTGCCCGTTCCTACGGCATTGAGGCTGACAGAGTTGTTACCATGGCAGAGGCTGAGGAGAAGATAGACAAGCTGGTTAATTCCGACAAGCCCTATCTCCTTGAATGCAATGTCTATAAGCTTGAATCCACACTTTAATTTTTGATAGATCAGAAAGGTGTCCGTGCATATGAAGCATACAATTTCCATTCTCGTTGAAAACCATGCAGGCGTGCTTTCACGCGTTTCGGGACTTTTCTCACGCAGAGGCTTCAATATCGACAGCCTTGCAGTGGGCGTTACCGATGATCCCGAGGTTTCCAGAATCACCATCGTTGCCGACGGCGACGAACATACCGCTCAGCAGCTTGAAAAGCAGCTCAACAAGCTTGTTGATACCATCAAGGTACGCACTCTTGAGCCTGAGGAGCTTCTTGCAAGGGAGCTTCAGCTCATCAAGGTCTGCGCAACTCCCGCTCAGAGAGGCGAGATACTCACTATCTGCGAGATAATGGGCGCAAGAATAGTTGATATGACCGCAAATACCCTTACCATTGAGATCTCCGACTCTCCCGTTCATCTCAAGAGAATGCACGACCTTATCGCAGGCTACGGCATCAAGGAGATCGTCCGCACAGGTGTTATCGCTATCCAGAAGGGCAGCGTTACCATCAAGTAATCACGTTTTTGAAGCTTTGCGCTTTGAAATATATACTTATATATCCATTATTTCTATAGGAGGAATTTTAAAATGGCTAATAAGATTTTCTATCAGTCTGACTGTGACCTGGGCAGACTCGACGGCAAGACCGTTGCTATCATTGGTTACGGCTCTCAGGGACATGCTCATGCCCTTAACCTCAAGGACAGCGGCGTAAACGTAGTTGTAGGTCTTTACGAAGGCTCCAAGAGCAAGGCTAAGGCTGAGGCTCAGGGACTTAAGGTACTTTCCGTAAGCGAGGCTGCTAAGGTTGCCGACATCGTTATGATCCTTATCCCCGATGAGAAGCAGGCTGATGTTTATAAGAGCGACATCGCTCCTTATATGACTGCAGGCAAGACACTTGCTTTTGCACACGGCTTCAACATTCACTTCGGCTGCATCGTTCCCCCCAAGGACGTTAACGTTATCATGATCGCTCCCAAGGGCCCCGGACACACTGTAAGAAGTGAGTACCAGGCAGGCAAGGGTGTTCCCTGCCTTATCGCTGTTGAGCAGGATGCTACAGGCGACGCTCAGGATATCGGTCTTGCATACGCTCTCGGTATCGGCGGCGCAAGAGCAGGCGTTCTCGAGACTACATTCAGAACTGAGACCGAGACTGACCTCTTCGGTGAGCAGGCTGTTCTCTGCGGCGGCGTTTGCGCTCTCATGCAGGCAGGCTTCGAGACCCTCGTTGAGGCCGGCTACGATCCCAGAAACGCTTACTTTGAGTGCATCCACGAGATGAAGCTCATCGTTGACCTTATCTATCAGTCCGGTTTTGCTGGTATGAGATACTCCATCTCCAACACTGCTGAGTACGGCGACTATGTAACTGGTCCCAAGCTCGTAACAGAAGAGACCAAGAAGACCATGAAGAAGATCCTTTCCGATATCCAGGACGGTACCTTTGCAAAGGAATTCCTCCTCGATATGTCTCCCGCAGGCAGACAGGTTCACTTCAAGGCTATGCGTAAGCTTCACGCTGAGCACCCCTCCGAGAAGATCGGTGAGGAGATCCGTAAGCTTTACAGCTGGAACGGTGAGGACAAGCTCATCAACAACTGATTTTATCAGTAATAACACAAATGCCGCAGAGCTTTCTGCGGCATTTTTTTATAGGTCATTGTATTCCGATGTTATCGGCAAGATTAGTATTAGTCAATAGACAACCAATAATTTAGCCGATCCCACCGCAAGCCTTTCGGTAAAAATAACACCTTTGCCTTGATTTTATTTGTGCTGATTTTTTTATTTTGTTGTTTTGCCTCTTGGCTTATTGCTGTCTTATACTAATCACCAATAAAACTATAGACAAAAAATCATCGCATAATCCATATATGCAAGATTATGCTCGATTTTTGTATAGTTTTTAATTGGTGCTTAGTATTATCAATAATTCAGCGACATTACCGAGTCCTTGAAAATTATCTTTCCCTTGACCTGTATCATTCCTATGGAAAATGACGGCGAGTCTATCTTTTCAAGCAATGCCTCCACTGCGACATTCGCCATCTGTGCGGTATTTACTTCTATGGTGGTTATGTTCGGAACGCTTATGCTGCTGTAAACCGAGTTATCAAACCCCGTGACTGATATATCCTCGGGAACCCTGTATCCGCTTTCTTTCAGCTGTGTGATAAGGTGGCAGGCGGTCTCGTCACAGTTGCACACAAAGGCTGTGGGCATTATCAGCGGCAATGATATCGGCATCATCTTTCCTGTGGCTGTGTCACGGTCGCTTATAAGGAAATAGTCCCTCAGTGGAAGATCATGCTCTATAAGCGACTTTACATATCCCAGATATCTGTCCTGAATACTGCTGGTGGTGTGGATATTCCCTACAAATGCAATGTTCTTGTGACCGTTATGTATAAGGTGGTTGGTCATTTCATAGCTTGCGTAAAAGCTGTCGCAGACGATACAGCTGCCCGATGTAAGCTCGTCATAGAAATCAAGGAACACCACGGGTATCTTTGTATCCGTGACCGCACGGATATATGCTGCGGATATCTGACCCAGCACGATTATCCCGTCAACACGCTGATGAAAAAATATATCGGGGAGGATAACATTCTCCTCATTTTTGGCCGTAAGAGTATGGAAAAGGGCGTAGTTTCCGTGCTGCTGGAGTGCTTTTGATATGCCGTGAATGAATTTGAAATAAAATGAATTGTCAGAAATAAATCTTTCCGCTACGATGATGCCGATGTTGCTGCTGCGGGAGGATTTCTTTTTTGTCTCTACGTCAAATTTGTAGCCCATTTCATCGGCAGTGCGCTTTACCTTGCTTCTAAGCTCTGCGCTGACGCCGCTTTTGCCCGTCAATGCTTTTGATACGGCGGCGACGCTTATTTCCAGCTTATCTGCAATGTCACGCATGGTTACGCTTTTGCTCATTTCAGTGACCACCTTCCTGGTATTTCATATTACTATAATATCATATTTTTAACCTGATTTCAACCCGTTTTGACGATAAAAACCCAAAGAAAATAAAGTTAACAAAACAAGCCTAAACGTTTTTATTAACACGATATACAGATTAACTTAACTTGGCATATTAAACTTATTGTGAATAAACAGTTATACAAATGTCTCTGAAACGATTTAGCAAATGTGATGAAAAGGTGAAAACGATTTCTCAAAACGGTAAAATAGTGTGCAGTTTCCACAATATGGAACCGAAATGATGTGCATATTATACTGTAATCAGCTAAAAATAAGTTAAGGTTGTGGAATATGCAATATGTTAACAAAATCAGGTTGGTAAAAACGCCGCTTCTTGCCTTTTAGTCTTGACATATATGTTCATATTGCTATAATTAAGACATCGCAAACACCTACGGCACTGTTAATTTTATTAGGAGGTTTTACAATGAATATGAAATTCAAGAGAGCAGCTGCTGCTTGTGCAGCTGTAATGATGGCAGGCACATTCTTCACCGCCTGCGGCGACAACGCATCTACAGGTGACACAACCACTACCGCAGCTAATTCCGCTGAGACCACTGCTGCTGCAAACGGCGCTTCCGATGACACTCAGGCTGACACTCAGGCTGACACACAGGCAGCTGAGGGCAACTCCGAGATCTCCGGCACAATCAAGGTTCTTCACCACCGTACCGACCGTGACCAGGACGGCACAATGGCAAAGCTTACCGAGGGCTTCAACGCTCTTTATCCTAACGTAACAGTTGAGTATCAGTCCTTCACCAACTACGCTGACGACATTGCAACAATGATGCAGTCTGACAACTACGGCGACGTACTTATGACTCCTCAGGCACTCAAGCAGGCTGATCTCCCCAACTTCTTCGCTTCCTTCGGTTCCTACGATGACCTTTCCCAGAAGTACTACTGGCTGGAAAACTACAGCGTTGACGGAAGCGTATATGCTCTTCCTACAGGCGGTACAGCATCCGGCGTTCTTTACAACAAGAAGGTCTGGGCAGACGCAGGAATCACCGAACTTCCCAAGACAACAGAGGAATTCGTTCAGTGCCTCGGCAAGATCGCTGAAAACACCGACGCTATTCCTTACTATACAAACTACAATGCAAGCTGGTGCATTACCCAGTGGCAGTCACTGGTAGTAGGCGCTTCCGGAAATCCCTCCTACAACATCGACCTCCTTACAAACAAGGAAGAGCTTTTCTCCAAGGGCAGCCCCTATGATGCAGTTTACGGCACACTCTTTGACATCTACGCTGATCCCAAGCTCCACGAAGAAGATCCTATGACCACTGACTGGGAAGGCTGCAAGCCTGCATTCGCTCAGGGCAAGATCGGCACAATGGTTCTCGGTTCATGGGCTATCAGCCAGTTCCAGGAAGCTGCTGAGCAGGTAGGCGCTGATCCCGCAGATGTTGGATATATGCCTTTCCCCAACAGCGTTGACGGTCAGATCTACTCCGTTTCCCAGAACGACTACATGATGAGCGTTAACAAGAACTCCTCCAACATAGACGCTGCTATGGCGTATGCTACATGGTTCTGCACCGATTCCGGATTTGCACAGAACGAGGGCGAGATCTCCGGTCTCAAGGGCGCTGCAATGCCTGAGACACTTGCTTCCTTCGATGAGCTTGGCGTACAGCTGTTCGTTGAGACCGCTGCTCCCGAGAACCTCATGGGCAAGTGGGACGAGATCGCAAAGGCTTCCGAGGTAGATCCTTGGGGTGACGCTTCCACCAACTACAAGTTCAGAATGGCTGAGGCAGCATTCAAGGGCGAGGGCAGAGATTCTTATGACAAGATCTGCGCTGACGTAAACGCTGCTTGGGACAAGACAAGAGACGAGATCCTCGGCTAATAGCTTTCCATTCATAGATCCCCGTGCGGCTCGCATATGCGATATGCGGGCTGCACACAAGGGAACTTAATATTGGCATTTTCTCCAATTTGATTTTTTTCATATGCCTCCGGGTAAAACCGGAATCTTTTCTCCTTACGCAGTAAACGGCGCATGGCGATACATTTGTATCAGGACCCACAAGCCATGCGCAGGTTTACCGCTCCGGGCAAAACTCTGTAAAGAATGAGGGCTGACCAATGGATCAGGTACGTGTTAAGAACGGCAGGCTCAGCAGATCTTACATCGAAAAAATGGTGACAGTTTGCCTTTTTCTGCTGATACCTACTGTTCTTTTGATTGTTTTCACATACATTCCCGCCGCAGAAATGATAAAGTTCAGCTTTGAACAGCGTGATGAATTCGGCGTAAATGTTCAGAACGTGGGACTTAAGAACTATAAAACGGTTTTCAGTACCCCTGAATATTTCGACGCGTTCAAGAACAGCATCTACTATCTTGTAGGTTCGTTTATCCAGCTGAGTCTGGCACTGTTCCTTGCAACTATCCTCTGCTCGAAGATACGTTTCTCCAACTTCTTCAAGGGAGTGCTTTTCTTCCCCTACATGATAAACACCGTTGCGGTCGCTCTTATTTTCCGCAGATTTTTCCAGAAGGGCGACGGCGTAACAAACACCGACGGAACACTCAACTCAATAATCACCCTCTTCGGCGGAGACCCCGTAAAATTTCTCTCCACTGAGGGACTTGTAAACATCTGCCTGGTATTCGTATCCATCTGGCGATACATCGGATTTGACCTTGTAATGTTCATAGGCGCTATCCAGTCCGTATCTCCCGACATATATGAAGCGGCAGAGCTTGACGGTGCAAACCGTTTCCAGGTATTCAGGTACATCATTGCGCCCAGCATCAGACCCATTATCCTGCTGCAAATGATACTGGCTGTAAAGGGTGCCATCAGCGTGTACGAAATACCTTTCATCATCACAGGCGGACGTTTTGGTTCAAGCACCTTCGTTATCCAGACAACAGAGACGGCATTCAAGTTCCACAAGGTCGGACTTGCCTCGGCGATGGCTGTAGTGTTGTTCCTGATAATCGTGGTGGTAACAATAATCCAGAAGCTTGTTTTCAAGGAGGATAAGTAAATGAGTACAAACGCAGTATCCTCCAAGGAAACATATTCCAACGGCAAATTTGTTGCAGGACTGTTCAAATTCCTTAAATACGCAGTTCTGGTATTTGCCTGCCTGATAGTCTTTATCCCTCTTATAGTAGTATTCTTAGGCTCGCTCAAAAGCAATACGGAGTTCCTTTCCTCCAATGTATTTGCCCTCCCCACAAAGGTCGAGTGGAATAACTATAAGACAGCTTTTATCGACGGAAAGGTCCTGCTTGGACTTAGAAACACAGCTATCATCATTATGATCTCCTGCACAGGTACTATCATCACAGGTACAATGACAGCATACGTGCTCCAGCGCTTCCATACACTGTTCGGAAAGGTGCTCAAAACCGCATTCCTGCTGGCGACTCTTTTCCCCGCTATCTCCATGCAGGTAACGGTTTACCGCATCATGAACTCCTTCCACCTTGTGGGAACAATGGCTGCACCCATTATCCTTTACATTGGTACAGACATCATCTCAATATACATTTTCATTCAGTTCCTTAACAACATCTCCTATTCGCTGGACGAAAGTGCTATCATTGACGGCGCCAACTACTTCACAGTTTTCTTCAAAATAATTCTTCCCCTTCTTAAACCCGCTATCGCAACAGTGCTCATCATTAAGGTCATCTCGATATACAATGACTTCTACACTCCCCAGCTTTATATGCCCTCCGAAAATCTTTCCGTTGTGTCCACGTCTCTGTACCGCTTCATGGGCCCCTACGGCGCAAAGTGGGAGATAATCTTCGCAGGCATCGTTATCTGCATAATCCCTGCACTTGTGATCTTCCTTGCATTGCAGAAGCAGATATATGCCGGACTTGTAAACGGATCAGTCAAGGAATGACATAATTGCGAAATCCCCTTTGCCGCAGGCAATTTTCCTGCGGCAAAGGGGATTTTTGGGTTATATTGCCACCGCATCATACTAAGCACCAATTAAAAACTATACAAAAAATTGAGCATAATCTTGCGTATATGGATTATGCGATGATTTTTTGTCTATAGTTTTATTGGTGATTAGTATAAGATATCAGGGACAGTGAAGCTTTAGTGAACAGCCTAAAAAAGCAGCCTTGTCAACGCCTTTAGGTGTGGCAGGTAAATGATACTATGCCCGTTAGAAAAGACAGCTGCGCCGACCTTATATTTTTGCCCGCAAATAGGCTCGCCGCTTCACTACGCTATTGACATGAGCCGTTCTAAAGGTTATAATATTTTAAGGTACTGCATTAAATAAGGACATTTTTTCGGCATGGCACAAAGGACGGTATTATATGGAGATATTGGTTTTATTCATACTTATATGGCTCATTTCGCCGCTGATACTGGGAGTGGTCTGCATCTGTCAGGCTTCCGAGCTTAAAAGGCTCAGAAAGCAGCTTTCCGACAGGCAGGAGGGCATTCACAGTGATGTTTCTCATAAGCAGGATATACATGAGCCTGAAAAGCCGGCAGTTCCTCAGGGCGAGAAATCTTCTTTGAATACTTCAAATCATTCAAAGTCGGAAAATGAAAATAAATCCGAAAATACATATGCAAATATGTATGCCGTCCCACAAGCACCTGTGCATGAAGAAATGGCTCAGCCATATATACCTCACGAAAGCCATGCCGAGACTTCCAAGAACGGCACCAATGCTTCCGTTGTTATAATGGTTCTGGGTGCAATGTTCATCACGCTGGCAGGCTTTGTTTTTGCGGCTGCCGCATGGGGAAATCTGAATAATTTCTTTAAATCGGCGGTGCTTATAAGCTTTTCGGCTGTGTTTTTTGCCATGCACCTTATTGCGGCAAGAAAGCTGAAGCTTGAAGCGGCGGGAAAGGTGTTTTTCGTGCTGGGAAGCGTGCTTCTGCCTGCGGCTGCGGCGGCAGGGGGAATGCTGGGCGTTTTCGGCAGATGGTTCTCATTTTTCGGCGGAGGCTGCGCACTGGTCTTTATGACCATGTTCCTGCTGCTTTCGGGCTGCTTTTTCGTGGGCACATATATTTATAAAAGTACGTCCTTTTCAAGGATAGCATATGCTTCTCTCAGCGCAGCCTTTGTGTCGCTGATGATACAGTTCAGGGAATACGCAGACTTTGCAGCTGTACTTGCAGGCATAGTCCTGCTTGCCATGACCTTGTTTGAGCCGCAGATAAAATGTTCCATGGGCGCGGTGGGTGAGGAATTTCACTTTTTTACCACCGTTTGCACATGGTCTCTTGCGGCTGTTTCGCTTATAATATCTGACGGAAGCCTGTGGTTCCTGCTTCCTGCGGTGCTTATCTCCGCATCTTTCATGGCGGGAGCGGCAAGGTCACGGCAGCCCTCCGCAGGGGTGGTTGCCTTTGGCGTGTATCTGCTGGCAGGCGTGATAAGGGGAATTTCCCCCTCATCGGCGGACGGCTGGATAATATGCGCTTCTGCGGTAATAGCGGCAATTACCGTGCTCTGCATGATGAACTTTTTCAGCGAAGATGTGCGGGCAGTGCTGAGTGGCTTTTCAAGGGTAATATCAACAATCATCATCATCGGTGCGGTGCTTTGTGAGATAATAGGCGGCGGATTTAATGGCTTTGAGCTTACCATGCTCATATCTGCGGCGGTCATGTTTGCGCAGTCCGCCTTTGTGAACGTGAGAAACGGCGGATATGCAAAGGTACAGTCGGCAGTGACATTCGGCTGGCTAGCGTATGAAACAGCTTCATTTGTGCATACATTAACCCCTTACGGAGCGGCTTTCTGCGTTCTCGGCGCACTTATGCTGGCTTATTATGCGATATCGGAGCTTTCGCCGCTCAAAAAGTATTTTTATGTCAACAACCTTGGTATAGCCGTGTTTGCGGCGGAGCTTATCTGTATGTTTGCCGTGAATATCAGCCGATACAGTGCGGCGGTGATATTTGTCATGTGGCTCATGACAGCGGCTGCGGCGGTCATTGGCGGCAGAAATGGCGGAAAGGCTTCCGTAATGCTGCCAATAGCTTTTCTGGCGCTGGCGTATCCCATATATGCCTATGACCCGTTCAAGGTGCTGGGCGAGTTCAGATATTATGACGCTTACGCTGTAACGGCTGTTATCTACTGCATTGCTGCCTGCGCAGCGGTGCTGATAAAGCCAATCAGGCGGTTTTCAAAGGCATTTTCTCTGGGGATACCCGTGATATGCCTGCTTTATCCCTTTGCGGCGCATAAACCGATAATTGCAGCGGCGGCAGCGGTGACGGTATATGCGGTCATCGGCTGGGCTTATGATGTGAAAAGAAAATATTCGGGCGCCTACGGCTTTTTTGCCCTGTTTATGATATGTGCGCTGGGCTATGAGCTTGGCAGAACAAACGGCGGTACTGCCGCTTATATTGCTGCGGCGGTGCTGATGATACTTATGTTCGGCGTGTATATTTTCCCCAAAAACGGCGAAAGCGCTTTCGGCGAAAGCACTTTCCTTTCTGCCGCTGACAGCTGTGGGGGAAGCTTCCTTGCGGCTGCCATGCCCCTTTATTCGGTGCTGCTGATGTATGAGGGCTGCGAGGGCGACCGCCTGCTTTATCCCTGCGGAGTGCTGTTGATGCTTTTCGGCTGCGGGGCGGCTGTTATGCGGAAAAATTCCGCTTTTGCGGCAATAGATATGCTGGCATGGTACTTCCTCACCTACTCGTATTTTAGCGATATGAACACAAGCTATAGCGAAATGCCGTGGATATATGTTCTCATAGGTGCGGTCATCGCTTCTGTTATCGGCAGGATAGTTTTCAGAAAAAAGCTGTGGAACGGTAAGTCCTTTGACTTCTTTTCCATGACCGCAGCGGTCGAGCTGATAGTTCTTCTGAGCGACGGCGGACAATACGCCGTATGGCTCGGCATAGGAATGGTGGGGCTTATACTGCTGAACCTTGTAAGAAAAGAAAACTCTGCTTCCGTCAATAAGCTTTTCCTTACGCTGGCGGCACTGGTCATAATGCCCTTCTGGTGGACGCAGCCTGTGCTCACTCTTCCCGAGATAATTGTGACAGAGTGGAACATTATCCCTGCGGCGGCGTTTGCAGTGCTTATCAGGCTTATTTACAAGGGCAGCGACGTGGCAGACCTGGTCTCCTTTGCAGATGCGGTGATATGCGTGATCGTGCTGTTCGTCGCTGCGATGAAGTCGGGTTATGCGGCTGACGCAGTGATACTCGGAGCGGCAATAGTGCTGATACTTTTTATCTCCTTTGCACTGCGGCAGAAAAGGTGGTTTGCGCTGGCTGCGGTCTCCGCTGTTGTGGAGGCACTTTTCCTTACGGCAAGGCTGTGGAACAGCAGGACATGGTGGATATATCTGCTGGCGGCAGGCGTTATCCTTACCGCTGCGGGAGTATCGGGCGAGGCGCTCAAGCGAAAGAGCGGCGGAGAAAAGTCAAAGCTTGCGAAAATGATGTCCGAATGGCGCTGGTGATATCATTGCTAAATTATTTGAAAGATGGTCGGTCATATGGATATTGGAATAGATCTTGGCACTGCCAACATTATGATAAGCATCAGGGGCAAGGGCGTGGTTTTCTACGAGCCTGCCGTGGTGGCGTACAATAAAAAGACAGAGGACATTATGGCGGTGGGAACGGAAGCCTATAAGATGATAGGCAAGGCTCCCGATTATATTGCCGTTATCCGCCCTTTGTGCGACGGCGTTATCTCCGACTATGACATGACCGAAACGCTTGTCCGTGAGTGTATCCGCCGTGTTACAGGCAGGCAGATGCTCATGCCACGCATAGTTATGTGTGTGCCCTCACTTATCACCGATGTTGAGAGCAGGGCGGTCATAGAAGCTGCCCGTCAGGCGGGAGCGCAGAAGGTATATCTTATCGAGGAGCCTGTGGCGGCACTTATGGGCGCAGGTGCGGATATCTCGGAAGCAAGGGGACGAATGGTAGTGGATATCGGCGGCGGAACTACCGATATCGCCGTGCTTTCCATGAACGGCATAGTTGCCAAGAATTCCGTAAAGCTTGCGGGCAACAAGATAGACGCTGCCATCATCAAATACGTGCAGAACAAGTACCGTATCCTTATCGGAGAGCGCACGGCGGAAAATGCAAAGATAACGCTGGCAAATGTGTTTTCCCCCGACGGCAGCAGGGAGATGGACGTTAAGGGCAGGAACCTTGTAACAGGGCTTCCCGCAAGGCTGAAGCTCAATGATTATGACATATACAAGGCGATAATCGACATAGCGGACGAGCTTGTGGATGCCATAAAAGGTGTTCTGGAGCAGACTCCTCCCGAGCTTGCGGGAGATATACATTCAGGCGGAATAATCCTTACAGGCGGAGGTGCCTTGATAGGCGGGTTGGACAAGCTCATCGAAAGCGAGACAAAGATACACACATATGCCGCCGATGACCCGCTGAGATGTGTGGCAAGGGGAACGAGTCTTGCCTTTGACCACCTTGACACTCTGCTGGACGGCTTTGAGAAGATATCCCTTTACGGCTACAGCGAGATATGATAATAGGACATCTAAGAACCCGTCTTCACAAGCATATGCGCACGTCTTTTCGGCAAATTTTGCCGCAGACTGCGTTAAAAATCCTTGCCGGGCGAAAGCCCGCCTGCGGATTTTTGCCTACTCTGCAACAAAATTATGCTCGAAAATCCGCACACATTTCTTATGAAGACAGGTTCTAAAAATCACGGGGTAAGAAACGGAGGATCATTATGAATACAGCAATGCTTTTAAAGCCCAAGAGTATGGTGGCTTATATATACGGCGACCTTTCCGCAAAGGAAGGCCTGAAAGAGTTTATCGCTCACGGCTTTACCGCCGTTCCTGTTATCGACAGGGAGGGAATGTACCTGGGAGTAGTCAGCGAGCGTGATTTCCTTTACCGTCTGCTGGATGCTGGCAGTGTTGAAGCCGCTGATGCAAACGGTCACACGGTTGCTGACCTGGTAAGCGACACCCGCTTTGAGGCTGTGACCATTGATGCGGATATGGACATTCTCTTCAACAGGATAATCGAGCAGAACTTCGTGCCCGTTATTGACAGCCGAGGAATGTTTTCGGGCATCGTTACCCGAAAGGACGTGCTCATGCACATGAAGCACAGGCTGACAGACGGCATAAACGGCGCAAAATAACTCAGCCATTGTCCCTCAGCGAAAGGATATGATATTTTGAACTACATTTTTCTTGACATGGAGTGGAACCAGCCCAACGGCAAGGCAAATACCGTAATGAGCACCGTGCCTCTCCACGGCGAGATAATACGCATAGGAGCCGTAAAATCAGCTGACGGAACAACGCTTAGCGATAAGTTCTATTCCTGCGTTATACCACGGTATTACAAGAAGATGAACTACGCTGTTGGCAGGGTGACAGGGCTGGGAACAGCCGCCATGACCTACGGCGTAAAGTTCACGCTGGCATATGAACAGTTTCTTGAATGGTGCGGCGATGACTGCATAATCCTCACATGGGGCGGCGAGGACGAAAAAATTCTTGAAGCCAATCTTGCAGTCCACGGCATGGATATGAAAGCGCACCCTAAGTTCTGCGACCTCCAGATCATATTTGCCCGCAGGATACTCTGCGACGGCAGGCAGCACAGCTTACAGTCGGCGGTGGAGCATTACGGTATAGAAATGAATCTCAGGGCGCACGATGCCCTGAACGACGCATATTATGCCGCCTGCGTGGGGCTGAAAATGGGCTTTGCCGACTATCTTACCCAGTATGACGACATGATTGCCGAAGCGGAAAGAATAAGGAGCGAGAAGTATTTCCGCACCTATCAGAATATCCGCAGCGCCTCAGAAGCCATGTACGGCAGGCGCATAAGGACCTGCCGTTGCCCTGTTTGCAGGCGGCTGATGAAAACAGGCAAATGGATACGCACGGCGCAGAATATAGCCATAAACTGCGCAGAATGCAGCGAGCACGGCGAATATTCCGCAAGGATAAAGGTCACACCATGTCCCGACGGCAGCTTTTCCGCCACAAGGCGCTTTGTGCGGCTTACCGCAGAATTCAGGGAAAGCTATGAAAAAGCTCTGGCTGAAAATGTGTCTGATATCAGCTCTGAAAATTAAGGAAATTTAACTTGAAAAAATCGGGCATATATGTTATAATATGATGCAATTTGTTTTAGAAGTGTTTTTTATAATAATAACGCAATGATACAAGGCTGTTTTTAGCCGCATTCCTTTGCGGGAGAACGGCAAAACTGAACATGAAACGGGGTTAATTATGTTTAAAAAGCTGAAAAACACATTCAAGGAGAGCTTTATCAAGAGAATAATCGCCTTGATATTCGTTTTTAATGTTATATTCATAGTGCTGTTTGCCTGTATGACCTCTATCATCACAAGGAGCAATATCAACACCGATGTTACCCGTGAGATAATGAACTCGTCGGACGCAGCGGCAAACAAGTTCAACGATTTCATAACGGCTGCCAATATGCCGCTGGAGATAATGGCAAGGGATAATGAGATATGCAGATACCTTGCTTCCCCCGATGAAAGCGGCGAAAAGTATGCGGTGGATTCCATAAACGGCATTTTTGCTGCGTCAAGCGGATCAAAGGTAATATGGTGCGTTTCCGCAAATGACGGCTCTGCCGTTTCAAGCTCTGGAGTAAGGACAAAGATAAATACCGAGGATTACGGCTGGTTCTCAAATGCGGCAAGCGCTGTTTCACAGAATTCGTACTTATATACCATTTCCGATGAAAACGGAAGCTTCCTTTCAGAGGATTCCCAGATACTTATTGTAAAGCCCGTAAACTTCAACGGTGAGTTCGCAGGCTGCGTGGGAGCGGAGATATCTTCCGCTGACCTTGCAGCAGAGCTCAAAAACAGCCTTTTCTTTGACGGTGCATATGCTGTTGTGCTGGACAGCGATAACAATATCGTTTGTATGCCCCAGGATATCAACGGCTTCCTTTCCATTTCCCCCGACAGGAGCATTGATTTCAAGAGCCTTATAACCAACAACGAAAGCGGCTCGCTCATGGGCTTCAGAAGCGGCAACACCACAAGCTACGTTCTCAGCAGAACCGTCCTCATGGGCTGGCGCACGGTCATCGTCTTTGACGGTCATGTGGCTGACGGCAATTTCAGCAAGATGTATCTCCAGCAGATAATCATTCTTGCCTGCCTTTTCGTGATAGAGCTTATCGCAACGCTGAACGTTATCCGCCACGAGGCAAAGGATATCCCCGAGATATCCAGCTCCATTGCCGAGATATCCGCAGGAAACTACAATTTCAGGATAAATTCCAAGTCGGAAAATGAGATAGGTCTTATTGCAAAGTCTGTTGATAATCTGGCGCAGACATTGCAGGACAAGAACGCTGTTATCGACGATTACACAAACCTTGACCCCACCACAGGCCTCCAGAACAGATACAAGATGTACGAGTATATCGAGGATCTGGCAGTGAGCAGGGACGAGTCCCGAAAGCGCTTTGCACTTCTTTTCATTGATATCGATAACTTCAAGTGGATCACCGAGACCCTTGGCCACAGGCAGGGCGATGAGTTCCTGAAAATATTCGGTCAGAGGCTCAGGACTGTTGTGAACAGGGTGTTCAGATTCAGCGGCGACGAGTTTGTTATCCTTACTGAATTCAACGACGATTATGGCATTATCGACGAACTGGTGTCTAACCTGAGATATGCTTTCAGGGAGCCTATCGAGATACTCAACGACAAGATGTATGCGCAGTTCTCAGTAGGTATCTCCGTTTATCCCGATGATGATACCAACGCAGATATGCTCCTGCGTGACGCTGATATCGCTATGAGCCGTGCCAAGGAGAGAGGAAAGGGCAGAACTGCTTATTACAATGCTTCCCTCCACCAGAAGGTGCTCAGCAAAGCAACTATCGCACAGAAGCTCAACAGCGCTCTGGCAAATAACGAGATGTTCCTTAACTTCCAGCCCATCATTTCCGTTCAGAACGGCGATATCCACGGCTTTGAGGTGCTTATCCGCTGGGAATCCGAGGAGCTGGGCTTCGTTCCTCCCTTTACTTTTGTACAGGTGGCTGAGGAAACAGGCGCTATCGTTGAGATAGGCACATGGATATTCGAGACTGCCTGCCGATATCTCAAGAAAATGAACGAGTACAACAAGGATATTATCATGTCCATAAACGTGTCCGCAGTTCAGCTCAAAAAGAGCGACTTCCTGGACAAGGTGGCAAGAACCATTGATGTGTTCGGCATCAATCCCGCAAATATCCAGGTAGAGCTTACCGAGACCTGTCTGGTTGATTTCATGGACGGCAACGACAAGGTGATCCAGAAGATCGCAGATATGGGCATTGCCATTGCACTTGATGATTTTGGAACAGGCTATTCTTCCTTCGGATATCTTAAAGATATGCCAATCAAGTGCCTGAAGGTCGATAAGTCCTTTGTTGATGAGATATGCAGCAAGCACAAGGATTATCAGATAACAGGCTCTATCATCGACATGGTAAAGCACCTTGGAATTGCAACTGTTGTAGAGGGCGTTGAGACTATCGAGCAGTACAATATCCTCAGCGAGATGAAGTGCGACTACATTCAGGGCTTCCTTATGAGCAAGCCACTTAATGCGGAGGACGCACTGGAGTTTGTAAAGCAGTACGATGAGCTTCACAAGCCCAGCAGGCAGTCTTTGGAAGAAAATTCCAACAAGCTTGCGGCAGAGCGCATGGAACGTGAAAAGGGAAATGCCGACAGCTCCGCAAATGTATAAATTATGGAAAGCGTTCACTTGAAAAAGGGGGCGCTTTTCTGTTTACAAATTAACACCAAATTATTACAAAACGCCTCGGACAGTTGAAATTCACATGAATATATGGTATTATATAGGTACAGGATAAACACACTATGATCCGTGACGAAAGGATGGTTATTATGAAATATACTTATAAGATCACCGCTTCACTGCTTGCAGCTCTTATGATGGCAGGAACCGCCGTTGCTGTTCCCGCTGCTGATTTCGGCTTCGGCACTTCGGTAAGCGCTGCATATAATACCTACGCTTATGCCACAAACATCAGCTACAAGCTCTACAACAGCTGCGTAAAGGCTACATGGAAGGCTGTTACACCCTGCACATACTATCTCATTCAGGTGTGCGATGAAAATGCCAACATAATCTCTACCAGCTACGCAAACGCAAGCGAAACTTCTATCGTAATTCCCTACACTCAGCTTCCTCTTAATGCCGATGTAAACGGCAGACTGCTTGATACCCGATACACTCTCAGCGTTATCGGAATTTACGGCAACGACATCAACGAAGGCGACCTGGTTCCCTTTGTGGATTCCACAGCAATGTTCACCGTAAAGCCTGATATGAGCAGCTACGAAGCATACGGCAAGCCCGAAAATCTTACCGCTTCCTGCACTAATTCCTCTATCACCCTTAAGTGGACAAATCCCGTGGCTTCCTCCAACAAGGCTTATGTGGATACCTTCCGTGTAAGACTTACCGACAGCAGAGGAAACGTTGTGGCTCTCTCCGATACCACAAAGAACACTATAACTATCAACAAGCTGCTTTACAACAACACCTACACAGCTACCGTTACCAACACTACCTACTCGGCAGCTGCTTCCATAACCGTTAATGTAAAGGCTGCCGCAAATGCTGCCAATAACAATGACTCCAACTACGAAACCATGAAGCCTGCAAACAAGCCCAACAAGCCAAGCTCCAAGCCATCTACCTCCACTTCCACCGACACCATTGCTTCTCAGGCAAAGCTTGCTGCGCCCAAGAACGTAAAGGCAAAGTCCGGAACCAACAAGATAATCCTTTCATGGAGCAAGGTCAAGGGTGCTGACGGCTACAGGATCTATATGTACGATGAAGTCAAGGGCAAGTATGTCCGTTACAAGACTGTTAAAGGCACAAAGTGCACCGTAACAGGCATCATCGGCGACAAGGACTACAAGTTCCGTGTTGCAGCAGTTGTCTATAACTCTTCCACAAGAAAGTATGACGCCGGCAAGGCAAGCTCTCCTGTTACCGCAAGATGCGCAAGCCAGGAAAAGGCGCCTACCATAAGATAACAAAATATCCGATAAATAATTCAGGGCTGTCGCAGAAATGCGGCAGCCCCGTTTTGTTAAGATATCATCAAAAAAATCTGTTTGCTTTGTTCTTTTCATGGTAGTAAAACATAAAGCGGAATTTATTATGGAGAGATCATGCCAAATGATAGAAACAAACGGAAAAAAGCTTTTCAGAGGTGAAGCTGCGCTGGCTCTTGCTGTGCTGATAAACAGCTTCGGCATGGTGCTTATGCTGTATTCGGGAGCAGGCATACTGAGCCTTATGATAATGCGAAAGAAGTTCGTCACCTCGTATCTGTTCAGCTTTGCGGTGGGCTTTGTGTTCAGCGAGCTGGCGGATATAGCAAAAATAGCCTATCCCAAAATAAAGATAGGCTTTGATGTTACCTGCCTTGCCGTCACCGCAGGACTTACATTCTTCTGCCTCGGCCGCATTGACGGACTGGGAATAGGTACTATTCTTGGCATAGCAGGGGATATTATCGACAAGCAGTTTTATTTCAAAAGCTTTATGTCAAAAAAGCAGCAAGCTTAACGGCGGCTGTGATGAATGCGAGAGATGTAAGCTCGCATATCTGCAAAAACCAGCCTTCAAGGTCGCCTGTGATGCCGCCGAAGCGCTTGTATGAAAAGCTGCGGTAATATGCAAATGACAGTATCCCACCCACAGCGGCGGATATTCCCACGGCAGGGGAGGCAAGCGCCATCAAAACGGCGGACAACACAGCCGTGCATGAAAGCACGGTAACAGTTATCTTTTTATGGGCAGGCAGGGAGAAATCCTGGAGCGTGCCCGTTTTTTTGGCGCATTTAAGGGTCACTGCCGCAAGCCCGCTGAAAGAGCGTGAGAGCACGAAAACCGGCGCTGCGCACAGCATGGCAGAGGTGTTCCTAAGCTCCGCAAAAAGTGCCGTCTGGATAAGCAGATATATTGCCAGATCTATCACCGCAAAGGCTCCCACACGGGAGTCTTTCATTATTTCAAGAGCTTTTTCCTTTTCGGCGCAGGAAGCCTTTGCGTCGCTTACGTCGCAGAAGCCGTCCAGATGAATGCCGCCTGTGATGGCTATGGGTATGACCGTGCAGCCGACTGCAAAAAGCATATCGCCTGCTCCAAGCACGTTACAAAGCCATTGCCAGCCCAGCATTACCGCCCCGATGACCGCACCTATCAGCGGGAAAAAGCACAAAGCATACCGCCTATTTTCCTCTTTCCACTCAATGGGCGGCATGGGGATACGTGAGTACATGGCAAATGCCGATATAAGCGATCTCATTTTGCAGCTCCTTTCAGATACACAGGCACGCCGTAAACAGCCTCGATAACAACGTCTGCCGCCTGTGCTATTGCGGCATTCAGCAGACCCATTTGCCTGATGTATTCCATGGTCTCATCAGGGTACTCGATGCCGTCATCGCCCACCTGATTTGTAACGATTATAAAGCGGTCGGCACGACCTGAAAGCTTTGATATTCCTGTTATTATCTTCTGCGCAGGGGATCTCTCGCCCTTTGAGAACATCTCGTTTGCCATAAGATTGCAGGTACATTCAAGAAGCACGGCACAGCCGTCGGGCAGGTCTATATCCTGAATGTCCGTGTATTTTTCCACAGTCTCAAAGCCCTTGCCGCTCCGCATTATGCGGTGTCGGCTGATGGCAGTGTGAGCTTCCTCGCCGAAAGGCTCCATTGTGGCTATGTATATCTTTCTGCCGCAGAAGTCGGAAAGAATATCCTCGGCAATGGAGGATTTTCCGCATTTGCAGCCGCCTGTTATAAGTGTAAGCATTACAGCTCCTTGTACTGCTCTATTGAGAGCGCTTCAAAAAGATGAGATGAGTTATATACCGCCATGGCAGCGTCAATAAGGGGGAGCAGCAGAACACCGCCTGTGCCCTCACCCAGATGAAGCCCTGCGCATATGGGTGCTTTAAGCCCGATATATTCCAGAAGCATTGCCGCTGCAGGCTCGGAGGAGGTGTGGGAGCAGAGCATATATTCCCGTGACAGCTTGTTGAATTTTATTGCCAGGGCTGCAGCAGCGGCGGATATCATTCCGTCCGCAACGATGGGAACATGATAATATGCGCCCCCAAGGAAAAGACCCGTCATTGCGCCAATGTCATAGCCCCCAATCTTTGAAAGGATATCAAGGGCATTGTCAGGGTCAGGACGGTTTATATCCAAAGCACGCTTTACGGTGGATATTTTCCGTTCAAGCCCTTTGCTGCCAAGACCTGCGCCCTTTCCCGTAACGACCTCGGGCAGGGCGTTTGTTATCACTGAGGTGACTGCGGCGGCGGGGGTGGTGTTTCCTATGCCCATTTCGCCCGTGACTATTATTTTGTAGCCATTTTCTTTAAGGTCACGCACTGCGTCCATTCCCACGGAAAGAGCTGCCTGCGCCTGAGAATAAGTCATTGCGGCACCCTTTGCAATGTTTTCCGAGCCGTATGATATCTTGCGGCGGATAAGCCCATTAGCTTCCACATCACGGTTCATGCCCACGTCATAGGCGAACACATCTGCATTGCAGGAGCGGGCCATAAGATTTATGTTGGAGCTGCCCTCTGCAACGGACTTTGCAACTATGGCAGTAACGCTGCTGTCGCTCTGGGTCACGCCCTCCTCAACAACACCGTGGTCGGCGCACATCACCGCTACGCAGCGCTTGTCGAGAGAAAAGCTTTCGCTGCCTGTTATGCCCGCAATTTTTATGATGATATCCTCCAGCTGACCCAGACTGTGCAGGGGCTTTGCAACGCTGTTCCATTTATCCTGCGCACGCTTCATCGCTGCGCTGTCAGGCGGAGTTATGGCTTTTATCCTTTCCATAGGGAGATCCTTTCGAGGTTTGATATACAGGGGGGTACGGGAAGCATATGTGCTTATAAAAAATCCGCAGGTACGGACAAAGTATCAAAGTTTGTCTGCATAGAATTAAGGGCTGTCACAGTATGATACTGCAGCAGCCCCGTTTTGATTATCAGAAAAGTCCGCTTATCTTTCCGTTGTTGTCGCAGTCGATCTTCATTGCGGCGGGTGCCTTGGGCAGACCGGGCATTATCATGATATCGCCTGTGAGAGCGACTACAAAGCCTGCGCCTGCGGAAAGCTTCACATCTCTTACGGTAATGGTGAAGTTCTCGGGCTTGCCAAGCTTTGTGGGGTCATCGGAAAGGCTGTACTGTGTCTTTGCCACGCAGATAGGAGTATCGGTGAAGCCCAGACGCTCTATTTCGGCGATAGCCTTGTTTGCCTGAGTGGTGTAGTTTACGCCGTCGGCACGGTAAATTTCCTTTGCGATAATTTCTATCTTTTCCCTGATAGGAAGCTTTTCATCATAAAGGAACCTGAAATCAGCCTTGTTGTTTTCAATGGTGCGGCAAACCTTTTCGGCAAGGTCTGTTCCGCCCTCGCCGCCCTTTGCGAATATCTCTGCAAGGGAGACTTCAACGCCCAGCTCATGGCAGAACTTTTCAACTACTGCAATTTCAGCGTCGGTGTCGGTTCCGAAGCGGTTGATAGCAACGACAACGGGGATACCGAACTTCTTCATATTTTCAATGTGAGTGAGCAGGTTAACGATGCCCCTTTCAAGAGCTTCAACATTTTCCTCTGCAAGCTCTGCCTTAGGCACGCCGCCGTTGTACTTGAGGGCACGGATAGTTGCAACGATAACAGCGCAGTCGGGGGAGATACCGCCGAAACGGCACTTGATGTCGCAGAACTTTTCAGCGCCAAGGTCAGCGCCGAAGCCTGCCTCGGTGATGCAGTAATCGCCAAGCTTTAATGCAAGCTTTGTTGCTCTTACGGAGTTGCAGCCGTGGGCAATGTTTGCGAAAGGACCGCCGTGCATAAGTACGGGGTTATTTTCAAGGGTCTGAACCATATTGGGCTTGAGAGCGTCCTTTAACAGAGCGGTCATAGAGCCCTCAGCGCCGATATCCCTTGCATAAACAGGCTCGCCGCTGTAGTTATAGGCAACGAGAATGCTGCCCAGTCTCTTTTTAAGGTCTGCAAGGTCGGTAGCAAGGCAGAGAATAGCCATTACTTCGCTGGCAACGGTAATTCTGAAGCTGTCCTGACGGGGAATGCCGTTTACCTTGCCGCCCAGACCGACGATGATGTTTCTGAGGGCACGGTCGTTCATATCCATGCAGCGGTCGATCATTATTCTGCGCTGGTCGATGCCAAGAGCGTTGCCCTGCTGCATATGGTTATCGAGCAGTGCGCAGAGAAGATTGTTTGCAGATGTGATGGCGTGCATATCGCCTGTGAAGTGCAGGTTGATGTCCTCCATAGGGACTACCTGAGCATATCCGCCGCCTGCTGCGCCGCCCTTGATGCCGAACACGGGACCGAGAGAAGGCTCACGGAGAGCGAGTACAGCCCTTTTGCCTATCTTTGCCATTGCCTCGGTAAGACCTACGGAAATGGTGGTCTTGCCCTCGCCTGCGGGGGTGGGGTTGATGGCGGTAACGAGTATCAGCTTGCCGTCGGGCTTATTTGCAGTCTCAGCAAAAAGCTTTTCGGAAAGCTTTGCCTTGTAATGACCGTAAGGCTCTATATCGTCCTCAGAAATACCGAGTGAAGCCGCTACCTCGGTAATTTTTTTCATATTCGCCTGCTGTGCTATCTCAATATCAGAAAGCATGGTGTATCCTCCCTATATCATTCTTGGGTTTTCCAAATATACCGATAACTCCAAATCGGTATGACTCATATAAAATAGTATATCATAATAATTCGCTTTTGGAAACCGTAATTGATAAATAATATTTGAATTTCCTGTTTTTCTATTGCTGTGACCATAATAAACGTTTGAAAATTTGGTGATTTTGTGCAGTATGCAGAAAATTTTTTGTTCAAAATACTGACCAAAATTGTCATTGTATTTTGCAAAACAAAGCATTATAATATAAAAATTGCCGAGAAGATATCGGCTCTATAATGAAAGGACGTGCTTATATGGCTTCTGTTACTCGTGACCTTACAGAGGGCAAACCTATGAAGCTTATCTTAAGCTTTGGAATACCTCTGCTGTTCGGTTTTCTCTTCCAGCAGTTTTACAATGTGGCTGACACTGCAATAGTCGGCAGATTCCTGGGTGGTGACGCTCTTGCCGCCGTGGGAAGCACCGGTTCGGTGAATTTCCTTGTCATAGGCTTTGTAATGGGCATATGCAACGGCTTCGGAATACCCGTTTCCCAGATGTTCGGCGCAGGGGACTACAAGCAGCTGAGAAAATATGTTTCAGGCTCGCTTTGGCTTTGCATAATCTTCGGTGCTGTCATTACCGCAGCAACTGTCATCTTCTGCACACAGATACTTGAAATGACCAGTACCCCCGAGGATATCTTTGAGCGTGCATACATTTATATCCTGACTATATTTGCAGGCATCCCCGCATATTTTCTTTACAATATGACCGCCGCAATACTCCGTTCCCTGGGCGACAGCCGCACACCTGTTGTATGGCTGGTTATCGCCTCCATAATCAACATCATTCTCGATATCGTGTTCATCGTTGCATTTAAGTGGGACGTTTTCGGCGCTGCCATTGCAACAGTCATCGCACAGTTTGTGTCGGGCTTCGGCTGCCTTTTCAAGGTCTGCAGAGACTTCCCCGTGCTGAAAATGGATAAGGACGACTGGAAGCCCTCGGGCAAAAACATAGGAATGCTCCTTGCAATGGGACTTCCCATGGGTCTCCAGTATTCCATCACTGCCATCGGAAGCGTTGTGCTCCAGACAGCCGTAAATCAGCTGGGAACCATGTACGTTACCGCAGTTACCGCCGCAAACAAGCTCTCCATGTTCTTCTGCTGCCCCTTTGACGCAATGGGAAGCACCATGGCTACATATGCGGGTCAGAACGTGGGCGCAAGAAAGTGGGACAGGCTCAACAAGGGCATGGGCTCATGCGTTCTGCTGGGACTTATCTACTCAGTGGCAAGCTTCCTGTTCCTGCTGTTCACAGGCGACTATCTGGCAATGATATTCCTTGATGAAAAGAGCGCACATCTTATCCCGCTGGTAAAGCAGTTCCTGCTCATACTGGCATCGTTCTATTTCCCTCTTGCGCTGGTAAATATCGTCCGCTTCACCATTCAGGGAATGGGATTTTCTCCCACAGCCACCTTTGCAGGCGTGCTTGAAATGGTTGGAAGAGGAACCATTGCATATTTTGTTGGCATTTTCGGATTTGACGCAGCCTGCTTTGCATCTCCCGCAGCGTGGGTACTGGCTGACTGCTTCCTTATCCCCGCATATTTTCTCTGCCGCAGGCGGCTCCTTAAAAAGTACGGAGCGGAAACGCCACAGGTTCAACAGGCATAACAACACCCCGTATCTGATTCGGATACGGGGTGTTTTATTTTCATGTCGCCCTCCGGACTCCCGCAAGCCTTTCGGGAAAAAGGCTTGACCTAAACTTTACCTTGCTCTTATTTGTGCAGACATTTTTATGTGTCCGTTGTTTGCTGTCCGTTGCCCGCTTTTGGGCAAATAAAAATCGCCCCGCATTTCTGCGGGGCGAAAATATTATCAGCTGTTTTTCGGTATTAGTACATACCGCCCATGCCGCCCATTCCTGCGCCTGCGGGAGCAGCGGGGGTCTCTTCCTTGATATCAGCAACGAGAGACTCGGTTGTGAGTACCATTGCTGCTACAGAAGCTGCATTCTGGAGTGCGGAACGTGTTACCTTGGTAGGATCAACGATACCGGCGGGGATCATATCAACATAAGTCTCATTGTAAGCATCAAAGCCGTAGCCGACCTTTCTGGAACGAATGATCTTGTCGATGATAACGGAGCCTTCAAGACCTGCGTTCTTAGCGATCTGACGAACAGGCTCTTCAAGTGCCTTGAGTACGATCTGAGCACCTGTCTTTTCATCACCCTGGAGAGAAGAAGTGAGCTTGGAAACTGCGGGCATTGCGTTGATAAGTGCTGTTCCGCCGCCTGCTACGATACCCTCTTCAACTGCTGCCTTGGTAGCTGCAAGAGCGTCCTCGATACGGAGCTTCTTTTCCTTCATCTCGACCTCGGTAGCTGCGCCGACCTTGATAACTGCTACGCCGCCGGAGAGCTTTGCAAGTCTTTCCTGGAGCTTTTCCTTATCAAATTCGGAAGTAGTGGCCTCGATCTGAGCCTTGATCTGGTTAATTCTGTCCTTGATATCGTCCTTGTTGCCCTGACCGTCAACGATGATGGTGTTTTCCTTGGTGATCTTTACCTGCTTAGCACGGCCGAGCTGTGCTACCTGAGTATCCTTAAGCTCTAGACCGATCTCCTCGGAGATTACCTGACCGCCGGTAAGGATTGCGATATCCTGGAGCATTTCCTTTCTTCTGTCGCCGAAGCCGGGAGCCTTTACTGCAACGCAGGTGAATGTGCCTCTGAGCTTATTGACGATAAGTGTGGAGAGAGCCTCGCCCTCGATATCCTCAGCGATGATAACGAGCTTCTTGCCGCTCTGAACGATCTGCTCGAGGAGGGGAAGAATTTCCTGGATAGAAGAGATCTTCTTATCTGTGATAAGAATGTATGCGTCGTCGATAACTGCTTCCATCTTATCGGTATCTGTTACCATGTAAGGAGTGATATAGCCTCTGTCGAACTGCATACCTTCAACAACGTCGGAGTATGTCTCGGCAGTCTTGGATTCTTCAATGGTGATAACGCCGTCGGAAGTAACCTTCTCCATAGCCTCAGCAATGAGCTTGCCAACTTCCTCATCAGCGGAAGAAACGGTAGCAACTCTTGCGATATCAGCGGAGCCTTCAACCTCCTTGGAGTTTGCCTTGATAGCATCAACAGCAGCTGCAACAGCCTTGCTCATGCCCTTCTTTACTACCATGGGGTTAGCGCCTGCTGCGATGTTCTTCATACCCTCTCTGATAAGAGCCTGAGCAAGAAGAGTAGCGGTTGTGGTACCGTCGCCTGCTGCATCATTGGTCTTGGTAGCAACTTCCTTAACGAGCTGTGCGCCCATGTTCTCGAAAGCGTTGTCAAGCTCGATCTCCTTGGCGATTGTAACACCGTCGTTTGTGATAAGGGGAGCGCCGAACTTTCTGTCCAGAACTACGTTTCTGCCCTTAGGGCCGAGTGTGATCTTAACTGTATCGGCAAGCTTATCAATACCTGCCTGTAAAGACTTGCGGGCTTCTTCGCCGTAAATAATATCCTTAGCCATTATAATTACCTCCAAAAATTGAAATGGGATTTTTTCAGATCATGCCGATCACTCAACAACTGCGAGAATATCGGACTGACGGAGAATAGTGTACTCCTGACCATCGAGCTTGACCTCGGTGCCTGCGTACTTGGAAGCGAGAACCTTCTGACCAACCTTAAGAGTCATCTTGACCTCATTGCCGTCAACCATTCCGCCGGGGCCAACCTCGACGATCTCAGCGATCTGTGGCTTTTCCTTGGCATTGCCTGTAAGGATGATACCGCTCTTTGTGGTTTCCTCAGCCTCAACCATCTTAATAACAACTCTGTCTGCAAGTGGCTTGATTTTCATTATAAAAAACTCCTTCCTATAATAGCCGCCTACCTTTTTATAGGTTAGCAGTCAATCAATTCATGTGTTAGCACTCTTATTTCTTGAGTGCTAAATATATTTTACCATGTTCTGCGAAAAAATCAAGTGTTTTTATGCAATTACCTGCATTTTCGTCACTATGCACAATCGATGCAGAATAATTTAAAAACCGATTATGCAATTTACATCTGTCCGCAGCTCATGGGAACCTCTTTAGAAAACATGAGGCTGCGCAGAACTGACTGTGCAGCCTCATGCAAAACAAGGTTATCCAACTGTAAGACGCCGTGTCTCAGGCTTGGTCGTCTGAGTCTTGGGGAGAATCATTTCGAGAACGCCGTTCTTATATTCGGCGGAGATATGGTCAGCGTCCACGTCCGAGATGTCAAAGGAACGGCTGAATGAACCGTAGGAGCGTTCACGGCGGATATAATTGCCCTTGTCGTCCTTCTCATCGTTCTCGGTGCTGTGCTCGGCACTGACGGTCATATAGCCGTCGGAGATATCAACGGAGATATCCTCTTTATTGAATCCGGGAAGCTCAGACTCAATAATATATCTGTCACCCTCGTCCCTTATATCGGTGCGGCAGCTGTTTTCGGACATATCATCGGAAAAAAGTCCGCCGAAGAAATCCTTGAAGGGGTCGAAGATACTGTTTTCATTGTTTCTGTAATTTGTTAAGCCATACATATAAATTCCTCCATTCGTAGTATATTGCTGTGTGACCTGCTTTAACGGGTCACTGTCATTATATCTACAGCTTAAACATGGAAGTGTCCTCCGTGATGATATATATGATATCAGTTAATGGTAAGCTTCTTGGAAGCGGGAGCCTCAGGCTGCTTCTTGGGGAGCACCATTATCAGGATACCGTTCTTGTAGTCGGCAGTGATCTTGTCGCTGTCGATGCCTGTGATATCAAAGGAACGCTCATATGAGCCGTAAGAACGCTCACGGCGGATATACTTGCCCTCCTTTTTCTCCTCGTTCTCAGCCTTGTGCTCGGCTTTGAGGGTAAGAGAATTGCCGCTGATATCAACTGAGATATCCTCTTTGTTGAAACCGGGAAGCTCGGACTCCATTATGAAGCGGTCTCCCTCGTCCCTGATGTCCGTGCGGCAAGGGTCAGCGGACATATTGTCGAAAAATCCCTTGAAGGGGTCAAAGATATCAAAATCGCCTTTTCTGTAATTAGTTAAACCGTACATATAGATTCCTCCGATCGTTATATATTGTAAGCTGATGTTTATGATATCAGTTTATTGTAAGCTTTCTTGAAGCGGGAGCCTGAGGCTTCTTCTTGGGAAGCACCATGGTAAGGATACCGTTCTTGTAATCTGCTGTGATGTTTTCGGTATCAATGCCCGCAATATCGAATGTTCTTTCGTAAGAGCCATAGGAGCGCTCACGGCGGATATACTTGCCTTTCTTGCTCTCCTCGGTCTCGGCCTTGTGCTCTGCTTTCAGTGTAAGTGAGTTGCCGTTAAGGTCAACGGTGATATCTTCCTTGTCAAAGCCGGGAAGCTCGGACTCCATGATGAACTTGTCATCGTCCTCTCTGATATCTGTGCGGCAGGCACGAACGCCGCTCTTTGCAAATGCCTTGTCAAAGTCATTGACTGAATCAAAGAAATTTCTTTCAAAAGGTGTTAATCCGTACATATAAAACGCTCCTTTAAATTCTTATTATTATCATTGAGATAAGCATTGCATAGGAACCATCTTCTTTCATCTTTCCTTTGCTCTCTTTCTTATCTCCTTTTGATGTCTATATAATACAGCCCTATTATGATAGAAAAATCACGCTTTTGTGATAGAATGATGAAACTTAGCACTCACGCAAAAAGAGTGCTAACAGATGAGATGTCAGAGTGCTAACGGCAGACAAAAAAATTCCTCGGATCACAGACCCGAGGAAAATATCAGTCGTGGAATTTATGTTCAGCGGTAAATTCTTTCAGCTTCTGATAGCTTTCGTCGCTGATAATGTGTTCTATCTTGCAGGCATCGTGAGCGGCTATCTCATGATCTACGCCCAGCACCTTTTCAAAGAACTCGGTTATGATAACATGGCGCTCGTAAATGGATTCAGCCTTTGCCTTGCCCTTTTCGGTAAGCATTATCTGACCGCCTGATTCAACGGTGATGAAGCCATCGTCCTTGAGGATATTCATAGCACGGCTGATGCTTGGCTTTGAGTAATTGAGCTCAGCGGCAATATCCACCGAACGGACAAAGCCTGTTTTTCTGTGAAGGAGAAGTATAGTCTCCAGATAATCTTCGCCCGATTCGTAAATTGGCATATGATCGCTCCCTTAAAAATATAAATTATTTATATTGTAGCATATATTTTCGGGCTTGGCAAGGGGTTTGGAAAAGTTTTGCGGAAATTCGGTGCAGGCGCATATGATATGACGGTTTATATCTGTATCTGTCATAAAATTTTCCCGTTCTTTTCCGCACCTGCTTTTCATATTATTATATGTGAATAATACTAATCACCAATAAAACTATAGACAAAAAATCATCGCATAATCCATATATGCAAGATTATGCTCGATTTTTGTATAGTTTTTAATTGGTGCTTAGTATAACAAGAAAAAATCGGTCAAGAATAAAACCGTGTCAGAAAATTCTGTAATACTAATCTTCAATCGCTCTATAGGCAAAGCCGACAGATGAAATAAGACCAGTCAAGGAAAGCGACCGCAGGCGGGCTTGCCGCCCGGCAAGGGAGCTTGACGAAGAATGGGCTTATTTCAGCCGAGGATTTGTCTGTAGGTTGATTGAAGATTAGTATAAATGTGAAAGGAATGTAACCTATGAAAAAGATGACCGCTGCCGTATTATCCGCCGCACTGCTGGCTGCCGTGGGTTCGAATGCCTGCGCATATGACAAGTCCCTGCCACTGCCCGATGTGAACACCGAGTTCAAAACATATATGGATTACCGCACCATAACCGATACATCGTCCGCTCAGTACGACCTCCAGCAGCACGCATACACCGACAGTCAGGGCATAAGGCGTGTTGACGGAGATGTGTGCGTTGCCCTTGGCACAGCCTATGCCGACAGCTGCGGGGAGCGGTTTGAGATAACCCTTGATTCGGGCAACTCCTTTACCGCCGTTGTGGGAGACATCAAGGCAGACTGCCACACCGACCCCTCAAACCGCTATGTTGAGCTGTGGGAGGGGCACGGAGACATGGTGGAGTTTATCGTCGAGACCGAAGAGCTTGACGATGACATCAGGCTCATGGGCAGCATCGGCGAATATGATGACTACAGCGGCAGCGTTGTGTCTATTGTAAGGCTTGAGGAATGATATGATGCTCTGCACCGTTTTTGCGGTGCAGGGCTTTATTATTTGTTTCTCGGCTTCACATTACAAAAAATCTCCCTGCACCTTTGTGATGCAGGGAGATCATATTACATATTAAACTTTTCGTATTGCATTGAATATTGCAAATATCGCCACAAATATCAGGTTGTACAGCAGAATATTTGTTACCGTAAGCTCTGCCATTGAATGGAGAAGCACCAGCGTCAGCGTCAGCAGAATACCCAGCAGTATTTCTGCCGCCTGCATTGCTATTCCTGCGGAGATCGTTCCTCTCAGTCGGTTTGCTCCGATTATCAGCTGAGCAAAGGAAGCAAATCTTCCCGAGCAGGCAAGTGTTGCGGGACGCTTTGCTGCATACTCGGTGGTCTGCTCGAAATCTGTGTGAAGTCTGAAAGGTATCAGCCTGAACAGTGCGGGTGTTACTTCAAAAAGCTCTGACAGCCTGTGCACCGACAGCATGGAATCCACTGAGCGGAGCATTACTGCAATTCCGCTGCGCTCCAGCTCTTTAAGTGCGTTCTTTATCTGGTGCGATGGCATAAGCTCGATTATGAACATTGCCGACAGTTGACCCGATATTGAAAGGTAAACGGCGATCTTGTCCTCGCCCGTATATTCCTTTTCCTTTGCCACTGAGGGGAGACCCTCGATGCTGTGGTTCTGCATAAGCTCTCTGTTTCCGAGGAGCACACGCTTGTTGTTTATCCAGCCGCACAGACCCATTGAATCCTCGTAAATGTAGCTTTCAACGGGGTTGAGCATTTCAGTCTTGCCCACGATTATGTCGTAGAACATATTTTTCAGCACGCTGCCTGCCTGGCTTGTAAGGCTTGCCGCTTCGACAATGGCTTCGTCAATGCTTGTATCGGGGAAGGACTTTATGTTCCTGAGGATAATGCTTCCGGGAGGGAACAGCTGTGAAGCGTCTATCATAATGCTGTTGGTGTCGGCAAATTCGTCGATGCTGTCAAAGCCGATGATAGCGCCCTGCTTTGCGTTATACTTTACAGATGCCTTTTCCATCGGCATATTTACCACCAGCATCATTGAGAAGCATGAGCAGATAGATGCGCAGGCTGAGAATGTGGAAAGACCCATGCAGACAGCGCCTATCGTTCCGTGCTCGCTTATGCCCAGCAGTGCCGAGATCATGCCCAGCAGCAGACCTGCGCCTGCGATTATGGGGGAAACTATACGGCAGAACCTGTCGGTGCTGTCGTTGGCGTATGATGTTTTAAGGAAATCGGTGATGACCTCTGTTTTCTGCATTCCCGCAAGAATGGGGAAGTCGGTGAGAGCGCCTCTTGTGAAGTTCTGCGCCTTGTCCTCGTCCTCCACGATAAAGAGGGCGTAGCGGTCATTGTCTCCCGAAATGTAGGAGAAGCTGCGCTGTGTTCTGCTGATGATTAGCAGCTTACCTATGGTGTTGAAGATAAGTGCGCCCACCGCAACGGGGATATAGATGTAAACGAAGCTGCCACGAACCATATTGGAATCCGCCAGGGATACCATTGAGGTCAGCAGTCCCGAAATAAGCGCCATTGCCGAAAGGGTGTCACAGTCGGCTTTCATGGAAAAGAGCTTTGAAATGCCGCTGGATATGGTCTGCGATGCCACAAATCCCGCAACAACGCCGATAACGCTGTTGATGAACAGGAAAACGTCGGGCTGGCTGCGCTTGTTTATCAGTGTGAATGTTTCAAGTACGGGGAGGTTGAAGTCGTTTGCTATCGCCATATAGGTAGAGGCTATGAAGCAGATGAACAGCACAACCAGTCTGCCTGCCAGACGGCCTTTCTGCTCGGCGATATGCTTTTCAATATCGGGAGCATCTTCAAGGCTCTTGAAGTCGTCTATCTCTTCATTTTCCTTTTCCTCGGCTACCTCCGCCTCGGTGTTTTCCTCTTCGTCGCCCACAAGGACGAAATCCTTTATCTTCTTGCTTCTGCGCTCTTTAAGGGCGCTCATTTTTTCCAGCTCGGTGTCAGCCTTGCTGCGGCTTATCTGGGCTGTGTCCTGAATGAGCTTGTCCGAAAGGTCAAGGTCGATATCGGATATCTTCTTTCTTTCAATAGCTGAGGGATTGTTCTGATGCTTTATCTTCTTGCTCTCTTCCAGCAGCTCGGAGCCTTCGCCATCCGACTCTTCCTTGGCAAGGAGCTTGTTGAAGATGTCGGTAAAGCCCTTGAGATGCGATGTATCGCTTCGTGCCAGCGTCTTGGGACGCTCGGGCTTTTCGTACTGGCTCAGGATACTGTCAAGGTCGTTATCATCGGCATATTTGTCGAATGGGTCACGCTCACGGACAGCCTTCTTGGGAGTTACCTTTTCGGGCTTGACCTTATTGTGTTCATGCTTTGGCTCGGCAGAGGCATATTTTTCCTCGTACTCGTCCTGACGCTCCATCTTTTCCGAAAGGCTCATGCCCTCGGGCTGTTCGATCTCAAAGGGGATCTCACGCTTTTCACGTTTGGGGATAAGGTTGGTGTCCGTCAGCAGAGGAGAAGAACCGTATTTCTTGTCAAAATCATCCTCTTCCTCGTCGTAGATATCCCTCAGGCCCTTTATGCCCTCTGTGATATCAACGTCAAAACGCTTTTTGACGGGCTTTACCTTGGTTTTCTTCGTCTTTTTCTCGGCAGCTTCCTTTTCCTCACGCTCCGCCCGTAGCTCTGCGTCGGTTTTCAGCTCATCGGGCATATACTTGCGGTCATAGTCGCCGCTCATTATCTCATATTTTATCTGCTTGTCCTTTTTGATGCGTTCCTCTTCGGTAAGCTGATCCTCGGGAATGTCATGCACCGACTTGGGACGGCTGTTGCGTATCTCCTCGGGAGAGGGATAATCCTGCTCCAGCGAGATATTTATGCCGCTGAGACTGATATCGTTAGTGGGGTTTCTGCTGTCAAATATCTCCGCAAGACCCGAATCCTCGTAATTCTTTGTGGCAGGATAGCTGCTCAGAATATCGTCCAGAGCGGCTTCATCGGGAGATTCACCGTCTGACGGATATTCGCTCAGTATATCTTCAAGAGAAAATTTATTTTCAGTCAATATCTATTTCCTCCTTGCATACAATTTCAAGACTTATCACTTTACAGCCGCTCTCTGTCTTACAGCCTCATACATGAATATGCCTGCTGCAACGGAAGCGTTGAGGGAGGTGATCTTTCCGTACATGGGGAGCTTTACAAGAAAATCGCATTTGTCACGGATAAGCCTGCCCATGCCGAAGCCCTCGGAGCCTATTACCAGACCGATAGGTCCTGTAAAGGAGGTGTCGGAGTAGTTTTCGCCGCCGGCATCTGTGCCGTATATCCAAATGCCGTTCTTTTTCAGCTCGTCAATGGCAGCGCCAAGATTTGCCACCCTTGCAACGGGGAGCCAGCTTGCCGCACCTGCGGAGGTCTTGAAAACAGTGGCATTCAGCGATGCGCTTCTGCGCTTGGGGATTATGATGCCGTCAGCGCCTGCAGCCTCGGCTGTACGGATTATTGCGCCAAGATTGTGGGGGTCTTCTATCTCATCGCATATGATGATGAAAGGCGCAGTGCCTTTCTTTTTTGAAATAGCCAGAATATCCTCTACGGAAACATATTCCGCACAGGCACCCGAAGCGATTATTCCCTGATGGGAAGCGCCGCCGCACATCTGAGTAAGCTTCTGATCGCTTACGTTCTTGATGACGATGCCACGCTCACGGGCAATTCTTGTAATGGCACCGATGCTGCCTCCTGCATTTTCGTTTACATAAATAGTATCGAGCGCCTTGCCTGATTTAAGTGCTTCCATAACGGGATTTCTGCCGACGATGAGACCTGTTACCTCGTCGCTGTCAGCAAAATCCGCAGGTCTTTCATCACGGTCATAGTCGCTGCGCTCGTTGCGGGGAGAACCGCCGTAGGGACGCTTATAATCGCCCTTGGGCTTTCCGTATCCGCCGAAGCTCTTTTTCCTGTCTTTATCAAAACGCTGCTGCGCCATAATTATCTCCAATCCGTCCTTATCCTGCGTGTGCGGTAAGGACAAGTAATTTCATTTGAGCATAAATAGCTATACTAATATATTATACAACATAATATCCGCTTTTGCAATAGCTATATCTACAAAATTCGATATGTTTTAACAAATGAATATCTATATCAGCGAAAACGTGATATGAAAAAATTTTCGTTTGACCTTGCAAAATCCTTCCGATATGGTATAATAAAGTAAATGTTTATTTTGTGAGGATAATTTTATGGATAATAACTTTAAAGCATCCACCGCATTCGGCACGGCGGATATTTTGCTTCCTGCCGAAAATACGGATATGTCCAAGTGGGCAGTTGTTGCCTGCGACCAGTTCACCTCCCAGCCCGAATACTGGAAGGACGCTGCACGCATTGCAGAGGGCGCTCCCTCCGCTCTTGACCTTATTCTTCCCGAAGCATATCTTGAAAGCCCCGATTCGGAGCAGATGATATCCGATATCAGAAAGAATATGGAAAAGTACATCTCCGACGGCATTTTCAAAGAGTATAAGAACGCAATGATATACATTGAGCGCACCGACAGCACAGGCAAGGTTCGCTGCGGTATCGTAGGAGCTGTTGACCTGGAGCAGTACGATTACCGCAAGGGCAGCGGCTCTGCCGTGAGAGCTACCGAAGCTACAGTTGCGGAGAGGATTCCTCCCCGTCTTAAAGTCCGCAGAGGTGCGCCTCTGGAGCTTCCCCACATTATGATACTTATTGACGATCCCGAAAAGACCGTCATTGAAAAGGTGAGCGCAAAGAAAGCTTCCCTCAAAAAGCTTTATGACTTTACGCTTATGAAAAACGGCGGCAGCATAAAGGGCTATCTTATGGACGGTGAAACTGTTGCCGAGACAGATTCTGCTCTTGCTGCTCTGGGGAACAGCGAGGAGTTCGAGAAAAAATACGGCAAGGGCACTCCCGTTCTGCTGTATGCAATGGGCGACGGAAACCATTCCCTTGCCACTGCCAAGGAATATTACGAGGAGCTGAAGCGAGAAAATCCCGATAAGGACTTTTCAAACCACCCTGCCCGCTATGCACTGGCGGAGATAGTAAATCTCCACAGCGACGCTCTGGAGTTTGAGGCTATCCACCGCATTATCGAGGGTGTTGACACCGATGATATGCTTGCCGAGATGACTGACGAACTTGGCCTTTCCGAAAACGGAACGGCTTCTCAGAGCTTTGTATGGGTATGCGGAAGCACCGAAAAGAAATATTACATCACCAAGCCCACTTCTAACCTTACCGTTGGCAGTGTGCAGAATTTCATAGACAAGTACCTTTCCGCAAATGGCGGCAAGGTAGATTATATCCACGGCGCAGATATTGTAAGGCAGCTTGCCTCCAAAAAGGGCTGCGCAGGCGTGCTGCTCCCCGATATGGGCAAGGACGAGCTTTTCCCCACAGTCATCAAGGACGGCGCACTGCCCAGAAAGACCTTCTCCATGGGTCATGCGGAGGATAAGCGCTATTATGTGGAAGCAAGAAAGATAAAATAAGAGGGTAATGAAATGATTAACTACAGAAAAGCAAAGCCCGCAGATATCCCTACTCTTATTCAGATGAGACTGGGATATATGCACGAGACCCACACCGACCTTGAAGAGCCTGTTTTTGAAACCATTGCCGATAAGACCAAGGGCTATTTTCAGGAGCATCTTAACCGTGACTGCGTGGTATATCTTGCGGAGGAGGACGGCAAAGCCGCAGGCTGCGTGTTCTTCCTGCTGATAAACAAGCCTGCCAGTCCGCTGTTCATCACGGGCAAGACAGGTACGCTGATGAACGTTTACACTCTCCCCGAGTACAGGAGACGTGGCATAGGCAAAAAGCTTGTGAGCATGGCAATAGAGGACGGCAAGGCATGGGATCTTTCCTACATCGAGCTGAGAGCCACAAAGTGCGGATATCCCTTGTACAAGCAGCTTGACTTTATTGAGGACAAGTCAATTTATATGTCCATGAAGCTGAGCTTTACGGAAGAATAACAGAACGGGAACCTTTTCAGCAAAAGGTTCCCGTTCTGTTTGTTAAGGAGAAGATTGAAGATATATAAAGATGTATGGGAATGTATGGGATAAGCGGTATTTTAAACGGCTGCACGCTCCATTTTGTAGCCCACGCCGAAAACTACCTTGATGTAGCTGGGATTGTGGGGGTCAGGCTCTATCTTGCTGCGTATGCGCCTGATGTGCTCCACTACGGTCTTGCGGACTGAGTAGGGATTTTCACGCCATACACGGCGGTAGATATCGTCAACTGTGCATACATCGCCGCAGTTTTCCATAAGGTACTCGACGATGCCGTACTCAATGGCTGTGAGCTTGACGGGATTTCCGCCCGAGAACACCTCACGTCTCCTGCGGTCAACGGATATTGCGCCGTTTACGAGGGTGTCTGTGCCGCCTGCCGCAAGAAAGCTCCTGCTCTCGGCGGATTCGCCCAGATATCTTCTGAGCATGGATATAACACGGGCTTTGAACTCGTACTTGCCGAAATCATCTGCGTCCATGCAGACATCTGCGCCCTTGGCGAGAGCCATTGTCCTGTATATCTCGTCGCAGCTGTCGGAAACGGTGAGCAGCGGGATATCGGAAATTTTTCTCACATTTCCTATAATATCAAAAGAGGGGGCGGCAAGTCCGCCGTCACGCACTATCATCATGTGCCAGCTGCCGTTGGGGCAAAGCTCTCTGAGCTTTTTGTCGCCGCAGTCTGTGGTGTAAACGTTGATCTCCTCTCTCATAAGGAGCTTTGCGATATCATCAGTTTCGGAAGCGTTTGCCCCCGTGTATGTAAGGATAACATTTGGGCGGCTTTCGATATTCGTAATGCCGCTTTTTGCTGCCAGTATGTTGTTAAGTGACATAAGCTTTCCTCCTGTTCGTTTTATCAGAAATTTTGAGAATGATCTTCCTGCGCTTTTCATGCGCTTCTGATATATAAACGATTCAGAGGGGCAAAAAATTTCACTGATTTCCTTAGATTTACAAAAAGTTCATATATGCTGTATGAATCAACATATATGAACCTGATATAATGTGTGTGATTTGTGCATATTTACAACAAAAGCCTTTGCGCTGCATGAGCACAAAGGCTTGGTTTATTCGTCCTTATCCTGCACGGCGTTTATCTCGTCCTCGCACTGCTTTACCTGATTGAAAAGCGATGAGGCGTGTTCGGGATATGTGCCAGTGAGGGTGTTTGTGGTGATAGGCGTGCTCTGCATCTCGCCGCTTACGGCAATGGCTTCGGCATGGGCTTTTTTCAGCTCCATTGCGGAGAGGGTGAAACCGTCTGCGGCAGGTGAGCTGAGGGTAAAGAACCTGCGGTCGTTCTTGGGATTGGCGGAGAATATCACACGGAATATCCTATATACCGCAAGGCTCAGATAGCTGCGGACAGCCTTTTCCAGTTTTCCTCCGTCCTTTTCGGACACCATGGAGAATATGAGCTTCTGGGAATCCAGCAGCATTTTCTGCTCCTCGGTGAGCTTGTCCTTATCCTCTCCCGAAGCAGCGGGAGCTTCCTTTGCGGCCTTGCCCATAGGCTCGGCACATCTTCCGAGAAGATAATCGCAGGATACATTATAATAATCGGCAGTCTTGACCAGAAAATCAAGTCCGCACTCTCTTATACCCTTTTCATAATGAGAAAGCAGAGCCTGAGAAACGCCCAGATCGGTAGCGGCCTGCTTTTGACTTATGTTGCGCTCTTTGCGCAAAAGGGTAATTATACGGGGAAAATCCGTATTCACAAAAGCACCTCCGACCGTTATAGTTTACACAGATGTGTCTATAGGCATACTCTACATACTGTAAATTATATAACATAACGTACAATTTGTAAAGAGTTATTTCGGCAAAATGCCATAGAAAAATGTAACTTTTTTATGAATTGCTGTAATTGCTGAAAATCTGCGCAAAAAAATGAAAAATTTCCCTGTTATGAGTTGTTTTATTATCAGAGAATGATTTCTGATCAGTTGCCTTTGGCAGAAAGGAATGTACTATATGAAAAGATATACTGTTAAAAGATATACTGTTATTGGAGCAATGGCTCTTATAATTGTTTTGACCGCTTGCGGAGCATTTACCGCCTGCGGTACAAATGACACGGCAGTTTCCGGGCAGGGCGTTACAGAGCAGACAGCCGAGGCTTCCGATATCACTCAGGCGGAGACTGTCGCAAGCGACGCTGCCGAAACATCAGCCGCTGTTTCAGCACCTGCTGAGGAAGAAAATGCCGGCGAAATCGCTGACAGTGCCGGTACCACTGACATCGCTGAAACCGAATTGGCGGAGGAGGCTGAAAATGAAGAAGCCTCTCCCGAAGCTGCGGAAGAGGCTGACGGTGAAGTTCAGAAGGCTGACGGCGGCTATATCGGTATCCCCGCAGACAGCACCGCAGATGGGGATATCATTTCCATATCCGTGGGCAGCGATTACCTTGACTGCTCAGTAAAGTACGGAAATGTTAAATTCCTTGAAGATGAATCCACCTCCGACACCCTTTATTTTCAGGGCGTAAGCGCAGGCAAGGACAACATCGTCATTTCCGAAAACGGCAGCGATGGAGTTATCTTCCGTGAGTATGCGGTCATCGTCAATGACGACCTTACCGTAGATCTGTACCCCGAAAGCAACGGTATCGCACTGCTTGACGGCGGATACGGCATCAACTACTAATCGCCGTCGTAGAATACCCTGTATTTCTTTTCCGAGTGGGAATAGGTGCTCATTACCAGCCCTATGCCGATGTACATGGTGAGGACTGAGGTTCCGCCCTGGCTCAGCAGGGGCAGGGGAACGCCTATAACCGGTGTAAGTCCGAAAACCATTCCCAGATTTAGAATGCAGTGGGTGGAGAACATGGCGTATATTCCCACGCAGATGTATTTGCCCAGATCGTCCTTGGCAATTTTCGAGTCTGCCATTATTTTAAGGCACACATAGGTCAGCACGGCGATAACGGCGATACAGCCTATAAATCCGAAGCACTGACCCACGTAGGTGAAGATAAAGTCGTTGGCGGCCTCGGGCACTTTAAGATAGTCGCCGCCGAAAAGCCCCTTGCCGAATATCTGACCCGAGCCGAGAGCGGTCTTGCTCACACGCTGGTGATAGCCAATGCCCTGAGGGTCAAGCTCGTCATCGAAAAGGACAAGAAAGCGCATTTTCTGATAGGGCTGCATTACCTTTACCCACACGAACCACAGGGCAAAGGGCAGAGCCACAATGCAGGGCAGGATATATTTCCATGAGATGCCTGCGGAAAACATCATTATCACGAATATCATGGCAAAAACGCAGGCTGTTCCGTCGTCTCCCTGCAAAATTACCAGCAGAATGGGTATGGAGACGTGTGCGCACAGCAGGAGAACATTGGAGAACCTGTTTATTTTGTCTCCCACCTTGGAAAGGTGCAGGGCAAAAGTGGTTATAAAGGCGACTTTGAGCAGCTCCGAGGGCTGCAGGGTCATAAAGCCGAGGTCGAGCCACGCCCTGTTCCCCGAGACCTCGATGCCCATGCCCGTGAATACCAGCATGGTCAGTATTATTGCCAGCGGGGCATATATCACCCACAGCTTGATTATCTTGTTGTAGTCCACGGCGGAAAGTATAAGGGCTACGATCCAGCCGGCTATGACTGCGGCTGCCTGAGTCTTGTAGAGCGATGAGCTTACGCTGATGGTGGCAGCTCCGTTCACTACTATTGAATAAAGAAGCACAAGGCTGAAAACGGACAGCGCCGCAACAGTGATGAACAGCAGCTTATCCAGCTTCCTGAAATACTGCCAGATGTATTTGAAAACGGTTTTCATATTCTGATTTCCTTATGTTGATATGATTTTTACGATATTACTATTATAACACGCCGCAGGTGCATATTTCAACAAAAATTTCCGTGTCAATTTGACTACAGATTTATTACACTGCTGCGGACGCTTATATATGACGTGCGTTCACAAAAAATTTATTTTTATAATCAGCCCCGACCCCTTGACAAAAGAGTGCGGGGCTGATATAATGTAAAGGTCGTGAACTTTACAAAGGCTTGCGCCTTTACAGCTTATAGTGAGGTGTGTGCTTTGAACAGCGGAAAAAATCTTAAAGTGGCATTGCTGCTGGATTATTATTCTGCCATGCTTACCGATAAGCAGAGAGATCTCATTGATCTTTATTATAATGAGGACCTTTCTCTGGCGGAGATAGCCGAGCACGAAAGCATCACAAGGCAGGGTGTAAGGGACGGCATAAAGCGTGGAGAGCAGACCTTGTTCGAGCTGGAAGAGGCTCTGGGTCTTGCGGAAAAATCGGAAAAGCTTATGAAAATTGCGGAGGAGCTTGAAAGTAAAGCCGATGAATACGGCGTTCCCGAGCTGAAAAACACCGCAGATAAGATAAAAAACATTCTATAACTTGCAACAGGAGGGTTTGCCGTGGCGTTCGAGGGACTTTCTGAAAAATTAAACGCAGTATTCAAACGCCTGAAGGGCAGGGGCGTTCTCACCGAGGCTGACGTTAAGGAAGCTATGCGTGAGGTCAAAATGGCTCTGCTTGAGGCTGACGTAAGCTACAAGGTCGTTAAGGACTTTATCGGTAAGGTTACCGAAAGAGCTGTGGGAACTGATGTTCTTGCAAGTCTCACACCTGCACAGCAGGTAATAAAAATAGTTAACGAAGAGCTTATCGCTCTCATGGGCAACGAAAATGCCCGCATAAATTACCCCAGCAAGCCTCCCTGCATCATTATGATGGTAGGTCTCCAGGGCTCGGGTAAAACAACTCATGCCGCAAAGCTTGCCAAGTATTTCAAGGATCAGGGCAAGCGTCCATTGCTTGCAGCCTGCGACGTTTACCGTCCCGCAGCTATCAATCAGCTGCAGGTTGTGGGAGAAAAGGCTGGAGTAAAGGTCTTTGAGATGGGTCAGATAAATCCTGTGACCATCGCAAAGGAAGCTGTAAAGCACGCAGCTGACCACGGCAACGAGGTGGTTATCCTCGATACCGCAGGCCGTCTCCATATAGACGAGCAGCTCATGGATGAGCTGAAAAGCATCAAGGAGGAGACAAATCCTCACGAGATAATGCTGGTAGTCGATGCGATGACAGGTCAGGACGCTGTAAATGTTGCAAAGGCGTTTGATGACGCGCTGGGCATCACAGGCGTGCTTATGTCCAAGCTTGATTCGGATACCAGAGGCGGTGCGGCGCTTTCCGTACTGGCTGTAACAGGTAAGCCTATCAAGTTCGTAGGTACAGGCGAAAAGCTTGACGATTTCGAGCAGTTCCACCCCCAGAGAATGGCTTCACGTATCCTGGGAATGGGCGATATGCTCACACTTATAGAAAGAGCTCAGAGCACCATTGATGAGGACGAGGCTCAGAGACTTGCCAACAAGCTGAAAGAGGAAAAGGGCTTCGATATGAACGACCTCCTCGAGCAGATGAAGCAGATCAAGAAGATGGGCCCCATCAAGCAGATCGTGGGAATGCTCCCCGGTGTGGGCGACAAGCTCAAAGATGTGGATATCGACGACAGGCAGCTCCTCAGAATAGAGGCTATGATAACCTCCATGACCCCTGCGGAGAGGGCAAAGCCTTCCATCATCAACCCCAACCGCAAGAAGCGTATCGCAGCAGGAAGCGGAAATACCGTTGCCGATGTGAACAGGCTTCTCAGGCAGTTTGAGGAAATGCAGAAGATGATGAAGCAGCTGGGCGTTATGGGCAAAAACGGCAAGGGCAAGAAGAACAGACTGAGAATGCCCGGAATGTTCCGTTAAGCTTTCAATGTGTTTTTAACACTTTGATATAAAAACTTTTTAAATTTTTCGAGAGGTGAAAGAAATGGCAGTTAAAATCAGACTCAGAAGAATGGGCGCTACCAAGAACCCTTTCTACAGAATCGTTGTTGCTGACTCCAGATATCCCAGAGACGGCAGATTCATCGAAGAGATCGGTTACTATGATTCCACAACCGAGCCCAGCACCGTAAAGGTTGATGCTGAAAAGGCTAAGCAGTGGATGGCAAACGGCGCACAGCCTACCGAGACCGTTAAGAAGCTTTTTGAGAAGAACGGTATCACCAAGTAATTGCGCTCTTAAAGTCAGATAATCGTGACACCTCGGCGAGAGGTGTCCGAATATACTGATGTTAAAATGAAAATTATTCTATTTGATATATAATGTTTTGTTTATACGAGCAAATATTGTCTGATAAGTCAGACATGAGAAAGGATGAGCTTGCTGATGGAAAAGCTTCTTATTGCTATTGCGTCAGGTCTGGTCGAGGATAAGTCCGCCGTTAAGGTTGACCGTGACGAGCCCAATGACGAAGGCGTAGTTGTTTATCATCTCCATGTTGCTCCCGATGATATGGGCAGAGTGATCGGTAAGCAGGGAAAGATCGCCAAGGCGATCAGAACTGTAATGCGTGCAGGCGCAGGCAGGATCAACGAAAAGATCATGGTTGAGATAGACTGACATTTGCTTTATGGAAATGTGTTCATTATCGGCATAACTAATATAGTTCTGCCGATTTTTTTATGAAAGGATGTAAAGGTTGAAAAGATATCTTGAAATAGGCAAGATAGTTGCCGTTCAGGGACTTAAGGGCGAAGTGAGAGTGGAGCCGTGGTGCGACAGTCCCGAATTTCTCTGCGAGTTTGATACCTTGTATTTCGGCAAGGAGAAAACTCCCGTTGAAATTGTCCGTTCACGTCCACATAAAAATATCGTGCTTATGAAAATCGAGGGTATAGATACTCCCGAACAGGCGCAAACTCTCAGAGGAAGAGTGCTTTACATGGACAGGAACGATGTGGAGCTTGAAGAGGGCACATATTTCGTTCAGGATCTTATCGGACTGGAAGTGTCCGACGCTGACAGCGGAGAGGTCTATGGCACTCTTACAAACGTCACTGCCACAGGCGCAAATGACGTTTACCAGATAAAGAACGGGGACAAGGAATATCTTATCCCTGCAATTCCCGATGTAGTCGTAAAGACCGATATCGAGGGCGGAAAAATGCTTATCCGTCCCATTGAGGGGCTTTTCGACTGATCGGATATCCCTTTGAGGGAGAAGGACAGGTCATATGATTGATTTTCCCGCTTGTGCCGTGGGCACATGGGCTTGGGGCAGAGGAATGCTTGGCTCAAAAATGATTTTCGGACAGAAAAATGACAGCGAGACCTTGAGACAGACTTTCAGGACTGCGTGTGATCTGGGCTTTACCCTCTGGGATACTGCCGAGGTCTATGGCATGGGAGAATCGGAAAAAATACTGTCCCGATGCGTTGCCGAGGCAAGGGCTGAGGGCAGAAACATAATGATATCCACAAAGCATATGCCCAAAAAGAAATATACCGACGGTTCAGTTAGGGAAGCACTGGAGGGCAGTTTATCCCGTATGGGCATCGACTGCGCAGATATTTACTGGCTCCATCTGCCAAACAATACCGAGCAGAATATGCGTGAATTTGCGCAGCTCATGCGTGAGGGAAAAATAAGGGCGGCAGGCGTTTCAAATCATGACCCGGAGCAGATAAAGCTTGCCGACAGGGTGCTCCGTGAGGAGGGCTTTGAGCTGGCTGCCGTGCAGAACCATTTCAGTCTGATACGCAACGATGCGGAGCAGCAGCGTATAATAGAATGGTGCCATGAAAATAACAAGACGTACTTTTCCTATATGGTGCTGGAGCAGGGGACTCTGGGCGGCAAATATGACGATGAGCACAAATTCCCCGTCATGTCATTGCGTGGCATCGAATATAACGGCAAGCTGAAAAAGCTCCGTCCGCTTATTGAACTGCTGAGGGAACTTGGCAAAAAGTACGGAGTTGCTCCTGCGCAGATATCCGTTGCATGGGCGGTGTCCAAGGGTACGGTGCCTATAGTCGGACTCACAAAGCCAAAGTATGCCGAGGAGCTTGCCGGAGGCGCAGTGCTGAAGCTTGCCGATGATGAGATATCACAGCTTGAAAAGCTTGCCGACAGCTTCGGCATCGTAAGCAAGGGCGTATGGGAACCCAAAGTTGAAAGGAAATGATCTTTTGCGAATTGATATTGCCACGCTTTTCCCTGATATGTGCGAGGCTGTGCTGGGGGAGAGCATTATCGGCAGGGCACGCAAGGCGGGTAAGATAGAGCTGCACTGCCACCAGATACGTGACTATACCCTTGATAAGCACAACCGTGTAGATGATTCACCCTACGGCGGCGGAATGGGCATGGTAATGCAGGCGGAGCCTATCTACAGGTGCTTCAATATAGTTACCGAGGGCTTTACCGAGAGACCGCATGTTATATATATGTCCCCAAAGGGAAGCGTTTTTACCCAGCAGAAAGCAGTGGAGCTTTCAAAGCGGGAGAATATTTTCGTTATCTGCGGGCATTATGAGGGTGTGGACCAGCGGCTGCTCGACAAGATAGTTGATGAGGAGATATCCATAGGCGACTATGTGCTTACAGGCGGTGAGCTGCCTGCCATGGTAATGTGCGACGCTATTGCCAGAATGTGCCCCGGAGTGCTTGCTTCCGACGAGTGCTTTACCGAGGAGAGCCACTTTGACGGCCTGCTGGAATATCCCCACTACACACGTCCCGAGGTGTGGGAGGGAATGGAAGTTCCCCCCGTTCTGCTTACGGGACACCACAAGAATATTGCGGCGTGGAGGCATGAGCAGGCGCTTAAAATAACTGCCGAAAGGCGTCCCGATATGCTGGAAAAGCTTGGAAAATAATGTGAAGATGTTCTTAAAAAGTTAATATATAAATATACTGTTATAATACGCAGGAGATTTAGTGAACAAATTCCTGTTGATTTGCATATAAAACACTGTTGAAAATTGTACATCACTCATAAAATTAGTGAAAAGTAACAAATTGGAAACCTAAAAAATAGGCTATGTAATTCAAAAAGCAGAATTTACACCTATGAGAACATTTAATCATAAATTTGTGTTGACTAAGCTCCGATTGCATTGTATAATTTAATTATTAGCTAAATCTCAAAACTGTATTGATAAAGCTACTTACGAATAGGAGAGAGTATTATGTTTGTTAAAGATGTAATGGTTCAGAATCAGGTTGGTTTGCATGCACGCCCCGCTACATTTTTTATCCAGAAAGCAAACGAATTCAAGTCCTCTATCTGGATCGAAAAGGAAGAGAGAAGAGTAAATGCAAAGAGCCTTCTCGGTATCCTCTCACTTGGTATTGTCGGCGGTACACAGATCAGAATTATTGCTGACGGCGCTGACGAGCAGGAAGCTGTAACAGCACTTACCGAGCTCGTTGACAGCGGTTTTGCTGAGGAATCCAGATAATCGAAACTTTTGTAATTTTAGGAGTGTGTTCGCTGAACATACTCCTTTTGTTTTTCTGCCCGTTTTATTCTTTTGTGCAATATTTTACAGTGAATATGACAAACTACATTTTTTTTGTGATTTTCACCAAAGTTCATAAAAAATTAACACAAAAAGCCGCACAGTATGATAAAATTAAACTATATAAGATTGTTTCAGCGGCAGGAGCTGTCTTCCAAGCCTGCGTAATGTCTGCCGAATAGATCTTCGTATCGGATCCTGCGCATGGCTCATGGCGAAACATGGGTTTGCAGGCGTTTATTCGGCGTATTATAGGATCAGGATTTCATGTGAAAGGATGACCAAACTAATGTCAAACAGACTTTTTCAGGGTTTAATACATCAGATGAGAGATACTATGGACTGTGTTATCGGCGTTGTTGATTCCACAGCTACCATTATCGCCTGCAGCGAGCTTACAAAGATCGGCACAACAAACGAGTTCGTTTCTCTTGACCTCAGCGATTCCCATGATATATTTGTAAGGGACGGTTACACCTACAAGCCTTTCGGCTCCCATATAAAGCCCGATTACGCTGTTTTTGTTGAGGGCACCGATGATAATGCGGCAAAGTACGCAAATATCATGGCTATCACCCTTTCAAGCATCAAGCAGTATTACGATGAAAAGTATGACAGGAACAATTTTATAAAGAATGTTGTCCTCGATAACGTGCTTCCCGGCGATATCGTTGTCAAGGCAAGAGAGCTTCACTTCAATTCCGACGTGAGCAGAGTTGTTTTCCTTATCAGGATCATCTCCGCAAACGACGTTTCCGCTTACGATGTTATCCAGAACCTGTTCCCCGACAAGACCAAGGATTTCGTTTTCAACATTACCGAGAGCGATATCGTGCTTGTTAAGGAAATAAAGAACAATGTTGAGTCCAAGGATCTGGAAAAGCTGGCACGCTCCATCTCCGATACACTTTCGGGCGAGTTCTATACAAGAGTAAATGTGGGCATCGGTACTGCCGTTGTTGGCATCAAGGATCTGGCACGTTCCTTTAAGGAAGCTCAGATAGCTCTTGAAGTCGGCAAGGTGTTCGATACCGATAAGGTCATCGTTTCCTATGATAACCTTGGTATCGCAAGACTTATCTATCACCTTCCCACTACCCTCTGTGAGACATTTTTACAGGAAGTGTTCAAGAAGGGCTCTATCGAGTCTCTCGACCACGAAACACTCTTCACCATTCAGAAGTTCTTTGAGAACAACCTGAACGTTTCCGAGACCTCACGTAAGCTGTTCGTTCACAGGAATACTCTGGTTTACCGTCTCGAAAAGATCAAGAAGCTCACAGGTCTGGATCTTCGTGAATTTGACCACGCTATCATCTTCAAGATAGCTCTTATGGTAAAGAAATACCTTTCTGCCAACCCCACAAAGTTCTGATAAGGGTTCGGCGAACAAAGCGGCAAAAAGATAAATATAAGCTGCTGAGGGAAAAAGAGATAAAAGCGGATAATCCGCATAAGGGGCAGTGGGAACACTACTGCCCTTTTGATGTCTGTATTATTTAGGCGGTGAAAAGTACATTGGTTGAACTTAAGAACGTATCGGTGACATATGATAACGGAGTTTCGGCTCTTAAAGACGTGTCCCTTAAAATAAATGACGGCGAGTTTGTTTTCTTTGTGGGAAAAAACGGCGCAGGAAAAAGTACCCTTATCAAGCTGCTTATCAGAGACGTAAAGGCTGACGAGCGTGCAGATCTGGTGCCTGTGGTGCGTGTAAACGGTTTCGACCTGATGAAAATGAAGCAGAGAGAAGTCCCCAAGCTCAGGCAGACCATCGGCTTCGTGTTTCAGGATTACAAGCTTATCGGCAATATGAATGTTTATGACAATATTGCGTTCGTGCTCAGAAGCATTGACGCTCCTACAAGATATATCCGCAAGAGAGTTCCTCAGGTAATAGGTCTGATGGGCCTCCAGAAAAAGGCAAAGTGCTTTCCCAACGAGCTTTCGGGCGGCGAGCAGCAGCGTGTTGCTATTGCAAGAGCACTGGTGAACAACCCCCAGCTCATTATCGCCGACGAGCCTACAGGAAACCTTGACCCCCGTACCTCCGAGGAGATCGTCAGGATCCTTCACGAGATAAACGAGAGAGGTACCACTGTGCTTATGGTAACTCACCAGCTGGAGCTTGTAAAGGACTTCGGCGGCAGAGTGGTAAAGATCAGCGGCGGCGTTATCGACTACGATGACCATGTGTAATGAAAGGACAGTTCTTCGGGTATGAGAGTAAGCAGCGCAGCCTATCTGTTCAAGCAGGGGCTTAAAAATATGTGGAGCAACAGGATAATGTCCTTTGCCTCCTTTTGTATAATGACGGTGTCGTTGCTGATGGTGGGCTTTGCGGTGATATTTTCCGCAAACATCAACTCCTTTATCAACGATATCGAGGGCAAGAACGAGGTCGTTATCTTCCTTACAGACGATGCTGACGATGACTATATCCAGCAGCTGGGAGATAAGCTCAGAAGTACGCCCAATATTTCAGACGTGACGTTTTATTCCAAGGAACAGGCGTTCGAGGATATCAAAAAGGATACTCCGAATGCGGAGGAGATCTTCAGCTACATTGAAACAAGTCCTCTTCCCGATTCCTACAGGATAAAGATAAAAGATATCAGCCAGATGAGCGCAACTCTTATGGCGATAAACAGCTTTGAGCATATCGAAAAGGTAAAGGCTCCTTATGACTTTGTAAATGTGCTTACGGGTCTTAAAGCTATAATCACAGTGGTATCTATCATAATAATCGCAGCGCTTATCATAGTAAGCTTCGTTATTATCTCCAATACAACAAGAGCCAGCGTTGACATACGCAAGCGTGAGATATCCATTATGCGCTTCGTTGGTGCAACGAACCTCTTTATCAAGGTACCTTTCTTCGTGGAGGGCCTTACAGTGGGAACACTTGCAGGCATTGTGGCTTCCGTCCTTACATGGGTGGGCTACGACAGTCTTGTGAACCTGCTTTCCTCTGAAACGACACTTTTTGCCGCAATGGGTACAACAGGCTTTATTCCTCTTAACAGATTTATGGTGTATGCAGTTATTGCGTACATTGCCGCAGGCGCACTTATAAGCGCTGTGGGAACAGTCATCAGCACAAGAAAATACGTTAAGGTATAAGCGGGGTGTCCCCGCAGCCACTTCGTTTATTCTTTTGAGTGAACCGCAAATTATGTGGCTCGGAACTGTCAAAAGCAGTTTCGCAAAGGAATGTCCATGTCAGGAAAGGAAATGCAGTAAAAATGAAGAAAAAAACACTCAAGCTGATATTCAATAAGTTCAGCGCATTTGTAACTGCGGGCGTAATGTCATTTTCCGCAATAGCGGGCTTTACAGCTACAGCCGATTACGAAAGCGATATTGCCGAGCTTCAGAGAAAGCAGGAAGCCCTTGCTGAGGAGCGCAAGCAGGTAGAAGCTTCTCTCAAGGAATATGAAGCAAACGCAAATGAGCATGAGAAGTATCTGGAAATATACGACGAGAAAATGAAGATACAGGAGCAGGAGATAGCAAACATCAAGGAGCAGATAAGCATTCTTGATAATGATATCGCCGACCTTGAAGTGAAGATCTCCGACAAGCAGAAGGAAGTAGATGCAGGCATCGAGCAGTTCAAGCAGCGCCTGAGAGTTATGTATATGACAGGCAATGACAGTATTGCTTCCATGCTGGTAGGCTCTACCGATTTCTATGATATCCTTGCACGTACCGAGCTGGTACAGAGGGTATCACGTCACGATAATGACATGATAGATGAGCTTAACAACAAGATATCCGCTCTCAATGCCGATAAGGCAGAGCTGGAGCAGTCAAAGCTTGATGCCGAAAACAAGAAGGCTGAGGCCGAGGGTGTTCTGGCAGACCTCCAGGAAACCTACAAGAACCATGAGGAGACCAAGGCATGGTATGAGGCTCAGGCTGAGGCTGACAGGCAGCGTACCGCAGAGATGGACGCTGAACAGGCTGATTACGAGGAACAGCTCCAGGACTTTATCCGCAAACAGCAGGAGGAGCTGGAGCGCAAGCGTGAAGAAGAGCGTAAGCGCAAGGAAGAGGAAGAAAGAAAGCGCAGAGAAGAGGAAGAGCGCAAGCGTCAGGAGGAAGAGGAACGCAGACGTCAGGAAGAGGAGCAGAAGCGCCTTGAGGCAGAAGCCAACGGCGAGGAGTATGTCCCCGAAGAGACTACCGATACTGCCCAGACCGAATCCGTTTCAAGCTCTTATGACGACAGCAGCGAGGACTACGCTCCCGGTTCATCTCAGGGCTTTATCTGGCCCTGCCCCTCTGTCCTTAACATGACAGACGGCTACGGCTACAGAACCATAGATGAAGAGGGCGGCTCCAGCGACTTCCATAAGGGAATTGACATCACAAAGCCCGGCTGCGCAGGCGAGCCTATCGTTGCGGCAGCTTCGGGAACGGTCATCACCGCTTCAAATACAGGCAACGGCTACGGTATCCACGTTGTTATCGACCACGGCGACAAAATAGCCACTCTTTACGGACATATGTCCAGCTGCTGCGTTAACGTGGGAGACGAGGTAAAGCAGGGTCAGACCATCGGATACATAGGCTGCACAGGCTACGCATACGGAAACCACTGCCACTTTGAGGTCAGAGTAAACGGACAGCACACAAATCCTCTCAACTACGTAAGCATGAACTGATAAACATTAAAGCTATTTAATAACACAAACCTGCTCCGGATCTGCTCTTTTCGCAGGTTCGGGGCATTATTATTTTTTGCGGGAAATTATCATAAAGGAATATTAACGATGAGTATTAAAGTATCCCTGGGAGCAGCGGTAGGTCTTATGGCGATAACTGCTGCTGTGACATTCATCATCACAAGCAACGTCACTCTGGACAGATTCAACCAGAAGATAAAGAGCGTCAGCGAGAAGCAGGAGTTTTACAGCAAGCTTTCCGAGATAGATACCTACAGCCGTACCCATTACATCAGCGAGATAGACGAAAGCAAGCTGATAGAGGGCATGGTAAGCGGATATATCAGCGGCATAGGCGACAGCTACGCAGAATATCTCACAGCAGAGCAGTATGCTCAGGAGCTGAAAGAGGAAAGCGGAGTTTCCGTCGGACTGGGATTCAACTACGAAAAGGAAAACGGCGGATATATCAAGATAACCGAAGTCGTCCCCGCAAGCTCTGCAGATGATGCGGGACTTATGGCAGGGGATATCATCACCGCTGTGAACAATACGGACGTTATCGCCTTTGCAGGGGGATATGACGAGGCAATATCTCTTTTTACCTGCGAAGAGGGCACCCGTGTGAAGCTGTACATCAAGCGCACCGAGGAGGACGGTTCCACCGACTTCATCACCTATGATGTCACCGCTCAGCGCACCGAAAAGGTCACTGTAACAGGCAGACTTCTGACCCCCGCTCAGGGATATATCAGGATAGCTTCCTTTACAGATAAGACCGAATCTCAGCTCAAAGCAAAGCTTGACGAGCTTATCTCCGCAGGGGCAGAGGGACTTATATTTGACCTGAGAAACAACGAGGGCGGAACGATGCCCATGCTGCAAAGCAGCCTTGACCATATCATCGGGGCAGGGGATATCGTCACCGCTCAGTATATAAGCGGCAGCACCGAGCCTGTGGTGGTATGCACCGAGGCTGAAAAGCTGAATATGCCCATGTCCGTTATCGTAAACAGGAACACCGCAGGCACGGCGGAGCTTTTCGCATTCGCCCTTGCGGACAACTGCGGCGCTCACACTATCGGCAAGAACACTGCGGGCAAGGGATATTCCCAGTCCGTATATACCTGCTCCGACGGCTCTGTTGTGAAGCTTTCCACAGCCATTGTCACCACTGCAAACAGCGGCGACTTCAACGGCGTGGGACTTAAACCCGAGTTCGATGTGTCGATTCCTGAGGATATGGATATCACTCAGCTTTCGGACGAGGCGGCAGTCCTCACCGATACTCAGCTCATAAAGGCAATGGAGGTAACTATTCCCCAGCCTGAGGCAGCTGTTCCTGACGAAACGGCTTCTGACGAAAATGCTGCCGAGGAAGCTGCTTCATCGGAAGGCGCTGCGGAGTAAAAAATCGTAAGGGTGGTCATAAAAATGTTCTTTGCGGAAAAAATAGATGTGCTGGGCTTCGGCTGGATGTACGAGGCAATTCTGGTAATGCTTTTCCTTGTGTCCGCAGTTGATGCGGTGAGCATAGTTAAAAGCCTGAAAAGCGGTGGGGAAGAACTGAAAGAATATGCCCAGCTCTGCATAAAATATCTTAAAATACTTATGTGCATTTTTGCAGGGGGCTTTTTCCTCCTGATAGCAGCCACATACACGGAGTATGACACTGCCACAAGGGCGATACACGGCGTTCTCGGCGTACTTCTCCTGCTGGACGCAGCCGTAAGCCTGTGGCTCAAGCTCAAATACCGCAGAAAGGCTGAAAAGTAATGGGCATAAAGGACACTTTAAAGGGATTTCTTAAAATGTCGGGTCATTACAGCGATTCGGCAGTGTATCTGGCGGAGCATGGCTATAACAATACCTACCTTGAAATGCTGTCCGCCGAGCGTGAGACGGCAAAGAAGAAGTCGGAGATAGCCGAGGGTCAGGCGCTTTATGCTCAGGCACTGATGTTTATGGGCAGGCTGAAAGACGCTCAGACCGAGTATGAAAATACCGATATTCCCCATCTGGCAAAGCATCTGAATTCAGTTTTTGTGAATAACTATATCCTGTGCCTGTTCCTGCTCAACAAGGGCAGCAAGGTGCGGGAGATATATGAGCAGTACAATTCCATAGCTCTGGCGGAAAATACTCTTGTAATGCGCCGCTCGGTGGGCATAAACGAGTATGTGTGCAGGCGATATGAGAATGCAGTCACCGTATTCATAAAGCTGCTCAGCGAGCCTGACCCCAGAACTACCCTTATGGCGGATATCTGCCTTGTGCGTGCAATGCTTGCCCTTGATATGAACGACAGGGCAAAGGAGATAGCCGATATGGGCTTTGGCAGATATGTTGGCATGGGCGACATTACGGCAGAGGTCAACCGCCTGAGACTTAAAATGAACAGTGCGGGCAAGCCGCAGAGATCGGGCGGCAAAAAGAAGAAAAAGTAAGGCGGTGCGGTATGGATAAGAAAAAGAAAACCCCCAAGGCAAACGGGGACGCTGATAAAATATATAAAAAGCGCTGCGCTGTTTATGAGCGTGTAGCCATAACTCTTTTTATCTCGGCGATATTTTTTGTGGGACTTTGTCTTGTTTTCTTAAAGCGTCCCGAATTTTCCGAGATAGAAAAGCGTAAGCTTGCCGAAAAGCCTGAGCTTACGGCTGAAAGCTATTTTGACGGCAGCTTTGCCAGCGGATTTACCAAGTATTTCTCCGACACGGTGCCGTACCGTGAAAAGCTGGTGGAGCTTTCTTCATCGCTGAACGGTCTCAAGGGCATAAGCGCTCCCAAGTTTTATGGCAGCGTAAACGTGGTGGCAGATGATGAGGGCAACACCGTGGAAGTTACCGAAACAACTCCCGTGCAGATAATCCCCGAGGAAGCTGTTACCGAAGCTCCCGCAGATGAGGGCAGCGAGCCTGAAGTTACCACAGCTCCCGCAGTTACCGAGGAGGTAACGACCATCACCGAGGAAGAGGAAGAGCCGATAGAAAATATCGGCGAGTTCTCCAACAACGGCATCATAGTTGACAGCGTAAAGATGTACGGCGAGAATGCGGGCGTTATGCTTTTCGGCGGCAGCACCGCCATGGGCACACGCTATGCGGATATCATCAGCAAGTACAAGGAAGCCATGGGCGAGGACGTTAACGTTTATAACATCGTTGTGCCCACCTCCGTTGAGTTCTATCTGCCAAAAAAGTTCCGCAAGTACAGCTCTTCCGAAAAGGCGGCTATCGAGCACATCTACGACAGCTACACCGCCGATGTTATTCCCGTTGACGCATATTCCGAGCTGGCGGCTCACACAGATGAATATATCTACCTGAGGACTGACCACCACTGGTCACACAGGGGCGCATATTATGCTTATGTGGCTCTCTGCAAGGCAATGGGTCAGACACCTCCCGACATCGACAAGGATTACGAGGTCAAGGAGATAGACGGATACGTTGGCTCCCTTTACGGCTACACCAACGATCCAATTCTTAAAAACAGCCCCGAGCTGTTCACCTATTATAAGCCCAAGTCCGATTACAAGACCTATTACTATGCTTATGACACCCTTGCACCCAAGGGCGAAGGCTCCCTTTTCTATGACGGAGTAGGCTCGGGCTACGCATACGGCGTGTTCTTAGGTTCGGACGCTATCCACACAAAGATCGTTACCGAGCTTGATACGGGAAGAAAGGCCTGCGTTTTCAAGGAATCCTACGGAAATGCTTTTGTGCCTTATCTTGTTGACAGCTTTGACGAGATATATGTCATTGATATCCGATATTTCGGAATGAACGCTGTGGAGTATATGAAGCAGCAGGGCATTACAGATGTTATCTTCATCAACAATGCCTTTGCGGCAAACACAGGCTCGCTTATCGAGGGCATCGAAAATCTTTACAACTATCCCTATGGCACTCTTACTGCGGACGAGATACCCGCAGTGGAGGCATACCGCTCAACATCGGTAACACAGGCTGCTGAGACTGAGGCTGCCGATGACAAGGCGGAGGATTGACAGAAAGGCGGTAATATATGTACGCTGACCAGCACCTGCACACAAGCTTTTCAGGGGACAGCGAAACTCCCCCCGAGGAGCAGGCGGAAAAGGCTATAGCTCTGGGAATGGAGCGGATATGCTTTACCGATCATCACGATCATGACGTTGTGTCCGATATTGATTTTGAGCTGGATATGCCACGGTATATGGCTGCGATGTCGGAGCTTAAAAAGAAATATTCGGGCAGGCTGGATATCCGCACAGGCATTGAGCTTGGGCTGCAAAGCCATATTGCGGATTATCTTTACAAGCTGACGGAGGAATATCCCTTTGATTTTGTCATAGGCTCCGTTCATTTCATAGACGGGCTTGACCCATATTATCCGGAGTATTTCGAGAAGCACGGCAAAAATTCCTACAGGCTGTATTTCGAGACCCTGCTCAGGCGGATAAGAAAGGTAAAGTGCTATGATTCACTGGGGCATCTGGATTATATCGTGCGCTACGGCGCTCCCCACGGGCTGACCTACTCTTATTCGGAGTACGGCGACTACATCGACGAAATTCTCAGGCAGATAATCTCGGACGGCAAAGCACTTGAATGCAACACGGGGGGACTTTCACGGGGGCTTACCGAGCCTAACCCCTGCCGTGACGTGTTCGTGCGTTATCGTGAGCTTGGGGGAGAGCTTATAACTCTCGGCTCGGACGCTCACTCGCCCGAAACACTCGGCTGCTGTTTTGACAGATGCGGAGCAATGCTCAGAGACTGCGGATTCAAATATTACGCAGTTTATGAAAAGTGCCGCCCCGAAATGCTTTCTTTGTGACATGGGAGGTATTACATATGGCTGATACAAAATACGGAAAATTTGTGCTTGGTTCAATATTAAAGCTTGCAGTGTTTATTGTGCTGTGCGCAGGAGCATACATAGCATCACGCTTCCTCGGTTCACCTGCGGATAAGCTGCTGCCGTCTGTTATGGCGGTCATATTCACGTTCATATTCCTTGCAGCGGTGGAGGGCGGAAAGCGCTCTTTCTTCTCAAAGGGATATGTGCTTGAAAATATCGTCCCCGGAGCGGTTTATGCGATCGTCATATATGGACTGTCCTTCTTTGTGCTTTTCGTGCTGGGGGAGACGCATATCACAGGCATAACATCGGGCTTTGACCTGACCGAGATATTTTTGCAGATAGTCAAGTTCTGGCTCTTTGCGGGTATTGCGGTCTATGGCTATTTTTTTCACATCTTGCAGAAGGATTTCGGCAGCATTACGGCGGTGCTCCTTTCAGCGCTGCTGTTCTTGATCTTTGCAGTGTCGCAGACAGCCGGTCTGTCATCATATTTTGACGGCATATCATCGGAGGAAGCTATCATTGCCATCGACTTTTTCCTTATCGGCATAATCGCAGGACTGCTTATCGTCCGCTGCGGAGATATGCGCTCTGCGGCATCGTTCCTGTTCTTTTACGGCCTGTGCACAGCCACTGCCGAGGGAATAGGCGGAGCGCAGCCAATACTGGAGGTAAGCACTCACGGCATAGGCATCGGAATAGTTTCCACCGTAATAATGGTGGGAGCTGTAATAAGCGTTATAACGGCTATTAAAAAGGACAACAGCTGATCTACATATCAAGGGGTCATAAGGAAAGAAAAAAGAGAAAAGGGTAGAGATTAAAATGTCATTGTCTATCATCTGCGTAAAGCAGATACTTATTATGTTTATCCTTGTTGCGCTGGGCTTTTTATGCGGAAAGATAAATCTCATCGACAAGGAGACCAATTCAAAGCTTTCGGGCTTTGTGCTTGAAGTAGTAAACCCCGTGCTGATATTTATGTCATATCAGCAAAGCTTCAATAATGAGCTGCTTATCGGGCTGGGAATGTCACTGGTGCTGGGATTTATCTCATACGGTGTGATGATATTCCTGCTGAAATTCCTGTACCGCAAGAACAAGACCAACGAGGGTATTGTGGAGCAGTTCGCCGCCATATATTCCAACTGCGCATTTATGGGAATACCGCTTATAAACGGTCTTTTCGGCGAGGAGGGCGTGTTCTTCCTCACAGGCTACGTTACAGTGTTCAACATAATGGTCTGGACACACGGTGTGGTGTTCTTCGGCGGCAAGGAAGCGCAGACTTCCGTTAAAAAGGTGCTTACATCACCTGCCATAATCGCAACATTTCTGGGACTTATCGCATTCCTTACAGGCTTCAGACTTCCCGAGCTGGTGTCATCCGCAGCAAGCTACGTCAGCGGAATGAACACTCCTCTTGCAATGATATGTGCAGGCGTTACCATCAGCGGAACAGTCATCGGCACACATCTTAAAAATATCGGAGTTTACCGTGCAACATTTCTTAGACTTATATTGTGCCCCGTGCTTTTCTGGCTGATGTTCAGGTGGTTTGATTTTATCCCCGATACGGTGTTCATGGTGGTGCTGGTAGCGGCAGGCTGTCCTGCAGCGGCAACGGGAACGATGTTTGCGCTGAGATATAAGAAATGCCCCGAGATATCGGCGGTGATATTTGCAGTGACAACATTGCTTTCGGCGATAGCTCTGCCGCTTATGGTAATGCTCGGCGGAGTATGATCAGGAACAGTAATTGTAATTAAGCTATATAAAAATCCCTTTGATAAAAGCATCAAAGGGATTTTTTGCGTCAGAAGCACATAATAAAAGGTTTGTGCAAATAATACTAATCCTCAATCAACCTATAGACAAATCCTCGGCTGAAATAAGCCAGCTCCCTTGCCGGGCGACAAGCCCGCCTTCGCCCCGTTCTTTTATATGCGTTTCTATGGTTAATGGCCGAGCAAATTTATACGAATGCGCATTAAATTTCTCTATTAGCCTCTATGGTTGAAAAATTATAGAAAACACCCTTTGATGAAAACATCAAAGGGTGTCGTTGTATCATATCATGCCTCGGGGCTTGTCCTGAAAGGTGCGGCGGGGAGACCGTTCTTTCCGAAGAGGGTAACATCACCAAAGTTTACCCATCTGAAACGTGCAAACTTTGGTTCCTTAACGTTGGGGCAGGTAAGACGTATCTTTCCGCCGCTGAGTATCTGAGCCGCTGCGGGGTGGTATTCCTTGTCATCGCCTGCAAGCTCAAAGCCGCTTGGGGTGTCCTCATTTCTAAGGTCAAAGCCGCTCTTTGCGTGCTTGAACTCGATGATGAAGCAGTCCTCCTCGGGGAATGAGCGGTAATATGTGGGGCCGTAAGCCTCGTCCTCGGCGATCTTGCCGTAGGTGTGGTACATTGCCTGCAGCTCCAGACGCTCGCCTACGGGTATCTTGTCAACAGGGTGGATATTGCCGTATTCGCCACAGTCCAGAATTACCGCAATGCCTGTGTTTGAGGTGGTCAGGTGAGTGTTCATCTGAGCTTCTCTGATAAGGCACCAGTTCTTGCGGTCAATGTCGTCACGGTTGATGAACATGGGGAGCTGGACTATCATAAATGGCATTTCGGGGTCGTTCCAGTCGTATCTCCACTGGGCGATAAGCATTTTCAGAAGCTTTTCATACATCTGGGGCTTGTGGTCGTCCGACTCGCCCTGATAATAGATAAAGCCCTTTGCACCGTAGGGAGCAATGCGCTTGAGCATGGTCTCGTAAAGTCCGCCTGCTCTGAATGGGGACTTGGGGCCAAGAGGCTCGGGCCAGCGGGATTTGCTTCCCGCATATTCCTGTGCCTCGTCCCAGCTGCCCTCGGGATTTTTCTCATAGAACTCGTTTATCTTGGGCTGCCACTCAGCCTCCCACTCACGGTATTCACGGAGATCTTTCAGGTAATCCTCAAAGGTCTTGCCCTCCATTGCCTTGTCGTACTCGTCAACATAGGTCTTGGTGTCGATATCACGGACAAGATTTTTCTTATCAATCCAGTTTGAAGCAGATGTGCCGCCCCAGTTGCAGCCGATGATTCCCACGGTAACGCCCAGATCGGCAGCAAGCTTTTTGCCGAAGTAATAGCCCACAGCTGACCAGCATCTTGCAGATTCGGGGGAGGGGAGAGCCCAGCCGCCGTTTCTCTCGTCGATGTAGAAGAACTCATCTATGTAAGGATTTTTCTTGGTGTAATAGAAGCGGACGTTGGAATCAGCGACCTTTTCCAGCTCCTCGGCGCCGTGCTTTTCGTTCTGAAGCTCCAGCTCCATGTTGGACTGACCGCCTGCTATCCATACCTCGCCCACCATTATGTCGGAAAATACGATAGTCTCATCGCCGTCGGTAAGAGTCATTTCATAAGGTCCCCCGTAGGTGTTCACAGGGGGAAGGGTTATCTTCCAGCAGTTGTCGATACAAAGGGTATCGGCGGTATATCCGCAGAAGGTGGCGGTTATTTTTCTACCGCTGTAGTCATGCCCCCAGAGTATGATGGGCTTGCCCATCTGAACGACCATATGATCTGTAAAAATTGCAGCAGCTTTAAGCGCTCCCATTTTTATACGCTCCCTTTCAATAGCAATACTTTGTATTTATTTTACAATAGCTGACAGTAAAAATCAATAGATTTTATGAAAATTTTCGGGACATTTCATATAATTGTCCATTTGCCTGCGATTTTTTAACAAATTACACGAATGTCAAAATATCAGAGCCATATGAGCATATATGCACATTTTCATATGTAAAAATGCACCGATTTATTTTATCGGGCGGAAAAAGATATTATTAAAAATGCAGATTTTAGTTAGTCTTTGCTAATTAACGTTGACAAGACAGAAAAGCCAATGATATAATTTAGAAAATCAGTTAGCAAAAGCTAATCAAGACGAAAAGGAGTAAACATGAGAAAGATCGCTATATACGGAAAGGGCGGAATAGGCAAGTCAACAACCACATCGAACATTGCCGCTGCATTTTCCGAAAAGGGACTGAGCGTGCTACAGATAGGCTGTGACCCCAAGTCCGACTCGACAAAGAACCTTACGGGCGGAAAGAAGATCAAATCCGTTCTTGACGCTATCAGAGAAAAGGAAAAGATCACTGCCGATGATGTGCTTTTCAGAGGCTACAACGGCATCTGGTGCGTTGAGGCAGGAGGCCCCACCCCAGGTATCGGCTGCGCAGGCAGAGGAATAATCACCGCTTTCGAGAAGCTTGAAGAGCTGGGCGCTTACGAGATATGCAAGCCCGATATAGTACTCTACGACGTTCTGGGCGATGTTGTATGCGGCGGCTTTGCAATGCCTATCAGAGGCGGATATGCACGCAACGTTTTTATTGTTACCTCTGGTGAGATGATGTCCCTTTATGCGGCATCAAACATTGCAAGCGCAGTTAAGAATTTCGGCAAAAGAGGATATGCTCAGTATTCGGGAGTTATCCTTAATTCCAGAAATCTTGAAAATGAAGAAGAGATAGTCCGCACCGCTCTCAAGGAGATAGGCGGAGACATCGTTTCGGTAGTTCCCCGATGTCCTGTAGTTCAGGAAGCTGAAAATCAGGGAAAGACGGTCATAGAAGCCTTCCCCGACAGTGAGATGGCAGACTGCTACCGCAGACTGGCGGACAATATGCTGAGCATTACGGAAGGAGATGAAGCCTGATGTCACAGTGCGGCTGCTTTGAGCAGACACTGCATTATGTTTCCCCCTCCCACGGCGGCTGGGGCGTTGTAAGAATTGCGGCGCTTGTTCCCGAGAGCCATCATCTTTTTGTGTGTCCCTTTGCCTGCGGCCGTCATACGGCGCTGGGCGGCGAGATGAACGGCATAAAGGAGCAGGTCTCGTACCTTTTCATCGACGAGGCGGATATCATTTCGGGCGACTATGAGCAGATGATAATAAACGGCGTTGATGACCTTTTTGAGGGCCTTGACAAGATACCCAAGGTGCTTTTCATCTTCACAGCTTGTCTGGACGATCTGCTTGGCACTGACCATGAGCCTATCCTTGCGGAGCTTTCGGAGAAGTACCCCGATGTGCAGTTCAGGCACTGCAAGATGAATCCTATTTCGCTGGACAGCAAGCTCCCTCCGGGAGTTACTCTCCAGATGAATATGTACAGCCTGCTTGAAAAGAGCACGGAGCAGAAAAATACCGTGAACCTTATTGGCATAAACACCGTTGCCAAAAACGGCGACCTGCGTGATATTCTGGCGCAGAAGGGCTATCGGCTGCTCCACATATCCGAGTATGACAGGTTTGAGGATTTCAGGGAAATGTCTTCCTCAAAGCTGGATATACTTGCGGGGCCTGCGGCGAAAATGGCTTCAAAGGATATGGAGAAAAATCTGGGTATCCCGACTGTTGAGGGCTATGTTACCTACAGGGAGCAGGATATCGACGCATTTTACACACGCCTTTCCGAAGCTCTGGGCGAAAATCTTCTTCCTCTTACAGCGCCCTACCGTGACAAGGCAAGGCAGAAGATAGCCGAAGCGAAGGCTGTTATAGGGGATTACCCCATAGCAGTGGATTATCAGGCGGTGCTTAGACCCTTTTCGCTGGCGCTTATGCTGGCTGAAAACGGCTTCAGGGTCGCAATGGTGGCATCGGACGGTATTCCCGCTTTTGAGCAGGAAAACTATGAAAAGCTTATGGAGCTTGTGCCCGACCTGCTGCTTGTGAACCCGCTCCACCACGATTCGGTGAAGTTCGGGCTTACGGACAAGGATTTCCTCTGCATCGGCTTTGACTGCGGCTACATCACAGCCTCCGACAAGGTGGCAAACCTTATGGAGGACGATTATATGTACGGCTATGACGGCGTTTGCCGCCTTATGGATATGCTTATAGCTGCCTTCAATGAAAAGGCTGACGTAAGCGAGATGATAGAGAAAGCGGGGCTGATAATATGAGCAGACTTTCGATCACACTGCCTCCTCTGGCGCCTGATTATTCGGGAGCGGCATCTGCTTTCTTTGACCTTGGCGGCATAGTTGTTATGCACGACGCATCAGGCTGCACGGGAAATTACACTGGCTATGATGAACCACGCTGGCTCAATTCCCGCTCGGCGGTATATTGCTCGGGACTGCGCCGCATGGACGCCGTTCTGGGAAATGACGACAAGTTCATTCAGATGGCGCTCAATGCTGCCGAGAGCCTTGATCCCACGCTTATCGCATTCCTTGGAAGTCCCGTTCCCATGATAATAGGCACCGACCTTGAGGGAATGGCTGCCGAGGCGGAGGCTGCCAGCGGAATACCCTCCTTCGGAATAAACTCCACGGGAGAAAGGTATTATCACAAGGGCGCTTCCGAGGTGTTCATCAAGCTGATAAAGCGTTTCGCAAAGCCCTTTGAGGGGGAAAGAAGCAAGGACGTGAAAATGGTTAACGTTCTTGGCATGATTCCCCTTGACGTTGGCGGCGAGATGAATTATCACGCTGTAACAAAGTTCATCACCGACAGCGGCTATGAGCTGGTGGCAGATTTTGCAATGGGACTTTCGATAGCTCAGATAGAGCGCTGCCCAAGTGCCGATATGAACATTGTGGTATCTCTTTCAGGGCTGGACACAGCGGAATATATGCAGCAAAAGTACGGTATTCCCTTTGTGTGCGTAATGCCCCTCGGCAGCGGACAGAATCTTAAAGACAATATAAACGGCACAGAAAAGCTCACAGCTGTCCATGACGGCAAAAAGGTGCTTATCATACATGAGCAGGTCTTTTCCAACTCCCTCAGGGAATGTGCGGAGGAGATCGGCAGCTCGCAGATAACAGTGGGCAGTATGCTTGACCTTGACAGCAGACTTTCAAGAGACGGCGACCTTGACCTTCCCGATGAAAAATCGGTGAGAAATGCAGTAAACAGCGGAGAATATTCCCTTGTGTGCGGCGACCCCGAGATAAAGAAACTGATAAAGCGTGATGATGTTGATTTCCTCCCGCTTCCTCATGCGGCTGTATCCAGCAAGCTTCACTGGAATGAGTATCCCTGTTACATAGGCGGAGAAATGGAGAACATTATCCGCAGGATAGCAAACCCATAACGAAAGGACTTTTGAGATGAAACTGAAAAAAATTATTGCGTGCGCAGCGGCTTTTGCAATGACAGCTACCTGCTTTGCAGGCTGCGGAAGCACATCTGACTCGGCTGCCGATACATCGGCTGAGACCTCTGCTGCTGCAGAAAACGACAGTGCTGCCGATACTTCCGAGGAAGCTTCCGAGGAAACTTCGGGCGAGGAGACCTCCGACAGCACTGACGGCGAAGCTGACCCCGAAACAAGAACTATCGTTGACCACACAGGCGCAGAGGTAACACTTCCTGCCAATATCGACAGAGTTGTTATTTCCTCTATCCTCCCTCTTCCCTCCGTTTACTGCCTGTTCAGAGGATCTGCTGATGATATCATCGGTATTCACCCCAGCTCAATGGCTGCGGCTGAAAATTCCTATCTTATAAATGTTTTCCCCGAGATTGCAAATGCCGATACAAGCTTTGTTGAAAACGGTGCGGTAAATATCGAGCAGCTGCTTTCTATGGAGCCTGATGTTGTGTTCTACTCCGCCGCAAATACCGAGGAGCGTGACCTTTACGACAACGCAGGCATTCCCGCAGTAGGCTTCTCCACCACAATGGCAGGCTACGACTGCATCGAGACCTATGCTGACTGGATAGAGCTTCTTGGCGATATCTACGGCGATTCCGAGTCCGCTGACAAGATCATCGAGTATGGCAGAAACACAGCTTCCGAAATAAAGGCTGTTACCGATAACATTGCCGATGAGGATAAGCCCAAGGTTCTTATTCTCTTCAATTATGCCAACGGCGTTATCACAGCAGGCGGCTCTGACTTCTTCAGCAAGTACTGGATCGAGACCGCAGGCGGAATAAATGTTGCTGCCGACCTTTCAGGTTCTGCCGAGATAAATATGGAGCAGGTGTATGAGTGGGATCCCGATATTATCCTTATCACAAACTTCAGCCCCTATCTCCCTGAGGACCTTTACAACAACACCATCGAGGGTCATGACTGGAGCACCGTATCTGCTGTAAACAACGGCAAGGTATATAAGTTCCCCCTGGGTATGTACCGTTGGTTCCCTCCCTGCTCCGATACTCCTCTGGTACTCAAGTGGCTTGCAAAGACTATTCAGCCCGAGAAGTTCGCAGACATAGATATGGACAGCGAGATAAAGAGCTACTACAAGGAATTCTACGGTGTAGAGCTTACCGATGACGATGTTCAGAACATCTACACCCCCGCAAGCGAAGCTTCAGGAAAGACAAAGTAATAATACTAAACGGAGCCTGCGTTTCCGCACTTACGGAGGACGCAGGCTCATACAGCAACCCTCAGGAAAGGTATGGTCGCATAAATGGAAAATAAAGCAAAGAACGGCAAAGCGGGAGTTTTATTTTATCTGATAATGATATTGCTTCCCCTGCTTGCTGCGCTGATATGCCTTGGTATCGGACGATATTCCCTTACGCCCTCCGAGACCGTAAAGGTGCTCTTTTCAAAGCTGACAGGAGCAGATGTTGACAAGACAGCGGCAACGGTAATTTATAACGTCCGTCTGCCGAGAATACTTCTTGCCGCTGCGGTGGGCGCAGGACTTTCCTGTGCGGGAGCGGCATTTCAGGGACTTTTCTCAAACCCTCTTGCGACCCCCGATACTCTGGGCGTAGCAAGCGGAGCGTCCTTCGGTGCGGTGCTTGCCATGCTTTTCGGAGGAAATCTTGTGGCAATACAGCTTACAGCACTGGTTTTCGGACTTTTATCCTGCTTTGTGACCTATTCCATAGGAAAGACAAAGGGCAGGAGCAACATCATTATGATAGTCCTTGCAGGTATCGTTATATCTGCCGTGTTCGAGGCGCTGGTATCACTGCTCAAATATCTTGCCGACCCTGAGGATCAGCTGCCCCAGATAACCTACTGGCTCATGGGAAGCATGTCAAGGGCGACATACGGCAACCTTGCGCTGGGAATACCCTTTATAGCCATCGGTGTGCTTATCATCTTCCTGCTGAGATGGCGCCTTAATATCCTTTCCCTTAACGAGGACGAAGCACATTCGCTGGGAATGAACACTCAGCTTATGAGAGTGGCATTCATCGCCGCTTCATCAATGATAACCGCCTCCTGCGTTTCAATGTGCGGTCAGGTAGGCTGGGTGGGACTGCTTATCCCTCACATCGCCCGCATGATGAAGGGCAACAATAACTGCACCGTTATCCCCATAAGCATCTGCCTCGGCGCATTTTTCATGATAGTGATGGACACCTTCGCAAGAAGCGCCACCGCCGCCGAGATACCCATTTCCATACTTACGGCGATAATAGGCGCACCTGTATTCATTATTCTGCTGAAAAAAACAGGAGGTGCATGGTCATGAATTTTGAGGTCAAAAACGGCTGCTTCGGATATAAGAAAAAGCAGATCCTCAATGATATCAGCTTTTCCGTAAATGACGGAGAGGTCATGTCGGTACTGGGTTCAAACGGTGTGGGCAAGACCACTCTCATCAAGTGCATGATAGGTCTGCTCAAGTGGAAAAGCGGCTGCTCCGAGCTGGACGGCACCAATATCTCACAGCTGCGCCACAGGGAGCTGTGGCAGAAGATAGCATATGTGCCACAGGCAAAGGGTTCGGCATTTTCCTACAGCGCAATCGACATGGTAACTCTTGGCAGAAGCGCACATCTGGGCACATTTTCCCAGCCCGGCAAAGAGGACAGGGCTGCCGCCGAAAGGGCAATGGAGGACATGGGCATAACATATCTTCACGACAAGCTCTGCAACGAAATGAGCGGCGGTGAGCTTCAGATGGTGCTTATTGCAAGAGCGCTGACCATTGACCCCTGTATGCTGGTGCTTGACGAGCCCGAGTCCAATCTGGACTTTAAAAACCAGCTCATAATCCTTGATACCATTAAAAACCTTTCGGAAAAGCGTGGCATATCTGCCATAGTGAATACCCATTATCCCGAGCACGCACTGAAAATATCCGACAAGGCGCTGATACTCAACCGTGACGGCACCAGTGAATACGGTGCGGCGGAAGAGGTCATCAATGAGGAAAATATGCGCAGGTCGTTTTCCGTGCAGGTCTATATCGACAACTTTGAATATGAGGGTGTCCGCCATAAAAGCGTAGTGCCTTTGTATCTTGTGTAACAAAATATAGTCTGGTAACATAGTCGGATATTGGTGATCAGCATAACATATCCGACTATATTTTTTTCATATTAAAAGCGCCGTCTTGTATTTTCCTGCCGCATATGATATAATCATATTATCATAATATATGGGGGCGCTTTTATGAATACGGACGAGAAAAAGAAAATTGCCGAGCTTGAAAAGGATATAAAAAAGATGCAGAAGGATCACCGCCGCACCTTTGCTGAGTTTGAACATAAAAAAAGCCTGTCCGAGCGTGTAACGGACAGGCTTAAAAAGATATTTACTCGATAATTACTGTGAAAGGGCCGTCGTTTAACAGCGAGACCTTCATATCCGCTCCGAAAATGCCACGCTCTGTGTGAGCGTATTTTTCCAGCTCCTTGCAGAAAAATTCGTACAGCGGTTCTGCCAGATCGGGGCGTGCCGCATTTGTAAAGCTGGGGCGGTTGCCGTGGGAGCAGTCCGCATATAATGTGAACTGGGACACACAAAGTATATCGCCCTCAACGTCTTTGAGCGAAAGATTTATCTTGTCGTTTTCATCGGAAAATATTCTCAGTCCCGATATTTTCTTTGCTACCCTTATACAGTCGGCTTCTGTGTCGCCGTGGGTAAAGCCCACCAGCACCAGGAAGCCTTTTTTTATTTCTCCCGTTACTTTTCCGTCAACCTCGACCTTTGCTTGGGTGACTCTCTGAACTACTGCTCTCATATATTACCTTTCCTTTTATGATCCCACCACACGGTTCTTGCCCGAGCGCTTGCCCTTGTACAGCCTTTCGTCCGCCAGGGCGATTATATCATCGGTGGATTTGCCCTCCGACCTTTCGGCAACGCCTATGGTAAGGGTGCATTTTATTGCCTGACCGTCGCTGTCAACGGACATTTTCTCAACCTGTGAGCGTATTCTCTCCGCTGCCATAGCTGCGGGATTAAGGGAAGTTCCGCTTATAAGGATAAGTATTTCCTCGCCGCCCCATCTGCATACAAAATCGTCTTCACGGAGGCTTGAAACGATTATCTTTGATATCGCCTGAAGCACCTTGTCGCCGCTTTTATGGCCATATGTGTCGTTGACCTTTTTAAAATCGTCGATATCGCACATAATAATGGAGAAATCGTTGGGACATGACATTGCAGCGGCAAGAAACTTATCCATGCTGCGGCGGTTGTAAAGCCCTGTGAGGGCGTCAATGCCTGCAATTCGGTCAAGCTGGGCGTTCTGATTTTCAAGCTTTGTGTGGGCTGATTTTATCTCACGCAGGAATATGAGCGAGAACAGCACCAGCATCGCAAAGGTACACAGTGAGTTGAAAATGTATATCCAGAATGAAGGCTCATCGGGGATAGTGTAAAGCGGCTCGGTCTTGTAGGAGATGAACTTGCAGCTAACAAAGGTTGCAAGGGAGCAAAGACCGATAAGCAGCGTTTCATACAAAGTGGAATTTTCGCTCAGCGAGAAGTGCATATAGAATATTATGGGCGTTATTCCGATTATGTACATGGGGAAGCCTGTTTCCCACCCCACAAGTATCGTTGCGATATAAGAGTGAAGGCTTATCTCCACAAAGGTTATGTAGTAAAGGGGGATATAAAGCTCCTTTTTTACCAGTATGCCGCAGCTGAGGTAACATATGGTGCTGAAAATATTGAAAATGACCATTGGGTACACGCCGAACGCCGCAAAGATGAAGATAAGCATCAGATGGACGAATGCGCAGCACATCTGGAGTATGGTGTATTTTACTTTATTTGTGATCTTCATATCCGACTGGAGCAGCTCGGACGAGAAAAATTTATCCTTGGTAATGTTCATGAGCGGGATCCTTTCCTGAATGCCGGCTTTGGGTCAGAGCCAAAGCACCTGAGAGTGACAGTATGTTCAAATATTATATTCGGGAAGATAAAAAAATGTTCCCGACATAAATCAACAAAATCCTCTGCCTATATTATCGGCAGATAATTTAAAAACTTTAGCGCAAAATAAATATTTATTTTAAATTTTTACCGCTGTTTTTGTAAGTTTTGGCATTTATGTTTATTTTCAGGCTCATAATTGTTCAAGGTGAATATTTTTCATACCGATGCAGATAATATCAGTGAGGTATATGCAGTATGATACGTTTTGTTGAAAACAGTTTTATACTTCATCGGGTTTGCATTTACAGAAGGAGACTTCTGAAAGTAATAGTCTGAAAGGAGACTTACCTATGTTTGACAAGATCGCACTTGTTCTGCTCATTATCGGCGGACTGAACTGGGGACTGGTTGGTATTTTCAGCTTTGACCTTGTTGCGTGGCTTTTCGGCGGTACAGGCGCTATCCTCAGCAGGATAGTGTATATCCTTGTGGCACTGGCTGCGGTGTGGTGTATTACTCTGCTGTTCAGAGAGCCTGCGGGCGCTGAAGCTCACAGCCACTGATAGACCCATAATAAAAAATAACCCCTGACTTTTGCGGTCAGGGGTTATTTTATACTGATCACCAATTAAAAGCTATACAAAAAATCGATCATAATCTTGCGTATATGGATTATGCGATGATTTTTTTGTCTATAGTTTTATTGGGAATCAGTATTATATTATGCGTTCATTCTGCTTTTACCATCATTTTCAGCCGCTTTGCATCGTTATAATCAAAGCCGAACTTTTCATAAAAAGGTATCTTGTCGGGAACAGCGCAAAGCTCTGCAAAAATATCAGTGCCGCTTACACCGTTTTGCCTGATGAATTTAAGCAGCTCATCTATAAGCAGCCGTCCGATGCCCTTTTTTTGATATTCGGGCTTTACAGCCACGTCCTTTATGTAGTAATTAAGCCCCATGTCGCCAAGAAGCCTTGCCATGGCAACAGGCTTGTCGCCGTCATAGACCGATATCCTGAAAAGCGTGTGCTCCATTGCAAGGGCTGTCTGCCGACTGTCGGGGGCGTCGCCCCATACCGACTGCCATATCTCGGTAAATTCATCGGCGGTAAGTTCGTTGTATTTTACTGTTAATCCGTCCATATCATCACTCCTGTTCGGTAGCTGTGTCCTTATAAAATCTGTAGGTGTATGCGTGTCCCTTTTTGCCTGTGCGGACTGCAACGCCGCCCCTTTGCAGGGCGCTGAGAGCCAGCTGTGCGGTCTGCCTTGGGATATTTGCCGCTGCCGCCAGATCTGCCGTGGTGTAATCCTCGTCCATAAGGCAGGGGATAAGCTTTTGCCAGTCCTCGGGGCAGGTGATGTTCACTTCATCAATAAGCGCTGTGGGGATACGGTCGCAGACGGAAAGCCTGCCTCTCCTGTTCTTTTTCCGACCGATGCTTTCGGGTGGGATACGAAGCTCGTCCGCTTCAAGCAGCATGATAGTGAAGCTGAGATTTTCATGCAGCAGAAATTCCGATATGGGGAAAAGCTCCGTGAAAATATCATATGCCGAGCCTTTCAGGGGAGATGTGCGGCGGCTCTTTACCTCGCCCGTGTCGCCGTCCAGCGTTACGATGACCTTTTTTACATAAACGGGATAGACCACCGTTACCCGTGATATGGGCAGAAACTCGGCAAGCTTTCCCCTTAGATGGGAAAAGCTTGCTGTCTGTATCTCAATAATTCCGCTTTCGCCCACAATGTCGGCGATATAGCTGCCTACCTTCTGCTCCTGTGAATCGTGGTATGGCTCAAAGTAATTTTTCAGCACCGCATGAACGGAGCGTTCGCTTTTGGTGCCAATGCCCTTTTGCAGCCTTCCACCCGATGTCACCGTGCGGCAGGCAGTCTCGAACCTGAGTCTGTCTATCATTCCGCAGAGCTTTCGGCAGAAGTGTTTGATGTGCTTCCCGATGCGCCGCAGCTTTCCATTATAGCGCTTACGATCTCGGGGAATCTCCACTCAAAGCTTGTTCTGTTGAAGAGACCGAAGTTCTCGCCGTTTCCGGTGAAAGCGTTGTTGTCCCACCAGATGCAGGGAATGCCTGCCTCAGTTGCCTTGGATACATAGTAGCGTGCGCATTCCGCTCTCGGCTCGGTGTTGAAGCTGCGGTTTCTTGTGCCGTATTCGCCGATAATAACTGCCTGGCCTTTGTCGATGTATCTCTTCTTGAGATTTGCGATAAGGCTGTCGATGTCCTTGGTATCGGCAAAGTTGTCAGCGCTCCATTCAGATGTGCCGGAGGCATTGTCCGCAAGAGCAAAGGTGTAGGGGAGATATGCGTGAACGGAAACTATCACCTTGTCGTCATTGGGGATAACAAAGTCGTTCAGAACGCTGTCCATAGTGGAAGCAGCGTAGGTGGGTATCATAAGGTGACGCTTTTCATTGTTGCCGCCGCTTGCACGTACAGTCTCAACAAAAGCGGCATTGAGCTGGTTGATGACCTCTCTTGCCTCCTGATTTCCGCCGTTCCATTCCATGGGAGTGCCCTTGAGACGGGGTTCGTTCATGCCCTCGAATATGAGCTTTTCATCATAGTCCTTGAAGTAATCGGCGATCTGAGCCCAGAGAGCACGGAGAATTTTCTCGGCGCTTTCCTCATTGTCCGCAGTGGGCATATGCCATTCCTCGTGGTGCATATTGAGGATAACGAACATATCATTGTCAATGCCGTAATCCACAACTTCCTTGACTCTTGCAAGCCAGTCAGCCTTGATAGTGTAATCTGGAGCCTCGCCGAACTTGCCCTCCCAGGTCACAGGTACACGCAGAACGTTGAAGCCCTGAGCCTTTACGCTGTCTATCATTGCCTTTGTGGTAACAGGCTGACCCCATGCAGTTTCCCAGTCAGTGGGAGTTTCGCTGCCTGTGGGGTTGGTGATCGTGGAATCCAGAGTATTTCCCAGATTCCAGCCCGTTTTCATCTCGCCGATAAGCTCCATTGAGGTGATATCACGGATAGTCTTTGCGTCAGCTGCGTCAGCTGCGTCCGATGCGCTTTCGTCGCCCTTGCCGCAGGCGGTGAACATTCCCACTGACATTACAGCTGCCAGCAGTAAAGCGGTAAGCTTTGATTTTTTCATATTTCATTCCTCCATAATGTTTGGGTGTTTTTAACAACATCTTATTATATCACATTGCACAAAGGATTTCAACAGGTTTGGAATATTTTAGCACGGATAATTATTTGTCCTATTTTTCGCCCAGGTAATGTGATATTATAGTATCAAAGAAGCAGAAACAATGAGACCCAAGGAGGAAATATGTTCGATTTTTTTAATAACAGGCTTTTTGATCTTAACCGTGACGGCAAAGTGGATATTTTTGAAAAGGCTTTTGTTTATCACACTCTCTTTGAAGATGATGATAAAAATGTCAGCCGCAATGATGATTACGACGATGACGATTACGACGATGACGATTGCGATGAATGTGATTGCGATGACTGCGATGATGATTTTTACGACTTCTGATTTTGCATCTCACCCCGAATAAAATGCAGCTTGCCGCAAAAGCCTTGATTTGCAAAGTCCATTCTGGTATCATAATATCAGAACATGATACAGGAAGGACCGATGATATGAACATCATACGTGCAGATAAGCTTACAAAGCAGTACGGCGATTTCAAGGCTGTAAACGGCATATCCTTTTCCGTTGAAAAGGGCGAGCTTCTGGGCTTTCTCGGAGTAAACGGAGCGGGAAAATCCACCACCATAAATATGCTTTCCACCCTTATCCCGCTCACCTCGGGCAGCGCTGAGATATGCGGCTTTGACGTGATGAAAAACGCCCCCGAGATACGCAGGCGAATAGGCATTGTATATCAGCAGAACTGCCTTGACGATATGCTCACCGTAAAAGAAAACCTTATATGCAGGGGAGTGCTCCACGGTGCTTCATCTTCGGAAGCCAAAAAGCGGCTCACGGAGCTGGCGGACATTCTTTCGCTCAGCGAATTTATAGGCAAGCGCTACAAGACCCTTTCGGGCGGTCAGAAGCGCAGATGTGAGATAGCTGCCGCCCTTATGCACACCCCCGATATCCTTTTCCTTGACGAGCCTACCACAGGTCTCGACCCCGCCTCGAGAAAAGATGTGTGGAAGACCGTGGAGCAGCTCCGCTCAGGCACGGGAATGACCGTTTTCCTTACCACTCATTACATGGAGGAAGCGGCAGGCGCAAACCGCATCATCATCATCGACAAGGGCGCAGTCCGTGCGGAGGGCACTCCCTTTGAGCTGAAAGAGCGATATGCCTACGATTCCTGCAGGCTCTACTGCTCTGCCGAGAAGCTCTCTCTGTTGGACGGCGTGCTCAGGGCAATGGACATTTCACCTCGCCCGGAGGATTACGGAGTGTCATTCAGAGTAAGATCCACTGTAGATGCGCTTCCTGCCATTGAAAAGGTAAAGTCCATGATAAGCGGCTTTGAGGTTATACAGGGAAATATGGACGATGTTTTCCTGAACGCAGTGGGCAGCACAGCTGAGGAGGGAAAGTAAATGGGAAAGCTTACTGAATTTGTTAAAAGAAATATGAAAATATATCTGCGGGACCGTTCTGCGGTGTTTTTCTCGCTGATGACCATGATAATAGTTATCGGACTTATGCTGCTGTTTCTGGGGGATATGAACGTGGAAGCGGTCACGAAAATGCTGTCCGCCCTGCCGGGCAGGGACGCACAGGCTGACGAAGCCAATGCAAAGCTCCTTGTGCTTATGTGGACCTGCGCAGGCATTATCCCCATAAATGCCGTTACCGTTGCCATCTCCGCCCTTTCACCTATGATAAAGGACAGAGCTGAGGGCAGGATAAATTCCATCTACACCGCCCCTGTCAGCAGGCTTACGGTTTCAGCGGGATATATCTGCTCCACTTGCTTTTCCGCAATAGTCATCTGTATCCTTACCCTTGTGATCTCCGAGATATACTGCGTGACCCAGGGAGCGGGAGCCTTTTCCTTTGCCGCTCACATGAAGCTGCTGGGAATGATCGCCGCAAACTCCTTTACATATTCGTCACTGGTGTATCTGCTTTCCGCAGCCGCCAATACCGAGGGCGCATGGAGCAGCTTAGGTACAGTTATCGGCACCCTTGTGGGATTTATCGGCGGCATATATCTTCCCATAGGCACTCTTTCCGACGGAATCGCCTCAGTGCTCAAATGCACTCCCGTTATCTACGGCACATCAATGTTCAGGCAGATAATGACCGCTGATATTATGGAAAAGACCTTTGAGGGAGCTCCCGCAGAAATGGCAGCGGAATATTCCAAAGTCATGGGAATTTCCCTTGAAGTCTTTGACAAGGACGTTTCCATTGCCGCAGGCGTGCTTATAGTCCTCGGAGCGGGAGTTCTGTTCCTTGCCCTTGGGGCGCTGGCAACAAAATACGCACGCAGAACAGACAGATAAGAGAGGTTTGCATGAGAGTTATTATAGAAAAGCCTGCCGACGGCGATGAGGACGAGATAATCGTCAGGTGCAGGGAGCCGGACGATGAGATAATGTCGCTCATATATTCCATAGCGGCAGGCAGGAGCAAGCTCACCGCCTATTCCGAGGACGGCATAGTAAAGCTTTCACCCAAGGAGATATTCTACTTTGAAGCGGTGGATAACAAGGTCTTTGCCTACTGCGAAAAGCAGGTCTATGAGATACGCCGAAAGCTTTACGAGCTGGAGGAGACTTTTGAAAACTCTGATTTTCTGCGCATATCAAAATCCACCATAGTAAATGTTTCAAAGATAGTAAAGCTTGTGCCCTATTTTAACAGCAGGCTGGAGGCTGTGCTTGAAAACGGTGAGAGGACTATAATTTCAAGGCAGTATGTGCCTGACCTTAAAAGGAAGCTGCGTGTGGAGGAGGACAGAAGATGAGATTTTTAAAAGAGCTTTGCCGCTTTTTTGTGCAGATAACCACAGGAATACTTATCATCTGCGCCATAAATTATTCCGTATGGGGCAGCGGTGAGCTTCCCGCAAACATTCTCTGGCAGATAGTTCTGTCGGGAGCGGTAACGGCGGTCATTACCGAAATAGTAATGTCCCTGCCCGAGCCTGAGACGAAAAAAAGGTTCGTTTTATACACCGCTCTGCACTATGTTGTGCTCTGCATAGTAATGTCGGTGATAGGAATGCTGTTCGACTGGGTATCAAAAACAGTTCTGGGAGTGCTTCTGATGTGCCTGAGCGTGGCGGCGGTATATGCCTTTACCATGGCAGTGACATATTTTACAAGCAAGCGTGATGCCGATGACCTTACAAAGCTGATAAGGTCAAAATACAGGAAAAAGTAAAAAAGTCCTCCGATATCACATTTAACTGATATCGGAGGAATTTTTATACTAATCTTTAATCGTTCTATAGACAAAGCCGACAGATGAAATAAGACCAGTCTAGGAAAGCGACTGCAGGCGGGCTTGTCGCCCGGCAAGGGAGCTTGACGAAGAATGGGCTTATTTCAGCCGAGGATTTGTCTATAGGTTGATTGAGGATTAGTATTATATGCTTATTACCAATCACTGTCCCAGTCGGAATCGTTATAATCCCAGCTGTCGTTGCTGTCCCAATCCCAGTCGTTATCGTCCCAGCTGTCGTTTTCCCAACTGGAATCGTTGGCATACCGGCTGTTCTCGAAAGGTTCAATGCCGTAGTCTGCGGAATATCCGCTGTCGCTGTAGTCGCTGTAATGGCTTGAAAGCTCATTGTCAACATACGATGCAGGTGCCCATGAGCTGCTGTAATCATCGTAGTAATACCAGTTGTCCGAGTAGTAGTAATGGGTATCATCATATGTATAGTAGCCCTCGCCCGGGGTAGAGCTTACTTTATATGCAGTTATTGCGAAAATGCTGATGATAATTATTATCAGCACCAAATAATCCGAGATTTTTAGGGAGTCTTTCTTGCGGGACCCGGCACTTCCGCCTGAGGACGGCTGAGATGAGGGCTTGTTGGCTGTCTTTTGCGCTTTGCGCATACTTACTTCCGACTTCATCTTCTGGTAGATCTCGTTTACCGCATATGCCTCGTCAGTGCCCTGATATCTTACGGTGCGGCTGCCGTCCGCCTTGTTTTTATAGACGATGAAGTTGCCCTCATCGTCCTTGTATATGCCGAATGCCTTAGGCTCGGTGAAGTTCTCACCGATGAAAAAGCGCATCTGCTTCAGCGGCAGATTATGCTTTTGGCAGAAGGCTTTAAGCTCCTCAATGGTTTTGGGTATGCCGTCTGCGCTGCGCATCAGATGTTCGTTGACCGCACCGCAGTTGGGGCATTTTTCGTCGGTATCCTTTATAAAGCTGCCGCAGTAGTTGCATTTTAGCTTCATATTCTGCTCCTTTCAAAGTTATATATCGGTTTCTTCCATTCCGTCAAAAATGCTGCCTGTAATGTTGTAAACGTCGTCAATGGGGATATGCTTTCCGCTTTCAAACACCAGCTGTCGGTCATATTCGTCTATCACACGGATATTTCCCGCAAAGTCCTCCATGCGTCCCCCTGGCTTTTTGCCGTCGGGGATAAAATAGTTCACGGTTATCTCGGGACGGTCGGAGAGAATTGTTTTAAGGAACGAAAGCTTGGTGTTAAGCTCGTTTATCTTATCCTCGTCAGGCTCGGGGCGGCTGTCCGTAAGTCTGGCGGCTTCCTTTACCGCTTCCTCATAGCCCGTGAGAGCCGCAAAGGGGGAGAACTGCGCCGCACGCTCGTGAAGCGTCATTTTTCTGCGCTGAGACTGAGGGCGGGGCATATTTATGATATCGTCATATTTGTGGCTTTCCATATTATCTCCTGAACCTTTCCACGGCAAGCTCTATGAACTGCCTGCGTGTTATGCCGCCGAACTTTTCCGCAAAGCTGTCGCATGGGTCTGCGCAGTCGGATAGCCCCAGATGCTCCGCAAGAGCCGCTTTAAGCTCTGTTTCTTTGGGACTGTAGGGTATGATGCCCGCCTTGTATCCGTTGCGGTCAACATTTATCCCCAGCGCAACTCCGCCGTAATGCTTCCCTGTGCCGTACTTTTTTATGATATCCTCAGTCTCATTGTCATAATCCCAGACCGTAAGGTTCCAGATGATCTGCCTGCGGTAAGTGTTTGCGGAAAATCCCAGGTCAATGTCATTTTCCGCAAGCTTTTTGGAGCAGACTATGGGATAGGTCTCCCACAAGATCTCATTGTCCTGAGCTAGTCTCATTTCCATAAGCGGGATATTTTCAAGCTCGTCTGCTGTCATATTGCCGTTTTCCGTTACAATGGCATACTGGCGGAAAATTATTGGCTGGGTCATAAGGCTGCGGAGAGGGTGAGCCTGGGGAAGCTCTGCCCATTTTTCCAGCCGGCGTACCTTGCATATTATCAGCCCATAGGTGTAAAGCGATGGCGTGAGCTGTACACGGAAGATATCTCCCGCAGTGAATTTCACCGTAACACGCTTTTTGCTGCGGAAATTTTCGAGCAGAGCGTCATAGCCGCAGGAACTGTCGCACATGGCAATGTACCGCTGGGAAAAGCTGAAAAAGTCCTCTTTTCGGGGCAAAGATTCAAAAGGTATTGGAAGCTGTTGGTCGTTGGAGCTGTTATAGGAGCTGACTCCGTGGGAGTTTTGTCCTATGCCTGTCACCAGATGCCCCAGCATATATGTGGGCGTTTGCAGCAAAGATGGAGTAAGCGGCTGTTCCCGTCCCCGTGAGGTCTTGGGGAGCACTGTCCGCCTGCCGTTGGTGGCGGCGTTCATATCCGACTCCAGATAATATATGCCTCTGTCCGTGCTGCTTTCAACGATAAGCTTTTTTATAACATCGCCCTCGAACCATATTTCGGTGCGCTCTTTTACAGTGTCATTCACCTTGTAAAAAGCAAGCTTATCCCACTTTTGCTCAAAGGGAGCAAGCCCGTAGTAATGGCGGAGCCTGTCATCAAGGACGATCACATTGTCATTGCCGCTGTAATACTGCTCCTCTGAAGCGCCTTTTCTGCGCTTTGGCTCCTTTCGCTGAACGGAGCCTTTTTCGGGAATGAGCCTTTTGGCAATGTCACTGCCGAATTTCTCAGCCGCAGAGAAGCTTATGCCGTACTTTCCACGCCACAGGTGCAGGGGATAATATATGTCGGTCTCATAAACAAACTCACGCTTGCTGCAGGGCACAAAGCCCTCGGCATAGCTTTTATGCTCGGGAGTATCGAAAAATCCGCAGGAGGACAGCACCCCAAGCACGGAATATGCGTCGGGTACGGTAAGAGGAAGGCTATCTTCCGCTGTGATAAGCTTTAAAAGTGCGTTGACCTTGTTGGCGGAGGATATTTCTTCCGCCAGCCCCAAAATGCGGTTCAGTATCCTGATATCCTCATCGCAGAAATTAACATCGGGGAGCTTTGCAAATTCCCGCAGGTCATTATACACATAGCCTGCGCAGCAGATGTCCATAAAATTCTTCTGCGGAGCCAGTCTGTTTCGGCAATGCTCTTTCATATCCTCAAAGCTCAGGTCATTGCCCTCGCTGAACTCCCCGCCGCATATTCCGCAGATATATCTGCCGTTGTAAGCGGAGACTTTTTCACAGCTGTGCTCAGGCAAGGCTTCTGCCCAGATAAGGCTGGAAAGCGCAGTCCTGTAGCGGAAGTCCCCTGTGGAAATGCTGTACAGAAAGCCATTTACAGCTTTTTCATGGGTAACAGCTCCCGCAGCTTCCTTTATTTTTCTGATAAATGTGTCGTGCTCCATAGGCTCAATAGCCGTAAGCACGCCCTTTTCGGTGCAGTAGGCTTCTTCCTCGGGTGAAAGCTCACCCCTTTTGCACAGCAGCTTCAGCGCCTTTTTGTCCATATTTTTCCCCGTTACATTGCCATTCCTGCGGCATGACCCGTAGAAAAGGCTATCTGCAAATTAAATCCGCCTGTGTATGCGTCAACGTCAATGACCTCTCCCGCAAAATACAGTCCCTTAACAAGCTTCGATTCCATTGTTTTCGGGTTTATTTCGGAGATGCACACTCCGCCGCCCGTCACTATGGCTTCATCAATGGGGCGGAAGTCCTTTACGGTCACTGTCAGGTCTTTGAGCAGCTGCATAAGGGTGATGCGCTCTTTGCGGCTTATCTGATTTACCTTTTTGCCGCCGTCAATGCCCGAAAGCTTTACGATAACAGGGATAAGCTTTGCAGGCAGCAGCTTGCCCAGGCTGTTTATGAAATCACGGTTGGAATTGTCCGCAAAATCACGCTGTAAACGTGCGTCAAGAGTTTTTTCGTCCAGCGCAGGCTTCAGGTCGATGTGAACGGAATATCTGTCCCGCTGCATTTTGGAGATATGCCCCGATGCGGAAAGCACCAGAGGGCCTGATATGCCGAAGTGGGTGAAGAGCATTTCGCCCAGCTCGGAGTAAAGCACCTTTTCGCTCTCGTTGTCTTTCAGGGTGAGGGTCACATTTTTGAGCGACAGCCCCATTGCGTCCCTGCACCAGTCCTCCTCGCTTACCAGAGGAACGAGAGACGGTCTCAGAGGAGTTACCTTGTGACCCAGCTCCTTGGCAAAACGGAAGCCGTCACCGTCCGAGCCTGTCTTGGGGTATGACCTGCCGCCGCAGGCTATAAGCACCGACGGAGCATGATATGCTATGCCGTCTGCCACAACTCCGGTAACGGCATTATCCTCGGTAAGTATCTTTGTGACCTTGGCATTTTTTACGGTTATAAGCTCACTGCGGTATTTTATAGCCCGTTCAAAGGCGATAACAATGTCCTCCGCCCTGTCGCTTACGGGGAATACCCTATTTCCACGCTCGGTTTTAAGGGGTACGTCCAGACATTCAAAGAAGCTCATAACGTCCTCGCAGTCATAGCCCGAGTAGGCGGAGTACAAAAAGCGGCTGTTGGTGGGGATATTCTCAAAAAATTCCTCACGGGTGCAGTTGTTGGTCACGTTGCAGCGGCCCTTTCCCGTGATAAGAAGCTTTTTGCCCACACGCTGATTTTTTTCAAATATAATGACCGATTTGCCGCAGTCGGCAGCCGTTACGGCAGCCATAAGCCCTGCGGCGCCTCCGCCAATGATGATGCAGTCAGGCATAATATCTATCCTTTATTTATTTTCATAATCCTGGTCGTCGGATTTTTCAAATACCTCGTATTTGTCCCAGATGTATTCCAGACGCTCGAAGTTGTGGGAAACATATTCCTGCTTCCTCATTCCCACAGCGGAGATAAGGGCGTTGATAAGGCTCATGGGAGCTACCAGAGAATCCGCAAAGGAAGCCATGTCGCTGTGAGCCAGCAGCAGATGATCCGCATACTTTGCCAGGGGAGATGCCTTGCTGTCGGTGATGCCGATTACCTTTGCACCGTTCTCGTGAGCGTACCTGAACGCCTTGACCGTGTGCTTGGAATATCTGGGGAAGCTTACGCCTATCATGATATCACCCTCGCCCACGTTAAGTATCTGCTCGAACATTTCGCTTGTACTGGTGGTGTGGATTATCTTGACATTATCGAATATGATGTTGAAGTAGAAAACGATGAAACGTGCCAGAACCGATGCGGAGCGAGCGCCGATAACGTAGATGTTCTTTGCCTGAACGAGAGCGTCAACGGTGGTGTAGAACTCTTCCTTGTCGATCTCGTCAAGGGTCTTGCGTATCTGCTCGATATCGAAGTTAAGGACCCTGCTGAGAACGTCCTCGCCTGCCAGCTGGTCGTTCATAACGTTCATACGCTGAACTGTGGTGAGCTTGTTGCTGGTAAATTCCTTTAGCGCCTTCTGCATTTCGGGATAGCCCTCAAAGCCCAGCTCCGTTGCAAAACGAACAACGGTGGATTCGCTTACCCCTACGATATTGCCGAGCTTTGAAGCCGTCATAAATGCCGCCTTGTCATAGTGGTTGAGTATATACTCGGCAATTTTCTTGTGGCCCTTTGATAATTTCGGGAGTCTTTCGCTGAGAAGCGCAGGCAGACTGTTCTCCATAATGATCCTTCTTTCATTTTTATAGCTATAAATCCGCTGGGGTCATTCCCACAGTGAGTTTTGCAGACTGATTATATCACGCCGCCTTTTGGCGGTGGCAATGCTGTCGGTGATGTAAAAGCCGTCCTTTATGACAAGCACATCTCCCTCCTTGCAGCCTTTCAGCTGCGAAAGGGGAACGGTGAGCCTGTCATCGCCGTCATATATCACCGCACAGTCGGGTGTTATCCTGTCAAGTATCAGCATAGTTTATTTTCCTTTTGATACATATAGTTTTTCACCGTCCGAATAAACGGATACGGTGGAGGAAAGGTCGGTGCGGTAGATGCTGCTTGTATATTGCTCCAGCCGCTTCATGGTGCTGTCGGCAGGGTGACCGTAGGAGTTGCCCTCGCCGCAGGAAATAACGCACAGCTTCGGAGTTATCTCTTTTAAGAAAGCAGCCGATGATGATGTGGCGGAACCGTGATGACCTACCTTGTAGGCGGTGACATCAATGTCCTGACCGCTGTTTATCAGGTCCTTTTCGCCGTCCTTGGAAAGGTCGCCTGTAAGGAGCCATGATATTTTCCCCATATCTATCCTTGTGCATACGGAGTAGTCGTTCAGGTCATCATACTCAGCGCCCTTGACGGGAGCAAGAATAGTCATCTTCACGCTCTTTCCGTTGGCAGTGCCCAGGTCATACACCGTTCCCTCCTTTGCTGCGGTGAGCTTGCAGCCCTTGTTTTTTACCGCATTAAGGAAGTTTTCGTAGGTCTTTGTGGTGGGCACCATATTGTCGGGGAGCTTCGGCACGATTATTTTGTCCGCGCCGAATTCATTTATAACGTCCGCCATTCCGCCGATGTGGTCGGAGTGGGGGTGGGTGGCAATTATATAGTCAAGCTTGTTTATCCCTTTTGAGCGGATAAACTCTGTGACTGCCGCTGCGCTTTCCTTTTCCCCTGCGTCTATGAGAACGCTTTTTGTGGGGGTGGTTATCAGAATGGAATCACCCTGACCTACGTCAATGACGAACACTCCGAAATCCTTTGCGCTGTCGGGGATATTCCCCCCGCTGCTTTGGGAGGGCTTGTCAAATACGGTGAAGCCCAGAGCGTTCTGCACGTCGGAAAGCTTGATAACGCCTGTTTCCACCAGCGCTCCGAAGCATATCCCCACGCATATTATGAGGATTATCACGGAGGCGGGAAGCATTTTCAGCAGCCGTTTCAGTGCTTTTTCTTCCGCTGATCTTCTTTTTGCCATCTGTCATTCCTGCCTTTTGAAGCGAGAGGCGAGCCTGAGGCGTAAAGTGAACCTCTTACGCTGTTATTCGCCTGATGACGGTTTGCGGAATTATTATTGTGAGCCTTGCCGTGGGCGGGCTTGTTATGCGCCTGACTGCCCTTTCCTGACTGCTGCTTTGCAGCCTTTTCACGCAGATATGCGCTGTACTGCTCATCGGGCTTTACAAGGCAGTCCTTGCCCATGCCGATAAGATCGGTGCGGTGAGCCTTGATAAGAGCTTCTATGCACCTGCGGCGGTTTTCGGGCTTGAAATACTGGAGCAGCGCTCGCTGCATTCCCTTTTCCTCGGCAGTTTTGGGGACATACACCTTTTTCATGGTGTATGGGTCAAGCTCGGTGTAGAACATACAGGTGGATATGGTTCCCGGGGTGGGATAAAAGTCCTGCACCTGCTCGGGGCGCATTTTCAGGCTTTTTAAGAACTGCGCCAGCTCCACAGCTTCTTTTAATGTGCTTCCGGGGTGAGAGGACATAAGGTAGGGCACAAGATACTGCTCCTTGCCTATCTGACCTGTCATTTTATAGAACTTGTCCTGGAATTTCCTGTAAGCTTCAATATGGGGCTTGCCCATCATATCAAGCACAGCAGCGGAGCAGTGCTCGGGAGCGACTTTCAGCTGACCGCTTACGTGGTATTCGATAAGCTCACGCATAAACTCGTCGTTCTCGTCCTCGATAAGATAATCGTATCTTATGCCGCTGCGGATAAAAACTCTCTTTACACCTTTAATTTTACGTATCTCACGGAGAATGTCAAGATATTCCTCATGATTTACCTCAAGATTTTTGCATGGCTCAGGCGCAAGGCACTTTCTGCCCTTGCACAGACCGTATTTCAGCTGATGTGTGCAGGAGGGGGCACGGAAGTTTGCGGTGGGACCGCCCACGTCGTGGATATAGCCCTTGAAATTGGGGAGCGTGGTGAGAAGCTTTGCTTCTTTAAGAATGCTCTCCTTGCTTCTTACGGAAATTCGCCTGCCCTGGTGGAGTGCGATGGAGCAGAAGTTGCAGTTTCCGAAGCACCCTCTGTTGTGGGTGATGGAGAACTCCACTTCCTTTATTCCGGGAACGCCGCCCTCCGCCTCGTAAATGGGGTGATAGGTGCGCATATAGGGCAGCTCATAAACGTGGTCAAGCTCGGGGGTGGTAAGGGAAAGGGCAGGGGGCAGCTGAACAAGCATTTTTGAGGTCTGGCGCTGGATAACCGTCTTGCCGTAAACCTCGTCCTGCCAGTCATATTGTATCTTGCACGCCTTGGCGTATTCTTCCTTATTTTCCCTGCACAGTGCCAGAGAGGGGCATTCCGCAGCGCCTAAGGGAGTGTCCTTTGGGTCGCACAGATATGCTGTTCCACGGATATCACGCAGGTCATGGATATTTTCGCCTTTTGCAAGGCGGTTGCATATCTCAACTATCTGGTGCTCGCTCATGCCGTACATCAGCAGGTCGGCGCCGCTGTCCTCCAGAACGGAGGGGCGGACTGCGTCGTCCCAGTAATCATAGTGGGCAAACCGCCTGAGAGATGCTTCCAGACCGCCCAGCGCCACGGGCATATCATCGCCGTAAATGCGCTTTACCGCCTTGGAATACACTATAGCCGCACGGTCGGGGCGCTTGCCTGCCTTGCCGCCTGCGGTATATGCGTCGTCAGAGCGCTTTTTCTTTGCGGCGGTGTAATGAGCCACCATGGAGTCGATATTTCCCGCCGTTATAAGGAAGGCGTATTTTGGCTTGCCGAGCTTTGTGAAGTCACGGTCGCTGCGCCAGTCGGGCTGAGAAATTATTCCCACGGTAAAGCCCAGGTCTTCTATTATTCGGGAGATTATGGAAATTCCGAATGAGGGGTGGTCAACATAGCTGTCGCCCGTGATGCAGATAAAGTCAAGGGTATCAATACCCCGCTCCTGCATATCGGCTTTTGAAATTGGTAGAAATGGCATATTATCACCCTTTTTTCAAATCAGATTAGGATATCATAATTTACAAAAGCTATTGATACATATACAAAGCCTGCTACTGCCAATAAATACAGCCAGATATTCAGAACAAACATGAATTTCAGCATGATTGTAAACAGAAGATTTTCGCAGTCCGCTTCATATTTTTTCATTGCAATAAAGGAAGCAATACAGCCTCCTGCAAGGCTTAGAGAAATTGTCAGTGCTTTTAATACCGCACTGTGGCTTTTTATTGCCTTAGTGCATATAAACAGGGCTGCCGCATTTGCAATAATCAGCCAGATAAGCAGCTGACGATGACTTATATACAAAAAATACAGCAGGTATATCGAGACTTTGTTTATCAGCAATGTAACTGTTATGCACAGCACTGCTGCGGTAATGTAAACCCGTTTTCCGCCGAAAAAGAACTCTGTAATGGGGAGCCTGAAGCCTTCATCGGGCTTGCCCTCAAAATCCTTCAGCATCAGATGATTTAAAATCGTGGCTGTACTGATGACAACAATAAGCACAAAAACGAAAACAACCTTGCCAAGTACATTTTCAAAAGCATCTGCGTTAATGCTGTACGGTGAGGCTGCTGCTGCAAGTACAAGCAGTGTGATTATAAGAGTGCAGATAACAAGCTTTTTTGAATTGTTCATAATGTCTCCTATAAGCATAAAGCCGATTTATTCCTCAAACGGAAGCTCCTCTGGAACGCCCTCTGAGGGGTCAGCGGAATTGCTGCCCAGCTTTCTCTGTAAAAACATTTCTCTGCTCATAAGCACCTGACGGGGCTTTGCGCCCTCAAATGCTCCCACAACGCCCAGCTCTTCAAGCTCGTCCATAATGCGGGCGGCTCTTGCGTAGCCAAGTTTCAGCTTTCTCTGGAAATAGGAGACGGAAACGCCTGCGCTTCCTGCGTCAACGGCACATTCGATAGCTCTCTCGATAACATCATCGTCGGAGCCTTCATAGGTCTTGCCGTTGTCCTGGGGCTTTTCCTTTTCGCCCTTTGCCTGGGGAATGTTCTGCTCGATCTCCTTCATAATGTCATCGCTGTATGTAACGTCACCTGCGCCGTTCTTGATGAAGTTTACCACCGCAGTTACTTCCTTGTCGGAGGTAAAGCAGTTCTGCACTCTGACAGGCTTTGCGTAGCCTGTGGGGAAATACAGCAGGTCGCCGTTGCCCAGCAGCTTTTCAGCGCCTATCTCATTGATGATAGAACGGGAGTCGATGCCCGATGCGACTTTGAGCGCAATACGTGAGGGGATATTTGCCTTGATAAGACCTGTGATAACGTCAACGGTAGGACGCTGTGTGGCGATTATCAGGTGCATACCTGCCGCACGGGCCATCTGAGCCAGTCGGCATATGCTGTCCTCTACTTCGCCCGCAGCCGCCATCATCAGGTCGGCAAGCTCGTCTATAACAATGACTATGCGGGGCAATGGCTCAACGCCGTCAGTCTCCGCAGCCATTTCGTTGTAGCCCTTGAGATCACGGACATTATTGTCCGCAAAGAGCTTGTATCGTTTGAGCATTTCCTGCACAGCCCACGCCAGCGCACCTGCCGCCTTTCTGGGGTCGGTGACAACGGGGATAAGCAGGTGGGGGATACCGTCATATATCTTGAACTCAACCACCTTGGGGTCGATAAGCACAAGCCTTACCTCGTCGGGGCTTGCGTTGTAGAGAATGCTCATTATAATGCCGTTGGTGCATACGGATTTACCTGAACCCGTAGTACCTGCGATGATAACGTGGGGAAGCTTTGAGATATCGCCAAGGATTATCTCGCCGTCAATGTTTTTGCCCACAGCAAAGGTGAGCTTGCTTTCGGCGTTCCTGAACTCCTCCGTGTCGATAACATCACGGAGAGTAACAATGTCCTTTACTCGGTTGGGGACTTCTATTCCCACAGCCGCCTTGCCGGGGATAGGAGCCTGTATTCTTACGCCTGCCGCAGCAAGGTTCAGGGCGATATCGTCCGCAAGGCCTGTTATTTTGGATATCTTCACGCCTGCATTGGGCTGAAGCTCATATCTTGTAACGGTAGGGCCACGGTGGATATCAACGATACGTGTCATTACGCCGAAGCTTTTCAGTGTTTCCACCAGAGTGTCGGCGTTCTGCTTCATCTCGGCTTCCGCTTCCTCAGCATTAAGCTCGTTGGAGGACTTTTTCAGCAGCTCCATGGGCGGGAAAACATATTCAGCGGGAGCGGGGATATTTTCTGCGATCTCGTTCTGGATATCCTGAGCTGTGGTCTCGGGCATATCAAGATCTTCATCATCGCCGATCTTGTTGGAAGCAAGGGTAGAGCCTTTCTTGTCGTTGCGCTTGAAAATGGAAGCAGGCTTTGCGGCGCTGTTTGAAGCCGCATTTGGCGGAGCAATGCTCTGAGAAGTGTTTTTCTGAGCTTCCTCCGAGCTGCCTATGGGCTTTGTTACAGCCTTCTTTATGATAGAAGCCAGATCGTCGGGCTTTTCCGCCTCTGCCTTTGCGGCAGCCTTGGCAGCCTGCTTTTCGGCTTCCTTTTCTTCAATGGAGCGTGCTATTGCGTCAGCTTCGATTTCAACGGCAGACTTGGGCTTTTCAGGCTCAGGCTCTGCTGCGGGAGTGATATCAGCCGCAGGGTCAGGCTTTTTAGCCTTGCTCTTGCCGAAGGGCAGGGGAATGTCGATATTGAACTCCCTGCGCTTTTCCTCCGCAATAGGCTCGGGAACGTCCGCATTGGGGCAGGGCTTGGCAACAGCCTGCTTTGCAGGCTTCTTTTCGATCTTCTTCTGCGCTCCCGGAGGTGGAACAAAGTCCTGAGTTTCCTCATATTCGGGGCGTGCAGCATTGGCAGCCGCAAAAATATTTCTGATGCTCTTGAAAACATCTACGATAGTCTTGTTTGCAAGGAGCATAACAAAAACAAATGTGAGCAGGATAACTATTACCGCCGCACCTGTTTTTCCGAAAAGCTTCAGCAGAGGAACGCCTATTACTATGCTGAAAAATCCGCCGCCCCTGAAAACCTTGCCGTTTTCGTAAAGGTCGGTTATGAGCTTGCCCAGAGTGATATCGGGGTCAAGAGGCTCGGCAAAGAATATCTGTATCACCGCACAGCAGATGAGAATGAGTATGATACCCTGTATCACCTTTCCCGCAATGGTCTGGCGTGTCCTGTCGGCGGCTATCATTATTGATGCGTAGATAAGCACAAAGGGAACCAGCACAGAGGTTATGCCGAAAAGGCCCAGTATAAGATTATGTACCGCAAGCCACGCAGATTCGCCCTCAATGGCTGCAAATGCGGCAATAAGAACGCCCAATGCAAAAAGCACCGTTGACCACAGCACCTTGTCGTTGGCATTCTGTGCTTCCTGCTGAGCCTTTGTGGTCCTGGGCTTTGAAGCAGGCTTTTTTGATTTTGACCCTGTGGTTTTCTTTGCTGCCGCCACTTATAACATTCCTTTCAAAATTGAGAGTTATCCTATTACGATGAGATTTCCGCTGACGTGCTCGTAAATACCGCAGCCAAGCACGATGATTCCGAGGATAAGGGTGTATATCGAGAAGATTCCGAAACGGTCGGACTTCATGAGCCACTTTATGAGAGATATTGCCAGATATCCCGAAACAGCCGCCACTGCCATACCTATCAGCAGGGGAACGAAGCTTATGCTCACATCGGAGCTGCCCATATCGAGAAACTGGGAAAGAGCGCCTGCCAGTATTACTGGGATACCTAAGATAAAGCTGTATTCCACAGCGTCCTCTCGTTTCTGACCGCAGATAAGTCCTGCTGAAATGGTCGAGCCTGAACGGGAAACGCCCGGCAGCAGGGCGATACCCTGCATAAATCCGATGAAAAGTGCGTCCTTGACAGTGGTCTCTCCCGCAGTCTTGCCTATGCCCTTTTCACGGTTCTTCTTTGAGAGCTTGTCGCCGATAAAAAGGATAGCAGCGGTGTAAAGGAAGCATACGCCCTCCACTGCAATGTCGCTGTCCGATGCCACGGAGGAGAAAAAGTCCTTGAATATGTAGAAGATGAACAAAGGCAGTATGGATATGATTATCATCATTATCATGCGCCTGTTGGGGTTCATGGTGCTCCACTTGAATTTGCCCGTGAAGATGTCCTTTATCATGCTGAGAGCTTCAAGGATAAGCGCCCATATCTTCTGCCTGAACGCAATGAAAACGGCTATCAGCGTGCCTATGTGCAGTGCAATGGTGGTAAACACCGCTTCATCGCCGCTTACGCCGAAAAAGTGCTGGAAAAGTGAAAGATGACCCGAGCTGGATACGGGGAGAAACTCCGTAACTCCTTGGATAAGTCCCTGTAATATGGCTTCAAGAATTGTCATAATGTGTTTCCTTTCAGATGTTGTGTTTTTTATATGTATCCCCCTGTTATTTTTCGGGGGGGCTGTCGGGATATCTTGGCTCGCTCGTTTCGATAAGCCCGTAAAGCGCTTCAATAGCGTCGGATAAGCTTCCCAGCCTGTCAATAAGCCCTTCCTTTACGGCAGTTTCGCCGTCAATGACAGTGCCCATGTCAAGCACAAGCTCGCCTGTGTTCATCATCAGCTGAGAAAAACGCTCAGGGGAAATGCTGCTGTTGGCGCAGACAAAATCCGTTATCCGCTTCTGCATGGCCTCAAAATAGGTCAGCGTCTGGGGAACTCCAAGCACAAGACCGTTCATGCGTACAGGGTGTATCGTCATGGTGGCGCTGGGAACGATATAAGATATCTTCGCCGATACCGCCAGCGGAACGCCGATAGAATGGCCTCCGCCCAGTACAACGGAAACGGTGGGAGTTTTCATGCCCGAGATAAGCTCGGCAATGGCAAGCCCCGCTTCAACATCGCCGCCAACAGTGTTGAGGATAATGAGCAGACCTTCAATGGAACGGTCCTGCTCAATGGCAACAAGAGCAGGCATGATATGCTCATATTTTGTGGTCTTGTTCGATGGGGGGGCGGCATAATGCCCCTCGATCTGCCCGATGATAGTAAGGCAGTGGATAAGGTGCTTGGAATTTTCCGAAACGGACTGCCCTGTCCGTTCAATAAGCTCTGCTTTTTCGTTCATTTCGGAAGTGGGAGAGGAGTCCTTGTCCTCCGACTGTTCCGAAGAATAATAGTTGTGGCTGTTCACAAAAATGCCTCCTGCGGTAATCATAGTATAAGGATATTATAATTAAAATTCCCGCAGATATACGTTTTTGCAGCCCTTGTGGCTTATTATACCTTAAAAAAGGCATTATTTTTATTATACATCAAATATTTATAAAAGTCAATTATTTTGAAAACAAGATTGCAAGCGGACAAAACGAAAAATTCGTGCTGTTAAGCGCAAAGGTAAAAAGTTTAGCCCACCTTTTCAAAGGTGGCAGGGGTCAAGGGGGCGGAGCCACCTTGTCGTCCTTGCCGCAGGCACGGACAAATTAAATATACCGCAAACAAGCAAGCATTCAGTCATAAAAAAACTGCGGCCGTATGACCGCAGTTTGGGTGTCAGTTGTTTTTTCTCATTTCCTGTATCTTATTGAAAAGCGCCTTGTAGCCCTCTTCGGGGTCGGGAATGTTTGCCACAGCAGCTTCCATGGGGCAGATGTTGTCACCTGTGCGGTTGATTATCTGCTCTGTCAGCTTGTCATAGCTGTGGGGGATATGATGTGCCTCCAGATATTCCGATGCCGCTGCCTTGCCGACTATCATGTCCGCTGCGGAATAGCCTTTCAGGTCTTTTCCCATGCCGATGAACTTCATCATGGGGGATATGCCCCTGCCGTCATCGGTGATGATATCTCCGTCAAACTTCTTTTCCGAAATAATCTGACATATTATGACCGTCTTTCTTTTTTGGTAATCATACTATAGCTGAAAATTTTTGATACATCTCTTAAAAAGTGTAAATATTCAGTTTATACTAAGCACCAATTAAAAACTATACAAAAAATCAAGCATAATCTTGCATTTAGGGATCATGCAATGATTTTTTTTTCTATAGTTTTATAGGTTCTTATACTCATCTTGCGATTTCTATGAATTTTAGTATCTCTGTCTCGTCAGCGCCGCTTTTGTAGAGCTTCAGGATAACTTTCAGCATATTTTTCCGCTCATGCTCGTCGGATATCCATTCCATAAGGAAGCGGCGGTATTTTCTGATGAACTCCTCCTCGCCGCTGTCATATTCGGAGATAAGACTTTCCGCTTTTTCACGTATCTCCGAGGGTATCACGGGGCCTTTGTCAGCGATGGATATGCCGATTGTGATGCCGTTTTTCATTGCCACATCGGGGAACAAAAATCCGCTGTCCTCTCTGCTTCCCACAGCCTCGGCGGGAATGTTCTTTTCTTTGCACAGCTCTGCTATGCGCATATTGGTGAGCAGGTCGTCAGTGGCAGCTACCACCATAAAAGCGCCCTCGATGTCGCTGTCCTCAAAGGGACGGGCAATGCAGGTCACTCCGTCCATGGAAGATATCTCGCTCATTATGGCAGGGGCGATGACTGTTATCTGCGGCCCGAACTTCACAAGTGTGTTTATCCTGCGCAGTGCGGCAGCTCCGCCGCCTGCCACAACGCATTTTTTGCCGCCTATCTCAATGAAAAAAGGAAAATATCCCATATAATCACTTTCCCTCGATACAATAATGATATTCCAGCAGAAGATTTACCATTCTGCCGTAGCTCTTTTTTCCGTCGGATACACCGTTGAGTTTCAGAGATGCTTCCATAGCCTTGTTGGAAACTGCGCTGACTGTTTTTGTGGATATGACCGCCTTTTCCTCAACGTGCTGCCTGAATTCCTCGCTGACGAATGTATTGTCATAGGACACCATGGGGGATATCCTTGAACGGAGCCTGTTGACCTCGTTTGCAGATGCGTTTTTCCTTACCTCTGCGAAAAGGTAGTTCATGGCGGAAAGATATCCGCTGTACCTTACCTCGGGGATATCCGATTCAAGGCACGCCCTGTATGCGATAAAGCCAGCCTCGTCCTCACGGATAAAGCCTTTAAGGTGGCTCAGCTCGTGCATTGCGGTGCAGGGCACTCTTGCGGGGCTAAGCTCGCTGTTGATGTTTGCCTCCAGACTGAACGGGAAGTATATTCCCTGCAGGTCAAGCTGCGTCATGAACATGGAAGCCTTTATTTTCTTGGGGCTGGGATATTCGCCTTTCAGCTGGGGATATTCCTCCGCCAGCTTGTTCATAACCTTGTAGGCTTCCTTTTCAAGATCATCGGGAACTATCATGTTGCCGTCATCGTCACGGCTGACTATTGCCGCCAGCTCATTTGTCTTTTCAATGGTCTCCTCGCACATCTGTGTCAGCTGCTCCACCGTAAAGCCCGAAGCCCCTGCACTGTGGTGATACTTGGCGGAAAATTCAGTGGTATGGTAAAGCATGAAGCAGTTTATGGTTTCAAGGAAGAACACGGCGATTATCACCCATATGTAAAATATCCCAAGACCCTTGACAAGCCTGCGTTTTTTTCGGATAATAGAAGGTATGAAAATAAACGGAGCAGCCACGCCCATAACTACCCATGAGGCTATCATCAGCTCGCCCAGCGAAAAGGGCAGGCTGCCTGTCACCATGGAGAAAATGTCCGACATAGGTGCGAATATGGCAGAGGCGTAAAAATCCGTAATGCCCGTGCTGAGCCATGAAACGGCGTTAAGTATGAGCATTGCAGCAATGATGATGATCATTGCGGCTGCATTTTTGGATATCTTCTTTTTTTCGTTCATTTCATCAAATCCTTTTGTTTTGTTCGGAGGCGTTATTTTGAATTTCTATGAAAAGCATTGCGAAAAATATCTGAGGCAGTATGAAAAAACAGAAAGCTTTTTCAGGGCTGACGAGAGAAGGATAAAGGCTTTGAAGCTGTTTTCAAAGCTGTCAACATACGCCGTTTATGCGGCATATGTTTTCCTGCTGGTATATCTTGCGGCAAACAAAGATATGCGCATCGTAAGGGCTGTGATAGTCCCTGCGGCGGCATTTCTGCTGGTAACTGCGGTAAGGAGCGGTCTTAACTTCCCCAGACCTTATGAGAAATACCCCATAAAGTCTTTGGTGAGCAAATCCACCAAGGGAAAATCCTGCCCCAGCCGTCATACAGCCTGCGCCGTTATAATAGCGCTGGCGTGTATGTACATAAGCCTGCCTTTCGGCATAGTTATGATGATAATTGCCCTGCTCATTGCCGCTTCACGTCCTGTTATGGGCGTGCATTTCCCGCTTGATGTGGTGTTCGGGGCGGTATTGTCACTGGCTGTCGGCGTTGTTGGCTTCTGGGTGATATAGCGGTTATCTTTCAAGGAAATAGCTTGCTTCCATGTCCGCCGCATGGAGAGCATAGGCAAGGGGGAATTTCTCAAAGGCTCTGCCCACAAGGTTGATTTCCTCCGTGCCTGAAAAGCCCATATGGAAGCGGATAGCAAAGGCTTCTTCACGGGTAAGGCGCATAAAGCCCGTTATGATATACACCGATTTTTCCCCGTGACCGTAGGGGAGAGTATCATCAATGGTGTAATACGGCACCTTTTCCCACACGCCCTGGTCGTTCTTTGCGTTGCGGTAGTCGGTCTTGTAGAAGTTCACCTTGCATATGTCGTGGAGCAATGATATGAGGGCTATGGTCTCATCGTCCGCAGTGAGGTTATAAAGCTCCTTTACACGGGGGCGGTCCATATAATCCCGCAGGCAGTCGTAAACGTTAAGGCTGTGCTGCAAAAGTCCCCCCTCGTATGAGCCGTGATAGCGGGTGCTGGCGGGGGCTGTGAAAAAGTCGCTTTTGGGAGAGAGCAGGTAGTCAAGAAGCTTATCTGCTCCCTCTCTTTTTATATTTGTTTTGTAAATATCCAGAAATCGCTGCTTTAAGGCGGCGATATCATGCTCTTCATTCTGCATCGGATCATTCCTTTCCTGAAAGGTGCAGTGCCTCGTAATATGAGACTATGCTGAGGTTTTCCTTGAATTTCTTTGCAGTGATCTTTTCGGGAAGATTTGCCTTGCTTGCATAGACCGTCACGCTGCCGCTGTGCATATCGAACCAGTTGTCCGAGAACAGGCAGTCGCCTTCCGTAAGGTCAAGGCACACGCCCTTTGCAAAGGCTTTGGCGTTAATGGTTATCTTAAAGCGCTTGCCTGCGTCCTCCACGTCATATGAAAGTGCAGGGTCAGCAAATCTGAACGCCTTGGGCTGAACATACAGGCAGGTGTTCTCGCTGATGATGCTGCCGTTTTCCGAGAGGGAGAACTCTATGTATGATGTGCTGCGCATATCCTTTGTGACCTTCGTGTTTTCGGGAGTGAGCGTCACGAACATCTCAGCCGAAAGGGGAGATATTGTGATATCCTCACTTCCCTCGCAGATGATCTCGCCCGTGTTTTTACGTGAGCACCAGTGTATCTTACCCTCAAAAGCCTGCTGCCTTTCGGAGGAAACATACAGGTTTATCTCGTCAAGATTTTCGCAGTCTGCGGAGATAAGCACGGGAGCAAAGAAGTGACGGGCACGGTAATGGAGCGCTTTCCAGCGGTGATAACAGTCTATTGACGACCATGAAATAACAGGGTTGGAGTCGTTGACCTGCCAGTAAAGGCAGCCCATGCTTCTGCCTCTGTGGCGGCGCATATGCTCCGCATTAAGGCGTACAGCGTCCGACTGCACCATCTGGGTGGCGTAGATAAGCCCCTTGAAATCATAAGGGTAGCGGGACATCTGAGCAAGGTAGTACATTATCTTTTCCGTGCCTGCCTCGCACTTCTGATGTGCTTCCATAACAGGGGAGCAGAGGTTCAGGTCATCTTCCTCCGCAAAGGTGCGTATCGTTTTTATGGAGGGCAGAGACTCGAAGCCGTACTCCGAGCAAAAACGGAAGTTGTATTTATAGTAATCGGTAAATGGCTTCAGACCGTGCCATACGTCCCAGTAGTGGGAATCGCCCCTGTTTTCGGCGCTGCTTTCGTCAAAGCTTCCGCCCGAAGAGGGGGAAGAAGGGTGATAATAGGTAACAGGGTCATAGTGGCGCAAAACCTTTGGGATAAGGGCTTCAAACAGCCGCAGATAGTCCGATTTGTACTTGGGGTCAGCATCAATGCCCCAGTACTGCCACATGGACTCTATCTCGTTGTTGCCGCACCACAGTGCCAGCGACGGGTGATTTCTTATGCGCTTTACGTTGTCTGCCACCTCGTTCATAACGTTCTCGCAGAAGTCTCTGTCAGCCTTATATACCGAGCAGGCGAACATAAAGTCCTGCCATACCAGCAGACCCATTCTGTCGCAGGCGGAATAGAAGCTGTCGTCGGGATAATATCCGCCGCCCCAGACACGTATCATGTTGAAGTTTGCAAGGCAGCACTGCTTTAAAAGTCTCTCTGTTTTTGAGGGGGAGCACTTGGGGATAATCTGATTTTCGGGAATGTAGTTTGCGCCCATGGCAAAAATTTTCAGCCCGTTTACCACAAAGGCAAATTCCTCGCCGTATTCATCGGGAGCGGTGCTGACGGTAACGGTTCTGAGACCTATCTCGCACTCATATTTGTCGGCTGTATTTTCGCCGTCAAGGAGAGTTACCGAAAGCTTGTACAATGGCTGCTCGCCGTATCCTCTGGGGTACCAGAGCTTGGGGTCGCTTATATCAATATGAACGGAAGTGCGTCTGCTGTCAATAACTGCTTTCTCGGTCACGGCGGAGCCGTCGGGAGCGGTTATCTTCACCTCTGCTTCAAGCTCTCTGTCCGAGGTGTAGCCTGCGGTGATGTCAATGTCCAGACCTACAGTGCCCTCGGATACCTTGCTGTGATCCTGCCTTACGTAAACGCCGTCAATAAGTCCGCCGTTTACCGCAATAAGTTCAACATCACGCCATATGCCCATGTCGGGGAGCTTGGGGCCCCAGTCCCAGCCGAACATATAATGCGCCTTGCGGATATGGGGGTAGCCTGCCATGGTGGAAGCCACGCCCCACAGGGGAGTTTCGGCGTTCTTTTCCTCTATGTACTTTATGGGGGAGTATATCTTCACTTCAAGAAGATTATCCGTCTCGTTTGCTTTTCCCGTGATGTCAAAAACGTATTCACGGTGCATATTCTCCGCCCTGCCCAGCAGCTCGCCGTTGAGGAAGACATCTGCTATGGTGTCTATCCCGTGGAATTTCAACAGCAGTGTCTCGGCAGAAAGCATTTCTTCCGTCAGCGGGAAACGGCGCTCATAAACGCAGTCTCCACGGCTGATATCGGTAGCCTTATACTCATTTTCACGGTAATAGGGGTCTTTCATCAGCCCGTACTTCATAAGTGTGTAGTACAAAGAGCCGGGGACTTTGGCTTTAAGGTCATATTTAAGCTTATCATCGGTGCCGTAAAGCCGCCAGATGCCGTTAAGAGACTGTTTCATATAATTTCATTCCTTTCTGTTCGGTGGGGGCAGGTCTCGGTTTCAAAGCTTCTCAGCTCGCAGTTGCCCATAAAAAAGCAGGAAAATTCCTTTCGTGTCATGTTTCGGTAATAGGTCTCGATTACCCTGCACACGCCGCCGTGGCATACCAGCAGGATAGTCTTATCTGCATATTTTTCACGCAGCTCGTCGATAAGACCATACACACGGCTTACCACGTCAAAAACGGATTCTCCTCCGTCGGGCATACGGCAGCCGAATTCCAGCTTTGCGTCCGCATAGCCCTCAGCGTCACGGGGTCTGCCCTCGTAGCTGCCGTAGTTCCATTCCCTGAGGCGGCTGTCGGTGACAGGTTCGATCTCCAGAGCAGCTCCGATGGGAGCGGCAGTTGCCATGGCACGCTTCATAGGCGAGCATATTATCATATCAATGTCACGTTGGTTCACAGCGATATCCGCCGCCAGAGCTTCCGCCTGACTGATGCCCCTTGCGGTAAGACCGATATCGGTAGTTCCGCATATGACATCACGGCTGTTCCACTCGGTCTCGCCATGGCGGGTAAAATATATTTTCATAGAGTTCTCCTCTGTTTATTTATCACTTTTCTATAATTATCATTATACCTTTGGCGGCGGGCTTTGTCAATATCGGCAATAATATTTACTGCGGTAATGTGGGAAAATATTATGCTGATAAATTGGGTGAGGAGGACTTTTGCAACTTAGGATATGGTATTAAGGCGAATTGATATGATAGTCCGTACCTGCGCCTTACGGCGGAAACCAAAATCGACGTTCCTGACGGAATGTCTCTTGGTTTCAAGCCGCCTGCATTTAATAGTTTTAAGATAATTTGAGATAAACTTTTTGCTCTGCTTGATTTTGAATTTCGGTGCAGGCGGCTTTGTGGATTTATAATTTGTCGGCTTTAGCCTTAATTGCATTGACCGCTCGCAAACGGATTTCGTAGGTAAACGTAGTTTACCACTGCGGCAAGGACGACAATGCGGCTCCGCCCCCTTGACCCCCGCAAGCCTTTCGGGAAAAAGGCTTGACCTAAACCCTTTACCTTTGTGCTTATTTATGTGGACTTTCTTATTTTGTCCGCTTTACAAAAAATAGCTGCTGCATCTTGTGCAACAGCTATATGCTATATCTTTTATTTTTCGGTTATCTCATCGGGGAGCGCAGGCTCACTTTCTTTGTCAGCACTGCCGGCAACGGCTTCGGACGCATATACGGCGGAAACGCCGGGCTTATTGTCCGTAGGACCTTTGGCTCTTACCGAGCTTCTCAGCACGTCGGAAATGTCGTTTATTGTAACATACGCATAGGGGTCAATGGACGAAACTATATCTTTGAGCTTTCCTATCTGGAAACGGTTGATTACAAAATATACAAGAGTTTTTTCGGTATTGAAGTAGTATCCGTTTGCCTTGATAAGCGTGATTCCTCTGCCGAAGCTTTCCGAAAGGCGGGCGCATATCTCGTTCGGCTTGTTTGTGATTATCATTGCTGCCTTTGCCTTGTCGAAACCGTCAACGATAAAGTCCACGGATTTAAGTGCGGCGGCATAGGTGAGAATTGAGTACATTGGAAGCACCCATGAGTTGCAAACTATTCCGATGATGATATACAGGAAAACATTGTATATCATAACAAATGTGCCTACCGTTATTCCCATTCGCTTTGCAAATATTACGGACATAACTTCCACGCCGTCGATGGCTCCGCCGAACCTGATGGTAAGGCCGCTGCCCACGCCTGAGATAAGTCCGCCGAAGATTGCGCACAGCAGCAGGTCGGTGCCTGCAAATGGCGATGAGCTTGACACATCTATTGGCAGGATATTCGTTATCACGAACGAAGCCAGCGAATATATCAGCACGGCATAAATGGAGTATATGGTGAACACCGTTCCCTGCCGCTTATATCCGAATATGAAGAAGGGGATATTCAGCACCAGCAGGAAAACTGCCAGCGGAATGCCTGTTATCTCGTTGAAGAACATTGCCGTACCTGAAAATCCGCTGTCGAACAGGTTCACGGGGGCGAGAAAGAACACGATGCCTATGGCATTTATCGTGCCCGAAAGGGTAAGCAGCAGAAAGTTCAGGGGTTTGAGCTTTTTAAGCTCCTCTTTGAATTTGCTCATTGACATACCAACCTTTTTAGTTTTTCGACGTTTCTCCGTCGGTCATTCTGTAGCCTACGCCCACCTCGGTGAAGATATACTTGGGTTCGGCGGGCTTTTTCTCAATCTTTCGTCTGATATTCGCCATATTCACACGGAGTATCTGGTTATCTGTCTTGGCATGGGGTCCCCAGAGCTGCTTTATTATGTAGTCGTAGGTAAGCACCTTTCCTGCGTTCTTTCCCAGAAGAGCCACTATCTTGAACTCATTCTGGGTAAGGTTCGTGTCCTGACCGTCAACATACACACGGTACTTGTCATAGTCTATTTCCAGACCGCCTGTGCGGAAAACTCCCGTAACTGCGATCTGATTGTCGGGCGATGTGGTGCGGGTGTGGCGGATAGCAGTTTTTATCCGTGCCAGCAGCTCCTGGGTGCCGAATGGCTTTGTTATGTAGTCGTCAGCGCCCAGCTCAAGAGCTGTTACCTTGTCCTTTTCGGAGCTTCTTGCCGACACCACGATTATCGGCATAGATGACCACTTCCGTACCGACCTGAGTATCTCGGTGCCGTCCATATCGGGCAGACCAAGGTCAAGGATAATCACATCGGGGCAGTGGGAGTTGATGACAGCGCAGGCGTCATTCCCCGTTACCGCCGATATAACATCGTAGTTATTGGCTTTAAGGACTGTGCAGAGAAAGTTGCTTATTCTTCTCTCGTCTTCGATTATCAGCACTTTGTTTTTAATTTCCATTTTTTACAGCGCCCTTTCCAGTGGAAGTGTAAATGTGAATTCAGCACCGCCCTCGGGGAGATTTCCTGCGGTCATTGTTCCGCCGTGGGCTTTTATTATTGTAAGGCAGACCGAGAGACCTATTCCCATGTTTCTCTTCACGTCTCCGCTCTGCTCTTCTGCATGGATAAAGTAGCCGCTGAAAAGCATTGGCAGCTTTTTCTCGTTGATGCCGCTGCCGTTGTCCGCCACGGAAAATACTGCGTTTTCCCCGTCAGAGGAAAGTGTCAGCTTTATAAGGGTAGTAGTTTTTCCGTGGAGCACGCTGTTTTCCAGAAGATTTACTATTACCTGCTCTATAAGTATTGCGTCCATTGGTATGAGCATAAGCTCGTCGGGGATAGTTATTTCAACGGGAACATCATAGCGCCGCCTGAACTTCATAACAGCCTCGCTGATTATCTCCTCTGCGGCTTCGGGTGTTTTGCTGATAGTTCCCGTTTCCTCGCTTATGCGTGTGACGGTGAGGATATTTTCCACCATTCTTATGAGCCACTCCGCATCTTCCTTGATGTCGGTAACAAGGCTCATCATGCCCTGTTCATCAAGCTTGTCCTTATTTTCAAGGATTGCGGAGGCAGCGCCCGATATTGATGTAAGGGGAGTTCGGATATCGTGTGATACGGCTCTGAGCAGGTTGCCTCTTGTTTTTTCCTTTTCCATTTCAGCCCAGACCCTGCTCTGCTCTTTCAGCTGAGAGGTGAGCATTCCTATTATGACAGTTACCAGCAGCATTGTGGCAAATGTAACAGGGTAGCCTGTAATACTGAAATTCAGCTTGAAGTAGGGATATGTGAATGCGTAATTTACGGCGAACATTCCCAGCAGCGATGAAATAAGGCCGCACAGGTAGCCGTTGGTGAACCGTGATATCACCGCCACAGCCAGCACAAATATGAGCTGTACATAGCTGCTGCCGTCAAAGTTTACCAGCAGTCCGCTCAGCACACACGCCACAGCAAGTACTGCCAGCGTTAAGATGTAGTCCTTGCGTTCCGGCAAAGCACCGAGCTGCTTTTTCAGGCCGAACTTCTGCATATCCCTTTCCTCCGTTTACAGTTGTTCTTTTAACATTATACCATACATTATTGCTAAATTCACGTTAAGAAAAACAGCGGGACGATACGCCCCGCTGCGGAAATTATTATCAGTACTGTTCGCTGAGGTAGATGCTTGCTCTGGACTGGATAAGAGAAGCAGCTTCGTCAACGGATTTTGTGCCCTTGAAGTAAGCGTTTGCCTCTTCATTGATGATGTCTGTAAGGCTTTCATCATATCTTGCAATGGTATCCACTGTGGAGAAGTAATCTATGAGCATATTTACCTCGTCCTGAGTGATGAGGTTTACCTTTACCTCGGTGTTGCCCACATAGTAGGTGTTGTCAACCTGCTGAACGGTTCCGTCAGTATCGGTATAGGTCTGGGGAATAGTCGCCTGCTGACCGAGTGCCTGGAGCTGGGATTTTACAACAGGGAGACCGTAGTATTGGGAAGTAATGCGCTTTACTGCTTCGTCAGCCGCTTCTGCAACAGATGCGTCGCTTGTAATGGCAACACCGTAATTGCCCGAATCCTGCTCGCCTACAGCGTTGTCAAGCACCAGCTTAATGAACTCCCATGCGCCGTCCTTGTACTTGGACTTGGAGGATACTGCGATCTCGGAGCCTGTGCTGATAACGGAGCCTGTAGCGTTTGCAGCGCCCGAACCGGGGAAGCCTACAAAGCTGATGTCCTCGCCGAAGTATGCGTCTCTGGTGTTGGTGTAGATGCTGAAATCGTTGAAATATACGCTGTAAAGCAGCGCTCTGTTCTCACGGCAGGCGGTCTCCTGCTCCATCCAGTAGTTGGGGTTATCGTTGTAGAGAGCGTCATAATCTATCTCAGCGGGATATTTCTTTGCAGTCTCCAGGATTGCCTTGAACTCGGGAGAATCAAAGTTGCAGGTTGCGTTTGTATAGTCAACGAAGTTGGAGAATGTAATGGCTGTGCTGAGGAAGTTAGAAGCAGTCATTGTCTGGCTGTCGTTTGTAAGGGTTGCGCCCTCGGGCATGGAAGCAAGTATCTGGTTTGCCTGATCCATGGTAAGTGAGGTAGCATCGCCTACCAGCGACTTCTTTGCGGCATAGGTCTGGACAGTGAAGGAAGGAGTTATCTCGTAAAGCTTGCCGTCCTTTTCCATAGCCTTCAGCACATTGGGCATAAATGCGTCTCTGTTATAAACGTCGTCCTTATCCATAAACTCGTAAAGGTCAGCGAAAAGTCCCTTGGAAGCGTAGCTGTTGTAGGGCATTCCGCTGCTGATAAGGAGGATATCGGGAACATTGCCCGCAAGTATCTCGTTATTGAACTTTGTGAGCGCTGCTGTGTAATCGGAGGTGTCATTGGACTCGCTGTAGCTGGTAGCATAGATGGTGTAATCCTCGTTTGTCTTGTTGAACTCAGCTATCTGGGAGCGGATATTCCAGTCGATGTAGAAGCAGCCCAGAGTAAGAACCTTCTTTTCCTTGACCTCGGAGGAGTCAATGGGAGTGATGAGGCTCAGAGTGGAGCGTGCAGTCATTCCGCTGTAGTCGTAGCCAACGGTAACAAAGGAGCCGTCGTCGTTTACAGCCATGGAGTTGATGTTTGAGTTGTCGATACCCAGATTAAGGAGGTTAAGAACGCTCTCAGTCTGGAGGTTGTCAGCTCTTACGCCAACGATGCCTGTATCGGAGGAGCTGTAGCAGAGGTAATCGCCGCTGCCGCTGTAAATGGTGTTTATGCTGGAGCCAAGCTCGTACTCCTTGCCGTAGCCCTTGGCGTTCAAATCTATCTCCACCAGCTTTGCGGAGCTGCCTGTATCGCTGTAGGAATACTTATATACGGCAGGAACACCGCTGTTGGTGAAGATAAGACCGTTCAGCCACTCATTGTCGCCATTGGATTCGGGAGTGGTGAAAAGCACATTGCCCGACTTGTCGCAAACTCTTATGCAGGTGGAAAGGCTGATGTAAATATTGCCCTGAGAATCTACTATATAGCTGTTGAAATATCTGTTATTGTCATTATCTTCCTGAGTAACCACCTTGGAAAGATCGAGAGAGCTTACCAGATTGCCTGTGCTGTCATAGGTGTAAAGGGTGTTTGAGCTTTCGCTGTTGCCTTCGTCATCGTACTTGTTATATGAAAGCACGAATGTGATGTTTCCCGCATCATCTGCATAAACATCGCCTGAGATATAGGCATATTCGTTGGGGTCAGTCTGCTTGAAAGCAGGGATAGTGAGCACGGTGTTTCCGGATGCGTCAAATACAACAATGCTGGAATCGGAGAAATAGTTGTCGCCTTCATTGTTATAAACGGTGGAAACACTGTAGAACAGATTGTTCTTACAGGTAACATTGCCGCTCAGCTCAAAATTTATGGGAACATCAGTTACCTTATATGCAAGAGTTTTAAGAGCCTCGCTCTGATCTACAACTGCGCTGTTGGAACCGCTGCCCTGATTTTTATCACCGCAGGCGGTAAAGAGACCTGTGGAAAGAGCCATCATACCCGCTGTAAGAATGCAGGCGGTACGCTTGGCTGCTGTTTTGTTAGACTTTAATAATTTCATATGTCTTACCGTCCTTTCTTTAACTTATGTCATTATATCATATCTCTTTCTTTTTTTCCATACCCCCTTTAAAACTGTAATAATTTGTTATCATTAAGAAATATTTTTTTGTCCTGCGATGATAATTTTGCCGTCATATCATGCAGGAAAGCGGCAAAATGCACTTCATAAAAAATTTAAAATTAAATTTTGCGAAAACTCTTGACAGATGCCGTCGAAAAGTATATAATAATAAAGCACTTTGATTAGTGCGGTCGCTGATTTAGCTCAGTTGGTAGAGCACATCCTTGGTAAGGATGAGGTCACCAGTTCAAATCTGGTAATCAGCTCCAACCGTAATGCAGTCCGTTTTATGCGGGCTGCATACATCGGTTCTAAAATCAAATATGCTGATTTAGCTCAGTTGGTAGAGCACATCCTTGGTAAGGATGAGGTCACCAGTTCAAATCTGGTAATCAGCTCCAAAACAAAGCCCCATGGTCCTTGGATCATGGGGCATTTTGGCGTTTATAGGCTCAGCAGTCCTCTGCGGCGGCGTTGAAAATGCGTACAATGGTGTTCCAGGTGCGGATATCCGTCTGCCCTGTGGGGGGAAGTCCCGACGCTGCCTGTATCTCCGACACGGCAAGGGCAGTGTTTTCGCCATAATATCCGTTCATGTCGTTCATGGCAATGTTTATGTGCATTCCCGCAATGGTGTTTAACATTGCCTGCAGCATAAGCACCGATGTTCCGCTGTCGCCCTCGGTCATTATCTCGTCAAGGGCGGGGAATGGGGTTATGCCCTCCTGCATATTTAGGTTGCGCCTTGCATCGTCATAGGCGGCGTAAATGGCGTTCCAGGTGTCCTTGTTCACTTCTCCCGTTTCGGGAATGCCTGTGCTGCGCTGAAAGTCGGAAACTGCGTCCCTGGTGCACTGACCGTATATCCCGTCGGGGATAACGGAGCGAATGTCTGCTCCGCTGTGATGTATCTCCCTGAGATATGTCTGTATATCCGAAATGTTCTTCCCATGCTCTTCGGGAGAAACTGGTATGATATTTTCCGTCATGCTGTCACTGTCCTTTCGTCATCTTATGGTATATCCGGGGAACTGCCCCGCAGGCTTGACATAGCCGTATTTCACACGGCTGTATATCTCGCCAATCCTGCTCCATGTTTCCGCCCCCACGCTGCCTGTGGGATTCAGCCCAAAGGTGCGCTGAAATGCGGTCACGGCGCTTTTTGTCACGGGACCGAAATATCCCGTGTCGCTTACCTGGGGTATCTGGGGATATTCCCTGTGTATCTCAGTCAGATATTGCTGGAGTATGCGCACATATTCGTTCTGCATACCCTCACGCTGCATTACTCCGGGGTATAGGGCTATCTCTTCCCTGAAACTGCTGACGGGAACACTGTCCGCAATGCCCTTGTAAGCACGGTAGATATCCTCCCATGTCCTGCCGTCCGTTTCACCCGTTCGTGGCAGACCGTACAGCTGTTGGAAAGCGGATACGGCGTTTGCTGTTGCCTCGTCATAGGTTCCCGTTACGCTTATGGGCGGCACTGCGTCATAATACGCACCGATGACCGAAAGAAGATACTGGAGCGCACGAACATTTCCGCCCGAGTCGCCCATGACCAGCGCCTTGGGGAGATTAAGCCCCAGGTCGCTTATTGTAAGCCCCTCGGAGGTAAGCTCCGCCAGCTGGGTAACGCTTGTGAAGATGAAGTTTATCTTGTACCATGTGGCTTTATCCACCACGCCTGTTACGGGGAGGTTGAATATCCGCTGAAAGGCTTCCACAGCGTCGGCGGTGTTGGTATCAACGTAGCCTGTTACAGGCTCTATCTTAGGTATGGCAGGGTAATTTCCCGCTATCCTGTTTAGCTGTGTCTGGATATGTATAACATTGTCTCCCGCACTGCCTATCTGAATTGGCGTGCCGGGATATGAGGGGATATTGGGCGCAACGGGGGCGTTCTGCACGATGTCGATATTGTCTCCGTAATAATAGGTAAGTATCCGATAGGGGATATAGCCCTGCTCCGCCAGATCCACCGTTCCCCATTGCTTCAGACCCTCACACTGAGTTCTCACACCGTCGCAGTACGAGGCAAAAAGCGGCTCCACCGAGCCTTGCCTGCGGATATAATTGTTGAATATCTCGTCAACGATATCGCTTATGGGCTGGAAAATATCCCTGCCGTGGACGTAATACTGGTCATACCGTGTGTCGTTGGTGATATCGAAATCATATCCTCTGGAGGGGTACCATTCGGTGTATATGCGGTTGAGCGCAAAGGAGATTATGGCGTAAAGGTTTGCTCTCAGGGCGGATTCGGGCCATGTGGGATAAAGCTCGCTGGAGCCTACGTTTTTGATGTAGTCCACGAAATTCACCGTAACGTTCATGGCGCTCCTGTCATCGGGTGCGCCAAGATGTACGGTTATCTTTTCGGGGATAAAGGGTTCTCCTGTCATTTGCTCCTCCTTTTAAGGTGTTATCCCACAGAGGGGGAGTCAGTTATGCTGTTGTCAGAGCTGTTTCTGGGCTGTATGCCGCCGTATTCGGGCAGAGGGATAAGGTCAATGGGCTGCACTGTCTTTACTCCCGCAAAAATGGGTATCTTTATGTCCCTGATGGTGTAATAGCCCTTAGCCCTTACAGTCACGCTGTATTCCGAGAATGGGCGGGTGGTGCTTCCGGGAGACTGGGAGAATGACCTTGACGGAGCGGGGAGAGCGATGGTCGCAGTGCGTCCGCTTCTGTTTGAGAAAAGTATCCTTACCAGACCCGAGCCTGAGGGCAGCTGCTTTGTTACAGTAACGAGTGCGCCCTGCACGGGATATGCGCCGCCTGCGGTGAAAACGTCGAACTGCAAAAATCCCCAGCTGTTGTCTCCCGTCATGGATACCCAGCCCATTGACGGCAGGAACGAGGCTATTGACGGCGCTGCTTCCGATGAGTCCGCAGGGATATCTGCGGGAAGAGGAAAATCCGGCATTATCTCCTGAGGGTTCTCGCTTTCCGAGGGCACTGTATATGTAGCTTCGTCGGGGGAGGAGTTGAGCATGATGCCGCTAAGTCCCGTATCCACCTGAACACGGCGGGAATTATCCGCAGCCTGACGGGTCTGGCGGGTGTCCTGCTGCTGAGATGAGCGTGGCTGTACCTGAGTGAACGTTCCCTGATCCACAGGGGGAGGGTTATCCTCGGGAGTGATAGGCAGCGTAACAGGCGTTTGGGCAATGCTGTTTATGATGCTCTCCGCCGTGGGAAAGCGGCATTCGCAGGAAACGGGGATATTGACTGTACCCTGAGAATTCTGATTTGCCGAGCCGAAAAAGCTTGCGTTAGGTACATTCGGCACGGGAGTTCCCGACATATCCCTTGTACCGCTTTGAGAAGAGGGACAGGGCTGAGAATGTGATGCCTGATAGCTGTTCTGAGCCGGGAAAGTCTGCATAGACGGGGGATTTTGCTGTGCCTGTGTCTGCTGACGTTCCTGAGGAGCGGAGAAGCTCTGACTGCCAGCCGTGCCGACTGCATTGTCGGAAGCTCCGCTTTTTTTGTAAAGGCGCATCATTTCGTCCTTGTAGCGCTGCGCCATGTTGTTAAGCTCGTTACCGTTCAATCTGCATACCTCCGATATTTATTGTTATGATACACTTTTGTGTGTCTGACAATATATATTCAGCACAGTATGGAGATATGCAAAAAGGAGCGATGCACAAGGTATATCTCAAATTATCTTAAAACTATTAGAACCTGTCTTCATAAGAAATGTGTGCGGATTTTCGAGCATAATTTTGTTGCAGAGTAGGCAAAAATCCGCAGGCGGGCTTTCGCCCGGCAAGGATTTTTAACGCAGTCTGCGGCAAAATTTGCCGAAAAGACGTGCGCATATGCTTGTGAAGACGGGTTCTTAAATGCAGGCGGCTTGAAACCAAGAGCTGTTCCGTCAGGAACGTCGATTTTGGTTTCCGCCGTAATACTAAGCACCAATTAAAAACTATACAAAAATCGAGCATAATCTTGCATATATGGATTATGCGATGATTTTTTGTCTATAGTTTTATTGGTGATTAGTATAAGGCGCCAGGTACGGACAAATCAAAAAAGACTGTCGCAGTTCAACTCTGCAACAGCCCATTCTTTGTTATTTATGCGTAATGATATTTGTTTCGGTATTTGATAAGAAACGTTACCGTTACAGCCAGAGCCATGACCTCCGCTGCGGTAACAGCCAGCCATATGCCGTTTATTCCCAGGATAAGGGGAAGTATCAGCACGGATATTACCTGGAAAAGCAGCGTTCTGAGGAAGGATATGGCTGCGGAGACCGCTCCGTTTCCAAGGGCGGTGAACAGCGAGGAAGCATAGATGTTGAAGCCGCAGAGCAGGAACGACATGGAATAAAGCCTGAAACCGTGGCTTGTCATCTCGTAAAGCTCCTGGTCATAGCCTACAAAAATTTTTGTCAGCCTGCCTGCCATGAGGATAGAAAGCAGCGTTATGATGACAGCTGCCGCCGCAAGTATTTTCAGGCTGGTGGCAAAGAGATTTTTCAGCTCGCCGTGATTTTTTGCACCGTAATGATATGATGTGACCGGGGCGCTGCCTATCGAGAAGCCGATATATATTGCCGCAAAGATGTATGCCGCATACATTATAACGCCATATGCCGCAACGCCGTCCTCACCGGCTATTTTCATCAGCTGATAGTTGTAGAGCATATTTGCCAGCGACATTGCAATGTTTGTCATAAGCTCAGAGGAGCCGTTTATACAGGCATCGAGCAGCAGCTTCATATCAATAAGAGGCTTGCCGAGCTTCAGCAGGCTGGAATTTTTACGTGCAAAGTAGAACAGGGGAACAAGTCCGCCTATGCACTGGCTGAGAGCTGTCGCAAGAGCCGCTCCCTCTATGCCCCACTTGAAAACGGCGATGAAAAGGTAATCTCCCACAATGTTTGCGCAGCCTGCCGCAACCGTTACCGCAAGACCTATATGTGGCTTTGCGGCAGTGACAAAATAGCTCTGGAACACGTTCTGGAGCATGAAAGGCGTAAGCGCCAGAAGTATTATCCTGCCGTATGAAACGCAGTATTCAAGCAATTCCCCCTCAGCTCCCAGAGCTGCCGACAAGGGGCGCAGGGCAAGCTGACCTACCATGGTAAGAATAATTCCCAGAATTATAGCGGTATATACCATCAGCGAGAAAACGCCGTTTGCCTTTGCGTTATCGCCCTCGCCGAGAGTTTTTGCCGTAATGGCGCTTCCGCCTGAGCCTATCATAAAGCCCAGTGCGCTCATCATCATCAGTACGGGCATAATGAAATTAACCGCCGCAAATGGTGTCTTTCCGACGAAATTCGACACAAACAGACCGTCGATAACGCAGTAGATAGATGTGAATATCATCATCACCACCGACGGCAGAACGAATTTAAGCAGACGTTTGCAGGTAAAATGATCCGAAAGCTGTATCTTCATGCTGATCTTCCTTTCATGTTTTAATACTAATCCTGTAAATACAAAAAGCGCCCGATCAGGTACTTTTTTGTACCGTGACCGAGCGCACTCGACATCTTTTCCGACCGTTAAAGCTGCGGCTTTAAGTCCTCCGATGAACATAATAAGCAAATTATATACTAATGTATATATTATGTCAACAAACAAAATGTTATATACAAATGTATCAGATGTTAACGGGCGTTTCAATGCTCTTTGATACCTTGTGTATGCAGTGAATGCACATGGGAAGCACGTACAGGAAAGCTGTCACCCAAGCGGTCTGGTCGGCAAAGCATATGGCAGTGTAGCCTAATGTGCCCACAAAGCCCATGCTTACGATGATCCTTGCCGCCATTTCTATAATGCCCGAGATTATGGCTCTGCCCGAGAAGCCAAGTCCCTGAATGCTCATTCTTACAACGCACAGGGAGCCGAGGCACCAGTAGAAGAAGCCAAGACAGCGCAGATATTTTGCCGCTGCGTCAAGTATCTCCGTTTCGGAGGGGTCAATGAATATGAGCGACAGCGTTCTGCCCAGAAAAATAAGCACCAGTCCAGACACAATTCCGTAGGCAACAGCGGAAGCCACTCCCTGAAAAATGCCCTTTTTTATGCGGTCGGGCTTGCCTGCGCCAAGGTTCTGTCCGCAGAATACGGACACTGCCGTTGCAATGGCGTCAAAGGGACACATGGCAAACTGCTTTATCCTCATTCCTGCGGTAAATCCTGAGATATATACGCTGCCCAGACTGTTGTTTGCGGACTGCATCACCATGCTGCCAATGGCGGTTATGGAGTATTGCAGACCCATAGGCACGCCCATTGTAATGAGCTGCCATATCATTTTTCCGTTTGTCTGCCTGTCCTGAGGGGAAAGGGCAAGCTCGGGGAAATGCTTTTTTATGTAGATGAAGCAGAGCACCCCGCTGACTGCCTGAGCGGTTACGGTAGCTGCCGCCGCACCTGCGCAGCCCATTCGGAACACTACTATAAATAAAAGGTCAAGGAAGATATTCAGCACCGAGGATATTCCCAGGAATATAAAAGGCGTTCTGCTGTCTCCCACGGCTCTGAGTATGCAGGCAAGGAGATTGTACAGCAGTGTAAAGGGTATGCCAAGAAATATTATCAGCAGATAGGAATATGCGTCCCCGAAGATATTGTCGGGAGTGGAGAGCATATGGAGTATGGCCGTACAGAAAACAGCGCAGACGGTGGTTATGATGACTGCCGCCCCTGCGGTGAGCAGTGCGGAATTGAATATGCAGCAGCGCATTTTGTCCCTGTCGCCCGCACCGAAATATTTTGCCAGCGGTATTCCGAAGCCGCAGCATATTCCCGTGCAGAAGCCCAGCACAAGAAACTGCACGCTCGATGACGCTCCCACGGCGGCAAGGGCATTTGCTCCCAGCACTCTGCCCACAATGGCTGAATCTATTATGTTATAGGTCTGCTGCAGAAGATTTCCCAGCAGCAGTGGTAGGGCAAAGCTGAAAATAAGCTTCAAGGGATTGCCCTCGGTCATGCTTTTAGTCATAATAACACTTCTTTCAGCGGCTCAGGTAATATGCCTTTGCCGAATGGGGCGCAAGGTCGGCGCTGATGTTATCGGCATGGAAAGCTTCATTGCTCCAAAGCTCGGTAATGTCCTTTGCCTCATATATCTCAAGCTCCGTAAGGGGGACTGATATGTCTGCCGCATTCTCGCCTATGTTGAAAAGCGTCGCATACTGACCGCCCTCTGCGTCAGCCGCAGTCCAGAGGACTATCTCGCTGCCGTTCATTTTTCTGCGCCATACCTGATGTGAGTGGCGGGCGTTTCGGTGCATTTTAAGGATACCCTCGTTTGTCAGCAGGCTCATGGTGAGATCATCGAATTTGGTCATTTCTCCGCCTATGATAAGAGGGGAGCGGAAGATGCTCCACAGGGTGAGCATTGTTACCTGCTCGTCCTTAGTGAACTTGGTGGTGATGTCGGGGGAGTAATCCTGCTTTATGTATCCTATGGGGAGCATATCGGCGTCTGCCCAGTGACCTGCGCCGTTGTGGGGCGCCCACTTTTCGCAGCGCTCGAACATATTGTAAAGCAGCTGCCAGTTATCCCAGAAATCGTCGGTAATGCGCCACATATTGGACACCTGCTTGTAAAGCTCGGCTTTTTCAAGGAGGGCAGGCCCGGGGGAAAGGCTGAGCACCATATCACGCCCGCAGTTTTTCAGGGAATCGCTCAGCATAATAAGCTCGCTTTCCTCCTTAGGAAGCTCTCTTGCAATGTCGTCGCACTTTACAAAGTCAACGCCCCATGAAGCATAAAGCTCAAAAATGCTGTCGTAATATTCCTTTGCGCCGGGCTTTGCAGGGTCAACGCCGTACATATCCGTGTTCCATGCGCAGATGCTGTCGGTCTTGGCGACATCGGCGGCAGTTTTGTCAGTGCCCTTTATTTTGGTGCGCTCATATACCGCCTGACGGGGAATGCCCCTCATAATATGTATGCCGAATTTAAGTCCCAGCGAGTGAACATATTCTGCCAGAGGTGCAAAGCCCTTTCCCCCTGCGGAAGATGGGAAGCGGTTCTCGGCAGGTATCACCCTGGAATATTCGTCAATGCAGAGCTTTGCAAAGGGAGTGTATTCGTGGGTCTTTGCATTAGGTTCGTACCACTGGATATCCACGGTAATGTATTCCCAGCCGTATTTTTTCAGGTGTTTTGCCATAAAATCGGCGTTCTTTCTTACTATATCCTCGGTAACGGCAGCGCCGTAGCAGTCCCAGCTGTTCCAGCCCATGGGAGCGGTCATTGTTTTCATAAAATTATCTCCTTACCTTTGAGTAATCAACAAAGCTCATGTTCAGGTCAACCTCGCCCTCGATACCGTTTACCTTTCCGTCGGAGGCATACTGCCACATGGCAAATTCATAGGGAAATTCAGGCTCGTCACGGTATTCCGCCAGCCAGAAGTCAAAGCCTGCAAGGCGGCTCAGGTCATATTTGAGCAGCGCCATTCGCTTGACGCTGTATATCATGGGGATATATCCTCCACGGGCAATGGTGTTGCAGAACACCGATGCACATTCGTTCAGCTCTTCTGACGAAACCGAATTTGTGCGTGCTGTGTCATCGCCCACTATCTCCCAGTCAAAAACCACGGGATATGTAATCTTGTAGTCGGAAAGCTCGTTCAGTACAAACCTTGCTTCCTCCTCCGCTTCTGAGGCGTTTATTGCCTGGGAATAGAAGTAAACGCCTATTTCAAGCCCTTCGTCAACAGCGCCCTGCGCATATTCGTGGAAGCGCTCGTCAAGATTCAGCTGACCCGATTCATAGCCACGGTATCCCAGCCTTATCATGGCAAAATCCACGCCGTCCGCCTTGACGGCTTCCCAGTCGATGTCCCCCTGATGATAGGAAACGTCGATGCCTGTGGTGTTCAGGCGCTCGCCGTTTTCGTAGTAGTGCTTATAGCCGTTTTCTGTCTCCACCTTGTCATAATCCAGCGTGTGGCGGGGCACATCGGTAAGGGCGGCAAGCCATGTGTCGCCGTAGGTGGGGTCATCAAGCTTGATAACGTCCTTTTCGCCGTAATACTCAAACACCCGTGAGGACTGGGCGGAAATGTACTGCTCATCGTCCTTCAGCGCATTTGACAGGCGTATCACATTGGCGGCAAGGATCACAACTGTTATCAGCAGGATAAATATGGCTATTGCTTTTATGTCGGGCCTTCTGCGGCGCTTTTTGTACCTTGCGCCGTACTGCCCGCCCTGCTGTCGGGGGATATCCTTTAATTCTTCCATATCATTGACCTTTCAGTTCGTTTATCTTATCACGCAGATATGCGGCGTGCTCAAATTCAAGAAGCTTTGCGGCTTCCTTCATCTGGGTGGTGAGCTTTGCGATAAGCTCGTCCTTTTCCTTTTTGCTCATCTTCTTCTTGGCGGCCTTGTCATCGACTTCCGCCTTGGAGGATATCTCGATAACATCTCTGATGTCCTTTATGATAGTTTTGGGCACTATGCCGTGCTCCTTGTTGTACGCCAACTGAAGCTCACGGCGGCGGTTTGTCTCGGTAATGGCACGCTCCATGGAGCCTGTAACGCTGTCGGCGTACATTATTACCTTGCCCTCCGCATTACGTGCGGCACGGCCGATGGTCTGTATAAGCGAGGACTCGGAGCGCAGGAAGCCCTCCTTATCCGCATCGAGTATTGCCACAAGGGAGACCTCGGGGATATCAAGGCCCTCACGCAGCAGGTTGATGCCAACAAGCACATCAAACTCGCCCAGACGCAGGTCACGGATTATCTCCATTCTTTCAATGGTGTCGATATCGTGGTGGAGATACTTGACCCTTACGCCCATGCCCTGGAGATATGTGGTAAGATCCTCCGCCATTTTCTTTGTAAGGGTGGTGACAAGCACACGCTCGTTCTTTTCCGCCCTGATGTTTATTTCGCTGAGCAGGTCTTCTATCTGACCCGCAACGGGCTTGACGATTATCTCGGGGTCAACAAGACCTGTGGGACGTATTACCTGCTCCACTATCTGGGCGGATTTTTCACGCTCGATAGGTCCGGGAGTGGCGGAAACGTATATTGCCTGATTTATCTTTGAGTCAAACTCGTCAAAATTAAGGGGACGGTTATCGAATGCCGAGGGCAGACGGAAGCCGTAATCCACAAGCACGCTCTTTCTGCCCCTGTCGCCTGCGCTCATGCCCCTTACCTGCGGCAGGGAAACATGGCTCTCGTCAACGAACAGCAGGTAGTCCTTGGGAAAGTGGTCAAGCAGGGTGTAGGGAACGCTTCCCGGCGCTCTGCCCGCAAGTATGCGGGAGTAGTTTTCTATTCCCTTGCAGAAGCCTATCTCTTCAAGCATCTCAATGTCGTACAGGGTGCGCTGCTTTATGCGCTGAGCCTCCACAAGCTTGCCCTGCTCCTCAAACCATTTTACACGTTCATCAAGCTCTTTCTGTATCTCCTGCACAGCCTCGTGCAGATGTGCCTTTGACACAACATAGTGGGAGGCAGGGTATATGGCTGTGTGGGCAAGGGTGGAGATGATATTTCCCGTTACCACCTGAATTTCCGATATTCTGTCTATCTCATCGCCGAAAAATTCCACACGTATAGCGTTTTCCGAAGAGCCTGCGGGGAATATTTCCACCACGTCTCCACGCACTCTGAACTTGTTTCGCACAAAGTTCACGTCGTTGCGCTCATACTGAATGGATACCAGCCGACCCAGAAGCTCCTCACGGGACATTTCCATGCCCTTTCTCAGCGAGATAACGTTGTTTCGGTATTCCTCGGGCGCACCAAGGGAATATATGCAGGAAACGGAAGCCACGATTATCACATCGTGCCTTTCAGCCAGCGCAAGTGTGGCGCTGTGGCGGAGCTTGTCTATTTCGTCGTTTATGGCGCTGTCCTTTTCGATGTAAGCGTCGGTGGAGGGGATATAAGCCTCAGGCTGATAATAGTCGTAATATGAAACGAAATACTCCACGGCATTGTGGGGGAAGAACTCCTTGAACTCGGAGCAGAGCTGAGCAGCAAGTATCTTGTTGTGAGCAAGGATAAGGGTGGGACGGTTCATTCGTTCAATGATGTTCGCCATGGTAAATGTCTTGCCCGAGCCTGTTACGCCAAGCAGAGTCTGGTCACGGTAGCCTTTTTTTATGCCCTCCACAAGCTTGTCGATAGCCTGGGGCTGGTCGCCCGAGGGCTTATAGGGAGAAACAAGTTCAAATTTATCCATAATGACTGCCTTTCAGATAAACCACAGGCGTGCATTGCACGCCCATGAAAAATGTTTGTTGATAGTCCGACAGATATCAGAATCGGAAGTAAAGGAAAGGATTGTAGGTATCGCCCACAAGTGAAACGGTGGAAGCGAAAAGAATGAATGCCAGGAAAAGTATCTTTACTGCGCTTACCAGAGTAAAGCTTGCGGCAGATTTCTTTGCCAGCTTCTCGCCGAAAGCGGAAATGCCCTTGTAAACAGGCATACAGATGATGATAGCCGCAATAATGAGCCACAGGCTGCCTTTGAGCTGTGATTCTGTGAGCAGATCGGTGGCGGCAAGTCCGTTTTTGCCGAACATTGCGCCGAAGCAGGCTCCCATTTTTGAGGTATCGGTGAAATAGAATATCATCCAGCCGAATATCACCGCAATGAGCAGGTAAATGTGACCGATGATCTTAGGCGCTTTTTCAAGGACTTTCAGCAGGAATGTCTTTTCGATGACCAGCAGAACGCCGAAGTAAAGACCCCACATGATAAAGTTCCAGCTGGCGCCGTGCCACAGACCCGTGCAGAACCATACGATGGCGATGTTCAGCAGCTGATGCTTCCTGTTGCCGCCCAGGGGGATATACATATAGTCACGGAAGAATGTTCCCAGCGAGATGTGCCATCTGCGCCAGAACTCGGTTGCGGAAGCTGATATATAGGGGTGCTCAAAGTTTTCGGGAAAGTGGAAGCCGCACATAAGTCCCAGACCGATAGCCATATCGGAATAGCCCGAAAAGTCGTAATATATCTGGAGAGAATAAAGGATAACGCCTGACCATGCCGCAAGAACTGAGGTGGGAGCGGTATCAAAGGTCAGAAACTGCGTTGCCAGCTGACCCATGGAGTTTGCGATAAGTACCTTTTTGCCCAGACCGAAGATAAGTCGGGTGATACCGTCGCTGAATTCGTGTATCTTTACCGAACGGTTCTCTATCTCACGGGCAACGGTGTTGTAGCGCACGATAGGGCCTGCCACCAGCTGGAAGAACATGGAGAGATACAGCAGATATCCGAAGTAATTTTTCTGCGCCCGTGCCTTTTTGCGGTAAACATCGACCACGTAGGTTATGGACTGGAAGGTGTAGAAAGAAATTCCTATTGGCAGGTGGAAATCAGGCACAGGCAGGCTGAGCGACAGCAGAGTGTTTATGCCGTCAACTATCATTCCGCTGTACTTGAACACACCAAGTATTGACAGGTTTACTGCACAGGACACGATAACGCCCAGCACGGCGATCTTCTCGTCCTTGTGCTTGTCGATAAAACGTCCGTTAAGAAAGTCAAATACCGAGCTGAATATGAGCAGACCAACCCACACAGGCTCGCCCCATGCGTAGAAAAACAGGGAGAAAACTATCAGCACGGCGTTTTTGAGTTTAGTGTTCCGAGCGGCAAAGTAGCATATCAGAAACAGCGGCAGGAACACATACAAGAAGAATATATCAGAAAAAACCAAGCTCTCACGATCCTTTATAACATAGATACAAGTATTATACCACAGGAATGCTTTTTTTTCAACAGCGAAATACATAATATACAGAAAATTTATGAGCGCAATTTGCCATAAAATCGGCGCATCTGTCAAAAAGGCAGATGCGCCTGAAGCTTTATTGAACATGAACTGTCTGCGGGCCGAGGATAAGGTCATAGCTTTCGCCGTCAGCGGTTCGTCATTGTCCTTCACTTGATATACAATCCTACAGGGCAAAATGTTATACTAAGCACCAATTAAAAACTATACAAAAAATTGAGCATAATCTTGCGTATATGGATTATGCGATGATTTTTTGTCTATAGTTTTATTGGTGATTAGTATTACATCATTCACGAAGAATAAATATGGGTATAGGAGGACAGTTGGGGCGGTTGGAGAAATCCACGGTAATAACGGAATATTCGGCGCTGTCGATGGTCTTTACAAATTCAAGGAGAGCTTCCTTTTCCTCAAAGCCCGTGTCCCTGCCGTAGTAAAGTATCATGGAGATAAGTCCGCCCTGCTTTAGGAGCCGAAGAGCTTTTTTCACCGCTTCAATGCTGGTGTCCTTCATAGTGTGTACGGTGTGGTCGCCGCAGGGGAGCCAGCCAAAGTTGAAGGTGATGCAGGAAACTGTGCCCTCCTCCGCATAGCTGTCCATCTGTGTGTGGCTGCCGAGGATAAGCTCCGCACGGCTTGAAAGCCCCTTTTCTTCAAGGAGCTTTGCGGTGCTGTCAATGGCTTCCTGCTGGATATCAAAGGCGATGATCTTTCCGCTTTCACCTGCAAGCCCGCAGAGATATGCGGTGTCGTTTCCTCTGCCTGCGGTAGCATCTATGCAAATATCCCCCTCATGGACACGGGAGGCAATGACCTTTCTTGAAATATCAAGTGCGTTGAATGTTTTTCTCATAATTATTCCTTTCCTGCGTATATACAAAAAATTCCGCCTGCCGATAAACAGGCGGAATTTGCCGCAATTTATTTTAATTATCAGACTGTCTGAGCCTCGGGCTTTGTCTCAGGCTCGCTTGTCTTGTCCTTGAAAACAAGCTTCAGCAGAACGGGAGTTACCACTGTGGTGAACACTACCATTATGATAACGGGAGCAAAGAACTTGTCGGACATAAGTCCCACAGCCTCGCCCTTGTTGGCAACGATAAGTGCTACCTCGCCTCGTGATATCATGCCCACGCCTATCTGGAGAGACTCTTTAGAGGTATATTTGCATATCTTTGCGCCCAGTCCGCAGCCGACTACCTTTGTAAGTGCAGCCACAACACAGAGGAGAACTGTGAAGAGAACGATCTCGCCGTTCATCTTTGGAAGCTCGACCTTAAGACCGATTCCTGCGAAGAAGATAGGAGAGAGGAGCAGGTAAGAAAGTGTATCAAATCTCTTGGAGATGTACTCGGATTTCTTTGTGCCCGAAAGAGCAAGACCTGCGAAGAATGCGCCTGTGATATCGGCAACTCCGAAGAATACCTCTGCGCAGTATGCAAGAACGAGGCAGAAAACAAAGCTGATAACAACATATCTTCTGAGCTTTACAGCACTGTTGTCTGTCCACTTCTTGAATGCGTAGTGGTAGCCCACAGCAGCAACAAATGTGAATGCGAAGAAGCCGAGGATCTTAAGCAGCACGATGCCGATGTTTACGCTTTCGTCAGCCATGCTTATAACTACTGTAAGGGCGATGATGCCAAGGATATCATCAATGATAGCCGCACCCAGTATTGCGTTGCCTGCACGGGTGGAAAGCTTGCCCATTTCTTTCAGTGTCTCAACAGTGATACTTACGGAAGTAGCTGTGAGAATGATGCCGATGAAGATATTCTGGAGCATAACGTTGGAATCGGTGCTGTCGTTAAAGAAGTAAGCAACTGCCGCACCGCCTGCCAGAGGAACCAGAACGCCTATGAGGGCGATAAGGAAAGAAGCCTTGCCCGAGCGCTTTAACTCGTCGATGTCGGTCTCAAGACCTGCTGCGAACATAAGTACGATAACGCCTATCTCAGAGAGATTGCTGAGCATCTCCGTTGAGTGGACTATGCCAAGACAGGCAGGTCCAAGAATAATGCCCGCAAGCAGCGCACCTACTACCTGGGGGAGACGCACTACCTTTGAAAAAAGACCCAGAACCTTTGTGCTGAGCAGTATCAGTGCGATAGAAATTAAATAGCTGTAATCCTCCATGACCATACATCCTTTCTCATCTTATATCCTTCCATCCCTAATTACAATGTCCTTAAATACAACGATATGAATTATAGCATAATATATATTAACATTCAAGCGATATTTTTTAACGACGAAAATTCTCAAAATATGTCTATCATTAACGGTCTTTTTATGCTGACTTTGTGCAAAAGCTACATATAAAAATAATGCGCTTGGAGAAAATATATAATGGGCTTGTTATATATCTTGAAATGCAAATGAAAGTCAATAAAGATGAGAGTAAAATTTGTATGTAAATTTATCAAAAATGGCAAAAATGTTCATATATAATGTGCTTTTTTAGGGTAAAATATATTTAATTGTACGTTTTGCGTTAAACCGGTCGTTTCAGGCATCAGAAGGAGACAGTTTATGACTGAAAGAAAGAAAATAGGGCTTATTATAGTAAATCCCGAATCAATATATCAGCAGCGTGTAATGAACGGCGTTTTCAGCAGATGCGATATGTACGGATATGATGTTGCAGTGTTCTGTCCGCTGGTAAATGCCAAGCATTATTACAGAAATTATCTGCTGGGCGAGCTTAATATTTTCAATCTGGCAGATTTTGATAAGCTGGACGGTGTTATCCTTACTCCACTTACTTATGATACAGAGGGAAACAAGGAGCAGACCGACCGCCTTGTGCAGCGCATAAAGGAAAGCGGCAAGCCTGCTGTGACCCTTGATCTGCCCATGGGCGGCTTTGAGATGATATGCACCGATGACCGTTCCGCAATGGCAGATATAACCGAGCATATCGTAGGTGTGCACGGCTGCAGGGACATTGTTATCCTTGCGGGTATGAAGGACTATTATGTTACGGACGAAAGACTTGAAGGAATAAAGGACACCTATGCCGCTCACAATATCCTCTTTGACGAGAGCAAGGTATTTTACGGCGATTTCTGGTACACAGGCGGCGAGGCTCTGGGGGATAAGATAATTTCGGGAGAGATACCCAGACCCGAAGCTGTGATATCCATGAGCGACCATATGGCTATGGGTCTTGCAAACAGGCTCATGGAAAATGGCATAAGAGTGCCTGAGGATATAATAATCACAGGCTTTGACTGCGTTCCCGAAAGTGCCATCAATACTCCCTCCATCACGTCATATGTGCCTGCGGCGGCTCAGGCTGCGCAGAAGGCTGTGGCAAGGCTCCATGAGCTTATCGAGAATGTGGGACCCGACCCCAATGAAAAGTGGGAGTTTGAAAAGGGTCTGTTCATCGGCAGCAGCTGCGGATGTCCCGAGAATGTTGAGCACGTCAAGGATTCCATCAACAGTCTGATTTATAATGTTAATGAGAATTTCGGCAGAAAAGATATCAACTTCTCCGTGGATATCGGCAGACTTGTCGAAAGCTATATGTTTGAAAATCTTACTGCTGTTGAATCGCCCGATGAATGTCTGGGCGAGATATTCAAGGCTACATATCTTATATCGCCCTATGAGAATTTTTACCTCTGCCTCGATGAGGACTGGCTGGATACCGACAAGCAGATAATAAGCGGCTATCCGGAAAAAATGAAGCTTATGCTTCATGCCATTTACGGCGATAACGTTACAAAGGGTACATTTATGGACGTTGATTCCACTTCCTTTGATACAAAGCTAATGCTGCCCGACCTGTGGATAGAGCATGACAAGCCGTCTGTTTACTACTTTGCGCCCGTTCACTTCAGTGAGCATACCTTTGGCTACGGAGTGCTTCAATGTTCGCTGGAAAGCAAGACCAAGATAGGTATTGTTTTCAGGAACTGGATAAGAAATGTGAACAATGCCATAGAGCTAACCCGTGTGAGAAGCCGCCTTACCGCCTTTTCTCAGAGAGACGCTATGACGGGACTTTACAACAGGCGTGGAATGGAAGCAAGGATCAGAGAAATGCTTGAACGCCCCGGTGCCGATACCTGCCTTGCGTTTGTTATCGACATGGACGGACTTAAATATGTTAATGACCACTATGGCCATTCCGAGGGGGACTACGGCATCAACGCTATCGCCACCGCTGCCCGTCTCATTACCCGAAACGATGAGATATGCGTAAGGGCAGGCGGAGACGAGTTTTACATTATCGGCGTGGGTGATTATTGCGGAGCGGATATGCTTGCAAGGATAAACAAGTTCACAAGCGCTATTGCCGAGGAAAACAAGACCTCGTGCAAGCCCTATGAGATATCCGCCAGCATAGGCGGCTGCTGTGCAGAGCTTACGGCTGATATGACAATAGAAGATGTGGTGCATAAGGCTGACGCAAATATGTACGAAAACAAGACAGCAAGGCAAAAGCTGCGCAGATGATATGCGCAGGAAAAGGAAAGATCAGATGAAGAGAACTTTTGCACGGGCGGGAGTATTCGTATTCTTTGCCACCGTGATAATAGTAAGCCTTGTGCTTATAAAAAAGGGTGATCCCGATTCGGTGGAGACGGTGAACACCATGCCCGAGGAGTACCACACTCAGACGGACGTTATTTCCGAGCCTGAGGAGACTGATGCAAGGTACGGCCATGACATTGAATTTGAGGAGTATCCCGAGGAAGAGACGGAGACGGAGGTGCTCCCCGAGGAGACTGCCGATTATCCCGAAGCTCCCGAAGAAGCGGCGGAAGAGGCTGCCGAAACCACGGTAACATCAGTGTCACGCACCATAATCACCAGCCGTCAGCGCAAGGATTATGACAGCAACTCCGTTTACATTGATATGGAAAATATCCTGCAAAATCCCGAGCTGCCTGTGGGCTGCGAGATAACCGCACTTACAACTCTTCTGCGCCACTATGGATTTGACGCAGAAAAGACCGACATGGCAAAAAATTATCTTCCCACCTCATGGGGCAATGCCCGCACAGCTGATGGGAAGCTTTACAAAGACAGCTTTTTCGATTATTTCATAGGCGACCCTTTTTCAAGAGGCTACGGCTGTTTTTCGCCCGCCATTGAAAAGGCGGCAAACAAGTACATATCATCTCACGGCGGGGGATATACGGTGAAAAACATATCCGGCTGCCACCCTGATACATTGTACGAATATCTTATCGCAGGCACGCCCGTTCTCTGCTGGGCAACTGATGGCATGATAGAGCCTGAGTATTACGAAACATGGTACGACAATGCCACAGGCGAAAAGCTGGACTGGTACCTGAACGAGCACTGCTTTGTGCTGGCAGGCTTTAACATCGCAAATTCTACCGTTACCCTCAATGACCCAATGAAAGGCATTATCGACTACAATATCGATAAATTTGAGATACGCTTCAAGCAGATGTATTCTCAGGCGATAGTGATCATCCCCGACAGTGCCGAGGCAGTGACTGAGACTGCGGCGGTCGTTACCGAAACGGAAGAGCTGCCCGAGACCTCAGATGTATCTGCCGATATTTCCGAGGAAATATCTTCCGAGACCACTTCCGTAACGGAAGAGACTGTCACTATCCCCTCTGAGACCGAGCCGCCCGCTGACGAATCGGATTTCTTTACGGGAAGCTTTATATACGACTGAAAAAGCTGCTGTGCCGAGATATCGGTGCAGCAGCTTTTAACTTTTAACCTATTGTTTTTTCGCTTACAGGCAGAACCACCATTGCGGTGAAAATTCCGTTTTCCGCAGTGTATTCAAACATACCCTTGTTCTCCTCTGCGGCATTCTTTGCAATGCTTATGCCCAGACCCTTGTGGATATGCCCCTTGCCTGCGGCAATTATATCGTTCTGGGCGTTCTCGTTGTAGTGATTTGTTATCCTTACGTTCAGGCAGCCTGCATTTTCGGTGATATCAACTGTTATTTCCCTGTCATTTTCATCTGCGCTGCCTGCGCCCTCAATGGCATTGTCCAGCAGATTTGCAAATATGGAGCTGAGGCAGTATTCGCTTACATCGGGATAATGCTTTACGCCTGTGGAATTTACCTTTATTGAAGCATCGTTATCCTTTGCCACCTGATATTTGAGCGAAAGAATGGCATCAAGCATCTGAATACCTGTTATATTGTTCCTGAAAGGAACGGAGGTGCGGGAGATGAGTGTTTTCATATAGCTGTCAAAGCGTTCTGTTTCGCCGCTTTTGTTAAGATAATCAAGGGCGGAAAGATGATTGAGCATATCGTGCTTTATGGTGCGTATGCTTTTTTCGGCAGACTTCTGCTGTTCCAGCTGCTGCTCCAGAAAGTCATTTTTCAGGTTGGAGTAGTTAAGCTCCGCTTCTGTGGAAAAGTACTTGCAAAGGTTAAAGAACAGAACCAGCACCAATATCATTACTATCATATATGATGAGCACATTACAACGACCTGAAGGTGGTCCAGTGCTGTGATAACGCTTGAGGTTATCTGACCGAAGAACAGGTTTGCGAATGAAAGCAGCAGAAGTATGATATTAAGTATGATGCTGTATTTCAGAGGAACGTTGAAATCAAGCTTACGCAGGAAAAATGCACTGCAAATAACTACCGCCATGGCAAACAGCTTGGAGATTATTCCCAGCACCAGATATATAATGGAATCGGGTGTAACGACAGACATCATCGGCGTGCTTGCCGCAGCTGCGATAAGGTTTGCCGATATGATATCGCAGGCTATAAGCTCATAGCAGCCAAGCAATGATATCATAAGCGAGTTTTGCCATTTGATATCAAAAACACATAAGCAGGCTATTGTATATGCCGCAACTGTAAGAGTAGTTTTGATGTGCAGCGGCAGGTTTATTACAAGTATCGTGAATGCACTTGCAGCTGCTGTTCCGAGAATAAGACTGAGGACCGCTTTTAACCCCTTGAAGCGGGTCCTGAACATAATGAGAAACATTATAACGATTATAACAGCTTCCATTACGGTGAAAAGGTATAGCATTTTTAATCAGTACGCCCCTTAGACATAGAATAATCAGAGTATCTCTTTAAAAAATCCTTACGTCTGTGCTTGCTGACGGATATCTGTTTGTTAAGCTGATCTATATAAAGCTCTTCACCTGTAATTCTTGAAATGCAGTTCATATTGACAATGTAGTTCTGATGAGGAACGGCGAAAGGCAGTTTGTCGAATTTCTGGATTATTTCACGCCACAGACCGCATTTTATCCTGTAGCAGCCTCCATCAACGGTGTTGAGGTATGCCTTTTTCATGATACATTCCAGATAGGCGATGTGGGAATAATCGTAGTTCACACGCTCGCAGCGATTGTCCGATGTGAACACGCAGAGCTGGACGTAATCAGGCTCGCTGGCATTGATGTTGCCCAGTACTCTTATGATGTTATCCTCAAACTTTTCCGCAAGATTGTATTTTGAGAGAAAGCCGTTGGCGTTATAATCGAAGGCATTGACTATCTCGTCCTCGTGGGAGGTGAAGAAGATAAGCTGGCAGTTGGGATATGCTTTTTTCAGCTTTAAAGCGACCTGCTTGCCGTCGATTTCAGGCATATCTATATCAAGGAAAACGATATGGGGAACAGTCTCGCCCTTGTCGATAAGCTCCACAAAATCGCTGCTGCTCTTGAATTTTATACACTGATATTCAAGGTTATGCTTTGACATCACCCTGTTTGCTTCATCGGAAATGATATCAAGAAACACCGCCTCGTCGTCGCAAACTATGATGTTTACCATATATCTTTGTCACGTCCTTTATATCTGAAATACAATACACATATTTATTATACAAAATTTTTCCGTTGATTTCAAGTGATATTTCAAAAAAAGTCGAAAAAAAGATGAAAATCGGTCATCTATCGTTTCCAGCACAAAAAGTCATCGGATACAGCATATAAAGATATTGAAAAAATGAATTATGTATGGTACAATAAAAATATGCAAATATACAGCGAAAGGAGAGCTTTTATGAAAAAATTACCTGCGATACTGTTTGCGGCTGCAGCAGCGATGGTGATGTGTTCCTGCGGTGATGCGGATATCTCTTCCGTTACGATGGAGGGGGAGAAGATAAAATCTGCTTCCAAGGGAGTAAAGATAACCGCCGTTACCGACAATATCACCAAAACTACGGGAAATCCCCTTATCTCCAATATTTTCTGCGCCGACCCTACGGCTGTGGAATATGAGGGCAGGCTGTATGTTTACGGCACCAACGATCAGCAGCAGTATGAGGCTGTGGGCACCGAGGGCAGCAATACATATGAGCATATAAAGTCACTGGTCATGCTTTCCACCGATGATATGGTAAACTGGACATATCACGGCACTATCGACGTTGGTGAGATATCCCCGTGGGCAATAGCTTCATGGGCGCCGTCAGTGGTATCGAGAGTTGAGGAGGACGGCAAGACGCATTTTTACCTTTACTATTCAAACAGCGGCTGGGGAGTGGGAGTGCTTACCGCAGATTCTCCCACAGGGCCATGGACTGACCCTCTGGGCAAGTCTATCATTGACGGGAATACAAAGGGTCTGGACGGCTGCAAAACTCCCTTTGACCCGGGCGTTGTCATCGACGATGAGGGCACAGGCTGGCTCTCCTTCGGCGGCGGAGAGGACAGCGCAAGAATAGTCCGACTGGGCAGCGATATGATATCCCTGGACAGCGATATCAAGAAGATACCCTCGTCGTATCATTTTGAGGCAAGCGAGCTGAATTTCATCAACGGAACATATGTCTATACATATAACAACGACTGGAGCACCCACCTGAAATGGAATTATCCCAAGACTGAGCGTGCGCCTGCGTGCAGTATGGCGTATCTGACCACCAAGACCCCTCTTGATCCCGACAGCTGGGAGTATCGTGACTATTACTTCAAAAATCCCGGAGAAGCGGGAATGGAGTACAGCAACAACCATACTCATCTCCAGAAATATAAGGACAGATATTATTTGTTTTATCATTCGCTTTTCCCACAGAAAGCGCTGGGCACAGAGGGCGGCTTCAGAAGCCTGTGCGTAAATGAGGCTGTGGTCGATGAGGAGACTGTTACCATCGGCAGAGTGAATGCAGACAAGAACGGTGCAGAGCAGATAAAGCCTCTTGACCCATTTGCCGTAAATCAGGCAGAGACCGCCTTTTCCTCAGCAGATGTTTCCTATAACAACACGGACGTTGCGGGAAATATGACCGTTTCATCTTCTGCTGACGGCGGCAAGGCAGCTGTTGTGTGGGTAAAGGGAGCGGATTTCGGCAGCGGAGCGTCCTCATTTGCGGTAAAAGCAAAGGGCAAGGGCAGGATAGAGGTGTATCTTGACGGAAAAGATACGCTTGTTGGTGCAGCCGAGTTTGACAGCAAGGATATGAAAATTGTCTGCGCCAAGCTCAAAAAGAAGATAAGCGGAGAGCATGATATTTATTTTGTTATTTCTCAGAATGCCGAGTTTGATGAGTGGCAGTTTGTGAAGTGACCATATAAGAAAAAGTTTACACCCTTACACAAAAATCGGCTGCCTCATACTCACATATGAGGCAGCCGATTTATATTATAGAAGACTTTTATGGCAATATCTTATTCGGCGAAGAGAGGAGTGGAGTAGTATCTGTCGCCGCTGTCGGGGAGGAGAGCAACAATGGTCTTGCCCTTTGCCTCGGGACGCTTAGCGATCTGGATAGCTGCGTAGAGGGAAGCACCGGAAGAGATACCTACAAGGATACCTTCCTTCTTGGCAAGGAGCTTTGCGGTAGCAAATGCGTCCTCGTTGGTGATAGGCATTACCTCGTCATATACGGAGGTATCAAGAGTGTCGGGAACGAAGCCGGCGCCGATACCCTGGATCTTGTGAGAGCCTGCTCTGCCCTGGGAAAGAACGGGAGAGTCGGAAGGCTCGATAGCTGCAACCTTAACGTTGGGGTTCTTGGACTTAAGGAACTTGCCTACGCCTGTAACGGTTCCGCCTGTACCAACGCCTGCGGTGAAGTAATCAACCTGACCATCGGTATCTTCCCAGATCTCGGGACCTGTGGTCTGGAAGTGCATCTCGGGGTTAGCGGGGTTAACGAACTGACCGGGGATAAAGCTGTTGGGGATCTCTTTTGCAAGCTCATCAGCCTTTGCAATAGCGCCCTTCATGCCCTTTGCGCCCTCGGTAAGAACGATCTCTGCACCGTAAGCCTTAAGGATATTTCTGCGCTCAACGCTCATTGTCTCGGGCATTGTGAGAATGGTTCTGTAGCCCTTGGCAGCTGCGATTGCGGCAAGGCCGATACCTGTGTTGCCGGAAGTAGGCTCGATGATTACGGAACCGGGCTTGAGAAGACCCTTTTCCTCAGCAACTTCAATCATGTGCTTTGCGATTCTGTCCTTAACGCTTCCTGCGGGATTGAGATATTCAAGCTTAACGAGAACCTTAGCCTCAAGACCAAGTTCCTTTTCAATGTTTGTAACCTCAACGAGGGGAGTCTTACCGATGAGTTCAAGTGCGCTCTTATAAACCTTTGACATAATAAATTCCTCCTGAAAAATCATTTGAATTATATTTAGTATTTTTAGTTTTAAATTATTTGATTCTGAAACGGTGTGAGCTTATCAGCTTCAGCATCGTGCGATGCCGCCGTCAGCGGAAAATATATGCTTCATAACGTCGCCTCTCAATATCATACTTAATCTATATGATTAGTGTAATATTACTATACAACATAAATTCCTGTTTGTCAATAGGAATACAATTCTTTTGTAGATGTGCACATATAATCAATTTAATGCCGCTATCTCAATGTTGATATTGCACAAAATATGCTTTGGATACGGTATATTATATATGGTTATGGCGGGGTAGAAAAAAATCCCATTTGTTTATACTTTAACAAATGGGATAGCTTTAATGAATGTTAAAATAGCATAACAAAAGCCGAAGAGCATATATTTGGTGAGCTTTTAGCTTGGTACGAAGAATGCAAATAAAGGGTATGATCTCAACGGCAAATACTCAAAAATTTCTCGCTCTTTACGGGTAGAAGAAATTTTTGACACCCATGTTTGCAAAAAAAGTGAGCAAAAAAAGCCCTGCTTTGAGCAAAGCATACAAGCAAATATAAAAAATGCAAAGCCCCTCAAACCACGTATTATAGCGGTTTGAGGGGCTTCGCTCTTTGGAGCTTGTGACGGGACTCGAACCTGCGACCTGCTCATTACGAATGAGCTGCACTACCAACTGTGCTACACAAGCATATCCAAAAGATATAACACATTATACCGCATTTTGTAAGCGATGTCAAGAGAAAATCCGATAATTTATGAAAAAGCGGACAGTATGGCAACTGTCCGCTTCGGAGTTTATTTTATACAATAAAAAATATCAGGTTCTTCTTTCCCTGAGCTTCAGAGTGCCTGCCTTTACCGCACGGCAGTAGTCCATAACATCGTTGAACTTTTCTGGGGACTCAACTCCGCCGCCGAACCATCTGGTCGTGGTACTGTGAGCGTCCGAGCCTGCGGTCACGGGGAGATCGTACCACTTGGCATACTCAGCCGCACGATGATTGAAGTCGCTGTCTTTGGGGTGGGAGGCGTTGATTATCTCCACCGCATCGGTGAAATGGGGGCAGTGGGTGGTGCAGTGAATGTAATCGCGGTCCCTGAACGGGTGAGCCTGAACCACGAAAGCTCCGCAGGAGCGGGCATATTCAAGAAAGCGCCACAGCTCCATATCCAGTATGCCCTCGTTCTTTTTCAGCCACTGCTTGTCAAGACCGTATATAAGATAGTCGGAACCGCCGTCGCCGAACTCTATGCCGAAAAATACGTCCAGACCTATCTCGTCGCCCCTTGCCTTGGCGTGCTCGTAGCCCTTGCAGTAAAGCTCCACACGCTCTTCCCACGGCAGATCATGGGGTACGGAGCTGTTTCCGTTGAAAAAATGGTCGGTGATGATTATTCCCGTATAGCCCTCCGCCTTATATTTGTCAGCCATCTGAACGGCAGTGCACTCGGCGCAGTCGCTTGCTTCGGAGGTGTGCATATGTGTTTCGTAGATATACATTAGAACCGTTCCTTTCAGTTTTCCTCAGGGTGCAGTTTTTTGTGTTCCTTTTCAAGCTCGTCCATAAGCTCGGTAAGGGTCATCTTCTGGTTGCAGGCGGTGACAGCTGCTTTCAACGGGATATTTCCCAGTCCCGACGCACGCATGGAATCAAGCACCTTGTTGAGCTGCTTGCCGTCTATGCAGGAGAATATGACGCATCTGCCCTCACGCTCCAGCTTTTCGCCGCATGATGAAAAGCCCGAAAAGCCTGCAAGATAGCCCACCTTTTCACAGGCGCAGTCATGTGGAAGTTCGTTTATTCCTATTTTCAGCGGCTGTGCGCAGGAGCGGAACTTGTTTGCGTCCTCCGAACCGAAGCCGTAAAGAAGTATCTGAGCCTTGGGTGCGTTTATTATCCTTGATCTCATAAGCCTTTCCTTTCATGCTCAACAGATTTTGTAACCGAAATGTAATCTTCTGTATCTCCTTTGTTACTGTATTATAGCACATTTTTTATTGACTTTACAGCGGATAAATGTTAAAATTTAAATACAAAGCGGAATGACCCTCAATGTCCGTAATACGGCGTGATTCAGGGAATCACAGCGTGTGGCGGAGGCAGGATCGTCCGCTAAAAAAACATATTTAAGGAGGAATATCTATGTCATCTGCTAAGAAGCTCAGATCAGCTGTCGCTCTTCTTCTGACACTGGTCCTGACACTTACAATGTTCACCTTCCCCGCAAGCGTATCCGCTCTGGGACTGAGCAAGACAAGCATAACGCTTACCAAGGGCTATGCGACCACCCTTACAGTTACTGGTGCAAACGGCGCATCTGTTTCATGGTCGTCCTCCGATAAGACTGTTGCAAGCGTATCAAGCGCAGGCAAGGTAATCGGAAAGAGCGTAGGCACCGCAACCATTTACGCAAATGTAAACGGCACAAAGCTTTCATGCAGCGTAAAGGTAGTAGGCGGAAAGCTTGCTTTAAGCTCCAAGAACGTTACCCTGGACGAAGGCGAGTCCAAGTACATCACAGTAAGAGCCAAGGGCTCCCACGGTCTTAAGGTAGTTGCAGGCGATAAGAGCATCGTCGGTACAAGCTGGGTAAAGCCTTGGAAGAAAGATGATATCCGTCTCAAGCTTACAGGCAAGGCTTCCGGTTCCACAACCGTAAAGATCTATCTTACAAAGTATCCCGAGGTTTACACCACCATCAACGTTACAGTAGGCGACGGCAATGCTGTTCTTCTTACAAGCCAGTCTTCCGTTTCCACCAAGATCGATACCACAGCTTCTCTCGTTATCTACAGCGACAAGGACAATTCCGTTAACTACACTCTGTCCGATAACACCGTTGCAAGCGTGACCGAGGGCAAGTGGAAGGATCACTACTGCACACTTACCATCAAGGGTCTCAAGTCAGGCACAACCACCCTTACACTTACCCGCAAGGATAAGACTTCCGTAAAGAAGACTGTTTACATCACAGTTTCAGGCTCAGGCTACTACACCATTTCCACCACACAGCCTGCAAAGCTTACTTCCACCGATACTATCTACAAGTGGACAGACCCCAACACCAAGGTAACAAAGTATATGCTCCTTCCCTACGGCTATGACGCAGCTAAGGTAAATACACTTGTTGCTCAGGACAGCGGAGTTTACTCCTACTATGTAGTATATGACGCATCTCCCAAGCAGAAGGCATACGGCGATACCGTCAAGTCTTTCAACACAACAGTCAACAGCGCTACTGCTGTAAGATACGTTCTCGTTCCCAAGAATTACGACGTTCCCTCTTACAACACCGCTGTTGCAAACTACACCAAGAAGTTTGAGTACTGGACCATCTACAACACCAGCCCCGAGAACTACAAGCTCCTTTACACCGATATCGTAAAGAGCTGGACAAGAAATCTCAACGGCGTTCAGACTACCAGATACGTACTTCTCCCCATGAACTACAGCGAAGTAAGACTTAACGAGCTTATCGCTTCCGACTCCGGTTCTTCCGCTGACGGTTACTACACTGTAAGCACAACTCAGCCTGCATTCAAGGTTTCCACTGACCAGGTCATCACATTCCAGGCAATGGTAAACAACAACTACGTAACACTCTTTATCCTCGTTCCCCAGAATTACGATGAAGCAAGAGTAAACGATGCTATCGCAACCTACACAGGCAAGTTTGAGTACTGGAAGGTTTACACCATCGCTCCCACAAAGCAGCTTGCATATGATGTTATCCAGACATGGACAAAGGTAGTTGATTCTCAGACCACCACCAGATATATGCTTCTGCCCACAGGCTATGATGAGGCTCTCTTCCAGCAGTACAAGAGCCAGGATCTTTCCACCTCTTCTTCCGCATACTACACCGTTTCCACTGCATACCCCACACTTCTCGCTTCCACCGACCAGGTATGGATGTGGTACAACAAGAAGCAGAACGTTACCAAGTATATGCTTCTCCCCGCAAACTTCGATGTTCTCAAGAGAAATGAGATCATCTACAAGGATACAGGCGTATTTGATTACTACACCATTTACTCCACCGTACCCACCAAGCAGCTCGATACCGATCAGGTCCTCGTTGCAAGCTACAACGGCGGAACAGTTTATATGCTGGTTCCCCAGAACTACGATCAGGACAAGGTAAACAAGGGTCTTGCAGGTCTTTACGTTTCATAATGTATCGTTCATTATGAACTGACCAAATAATAACAGGCGCACAGTTTGAGGGCTTAGTTCCACGGACTGTGCGCTTTTTTTGCTGCTGGGCTGTTTTTCGCCCACAAAATGTGGTATAATATAATTATATGAAAGGGGGTAAGAGCTACGGACAGGACTTATATCGCAATAGACCTAAAATCATTCTATGCCAGCGTGGAATGTATCGAGCGCAGTCTCAACGCTCTTACCACAAACCTTGTTGTTGCCGATGAGAGCCGCACCGAAAAGACTATCTGCCTGGCAGTATCGCCCACTATGAAAGCCTACGGTCTCCCGGGGCGTGCAAGGCTTTTTGAGGTAATACAGAAGATAAACGAGGTGAACCGCAAAAGGCAGTACAGCGCTCCCCAGTACAAATTCACAGGCAGCTCATACGACAGCACCGAGCTTGCAGCACACCCTGAGCTGTCGGTGGATTACATCATCGCTCCGCCCAGAATGGCGCATTACATGAAGTACAGCACAAGGATATACAAGATATATCTGAAATACATCGCTCCCGAGGACATACACGTTTACTCCATTGACGAGGTTTTCATGGACGTGACCGATTATCTGGCTACCTACCATATGACCCCCAGAGAGCTTGCCATGAAGATGATACAAGATGTCCTTGAAGAAACGGGAATCACCGCCACCGCAGGCATAGGTACAAACCTGTATCTTTGCAAGATAGCCATGGATATTGTGGCAAAGCATATTCCTGCCGACGAAAACGGCGTCAGAATTGCGGAGCTTGATGAGGAAAGCTACCGCCGTATGCTGTGGGATCACCGCCCTCTGACGGATTTCTGGCGGGTGGGGCCGGGGTATGCCAAAAAGCTTGAAGCAAACTACATCATGACCATGGGGGATATTGCCCGCTGTTCTATTAAAAATGAGGACTTCCTCTACAGGCTTTTCGGGGTGAATGCGGAGCTGCTCATCGACCACGCATGGGGATATGAACCCTGCACCATTGACGAGATAAAAGCATATCGCCCTGCCGTCAACAGCATTTGCTCGGGGCAGGTGCTCCAGTGCGCCACGGATTTCAGGACCACACGCATCATCATCAGGGAAATGGCGGATATGCTTGCCCTTGACCTGCTGGAAAAGGGGCTTGTTACAGATCAGCTGGTGCTGACCGTGGGCTATGACAAGGAAAATCTCTCCGACCCCGAGCGCCTAAAGCATTACAAGGGCGAAGTGACCGTTGACCGATACGGCAGAAAAACGCCCAAGCATGCTCACGGCACTATAAATCTGAACAGGCACACATCTTCCGCAAAGCTTCTGATAAGTGCCGCAACGGAGCTTTTTGAGCGGATCTCCGATGAAGCTCTGCTGTCAAGGCGGCTGAACATCACCGCAAATCACGTTATCCATGAGGGCGATGTGTCTGAGGAAAATGAGCTTGTTCAGCTGGACTTTTTCTCCGATTTTTCTGCCGATGAGGCAAAGCGTGAAGCAGAGGAAAAATCTCTTGAACGTGAAAAAAGCAGGCAGAAAGCCATACTTTCCATAAAAAACAGATACGGCAAGAACGCCATTGTCAAGGGCATGAACCTGCAGGAGGGCGCTACCGCCATGGAGCGCAACAGGCAGATAGGCGGACATAAGGCATAAAATTTTCCTCTCCGAATATACTTATATGATCATACTCGGAGAAAGGAAGATATTATGGGACTGACCTTTTCAAGCACTGGCAAAAGCCTTGCTTCGGATAATGATAACAGCTGCGGAGGGCTGAATATTGCTCTGGCAGGGAACCCAAATGTGGGCAAATCAACGGTTTTCAACGCCCTCACGGGAATGAACCAGCACACGGGAAACTGGACGGGCAAGACCGTTTCCACAGCCCGTGGAAAGTGCCTGCGTGGGGGAGTTGACATGACCCTCACCGACCTGCCCGGCACATATTCCCTTATGGCTCACTCGGCGGAGGAGCAGGTGGCAAGGGATTATATCTGCTTCGGCGGCACTGACGGCGTTATCGTGGTTTGCGATGCGTCATGCCTTGAACGTAACCTTAATCTTGTGCTTCAGGTCATTGAGATAACGCCCCGTGTTATCGTGTGCGTGAACCTGCTGGACGAAGCGGCTAAAAAGAAGATAACCGTTGATACGAAAAAGCTTGAAGAGCTGCTGGGCGTGCCTGTTTGCGGCGTTATTGCACGAAATGACAGCGGACTTGATGAAATGCTCATGCGTACGGAGGATATGCTGTCAGCTGAGGAAAAAAGCCCACTTGTTTATTACGGCGAGGCGGCTGAAAGGGCGATAGGAATTATGGGCGGCGCCCTTGCGGAGCTGCTTGGCGGAAAAATATCCCTGAGATTTGCGGCTCTGCGTATCCTTGAGCGGTGCGACGACCTTATAACTGCCATTGACAGTATGTGCTGCGGCGAGCTGAAAAGATCTCTCAGCGACAGCGATACCGACATCGGAAAGGCTTATGCGGAAGCGGTCAGGATACTGGAGGATGACGGAATAGATACCGCCGCTCTCCGTGATATGTCCGTCACAAGGATAGTCCTTACCGCCGAGCAGATCGCAGAGCAGGCGGTCACAAGAGAAATCCCCGATTACTACGAGCGTGACAGGCGGATAGACGCAGTGCTTACCCACAGGATATGGGGTCTGCCCGCAATGCTGCTTATGCTCATGGTCATATTCTACATAACCATTGCGGGGGCAAATTATCCCTCGCAATGGCTGTCGGAGTCTTTCGGCTCGCTGGGAGAGGTGCTCCGAAATGGGCTGATATCATTATCAGCGCCCAAATGGCTTGAAAGCGTGCTTATTGACGGCATATACTGCGTGCTTACATGGGTAACTTCCGTAATGCTGCCACCGATGGCGATATTTTTCCCCATGTTCACTCTGCTGGAGGACGTGGGCTATCTGCCCCGTGCGGCGTTCAATCTGGATAAGTATTTCAGCCGTTCCAAGGCGTGCGGAAAGCAGGCACTTACAATGGCAATGGGGCTTGGCTGCAACGCTGCAGGCATCACAGGGTGCAGGATAATCGATTCGCCAAGAGAACGGCTCATAGCAGTGCTCACCAACAACTTTATGCCCTGCAATGGCAGATTTCCTGCACTTATCACACTGATAGCGGTGTTTTTTGCCGCAGGCGGCGCATCTGGAGCAGTCAGTGCCACAATGCTTACGGGATTGATAGTGCTGGGCGCAGCGCTCACATTTTTGTGGTCACGTATCCTGTCGGGAACGGTGCTTAAAGGAATGCCTGCTTCCTTTGCGCTGGAGCTTCCGCCATACCGCCGCCCGCAGATAGGAAAGGTGCTGGTGCGCTCGCTGCTTGACCGCACAGTCTTTGTGCTGGGCAGAGCCGTCACAGTCGCCGCTCCTGCGGGTCTGGTCATATGGCTTATGGCAAACGTCCACGCAGGTGACAGCACTCTACTTGCCATATGCGCCGATTTCCTTGACCCTGTGGGACGCTTCTTCGGAATGGACGGAGCAATAATACTGGCATTTATCCTCGGCTTCCCCGCAAACGAGATAGTCATACCGATCATGCTCATGATATATATGGGTCAGAGCACGCTTACCGAGGCAGGGGATACGGCAATGCTGGCGGATATTCTGGGTCGGAACGGCTGGACATGGGTAACGGCGCTGTGCGTAATGGTGTTCATGCTCTGCCATTTTCCCTGCTCCACCTCCTGCCTTACCATAAAAAAGGAAACGGGCTCATGGAAATGGACACTGGCAGCAATGGCGATACCCACAGTTACGGGACTGGTGATATGTGCGGTCATTTCGTGGTCTGCAAGGATATTGGGGATAATATAACGTAATACTAAGCACTAATTAAAAACTATACAAAAATCGAGCATAATCTTGCATATATGGATTATGCGATGATTTTTTGTCTATAGTTTTATTGGTGATTAGTATAAAACGGCTTGCAGTTCAGATGAATTGCAAGCCGTTCTTTTATCCTATATAACCAAGGAATTTCATAAGGAATATCCAGAATGTAAGCGTCACCGATGATAACAGCGTGGTAGCGGCAATAACACTTGACGTAAGTACGCCATCGTTCTTCATGTTCTTCGCCATGATGTAGCAGGAGGGGGTGGTGGGAGAACCCAGCATTACAACCAGCGCCAGCATCGCTTCTCCGCTGAATCCTGCCTTTACTGCGGCAAATATGAACACCGCAGGGATTACGATAAGCTTTATCAGGCAGCAGACTATTGTGGGCTTTATCTTTGCAATAGCCTTTTTGCCCTCAAAGGAAGCACCTATAACGATAAGCGAAAGGGGCGTTGCCATTACCGAAAGGTTGCTGAGCGTTTTTGAGAACATAACGGGCATATAGTCGTATATCCTTATCAGCGAGCCTATGCAGCCTGCGATTATTCCAAGTATTATCGGGTTTGTGATAATGCCTATCGCTGCCTTTTTCAGCTTGGATCTCTTATTGGTGTCAAGCTGAGCGTCCTCCGCTTCGAATGTGAGGACTGTAACGGCGTAGATGTTGTACAGCGGCACGCAGCCTATGATTATCATTGGCATAAGTCCCGTGCTGTTGTAGATGTTTTTCATAAATGCAAAGCCCATTACCGCAACGGAGCTTCTGTAAGCCGCCTGAACGAATGCGCCGATGATGCTCTTGTCCTTGATGAAAAGCCTTGCGCCTATCCATATTGCGGCGAACATCACCGTTGTGATGACTGCGCTGAAAAGTACCAGCTTGCCGTCAAAGGAATCGGCAATATTTGTTTGTGAAAGGTCAGAAAATATCATTACGGGCAGGCAGATCTTAAAAATGAACTTGTTTGCGGCGGATATGAACCCCTCGTTGAACATTCCCATTCTGTTGAGCACATAGCCTATGACTATGACCAGAAATACGGGAACTGTTGCGTTAAGGCTGTATATCAAGCTTTCCGTAAATATCACCTCAATCCATAGTAAAACCGTTGTACAGACGGCTGTAGATGCCGCCCTGTGCCATAAGCTCATCGTGAGTGCCCTGCTCGGAGATGCCGTTTTCGGTGAGCACGAATATCACGTCCGCATTTTTTACGGTGGTGAGCCTGTGGGCTACGGTTATGGTCGTTCTGCCCTTTGCCAGGCGTTCCAGCGACTTCTGCACGATAAACTCGCTTTCGTTATCCAGTGCGGAGGTGGCTTCGTCAAGGATAAGCACGGGAGGATTTTTCAGAAATACCCGTGCAATGGAGATCCTCTGCTTCTGACCGCCCGAAAGCTTAACTCCACGCTCGCCCACATATGTGTCATATCCGTCTGGGAGCGAGCTGATGAACTCGTCGGCGCCTGCAAGCTTTGCGGCTTCTATGATATCGTCCCTTGAAGCGTTCTCAGCGCCGTAGGCAATGTTTTCCGCCACTGTTCCGCTGAACAGGTAAACGTCCTGCTGGACAACGCCTATGTTCTTTCGCAGGGATTTTATTGTAACATCTCTTACATCATGGCCGTCAACCGTTACCTTTCCCTCGGTAACGTCATAAAAGCGGGGGATAAGGTTGCAGAGCGTTGTTTTTCCGCCGCCCGACTGACCTACCAGAGCCGCATGGGAGCCTGCCTTTATTTTCAGGTCAAGCCCCGAAATAACGGCGGTGTCGCTGTCGGAATAATGAAATCCCACATTCTCGAATGCAATATCGCCCTTTACGTTTGTAAGCTCCAGGGCATTTTCCTTGTCGGTAATGTCAGGCTCAACGTCCATGACCTCGAAAAATCTGTCAATGCCCGTCATACCTCTCTGGAACTGTTCAGTGAACTCCACTATCCTGCGGATAGAGGCAAGAAGTGTGGAAGCGTACAGCAGATATGCCGTAAGGTCGGCGGGGGATATCTCACGCTTCATCATAAAATAGCTGCCCAGCGCCACGACTATGATGTACATTATTCCGTCAAAGGCACGGGTGGAGCAGTTGAAAGCGCCCATATATTTGTAGCTCTGCTTTTTGATGTCAAGGAACTTGCTGTTGTCCTTTTCAAACTTTTCGACCTCGGTGTCCTCACGTCCGAAGGACTTTACCACACGTATTCCCAGCAGACAGTCCTCGGTGCGTGCGTTTATCTCGCCCAGCTGCGCCCTCTGCGAGCGGAACACCTTTCTCATGCTGCCGTTGAACTTGATTGAAATGACTATCATCACTGGCATTGCCGCAAACATTATCAGCGTCAGGGGAACGTTCATGGTGCAGAGTATGGCAAAGGAGGAAACTATCTTCAAGCCTGCAATGAAAAATTCCTCGGGGCAGTGGTGGGAAAATTCCGTTACATCAAACAGGTCGGAGGATATCCTTGCCATTATCTGACCTATCTTGGTGTTGCTGTAGTAGGCAAAGGAAAGCTTCTGGAGATGTGCGAACAGGTCGGAGCGCATATCCGTCTCGATCTTTGCGCCTGTGATGTGACCCACGCTGCTCATGAAATAATAGGCGGCGCAGTCGGCGGCACGCAGTACCACATACAGCAGGGTTATTTTAATGATAATTGTAAGCGTAAGCCCCTCAATGTCGTTTATGCCCATATTGGTAAGGTAGCGGACCATAAGCGGCAGGACTATCTCGCAGATGCTTGTTATGCCTGCGCAGAAAAGGTCAAGTACTATAAGCGGCAGATATTTTTTATAATATGGCAGGAAACGCCGCAGGTTCCCTTTTTTGGCGGTTTGTGGCATACGATTCTCCTTTTAAAAATCAATCTAAAAAATCAATCGACCGCCCCATAGGGAACGGCCGATGAATAGCTTTGGTAAAATGACTGAATTACAGAAAAAGAGCTGTAACTGTCAGGTCGTGGGTAACGTTGCTGAAATCGGTGTCCCAGCCGATAAAGGTCTGACCCCTGCTGTTGATGGTGGGGGAGACGGGGGCAACTGCGCTGCTTCCTGCGGAAACGGTAACGGGGTATGAAACTCCGTCAACCACGAATGTTACGGTGTAGGTGGTGGCGCTTGTGTCAGTAGTGCTTCCGTCGGGAACGAGAATTGCGGTGATGGTGCAGTTCTCGGTGATATTATCGGGTGAGCGGTCCCAGCCCATGAACACATATCCGGGGATATTTACCGCAGGGAGAACTGCGGAGCCGCCGTATGCTACCTGCTGAGTGGTCGCATTGCCGTTTACCACAACGGTAACGGTGAACATTCTTGAATCGGAAGTTGTGGTTTCGGTGGTATCAAAGGTAACAGAAGTAGATGCGGTGGTAACGGAAGCATCGTCCTCGAATATTGCGGAAATGGTGGTCTCCTCAGTGATATTGGTGAAGGAGCCGTCCCAGCCGACAAATCTCTTGCCCTCGACTACAGGGTCGGCAGGCTGAGTTGCATTGCCGCCGTAAGGAACTTCCTGCATTGTTATCTCATCATCGATGATGACATAAACGGTTATCATCTTGCCGCTGGCGGTGGAAGTGGTCTGTGCGGTGGTCTGGGGAGCCTGAGTTGTGGCTGCGGTTGTAGTAGTGTAGGCAGTAGTTGTCTGAGCGGGTGTGGTGGTTGTAACGGTCGTTTCCTCGGAGGGGATAGTGGTCTCTTCGGTCTCGGAGCTCTCGGGAACGGTGGTTACTGTTGTTTCCTCGGTAACGCTTTCCTCGGGAACCTCAGGCTCATCAGCGGGAGCCTCTGTGGGAGCAGCGTCATAAGCAGCCTTTATCTCGGCAGCTGTGAACGAAAGCATTCCGTCGTGGAATGCGGATATGGTCAGCAGCTCCTTTAAGGTGTCTGCATTGTAGGCAGAAAGGTCAGTCTTGATGTTAAGATACTCAAAAGAGGGAACATCGCCGCTGCTTACTACCTTGGCGCTGAGACCCTCGCCCAGTACCTCGGGGGACTGGAGCTTCATGCCGTCTCTGTCAACGGCGTTGCCCAGTGCATCATAAAGCTGTATCTCGGAAGATCCGCCGAAGGAAGCAGCCAGAGTGGTTGTTGTGCCCTCGCCCAGCTCATATGCTATCCTCATAGCAGCGTCCTTTGTGGTAACGGAAGCGCTGGCGGTGCGGATAATGATATTCTTCTTGGACTTGTTGAGTGCGCTTACCATTACCGAACCTCTGTTAAGGTAAAGCTCGTCATCGGACTTGCCAGTGTATTTGCCTGTGGCAAGCACCTGAGTTGCAGGTTCAAGAACTATGTAGTTCTGGTCGTAATTGTCACGGGTGCGGTAGATAAGTGTGCATGAGCCGCCTGCGTTTACCGTAAGAGCGTCGCCTGTGGCAAGGAATGTTTCGGCGGCAGCCTGAGTTGTGCCCTCGGCGTTGCTGATAACAACATCGCCCGAAACAGAGGATATGTACAGTCCGTAGCCGCTGCTGCCCGATGTAAGCACGATCACCGTGGCTATCACAGCGACAAGAGCAAGAGCTCCTGCGATTATTGCGGTTTTAAAGCTTTTCATATATCAATGTCCTTTCAGTCAGCGGCTGTCACGTTCAGCCGAATTTATGATCTCCCACCATGGTATCGTGGGTGTGGTTGTCTGTGAGGTTTCCACAGTCGGTGCTGTGGTTTCGGAGACTGTCTCAGCAGAAGTTTGGGTTTCATAATAGGTTTCCGAAGCTGTGGCCTGTGATGCAGTTGTTTCCGAAAATGTTGTTTCTGAAAACGTTGTTTCAAAAGTCGTTGCTTCGGAAATATCTGTTCCCGAAACCGTTGTTTCGGATATTTCCGTAACTGGCTCCGATACTGTTTCGGCAGTTTCCTCGCTTGGGGAAGTTTCGGTTTCGGATACAGTCGTTTCGGATACGGTAGTTTCCGCAATGCTTTCGGAAACAGCTTCCGATATCTCCGTTGCCGCTATATTTTCATCAAGCGCCAGATATGCACCGCCAAGGCTGTTGAGAGAGAACATCATGCTGCGCTGTGAAGCAATACGCATAAGGCTTTTCAGAGCGCTTTCGGGAAGAGCGGAAACCTCCGCCTCTTCCAGCGTGAGCGTTATTTCTCCGCTTGACGATGTTAGCCGTGCAAGACTGCCTGCCGCAAGCTTTTGAGCTGTGCCGCCGCCTGAGATATCAGCCTCGCCGTCAGCACAAATGATCTCTGCTGCATTATCGGTACGGCTTACCCTGAAAACAGAGCCGCTTGCCGTAACGATAACATTCAGCGCAGATACCTTTATATCGGCAGCTTTGTCAAGCCTAACCGCCGCAGCGCCCGTCAGCAGTTCAGCCCCGAAAGACTTGTCTTCCTTGCTGCGGGTAACAGTCACAGCCGAATCAGCCTCAGGATATATGTACCTGTCCCTGCCCAGCGTTATCCGTGCGGAGCCGCCTGACAGAACCTTTACGCAGTCACCGCTTTCCAGCCGCATACCTTGCTTGGCACTTATCTGCCCGCCGCTTCGCTCCACGATGACATTGCCATAGACCTCGTCAATGGCTATCCTGTTCCTGCCCGAGACAATTATCCATGCGGCGATAATGCCGATGATAATCACAGCCATCAGCACGGCGTAAAGGATAACAGTCGCCGAATGCTTCAATCGTGACCGAGCATTTATATTCATTTGTTTATATTCACACTCCGATGCTAAGAGAATTGTGAGCATTATTCCATATATTATATCATACTCTGCGTGATTTGTCAAACGGCGGCAGAAATTTCATTTTGATGATTTGTGCTGTTTTAAATCCTCTCACAAATTATTGCAATTTGCAGAAATATGTGTTATAATAATAAACAGTAAATTTTTCGCTTTGGGCGGTCAAGGGAGCAAGGCAGAAGATGACAATAAATATACCCGATAACATAAGTATCGTACTTGATAAACTCCATAACGCAGGCTATGAAGCCTATCTGGCGGGCGGCTGTGTCCGTGACGGGCTTATGGGCAGAGAACCGAGTGATTATGATATCACCACAAACGCTCTTCCCCGGCAGACTGCTGCCTGTTTCGAGGACTTTACCGTTATTGAAACTGGGATAAAGCACGGCACCGTAACAGTTGTCAGCGGCGGAGAAAATGTGGAGATCACCACCTACCGCATTGACGGTACATATGCCGATCACCGCAGACCCGATACTGTCTGTTTCACGCCCCGCCTGGAGGACGACCTTTCACGGCGTGATTTCACTATGAACGCCATGGCGTATTCTCCCGAAAGAGGGCTGGTGGATAAGTTCGGCGGTCAGGACGATATCATCGAGCGTGTTGTCCGCTGCGTTGGCGACCCATACGAAAGATTTGAGGAGGACGCACTGCGTATCCTCCGTGCTCTCAGATTTGCTTCCGAGCTGGGCTTTGTCATTGACGCCGAAACAGCCCATGCGATCCACGAGAAGAAATATCTGCTCAAAGAGATATCAGCCGAGCGCATAAGCAGCGAGCTTACCCGCTTTGTAACAGGAAAGGCCCCATGCACTCTAATGATGGAATTCAGCGATGTTTTCAGCACAATTATCCCCGAGATAACCCCCTGCAACGGCTTTGACCAGAAGAGCAGGTATCATGTATATGACGTGTGGGGGCACATTGCCCACGCTGTTGAAAGATCCAAGCCCGATAAGTATGTCCGCCTGGCACTGCTGTTCCATGACATAGCAAAGCCTGCCTGCTGCCGCACAGATGATGAGGGTCACAGGCATTTCTTCGGTCATGAAAAGCAAAGCGCCGAAATGGCTGAAAAGATTATGGAAAGGCTGCATTTTAACGGCGAGACCGTGCGAAATGTGACGGAGCTTATAAAATATCACTACGTTACTCCCATTGAGAGCAAGCGTGTGGTAAGGCGCCTTGTTTCGGTAATGGGCATGGAGCAGTTCATACGGCTCATTGAGGTCATGAAAGGCGATAACCGTGCAAAGCAGAGCTTCTGCCTTGAACGTATCCCTGTGCTTGACGGCATGAAGATAATTGCATATGAGATAGTTCGCAGCGAGGAGTGTTTCTCGCTCAGGCAGCTGGCTGTCAACGGCAATGATATTGCGGCGCTGGGCATAAGCGGCAGGCAGATAGGGGAGACCCTTGACAAGCTGCTTTCCAAGGTCATTGACGAGGAGCTGCCCAATGAAAAGGAAGCTCTTCTTACGGCGGCACAGAGCTTGCAGCAATAAAAAAACGGGGGATATACCCCCGTGTATCAATATAAATTTGTGGGAATAATATATAATGCGGTTTACTTATCCTTGCGAAGGTCGCTGATAAGATCAAGGAAGCAGTCAACATCGCTGAAATCCTTGTTTACCGAGGCGAAACGGACATATGCCACCTCGTCCAGCTTTTTGAGCTGTTCGAGCACCATATCGCTTATCTCGCTTGTGGATATCTGGCTGAGCATATTGTTGGCGCAGTAGTTTTCGATGCTGTCGGCAATGGCGATAATGGCAGAGCCGGGGACGGGACGCTTCTTGACGGCAAATGAAAGCCCTCTGATAAGCTTGTTCCTGTCAAAAGGCTCATAAGTGTTGTCCTTTTTATTAACAAGCAGCTCGGGCAGTTCAACGCATTCGTAGGTGGTAAAACGCCTTCCGCAGTTGGTACAGCGGCGGCGGCGGCGCTTTTTTCCGTCGATAAAACGTGAATCTATAACTTTGGTATCTTCAAATCCGCAGAACGGGCATTTCATTTTTATGGCCTCCTTGCCTATGAGTACATAGTTTGCATACACATACTGCAATTATATTATACAATTTCTGCGGTCAGATGTCAATATTTTGATAACAAAAGGATGATAATAATTGAGGAAAAGAAGAAAATATAACGGCGTAAGAATATTTGCGGTATCAACTGTAATTTTATTTGCGGCGGTGTTTTTAATGGCGCATTTTTCCAAAGGTAAAACCGATGATATCACATCTGAAAACAAGCTTCCCGCTGAGACTTCGGGTGCTTCCGACACACAGCAGGCAGGCTCCGAGACACTTCCGTCTGACGGAACTGACGAGGCTGGCGTGACTGACGCTGAGGGATCGGAGACCGGTGTGTCCGATGGCGATGTTACCGATGTTTCCGAGACCGAGGCTGCGGCTGAGCCTATGCCCGACCCTGCCGATGCGGACAACGTTTGGGCGATGTTCCTGGTAAACGGCAAAAACCCCGTTTCTGCCGAATACTGCGACGGCATCGAGACTGCTAAGGTCTATGAGAGTTGGAGAGAATATTACATGGACGCAAGAATGTCCGAATATATGACCCAGATGCTCAAGGCTGCCTCTGAGGACGGACATCAGCTCATAGTTATGTCCGCCTACCGCTCTGTGGAGTATCAGCAGAAGAACTTTGACAAGAGCGTGCAGGATCGTATGGACAACAGGGGAATGACCTATGATGAGGCTTATGCCGATACTCTGAAAGAGGTGCAGCTCCCCGGCTACAGCGAGCATAACGCAGGCCTTGCGGCGGATATCATGTCTGACGAATATGTTGATATGAACGACGATGGCTTCAAGAATACTGAGGCGTACAAGTGGCTCCGGGAGCACGCAGCGGATTATGGTTTTATCCTCCGCTATCCCGAGGGCAAGGAGGACGTTACGGGCATAATCTACGAGCCTTGGCATTACCGCTTTGTGGGCGTATATTATGCAAAGCTCCTTACCGACAAGCAGGTCACTCTTGAAGAATATTTTGAGGAAATGAACTGGGTGGATAAGGACGGCGTTGCTGTCAGCCATATACCGACACTGGAGTGAGAATATGCTTGAAAATAAGCTTGGCATCACAAACTCTGCGGAGCTTGCCCGTGAAGAGGAGCGGATAAGCAAAACAAAGGCTTCCGTGATGTTTGAAAGCGGCTTCCTTGATACGCTTGAAGCGGGAACAGTGTCCACTTTGTGTGAGATACACCGTTTCCTTTTCTGTGACATCTATGATTTTGCGGGAAAGCTGCGGACGGTCAATATCTCAAAGGGAAAATTTCGCTTTGCTTCGGTCATGTATCTTGAAGATGCGCTGGCGGCAGTGGAAAAGATGCCCCAGAGCAGCTTTGATGAGATAATCGAAAAATATGTTGAAATGAACATTGCTCACCCGTTCAGGGAGGGCAACGGGCGCAGTATGCGCATATGGCTCGACCTTATGCTGAAAGCCTCCCTTGGCAAAGTCACCGACTGGAACAGCGTTGACAAGGAAAGCTATCTTGCCGCCATGGAGCACAGCCCCGTAAGCGACAGGGACATCAAGGCGGTCATCGCTTCGGCTCTCACCGACAGGATAAGCGACCGTGATACCTTTATGAAAGGCATCGACAACAGCTATTATTACGAGGGTTACACTGCCTACAGTACAGCCCGTCTGTCGGAAATACACAATAAAATAAACAGGGAAAGCCCCTGAAAAAAGGAGATATAAATATGAATAAGATGATGAATATGCCCGAAATACGTCTCGGAATAGTTGCGGTGAGCCGTGACTGCTTCCCCGCAAGCCTTTCCGCAGGCAGAAGAACAGCCGTATGCAAGGCCTGTTCCGCAAAGGGAATAGATGTTTATGAATGTCCCACCACAGTTGAGAGCGAAAAGGATATGCTCAAAGCGGTGGAAGAGCTGAAAGAAGCGGGAGTAAATGCACTGGTGGTGTATTTGGGCAACTTCGGCCCCGAGACTGCCGAAACTCTCCTTGCCAAGAGATTTGGTCTGCCTGTAATGTTTGCGGCTGCTGCCGAGGAAACAGGCGATAACCTTGTAGGCGGCAGAGGAGACGCATACTGCGGTATGCTCAACGCAAGCTACAACCTGGGTCTGAGAGGCGTTAAGGCTTATATCCCCGAATATCCCGTAGGCACTGCCGATGAAGTGGCTGATATGATAGGCGGATTTATCCCCGTGGCAAGAGCCGTTCTCGGTCTTTCAAAGCTCAAGGTCATCTCCTTTGGCCCCCGTCCTCAGGACTTCCTTGCCTGCAACGCACCTATCGCACGAATCTACGATCTGGGCGCTGAGATAGAGGAAAACTCCGAGCTTGACCTGTTTGCTGCATTCAATGCTCATGCAGGCGATGCAAGGATCGAAAAGGTCGCTGCCGAAATGGCTGAGGAGCTGGGACAGGGCAACAAGATGCCCGGCATTCTTCCCAAGCTTGCTCAGTATGAGATAACTCTCCTTGACTGGGCTGAGGAGCACAAGGGCGAAAGAGAATTTGTTATCTTTGCCAACAAGTGCTGGCCCTCTTTCCAGACACAGTTCGGCTTCGTTCCCTGCTATGTTAACAGCCGCCTTACGGGAAGAGGTATTCCCGTTTCCTGCGAGGTAGATATCTGGGGAGCTGTAAGCGAGTACATAGGACAGTGCGTTTCCGATGATGCGGTAACACTGCTTGATATCAACAACACTGTTCCTGCGGACATTTACGAGAATGACATCAAGGGCAAGTTCACTTATGCTCATACAGACACATTCATGGGCTTCCACTGCGGAAACACCACCGCAAAGAAGCTTACCTCCTGCGAGATGAAGTATCAGCTCATCATGCACAGAGGTCTGGAGCCTGATAAGGAGCCTGATATCACAAGAGGTACTCTCGAGGGCGATATCATTCCCTCTCAGATAACCTTCTTCCGTCTCCAGTCCACAGCTGACGCTCAGCTTGCGGCATACGTTGCAGAGGGCGAGATACTCCCTGTTGCCACACGTTCCTTCGGCGGCATTGGAATTTTTGCCATCAACGAAATGGGAAGATTTTACCGCCATGTGCTTATCGAGGGCAGATTCCCTCACCACGGCGCTGTGACCTTTGCTCACAACGGCAAGGCTCTGTTCAATGTGTTCAGATATCTTGGCGTGGCAAGCATCGGCTTCAATCAGCCCAAGGGAATGCTCTACAAGTCCGAAAATCCTTTTGCGTGATTTTCTCTTTGATTTTGAAAGGAAATGTTCAATGAAAAAATTTATCTTTGTTCTTTTTGATGTTCTGGGCTTTGCTCTGAAGCTCATTCTCCTGTTCAGTCTTGCTATCGTTGGCATGGATCTTATCAACAAGCATAACGACGAAAAGAACGCCGCAAATAAGTGATATGAGATTTACTGTTGATGAGATAATTGCAGGCTGGCTCAATGTGACCTTTGATATGGGCAGCGACGTTTTCTGCATTCTGGCAACAGATGTGTGGAAAACGGACAGCGCCCGTCAGCTCATAAAGGCGTGTTCCGACGCATTATCGGGGGACGGCAGCTTTTATGCCGTCCTTGATAATGAGCCTGGGGCGTGGGCTGTTGAGATAAACGGCTCTGGACTTTTTAAGATATATCTCAGCAAGGAGGATCTTAAAGGCGCCTTTGATAAGGACAAGTGTGAGGAAGCTTTTGCGGCTCAGACTGACCTTAAACAGCTTGCTGCAGGGATATACGGCGCTTTCAAGCCCTATTCCGAGGGCGAGAGCCGCCGTGAATATGAAAATGAATGGATGCCTTTCCCCGATGATGAATTCAACGAGCTGGGCAGAAAACTGGGGGTAATATAATGTCGGTTCTGCTGGCTTCCGCTTCACCCAGACGGCAGGAGCTTCTGAAATTTGCCGTTCCCGATTTTGAGATATGCCCTGCGGATATTGACGAGACAATTCCGCCCGAGATAGCCCCCGAAAAGGCATCGGAGTATCTTGCGGTGCAGAAAGCAAGAGCTGTGGCAAAGGCTCACCCTGAGGATGTTGTTATCGGCTGCGATACTATAGTGATCCTTGACGGTGAGATAATGGGCAAGCCCAAGAATGAGGAAAACGCCTTTGAAATGCTGAGCAGGCTTTCGGGGCATACCCACAAGGTCATAACAGGCGTGTGCATATGCTCAAAGGACGGCGAGAAAAGCTTTTCCCAGTGTACCGAGGTTGACTTTTATCCCCTGACCGATGAGGAGATACGTGCCTACATCGCAACGGGCGACCCTATGGACAAGGCTGGGGCTTACGGTATCCAGTCCGAGGGCTGCACACTGGTAAAGGGTATCAGAGGCGACTTTTTCAACGTTGTGGGTCTGCCTGTGGCAAGGCTCAGGCGTGAGCTTAAAGGTCTTATATGATTTGAGCAATTTTAACAAAATATGCAGTGTCAATCAGCTTTTGTTTGACAATTATAAATTTGTAATAATACAAATGCTAAATAGTGCTTGACCCTGTGTATTAAATATGGTAAAATATAAACAGTAATATTTACTGTTTATATTTTTTATGCCGTGATAATATTTCGTTGGGGCGTTATTTGTCTTTTGACAAAATTCTCAGAAGGGTGGTAATATTTGTGGAAATAGAATATCTTTCAGCACTTAAAAAGCCCGAAGATACCATCGATCTTTACAAATCACTGGAATGGTACCAGCTTCCCGGATATACAGATGAGGATATTGCAAAGGCAAACGCCAGCTTCTACTCCATATATGCCTATGACGGCGACAAGCTCATAGGTCTGGGCAGAGTTGCTTCCGACGGGCTTATTGCCGCTGTTATGAGCGGTATCTGCGTAAGGAACGACTACCGCAGGCACGGCATCGGCGCCGAGATAGTAAGGCGGCTGGTGGAATACTGCCAGACAGGCATTTACAAGCTCAATGTTCAGCTTTTCTGTGAGGACAGCCTTATAAAATGGTATGAGGGTATGGGCTTTGAAAAGCTGGCTGTTGGTATGAAGAAATCCATGCCCATGAACGAGGAGCACTGCGCTCTGCGAAAGAATTTCGGCGAGATATACGGTATCGAGCAGATAACCGACCTTTCCGAGGACTTTTACTGGTACAATTTTGACGCTTTCGGCGATTTCAGCTATTACAGCGGCATCGGCAGCGAGGGCGTAAAGGTGCCTTTCATAAGAATGACCTTTTACAGCAATGAGCCTGTAAAATTCAATGCGGAGATAATTTTTGAAAACGTCAGCGAGCTGGAGATAGGCTGCATCGGCGTGAGAACTCCGCTTTTCGGCTTTGACATAATCTGCACCGAGAAATACGGCTATGCAGACAGGAAAAGATATAAGATACGCTCTCTGGAGGACGATGATATCTCGTTCTTCTGCGAGACATTCAGGGTAATGAACGTATCCGCATCGAAAAATCATGCGGTCATTGCCTGTCACAAGAAGCCTAAGACCGAAGAAGAGCCTGAGGAGCAGGAAGTTCAGAATGAAGCTCCCGAGGCAGCTCCTGAGGACGACGGTATCCCCGTAATAACCATGGACGACCTTATCCCCGATGAGGAAAAGGCGGCAAAGGCTGAAAAGACAGAGAAAAAGCGTGACCTTACCGAAGAGCTGAGGTCGCTTATGAATGCTGCCGCAGACGCTGACAGTCTGCTTAAATCCATGCGTGACTAGGGCTGAAATTAAAAAAATGAGAGGAGGACGCATATTCCGTCAAAGGGGTATGCGTCATAACTATGGAGCCGTTCAAGAAAGTCTTTTACACAAATTCCCCTGAGGAGACCATAGAGCTTGGCAGGCAGATAGGCTCCCGTCTTAAAGGCGGCGAGATAATTGCCTACAAGGGCGGACTGGGCGCAGGAAAGACCACCATCACCCGTGGCATCGCTCTGGGAATGGGGCTTCCCGACAACGTTTCATCGCCTACTTTTTCCATTGTCAATGAGTATCACGGCAGCGGGCTTTCACTGTATCATTTCGATATGTACCGCATAAGCGGCGGCGAAGATCTGGAAACCACGGGATATTTTGATTATATGTCCGACGATGCGGTCATTGCGGCTGAATGGTCGGAGAATATCGAGGACGAGCTGGACAGCTCTGTCATAACTATTGAACTTGAATCAACAGGCGGGGACGGCAGAAAAATAACCGTCACCGACCCTAATGGAGCTGATAGATTTGCTGGTAATTGGAATTGACACATCGGGAAAGACCGCTTCATGTGCGCTCTGCACCGAAGATGCTGTTCTTGCTCAGAATACGTTTGTTACAAAGCTTACCCATTCTCAGGTAATTCTTCCCATGGTGAAGAAAATGCTGGAGGATTCGGGCAAAAAGCTTGAGGAGATAGACGGCTTTGCGGCTGTGAGCGGCCCGGGTTCATACACGGGTCTGAGGATCGGCATTTCCGCAGTGAAGGGGATTTGCTTTGCGCTGGATAAGCCCTGTGCGGGAGTATCTGCGCTGGAATCGCTGGCGTATAATTTCAGCGGAACGGACACTGTTATATGCTCCGTTATGCACGCAAGGCAGAACCTGGTTTACTCTGCTTTTTTTGAGTCGGACTATTTGGGAAATGTGGAAAGACTTTCCGAGGACGAGATAATCACCGTTGAGGAGCTTGCGATCCGCCTTAATGAATGTGCCCGCAAGGGTGCGGTGGTCTGCACCGGCGATTACAGCGCCGAGGCTGTCAAGGCTGCGGACAATGAGATGATATTCAGGGCAGCGCCTCTTCTCAACTCTCCGCTGGCGTCCAGCCTTTGCTTTGCGGCAATGAAAAAGGGCTTTTCTTCCCCCGATGAGCTTAATGCGGAATATATGCAGATAACCAAGGCGGAAAAGGACCTGATAGACAAGAACAAAGTCTGAGTATTAACATCTGAACATATAAAACGGCAGCGGTCGGCAAAAAAGCTCCGCTGCCGTTTTTATTTGCTTTTGAGTTTTATTGTTGCAAAAAAATGGGTGAATATTTGTGCAAAAGGTATAAAAATAGGGCGGCAGTTTAAAAAAATAGTTGACTTTATTGGCACAATATGCTATGATGTATAAAACACGGACAGTAAATCCAAACAGTATTATGAAAAAAATGCAAACGATTTCAAAACAAAGCTTTTATAAACCGAGTTTAAGGAGGATGTTGAAAAATGAATTATAAGAAGCTTACAGCCGGAATACTGGCACTTTCCCTTACCGCTTCCCTTACTGCCTGCGGAGGCAGCTCTGACAGTGGCAGCGCAACAACAGGGGACACTACCACTGCCGATGTTACCACTACAGCCGCTACCGAGTGGACAGGCGACGATATCGAGGTAGATGCTCTTGATGAGACCCTTGATGTTGATATCAGCGGCAAGACCCTGAAGTGGCTTGGCATTTACGACCTTAACCCCACAAACGACTCTCCCGAGAGAAGCCCCGAGCTTGCACTTTTTGAAGATACCTACGGCGCTAAGATAGAGTATATGCCCACAACAAGCGACAAGCGCTTTGATGACCTGGCAACCTCTATCCTCGGCGGTACATCTCCCGATATCTTTGCTTATGAGTGGAGAACCTTCCCCTATGACATTTCCAAGGGTCAGTATCAGGCTATCGACTCCCTTGTTAACTGGGACGACCCCAAGTGGGCTGCCGTTAAGGACACCGCTGACAGCTTTATCTGGAAGGGCGAGCATTACATCGCACCTCTGGGATACAGCTTCAACGATACCCAGGTACTTATGTACAACAAGACTACCATGGCTGACAATGGTTTTGAAGATCCCTATGAGCTTTACCTCAACGGTGAGTGGGACTGGAACACCTTTGTTGATATGATGAAGACCTACGTTGAGAGCAACGACTCCGGTTCCGAAAGATACGGCATCGGCGGCTGGTGGGCAAACGCTTTCGTTTACACCTCAGGCGAGACCATGGTAACATATGACGGAACCAAGTTCGGCAACAACCTTAGAAGTCAGAAGATCGAAAGGGCTCAGGGCGTTCTGGAGGATATCTTCAAGAACAACCTTATCAAGAGAGGCTGGATCGGCGGCGAGTCTGCTTTCGTTGATGACAGTATTCTCTTCTACTCCATGGGTACATGGGCATACAATGCTGCTGCAAAGTCCTGCCCTGATGATGTTATCCAGATAGTTCCTTTCCCCAAGGATCCTGATTCCGACAAGTACTATGTTTCCAACAAGGTATTCGCATATATGTGGGTAAAGGGTTCTGAGAACGCTGACTGTGTAAAGGCATGGTTCGACTGCAACAGAACCGTTAACTACGATGAAAAGTATGTTGAAGCTACCAAGGAGAAGTTCCTAAAGAACAACGACGGCTGGACTTCCGAGATGTATGATATCGCTATGAACTTCTACGATCCCGACCAGTTCGTTCAGGCTTATGATTACGGCTATGGTCTCAGTACCTATATGTCCGATACTCTTATGACCGTTCTCTATGAGGGAATTGCAAACGAGCAGTTTGAGGACTGGGTACAGGCTCGTGAAGAATACTACTCCATCGTTGATGAAGAGATCAAGGTTTATAACGACGCTGAATAAGCTTTTTACTCAAATACTTCCTGTCAGTCAAACGACATGATATGCTGCACGCAGCCGTCCGAAAATGGGCGGCTGCGTTTTTACTTTGTTACATTTTTAACCAAATTGTGATTTCTTTTGATACCAAAATTATTGCATTCGTTGAAAAAATGGTGTATAATTATACTAAAGGCAGTATGCGATAAAGCTACCTGTTGATAAGTACAATATCCATTGGAAAGGATGGTCATAATGAAGAAACGTGTAACAAAAGTCATTGCGGCTGCGTCTATGGCGGCACTGACAGCTCTCCAGTGTACAGTAACCGTTTTTGCAGATGTCCCTGCGGGCACTGACGAAAATGTTCCTGCTGTGACTGAAGTAACTGTGCCCGACGTGACCGAACCCGACATCACCGAACCTGACGTAACCGAGCCTGACGTAACCGAGCTTGACGTAACCGAACCTGACGTAACCGAACCTGACGTAACCGAACCTGACGTAACAGAGCCAGATGTAACAGAACCCGACGTAACTGAACCTGACGTAACAGAGCCAGACGTGACCGAGCCTGACGTAACCGAGCCTGATGTAACAGAACCTGATGTCACCGAACCAGATGAGACTGAGACTGTCGAGACAACAGATGATACTGCTAAGACAGGAAAGTCCGCTGAGGATATTATGGCAGAGGATTCCAACATGGTTCTCCCCGATGTTGGTGTTGAGGGCATCTACACCGACGATGACGATATGGCAGCTATCAGAGAGATGATCGACAAGGACAAGGCTCTTAATGAGACTGATGCCTACAGCGAGACTTTAGACGCTACATACCGTTACAACACCAGCTATTTCTACAATCAGCTGAACTCAGCCGAACGTACTCTGTACAACAATCTGGCAAATGCCTGCAATGCAGTGCTTTCTTCCAGCCAGACCTACACATCTCAGTACATCGACTACGTTTCCTTCGATTCCAACAGCATCTCCAGCTCACGTCTTGAGCAGATACTGTATATGTTCTACTACTCAAATCCCCAGTATTTCTTCCTTACAAACGGCTACAGATTCGGTCAGAACTTTGTTTACCCCATGATGTATTCCGATTACCAGAACGGTACCGTAAGAAGAAATGCTTACAACAGCATCAACAGCATCACCAACACATGGATGGCTGATATCAACAAGTGCACCAATGACATTACCAAGGAGCAGGCTATTTATCAGAAGATAGCTAACGCTGTTTCCTATTCCACAGGCGCACATCATCAGTCTATCGCAGGCGCTCTCCTTGACAGACAGTGCTACGGCAGCGGATATGCCATGACAATGACATATTTCTGCAATGCGGCAGGTCTTGACTGTATCACAGTCATCACCGAAAACCACGCATGGAACAGAGTAAAGATATTCAACGACTGGTATGAGATAGATGTAAGCCTTATGGATCAGGGAAGCTACATTGACAGCAGATACTGCAATAAGAGCACCACATACTTCCAGAGCCTTGATTCACGCCACAACATCAACTACACCGTGATGAACAAGTATTACACCAACATCACTCTTCCCAGCTGCGTGAAGAACGACCCTGCTTCTCCCAATGCTCTTAACCTAAAGGTAACCTCCGCAATAAACGGAACCGCTTCCCTCCAGTGGAGCAAGATACCAGGCGCATCACAGTATAACGTTTATACCTATATGAACGGCTATCTTACATATATAGGTGCTACCACAGGCAATACCTACACCGTAACAGGACTTACAAATAACGTCCGCTACGGATTTTTAGTACGTTACTATATCAACGGCAACCTCAGCTCCTATACCGCAAACGACGTGGTATATGCAACTCCCACTTATTCTCCCAAGCCCGTTATCACCAAGGTAACTCCCGGCAGCGGTCAGGCTTATCTTACATGGACAGCTGTAAGCGGCGCTACCAATTATGCGGTTTATACCAAGAATAACAATCAGTGGGTGCTCAGAGGCTACACCACAGCTACAAGCATGACCGTTACAGGTCTTACAGGCGGCTTGAAGTACGGCTTCGCAGTAAAGGCACTGGTAAACGGTGCATGGTCTTCCGTTTCAAGCTCCGATATCGTTTATGCAACTCCCACAGCTGCAAACAAGCCCAAGATCACAAAGGCAACTCCCGATAACGGTCAGGTTACACTTTCATGGTCGGGCGTAAGCGGCGCTACCAATTATGCAGTATATTCCGTTGTCAACGGTCAGTGGCAGAACCACGGATACACCAGAAACGGATACATGACAGTAACAGGTCTTGCAAACGGCATCAGATACGGCTTTGCGGTTAAGGCTTATGTAAACGGCGCATGGACTTCCGTTACATCTTCCGATATCGTTTATGCAACTCCCGCTGCAAGCACAAAGCCCAAGATCACAAAGGCAACTCCCGATAACGGTCAGGTAACACTTACATGGACATCTGTAAACGGAGCTACCAGATATGCGGTTTATTCCGTTATCAACGGTCAGTGGACCAACAGAGGCAGCACCACAGCAACATCTATGAGAGTAAAGAACCTCGCAAACGGCATCAAGTACGGCTTTGCAGTCAAGGCTTATGTAAACGGCGCATGGAGCACCGTTACATCTTCCGATATCGTTTATGCAACTCCCGCAGTAAGCACAAAGCCCAAGATCACAAAGGCAGCAGCCGATAACGGTCAGGTAACACTTACATGGTCGGGCATAAGCGGAGCTTCCAAGTATGCGGTTTACTCTTATCTGAACGGTCAGTGGACTAACAGAGGAACCACCACAGCGACATCTATGACAGTAAAGAACCTCGCAAACGGCATCAAGTACGGCTTTGCAGTCAAGGCTTACGTAAACGGCGCATGGTCTGCTGTTACATCTTCCGATATCGTTTATGCAACTCCCACAGCTCCCTCTTCACCTAAGATAACCAGTGCAACCGCAGGCGTTGAGAGCGTATCCCTCAAGTGGACAGCTGTAACAGGCGCTTCCAGATATGCTATCTACACCTACATCAACGGCTCCATGAATCAGGTAGCCACCGTAAAAGGCACAAGCTACAATGTTCAGGGTCTTGTAGGCGGCATCAGATACGGCTTCCTGGTAAGAGCATATGTGGGCAGCACATGGACAAGCTACACAGGTTCTGACATAGTTTACTGCACACCTCTTACTTACTCCTCAACTCCTAAGATCACCAGTGCGGCAGTAGGCAACGGATATGTTTCCCTCCAGTGGACAGCAGTAAACGGCGCCGACAGATACATGGTATATACCTACATCAACGGCGATTATAACAGTGTTGCAACAGTTTACTCCACTTCCTACACAGTTTCGGGACTGGTAAACGGCATCAACTACGGCTTTGCAGTACGTGCCTGCGTAAACGGCAACTGGACAAACCTCAGCAGCTCCGATGTTGTATATGCAACTCCCAGAGCATAATGACAATATGAACACATAAAAATAGCGGTATCGTCCGAAAGGGCGGTACCGCTTTTGTGTTATTTGATTGAAATTTAAAATGAATGGCATTTTATCCTGCAATAAGTCCGTATATAAAAGGGATTATTATAGCAGGCAGCATATTGCCCACCTTGAATTTCTTGCCGAAGGAAAGGTTAACACCCACGCAGAATATGAGCATTGAGCCGATGAACGAGATGTTTGCAATAATGCTGTCGTTCATTATGGGGGCGATAAAGCCTGCGCATATTGTTACAGTTCCCTGGAGAATTGCAACGGGAATGGCTGAGAATGCCACGCATACCATTACGATAACAAGGTCAAGGGCTGCCTTTGCAAAGAGCGTGTCGTGATTGCCCGAGATGCCGTCCTCAATGGAGCCGACTATTGCCATTGCTCCTATGCAGACTGTCAGGGAAGCGGTCACAAAGCCCTCAACGAACTTGGTATCTCCGCTGCTTTTTGCCTTGTCCTTGAGCCATTCGCCGAAGCGTTCCATCTGAGCCTCAATGTTTATAAGCTCGCCCAGCAGCGCTCCTATGGTAAGGGATGCTATCATCAGCATTGTGCCGCTTGTTTCAATGAATCCGTCCTTTACAGTGAATATCCCTCGCAGAGCGCCTGAAGCGCCTATGAACATTACCGCCAGACCCATTACCTGCATTATAATGTCCTGAAAGCGCTTGCTTATTTTTGACTTGAATATCATTCCTATAATACTAAGCACCAATTAAAAACTATACAAAAAATTGAGCATAATCTTGCGTATATGGATTATGCGATGATTTTTTGTCTATAGTTTTATTGGTGATTAGTATAAGGCTGCCTGCCACAATGGCGGCGGCGTTTACTATCGTACCAAGACCGTGCATAACATACCCCTCAAAAAAAATTGCTGCGGAAAACCGCAGCAATCTGTGTTATTATCACTTGTTCATTATGTCAATGTAGCTCTCAATGATCTTGATACATCTGTCAAAGCCAAGCTGGCTGGTATTGAGGCACAGGTCGTAATTTCTCACGTCTGTCCACTCGTTGCCTGTGTGAGCCTTATAATAAGCGCTGCGCTCACGGTTAATCTTCTCAACCTGCTTTTCGGCTTCCTTGCGGTCATAGCCGCAGACCTTCATGGAATTGTTGATGCAGGTTTCCTTGTCAGCCCAGATGTAAATTCTCAGCACATTGGCTCTGTCAGCAAGGACAAAATCCGCACACCTTCCGATGATGATGCAGGGAGCTTTTTCATCTGCCAGGTTCTTTATGACCTTTGCCTGGAAGTTGAAAAGATTTTCCTGAGAGGTAAAATCGGATCTTTCCGGAGTGATAACATCACCGTCATAGACCTTTACCTTTTTGAAAAGTCCCGACTTTGCTTTTTCGTCAGCCAGACCGAAAAGAGCCTCGTTTATGCCGCTGTCCTCGGAGGCAAGCTTTATAAGATCCTTGTCATAATAGGGAATGGAAAGCTTTTCGCTGAGCGTTTTGCCGATGGAGCGTCCGCCGCTGCCGAATTCTCTTGCTATTGTAATTACAAGGTTGTCCATGATCCTTATCCTTTCTTTATAGGGTATCCCCATATTATTCGCCAAGATATGCTTTCTTTACGGAGTCGTTGTTCATAAGCTCGTGAGCGTCTCCCGAAAGAACTATCTTTCCTGTTTCAAGAACATATGCTCTGTTTGCGATGGAAAGTGCCTTTTTAGCGTTCTGCTCAACCAGAAGAACTGTTGTGCCCGATTCGTTTACCGAGCGGATAATATCAAATATCTCTGTTACATAAAGAGGGGAGAGACCCATTGAAGGCTCGTCCATAAGGATTATCTTAGGGTGGGACATAAGCGCTCTGCCCATTGCAAGCATCTGCTGCTCGCCGCCGGAAAGGGTTCCTGCGATCTGGGTGCGGCGCTCTTTAAGACGGGGGAAGCGCTCATAGACCAGTTCCAGAGTATCGGTGATCTCTTTCTTGTCCTTTCGGGTGTAAGCGCCCAGCTTAAGGTTCTCGAAAACCGTGAGCTGCTGGAAAATGCGTCGTCCCTCGGGAACGTGGGCGATGCCCATGCTTACGATCTTGTGTGCAGGAGTTTTGAGCAGATCCTTGTCCTCAAACTTTATGGAGCCTGATTTTGCGGGGACAAGACCTGTGATTGTGTTAAGGATAGTTGTTTTTCCTGCGCCGTTTGCGCCGATGAGTGCGATTATCTCGCCCTCGTTTACTTCAAAGGAAATGCCCTTGATAGCATTGATAACGCCGTAAAATACTTCAAGATTTTCGATAGTGAGCAATGACATTTTATGAGCCTCCTTATTATTCGCCAAGATATGCGGTGATAACTCTGGGATCGTTGAGAACGTCAGAGGTCTTGCCGTGAGCAAGCTCCTGACCAAAGTTCAGTACAGTGACTTCTTCGCAGATTCCCGAAACAAGCTTCATATCATGCTCGATAAGCAGGATAGTCATATCAAAATTTTCACGTACAAAGCGGATAGTGTCCATCAGCTCGGCAGTCTCGTTGGGGTTCATGCCTGCCGCAGGCTCGTCCAGAAGCAGGAGCTTGGGGGCGGTGGCAAGAGCACGGGCGATTTCCAGCTTACGCTGCTTTCCGTAGGGGAGGTTTGAAGCGATAACGTCTCTTTCCTCCTCAAGACCCATGACATTGAGAAGCTCCAGCGCTCTTTCTTCTATTTCCTTTTCTACCTTGAAGTATTTTGGGAGACGGAACACGCCCTCAAATGTGCTGTAGGAATGGTGATTGTGGAGACCGACCTTAACGTTGTCGATAACTGAAAGCTCCTTGAAAAGACGGATATTCTGGAATGTTCTTGCGATACCCGCACGGTTTGCCTCAATGGTGCTCATCTTTGTGATGTTTGTGCCGTCAAGGATAATGGAGCCTGTGTCTGCCTTGTAAACGCCTGTCAGCATATTGAACACTGTGGTCTTTCCTGCGCCGTTGGGGCCGATAAGACCGTAAAGCTGACCTTTTTTGATAGTAAGATTAAATTCGCTTACGGCTTTAAGACCGCCGAAGGAAATGCTCAGATTTGATACCTCTAACATATTCATTCCGCAGCTTCCTCCTTATTCTTACCGAATTTGCTCTTGAATTTATAGGCGATCATCTGCTTGTATTCCTGTGCCTTGGGAGCCCAGTTCATAAGCATTACGATGATAAGCACGATTGCATATACCAGCATTCTGTAGTCGCCGATGAAGCGGAGCTTTTCGGGGAGGATATACAGAACGATGGCTGCGATAACGGAGCCTCTGATGTTTCCGATTCCGCCGAGTACCACGTAAACCAGTATCATGATAGATGCGTTGTAGTTGAACTTGTCGCCTGCGGGGGTAAGTGTTGCGTAGTTGTGGGAGTAGAGCGCACCTGCTGCGCCTGCGAGAGAAGCTGAGATAGTGAATACCATGAGCTTGTACTTTGTGATGTTGATGCCCACGGATTCGGCAGCGATGCGGTTATCTCTTATCGCCATGATAGCACGGCCGTCTCTGGACTTGATAAGGTTCTGAACGATGAACAGTGTAAGGAGAACGAGGATAACGCCCACGGTGAAGTTTGCGTCCTTAGGTGTGCCCGAGATACCCTGAGCGCCCTTGATGATGACGTTTCCGTCAGCCTCAAGACCAAGCTCCATGGTGCTCTTGGTGGAGAAATGCCAGCCGTTGGAGTCAACGCCGAAGTTGATGATGTTTACCACGTTCTTGATTATCTCGCCGAATGCCAGTGTTACGATAGCAAGGTAGTCGCCTTTAAGACGGAGAACGGGGATTCCGATCAGTATTCCGAAGACAGCTGCAAAAAATGCACCTACAAGAATTGCAAGAGTAAATCTCAGGGGAGCTGCTGTAATGGTGGATTCTGTAAGCTTTGAGAAGATCGCGCTGGTGTAGGCACCCACGCACATAAAGCCTGCGTGGCCAAGGCTCAGCTCGCCAAGGATTCCGACAACCAGATTAAGGGAAACTGCCATTATAACATAGATACAAACGGGAACGAGAAAGCCCTTCATGGAGCTTGAAAGATTGCCTGTTGCCTGCATTATCATCATTATTATGTAGAGCACGATAACGATGCCGTAGTTTATCAGGCTGTCCGTTGTGGACTTTGTAAGCTTTTTAACAGGTTTTGTTTTAACGTTACTCATCATCAGCCCTCCTTATACCTTTTCCTGAATGTTCTTGCCGAGGATACCCGTAGGCTTTACCAGAAGAACGATAACGAGGATAGCGAATACGATAGCATCAGTGATCTGAGAGGAGATGTAAGCCTTGCCGATTATCTCGATAACGCCGATGAGCAGTCCGCCGATCATAGCGCCGGGGATAGAGCCGATTCCGCCGAATACCGCTGCAACGAATGCTTTGATACCGGGCATTGTGCCTGAATAAGGGGTAAGGTTGGGATATGCGGAGCACATGAGAGCGCCTGCAACTGCCGCAAGAGCGGAGCCGATAGCAAAGGTAAGGGTTATTGTGGCATTTACGTTGATGCCCATGAGCTGAGCCGCACCCTTGTCCTCGGAAACTGCCTGCATTGCCTTTCCTGCCTTTGTCTTGTTGACAAAGAGGGTAAGACCTACCATGATAACGATACAGGTGATGATAGTTACCACAGCTTCTCCCGTGATAGATACCTGACCGTCAAAAAGCTTTATGGGCTTGAGTGAAACTACCGATGTGAAGGACTTTGCGTCTGCGCCGAATATGAGCAGTGCAAGGTTCTGGAGCAGGTAGCTGACACCGATGGCTGTGATAAGCACCGCCAGCGAGGAGCTTACGTTTCTGAGAGGCTTATATGCCACCTTTTCGATAACAACGCCCAGGATCGTGCAGGCTATCATTGCGATAATGATGCTGACAATAGGGCTAAGGCCTGCGTTCTTCATGCAGAGGAACACCACATATGCACCTACCATGATAATGTCACCGTGAGCGAAGTTCAGCATTTTTGCGATACCGTAAACCATTGTGTAGCCAAGAGCAATGATCGCATAAACGCTTCCCAGGCTGAGACCGTTGATCAAGTAATTCAGAAAGCTCATTTTCTCAATCCCCATTCTAATGTTTATTTTGTTTTGAGTTTTCGTTGAATCTTAAGTTTAAAAAACTCAAAAGCGGAAGGAAATATTCGGATTTCCTTCTGCTTTTCGGTTTTTTAAAGCTGAAAATACAAGTCCTTATAACCACATAAACCGCCGGTATCAAAATATCGACACCGACGGTAATATTATGCGGATAAAACTATCAGACTTTATAAGTCAGATCACATTGCCTTGTAGGAACCAGTGCCGTCCTCAGCAATGTCGATTACTACAGCCTTAGGAGCCTTGGAGGGCTCGCCGTCTGCACTCCATGTCATGCCTGTACCGGTAAGACCATCATATGTGATCTCGGTCATAGCAACCTTCATAGCATCGCAGATATCGGAAACGGACATATCGGGTGTTACGTTTGCCTTTTCGGCAGCAGCCTTGATGATGTACATTGCATCATATGTATCGGCAGCGAACTGGTTGGGAACCTCTCCGTACTTTTCCTGATAGGAGGTTACGAACTTCTGAGTAAGATCGTCCTGAGCATCAGCTGCGAAAGGAGTAAGAAGCATTACGCCCTTAGCAAGGCTGAGGTCGAAGTTTTCAACTGCAAGGATACCGTCAAGACCGTCGCAGCCGAAGAACTTGGGAGAATAATCCATAGCAGCTACCTGCTGGAGGATAAGAGATGCTTCCTGATAGTAGATAGGAAGGAAGATAAGGTCAGCGCCTGCGTCCTTAGCCTTCTGGAGCTGAACGGTGAAGTCAGTCTTGGAGTCATCGGTGAATGCTTCTGCAGCAACTACCTCGAAGGGCTGATTTGCAGCTTCTGCAGCGAACTTCTCGTAAATACCGGAAGAGTAAACATCGGAGCTGTTGTAGATAACTGCTACCTTTTCAGCAAGGTTGTTCTGACCGATGTACTGAGCTGCGCCGACACCCTGGTTAGGATCGGAGAAGCAAACTCTGAATGCGTTGTCATACTTGATGCTCTCGATTGCGGAGCCGGAAGGAGTGAGCTGGAACATATTGTCGTTGTGGGACTCCTCAACTACTGCCTGGCAGGGAGTAGAAGTAACGGTACCCATGAGCATCTGCATGCCCCAGTCCTTAAGGGTGTTGTAAGCGTTTACGGACTTCTCTGCATCGTGAACATCGTCCTCGAACTTGAAGTCTATCTGGTAGCCGTTGATACCGCCTGCTGCGTTGATCTCCTCAACAGCCATCTCAGCTGCGTTCTTTACAGCCTGACCGTAAACAGCAGCGCCGCCTGTGATAGGACCGATACCGCCGATCTTGAAGGAAGCGCCTGTGGAAGCTGCTGCGCCGGTGGAAGCAGCATCGCCGCTTGTGGAATTATCGCCGCAAGCTGTAAAGAAAGGTACAGTCATGCAGGCAGCAAGACTAAGTGCAAGAATTTTCTTTGAAGTTTTCATTGTAAACCCCTTGTTTCTCCGTCGGTGGGATTTTTTACCGCATAGCATTACGACGGTTCATGCCAGCGGGGTAATCTTGTACGCAAAATCATGGATCGGAGCTGTAAAATACATCACAGACTGCACAGATTTTACATATACAACTTTAATTACACCTATATTTTACAATTTTTTGCCTTAAAAGTCAATGTTAAAAAAATGGTATTTTAAACTATATAAACGGTTGTATTGGTCAGTTTACACATATAATTAACGATATGTTAACTCTGCTTGGCTATACTTTTTCCGTTTATCCGACTGAATATGACCTGAGATGATGATACAAAGTCATTATGAATATTTGCACTTTAAATTATGCAAAAACAAATCTTATGAGCAGCATGTAGCATATGGTTCCCGCCGCAATGGAGAGAAACATATTTTTCTTCCGGAAGTGAAGCCCTGCCGTAAGTCCTCCTGCGATAAATTCGGGCAGTCCGAAAGGGTATGATGTGACCGAAACGGACTTGTAGCAGTATATTGCCAGAAGCCCCGTAACGGCGCAGGGAAGCACCTTTCCAAGATATTTTATGTAGTTCGGCGTTTCCTTTCCCGCAGGAAAGATGATGAACGGCAGGAACCTTGTGCAAAGTGTTCCGAGAGTAACAGCCCCTATTGTGATTATCTGCTGTGCGATAGTCATTTCCTTATCCTCCTTTTATGATCTGTCGGGCTTTTTCAGCATTTTCTCTGGCAGGTCGAGCTTCTTCCTGAAAATGGTCAGGGAGAGCAGAATGGCTATCATTGAGGGAATGATGAAGTTATCGCTGCCGAAGATCACCAGACACAGCGTCGTAAGCCCCAGTCCCAGCAGTGCGGGGAGGTGGACTCGGCGTGTCATGAAGCGGTCGGTGAAGATGACTATGAACAGGGCTGTCATAACGAAATCAAGCCCCTTTGTATCAAAGGTGATAAGGTTTCCCAGCAGTCCTCCGAGGGTGGCACCGAAAACCCAGTATGCCTGATTGAACAGGGTCACAAAGAACATGAACCAGCCCTTGTCAACGCCCTCGGGAGCGTCAACGGAGCAGTTTATTGAAAAGGATTCATCGCACATTCCGTAGATAAGGTATATCTTACGAAAGTCCTTGACGCTGTACTTTTCCAGCATGGAAATGCCGTAGAAAAGATGACGGGCGTTTACCATAAGCGTTGTGACAAAGGCTGCCAGCGGGTCAAATTTGCTCAGCAGCATGGTCGCTGCCACAAATTCCATAGAGCCTGCAAATATGGTAACGCTCATTATCATCGGATAAACGAATGAGAACCCCAGACTGTTCATATAAACGCCGTAGGCGATGCCCAGAAACAGGAAGCCTGTAAGTATGGGAAGAGTGTAGGGAAAAGCCGCTTTTGCAGCTTTTGCTTTAACGCCTTGCATAATGGGGAAGATCCTTTCTTGCCGTAAAAAAAAGACACCTACAGATGTGGTGTCACTTTTTTGCGCCGCTTTAAATGCTATTTAAATATAGCACATATGGGGAATAATGTCAAGATACCTCTGAAAAACAGGCTTTATGCCGTAAATCTTAACGGTCTGACAGCGGTTATACGCCGCCGCACGCTTGACAATTTCTTCCGATTTGGTATAATATACTTATATATAAAGTAAATAGTAAGGATGATATTTCCAGATGATGACCCCCGAAGAGAAAAGACATGATATGCTCCACTCTCCCGTTGAACTTCTTGTCTGCAAAATGGCAGTGCCTACGATAATAACCATGCTTATCACGGCGCTTTACAACATGGCTGACACTTATTTTGTGGGCAGGCTCGACACGGTTTCCACGGCTGCCGTGGGACTGGCTCTGCCGCTTATGAACGTTATACAGGCAATAGGCTTTTTCTTCGGCCACGGTTCGGGAAACTATATGGCACGAAAGCTGGGCGAGGGCGATGTAAAGGCTTCCGCACAGATGGCTGACACGGCAGCGGTGCAGTCCCTTATGATGGGCGTTATACTTTCGCTGCTGGGCTATATGAATATCCGTCCGCTGTCGCAGCTTCTGGGAGCAACGCCCTTGCTTATGGAAAGCACGGTGGAATACGTATCGGTGCTGCTTATCGGTATTCCCTTTGTAATGGCATCATTTACAATGAACAACCAGCTGAGATTTCAGGGCAACGCTTTCTATGGCATGATAGGCATGGCAAGCGGAGCGGTGCTGAATGTTATCCTTGACCCAGTTTTTATCTTCATTTTGGGCATGAAGGTCCGTGGAGCGGCTCTGGCGACTGTTTCAAGCCAGATCATCTCCTTTATAGTGCTGCTTGTAATGAGCGGACGTATCCCTTTCCGCAAGCCGGATTTTGTATTGAACGGCGAAATAGTTTCGGCAATATTCCGCTTCGGCACGCCCTCGCTTTTCAGGCAGTCCATCATGAGCGTGTCCATTATCTGCCTGAACCACGCAGCGGGAAATTTCGGCGAGGCTGTTATTGCGGCGGTGTCGGTTGTTAACAAGATAGTTATGATAGGCGCTTCCGTGGTCATAGGCTTTGGTCAGGGCTTCCAGCCCGTGTGCGGCTTCAACAACGGTGCAAAGCGGTATGACAGGATAAAGCGTATGTATCTTTTCTGCATAAAGGCATCGACACTGTTCATGATGGTATTCGGCGCAATAGTGTTTGTGTTTGCCCCTCAGCTGGTGGCATTCTTCCGTGATGACCCCGACGTTATCAGCGCAGGCACGCCGCTTCTCAGGTTCCAGTGCGTAACGGGATTTTTGCAGGGCATCATCATTATGACGAATATGATAGTCCAGAACATGGGAAAAACACTGCTTGCAAGCTTTCTTGCCATTGCAAGGCAGGGCGTTTTCTTCATTCCGCTGGTGCTTATACTGCCGCAGGTATTCGAACTTACGGGACTTCAGATGACACAGTCCGTCGCAGATGTGCTTACGGCGGCGTTTACGGCTATATTTACTGTAAAGACACTCAGGAGCCTTGACAAACTTATAGAGGAAAATCAGAACAAAGGGGAAGTTATATGAATATTCTGGTCACACTTAACCGAGGTTATCTTTACCAGCTCTGCGTAATGCTTTCATCGCTCATAAAGTCAAATCCCGACACGGAATTTGATGTTTACGTTATGAACGCTTCTCTTACCGAGGCGGATTTTGAGGCTGTCCGTCAGCGTATCCCTGCCGATAAATGCAGGCTCATTGACATAAAGACAGGGGAGAACGAATTTGCGGACGCCCCCATTACCGACAGATATCCCCGTGAGATGTATTTTCGGATATTTGCCGCAAAGTACCTCCCCGAAAGCCTTGACAGGATATTGTATCTTGACCCCGATATCGTGGTGCTGGGTTCCGTAAAGGAGCTTTACGAGACCCGGCTGGACGGCTATTATTATGCTGCGGCTTCCCACGTAAATGAAGTCATGCGAATGATAAACAAAATACGCCTTGGCATGGACGATGAAGGCCCTTACATAAATTCGGGCGTAATGCTTATGAATTTAGATCTTCTCCGCAGTAGCCAGAGCGAGGAAGAGGTATATAACTACATCAGTGAGAACGAAAAGCTGCTTATCCTGCCCGATCAGGACGTTCTCAGCGGGCTTTATTCCGATAAGATATATCCCCTTGAACCGCTCAGATACAATATGACCGAGCGGCTTATGATGTATCATATGATGACCCCCGAAAATGTGCGGAACATTTCTGCCATAGTCCATTACATCGGCAGGAACAAGCCGTGGAAGGATTCTTACATCGGCAAGCTTGGCGTGTTCTATGAGGAAGCGTCCAAGGATATTCCGCCTATTGAATAAGGAGCTTTGCATGGGATATTTTGAGCTGTTTGGGGATTGCTATCCCGAACTTCAATTAAACAGGGAGATGTTCGTTCAGCTGCTCGATATCGGCGGCTGCACTGTTTTTGAGCATAAGGAAAACGGCGATATAGTTGGCTTTGCGATGGTTAAGGACAACAGCCTGCGGCTGATATGCGTTTCGGAAAAGTACCGCCGACAGGGTATAGGTTCGGAGCTTTTGGCTCAGGCGGAAGAACATATAGGCAAAGAGCATAATGAAGTCATTCTCGGCGGAGCTTCGGGGCTTTTTATCGGAGCGCCCGTTTCAAAGGAGAATTTCGGCAAGCGGAGCTTTCCGTTCTTTGAAAAGCGTGGATATGTTTTTGATGACGGCTGCGCTGAAATGGAGCTTCTGCTTGATGATTTTTCCGCATCTCATGATCTGCCCGTTGCTGGGAACGTTACCTTCGGATATATTGACGGCACATCGGAAGCGCTGAAAAAAGCCGTGGCGGAGACTGTTCCCGACTGGGTGCAGTATTTCGGCGGCTCAAAGGTGTTCTGCGGCTTCTGCGGCGGAGAGATAGCCTCTTTCTGCATAACAGAAGAGTGGGAGCCTTCCGTTGTCTCCGACGGAGTGCATCGGACAGGTGCTGTGGGCTGTGTGGGCACTGTTCCACGGTTCAGGCGGCAGGGAATAGGACTTAAAATGGTTGCCCTTGCGGCGGAAGAGCTTAAAAAGCAGGGCTTCGGCAAATGCTTTATCCATCACACAGGTGTGTATGACTGGTATGAAAAAATAGGCTGCCGCACTGTGCTTTGGGAGCTTTTCGGCAAAAAAGCATTATCATGACTTGAAAGGAAGCATAAGTATATATGAATATTATCATTGTGGGCTGCGGAAAGGTAGGACAGGCGCTTGCCGAACAGCTCAATGAGGAAGGCAACAACATCACGGTCATTGACCTTAACCCCAAAAAGGTGAACTCAGTCTCCGCAAGGCTGGATATAATGGGCGTTGTGGGAAACGGCGCTACCCATATGACCCAGCAGGAGGCAGGCATCAAGCGTGCAGACCTGCTCATTGCGGTAACTGCGTCAGATGAGCTGAATCTGCTGTGCTGCCTTATCGCCAAAAAAGCAGGTAACTGCCAGACCATAGCCCGTGTAAGAAGCCCCGAATACAGCACCGAGGCGCCTTATCTTAAAGAAGAGCTTGGACTTGCAATGGTCATCAACCCCGAATATGCTGCGGCTCAGGAGATAGCCAGAGTTCTGCGCTTCCCCTCTGCCATAAAGATAGACACCTTCGCAAAGGGCAGGGTGGAGCTGCTTAAATTCAGGCTCCCCGAAAACAGCCGCCTTGCGGGCTGCTCCGTAAAGGAGATAGTTGCAAAGCTCCACTGTGATGTGCTCGTATGCACCATCGAGCGTGGGGACGACGCATTCATCGCAAATGCGGACTTCGTTTTCCGGGAAAAGGACGTTATCTCAATAGTCGCTTCCCCCAGAAATGCCAATGAGTTCTTCCGCAAAATAGACTACAAGATAAATTCCGTCAAGGACGTTATGATAGTCGGCGGCGGCGAGATTACCCATTATCTCTGCGATATCCTCCAGCGCTCCGGCATTGCCATCAAGATAATAGAAAAGAATGCGGAAAAGTGCGAGGAGCTTTGCACCACATGGCCCGATGTTTCCGTAATAAACGGCGACGCTGTGGATCAGGAGATACTTCTTGAAGAGGGACTGGCAAACTGCGGCGCATTTGCGGCTCTTACCAATCTTGATGAGGAAAATATCCTGCTTTCGCTTTTTGCAAAGAGCGCAGGCAAGGGAAAGCTCGTCACCAAGATAAACCGTATCGACTTTGACACGGTAATCAAGAAGCTTGACCTTGATTCCATAATCTACCCCAAGAATATCACCTCCGATATGATAGTGCGGTATGTCCGTGCAATGAAAAACACCATCGGCAGCAACGTTGAGACGCTTTACAATATCATCAAGGGTAAGATAGAGGCGGCGGAGTTTATCGTCAAGGAAAACTCGCCTATTGCGGGCGTTCCTCTTGCGGAGCTTAAATTCAAGGATAACGTGCTTATCGCAGCTGTTCTCCGTGAGCGCAAGGTCATAATCCCGAGAGGACACGATATCATTCAGCCCGGGGACGCAGTTGTTGTTGTCTCCAACCTTATGCAGCTCCATGATATAGCGGATATTTTAAGATAAGGAAGGAGTTTGGCTTTTGCTCTTGCAAAGGCAGCCACACATATGAATTTTAAAATGATTCTCAATATCCTGGGCTGGATACTTATTTTTGAAGCGCTGTTTTTTTTAGTGCCTATTATAACCGCTGTGGTTTACGGCGAGGCGGTGCTGGCGGATTTTCTCATATCCGCGGGGCTTTGCCTTATATGCGGCGGACTGCTTATAATGAAAAAGCCGGAAAACAAGGCGCTTTATTCCCGTGAGGGCTATGTTATAGTGTCTCTCAGCTGGATAGTGCTCAGTCTTTTCGGCGCACTGCCCTTTTATATCTCGGGCGTGATACCCAATTTCGTTGACGCACTGTTCGAGACGGTCTCGGGCTTCACCACAACGGGAGCAACAGTTCTCGGAGAGGTAGAGACACTTCCCAAAGCCATACTTATCTGGCGAAGCTTCACCCACTGGGTAGGCGGCATGGGCGTGCTGGTCTTTATAATGGCGTTCGTTCCCCTCAGCGGCGGACAGAATATGCACATCATGAAAGCGGAAAGCCCCGGCCCCTCGGTAAGCAAGCTTGTTCCCAGAGTAAAGACCACCGCAATGATACTTTATTCCATATACTTTGTGCTGACCTTTGCTGAGTTCATTGTTCTGCTCATAGGCGGAATGAGAGTGTTCGATGCACTGAACACCTCTTTTTCCACAGCAGGCACAGGCGGATTCGGCTTCAGGAATGACAGCTTTGCAAGCTTTTCTCCCGCACTGCAAATTATCGTTACGGTATTTATGCTCATATTCTCCATAAATTTCAGCTCCTATTATCTGCTGATAACAGGCAAGCTGAAAGAGGTGTTCAACAGCGAGCTGAAAGTGTTTGCGCTTATCGTCATTTCCGCCATAACCGTCATAACTTTGAACATCAGGCACCTTTTCCCCAGTGTGGGAGATGCTTTGAGAAATGCTTCATTCACCGTGGCTTCAATAGTTTCCACAACGGGATTTTCCACAGCTGACTTTGACATGTGGCCCGAGCTTTCCAGAACTATCATCGTGCTGATAATGTTCATCGGCGCCTGCGCAGGAAGTACGGGCGGCGGCATAAAGGTATCGAGAATAATCATTCTCTTCAAGAGCATGGCAAAGGAACTCAGCGTTATGATCCACCCCAAGCAGGTGCGTAAGATAACCGTTGATTCCCACGCCATCGACCACGAGACCGTGCGCTCGGTAAATGTGTATATGGTCTGCTATATAATGGTTTTCGTTATCTCAATGGGCGTTATGTCCTTCGATAACTATGACCTGATAACGAACTTCACCGCTGTAGCCGCAACGCTCAATAACGTTGGCCCCGGCCTTGAAATGGTCGGCCCCATTCAGAATTTCGGCTTTATGTCCTCGCCTACAAAGCTAATACTTATCTTTGATATGCTGGCTGGCAGACTGGAGCTTTTTCCCATGCTGCTCCTGTTTGCTCCCGCAACATGGAAAAAATAATATCCGAACACCTCCGTGTTTTCATCATAATATGAAATACGGAGGTGTTTTTATGGATATAGCTTATGAGACCGCTGTTATTTTCATATTTTCGGCTGTTATCATGTGCCTGTCGGCAGTGTCGGCCCTGCGGGGAGCGGAAAAGCCCTTCGGTCAGAGGATACTTATATTCGCCGACGACAGCGCAGATAATATAGAGCTTTTGCTCCGCAGCCTTGCCACAGCGGAATGTGATATAATCGTCTGCTGTGCCGATGAAAACAGCGAAACGGCCGAGATATGCCGCCGCTTTGCCTGTGACAACGGCATCCCAAGGCTGTGCACCGTCTGCAATACATCGTGGGAGAGAACATAGGAGATCGTATAAAGTCACCGAGCCGCAAATGAAATAATCATTGCATAAATAGCCCACGGGTGGAAGCGGCGACACGCCGCTTTTTACTTTTTTACTATTGACAGAGGGGAGACAATTTGTTATAATAATATAGTAATGCGGAAAATCCGCTTCCTGAAAATATTTCATTCAAGAAATGAGGAATTTTAAATGTCTGCTAATATCGTAATCGGTACCCAGTGGGGCGACGAAGGCAAGGGAAAGGTAATTGATATACTGGCTTCCCGTGCAGATGTTGTTGTACGTTCCCAGGGCGGCAACAATGCGGGTCACACTGTTGCAAGCAACGGCGAGACCTATAAGCTTCACCTTATCCCCTCAGGTATTCTCTATAAAAACACCCTCTGCCTTATCGGCGCAGGCGTAGTTCTTGACCCTAAGGATCTTCTCGGCGAGATCGACGACCTCTCCAAGAGAGGGATCTCCTTCGATAACCTGAAGATCGACCCCAGAGCGCACATCATTATGCCTTGGCACATCGCTCTTGACGGACTTTCCGAAAAGTTCAGAGGCAATAAGGACATCGGAACCACTCACCGTGGAATCGGCCCTACCTATATGGATAAGTACGAGAGAAGCGGTCTGAGATTTTACGATCTGGTTCACCCCGACATCTTCCGTGAAAAGGCTAAGAGCGTGGGCGAGCTTAAGAATGCTATCATCACAAAGGTTTACGGCGGCGAGGCTATCGACCTTGACGCAGTTATCGAGGAATATATCGGCTACGGTCAGCGTCTGGCTAAGTACATGGACGACGTTTCCGTTCTTACCTATGAGGCTAAGAAGGCAGGAAAGACTATCCTCTTCGAGGGCGCACAGGCTACTCTCCTTGATATCGACTTCGGTACATATCCTTACGTTACAAGCTCTCATCCCCTGTCCGCAGGCGTTTGCACAGGTACAGGCGTAGGCCCCATGACCATTGACGCTATCTACGGCGTTGCAAAGGCATATACCACAAGAGTCGGCAAGGGTCCTTTCCCCACAGAGCTTAACGACGAAACAGGCGATTATATCCGCAATAAGGGCGGCGAGTTCGGTACCATCACAGGCAGACCCAGAAGAACAGGCTGGTTCGATTCTGTTATCGTTCGCCACGCAGTTCGTGTAAACGGTCTTTCTTCCCTCGTTATCAACAAGCTTGATACACTTGCAGGTCTTGACACACTCAAGGTTTGCGTAGCATATAAGAAGCCCGACGGCACTATCATCAAGGACTTCCCCCCCACACTTGAGGGACTTGAGGGCTGCGAGCCTGTTTATGAGGAGTTTAAGGGCTTTACCGAGGATCTCTCCACTTGCAGAAAGTTTGAAGAGCTTCCGGAGGTTTGCCGCAAGTACATCTCCCGCCTTGAAGAGCTTTGCGAGTGTCCCATCAGCATGGTAGGCGTTGGCCCCGACAGAGCACAGGTGATCGAGAGATAATCACAGCTTATAAGCCATATGGCATGAAAAAACTGAGAAGGAGTTTTCCTTCTCAGTTTTTTTGTATAGTAGCTTCAGTTAAGCTTACTATACAAAAATATCCCGACAGCGGTAATACTGTCGGGATATTCACGTTTACAATATATTTATGCACACAGCTTATTCAGCCATAAGTGCGCATATCTTGTTGGAAAATTCAACAGGGTCTTCGATCTGCATACCCTCGATGAGAAGTGCCTGATCGTAGAGGATAGATGCGTAATCCTTGAACTTTTCCTTGTCCTCGCCGTAAAGCTTCTGCATTGCGGCAAATATCTTGTGGTTGGGGTTGATCTCCAGGACTTTTTCGGACTTGACTTTCTCGTTCTGAGGATTCTGGTTGAGTATCTTCTCCATTTCAAGGGAGATCTGACCGGAGCTGGAGATGCAGACAGGGTGAGATTTCAGCTTGTCGGATATCTTTGTTTCCTTTACCTTGCCATCAAGGGCTGCGGTGATGAATGAGAGCACATCCTTGTTTTCCTCGGCAAGCTTCTTGGTCTCTTCCTTTTCAGCCTCGGTGTCAATGCCAAGGTCACCCTCGGAAACGTTCCTGAACTCCTTGTCGCCGTGGCGCATGAGCACCTTGACAGCAAACTCGTCCACGTTATCGGTGAGGTAGAGTATCTCATAGCCCTTGTCACGGAGCAGCTCGGTCTGGGGGAGAGCCTGTATCTTCTCAACGCTGTCGCCTGCAGCATAGTAGATGTACTTCTGCTCTTCCTTCATTCTGGAAACATACTCATCAAGGGTGGTGAGCTTGTTTTCGTGGGAGGAGGTGAACATCAGCAGATCCTCAACAGCGTCCTTGTCTCTGCCGTAATTGTCGTAAACGCCGAACTTTATCTGGATACCGAAGGTCTTCCAGAACTGCTCGTACTTTTCACGCTCGTTGTTGAGCATCTTTTTCAGCTCGCTCTTGATCGTCTTTTCAATGGACTTTGCAATGGTTTTGAGCTGGTGATCGTGCTGGAGCATTTCACGGGAGATGTTCAGCGACAGGTCTGCGGAATCTACCAGACCTCTTACAAATGAGAAGTAGTCGGGGAGCAGGTCAGCGCACTTGTCGGAGATAAGCACGCCGCTGGAATAAAGCTGCAGACCCTTTTCGTAGTCCTTGGAGTAGAAGTTGAAAGGCGCTCTTGCGGGAATGAACAGCAGGGAATCATATGTAACGGTACCCTCGATCTTGGAGTGGATATATTTGAGAGGGTCGGTGTAGTCGAAGAACTTTTCCTTGTAGAAGTTGTTGTAATCCTCGGGTTTAAGCTCGTTCTTGTTCTTTCTCCAGAGGGGGACCATGCTGTTGAGGGTCTCATTCTCGATAACGGTCTCGTAAGCGTCGTCGGAATAATCGTCCTCCTTGGCGTCAGCCTTTCTCTTAGTCTTTTCCACGTCCATCTTGATGGGGAAGCGGATATAGTCGGAGTATTTCTTTACAAGCTCCTTGATGGTGGAAGCTTCAAGATACTCGTCATAGCACTCGGTTTCGGTGTCGTCCTTGAGGGTCAGGCGAATTTCTGTACCAACGCTGTCCTTGTCGCACTCTTCAATAGTGTAGCCGTCAGCGCCGCTGGACTTCCACATATAAGCCTTGTCGGAACCGTAAGCCTTGGAACGGACCTCAACTTCCTTTGCTACCATGAAAGCGGAGTAGAAGCCTACGCCGAACTGACCGATGATATCAACATCGTCTGTCTTTTCGTTCTCGTTCTTGAACTTGAAGGAGCCGCTGTTTGCGATGATACCCAGGTTGTTTTCCAGCTCATCGGCGGTCATACCGATACCGTTATCGGAGATAGTGAGCACCTTGTTTTCCTTGTCGGCGGTTATCTCAATCTTGAAATCATCCTTGTTCATGCCAACCTTGTCATCAGTAAGAGACTTGAAATACAGCTTGTCGATAGCATCGCTGGCGTTGGAGATAAGCTCACGGAGGAATATTTCCTTGTGAGTATAAATGGAGTTGATCATCATATCAAGCAGACGCTTGGATTCTGCTTTGAACTGTTTTGTTTCAGCCATAATAACACATCCTTTTATGTAAATGTACTGTTCCCGAACGGAAGCAGTGGATCTTAGCACTTTCATCTCGCAAGTGTTAGCACTCTTTCTTTTTGAGTGCTAATATCAGTATATACCTTTCCTTTGGCAAAATCAAGAGCAGAACGCTAAATTTTACATTTTGTTCATATTTGGCATATCGGCGGCGCATTGCTGTTTATAATTATCCGTTGAATTATTCCCTGCGATATGCTATAATTATTCGGAAACTTTTTTGAAGAGAGGATCTCAGATGATAAAATTTATCGCCGCCGATCTTGACGGCACACTTCTGAACAGCAGTCATGCTCTTCCCGACGGCTTTATGGAGCTGGTGGAAAAGCTTTATGATATGGGCATCACCTTTGCCGCCGCTTCCGGCAGGCAGTATTACGGCGTTGAAAAGCTTTTTATGCCCGTACGTGACAAGATGATGTTCATTGCCGAAAACGGCGGCGTGGCATATGAAAAGGGTCAGCTTATCTACTCCCTGCCCATGCCCGCCGATGATGTTCTTGCCATGGTGCATGAGGCGGAGAAGCTTTACGACAAGGGCGTGCGTATCCTGCTTTCGGGAGAGAACTGCGCATATGTGGCTGACAGCGACAAGGATTTTTCCGACAGCTGCAACACCTACTGCGCCCGCCTGAAAACGGTGAATGACTTCAGCGTTATCCCCGACGGCGACAGGATAATCAAGATAGCACTTTTTGACAAGAACGCCGAAACGCAGGTCTATCCTGCAATGAAGCGCTTTTCCGATGATTTCAACGTTATCCTTTCAAACACCTGCTGGGTGGATATCGTGGGAAAAGCGGTCAACAAGGGCACTGCCGTAACAAAGCTTATGGAAAGGCTTGGCGCAGGCTATGACGAGGCAATGGTTTTCGGCGATTATCTCAATGACTATGAGATGATGAGCTGCTGCAAATACAGCTTTGCCATGGAAAATGCTCACCCGCAGCTTAAAAGTGCGGCGCATTATATTGCCCCCTCAAATGATGATAACGGCGTTGTCCGTGAGATAAAAGCTCATATCCCAGAGCTGAAAATATGACATGGAATATTACAAAAGGAACTAATAATGGAACTTAAAGAAAAAATTCAGAAGCAGCTGCTTAAAGTTAAATCCCCCTCAAGATACATCGGCGGAGAGTTCAACAGCGTTGTAAAGGATAAAAGCAAGGTAGATGTGCGCTTTGCTTTCTGTTTCCCCGACGCATACGACGTGGGAATGTCCCACATCGGCATGAAAATACTCTACTCCCTGAAAAATGCCCGTGAGAACTGGTGGTGCGAGCGTGTTTTTGCGCCGTGGCCCGATTACGAGGCTCTTATGCGTGAAAATGACATACCCCTTTACGGTCTGGAGAGCCTTGACCCCATAAAGGAGTTCGATTTCATCGGCTTTACCATTCAGTACGAGCTTTGCTACACAAATATCCTGAATATGCTTGACCTGGCAGGTCTGCCTGTGCCGGCGGCTGAACGCAGTGAAGATGACCCCATTGTAATTGCGGGCGGCCCCTGCGTATGCAATCCCGAACCCCTGTGTGATTTTATCGACCTGTTTGTTATCGGCGAGGGCGAGGAAGCCAACCTTGAGCTGATGGAGCTTTACGAACAGATGAAAAAGTCCGGCGAATACACAAAGCAGAGCTTCCTTGAAAGGGCTGCACAGATAGGCGGCATATATGTTCCGTCCTTCTATGACGTTTCCTACAAGGAGGACGGCGGGATAGAAAGCGTTGTGCCCAACCGTGCAGGCGTGCCCGAAAAGGTTACAAAGCGCATCATTGCCGACTTTGACAAGGTGTTCTATCCCGAAAAGTTCGTTATTCCCTTTTCCGAGATAGTTCACGACCGCTCCGTGGTTGAGGTGCTGAGAGGCTGCATACGTGGCTGCCGTTTCTGTCAGGCGGGCTTTATCTACCGCCCGTTCAGAGAGAAAAGGGCGGATACTATATTAAAAGAAGCAAAATGTCTTTGCAGCTCATCGGGCTATGAGGAGCTGTCACTTGCATCGCTGAGCACCAGCGACCATTACGATATCGAGGGCGTGCTTTCCAAGATGACGGGCTACACCGAGGGCGAGAGGATAAATCTTGCGCTGCCCTCCATGCGTATCGACCGCTTCAACAAGGAGCTTATGGAGCAGCTTTCCAAGGTAAGAAAAAGCGGACTTACCTTTGCGCCGGAAGCGGGAACGGCACGTCTCCGTGATGTTATCAACAAAAATCTCACGGAAGATGAGATAATGTCTGCCTGCCGCACGGCATTCGAGGGCGGATATGCGGGAGTAAAGCTTTATTTCATGCTGGGACTTCCCACTGAAACGGACGAGGACATCATCGGCATAGCCGACCTTGCCAAGCGCATAGCAGACCTGTACTTTAATATGAAGGACAGACCGAGAGGTCAGAAGCTGAGCATTTCCATCAGCTGCGCCACCTTTGTGCCAAAGCCATTTACACCTTTCCAGTTTGAGCCGCAGATATCCGTTGACGAGATAAACCGCCGCCAGAAGCTGCTGCTTGACTGCGTAAAGGGCAAGCGATACATCAACGTAAGCTACCATAATTACAAGATAAGCGTTCTTGAAGCGGCTCTTGCCAAGGGCGACAGGTGGCAGGGAGCGGTAATAAAGCGTGCATGGGAGCTGGGCTGCAAGTTTGACGGCTGGGACGAGCTTTATAACTTCGATGCGTGGATGCAGGCGTTTGCCGATACGAATACCGACATTGAGTTCTATTCCCATCGTGGCTCCGCATATGATGAGCAGATGCCATGGGAGCACCTTGACTATATGGTCACAAAGGAGTTCCTTATCCGTGAGAACAAAAAGGCTCACGAGGGTATTGCGACGAAAAACTGCCGTGAGGGCTGCTCGGGCTGCGGCGTGAACAAGGCTGCGGGAAAAGAATGCTTTGCCGAAGAAAAGAGCGGCGCACTCACAAGCTCTGTGCCTGCTCAGGCAACAGCTGAAGTGCCTCACGGTGAGCCGCTTGCAAACAAGAAGCCTGTTCGTGTGTTCTTTGAGAAAAAGGGGAGAGCGGTCTATATCTCTCACCTTGACCTGCTCAGAGCCATGCAGAGGGCACTGAAAAGGTCGGAACTGCCTGTGTGGTATTCCGAGGGCTTCAATCCAAGAATATACCTGAACTTCCCCCTTGCCCTGTCGCTGGGCGTTGAGGGCACAAGGGAGCCGATGGATTTTTACATCGTGGAGGATATTTCCTTTGAGGAGATAGTCAGCAGGCTGAACGGCGAGCTTCCCGAGGGGCTTTGCGCTGTGAAAGCGGCTGCACCCGTTCATCTCAACAAGGAGATAGGCTTTGCGGAATATACCCTGACCTACAGCGGCAGCATGGCTGATGTAAAGGCTGCCCTTGACAGCTTTATGGCGCAGGAAAAGATAGAAGTGGAAAAGCGCTCCAAGAAAAAGGGCATGATAACTGTTGATATCAAGCCGTATGTGGAGATAAAAGGCGTTTCGGAAGGCGACTGCGTGTATGTTGATATAAGGCTGCCTGCGGGGCTGGAGCTCAACCTGAATGCGGCTATTTTTACCGACGCATTTGCGGCTTACTGTGCCGAAAATAACGTTAAGGCAGAGCTCATATGTGCAAAACGCACAAATATATTGTGTGCAGATGGTTCTACATTTGAATAATCGGACGAAATTTTATTTGTGAGCAAAAACACTTGAAATCTAAGAATAAATGTGTTAAAATAAATAAGCATTTAAAATCCGCCGAAGTATGCCCTCGGGAGGAAAAGGCGAGATTAGTGCTGCGGTTTTCCGCAACATTAAAAGGACAGTCCGCTGCTCTGTCCCGCCGTGCGCCATTGGCGGGGTAACAAACGGGGTAAGAATGTCTTGAAGATTTAGGAGGATATTAAAATGGACGCATTAAAGCTTATCAGCGAATCCAGCATGAAGAGCGAAGTTCCCGCTTTTGAAGTGGGCGACACTGTAAAGGTACACGTAAGAATCAAGGAAGGCCAGAAGTACAGAATCCAGGTTTTCGAGGGCACCGTTATCGCTAAGAGACACGGCGGCATCCAGGAGACCTTTACCGTTAGACGTGTAGCTCACGGTTGCGGCATTGAGAGAGTTTTCCCTGTACATTCTCCCGTTGTTGACAAGGTTGAGGTCGTTAGACACGGTAAGGTTAGAAGAAGCAAGCTTTATTACCTCAGAGACAGAGTCGGCAAGGCTGCCAAGGTCAAGGAGAACATTCAGTAATCCTGCTGCGCAGTATCTTTATATGATGAAAGGAATAAGACTCCTTTCAATTAACCTGAAAAAGCAGTGCAGAGTGGGCTTGTTTGAGCTTGCCCGCTCTGTATAATATGCTTTTATCGGTTGTTTGGGGGCTTATTGCAAGTCCCTTTTTTGCTGTTTGGGAATGTACACGTCTGAGGATATCAACGAAAGGAATGAGCAGCTATGGCTAAGTATCAGATAAATTACGAAGCGCTGGACGCAGACAAAAACAAGGAAAACGGTACTCCCTACGAGGAATTCCTCGAGTGGGTCGAGACCATAATTTTCGCATTCTTTGCGGTTATCCTTATCTTTACGTTCCTGCTCAGACAGGCAAACGTTGACGGCGAATCTATGGTGCCTACTCTTCAGAACGGAGAGAAGCTCATAGTTCACCATCTTTTCTATACACCCGAAAAGGGTGATATCGTTATAGTTGACAGCTCCAACCTCGGCAAGCCTATCGTAAAGAGAGTTATTGCAGAGGGCGGCGATACTATTGATATCAACTTTGATACAGGCGCTGTTACCGTAAACGGTGAAGTTCTTGATGAACCTTACATCAACGACCTTACCAAGCGTGATGAGGACGGTCAGGTTTATCCTTTGACTATCCCCGACGGCTACTATTTTGTAATGGGCGACAACAGAATGAACTCCCTTGACAGCCGAAGCGCTGCCGTGGGTCTTGTTCCTGAGGACGAGATCATGGGCAAGGTAGTGTTCAGGATCTGGCCCTTTGACAGAATAGGTACGGTCAGCTGAGTGTACTTATAAAGATTTTGGAGGAAAGTCAGACGGAAAGACAATCGCCTTTCATCTGCTTTCCTCTTTTAGTTTAAAACGGTTTTAAGGAGTGAGGCAGATGAACGAGATACCGTCAATACAGTGGTTCCCCGGTCACATGACCAAAACAAAGCGCATGATGGAAAAGTGTCTGCCTTTGGTTGACGCAGTGGTCGAGGTCATTGACGCACGAGTTCCAATGTCAAGCCGAAACCCCGATATAAATGTCCTTACCGCAGGCAAGCCCAGGATCATCGTGATGAACAAGTGCGATGCTGCCGATGAGAAGGTCACTTCCCAGTGGATAGACTATTTCCGCAGGCAGGGCATTATGGCGATAGCTGCCGACTGCCGCACCGGAAAGGGTCTTAACAGATTTGTCCCCGCAGTGCGTGAAGTTCTGGCTGACCTTATTGCAAAGAATACCGCAAAGGGCATGGCAGGCAAGGTGCTGCACCTGATGGTGGTGGGTATCCCCAACGTTGGAAAATCCTCGTTCATCAACCGCATGGCAGGGCAGAAAAAAGCCAAGGTGGAGGATCGCCCCGGCGTTACTCGTGAAAAGCAGTGGGTAATGCTGGATAACGATATCGAGCTGCTGGATATGCCCGGTGTTCTCTGGCCTAAGTTCGAGGATATGTCCGTAGGCGAAAAGCTGGCGTTCACAGGCGCTGTCAAGGACGATGTGGTGGATACTGAGCTGCTGGCGTGCAGACTTCTGATAAAGCTCAGGGAGGTAGCTCCCGACAGCCTGACGGAGCGCTACAAGATAAAGCTTGACACTCCCGAAGAGGACGAAAAGGTCGAAAGCGGTGAGGCTATGGGCTGTATAAACGGCTACGAGCTTCTTATGAGAGTCGGCAAGGCAAGAGGAATGCTCATCTCAGGCGGTGAGATAAATACCGAGAGAGCCGCAGCTGCCGTTCTGGACGAGTTCAGAGGCGGAAAGCTGGGACGCATTACCCTCGAGACCCCTGCGGATTTTGGTGACTGATATGGAAACTCAGCAGTTATTTGAATATGACAAGGAGATAAGAACGCTCCACCCCATATTCTGCGGGCTTGATGAAGCAGGCAGAGGGCCTCTTGCGGGAGATGTTTATGCGGCGGCTGTGGTTTTTGATGACGGCGTGTGCATAGATGGTCTCAACGACAGCAAGAAGCTTACGGAGAAAAAGCGTGAGCTGCTCTTTGACGAGATAATCAACAAAGCTAAGGTGTTCTGCATCGCTACCGCCTCTGTGGAGGAGATAGAGGAGCTGAATATCCTGAATGCCGCCATGCTTGCCATGAAAAGGGCATATGAGGGGCTTGACATAAAGCCTGATTACGCTCTGGCTGACGGCAACAAGTTCCCGCCCCTGGGCATTGCGGGGGAGGCTGTGGTAAAGGGAGACGGAACGTCTGCCAGCATTGCCGCCGCTTCCGTTCTGGCAAAGACTGCCCGTGACAGGTACATGAAGGATATCGCCGAGCAGTACCCTCAGTGGCAGTTTGAACGCCACAAGGGCTACGGCACAAAGCTCCATTATGAGATGCTGGACAAATACGGTCCGTCTCCCGTGCACCGTATGTCTTTCCTGAAAAAATACTATGCAGCAAAGCAGAAGTGAGATAGGAAAGCTGGGGGAGGAGCTTACAGCCTATTATCTGAAAAGATCGGGCTATGAGATACTCCGCAGGAACTTCCGCATAAAGGGCGGGGAGATAGATATTATCGCCTCAAAGGACGGCATTATCGCTTTCGTTGAGGTAAAGACCCGTGACATCAGCGCTTTTGAGCATGGCGCTCAGGCAGTGAATGTCAGGAAGCGGAGCCTTATTATCCGTGCCGCTCAGGAGTATTCCTACAGATATCCTCACGAAATGCAGCCCAGATTTGACGTTGCCGAGGTGACTGTCAGGGAGGGCAGGGCTGTGGGACTTAAATATTTTGACAATGCTTTCTGTGCCGAAAGTGATTCTTCTCTTTAAAAGCCAAAAAAGCATATCTGCGGCGGACGCCGCTTCAATAATAAAAATTATCGGGATATCCCGAAGAAAAAGGTGATAAAATGTTTTACAAAAGCACAAGAAACAGCGGCGTAAGCATCAGCTCCGCCGAAGCTATTGTTCAGGGAATTTCCGCAGACGGCGGACTTTTCGTGCCCTCCGAAATTCCTCAGATGTCAATGGACGAGATCGTAAAGCTTGGCGATATGAGCTATGCTGAGAGAGCAGCTGTTGTTTTCAGCAAGTTCCTTACCGACTTTACCGATGCTGAGCTTAAGTACTGCACCGAAAGCGCTTACAACGACAAGAACTTTGCTTCCGCAGATATCGCTGAGATATCCCATCTTTTTGACGGTACATATGTTCTTGAGCTGTGGCACGGCCCCACCTGCGCATTCAAGGATATGGCTCTCCAGATCCTTCCTTATCTTCTCACCACATCTCTCAAGAAGATAAAGATGAACAAGAAGGTAGTTATCCTTGTTGCTACTTCGGGCGATACAGGAAAGGCTGCTCTCGAGGGCTTTGCCGATGTTGAGGGTACCTCCATCATGGTATTCTATCCTCAGGACGGCGTATCCGCTATGCAGAAGCGTCAGATGGCTACTCAGGACGGAAACAACGTTACCGTATGCGCTCTCAACGGCAATTTCGATGACTGCCAGAACGGCGTAAAGGCTATCTTCACCAATGAAGAGATCAAGCAGAAGCTTGCAGACGGCGGCATGATGTTCTCCTCCGCAAACTCCATCAACTGGGGCAGACTTGCACCTCAGATAATCTACTACATCTCCACCTATGCAGAGCTGGTAAAGGACGAGCAGATCAAGGCAGGAGACAAGATCAATATTGTCGTTCCCACAGGAAACTTCGGAAATATCCTTGCAGCTTACTATGCAAAGCACATGGGTATGCCCGTCAACAAGCTTATCTGCGCTTCCAACGCAAACAACGTTCTTACCGACTTTATAAATACAGGTATCTACGACAGAAACAGAAAGTTCATCACTACTGTTTCTCCCTCAATGGATATCCTTATCTCCTCCAACCTTGAAAGACTTCTCTACATTCTCTGCGGCGAAAATGACGCTCAGATAAGAGAGTGGTTCGGCAAGCTGGCTTCCGAGGGCAGATATGAGGTAAACGACGACGTTAAGGCAAAGCTCAAGGCTGACTTTGCGGCAGGCTTCTGCGACGACGCTCAGACCAAGGCTGTCATCAAGGAGATCTACGACAAGTATTCCTACACTCTCGATACCCACACCGCTGTTGCAGTAAAGGTTTACGAGGATTACAAGAAGGCTACCGGCGACAACACCAAGACCGTTATCGCTTCCACCGCAAGTCCCTACAAGTTCAGCACAGCTGTTCTTGAAGCAATAGAGGGCAAGGTTTCCGATATGGACGAGTTCGACAAGGTTGAGCGTCTCCACGAGGTTTCCGGCTATGATGTTCCCAAGTCTCTTGCAGAGCTGAAGAACAAGCCTATCCGCTTCACAGGAGCTATCGGAAGAGATGAGATGAAGGATTTCGTTCTCAAGTCCCTTTCTCTTTGATATTGAACAAACGCAGCAGAGGAGGATGAAATGGCGCTTTTTACAATGGGTGATCTGCACCTTTCCTTTGCCGTAAACAAGCCGATGGATAAATTCGGAGGCTGGGAGAATTACGTGGAGCGCATCTCGGAAAACTGGGAAAAGACCGTGTCCCCCGAGGATACGGTGGTAATTCCCGGGGATATATCATGGGCGATGAATTTCAGGGAAGCGCTTCCCGATTTTGACTTCATACATAAATTAAAGGGCACAAAGATAATTTCCAAGGGCAACCACGATTACTGGTGGAACACTTATGCCAAGATGAACCGATTCCTTGAAGAAAACGGTTTTGACAGCATAAAAATTCTTCACAACAATCATTTTGCATATGATAAATACGGTATCTGCGGCACAAGAGGCTGGATAAACGACAACAGCGAGCCTGCAGATGCCAAGGTGCTTGCAAGGGAAGCGGGCAGGCTGGAAACGTCCCTCTGCTCGGCTGAGGCGGCAGGGCTGGAGCCTATCGTGTTCCTGCACTACCCGCCCATATACGGCACGGAGTACAATTACGACATACTGGACGTGATGTACAGGCACAATATAAAAAAGTGCTATTACGGCCATGTTCATGGCAGAGCCCATCAGTACGCCGTGTGCGGTGAGCGTGACGGCATTGATTTTCGCCTTGTATCCGCTGATTATGTGCAGTTTTGCCCTGTGAGAATATTATAATTTGTGCAAAATGCAGAAATTGCATATTTGCTATAGCTTTATTAAATTTTGTATGGTATAATCTTTTTATATGCTTTGTATTAAAATGGAGGATGTTGTAAATGAGCTTAAAATCTACAAATAAAATCGAAACAAACACATATGAACTTGAAATTGAGGCTTCCGCTGAGGAATTTGAGGCTGCCGTTCAGGCCGCTTACTTAAAGGCTAAGAATAAGATCAACGTTCCCGGATTCAGAAAGGGCAAGGCTACCCGTAAGATGATCGAAAATCTCTACGGCGAGAGCTGCTTCTATGATGATGCTGTAAATGCTATGGTTCCCGAGATCGTTGGCGGCGCTATCGACGAGGCTAAGCTTACTCTCGTTGACAGACCCGAGATCGACGTTACCGCTCTTTCCAAGGAGAACGGCGTTTCTTTCAAGGTAAAGTGCATCACCAAGCCCGAGGTTGAAATTTCCGACTATATGGGTATAGAAGTTGAAAAGCCTGCCAAGACTGTAACCGATGAGGATGTTGAAAAGCAGCTCAAGGCTATGCAGGAAAAGAACGGCAGACTCGTTACCGTTGAGGACAGAGCAGTTGAGAACGGCGATACCGTTGTTATCGACTTTGAGGGCTTCATGGACGGCAAGGCATTCGACGGCGGCAAGGAAGACGGCTTCGAGCTTAAGATCGGCTCCGGTCAGTTTATCCCCGGCTTTGAGGAGCAGATCGTTGGCAAGAACACCGATGAGGAGTTCACCATCAACGTAACATTCCCCGAGAACTATCAGATGGAAGAGCTTGCAGGCAAGCCCGCTGAGTTCAAGATCAAGCTCCACGAGATCAAGAAGACTGAGCTTCCCGACCTCGATGACGATTTCGCAAAGGATACTTCCGAGTTCGACACTCTCGACGAGCTGAAGGCTGATATCAAGAAGAAGCTTGAGGACAACGCTGAGAAGGCTGCCGACGCAGAAGTTGAAAACAAGATCTATGATACAATTCTTGCAAACATGAAGGCTGAGATCCCTCAGGTTATGTTTGAGCACAAGATCGACGATATGGTAAGAGATTTCGAGATCAGACTTTCCCAGCAGGGACTTGACCTTGATATGTACCTCTCCTTCGTTGGCATGGATAAGACGGCTTTCAGAAAGACCTTCGAGGAGCAGGCTCAGAAGACCGTTAAGCTCAGACTGGCTCTCGAGAAGATCGCTCAGCTTGAGAACCTCACCGTAAGCGACGATGAAGTTCTTGAGGAGCTCAAGAAGATGTCCGAGACCTACAAGGTTCCCGTTGAGCAGCTCATGAATGTTGTTAGTCCTGAGACTCTCAAGACTGACATGGTTGTTACAGCAGCTTCCAAGCTCGTAAAGGAAAAGGCTGTAATCAAGTAATCTACGGGGTAATTTGAATTTGACGTATTGGGGTTTCGTTATTTAGTGGAGGTATAGTTAATGAGTTTAGTACCATATGTAGTAGAGCAGACCAACCGCGGCGAGCGCAGCATGGATATCTACTCCCGCCTTTTGAATGACAGAATAATCATTCTGTCTGAGGAAGTAAATAACACCACAGCCAGCCTCGTTATTGCTCAGATGCTGTTCCTTGAGGGACAGGATCCCGAAAAGGACATCTCCTTCTACATCAACAGCCCCGGCGGCGTCATTACTGCTGGTATGGCAATATATGACACCATGCAGTATATCAAGTGCGATGTGTCAACCATTTGTATGGGTATGGCAGCTTCGATGGGCGCATTCCTGCTTTCATCAGGAACCAAGGGCAAGAGACTTGCTCTTCCCAACTCTGAGATCCTTATCCACCAGCCTCTCATTGCAGGCGGCGGAATTTCAGGTCAGTGCACCGATATCAAGATTCATTCAGACCACATGGTTTATACCAGAAACAAGCTGAATGAGATACTTTCCAAGAATACAGGAAAGCCTCTTGATGTTATCGAGCGTGATACTGAGAGAGATAATTATCTCACTGCTCAGGAAGCAATGGAATACGGCCTTATCGACAAGGTCATCGAGCACAGATAAAGATAAGAGAGATAGCTCCGCCGTCTTTACGGAAATGTCCGTATGGGCAGCGGAGCTTTATTTTAAAAACCCATGAAAGGATTGATACGGATGCCCGCAGACAGAAACTTTAAAAGATGCAGCTTTTGCGGCAAGACTGAGCCTGAGGTTCAGAACCTCTTTTCAGCAGGCAACGCAAACATCTGCGACGAGTGCATTATTTACTGCTATGAAATGCTCATGAATAATGAGGCACTCGGATATGTTCCGTCTCCCGATCATCTTGAAAAGTTCGGCAAGCCTTCCAAGGCTCTCAGCCTTAAAAAGCCCCTTGAAATAAAGAAGATCATGGACGAATACATCATCGGTCAGGACGCTGCAAAGATAGCTCTTGCCGTTGCGGTGTATAACCATTACAAGAGAATAAACAGCCTTTCCGACAAGGATGACAACGCTGTTGAGCTTCAGAAGTCAAACGTTATCCTTCTGGGCCCCACAGGTGTCGGTAAGACACTGCTTGCTCAGACCCTTGCAAAGATACTTGACGTTCCCTTTGCAATAGCCGATGCGACCACCCTTACCGAGGCAGGTTACGTTGGCGATGACGTTGAGAACGTGCTTCTCAGACTTATTCAGGCGGCTGATTATGATATCCAGGCTGCCGAGAGAGGTATCGTTTATATCGATGAGATCGACAAGATCGCAAGAAAGTCGGAGAATATGTCCATCACCCGTGATGTAAGCGGTGAGGGCGTTCAGCAGGCTCTGCTCAAGATAATCGAGGGTACAGTTTCCAACGTTCCTCCTCAGGGCGGCAGAAAGAACCCTTATCAGGAGTGCCTGCACATCAATACAAAGAATATCCTCTTCATCTGCGGCGGTGCGTTTGACGGACTGGAGCAGACTATCAAGAAGAGAATTGATTCCTCTACACTGGGCTTCGGCGCAGATGTAAGAAGCAAGTCCGAAAAGGAAGTAAACATCTTCAAGGACGTTACTCCTCAGGACCTGGTAAAGTTCGGCATGGTTCCCGAGCTGGTGGGCCGTCTTCCTGTTATCACAGTGCTTGACGAGCTGGACGAAGCTGCCCTTGTAAGAATACTCAGCGAGCCTAAGAACGCTCTGGTAAAGCAGTATCAGAAGCTGTTCGAGCTTGACGGCATTGAGCTTGTGTTTGATGATGCCGCACTTACTGCCATTGCAGAAAAGGCTATCAAGCAGAAAACAGGCGCAAGAGGCCTCAGAGCTATCGTTGAAGGACTTTTACAGGATACCATGTTCACAGCTCCTTCCGATGAGAATATTGTCAAGGTGACTATCACTGAGGCGTGCGTAACAGAGGGCGCAAAGCCCCTTATCGCCACAGGCACCAAGCCTGCTCAGAAGAAAAAGGCTTAACTTATAAAAAATTACCGACCCGATTTACACGTTAGACCGTGCATATAGGGTCGGTTTTTTTATGCCTTTTCAAGGAATTTTATGTGCCTGTAATACATTATCATTGCCGCAGTTCCTGTGATAAGCTCCGTTATGATACTAATACTAATCTTCAATCAACCTACAGACAAATCCTCGGCTGAAATAAGCCCATTCTTCGTCAAGCTCCCTTGCCGGGCGGCAAGCCCGCCTGCGGTCACTTTCCTAGACTGGTCTTATTTCATCTGTCGGCTTTACCCATAGAACGATTGAAGATTAGTATAAGCACCAATTAAAAACTATACAAAAAATCGAGCATGATCTTGCGTATATGGATTATGCGATGATTTTTTTGTCTATAGTTTTATTGGTGATTAGTATTACAGGATATGTACACGCAGCATTGACCCGCCCGCCTACCGCAACATCTACTTTGCTGTGCGGGACAGCAAAACCGTGCCGCTGGCTGGGAAAAGATTTTCCGAGTATCTTAAATTCAGAAATTAAAAGTATGATGGTTTATTATAGTTTCAAATATTTATATTTTTGCTCTGGGGCGAAAAAGCTTATATTGACAAAGAGTGGATTTTGCGGTATAATTCAGTTAAATCATACAAAAATTTTCACGAGGACATAAACTTTTTCGGAGAAACTCCCTCCTGGGCACGGAACAGCTTGCAGAAATAGCTGGTATCGTGATATCCAACTGCCTCCGACACCTGCGAAACGGTCATGTTTCCCTTGGTGAGCAGCTGCTTTGCATAGGAAAGGCGGCGACAGTTGATGTACTGGAACGGCCGCATATCGGTCTTGCGCTTGAAAATTCGGCACAGGTACTGGGGTGAAACTCCTGCGGCAGCGGCGATATCCTCCATGGCTATCTCTTCCGACAGGTGAGCGGAGATGTATTCCTCCGCCAGCTTGAAAGCGGAAAATTCCGAGGGCGTTCCCGCAGGCTTCATGCGGCTTATCTGGTATTCGGTAAGAAATCGGTACATATAGGAATCCGCACGGAGAGAGGCGTTTTCGTTATTGCGCTTAAGAATGGTGTAGATGGACTGCCATGCACGCTCCATTTCGCTTGGATCCTCATGGAATGCGGTGACGGCGTTTTTCAGCCCGAACTGCTCCAGCAGTGCAGCGCAGCCGCAGCCTGAAAATGTTACCCATTCAAGCGACCACACATCGCCCAGAGCGTAGTATTCGTGTGGCACATCGGCAGGGAGAAAAAAAGACATTCCCTTTGTTATCTCCGTGGTTTTTCCCTCTGTGACAAGAACGCCTTTGCCCTCGGTGCAGTAGTTTATCTGGGGCTGAGGGTATCCGTCCTTGCGTATGCAGTGATATTGCAGGTCGCACCAGCCCACTCCTGCGGCAGTCAGCAGCGACTTGTTAGGGTTCTTGGCTATGGGGTAAATGGCTTCGTCCATGTCCGCACGTCCTTTGGTTTAAAATTTTTACATAGTAAATTATAATATATATGGAAGGAAAAATCAATATGAATCTCAACGAAATCTCAAAAGATCATCTTTTCTGTGACGGCTGGGAATTTTCAAAAAATCCCATTGATACCGAGTATTCTTCTGACCTTAAATGGACAAGAGTGGATATTCCCCACGACTGGATGATCTATGAAACAAGAAATCTTTACGAGACCTCCACAGGCTGGTACAGAAAAAAGTTCAGCTATGAAAAGCTTGACGGCGTTCGCACCTCCATTCGCTTCGAGGGCGTTTATATGGACAGCAAGACCTACGTTAACGGCGAACTGGCAGGGGAGTGGAAGTACGGCTATTCCACATTCGAGTTTGACATTACTGACCTGCTCCGTGACGGCGAGAACGAGATAACCGTTCGTGTTGATTACCGCTGCCCCAACTCCAGATGGTACTCGGGCGCAGGAATTTACCGCCGTGTATGGCTGAGAAATTACCCCGACTGCCATATCACAAGTGACGGCGTTTATATCTCCGCCGATATTGAGGGCAATGTTACAGTTTCCGCCGAGGCAGTTCGCCCCGTAGGCGTTACCGTCGAGGGGCTTTCAATAAGAGAGACCGTTTATGATGGCGACAAGGCAGTATGTTCTTCCGAATATCCCTGCTGCGCATATGACAGGACACGTATCCCCGAGGCTATCCGCAGCGACAAGGTGAACTACTCCGTAAATACCATAACAATGCACGTTGACAAGCCCGTGCTGTGGGATATCGACGATCCTCACCTTTACACCATGGTAACAGAGCTTGTAAAGAACGGCGAGACCATACAGACCGTAAAGAACCGCTTCGGCTTCCGCAAGGCTGAGTTCACCACCGACAAGGGCTTCTTTCTTAACGACAGGCATGTAAAGCTCCACGGCTGCTGCGAGCACCATGACCTTGGCTCACTTGGTGCTGCCGTTAACCGTGCGGCTATCGTAAGAAAGCTGAAAAAGCTCAGAGTTATGGGCATCAACGCTATAAGAACCAGCCACAATATGCCCGCTGTTGAGCTTATGGAGCTGGCAGATGAAATGGGCTTCCTCATTCTCTCCGAGGGCTTTGATATGTGGGAGAGACACAAGACCGACTATGACTATGCAGGATTTTTCCACGAGTGGGCTCCCACAGATGTTGCTTCATGGGTACGCCGTGACCGAAACCACCCCTCAGTTATCGGCTGGAGCATAGGAAACGAAATATATGACACCCACGCTGACGAAAGAGGTCAGGAGATAGCTTCATGGCTGCTGGGACTTGTCCGTGAGCATGATTACAGAGCAAACGGATATGTTACCATCGGCTCCAACTTCATGCAGTGGGAGGGCGCACAGAAGTGTGCGGATATCGTAAAGCTGGCAGGCTACAACTATGCCGAGAGACTTTACCATGAGCAGCACGAAAAGCACCCCGACTGGATGATCTACGGCAGTGAGACCTCCTCCGTTGTGCAGAGCCGTGGCGTATATCACTTCCCCCTTGCACAGTCCGTCCTCTCCGATGATGACGAGCAGTGCTCCGCCCTTGGCAACAGCACCACAGGCTGGGCTGCAAAGAACACCGAGGCGTGCATCATTCCCGACCGTGACGCCGAGTTCTGCGCAGGTCAGTTCATCTGGACAGGCTTTGACTACATCGGTGAGCCTACTCCATACGATACAAAGAACAGCTACTTTGGTCAGATAGATACCGCAGGCTTCCCCAAGGACGGCGCATATATCTTCCGTGCCGAGTGGACAGATTATAAGAAGTCTCCTTTCGTTCATATCTTCCCTTACTGGGATTTCATCGAGGGTCAGGAAATCGATATAAGAGTTACCACCAACGCCCCCAGAGTTGAGCTTTCCCTCAACGGTGAAAAAATTGCCGAAAAGGATATCGACCATGTAAAGGGCACGGAGCTTACCCTCAACACCATTGCAAAATACACCAAGGGCGAGCTGCTGGCGATTGCTTACGACGAGAGCGGCAATGAGATCGCACGTGATGTTCAGCGCTCCTTCGGCGATACCGCTGAGATACGTCTTATCCCCGAAAATGATACTGTCAAGGCAGACGGCACCGACCTTGCATTTGTTGAGATATCCGCATTCGACGCAGAGGGCAACCACGTTGCAAATGCCAACAACCGTGTATTCGTTGAGGTAAGCGGCGCAGGCAGACTTGTGGGACTGGACAACGGCGACTCCACCGATTACGAGCAGTACAAGGGAACCTCCCGCAGACTTTTCTCAGGCAAGCTTATTGCAATAATCGCAGCCAAGGAGGAAGCAGGGGATATCACCGTCAAGGTAACCTCTCCCTCTCTCCCCGACAGCACAGTTACCCTCAAGGCTGTTCAGGCTGACAAGGTAAGCGGCATCTCCGCAATGGAAGAGAACACTCACAGAAATGCCGAGTGCCCCGATGAGACTATCGACATTCCTGTCCGCAAGATAGAATTTGTAAGCGACTCCAGAACATTCACTCCCGACTGCAAGGAGATGAAGTTCAGAGCAAAGGTATATCCCGCAAATGCGACCTACGCAAATGATATTGAGTTTAGGATCACAACAGTTCTCGGCATTAAGTCCAATATCGCCGAGATAGTTTCCGTTGAAAACGGCGAGATTACAGTTCGCTGCAAGGGCGACGGCGAGTTCTTCCTGAGAGCGCTCTGCAAGAACGGCACAGAGAAGTACCATATCCTTACCGCCCTGAAGCTCACAGGCGAGGGACTGGGCGCAGCTTCCTTCAATCCCTACGAGCTTGTACTTGGCGGACTTCACACCGTTCAGACCGATAACATCAGCAACGGCATCGAAAGAGGCGCAGGCTTTGCAAATGAAAACAGCTGGTTTGGCTTCGAGAACGTTGACTTCGGCAGCATAGGAAGCGACACTGTAACAGTGCCCATCTTCGCAAACTGCACCACACCCGTAAAGATCCGCTTCTATGACGGTATCCCCGGCGAGGGCGGCGAGATGATAGGCGAGTTCAGCTACCATGAGCCTCCCCAGTGGCTCACCTATATCCCCAACACCTTCAAGCTCAATAAGGTGCTCAAGGGTATGCACACCTTTGTAATGGAGTCCGATGACGGCTACAACGTTCAGGGCTTTGTATTCCGGAAGCCCGACAAGGAGTTCGGCGAGATAAACGCTGCGGACAATGAGAGCGTTTACGGCGACAAGTTCACCGCCGAGCCTGACGCAGTTACAGGAATAGGCAACAACGTTATGCTGAATTTCGGTGAGTTTGATTTCAGCGAAAAGCAGCCCACAAAGATAATCATTACAGGTAAGTCCCACCTGCCCCTCAACAGTATCCACGTTATCTTCACAGGCGACACCGAAAAGCGTGTTCTTGCCGAGTTCAAGGGTGCAGATGAATACACTCCCAGAGAGTTTTCTCTTGAAGGAATAAGTGGCAAGTGCAAGGTAGCGTTTGCATTCCTCCCCGGCAGCGACTTTGACTTCAAGTCCTTTAAGTTCGAGGCGTGATATGAGCTTTCTTACGGAAGAAAACATCGGATATATCCCCATAGTGATATGCGCAGTCATATTGATAATTGCGGGAGCGGTATATCTGATAGTTCAGCATTTTAAGGATAAATAAACAAAAGCGGAGCATTTCAGTAAAATGAAATGCTCCGCTTTATTTTATGTCAGCGTTATAAAATCCTTTGCCGCATATCCCGTTGTGTCACCGTATTTAACAATGTACCAGTTTCCGGATTCACCGTAAATATTTACATGACCGCCGTCAGGTATCTTTCCCACAATGTAGGATTCCGTTGAGGGATAGCAGCGGATATTAAGGTTGGAGCCGTCAGTTGCGGCTACTCCCGTTCTCACAGGTCCGGGCTCCACAAAGGGTATGCCGAAATAATCGCATAATGACTGCACCAGAGTGCGGGCAATGGTCTCCAGATTGTTTTTCAGCCACGCTTCGTCCTCAAAATTGTCGTGATAGCCCAGCTCAGCCAGCACCGCCACTGCCTTTGTCCTTGTCACCTCCGCAAGAGATGTGGTGGGTATCGCCGACACCTTGGCGGGGATAGGATAAATAGTCTCCATATTGTTTGCGATAATGGTTGCAAGCCGCCTGCTGTACTCGGAGTAGGGGGAGTAGTATATCTCAACGCCCCGTGTAACATTGGCATACTGACCGCCCCCCGCATTGGTATGCAGCGCCAGATGAACGTCATGCCAGCCGTTGTTGGAGTCCTGTATCGCTCCGTTAACGTTCCTTGCAGGATCGTTCCGTGTAAAGCTTATGCCCGATGACAGCAGATAGGGCTCCATCAGGTCGGCAAGCAGATTCATATACTGTTCCTCGTTGCCCTCCGTGGCGTACTTGTTCCACTCCTGAGTCGAGGGGCTTAAAAAGACATTAGGCAAATTTATGACCACCTTTCGTGTGCTTTGGTCATATATATGCGCTGTGTCGGTGTATTATACCTTCTGGTCGGAGGCAAAGCGGAAGCCGTTTTCATCGGCTGTGAGGATAACGTTGTCGCCCTTGCATATTTCTCCGCCGATAAGCTTCATGCTGAGAAGATTTTCTATCTGCTCGGTGATGATGTGCCGCAGGGCACGGGCTTCGGGACGCTTTCCGTTCTCGCCGCAGCTTATGAGCTTCGTCACTGCTTCGGGGGCAAATTCAACGGAGATATCCATGGCAAGCGCACGTGTTCTCAGCTCGTCAAGTAGCTTCCGTGCAAGGCTTTCCGTCTCGTTTCCGTCCAGCTTGCCGAATACGATGGTCTCGTCAATGCGCCCAAGCATTTCGGGACGGAAAAACTTTTTCAGCTCCTTTGTGACCTCAGCTTTTATGCGCTTGTTTTCCTCCGCAGCTGTCATTTCGCTGCTGCCGAAGCCAAGGGAGCTTTTGTCCGTCAGCTCCTTTGCGCCGATGTTTGAGGTAAGGATTATCACTGTATTTGCAAAGGATATCCGCCGTCCCTGACTGTCGGTGAGAATGCCGTCCTCCAGTATCTGCAGGAGAATGTTTGAAACATCTGGGTGGGCCTTTTCGATCTCGTCAAAAAGTATGACGGAATAGGGTCTGCGGCGCACCTGCTCAGTCAGCTGGCCGCCCTCGTCATAGCCCACATATCCCGGGGGAGAGCCGATGAGCCGTGAAACGCTGTGCTTTTCCATATATTCGGACATATCAAAGCGGATAAGCGCCTTTTCGCTGTCAAAAAGACTGGCGGCAAGGGCTTTGGCAAGCTCGGTCTTTCCCACTCCCGACGGGCCCGAGAATATAAATGAGCCTACGGGACGCTTTGGGTCTCTCAGCCCCGCTCTGCTTCGGCGGACTGCGTTCGCCACGGCGGATACCGCTTCATTCTGCCCGATAACACGCTTGTGAAGCTCCTCTTCAAGCCCTATGAGCCGCTTGCTCTCATCTTCCGATATCCTGCTGGCGGGAATGCCTGTGGCGGCGGAAAGTATCTCCGCAATGTCCTCGGCTGTGACTGTGGGCAGAGCTGTGTTTTCGGAAGCGACAGCCTCCGCAAGTGAGCCTTTTCTCGGCATATTTCTGTCGATAAGGGCGGTAAGCTCCTCCGCAAGACCGTTCAGCCCCTTTTTGCCGTTCCTTATATGCACCTTGGAAGCGGCTTCGTCGATAAGGTCAATGGCCTTGTCTGGCAGGCAGCGGTCATTCACATACCGCACGGACATATCCACCGCCGCCTGTATGGCTTCTGACGAGATATGCACCTTATGATAGCTTTCGTAGCAGGGGCAAAGACCTGTCAGAATCTTCACAGCGTTCTCGGGGGAGGGTTCACTCACCATGACCTGCTGGAAGCGGCGCTCCAAGGCGGAATCCTTGCCGATGAACTTGCGGTATTCGTCAAAGGTGGTGGCGCCGATTATCCGAAGCTCTCCACGGGCAAGCTGGGGCTTCAGGATATTTGCGGCATCAATGGCGCCCTCTGCCGCACCTGCCCCCACAATGGTGTGAAGCTCGTCAATAAAAAGGATAATGCTGCCGTTTTCGATCACCTCGTCGATGCAGAGCTTTATCCTGTCCTCAAAATCGCCCCTGTACTTTGCGCCTGCAAGCATAGAGGTAAGGTTAAGGGCAAAAATGTGTTTTCCTCTCAGGGTGTCGGGCACATCTCCCGATACGATGGCTGCCGCTACGCCCTCCGCTACGGCGGTCTTGCCCACGCCCGCTTCTCCCACAAGGCAGGGGTTGTTTTTGGTGCGGCGGGACAATATGCGTATCACCCGAGCTATCTCTTTGTCACGGCAGAAAACAGGGTCGCACTTGTTTTCCGCAGCCGCAGCGGTCAGATCCTTGCCATATTTTATAAGGGTGGGCGCTTTTGTGATCGGCGGAAAATACTTCATATCCAGCCCCGAAAGCCCCCTGCACGTTCCCAGAACTGAGGCGGTGCTTATGCCCATGTCCGTTATGATGCTTACGGCGGTGCAGTTTTCCTCTTTTAGCATTGCGGCGAGGATATGCTCCGTGCCCGCAGGCTTTTCGGCGGTAGCCCCTGCATTACGGCAGGCGGCGGAGATGATCCGTGCCACAGCAGGGGTAAATGAGTCGCTGTCAACCACCGACGGCTCTCCACGGCCGATGAGACGGATTATTCTCCCCAGTATCTTTTCCTCGGTAGCACCGCAGGAGCGCAGGATACTTGCGGAGGTGCTTCCCGTTTCCGAGGCAAGGGCAAGGAGCAGATGCTCGCTGCCCACATAGGTGTGTCCCAGCTTTCCTGCACGCAGAAAAGCCTTATTTATTACAGTGTTTGCTTTTCGTGTCAATAGTTCGGGATTATACATCAGTTCCAACATCTCCTATAACAAGGTATAATATGCTTGCTGTTATATTATGGACTGATTTTCCCGAAATAACTGTCGGATTATGGTTATCGCAAAATTAGTCTATCTCGCACATGGAGGGGGAGATGTCTATGGAGCTGCCGCTGACTGTCACTGTGTTAAAAAATGCCTCGTCCGAGCCTTTGAACAGAACGGCTTTTTGTATGTAGTCATCATCAATATAAGAACCCGTCTTCACAAGCATATGCGTACGTCTTTTCGGCAAATTTTGCCGCAGACTGGAAAGCCCGCCTGCGGATTTTTGCCTACTCTGCAACAAAATTATGCTCGAAAATCCGCACACGTTTCTTATGAAGACAGGTTCTAAAAAAATACAACTGTGGAAATTTTTTCATATATCAAGATAATTTCAAATAAAACAATATTAAATTAGCGTTGACTAACTCAAATATGCGTGATATAATATATACGTTAGCGGAGGCTAACGTATAATGCGAAATATAATACGGAGGTAAAAGCTATGGTTTATACAGCTATTGAAAAGGTTATAGGCAGAGAGATCCTTGATTCCAGAGGAAACCCCACAGTTGAGGCTGAGGTTTATCTTGCTGACGGTACTGTCGGCAGAGGTACTGCTCCCAGCGGTGCTTCCACAGGTGAGTTTGAGGCTCTTGAGCTTCGTGACGGCGACAAGTCCAGATACGGCGGAAAGGGCGTTTCAAAGGCAGTTGAGAACATCAACACTGTTATCAACGACGCTGTAAAGGGCATTGACGCTTCCGATACATATGCGGTTGATAAGGCTATGATCGACGCTGACGGCACAAAGGATAAGTCAAAGCTCGGCGCAAATGCTATCCTTGCTGTTTCCATTGCGGCTGCAAGAGCAGCTTCCATTGCTATGGGTGTGCCTCTTTACAGATTCCTCGGCGGCGTAAGCGGCAACAGACTTCCCGTTCCTATGATGAACATTCTTAACGGCGGCGCTCATGCAGCAAATACCGTTGACGTTCAGGAATTCATGATAATGCCCGTAGGCGCTCCTTCCTTCAAGGAAGCTCTCAGACAGTGCGCAGAGGTATTTCATGCTCTGGCAGCACTTCTTAAGTCCAAGGGCCTTGCTACTTCCGTAGGTGACGAGGGCGGCTTTGCTCCTGACCTTGGAAGCGATGAAGAAGCTATCCGGTACATTCTCGAAGCTGTAAAGAACGCAGGCTATGAGCCGGGCAAGGATTTTATGATCGCTATGGACGCTGCTTCCAGTGAGTGGAAGGGTTCAAAGAAGGGCGAATACATTCTCCCCAAGGCAGGCACAAAGTTCACATCTTCCGAGCTTATTGCTCACTGGAAGAAGCTTGTTGAAAAGTATCCCATCATCTCCATCGAGGACGCTCTGGACGAAGAGGACTGGGAAGGCTGGCAGGAGCTTACCAGGGAGCTTGGCGGCAAGGTGCAGCTGGTCGGCGACGATCTGTTCGTAACCAACACCGAGAGACTTGCAAATGGCATCAGCCTTGGCTGCGGCAACTCTATCCTTATCAAGCTCAACCAGATCGGTTCTGTTTCCGAAACACTTGAAGCTATCAAGATGGCTCACAAGGCAGGCTACACTGCAATTTCTTCTCACCGTTCCGGCGAGACTGCCGATACAACGATCGCAGACCTTGCAGTTGCTCTCAACACCTGCCAGATCAAGACAGGCGCACCCAGCAGAAGTGAGCGTGTTGCAAAGTACAACCAGCTCCTCAGAATTGAAGAAGAGCTTGGCGCAAGTGCAGTTTATCCCGGAATGGCTGCATTCAATGTAAAGAGATAAAAGCAATAGAACTATAGATACGAGACACTGTAAAATAGCTCGGATATGATCCGACATCATATCCGGGCTGTTTTGCTATATTGGAAAGGAGACGGATATATGAGCAATCTCGGACAGTCAGGCGAGGACTATCTTGAAACTATCCTTGTTCTCGGCAACTGCAACGGGGAAGTGCGTTCTGTTGATATCGCCCGTGAGATGAACGTTACCAAGCCCAGCGTATGCCGTGCGGTGGGACTGCTTAAAAACGGAGGATTTATCCGTGTTGATGACAACGGATATATCACCTTCACCGATGACGGGAGAAAAGCAGCGGAAAGCGTTTATGAGCGCCATACGGTGCTTACAGACTGGCTCATCGGCATAGGAGTTGACGAAAAAACAGCTGCGGAGGACGCCTGCCGCCTTGAACATAATATCAGCGCCCAGTCCTTTGACAAGCTCAAGGAGCATATCAGAAAGTATCATAAGGCATTATGATATCAAAACTATTGGTGAGAATGAGGCTCTGAGTGGTAAACCTTCAGCGCAGGCGCATGAGTTCCTGCAATAATGGGATTTGCCTTTTCGTTCCCGTGCTTTGCCTTGCCCTGTATTTCAGGCACGGCAGCAGCTTCATTGCGCAGCTTCACATGGGTGCGGCTGATACGGTTCATTCCCTGCTTTGACATATTATCACTTCCTTGTATTCGGATATGTGATTATTATTTCACGGAGAGCATGAATTACCCTTTGATATCACAGGAAAAATTACTATAAAAAATTATTAAGTTACCCTTGACTAACTGAAAAATATATGATATACTATAGTCAGTTAGCGATGGCTAATTAAGATAGATCAAATTTTTATAAAGGAGGAAATAAAAATGAGCGTAGTTGTAGTAGGCGGAAACGACAGAATGGCTACAAGATACAAGGATATCTGCAAGTCATATAACTGCAAGGCAAAGGTTTTCACGCAGATGCCTTCCGACTTTGAAAACAAGCTTGGCACACCCGATCTGATGGTAGTTTTCACAAGCACCTGTTCACACAAGATGGTAAACAGCGTTAATCAGAAGTCCCAGAAGCACGATATTCCCGTTGCAAGAATACACAGCGCAAGTGTAAGCGCACTCAAGAGCATTCTTGAGCAGTACTGCTGCTGATTTTTTTACAGCATGCAGTTAGCGGAAGCTAATCACATCAATCAAACAAAAGGCGGTGCCAAAATGTCAGAACGTGAATTGAAATTCGAGCGCAAGCTTGCAATGCACACAGCTCCCACATTGCTGGGAATAAAATGCGCAGGTCTGCTTTCACTTTCTATGGACGAATTTGATGTTGAAGCACATCTTGAATTTTTCAACCGCAGGGCGGTATCAAGAGGGCTGAAAATAAAGCAGCTGTGCTGCTGCAAAAACAGAGCCCTGATCTTACTTTACAGCGAAAAGCTTATGGAAAAACGGCTTTCCGACTGTACGGCAAAACAGCTTCTCGCAGGCTATGGATACGGCGAGAATTTATCTTTTGATGAATGTCTTGACAGACTTTCGGAAAGAATATGTGAGCATGGGGATTTCCCTCATGAGATAGGTGTTTTTCTCGGATATCCCTTTGAAGATGTCAAAGGCTTTATCGAGAACAACGGCGGAAACTTCAAGCTTTGCGGCTGCTGGAAGGTTTACGGCAACGTGGAAGCGGCGGAGCGTACGTTTGCAAATTACGGAAGGTGCAGAAAATTTCTGTGCAATAAATTAAATGAGGGCATTGATATCTATCAGGCACTCAGAATATCTTGATAAAAGGAGATCTTTCAATGAAAATTGCAGTTATTTACTGGAGCGGTACAGGCAATACCGAAATGATGGCTAAGGCTGTTGCAGAGGGCGCAGGCGCAGAGCTGTTCAGCGTTTCCGATTTCAGCGGCAATATCGCAGATTATGACAGACTGGCATTCGGCTGCCCCGCAATGGGTTCCGAAGTTCTGGAGGAAGATGAGTTCGAGCCTTTCTTCACAGGCATCGAGAGCATGCTCTCCGGCAAGAAGATCGCTCTCTTCGGTTCTTACGACTGGGGCGACGGCGAGTGGATGAGAACCTGGGCAGACCGCTGCACAGCAGCAGGCGCTGAGATCGTTGGCGGCGAGGGACTTATCGTTAACCTCACTCCATCCGATGAAGATCTTGCAAAGTGCAAGGCTCTCGGCGAGGATCTTGCCAAGTAATTTCCTCTCATAAAAGCATCTTTAATAGCCTATTCCAATACTCTTTTGTTAATTAATACTAATCCTCAATCAACCTATAGACAAATCCTCGGCTGAAATAAGCCCATTCTTCGTCAAGCTCCCTTGCCGGGCGACAAGCCCGCCTGCAGTCGCTTTCCTAGACTGGTCTTATTTCATCTGTCGGCTTTGTCTATAGAACGATTAAAGATTAGTATAAAAATCATTTCCCATTTTCCTTTTTTGATTTTCGCTGTTCTTAAAAGGACAGAAATAACCCCTTTCGATTTTGATGTGTACGTCAAAGTCGAAGGGGATTTTTTTGTTATTTACTTGTTGAGGTATTCAACAAATCTGTCAAAAGCAGCTTCTCCCTCTGGAGTGCGCTTGTAAACGCCTGCGTGCTCCAGGACTTTTGCAAATACCTTTCCTATCTCGTCACGAATGACCTCGTGAACGTTGTCGGCATTGACAGTTCTTCTTGAACAGAATTCCTCAGCCCAGTCGGCGTGCTTTTCAAGAACAGGGTCGCTGCGGACTGCGCTTACGCCCTTTGTCACAAGCACATCTGCCAGCTGCTGCATCTCGTTTTTAAGACGTGCGGGGAGAACTGCCAGACCCATGACTTCGATAAGACCGATGTTCTCCTTTTTGATGTGGTGCAGCTCTGCGTGAGGATGATATACGCCCAGAGGGTGTTCCTCGGTGGTGATGTTGTTTCTCAGCACCAGATCAAGCTCGTACATATCGCCGTTCCTGCGGGCAATGGGAGTGATGGTGTTGTGAGGCTCGCCGTCAGTTTCCGCAAAGATGAAAGCAGCCTCATCGGTGTAGCCTCTCCACTTGGTAAGGATAATGTCTGCCAGCTCCACAAGTCTGCCTGTGTCGGCGCTTCTGAGCCTTATAACGGACATGGGCCACTTTACTCTTCCCACTGTAACATCTTCAAAGTCCTTTATCTTGTATTCCTTTTCGATATTTGCCTTTGCCATTGCAAAGGTGTAGTTTCCGCCCTGGAAATGCTCATGGCTCAGGATAGAGCCGCCTACGATAGGCAGATCTGCATTTGAACCGATGAAATAGTGGGAGAATTTGCTTACAAAGTCAAAGAGCTTTTCAAAAGCTTTCTTGTCGATGACCATAGGAGTGTGCTTGGTGTTGAAAAGAATGCAGTGCTCGTTGTAGTAAACGTAAGGGGAGTACTGGAAGCCCCATGGCTCGCCGCAGATATCTACAGGGATAATTCTGTGGTTCTGGCGTGCAGGGTGATTGAGGCGGCCCGCATAGCCCACATTCTCGGGACACAGCAGGCACTTGGGATAGCCGCTCTGCTTGGCGTTCTTTGCGGCGGCTATTGCCTTGGGGTCCTTTTCGGGCTTCGAGAGGTTGATGGTGATATCAAGCTCACCGTATTCAGTCTCAGTCTTCCACTTTATATCCTTTGCAATGCGGTAGCGGCGGATATAATCGGTGTCACGGCTGAGCTTGTAGTAATTGTCGGTAGCGGTGACAGGGGAGACAGCATAGTCAGCCTTGAACTTTGCAATGACCTCCGAGGGACGGGGAGTAAGGCAGGCCATGAGCTTTGTATCAAAAAGGTCACGGTAAGCGATGCTGTCGGGAATGATATTCTTCGAGCAGGCAAAGTCCAGCAGACCCTTGAGTATCTCTTCAAGCTCCATGTCAGGGATATTTTCAGGCTCCTCATAATCGTCCAGACCCAAAGCGGCAAGGATAGAGTTTATCGCAAATATTCTGTCATCTGCGGTGATAAGACCTGTTTTGAGACCGTATGCCGCAAGAGCGGCAATGTAAGTGTTTATCATGATATCTTCCCCTTCGTGTGATATTTTGTGCGCAGTGATTTTATTAAATTATATCACACTGCCAATGGGAAATCAATGGATTTTAGTTTCAGACATATGGAAAAAAGTAACATCACTCCACACATTCGGTGAGCTTTGCGAAGCTGTATATTTTCAGGTCATACCTGTCCGCCGTGCCGAAGCCGTAGGCGGCGTGAATGAACCTTGCGCCTGCCGCATATGCGCTGTCGCAGTCAAGCTGAGTGTCGCCCATATATGTTCCGTCGGCAACGTGGCTTTTCTCCATTATCAGGCGGATATTCTCGCTTTTGGGAAGCTTGTTGTCGCCCCAGCAAAGGTGGTCGGTGATGTATTTTTCAAAGCCGTAGAATTTCAGAAAGGCTTCTATATAGCCCGACTGGCAGTTGCTTACTATAAACAGCCTGTGGTTTGCGGAAAGCCTTTTAAGCGTTTCTTCCAGCCTGTCATATAAGATGCCGCCGTGTATGGAGAGATATTCGTTTTCATATTCGCAGCAGCGCTCCATGAGCTTCAGTCCCTTTTCGGGATCATTGTCGCCGAAGAATTTCAGGGCGATAGCGTCCATGGTCTGACCCATAACGCTTTTAACGTCCTGCTCGGTAAAGGTAACGTTGCTGCCGTTCCTGCGCAGCTCCTCGTTCCATGATGCGGCTACATTTGCGGCACTGTCCCAGAGAGTGCCGTCCATATCAAAAATAAGGCTTTCTGTTTTAAGCTTCATATTTATTTCCTTTCAAGTGATTTATTGTACTTATAAAATTTATCACACCGCACTTTTGTTGTCAATATTACAGCACTGATATTTACACAGATTTCGATTTTAGACGGAACTGTAAAATCCGTGTTCCTGCATTTTACATCCAAAGAAAACTGCGTGAAACCTCTGTAAAAGTGATTGACTTTGCTTTTTTCGGGTGATATCATGACAGTGCGATCAGAAAATGATAAGCAAAGTCAGATACGAAAGGAAAAATTTTATGAGAAATTCGGTTTTTAAAAATCAGTCAAAAAGACTTGCACTTGTGATGGCAGGCATTTTTGCGGTAAGCATGACAGGCTGTGCAGATACATCATCTGCCGACACAGCTTCCTCCGAGACAACAACAAAGACAGCTTCCGCTGACACTTCATCCGCAGATACCTCCGCTGCTTCTTCCCACAATGCGGATAATACAGCAGATACAACACCCGCACAGGATATTACACTTGATATGTACTTCCCCGTTTCAGTAGGCGGCGGACCTGATGTGCTCATCTCCAACCTTTGCGATGAGTTCCACAGCGAATATCCCAACATCACCGTAAATCCCGTTTACGCAGGCACATATGCAGAAACAAGAACAAAGGTTCAGGCTGCTATCAAGTCAGGCAACACTCCCGCTCTGGCACTTATGTTCTCCATCGACCTTTACTCCCTGCTTTCCATGGACGCTATCTACGATATCAACAGCTTTGCGACTTCCGCAGAGGATCAGGAATGGTTAAACGGCTTCTATGACGGCTTCATGCAGAACAGCCGCAGCGGAGACCTTACCTACGGTATCCCCTGGCAGAGAAGTACAATTATCCTTTACTACAACAAGGACGCCTACAGGGAAGTAGGACTTGACCCCGAGGCACCTCCCAAGACATGGGACGAGCTTATGGACTACTCCAAGAAGCTGACCAAGACCGAGAACGGCACAACAACACGCTACGGTATCCAGATCCCCTCCGACAAGGCAGGATATGCTTACTGGATGCTCCAGACCTTCTGCAACCAGCAGGACGGCTTCAATATCATGAACGACACAGGCACAGAGGTTTACTTCAACGATGAAAGAACTATCAGAGGTCTTGAATTCTGGAAGAGCCTTTCCGACGCAGGCGTTCAGGCACCCGGCACTACCGCATGGTCAACCACTCCCTCCGACTTCCTGGAGCAGAGAGCTGCAATGATCTACACTACCACAGGCAATCTTACCAATATCAAGAACAACGCTACATTTGATTTCGGCACCGCAATGCTTCCCGCTGATACCTCTTACGGCTCACCTACAGGCGGCGGAAACTTCTACCTCTTCAAGGGCGTTCCCGAGGAGCAGACACAGGCAGCTTACACCTTCATCAAGTGGATGACAAGCGACCCCGAGAGAGTTGCTCAGTGGAGCATCGACACAGGCTACGTTGCTACCCGTCCCGAAGCTTATGAGACCGAGAGAATGAAGCAGTACACCGCAGATTTCCCTCAGGCACTTGTTGCAAGAGATCAGCTTGAATACGGCCACGCAGAGTTCTCCGTTTACGACCAGGGCGCAGTTCAGGATATCCTTGATACCGCAATCGAGTCCGTAATGACAGGCGCTTCCGATGCCAAGACCGCTCTTGACAATGCCCAGACTCAGGCAGACGAGATCCTGGCTCAGTATAGATAATCGAGCTTACTTCTAAGGTTTTTCTTCCTTTTTCCATATCCTTTCCTGAATACTGATCTTTGGGCGATCTTATAGTCGGACACGGCGGAAAGAACGATCAAAGATCAGCATATATCGGCTCTCATCTGAAAAAGGTGGGAGCCAAAATTTAATCCGAAGGAGGAACAGTATTTGAACACCGTCACTGCGGCACCAAAGAAAGCCGCTCCAAGAAAAAAGCTGACAAAAAGCGAAAAGAAACGGCTTTTCAAGGACACAGGAAAAGCATATCTTATGCTGCTGCCCGCTTTTATCTTCCTCTGCCTTTTTACCCTTTATCCCATAGGCAGCAGTATATATTCCAGCCTTTTCAAAGATGACCTGGCAGTTATAACCCCTAAGTTAGTGGGGCTGTATAACTACACTCACCTTGCAAAGGACGCAGTTTTCGTGCAGTCCTTTAAAAACAATCTCCTCATTGCGGTGATAACCGTTCCCGTGAGCATCGCACTTTCCGCAATGATGGCTCTCTTTACCGAAAAGGTGAAGTTCAGCCGCTCCTTTGCCCGCCTTTCATTCTTCTATCCCACAGTGCTGCCCATGGTGGCCGTGGCAAATATCTGGCTTTTCATCTACACTCCGGGCTACGGTCTGCTGGGACATTTCTTCCCCAACCTCCGTGTGCTTTCCGACCCCAAGCTTGCTATCTGGGGCATAATCATAATGCTCATCTGGAAGCAGGCGGGATATCTTATGATATTCTACATAAGCGGAATGCAGGGAATATCCCATGAGCTGTATGAGGCTGCCAAGCTGGACGGCGCAAACGGCTTCTACGTCTTTTCAAAGATAACATGGCCGCTGCTGAAGCCCACAACAATATACGTTTCAATAATCGCTCTGACAAATGCCTATAAGATGGTGGATCACCTTTACATCATGACCAAGGGCGGACCCAACAACTCCACAAATATGGTGCTCTACTACATCTTCCAGACAGGCTTTGATTTCTGGGACGCAGGAAGTGCCTCTGCCATGACCGTGGTGCTTGTTGTAATGCTGCTCATAGTAACAGGCGTGCAGTTCTTCACTCAGGACAGACGCACCTACTACAGCTGATGAAAGGGAGGATAATATGCCTGAAAATACTATTGCAGTTCTTTCTGCAAAACAGAAGGCTTCTGTGTTACAGAAGATGCAGATGAAAAAAGAAGAGCGTAAGCTTGAACAGTCAAAGTCACCTGCGGAAAAGGCGGAGATAACTCCCTTTTTCGTGCTGGCTGCTGTGATAATGCTCGCCATGGCAGTGATATCACTGATACCCCTGCTCTGGATGATAAGAACAGCACTTGTTCCCCGTGCGGATTCCCTTGATCTGTACAAGCTTTCCGTTCCAACGCTTGAAAATATCAAAAGAATACTTGACGCAGCGACTTTCGGCACATATTATATCAACACTATACTTATGGTGGTAGCAACGCTTGCAGTGCAGTTTTTCTCCGTCACCACCGCAGGCTATGCCTTTGCGAGAATAAACTTCATCGGCAAGAACTTTCTTTTCATGCTTTTCCTCACTCAGATGATGATATCCGCCGATGTGCTCATCATGCCGAACTACCGCTTCCTCAGCAGCCTGGGACTTGCCGATACAAAGATAGGCGTTATCCTGCCGTTCTTTGTTTCCGCCATGGGCATACTTATGATGAGGCAGACTATCAAGACCATTCCCTACGAGCTGGAAGAGGCTGCAAAGATAGACGGCTGCGGACTTCCCCGAATGATATGGAACATCTATATCCCTTTGCTGAAGCCTGTTTATATCTCTTTCGGACTTATCTCCGCTTCTTACCAGTGGAACAATTTCCTCTGGCCGCTGGTAATGATAAATTCCGAGAAGAACCGTCCCCTTACTCTTGGTCTGGCTATATTTGCAATGCAGGCAGAAACAGGTGCAAACTGGAGCGATGTGTGCGCCGCAACTCTTATCGTTGTGTTCCCTCTGCTGATAATCTTCATCATCTTCCAGAGACAGTTTGTTGAAAGCTTTGCCACATCGGGTATCAAGTAAAAGAGGTATAACTATGATCTACATAAGCACATATCCTCTCCCCGGGGAGAAACTTACGGAATTTGCCGATGCCCATGCCGAAGATATGGGTTACGAGCTTTTTTTCGATAATCTCAGCCGCCTTTCCGCAGGCAGCTACGAGGGTAGAATGAAAGAGCTTATAGAGCAGGGGAAAGTATCTGTCCACTGCCCCATGGAGGGCTGCGACCTGCTGGCGGACGACGGCACGGAGCTTATGCGCCATACTATAGATATGCACAAGCGCTGCTTTGAGCTGGCGCAGGCTGTGGGAGCGCCCTATGTTGTAATTCACCCATGCAGTCTGGAGCCGTTTGACAGCGAAAAAACGCTTATCCGCCGACTTAGTCTCAACGAAAGAATGTACATGACCGCAGGGCTTGCGGAGCCATACGGCGTAAAGATACTTCTTGAAAACATAGGCTCATGGCGTGAAAATAACCTTATGGTCACTGAGGAGGATTTCATCGCCCTTTCCAAAGGGGACAAGTGGGGTATGCTTCTTGACACGGGCCATGCAAACGTGAACGGCTGGGATATCCCGTCCCTTATCAGAACGCTGGGAAGCAGGATAAAGGGCTTTCATCTTCACGACAACGACGGCATGACCGACAGCCATCAGCCCATATATAACGGAACTATCCCGTGGAATGACGTCTTTGCCGCAATATCCGAAATGCCATTACCCCCCGACCTTACAGTTGAGTATAACCCCAAGTATGCCGATTATATCATGGCTGCTGTGGGGATAATAAGAAACGAGCTGCCGCACAAAGCGATATAATGCCAAGTGCGGCATTTTTTTTCGTTGTTCAAAAGAAGAATATGTAAACGTATTCAGCCAAATCTCTGTCTAAAATATATAGTCAATATTGCTAAAACGTCAGAAGCAAATATATGCAAATTCGGCAAACTTATTTAAAAACTATTGAACTATTTAATGCGTTCTGTTATAATATAAGTTAAATAAGTGTGACTTGAAATTACTTGAACAACGGAGGTGACCCTTATATGATGTCAGGCAGCAGTGACCGCTTGGATCTTACGGGTCTTGCTAAAAATTACGGATATTATTTCGGCGATGAGGAGATAGTGTCCGATTCCGAGGACTGGCTTTATATATGTGATTCCGAGACCTATGAGCTGTTGCTTTTCCAGCAGAAAAAGGATAATACCGTTACAAGCAAGCTGGGAGACTGGCACGGCAGAAAATGCTATGAATTTATCGAGGGCAAGGATCACCCCTGCGAGTTCTGTCCGTTAAAAAATCTCAGAAGAGATAACTATTATTTCTGGACCCATAAATGTGAGATGCTTGGCGTCGAAGCCTTTCTGAAAGTTATCGACATCGATTGGAACGGCAGGAGAGCTATGCTCCACACGGGCATAAACATAAATTCCCAGGCAAGGCGCAACGAGGTCATGACTGAGTATCTTCTCAGCCGAAATGCCCTTACAAGCGTTCTCAGCTGCCTTATGGACGAAAATCCCATTGAGGATAATTTCAAGAAGATCTGCGCCATAATCGGCACATTTTTCAACGCTGACAGGGCTATCATCACCGACTACACTCCCAACAGGCTGAATGCTGGCTGGTCAAAGTCTGGGGAGCCTTTTACCCAGATAGCTACCGTTCTTACCGATGAAGAGAGAAAGAGCTTATCCGATGCCACCATTCATCTGAGATATCTGCGCATAGAGGACGTTTCCACGGCTGACAAGCTTGACCCACGTATCCGTGAATACTGGACAGCCTGCGGCATTCGCTCCATTCTGCTTATCCCTATGCACTATAACGGCGACTTTATCGGTACAATAAGCCTCCATAATATCAGGAACCATTTCCCCTCGGTGGAGACCCTTAATCTTGTGGGAATGTCCGTAGCCAAGTGCATTCACGCATACTGCGTTGAAAGGGGAGCGGAGGAGAAGCTCTACACCGACCCTCTTACGGGAATACCGAACTTTGCGGCACTAAAGCACCGTGCGGCGGATCTTATGGAGCAGAATCCAGATGTCACGTATTTCTGCTGCGTTATGGATGTAAAGTTTTTCAGCCTTTTCAACAGGCGTTACAGCTATAAAATGGGCGACAAGGTGCTTATAACCATAGCACAGCTGCTTAAAAAATATATGTGCCCAGATGAGGCGTGCTGCCGCATTGCAGCCGACCAGTTCTGCTTCTTTGCGAAATACCCCAAGGACGACCCAGAGGGAAGAATACGCAGGCGCTTTGAACGGTTCAACGAGATAGTGCTGAATTCCGATGTTATGAAGTCGGTGAACTACAAGCTGGAGCTTCAGAGCGGCATATATGTTTTTGATGAAAGAATAAGCATATCCGAGGCTGTTGATAAGGCAAATCTTGCCAGAAGAAGCCTTAAGACCTATCAGAGCAGCGATATCGCCTTTTACAGCAGCGATCTTATGGACGGTCAGAAGCGTGAGACAGAGCTTATACAGGACTTCAAGTCCGCTCTTAAAAATCACGAGCTTTCTGTATTCTTCCAGCCCCAGTGCAACTACGCACAGAATAAGATGGTGGGAGCGGAAGCGCTGGTAAGGTGGCACAGTCCCAAGCACGGCAATGTATCTCCCGCTGAGTTCATACCTCTCCTTGAGCGCCATGGAATGATATATCAGCTTGACAGATATGTGTGGGAGAAGGTCTGCATATATCAGCGGAAATGGCTTGATATGGGTATGCACTGCCCCATATCGGTGAATGTTTCACGATACGACGTGCTGCGTGAGGATATCTGCAAGGAGCTTTGCAGCCTGCTGGAGAAGTATAATATCCCCAAGGAGCTGCTCCCCATTGAGATAACCGAAACAGCATACATAAAAAATTCCGACGAGCTTATAAACGTGGTCAACAGGTTAAAGAATTTAGGCTTTACCGTTGAGATGGACGACTTCGGCAGCGGATATTCTTCGCTCAATGCCCTGAAGGACGTGGCGGTTGACCTTATCAAGCTCGATATGAAGTTCCTTGATGCCAAGGACACCAGCGGAAAGGGCGGAAGTATCCTCAACTGCATTGTCCGAATGACAAGGTGGCTGGGACTGGAAGTTCTTGCAGAGGGCGTTGAGACCAAGGAGCAGGCAGAATATCTAAAAAATATCGGCTGCGATTTTATGCAGGGCTATTATTTCTCACGCCCCATTCCTGCGGACGAGTTTGAGCAGAAGCTCATTTCCTCACGGACGGAAAGCAGTGAAAACCTCAGCAATAATGGTATCACCGATGTGGCTGAGCTTATGGATTCCGTTATGTCAAATCCGCTGTTTTTCAACCTTATGGGAGCGGCTGCCATTGCCGAGAGCGACGGCAGCGGCCTTGAAGCGCTGATGATAAACGACAGTTTCTTTGAGATGATTGGCTGCACAAGAGAAGAATATCAGCCTTATTTCAGGCATATGGACATGTACAATAAGCTTGTCGGAGATCGAAACGGAGCGGTAGAAAGCTTCAGGCACAGCATCAGGAACAAGCTTCCACATGATTTTTGCATCACGGCAGATGACGGCTCTGTCCGCAGCATAAGAATGTTCTGCCGCAGGCTTTTCAGCGATGGCGAAAAGGATATTTTACTTCTGCTGTTCGATGACATTACCGATCAGAGCGATATTCAGTAATATAACATGGGCGGTCATTCGGCCGCCTTTTTGCTTTGCAGGAGGAAAACTCCTATATTAAAAAATAAAAAAAATGTCTAAATATGTGCTTGACAATCATTGTTCTATGTGCTATAATTAGTCACAGATCAAAATTGTCACACATTAAAGCAATGGGACTTTAAAGCGGGATGTAAATATAGCTGATATAGAGACAGGCTTTCGCACCGCCCTCCGACCGCATGGGGCAATATTTTTTAAAGGAGTCACTCACTATGATGAATATGGATTTCGTCAGGAAGCTGCCTATCCCTCAGGATATCAAGAAGCAGTTCCCTATCCCCGAAGAAGTAAAGAAGATCAAGGCTGAAAGAGATGCCGAGATCGCTGATATTTTTACAGGCAAGTCTGATAAGTTCCTGCTTATCATCGGTCCCTGCTCTGCCGACAGAGAGGACAGCGTTCTTGATTACGTTAACCGCCTTGCAAAGGTTCAGGATAAGGTAAAGGACAAGATACTTATTATCCCCAGAATTTATACCAATAAGCCCAGAACCACCGGTCAGGGCTATAAGGGAATGATACATCAGCCCGACCCCACCAAGGGCGAGGATATGCTTGAGGGTCTTATCTCTATCAGAAAGCTTCACACAAAGGCTCTTACCGAAACAGGCCTTGTGTGTGCAGATGAAATGCTCTACCCCGAGAACCACAGATATCTTTCCGATATTCTTTCCTATGTTGCAGTAGGCGCACGTTCCGTAGAGGATCAGCAGCACCGCCTTACCGCCAGCGGTCTTACTATCCCCGTTGGTATGAAGAACCCTACCAGCGGCGACTATTCCGTAATGCTCAACTCCATTATCGCAGCTCAGTCCCAGCACACATTCCTCTACAGAGGCTGGGAAGCACGCAGCAAGGGCAATCCTCTTACCCATGCTATCCTGAGAGGTTATGTTGATAAGCACGGCAACTCTCACCCCAACTACCATTACGAGGATCTTGCACTGCTTTACGAGATGTATGCAGCAAAGAATCTTGAGAACATGGCTGTTATCGTTGATGCAAACCATGCAAACTCCAACAAGAAGTATCTGGAGCAGATAAGAATATGCAACGAAGTTCTTCACAGCTGCCGACACAGCAATGATATCAAGAAGCTTGTCAAGGGCTTCATGATCGAAAGCTACATCGTTGACGGTTGTCAGAAGGTGGAAGAGGGAACATACGGCAAGTCCATTACCGACCCCTGCCTCGGCTGGGAGAAGTCCGAAAAGCTCATCTACGATATCGCAGACCAGCTTTAATACTAATCTTTAATCGTTCTATAGACAAAGCCCATCGTATGGCGTTCATACGGTGGGCTTTTTGCAATATGAAAGCCCGAAAATATCATATGATACTTTCGGGCTGAGCTTGTATTATTGTCAGAAGATTATTTTTTCCACATACATTCTGTTTTTGCCGTCTGTTTTTGTCTTGTAGAGCACTCGTTCTGCGGTGATGAAATAGTCCTTCATGTTCACCTTGCTGCTGTTGTGAGTCCATGCAGCGCCTACGCTGAATGTGATGCCGATGTCGCTGACGGTATTGCCTGAGGTGAGCTTTATTGTCCTGCACGCTGCCTGAAGCTTTTCGTATCTGTCATGCAGATCAGGCTCGGACATATTTTCGGTGTATATCACGAACTCATCATCGGGGAATTTGAACACAACAGAGTCGCTGAATACATCGCCTACTATCTCAGCCGCAAGGGCCACCGCATTGTCAGCGGCTTCCTTGCCGTACCTGCTGTTAAAGTCGTCGAAATCGTCTATGTCAGCAAAAAGCAGAGCGCCCTTTGTGCCCTCGTGGGATATCTTTTCGCTTATTTGGGCAATAGCGTCCCCCGCAGCGGGAAGAGTGCCATACGGCGCATTGTATTTCTCGGCGATAAGGTCTGCCTTGATACCGTTCTGCTCGGTTATATCCTCTATCCTGCCCACGATCTTCAGCACAAAGCCAAATTCATCGGCAATGCTTGAATAATGCACTCTTGAATGGATATATTCTTCCGTTACGTTGTCAAGATACCTGATATCTATAAAGCCCTTGCATTCCTTGCGGCAGCATCTCATAAGTATGTAGTAGAAATATATAGCATCATCGGGATATATCCTGTTGCTGCGCCTGAGGTACATTCCGTAGTTTACTATCTCATGGGATTTTCCCGCCTTGGGGAAAAAGGTCATGTTATCATTGAGAAGCGAATATTCAAAAAGGAAGGCGCTGCTGGTTTCCTCAAGTATCCTGTAGCGCTCCTTGCTTATGTTGTACTTATGCTCCAGCTCCTTGCGGCGTGAGATATCGTTGATGGAAGCGAGGAAAACGGGATTATCACTTTTGATGAAATCCACAGTTCTTGCACGTATGCAGAACCAGCCGACAGAGCCGTCATATCTGTAGCCCCTTACCTCACAGTAAAAGTCGGAGTGATTCCTGATACAATCCTGCGCCAGACCGAAAATGCGCTGCTCGTCCTCTTCAAAAAGGGTAACGGTAACGTTTTCAATATAAGGGGTATATTGTTCGAGGGTGTAGCCCACATTATCGAAATATCTTTCGTTAAGGTACAGCGCCCTGATCTTATTTCCGCAAACCTCAAAAACACTGAGTCCGTCATACATACTGTTAAAGAGAGAAAAATAAATGTCTTTACAGTTGTCAGCGGGAACAATGATGGACGGGTCGGTTATATCGGTAATTTTTTTATCCATGGCGCAGCTCCTTCACATATTTATTCTGTCAATTTTACCGCTTTTTCCATTATACCACGTCAAGCCCCGAAAATCAACAGTTATTTCAAAAAAACTACATATTATTTAATTGCAGTGCCTCATTTTGTGCCATAACAACGAAAAATGATACAAGATGACATTGATTTGATGACGTATTTATTATGAAAATAAAAAAGTCAGGCACACTCATTAGTATGCCTGACCATTTTATTCGGAGTTATTCGGAGGGCTGACCCGTCATTTCGTACTGAACCTTTACCCTGTGCCTTGCCCAGATAAAGCAGATGATATGCACCGTAAAGGTGATTATCCATGTGATAGGGTAGGAGAGGTAAACCGTTTCTATCCTGTGATATTCGGGTATCCGGAAAACTGTTGCTATCCATAAAAGTCTAAGTCCGCAGGCGCCTACAAGGGATACTATCATGGGCATTATCGAGTAGCCGATGCCCCTCAGAGCGCCCACCATAACGTCCATTATGCCGCACAGTGCGTATGTTCGGGATATTATTCCCAGTCGAACCATTCCCGCAGCAATTACCTCGGGATTGTTGGAGTATATGCTCAGCAGCTGCTCGCCGAAGATTACCGCCAGATTTCCCAGCACCACTCCCACAGCTATAACGCACGCCTCGCCACGGATAACTATTTTATTTATGCGCTCATATTTTCCTGCGCCGAAGTTCTGGCTCACAAAGGAAATAGTCGCCTGATAGAATGAGTTCATTGCCACATAAACAAAGCCCTCAATGTTGGCGGCGGCTGAATTTCCCGCAACCACTATGTTTCCGAAAATATTTACGGAGGACTGGATAACTACGTTTGAAAGGGCGAATACGATCCCCTGAAAGCCTGCGGGGAGACCTATCCTCATTATCATGCCAAGCTTTGCGCCGTCAATGCGCAGTTTTTTGAGGATAAGCTTGATAGCGCCCGTTTCCTTCATAAGGCACCTTACTACCAGCACAGCCGAGACAGTCTCGGAAATGATGGTCGCCAGCGCAACACCTGCCACGTCCATTTTTAGCACTATAACAAAGATAAGGTTCAGGATAATGTTGATGATGCCTGCCGCAATAAGGTAATAAAGCGGTCGCTTTGTATCGCCCACAGCCCTCAGCAGAGCGCTTCCGAAGTTATATACCATATTGGAGGTCATGCCGATGAAGTATATACGCAGATAAAGGGAAGCAAGGCCGATAACCTCTTCAGGTGTCTGCATCCATTCCAGCATCTGCCTTGCGCCCAGTATGCCAACCACAGTAAGAAAAATTCCGCTGATAAGGCTTATTGCCATTGATGTATGTACCGTGTCGCTCAGGTCTTCATCACGCTTTGCTCCATAGAATCGTGCGGCTGTAACGTTTGCACCTATGGACAGCCCCACAAAAAGGTTTGTCAGCAGATTTATAAGTGCTGTGTTCGAGCCGACAGCCGCCAGAGAGTTATCGCCTGCGAATTTTCCCACGACCACAATATCTGCGGCATTGAAAAGCAGCTGCAGAATACTTGAAAACATAAGCGGGATAGTAAACGCCAGCATTTTTTTCAGTATTGAGCCGCTGCACATATCTATTTCATATTTCTTTGCTTCTGAACCCATTTGACCACACTCCCTTGTGCTTCCGATAAAAAAAGACAATGATTATTATAGCATTGACAGGGAAAAATGTCAAGAAACGTCATATCTCCCCGAACATAAGCCTTGCCAGCGCACCCTCTGCCGTAAGGTCGCCCCCTGAGATAACGCCGATATCCTTTGCCTGTGTTCCGACCTCATACACGCCCATGGAAACCCCCTCGAAAAGACACTGGGATATGAGCACGCACTTTACTCCGCCCGATATGGATCTTTTTATTGCAGGCAAAAGCCTTGTGGGAATGGCTCCGATGCCGTAGCCCTCGATGACAATGCCGTCATACAGCTTTGCGGCGGTTTCTATCTCCTCGGGTCTTGTCATGGGGGTTATCTTGATAAGCCCTGCCTTGTGGCTGAAATCACTGCGGAAGATATATTTGCCGTCTGGCTTTTTTTCGCTGCATATGAGCTTGCCGCCTGATATTGACCCCGAGTATTTTCCGCTGGGGGAGATGAATGCGTTGTCGTTTCTGGTGTATGCCTTGTATGCCCTGCCGCCCCTGATGAGCTTGTCGCCGAAAAGGATATGAACTCCGCCGATATTTTCACAGGCTGCATTCAGTGCGTTGAGCAGGTTTGCTTTTCCATCGGAATCATCTGCAAAAAATGGCCTCTGAGAGCCTGTGATGATAACGGGTATGGGGCAGCCGTCCATCATTCTGTCAAGTATGGCGGCGGTGTATGCCATGGTATCCGTGCCGTGGGTGATGATTATTCCGTCAAAGCCCCCACGAACCGCTTTATCGGCGGCGATGCCTATGTTCCTGATATCATCGCAGGATATTTCGGTGCTGTCTATGTTCATAAGCTGCTCCGTGCATATGTTTTCGGAAGCAAGACCCAGCACATCAAGCATCTTTTTCATCTGCTCATCTGACGATGCGGGAACAAGCCCTTTTTCGGTCTCCACAGATGATATGGTTCCGCCCGTTGCCAGCCATTTTATCTTCTTCATTTTCGCTGCCCCCTTGTACTTATCTTTTCCTATTTTAACACAAATAATTTCCCATATAAACATTGACACAGCCAAAATAATATGATAAAATTATTAAGAAAAGTAAATTCTGAACATCACGAAATATTCGTTCTGAAATAAATTTGGAGTGGGAACATGAACACTGAGATCTTCAAGCAGATGAGCAATGCGGACATAAATACCATAATCGACGGCAGTCAGCCCTTTGTAAAGCTTATGACATATTACGGCTGTGCTCTCCGTGAGGTGGAGACAAAGCTTCAGGTCTTAAATGACGAGTTCAAGCTTACCCATGACCGCAACCCCATAGAATCCATAAAGTCACGCATCAAAACGCCACAGAGCATTGTTGACAAGCTGGAGCGCCGTGGAATTGAAGCCAATGTGTCAAATCCCGAGGAATATATCAGGACGATCGAGCGTGAGCTTTTTGATATCGCAGGCATACGTGTTATCTGCGCATTTCCCGATGATATTTACAAGCTGGCGGAGCAGCTTATTTCCCAGGACGATATCACCCTTATCCGCACCAAGGACTACATTCTTTCACCAAAGCCCAACGGCTACCGCAGCCTGCATCTTATTGTTGAAGTGCCTGTGTTCTTTTCATCGGGCAAGCGCAATATGAAAGTAGAGGTACAGCTGAGGACAATGGCAATGGATTTCTGGGCAAGCCTTGACCATAAGCTCAGATATAAAAAGGATCTGGAAAATCAGGACGATATTGCCGATGAGCTGAAAAAGTGCGCCGATGTCATTACCGAGACAGATTATCGTATGCAGCAGCTTAGAAAGATGATTGACGGTTATCAATTTTAATAGTATAATCTCTCCCGATGTTGAGAAAATACAACGGGAGGGATTTTTTTGCGTAAGAATATGAAAATGGCGCTTCTGGGGCTGGTCACAGGCATTGCAAACGGATTTTTCGGCTCGGGCGGAGGGATAGTTGCCGTGCCAATGCTGAAAAAGACAGGGCTGGAGCCGAAAAAAGCGCACGCCTGCTCGCTGGCGATAACATTGCCGTTGTCAGTGATATCGGCTGTGTTTTACTCATTTGGAGGGAAGCTTGACTTTAAAAGCGCACTGATGTGCATACCGTTCGGTCTGGCGGGAGCGCTTATAGGGACAAAGCTTATGAAAAAGATATCCGTCAGGCTGCTGTCGGCAGTGTTCGGACTTCTGCTTATTGCAGCTGGCGCAAGGGGGCTGATGAAATGACGTTCCTTACATGGCTTGCGGCATTTGCGGCGGGGCTGCTGGCATCAATGGGAGTGGGCGGGGGAATGATACTAATTATCTGGCTCACCGCCGTAATGGGCATGAGCCAGATAGACGCTCAGGGCGTGAACCTGATATATTTTCTGCCCATAGCGGCGCTGTCGGTATTTATTCACCGAAAGAACGGACTTATCGACCTGAAAGCCATGCTCCCCGCCATTATTGCAGGCACCGTGGGAGCCTGTCTCGGGGCATACGGTGCAAGGCTTATCGACACAGGGCTGCTGGGTAAGATTTTTTCCGTGTTCGTAATATTCATCGGCATAAAGGAGCTTTGGGGAGCGGTGCGAAATAAGTGAAAAAGTAGCGAAATATATCCTATGAAATATACTGTGCATTTTATAAAAAAGTCTTGACGAAATCAGAAAAATATTTTATAATATTCATATAAATATAAGGTGTGCAGGTATCGTGCCGCCTTAATGCAGGAGGAGCTTATGAAAAATATATTGTTTGTTGCTTCCGAGTGTGTTCCTTTTATAAAGACAGGCGGCCTTGCCGATGTTGTGGGAACTCTGCCCAAAATGTTTGATAAGAATGAATATGACTGCCGTGTGATACTGCCCAACTACCGCTGTATCCCCGACAAGTTCCGCAATAATTTCAAGTACGTACACCATTTTTATATGGATATGGGTCAGCGCTTTTCCAGCGTCCATGTCGGTATTATGGAATATGAGTACGACGGCATAACCTTCTACTTTGTTGATAACCTTTTCTATTTCGGCGGAGATAAGCCCTATGCGGATACCCGCTACGATATCGAAAAGTTCACCTATTTCTCAAAGTCTGTGCTTGCTATCCTGCCTGTTGTGGGCTTCCGCCCCGACATTATCCACTGCCACGACTGGCAGGCAGGTCTTGTTCCTGTTTACCTCCATACTATTTATAAAGATAATCCGTTCTACTACGGAACAAAGACTATCTTTACTATCCACAACCTCCGCTTCCAGGGCGTGTGGGATATTGATACTATCAAGGCGCTTTCAGGTCTGCCCGATTATGTTTTCACTCCTGATAAGCTGGAATTCAATAAGGATGCAAATATGCTCAAGGGCGGTCTGGTTTACTCCGATTTCATCACCACCGTCAGCAATACATATGCAGGGGAGATACAGACAGGCTATTACGGCGAGGGTCTGGACGGTCTGCTCAGAGCAAGAAATCAGTCTCTCTGCGGTATCGTTAACGGCATCGACTATCAGGCATATAATCCCGAGACCGATACCTGCATCGCAAAGCAGTACAGCACCCGCAGCATAAAGAAGGGCAAGGCTGCCAACAAGAAGGCTCTCCAGCAGGAGCTTGGTCTGCCTGTTGATGAGAATAAATTCGTTATCAGCATAATCTCCCGTCTCACCGATCAGAAGGGCCTTGACCTTGTAAGATATGCCCTTGACCGCATCTGCGACGAGTTCACTCAGTTTGTTGTTGTTGGTACAGGCGATCCTCAGTATGAAAATCTGTTCAGAGAATATGCCATGAGAATGCCCGGCAGAGTATCCGCAAATATCTTCTTTAACGAGGGCTTTGCTCATAAGGTATATGCGGCTTCCGATGCTGTTCTTGTTCCCAGCCTCTTTGAACCCTGCGGACTTACTCAGCTCATAGCCCTCAGATACGGCACAGTGCCTATTGTCCGTGAAACGGGCGGACTTAAAGATACCGTTCAGCCATATAATGAGTTTGACGGCACAGGAATAGGCTTCTCCTTTGCAAACTACAACGGAGACGAACTGCTGGGCACTATCAACTATGCAAAGCACATCTACTTCGACTGCCGCAAGGAATGGGATCAGATGGTCTCCAGAGGCATGAAGACAGATTATTCATGGACAAATTCCGCAAGAAAATACGAGGAGCTTTACAACCGTGTTCTCGGCAGATAAAATTTGATGTTGATATAAGTCCTTTGGGCAGAGCCGTGTTTTGTTGCGGTTCTGCCCAATTTTTTACCCTGATGACATTGACATTTTGTAGAATATGTGGTACAATATAGGGGTGATTGGACGAAATGTCAGCATGGAAAGGAGCGTTTAATATGTCAGGACCTGTAAATGATATCATCGGCGAAATGGTGCAGCAGATAATCAAACTTTGCGACCCATGTATGATATATCTTGTATCACGTAAGACCAATACGGCAGGAAAGGTCACAAGCTTCAAGTTGTGTGTTGTCGTTGAGGACAGCATTCTTCCCGAGCAGGTGGAAACAAAGCTTCTGCTCAAGACTGACTGCCTTGTGCCATGCGATTTCATCGTGTACAACATCAGCGACTGGGACGAGTGTGCAGAGGACGACTGCTCCTTTGCGTACCGTGTAGAGAACGGCGGTGATCGGCTCTATGTCAAGGAATAGCAAAAAAGGCGACAGCAAGCGCTATTACGACTGGATATATCATGCGTCTCTTGACAGAATGGCGGCGGAGGTCCTTTGCGACGATCCGCAGCTTTATTATGTAGCGGCGTTTCACTGCCAGCAGTGCATCGAAAAGGCACTGAAAGGCTATCTTCTTTTCAAGAGCAGGCATCTGCTGGACGGTCACAACCTTACATGGCTGTGCAAGCAGGCTGCCATGATGGACGACAGCTTTATCCAGTGGATAGACGAAAGCGCCGTGCTCAACAGGTACTATATCGAAACAAGGTACCCTGCCGATATTCCCCTGGAAATAAATTCATCGACCATGAAATCGCTGATGAATATGAGCGGCAGCATGATGGACTTTATCTGTGATATCACAAAGTTTGATTTTAACAGCTATCACAGAAAAAGCCGAAGCAAGGGGTGATAATAATACGGCTAATTGATTTCCACACCCACGCATTTCCTGACGGACTGGCGGAAAAAGCCATAACTCGCCTGCTGGCTGATGTGGTAAAGGCTGATATGGGCTTTGACGAGAATTTTTACTCAGACGGCACCGTAAAAGGTCTTTCGGAAAATATGTCAGCCTGCGGCGTTGATATGTCTGTGCTGCTGCCTGTGGCGACCAAACCCACTCAGGTGGAGGGTACGAACCGCTGGGCGGAGGAGGCTGCAAAGGAGACGGGCAATATAATCCCCTTCGGAGCGGTCTATCCCGATGAAAGCGTATTTGCGGTGCTTGAAAGGCTGGCAGAGCAGGGTAGAAAGGGCATAAAGCTCCACGGCGATTTTCAGAACTTCTATGCCGATGAGGAACGCATGATACCCATATACCGCAGATGCGGCGAGCTGGGGCTTATCGTTGTGATGCACAGCGGCATTGACTGTTCGTCTCCCTACGATATCCATACCGATGCGCAGATGATGGCAAGAGTGCTGGATAAGGTGTCGGGTGTGAAATTTGTTGTTGCCCATATGGGCGGCGTAAGGTGCGAGGACGAGGCGGCAAGGCTTCTTGCGGGAGCTGAGAATGTCTGGTTCGATACGGCATACACTGCGGGCAGGATATCTCCCGAGCATATGACCGAGCTTGTGCGGACATATGGTGCGGACAAGGTACTTTTTGCATCGGACAGCCCATGGAACGACCCGAAAGATGTGCATATGCTGATAGAAAGCACATCTCTCACAGCAGAAGAAAAGAAAATGATATACTATTTTAATGCTGAGAGGCTTCTGGGTCTGTGAACACGAGCCTGCAAAAATCGGCTGTGTTTATAAAATGACAAAAAATAATGCTGAATATGTAAAATATTACAAAATTTGGTTTTTCAAACTTTCTGCTCGCATTTTGCTGAAAGATATCGGACGCTTTTGTGGAATGAGTATGAAAATAACAATACGAATGCTGATTTATTATTGTATTTGTACAACTGCACATATGAAGAAATGCGACATTTGGTCAAATGGTCGTAATAATCGGTTACAATTTGGTTAAATTAACATATTGCTAATTTTTGGTCAAAATGATATAATATGATAAGTATTTGAAAAGCATAATAAATAATTGTGTGCTTTTCGGTATAAGCTATTTTTTATTCGGAGGTGTCACAATTTAATGAAGACTTTTATCTATACGGCTACCGACGTTCAGGGAAACACCGTCAAGAACCAGAAGATGAACGCCGAGGACGTTAATGACTTCCTTGAGAAGATTCATGAAAAAGGTCTTTTCTGCTCCAGCTATAAAGAAGCTAAGGGCGGAACCGGCAAGAATATGCACAAGTTCACCACAAAGGAACTTGCTTATGACTGCCGTCAGATGTCTGCAATGATCACGTCAGGTCTTACACTTGTAAAGGCGCTTGATATCATGCAGCGTGAACAGATCAAAGAGGGACCCAAGCAGATCTACCGTGAGATCTATGAAGAGGTCCAGAAGGGTACTTCCTTCTCCGACGCAGTAAAGATGCAGGGCGACGCTTTCCCTAACTTCTACATATCAATGATACAGGCCGGTGAGACCTCCGGTAATCTGGATATGGTTATGAAGAAGATGGAAGATCAGTACACAAACGACGCAAAGCTCAACAACAAGATCAAGAGCTCAATGATGTATCCTATCATCCTCTGCGTACTCTGCGTAGCTATCGTAATCATCATGTTCACCTTTATCATGCCTACCTTCAAGGACCTTCTTACCGAAGAAGATATGAAGGGTCTTACAGGTGCTCTGTTCGCATTCTCCGACGGATTTAAAAAGTACTGGTGGCTCATCGCCCTTATCGTTGTCGGTCTTGTATTTGCTATCAAGTACGCTCTTAAGGTTCCCGATATCAGATACAAATTCGACCAGGCTATCATCAAATTGAAACCTGTCGGTCCTCTGGTAGTTAAGATCTATACCGCACGTTTCGGTTCCACACTTGCTTCCCTCTACTCTTCGGGTATCCCCATGGTAGAGTGCCTTGCAAAATCCTCCAACATCCTCAATAACCTGTATGTATCAAAGAAATTTGAAACGGTTATCGACGAAGTTAAACAGGGTGAAGCCCTCTCGGTTTCCATTCAGAGAACAGGCATTTTCGAGTCAATGTTCACATCTATCATCTATGTCGGTGAGGAATCCGGTGCTCTTGACTCTATCCTTGCAAAATCCGCAGCATTCTATCAGGAAGAAGCGGACGAGGCTGTATCCCGTCTGGTAGGTCTTATCGAGCCTGTCATGATCATCTTCATGGGTACTGCTATCGGTCTTGTTATTGCCGGTATCCTTCCTGCGATCTACAACTCCATGGGCAACATTACCTAAAAGATCGGGTATAAATCAAATCAGTCATCGGGGTACAACCCGTAAATAAAAATTTTAAAAATAATTTAGTGAGGTGACGAGAATGCTTTCATTTGATATTACAGACAGACATATACGCATTATTCGCGGTACTGAGTCAAGAGGCAGGATCAGAGTTTCTTCTGCATCTACCATCGATCTCAGTGAGGGTCTGATCGTAAATGGTCATATAAAAGATATTCCCAAAATGGCAACCATCATCAACGACGAGCTGAAGGCAAGACGTATGGATGATAAAGAAGCAGTTGTTACACTGTCTTCCAACCTGGTAATCTTCAAGGAACTGCATATCCCCAAGGCAAAGACCAATGCACAGCTCCTTACAATGGTAACAAACCAGATGCAGCACACAATGGGTATCGCAGAGGAATATTCAATCTCCTACTCCATTGCAGGTGAGGTTGAAGAGGAAGGCGTTCAGGCTCTTAAGATCCTGGCTACTGCCTGCCCCTTTGAAGTGGTTGACTGCTTCAGAAAAGTATTCTCCATGCTTTCAATTTCCCTGAAGTCAGTAACAGTTACCTGTAACGCAATTTCAAGAATCATTCTCAGTGATAAGAAAGCATCTGCAAAGATGCCTATGTTGGTAGTTCAGGTTGACCCCAACTTCGTCAGCCTTAACCTCTACGAGGACAATCAGCTCTCATTCGCAAGATTTGCTTCCATCGACGCTGTTGACTACGATAATTCCGAGGATTACGTTTACGAGGCTGTAAACGAGAACATCTACAGAATGATTCAGTTCCACAAGTCGAGAAATCCTGAGAACCCCATTCAGAATGTTGTATTCTACGGCGATACCACTGAGTATATCCGTCTTACAAATGCCCTCGAGGGAATGGATATCTCCACAAGCCTTCTGGGTGTTCCCAACAACATCTCCGGCTATGAGAACATCGAGTTCCAGGCTTATGCAAATGCTATCGGTGCAATGTTCCGAAGCAATAAAGATACAGACCGTATCAACCTCCTGGAGACTGACTCCTCCGCAGGTAAGACTGATGCAGGTTCTTCCTTCCTTATCGGTCTCGGCGGTGCGGTAGTTCTTTCCGCTGCTGTAGTTGCCGCTGTAGTATTCGGTATCACCAATGCTATCAACAACAACGATGCCAAGGTCGCAGAGATCGATGAGTGGATCAACAGCCCCGAGGTTATGGAAACCCTCACCGCTGTTGACAGCACTCAGGCTAAGATCGACAAGGTTGCTCTTTACAAGGCTGACCTTGATACTGCTGCATACAACTTCGATACCAAGTCTGCTCTTACAGTTGATGTTCTCAACACTGTAATAAAGACTATCCAGGACAACAGCTGCTCCGTAGCTGAGATCGCATATGCTTCAGGCAGCTTTGAGATCTCCTGCACAGCTAAGGACAATACTGCTCCCGATGAAGCTGTAAAGGCTATCTACGATCTTGATATGTTCGATAATATCGTATATGACGGCTTCCAGTCCAACGGAGGCGGCGAAGCTGTTGAAGGCGCTGCTCAGGAAGACCCCATTACATTCACCGTTTCCTTTGTATCCAGACCCAACGAGGTCGAGGTTGAGGAGACAACCGAAACAACCGATGAAACTCAGGAAGAAGGTGTTGAATAATGAGCATGAAGCTTTCATACAGAGATAAGGTAATCATTATCGTGCTCGCAGTGCTGGTTGTACTGGGCGTAGGTATTTTCACCTTTATCAAGCCTAAGTTTGCAGATCTCCAGGCATCTGAGGACAGACTTACTGCCAAGGAAGCTGAAAGAGACGATGTTCAGTCCAAGATGGATACTCTTGAAGTGCTCAAGAAGCGCCTTGAAGATGATATCAAGTCCGTTGAGGAAACTCAGAAGCAGTTCATGAGCGAAAGAGATTACGGCGAGACTTATCAGATAAGCAAGTATCTGATGGATAAGCTCCACCCCGCAGGAATCGAGATCACAGGAATTTCTCTTGACAGACTTACATCAACACAGCTCGAAGCATATACATATAATAAGTATGCAGTTGCATATCCTATGAAGATAAACGCTGATATCGCAGGCAAGCTTCCTCCCGAGGTTGGCTATGCTTACGAGGGCGGTTATCCTGCAGCTCCCGCAAGTGTTGCAGTTGGCGGAACTGTTGTAACAGTAAGCTACACCTGCACAAACAATGATGGCGTGTTCGATGCTATCCAGTCCGTAGCTGATAACGAGGAGAACATTTATCTCCAGAGCGTTTCCGCAAGCTACAAGGACGAGAGTAAGACCGAAGACGGCAAGATCGAGGGCGATATGGTCATCGAGATCTATGAGGTTTACACCATGGATCCCGCTGATATTGAGGACTAAAATAATAATCAAGACCGACCCGAAAAAACCAACCATTTTTTCGGGTGGGCTTGTTTATTAAATTGCGAAATATTTTGCAGAATTTCACTCATTTTTTTAAATTTTATAGAAAGGGTGGCAAATGTATGACTAAGGCAAAAAGCAGGCACGGCAAGCTCAAGGGCGCTGTTCTGCTGATGGTTCTTGCAGTTATGACGGTGCTCATAATTTTGCTTGCAGGAACTATTGCGGTCGTTTATTCAGCTCATAACAGGTCAATGCTGAAGTATGAAGAAAGCCAGGCGTACTATACATCACGTTCTGTGCTTGACACATTTACTGAATCAATGCTTGATAATGAAACTGATACACTCTCCGGTAGAACATACTACTATGTTAAGGACGATGTTACAGGTAATCCAACGCTTGGAAATACTTTAGCAGATGGTGATGATTATACTCTTGGTATGGCTATTGAGGAAGATATATTTAAGCTTCCTATATCTACTGAGACTGATCCAACCGATCCTAATTACAATGAATGGTTTGACAGCACATTTATTAGCGGTAAAGGTCTCACGGTTGCACAGGCAACAAAGTATGTAAATATGGCATCCACTGATGTGAGCGGAGAGTCATCATTATCTGATTATTATGATCAGTACACTGTTAGGGAAAACTGGACTTCAACAAGCACAAAGGGTAAAAATGATACAATTACCTATAAGGTTGGCAGTCTTGATTCATATGGCAGTGGATATGGTAAAATGACTGACCGTGGTGCAGATACATATATTACTGTTCAGGTTCTTGAAAGAGAATATGACCTTGGTACCGGCAGCACCTTTGCCGAGCAGTTCAGAAATGGTAATCGTACTAAGGATTATGTTAAGTGTAAGGCAACTGCGCACGTTATTTATGATGGCAGGGAAACGACCACATCAAAGATATTTATCACGGGTGAGCAGAATAAGGTAAGCTCCAGTGATGCTATCGTATCACTGAGTGATATTGCAGGTGCCGATACTGTAACATCCATTGGCGGTGCTTCGTCTCTCCATAACGGTACAATGGCATGGTCAAATAATACCATGACTGCTGGTAATTTGTTTATTTGGGATAGTGTAACATTTAATAATTCGCAGCCTAATGTTCATTTCTTTGGAGATGAAAAGTTTGTTGCTCTTGGAACAGTTGGAATGGAGCAATATCCGCATTTTGAAGAAAATGGAACAATTTTTTATGGACAGGAACTGGATTTTAAAGGCAGTGGTTCATTAGCGTCAAGTTCCGCAAAACCTAATATTGTTTCACCGTTGATTAAAATAAGTTATAATGCTCAGAATTCATTGGATTTGTATGGTAGAGTTTTTGCAGACACAATAGAACTTGTGGATGATGTTGGCAGTGCCGATAAGCGTGGATTTGAATTTTATGATAGTGTTTATATGAATGAGTTTAAATATCATCAAAATGTAGATACAAGCCAGGCTAACGTGCAAACAGAATTTTTCACATTTTCATATGCTGGAGGAACTGTAACAATTAAACCTACAAAGACCTTTTATACACGATTCCAAGGGCTTGTTGATCCTTCTTATAATGTTTCAAAGGTTAATGTTGAAGAGAAAATAACATTGGTATGTAATAGCAGTACATATACTATAAATTTAAAGAATCCTGCTTCCAGTAATTACTTTGGTGGTAAGGCAGTTAGTGCGGTAAGTGTTGACTTTGATCAAGCTATTTTTGACGGAGAACTAAATGAAGGTAGTTGGAAATCAAATGTAGATTCCAATGTTTCATTTGGTAGTTCTTCATCAACAAAAAGCGTTAAGATTAACTACAAGGATGATTCAATGTGGACACTTGATTCTGATAAGAAAAAAATGAGCAATAACACCCTTCCTGATAATCTTATTACATATGATGGATCCGTTACCAATAAGCTTATTTTGCCTACTGTTCAGTCACTTTATGGTAACTATATGCAGGATAAAACAACCAGCGGTACATATGCTGGAGATACATTTGATTCCAATGGTAATTTTAATAGTGCACTCGGTGGTGGCGGTCTTGATTTTACCGATGCCGGTATTCTTAGCGCTTTTATAAAAGAACATGTAAAAACTGCTGAAATGGTCAAATCTGATGTTTCTTCTTCAACAGCAATAACCAATAAAACCATTGGTGCTTATGATGCTGCTGCAGAATCTGCATATCCGGTTGATCAGCAAATTAAAACATCGGATTCTTCAGGTGGTGTAATAAGTACAGATACACAGCTTGAGCCAAATAATAAATATGGAAGAGTAGCCATTGATGCACGTTCTTCAACCATTAACATTCAGCTTGGCGATGGAACTGGCTCAGGTGCTTGGGGCAGCTTTTATGGTGACTTTGTAGTATATGGAGATAATCCAGTTAATTTCCTGATTCCTGCTACTACAAGCAATGTTAAGGCAGTGTTTGGTAGTGATGGAACCAGCTTTAACATCATAGATAATGATGTTAGAAAGAGCTATACAAGCAGCGGCAATAAGCTTTATATTGGCTCTCGTGTTGATTCAACCAAGGCAACACCGGCACCGAATATAAACATGTATGCTGCACAAGATGTTAGTGAAATAACATTTGGTCAAGGATGCCAAAATGAGCCGTTCCAGTGCTATATCTATGCACCGTTTTCTACTGTAGCTCTTGGAGGCGGTAATAACGGAACATCTCGTGCTGTAAACTATAATCAATCTTTGGATTTAAATGCTCCGGCTGCTATTATTGGTTCTGCATTCTGCTATAAGTATGGTGGTAACCAGAAACCCGGTGTAGTTTACATTGATCCAAATACAGATGATATTGACCAGTCCAAGCCCAAGCTTTATTGGGATAGAAGCAAATGGATCAGCTCCTATAATTGATAAATGAAAGGAGAATGATTATGCGAAATAAAAAAAGTTTGTCAGGATTTACTCTTATTGAGTGTCTTGTGGCGCTTGCGATACTGGGAATAGCTTCTCTCCTTTTAGTTCAGGCATATACGCAGTTGATGAAAGTAACCAGCATGAACAGTACTATTTCAAATAGTATTGCAAACCAGATGGCAGATGCGGAAAATCCCTCATCTGCCGAATCCGGAACTAACAAGGTAACAAAGCTGACAACGTCAGCCCGTGAAACATTTACGATTACACCGACATTTTGTGATGGATCAGCAGAAGGTAATTTATCAATCCAAGTTGATGTGTATGTTGTAAATCCTTATAAAAACGATTCGACTGATTCTCAGGTAACAACCGGAGATTCGTCGGGTACAGATGTAAGATATCTGTATTTCCATGATTGAGGAGGGCTTGCATGAAAAAATTAAAAGCCTTTACCCTTGTGGAGCTTATAGTTGCTATAGCTATTTTTGGAATAATTATGGCAGGTATAATGCAAATGATCTCTCCTATAAATGAAAATGCCACAGCTGCTAAGGTTATGAATAACCAGCAGAATGTTGAAAACAGCATTACCACTTTTATAGGCGAGCGTGTCAGATATTCCACAAATCTTCTGATAGTTGAGGAAGATGCTACTGTAGGTTCAACTACTGTTAACAGTGCTGAGAAAGCTATTGATGCCTTTTTTGCGTTTGGTCCTGTTAACAGCAAAGGCAGATTAGCAAGCAGTGATGCCAACAGAAAGCTTGTAAATGTAATTTGCTTTGATGGTGAAACACCGTATCAGTATGGAGGAAAAGATTATACAGGCAGACTTATTTCCTCTCTTGAAGTACGTGATGCTAAAAATCCTCTATCAGGTAGAAATGCAGCATTGGATTTCAGCAGCGGCAGCTTGAAGCCTGACGGTACAAAGCCTCAGTATATGGTCTTTGGCAATGATTATTATGGACCGTCTGAGTGCTATCTTACAATAAGAGTAAGCGGCAGCACATTAAAGCTGAGAACATCAAGCAACTATTACTACAGCAAATCAAAAACACGTTTTTCTGATGATTCAAATAACCCTACAGTCGGCACATATGAGCTGAGAAATATGGGACAGAAAAGCGGAAACAATATTCCCTATGTATTTAAGTATGTAGTAAAATCAGGCTCAAGCGGAGTTGCAAATCAGGGTACAAGTACAAAGTTCTATTTTGTTTATACCATTGATGCAGATAATATGGCAAATGATCCTGCTCCTACGGCAGCGAATCCCACTGTAAGTAAGGATGGTACAACACTTACATAAGTTAGTAACAAAAAACCCGTGCCGTGTGATTTTCACACCACGGCACGGGTAAAATTGTATCCGTTATCTTCCAATGTGCAGCGAGTTCAGATACATATCAATGAGCGAGCCGTTAACAAAAGCTCCCACAGCAAGTCCGATAATGAGGAAGGGGCCGAAAGCAAATACGTTTGAATCCTCCGAGTCATCGTTGCGCCTGATGTATTTGAGAATAACGCCGTATATTGCACCAAGCACCACAGCGATGATTCCTGCGGTAATTGTGGCTTTCAGTCCAAGCATGAGACCGCCTGCCGCCATAAGGATAACATCGCCCATTCCGAAGCCGAACACAGGACCTTCTTCCTTGATCTTGGCTTCAAGCGCTTCCTTTTCAGCTGCCAGCTTTTTGTAATTCCTGTCACTTTCCGAGGTGCGCTTCAGATTAGCCTTAACGCCTCTGAGAGACTTTCTCTCCTCGCTGACAAAAGCGTTGTAGAACAGGGGAGTTACCACAAAGCCCATCACAAGGATAACGAGGCTCACGGATAACATTCCGTAAATTCCGTCTCTGATATCAGTCTCGGGGAAAAAGAAAAGCTTCTGGGTATCAACAGTGATGAAGTTCAGCACATGAGAAGCGATTGCAATAATAAAAGTATAGATCAGAACAGAAACGCACATCTCCCTGTTGTCGATATCCTGGAAACAGAGGACGATAAGGCCCGCCATGAACAGGCACAGCATTACAGGATAAAGCCCGTAGTCAAAGAAATTGTAACGGAGGAAAATTCCCACGAACATTATTCCCGTAAGCGATTCCACCAGCATATATCTGGGTGATATCTTTGAACCGCAGGCACGGCACTTGCCTCTGAGTATCAGCCAGCTGAACACGGGAATGAGGTCATACCATTTAATAGGTGTTCCGCAGGTCATACAGTGGGAGTTCCTTTTAACAAGTGATTCGCCCCTCGGCAGCCTGAGGATACATACATTAAGAAAGCTTCCGATGGTTATGCCGAAAAGAAATACGAAAACATAAACTGTAATGTTCATTATGTTTTCCATTGTCTCCAAGCTGATATTGCCCATTTTATCAGTCTCCTTTAATAATGAAAATAATTTCTGCGGTATTTTCCGCAGGGTTACATATATAGTACCACAAATTACAATTTATTTCAAGCAAAAAAGCGGTTTTTGACCGCAAATAATAAAAATCCCGCATTTTTCCCGCAGTAGGATGCGGCAGAGCAAATATCGTCTGCGGAGAAGGAGTTATAACGTTTATGAAGAACATTCCTATCGGTCAGTACATGGTTAATGAGGGCATCATTACCGAAGAGCAGCTTCAGAATGTACTTGACGCCAAGAAAAATGATAATGTCCCCGGCAAATTTTTCGGTGACTATGTTATCGAGCTGGGATATGTTACGGACGTACAGTTCGGACAGGTCCTTTCCAGAAAGCAGAACATTCCCTTTGTTGACCTGGACGACCCCGAGACCGTCATTGATATCGAGGCTGTAAAAAAGATACCTGAGGCACTGGCTAAAAAGCACACCATCATTGCCATCAAGATCACCGGTAAGAGACTTACCGTTGCTTCATACGACCCCGTAAACTTCTACATCTTTGAGGACATCAAGGTAACAACAGGTATGGACGTTGTTCCTGTCCTTGCAACAAAGGCAGCTATCACCAGAGCCATAGGCAAGATATACTCCAACTCCAACATCGGCAAGGTTATCGACTCCGTTGAGAGCCAGTTCCAGGCTGAGGAGCAGAGCGCAGAGGAAGCAGAGATCGCCGAGCGTGTCGATAATGCGCCTATCGTTAAGCTCTGTACCACAATCGTTGAAAACTCCTTCCGTGCAAACGCAACGGATATTCATATCGAGCCGTTCAAGACATACACAAGAATACGTATCCGTGTAAACGGCGATCTTATCGAGCTGATGAACGTTTCAAACGTTGTACATAACTCCCTTATCACACGTATCAAGATCATAAGCGGCATGAACATCGCCGAGAAGAGAGTACCTCAGGACGGCCGTTTCACACAGGTCGTTGACGGAACCACCCTTGATGTCCGTGTATCTAACCTTCCTACAGTTAACGGTGAGAAGTGCGTTATCCGTATCCTGGCAACAGGTGATGTTGGTGTTCGTAAGATTACCGACCTCGGTATGACACCATACAACTACGACCGTTTCTCAAGACTTATCAAGGTTCCTCAGGGCGTTATGCTGGTAACAGGACCTACCGGTTCCGGTAAAACAACCACCCTTTACGCAGCTCTCGGTGAGCTTGCAAAGCCCAATGTTAACGTAATCACAGTCGAAGACCCTGTCGAGAAGAATATCGAAGGCATCAACCAGTGCCAGGTTAATGCAAAGGCAGGCATGACCTTTGCGGCAGCCCTCCGTTCTATCCTCCGTCAGGACCCCGATATCGTAATGGTCGGAGAAATGCGTGACCAGGAAACAGCAGAGATCGCTATCAGAGCCGCTATCACAGGCCATATGGTGCTCTCCACACTTCATACAAACGATGCTGCTTCCACCATCACCCGTCTGGTAGATATGGGCGTTGCGCCTTACATGGTAGCAACTTCTCTTATCGGTATCGTTGCACAGAGACTTTGTAAGGTCGTTTGCAACGAGTGCAAGACCCCCAGAATGTCCACTCCCGAAGAAAATGAGCTTCTCGGAATTACCGAGTCCGCTACAATATACGATGCCTGCGGATGCCCCAAGTGCAACAACACCGGCTACACAGGACGTACCGCTATCCATGAGATACTTCTTTGTACTCATGAAATGGCATCTCTTATCGCCGCCGACGGCAAGGTTGACGCAATTTCCTCTCTTGCAAAAGAACAGGGATGCAAGCTCCTGCGTGATAACGTTGCAGAGCTTGTACTGGAAGGCAGAACAACCTTGGATGAGCTTGTAAAGCTTACCTTTGCCGTTTAATAAGGGGAAATCCCGAAAAATATTTAATTGCCGCCGTGCGGAACACCGCTGCGTGGCAGAATGGAGGATAATATGGATATCGATATCGAAAAAAAGCCTGCCGACAGAGTGGTGCTCAATATCGACAAAATTCTTGACGAGGCGAGAGTCCTCGGCTGTTCGGACGTTCACTTCACAACCAAGATCTCACCTATCGTTCGTCTTCACGGTACATTACGTAAGCTCAGCTCTTACCCTGAGATGACCGACGGCGCTATCATGAAGCTGGTAGAGCAGATGACAGGCGGAAGAAATATCGAGAACATCAAGAACAGGATCGATACCGACTTCTCGTATGTTACCAAGAGAGGCTACCGTCACCGTGTAAACGTATATCACCAGAGAGGCGACACAGCTATTGCTATCCGTCTGCTGAGAAATGATATCCCCACACTTGAGGATCTGGATATGCCTCCTATTCTTGGAGATTTTGCAATGCGTCCCAGAGGACTTATCCTTGTAACAGGTCCTACAGGTTCCGGTAAATCCACAACTCTGGCAGGTATGATCGACTATGTAAACTGCAACCGCAGTGCCCATGTCATCACTGTTGAGGACCCTATCGAGTATATTCACGAGCATAAGAGATGTATGATAAACCAGCGTGAGGTCGGCGACGACGTTGAGTCCTTCGCACTGTCTCTCCGTGCAGCTCTCCGTGAAGACCCCGATGTTATCCTCGTAGGAGAAATGCGTGACTATGAGACCATCACTGCCGCAGTAACCGCCGCAGAAACAGGTCACTTGGTTATGAGTACACTTCATACCACATCTGCGTCTGATACCATTAACCGTATCATTGACGCATTCCCCGCTCATCAGCAGAACCAGATCCGTACACAGCTTGCAACAGTTCTCGTAGGTATCATCGCCCAGACCCTTATCCCCAAGGCTGACGGAACAGGCCGAGTAGCAGCACTTGAGATCCTCAACGCTACCGACTCCATCAAGGCAATGATCCGTGACAATAAGGTACACCTTATCCAGACCGCTATCCAGACAGGTAGGAAGGACGGAATGGTATGCCTCGATCAGGAGCTTGCACGTATGGTTAAGGAAGGCACTATCACCGAAATGCACGCTCGAGAGAAGAGCCTTGATATCAACGAGTTTGAGCGTTACATGAAGGCTACAAACCCCATGAGCCTCAACTGATGTCATATCGAAAATATTAACAGGAGGGTGTCCAATGAGCAAAATCAAAAAAAATATCAAAAGCTTAAAGGGTTTTACTCTTCTTGAGCTTATAGTTGTAATTGCTATCATATCGGTGCTCCTTATGATAATAGTTCCCAATATGACAGATTACATAAGGACCTCGAGAATAAGAGAAGCCAATGACCAGGCACAGCAGATATATGTGGCAACACAGGATTATCTCAACTCTCTCCAGACAAGGGGAGCGAAGGTCGAGGATTATTTCGGTGCGGTACCGTCAGGCGGAACAGCGTGCAAATTCGGCATGGACAGCAATACCAAGGACGTTACCATAAATGACCTCCGTATCCTTGGCAGTTCCGAGGCTTCGGGAAGTTCGGTGATTACTCCAGGTGCTGTTAAATGGGACGAAGCTGCCAAAGGTATCCTTTCAGGTCTCAGCGAAGATTTTGCGGGATCATGGTATGTTGAGATCTATCCTGCAACATATACCGTGAAGTTAGCACTTTACAGTGAGCAGAAGAAGGATTGCAGCACCTGCACCACAAATTTTGACTGGGATGCAGTTTGCGCTGTATCTTCCAAGCCTTATGAATCAATGTTCACCACAGCAACTAATGATACTTTAGCTGATGTTAATGTGCACGGCAGAACAATGCGCATTGCAAAGAGCCAGGAGACCTGCTACAACAAGGGTTATGAGACTGCATATGTAGGTCAGTATCCTATCCCCGCACCTACTGCATGATAATTTGTAAAATTAAAAACTCTAAAGAGGCTGCTGCAGATTTCTGCAGCAGCCTCTTTTCCTGTGGGTTTTCGGAGCTGAGAATAATACTAATACTAATCCTCAATCAACCTATAGACAAAAAATCTTCACATAACCCATACACGCAAGATTATGCTCGATTTTTTGTATAGTTTTTAATTGGTGCTTAGTATAAAACTTTATGCCGAAGCTTTCAGAGTATTGACATATTTACAAAAAAGATGTATCATATTTATATCACAATATCTTTAAGGGGTGCTAAAATGATAAAGCAGAGATTTATTTCAGCGGTAATGGCAGCAGCAGTTGCGGTTTCATCAGTCACAGCCCTTTCAGCAGGGGTAAGCGCCGAGTGGGTCAAGTCCGAAAGCGGATACAGCTATAAGAGCGATGACACAGGAAAGAAGCTTACAGGTTGGCAGACCATCGGCGACGGCACATACTATTTCGATAAGAAAGGTATTGCCCTCACAGGCTGGAAGAAGATAGGCGATGATACCTACTATTTCAACAGCGCCAAGAAAGGCAAGATGCTGACAGGCTGGTCAAAGATCGGCAGCAGCAAATATTATTTCGGCAAAGACGGAAAAATGCGCACGGGCTTTGTGAAACTCAGCGGAGACACCTATTACTTCGGCAAGAACGGCAAGATGCGCACAGGCAAGCTGAAGATCAGCGGCAAGACCTATGATTTCGGCACAGACGGTATCCTTAAAAACGGCAGCAAGACTTCTTCCTCCTCCGACAGTGTTCTCACAGCTCCTCTGGATGGTCTGAAATGGGGAATGTCTCAGGAGCAGGTCATCAAAAAGGGCGGCTTCAAGTCATACTACGCACAGGATTCCCTCCTTATGGTGGCTGACAGCGAGCCTTACGCTTACTATGTGTTCAACGCTGATGACGAGCTTTGCGCAGTAGGCTATGCCGAAACCTATTCCGCTTCCGCTCTCAAGAAGTACAAGGGCTATTTCACCTCCGACGGTTGGGAGAAAATGGCGACCTACAGCGAGGCAAGCGGCACAAATATCCTTTACCAGAAGGGCACAAAGGTCGGTTCTGTCACTTATAATGACGAGACTATTATGACGCTTGTTTTCTCCGATGAGTACGGTAAAATGTTATCCGAGGGCAAAACAGACTGCCTTGACGGACTTTTCTGATACAGCACATAAAAAAGGGACTGCTGCGGCTTAGGCTGCAACAGTCCCTTTTCGTGTTTACAGATAACTTGAAAAAATCATCAGATAACGTTATATTCCTTGAGAAGCTTTTCGATATCGGTGCCCTTGATCTTTTCAAGCACCTTTTTAAGAGCAAATCTTTCGATAAGATTTACGTCCATGTCGGTGATCTTCTTGCCGTCACGGAGCTTTACTGTAGCGTCCAGGAGAGCACGCAGGTCATAAACGCTGCCCCATACCTCGGGAACGCCCCTGTCGATGTTAAGCAGAGTATAAACGGCTTCCATACCTGTTCTCATGGAGTATTCGGTGGTGAAGATGGTGTCACGCTTTGTCTCGGCGAACTGACCAAGGAAAGCGAAGTTTACTGCGCCCTCGGGAACAACAGCGGGTCTGTCGCCGTATGCACGGGGCATGAAGAATGCGGTGATATAAGGCATCATGCAGGGAACGGTGTTTGCGCTGTGCTCAGCCAGGTCCTCGATATCGCTCTCGGGAACGCCGATGTGGTACAGCCATTCCATGCAGATCTCCTTGCCTGTGCAGTCTCTCATAGGCTTCTTAACGTAGTCGCCGGGCTTGTCGGAGAACAGAGCATATACCCAAACAAGGCACTGATCCTTAGGCTGGCTGCGGAACTGAGGCTGACGGTTGATAGTCCAGCTCAGGAGCCATGAGGAGTCCTTTGCGGTCACGATGCCGCCTGTAACTACCTTGCCGGAGAATGGGTCACGCTTGCAGATGTTCTTGATATAGGGGATAATGCGCTGGTCAAGGGTGGTGACAGTCGCACTCATCCAGTTGGACTTTTCAGGGTCGGAGCAGAACTTGTCGGGATGACCGAAAGCGGGATCCTGAGCAGCGATCTTGCGCCACATATCCCAGCCGCCGCCTTCCTTTATCTCGTAGTTGAAGGGTGCGGGAGTGTTCTGGCTGCCGATGGTGGAGTTTTCAACGCAGCCGCCGTTGGTGATGAACACAAGGTCATTTTCGGTCAGGTCGATAGCTTCCTCGTTGCCGTCACGAATAACATCAATTCTTGTAGCCTGCTTACGGTCAGCAGTGCAGTCAAACTCAACGTTAACGACCTTTACGCCGAAGTGGAACTGAACGCCGAAGCTTTCCAGATACTTGACCATAGGCAGTATCATTGACTCATACTGATTGTACTTTGTGAAGCGCAGAGCCTTGAAATCGGGCAGACCTCCGATGTGGTGAATGAAACGCTGTATATAAAGCTTCATTTCCAGTGCGCTGTGCCAGTTCTCGAAAGCGAACATTGTGCGCCAGTAGAGCCAGAAGTTGGAGTTCAGGACTTCATCATCAAATACATCGGTGATCTTCTTGTCCTGCAGGTCTTCGTTTGCGGTAAAGAACAGCTTCATTATCTCCATTGCGCCCTTGTCTGATATATCGAATTTGCCGTCGGTGTGAGCGTCTTCGCCTCTGTTTACGGTAGCACGGCAGAGAGAGTAGTTGGGGTCAGCCTTGTTGAGCCAGTAGTATTCGTCGAGGACTGAAACGCCCTCAGTCTCGATAGAGGGGATAGAGTGGAACAGATCCCACATTACCTCGAAATGGTTATCCATTTCACGGCCGCCTCTCATAACGTAGCCTACGTTCTCGAACTTCCAGCCGTCGCAGGCGCCGCCCGCAACCTGCTCCTTTTCAAGGATATGAACGTGCTCGCCCTTCATCTGACCGTCACGGACAAGGTAGCAGGCTGCTGTAAGAGCAGCAAGTCCGCTTCCTACGATATAGGCGGACTTTCCGTCAACGCCCTCGGGCTTTAAAGGTCTTGCAAATGCTTCATAGTTTCCGCTTGAGTAATACATAAAAAATACCTCCTGAAATGTTGTTTGGTACTTGATTTTTGATTTTTGTTTGCTTTATTTTTCCCTTTCGGTAATTATATATTATCTCAAACGGAGATTTTTTTCAATAAACAGAAAAATCCCTCTGATAAGATTTTTATCAGAGGGATAAAAGAGATTGTTTTTTTATCATTTTTGCCGGTTTGATAAAATCATTTGTTTGTCTTGAAACGCTCCAGCGCAGAGGTGACGTTGCCGTGCATTACAATGGAAAGCTCTTCGATAATCTCGTGCGGGTCGCCTTTCATGTCGTGCTTTACCCAGTCCAGCATAAGCCCCACAAAGGCATATTTGTAGAAATCCGCAATGAACTTTTTGTCCTCGTCACGGACGTTCATTCCCGCAGATTTTTCCTCCACCACACCGATAAGCAGGTCATAGGTCAGCTTGTACAGATACAGCTCCACCTGCTCACGGCTGACAGAATGGTACACGTTCAGGATAAATGGCTTGTTGTCAAGCACAGCTTCGAATATCTGCAAAAAGCACTGCTGCCATGTGTCATAGGTTTTTTTGCCCTCCAGAGCCTTCTTTGCGTCCTCCACGCAGCACCATTCTATAAGGTCGTAAATATCCTTGAAATGGTAATAAAAGGTCATGCGGTTGATGCCGCAGTCCTCGGTGATATCGTTGATTGTGATTTTGTCGAGAGGCTTTTTCAGCAGCAGATTTTTGAGCGATGCTTCCAAAGCCCGTTTTGTGACCTGTGACAAAGCTTAACTTCCTCCGATCGGTTTATCTTGCTCTGAATGTGTCCAGTCCAAGCTTGAGGCGTACAAGGTCCTTGTACTCAGGCTTAGTCATGTAGTAAACGTAGCTTTCGATAACGTTCAGAGGGTGGAGAGTTCTGCCCTCGATCTTGAAGTGCCTGAAGCCCATGGGTACGTACTTTTCAAAAAGTGTTTCGGGAGTTATATGAGTTGAAAATTCTATAGTTTCAAGGAAATTGCGGCTGATAGCCTCGCATCTGAAATTCTCTTCTGTCTGAACATTGAGCATATTTATTCCGCCGATGTTGCCGAATGCGTTGATAGATGAACGCTTTATCTGCTGCTCGCCAAGGAACTTGTAGTGGTCGCCTCTGCGCTTGCAGTCGGGGAAGCAGTAGGGACATACCAAAACTTCTATCTTTCCACGGTATTCCTCGGGTATCTTTTCCAGCGCCTCAAAATCGTTGTTCCAGTTATAGTCAAGCACAACAAGGCTGTAGTCCTTTTTAAGCTCCTCAATGAGAGGCTCCAGACCTCTTATCTGCTTGCAGGTGGAGGAGGTGAGCTTGTAGTTGGGGTAATTTGCCCTCAGATAATCCTCCATGACCTGAGTGTTTACGATAGCTTCGTTAAGGCCATTGTCAGCCAGCTGAACGAGCCTGTTGCAGAAACGGTCGCTCATATGCTCCTCAGTGAGCAGGGGATTGGTGAATGTAAAGCGGCAGGGGATACCTCTCTTGTTGAATTCATCGAGAACGTGGGTAATGGCACGCTCATCGGCATAGCCGTTGATATTTCTTCCGCCGTTCCATACAGCGGGGGGGAAGCAGCCGTAAACGGAAGCTATCTCCACACCGTCACGGAAATACTCGGGGTGCTCCTTTATCATATCAATAAGTGCCAGATTAAGAGGACCGTGGCTCCAGAAATCAGGCAGATGGAATTTTATACTCATTATAACTGCTCCTTTTTAGCATGATACTATTATTTTAACATTGTCTGAGGGTTTTGTCAAGGATAAGTAAAATGCAAAAAGCGGCCGATTTTCAGCCGCTTTAAAATAATTTTTATATTATTGCGTGATGATGTCAGTGACAGGATTCGCATTCTGGTATCTCGCCCACAATGGAAACGGGGTCAACGCCCTGTCTCTTGTAATAATCCGAGATGGCAGCCTTGAGAGCCTGCTCGGCAAGAACGGAGCAGTGGAGCTTGGAATCGGGCAGACCGTCCAGAGCCTCTACCACAGCCTTGTTGGTGAGCTTCAGTGCGTCCTCAAGCTTCCGGCCCTTGATCATCTCGGTCGCCATTGAAGATGTGGCAACGGCAGCGCCGCAGCCGAAAGTCTTGAACTTTATGTCGGTGATAACGCCGTTGTCTATTTTAAGGAACATTTTCATAATGTCGCCGCACTTTGCGTTGCCTACCTCGCCGATTCCGTCTGCGTCTTCTATCTCGCCCACATTACGGGGATTTGTAAAGTGATCCATTACCTTTTCACTGTAAAGCATCATAATATATCAGCTCCTATAATTTATTTAACGGGGGAAACGTATTTAAGCCACTTTTCGGTGCCATCTCTGCCGTTTACTATGTCGTCCCACATGGGTGACATATTTCTTATCTTTGCCACAACGTTTACCACGGTCTTTACGATGTAATCCGCATCGTCCTCAGTGATGGGGTCAGCGATGGAAAGTCTGAGAGAGCCGTGAGCTACCTCATGGGGCAGACCCAGCGAAAGCAGTACGTGAGAGGGGTCAAGTGAACCGCTGGTGCAGGCTGAGCCGCTGGAAGCGCATATGCCGTTAAGGTCAAGCATAAGCAGCAGGGATTCGCCCTCAACGCCGAGAAACGAGATGTTGATGTTTCCTGCCAGCCTGTGCTCCATTCCGCCGTTGATGCGGCAGGCGGGTACCTGAGAGGTTATGCCGCTGATAATGCGGTCACGGAGCTTGGAAATGCGCTCCTGCTTTGCGGGAATATCGGCACAAGCGTCCTTTACTGCCTGAGCAAGTCCGACGATTGCAGGCACATTTTCAGTTCCCGCACGCTTGCCTCTTTCCTGACCGCCGCCGTGGATAAGGTTGGGCAGATTTATTCCCTTGCGTACATAAAGGAAGCCGATGCCCTTCTGTGCGTGAATTTTATGACCTGACATACTCATCATATCAATGCCCTGCTCGGCTACGTTTATGGGAACATTGCCCACAGCCTGAACAGCATCGGTATGGAAAAGCACGCCCTTTTCATGACAGACCTTTGCTATCTCGGGGATAGGCATTATGGTGCCGATCTCGTTGTTTGCGTACATTATTGAAACAAGAGCAGTGTCCTCACGGATAGCCTCGGCAACCTGCTCGGGGGTTATATAGCCCTTGTCGCTTACGGGGAGATATGTTACCTCAAAGCCCTGCTTTTCAAGGTCGGCACAGGTGTGAAGAACGGCGTGATGCTCGAAAACGGTGGTGATGATGTGCTTCTTGCCCTTTGCGCCAAGGCTTCTTGCGATGCCTTTAATAGCCCAGTTGTCAGCTTCCGAGCCGCCGCTGGTGAAGAAAATCTCTCTGGGGAGACAGCCGAAAACTTCGGCGATCTCGCTTCTTGCATTTTCAATGGCACGTCCTGCGTCACGTCCCAGTCTGTAGATGCTGGAGGGGTTGCCGAACTGCTCTTTCAGATATGGGAGCATTGCGTTCAGCACGCTTTCCGATACCTGAGTTGTGGCGGAGTTATCGGCATATATAAAACGGTCTGCCATAAAAGGATCTTCCTTTCTGAATGTGATGATGAGCATAATATACTTATCTATTATATACCTGTTCAGTGTGAAATACAAGTGTATCTGACCAATTTTATTGATTTGCACATTTTTATGGTATAATTTGCATAATATTGCGGTTATTCTATCTAAAAAGTAGGAATTGCCTTTTCTTTCAAAGCATATACTTCCCTGAGAGGTGAGCGTATGAAGATAAAATATACCGAGCTGTTTATTTTTATAGTTTCCGCAGAGCTTGTGGGAGCGCTGTCAGCACTGATAACAGGGGACTTCGCCGGCTTTTTTGACAGATATGCTTCTCCGCTCCTTATGCCGCCCGCATGGCTTTTCCTCTTTGTCTGGGCGGTGCTTTATGCCCTTATGGGGATATCCGCATATCTGATATATTTTTCCGACGGCAGCGCTGATAAAAAGCGGGCGCTGTGGATCTATGCCGCTCAGCTGGCGGTGAATTTCTCGTGGAGCATAGTGTTCTTTAAATATGAAAAGCTGTGGGCAGGGGCGGCGGTCATAATCCTGCTTATCGTACTTGTGATGCTGATGATATACAGCCGCATGGCTCAATGTCCCGTATCTGCTGTGGCTCATTTTTGCGGCGTATCTCAATATCGCCACGGCGGTAATTAACTGATAAAAGCCCGCTTCATCATTATTTCATTATATCCCGTAAATTACTTTTCATCAAAAACTTGCATTATTCCCGAGTATATGGTAAAATAAAGGATATGACCTGTAATACCGAAAGGAAGTGGCTTTATTGCCTATAAATATACCCGATAATCTCCCCGCTACCGAAGCACTGAAGCATGAAAATATTTTCTACATGACCGATGCGACCGCAGCTCATCAGGATATCCGTCCGCTGAGGATAGCTATTCTTAACCTTATGCCCAAAAAGATAGAGACCGAGACACAGATACTCAGGCTCCTCAGTAACTCGCCCATTCAGGTGGATATCGAGTTTTTGCAGACAGCTTCACATGTATCAAAAAATACCCCCGTTTCACATCTCAACAAGTTCTATACCACCTTTGACAACGTAAAGAACGAGCGCTTTGACGGTCTTATTATCACAGGCGCACCTGTTGAGCAGATGGAGTTTGAGGACGTTGACTACTGGAAAGAGCTTTGCGAGGTAATGGACTGGTCGCTGACAAATGTTTTCTCCACCTTCCATATCTGCTGGGGCGCTCAGGCGGGACTGTACTATCATTACGGAATACCCAAGTACGGGCTGAAAGAGAAAATGTTCGGCGTGTTCCCTCATATTATCGAGATGCCATATCACCCGCTGGTAAGGGGATTTGACGAGAAATTTTTCGTCCCCCATTCCCGTCACACGGAGGTGCGCAGAGAGGATATCGATAAGATATCTTCGCTGGAGATACTTACATCATCGCCCATTTCGGGAGTGCATATCGTAGGGGATAAGTCTCACAGGCTGTTCTTTGTGACAGGCCATTCCGAGTATGACCGCTTTACTCTCAGGGACGAGTATATGCGTGATTATGACAAGGGTCTGCCTATCAAGAAGCCCTACAACTATTTCCCGTATGATGATGTGGGACAGCCCCCTCATTTCAACTGGCGCTGTCATGCAAACATGATGTTCTCCAACTGGGTCAACTACTGTGTATATCAGGAAACACCCTACGATCTGGGTAATCTGGAGCCTATTAAAATTGAAAAGTGAAGAATATCCCTGTCGGGCAGCAGTCCGTCAGGGATATTTTATGTGTTCATAATTATTTTACGCCTTATTGCCTTGACAATTACCGCAAAAATATGGTAAAATAATCACCGTAAAAAAGAATACTGGTTTTATTGGAAACGTACATTCTCCGAATGATTAACGAACAACACATTTTTTTGCAGTAGTTTATCATAGGAGGTTTTTTTATGCCCAAAAACAAGTTTCAGGAAGTTATTTTCACAATTATTATGGTATTTTTCATGGTCTATGCAATGATATGCTATAACATTGCACTGAACATAGGCGGAATGAAGAACGAGGTGTTTCTTTCCGCTTTCCATGAGCTTATCATAATGGGACCCATTGCGTTCATACTGGATTTCTTCATTGTAGGAAAAATCGCAAAGGCAAAGGCTTTTAAGATCGTAGATGTGAGAAGAGACAATCCCTTTCATCTTGTACTTGCCATATCTTTTGTGTCGGTGATATTTATGTGCCCGCTTATGAGCCTGGCAGCTACTTTGCTTTTCAAAAATGCAGGCAGTGAGTTCGTTGCCGTGTGGATTGAAACAACTGTTAAAAACTTTCCAATGGCGCTTTGCTGGCAGATATTCTTTGCAGGCCCTGTTGTAAGAGCCATATTCGGAGCTGTTTTCAGGGAAAAAGAAAAAGCTGCCAAAATTCCCGCAGCTGAATAAATATTTCAATGGCGTTATCCAAACGGGTAACGCCATTAGAACCCGTCTTCACAAGCATATGCGCACGTCTTTTCGGCAAATTTTGCCGCAGACTGCGTTAAAAATCCTTGCCGGGCGAAAGCCCGCCTGCGGATTTTTGCCTACTCTGCAACAAAATTATGCTCGAAAATCCGCACACATTTCTTATGAAGACAGGTTCTTAACTTTAATTGCCCTTTATATCATGCCCGCCGTGGGATATGATAGCACCCGATACACGCTTTGCCTCAGATGCACGGCAGATTATCTCTATTGAGGCTGATTTGTTTTCGTGATGGTTTCCGTCCGGCTGTTCAATGTCCGATATTGCGCCATATACAGGCAGAGGCATGGCAGCCGTGCTTCCGGAGCCTATCCCCGAAAAAAATCCCATAGGGGCAAATGTGCCGTCACGTCCCGCACCTGTGGAACGCTCGTTTATGGTGATATCGAAAATGCCGCTTCCGTTTCTTCTTATGGCTGCTGCCGCAAACTCAGCGTCATCGACGGAATAAAATCTTGCTGTAATTTTCATGTGTTTTCTCCTTTGAACATTTCTTTATAACAAAGTATGCCCGATTTTTCAGGAAAAACACATAAAAAATCCCCTCTCGGTTATGTGCCGAAAGGGGGATATCGTTATTATCAGTAAAGCTCGGAAACCAGCTTTTTCTTCTGTGCCGCATATTCTTCTGCGGTTATCTTGCCCTCGTCCTTGAGAGCCTTGAGCTTTCTAACCTCTGTTTCAAAGTCGGAAAGTGCAGAGGGCCTTCCGTTGGGATTTACCCTTGGAGCTGCTGTAACAGCAGGCTGTATGGGCTTTTCCTCAACAGGAGCAGCAGGCTCGGGCTGAACAGGCTTTACTTCCTGAATGGGAACCTCTTCCTTTACAGGTGCAGGCTCTGCAGCAGGAACAGGAGCGGGGGCAGGTGCGGGAACTGCTTCTGCCTTGTCGGGGATAGAATCAAGGTCAAGAGCGGGCTTCTTGGAAGCTGCTTCCTTTGCTGGAGTGCTTGAAATAACCTTTTCAAAGCTTTCAAGAGCCTTCATGGACTCAGCTATTTCATTGTTAAGATCTTCAACGTTCTTTTTATCTGCCTTTTCGGGAGCAGGTGTGGGAACGGGCGTGGGTGCCGTGATATTGACTGCCTTTACAGGCTCGGGGTCGGGAAGCTTCTCAACAGCCGAAAGGGGAGGGATAGCGGCATTTACTTTGATAGCTGCCTGCTCTTCCTTGCGCTTTTCTTCGATCTCACGGAGCTTTCTCTGCTTTTCTCTTTCGAGAGCGGCATTGACCTTTTCCATGTGTGCAGCCTGAACTTCCTTTATCTGGCTTACGATGGAAGCTACGTTGTCGAGGCAGGGAACTATTATTCTCTTGCGGTGAACAACGCCCTTAACATCGGTATCGCACTGGATAAAGAGAGGGCTTGACTTGGCATTTTCGTTGATATATACCTTTGTGATCTCTTCCAGGGGGCACACGAACCTTGAATAAACGGGATCGCCTTCCTTGGTGCCCTGCTGCTCCATAATATACGCCTGTCCGAAAAGATGAGCTACCGTGATCGTCAAATAAACCTCCTGTGGCTTTGCAAAGGAGGATTCCTTGAACATTGCTTCATATGCGGCTATTTTCTTTTCACTGTAAACGCTGGAATTTGACTGGCTGCTCATTCTCATTACTCCATTTCCTTAAAGATGATTTACTGACGCGGGCTTTGGGTGTTTCGTACTGATTTGTCTAAAGTCTGCGATATACTTCTGTAATATTATACCATAAAAAACTTTTTGTGTCAAATAAAATTTAAAATTTGAACGCAAAAATAGTTACACAATATTATGCAGTATGCACAATATTGTGTGTAAGAATTAGAATAAATTGTGTTATTGTCAAGCAGACTGTTAATTTATTTTTCCGTCCTTTATGGTGATGATCCTGTCCGCTTTTTCAGCCACGTTCATGTCGTGGGTGATAAGGATAAGGGTCTGGTCATATTTTTTTATGGTGGTTTTAAGGAGGGAAAGTATCTCGTTTCCCGAAGCGGAGTCCAGATTTCCCGTAGGCTCGTCGGCGAGGATTACAGCAGGCTTGGAAATCATTGCACGGGCAATAGCAACTCTCTGCTGCTGACCGCCAGACAGCTGGTGGGGATAATGGGAAAGCCTGTCTGCGATGCCCATTGTCTCTGCAATTTCGTTCAGATATGCTTCATCGGCTTTTTGACCGTCCAGCGACAGGGGGATAAGTATATTTTCCTTTGCGGTCATTACGGGCAGGAGATTGAAGAACTGGAACACAAAGCCTGCTTTGCGGCGGCGGTACTGTGCCAGTGCGTCGTCGTTCATGGAAAAAACGTCCTCGCCGTCAACTGTGAGAGTTCCCGAATCGGGATAATCCATTGCGCCCAGCATATGGAGAAGTGTGGATTTTCCGCTTCCGCTCTGTCCCACAATGGCAACAAATTCGCCCTTGGAGACCTCAAGGCTCACGTCGTCAAGCGCTTTCACGGCTGTTTCTCCGCTGCCGTAGGTCTTGACAAGGTGCTCGGCTTTAAGAATAATGTCGCTCATAAATATCTCCTTTCATCAGCTGTTGTTATATCTCTGGAGGAACTGGCGTGTTCTTTCGTTCTGCGACTGCTCGAAAACCTCCTCGGGAGTGCCGTTTTCGATGATAACACCGCCGTCCATGAAAATTACTCTGTCCGATACCTGCTTTGCAAATGCCATTTCATGGGTAACGATGACCATGGTCATCTGCTCCTCCGCCAGACTGCGGATAACTTTCAGGATTTCGCCCGTAAGCTCGGGGTCAAGGGCAGAGGTAGGCTCGTCAAAGAAAAGCATTTCGGGATTAAGAGCCAGCGCTCTTGCAATGGAGACACGCTGCTGCTGACCGCCAGAAAGATTGCAGGGATATTCATGCGCCTTGGATTCCAGACCCATTTTGCCCAGCAGCTCCATAGCGGTAGCCTCCGCTTCCGCACGGCTCTTGCCCAGAACGCACATAGGCGCTTCCGTGATGTTTCTCAGCACGGAAAAGTGGGGGAAAAGGTTGAAGTTCTGGAAAACCAGACCTATTTTCAGACGCACATCTCTCAGCGTCTTGGGATTTGCATAGACTGCCTTGCCGTTTTCATCGGCGGTCATCATGGAGATGCCGCAGATATCTATAGTGCCGCCGTCAGCCTTTTCAAGCTGGTTCACGCACCTGAGAAGAGTGGACTTTCCGCTTCCCGAGGGGCCTATGATGGAAACAGCCTGTCCCTTTTCAACGGTAAAGGAGATGTCCTTCAGTACCTCCAGCTTTCCGAAGCTTTTGGACAGATTTTTTATTTCAAGCATTGCCATAAAAATTTGCCCTTTCTTATTTATAGTAGCTGAGCTTCTTCTCTATGAGAGAGAACACAAAGGTAAGTATCATAGCCATTGCAAAGTAGAAAACGCCTGCGATTATCAGGGGGATAAGTGAGCTGTAAAGCTGCATCTGCTGACGTGCTTTCAGGGTTATCTCGGCATATGCAACGACGTTTGCGATGGAGGTATCCTTTACCAGTGTGATTATCTCGTTGGAGGAGGCGGGAACTATTCTTTTTATTACCTGCGGGAGGATTATCCTGAAAAATGTTTGTGACTTGGTAAAGCCCAGTGCTGCCGCAGCTTCATACTGTCCCTTTGGTATGGACTCGATGCCGCCTCTGAATATCTCCGCAAAATAAGCCGCATAGTTCAGCGAGAATGCGGTAAGCACGGCGTAGAACATATAATTCTCGCTCCTGATATTTATCATATCAAGTGCAGATGTCATAAAGGCGGGCAGACCCTGAGCCAGTTTAAGGTAGGGGATTATGTAGTACACCGCAATTACCTGGAGCATAAGGGGAGTGCCTCTCATAACGAGGATATATATGTTGGTAAGCCACGATATGGGCTTGAACCTGCACATTTTCAGCATTGCTGCTATCATTCCGAGAGGTATGGAGAAAAGCAGCGTAAAGCCGAATATCTTAACGGTAGGAACAAGATAATCCAGCAGTATCTTAGTGACGCTGAGAATTTCATCGGTTGTCATCTGTGAAATCAATCCTTTCGGCACGGCACTTTACCGCACTGACACATTATTACATAATATATATTATATCAGATATTTCAGCATATTGCAAGATAAAATTTTAAGAACCTGTCTTCATAAGAAATGTGTGCGGATTTTCGAGCATAATTTTGTTGCAGAGTAGGCAAAAATCCGCAGGCGGGCTTTCGCCCGGCAAGGATTTTTAACGCAGTCTGCGGCAAAATTTGCCGAAAAGACGTGCGCATATGCTTGTGAAGACGGGTTCTAAGTCATTATCTTAGTCAATATTCACATCAGGCACAAAAAAGAGGCGCAAAAAAAGGCTGCCGCATAAGCGACAGCCTTAGTGTCAGTAAGAGGAAATTACTTGCTGAGTTCAGCGAAGTACTTGATAGTTCTTACCATCTGAGATGTGTAAGAGTTCTCGTTATCGTACCAAGAAACTACCTGTACCTGGTAAGTATCGTCATCGATCTTGGAAACCATGGTCTGAGTAGCATCGAAGAGAGAACCATATCTCATACCGATGATATCGGAAGAAACGATCTGCTCCTCGTTGTAGCCGAAGGACTCAGTAGCAGCAGCCTTCATTGCAGCGTTGATGCCTTCCTTGGTGATGTCCTTGCCCTTAACAACAGCAGTAAGGATAGTGGTGGAACCTGTAGGAGTAGGAACTCTCTGTGCAGAACCGATTAGCTTGCCGTTGAGCTCAGGGATTACGAGGCCGATTGCCTTTGCAGCACCGGTGGAGTTAGGAACGATATTAGCAGCACCTGCTCTTGCTCTTCTGAGGTCACCCTTTCTGTGAGGACCATCGAGGATCATCTGGTCGCCGGTGTAAGCGTGGATTGTGCTCATGATACCGGAAGCGATGGGAGCGTAGTCGTTAAGAGCCTTAGCCATAGGAGCGAGGCAGTTAGTGGTGCAGGATGCAGCGGAAATGATGGTGTCATCCTTAGTAAGAGTCTTGTGGTTTACATTGTAAACGATAGTGGGGAGGTCGTTGCCTGCGGGAGCAGAGATAACAACCTTCTTAGCACCGGCGTCGATGTGAGCCTGGGACTTAGCCTTGGATACATAGAAACCTGTGCACTCGAGAACAACGTCAACACCGAGCTCACCCCAAGGAAGATCAGCAGCGTTGGGCTTAGCGTAGATGGTGATCTCCTTGCCGTCAACGATGATAGCACCGGGAGTTACAACGGTCTTGCCATCTTCAGCATATACAGCGGGCTTAACATCAACAGTGTGAAGGTTCTCGCCGATTCTGCCGCAGTAGCCGCCCTGAGCGGTATCATACTTGAGAAGGTGAGCGAGCATCTCAGGCTTGGTAAGGTCGTTGATAGCTACTACCTCATAGCCCTCTGCACCGAACATCTGACGGAATGCGAGACGGCCGATACGGCCGAAACCGTTGATTGCAACTTTTACTGACATGATAAAATTCCTCCTAAAGAATTATTTATCTTCTGCGGATAGATCCGCAAGCCCTGCCTGTGAAAAAATTAACAAACAGAGCGGCGCTTACTTTCGTAACGCCCTACATATAATATAATATACTATTTTATCCGTTTTGGCAAGTGTTTTTTCAAAAAAAATTCCAAGAACGTGAAAAATTTTTTCTGAAATGAGCAAGGCGGCAGATAAGTGCTGTCAAACGTCAAAATGACCTTTGCCTGCCGATTTGCTTCACTCTGTATCATCATATTCCGTACACCTTTTATACACAAAAGCTTTTTTATTTACAAATATGTAAAATAAAGTTTCTGATTATGTATAGGTTTTTGACCGGCGATGTGATATACTTTTTAATGAGTTTATGCGTGATGATAAGGCAGAAAGGGGGGCGGCAGATGCAGTGCACACAACAGCTGACAGACGAAATTCAGCGTATATTCCATAATTCACCCATGGCAGCGGCTGTTGTCGGCGAGGGCGGAACGGTCATTTACCGCAATCCTGCCTGTGAAAGTCTCTGTCCCGATATGGATTTTGCCTGTGTTAAAACGGGCGTTTCCTGCGAGATGTATGCTTCATGCGGAAGCAGGACATTTATGCTGAGCATCGCTCCCGTTTCCGACAGCATATCTCTTGTGAACATCACCCCTGCCGCTCTTGATGAGACTGTGTTCAACGGCATTGCCGCTACGATAAGAAAGACTGCTTCATCGACAGCCGAGGCTCTTGACGATCTGTCCGATAAGATATCCGATGAGGGCATGATGAAAAAGCTTGACATCATCGACGGCAATATGCTTACCGCCTGCTCCGAGCTGCTTGTGCCTGAGGTCATCAGCAGCATGAGGCTGCCCGATGTGCATGGCTCAGGTGTCATCAGTATTTCCGAAACGGTCATCAGGTTTATGGAAGAGCTTTCATATATCATCGCTTCGGAGAACATAAGCGTTGTTACTCTTGATAAAATAAAGCCCGGGCTTACCGCCCGAATGAATAAAGACGCTCTCAGGCTCCTTATGATGGAATTTATTTCAGGCTGTCTGGACGGCGAGTTTGATATCCACGGCATAACCCCGTCACTCAGAAGAGCTGACGGAGATAAGATACTGCTGGAGCTTTCCTGCGGCTATCTGGGACGGTTTGAAAATAAAGTCCCAAAGTCCAGAGCTGCAAGGCAGAAGGGCGAATATGACCCCGCCCGTATGCTCCGTGAGGAGATGGAAAGAATATACGGCTGCCATATAAGCTGCAGGCACAATGACATGGTAAGCACATTGTCAGTGGAAATGCGCTTTGAGGAAGCGGAAAGCGGCGAAACTCTTGGTAACAGAATGTCACATTACGTCGCTCCCAACCGATATACAGATGTTTCACTGTACTGCGCAAGGTACGGTATGAATCACAGATACAGAAATGAGAAATATTGAAAGGATAGTTGAAAAAAATGAGATCAGCAAAGAAGATAATTGCGGCGGTTTTCGCCCTTGGCATGCTTATGACAGGCTGCGGAAAGCAGGAGACAGGCGACCAGATCGTTACCACAGCGGCAACTCCCGCATTTTCGGTAACATCGGCAGGCGAGACCCTGGCAGATGCTGAGGCAGACCCTGAGGACACTGTGAGCATCTACACAGGCAAGACCGTTGAGAATGAAGCAGACCTTGCAATATACAAATTCAACAGCACTCTTCCCGACGGCTATGAGACCAAAATAGACAACTCCGAGGGCAAGATGTACGCATCTCCCAACGGTTCCATAATCGTAAAGGCTCAGAACTACAAGGAAGAATTTCAGGAGCTTTCCGTTTTCGCAGATCAGGGCTGTGCTTCTATCAAGCTCAACAATATGATGTATCAGGCGGATACGAATTTCTCCGATCCTCAGAACACCACAGTCGCAGGCTTTGATGCAATAAGATATGATTACACCGTTACCGCCTACATTTACGAGTATGAGACTGATTCCGCAGGCGCTCAGGTAACAGGCGACGACGGCAATCCCATAATCACCGATCAAAAGGACGTGCTGGGCGAGTATGTTAACCGTGTATATTACTTCTATTCCGATGAGGACGTTTTCTATGTTATCTGCGAGTCACGAAAGGAAAACTCCGAAGCTGCCGCAAAGGAATTTGACGAGTTCATTTCAAGTGTGACTATCACAAAGAAGTAATATAAGAACCCCATAATAAGGAAAAGCTGATACCGTGAAAATTTTTCGGTATCAGCTTTATTTTTATGCGTTTTCGCCGAAGTAAACCTCGTACCACTGTAAGAAGATGAAAACAGTCCATATCTTGCGGCTGTTGTCGTATTTTTCGGCTCTGTGGTCGTCAAGGAGCTTAACCAGCATGGGGGTGTTGAAGAACTTCTCGGCATTTGCGGAGGTAAAAGCGTCCTTTACGATGTTGTAGTATTTATCCTCCCTGAGCCATACTCTGATAGGCACGGGGAAGCCAAGCTTTTTCTTGTTTGCGGTCTTTGGGGGAGCTGCTTTCAGGGCAGCCTTTCTCATGGCAAGCTTTGTGTTTTCGGTGCTTACCCTGTACTGCCATGGTATCTGCTCCGCAAGCTCCATTACCTTTTTGTCAAGGAAAGGAACTCTCAGCTCAAGGGAGTTTGCCATGGACATTTTATCCGCTTTAAGCAGGATATCGCCTGTCATCCACAGGTGCAGATCAAGATACTGCATTTTTGTAATGGGATCCTTGCCCTTTACCTTTTCATAGAAAGGCGCTGTGATAACTGTGGGGTCGGGAGCGGAGGTGGTTATCTTCAGCAGCTTCTTTCTGTCCTTGGGTGTGAACATATAAGCGTTTCCGATGAAGCGTTCTTCAAGCTCCTTGCCGTTTCTTACAAGGAAATTCACGCCCCTCTTCTGAGGAAGATGTTCTGCCACGCTGCCGATGCCTCTTCTTATAAACTTAGGAAGCGACTTGTATGCGTGTGAGCCGAGAGGCTCCTTATATACGTTGTAGCCGCCGAATATTTCGTCAGCGCCCTCGCCCGAAAGCACTACCTTTACATATTCGGAAGCCTTGTTGCAGACAAAGTAAAGTGCGATACATGAGGGGTCTGCAAGGGGTTCGTCCATGTGGTACTGTATCTTCTTGATATTGCCCCAGTATTCCTCGGGGGATATTACCTTGCTGATGTTTTCCTTGCCGATGTACTGAGAAAATTCCTTTGCCCAGCCGATCTCGTTGTACTTTTCGTCCTCGCCGAAGCCTACGGTGAAGGTCTTGTCAACATTTGCAACGGAAGCCACATAGCTGGAGTCAACGCCGCTGGAAAGGAAGCTTCCCACCTCAACGTCGGCTATCTTGTGAGCCTTAACAGAGTCCTTGAAGGTCTCGGAAATGCGCTCTACCCATGTATCCATGTCGGGACCTTCGTCAGCGTGGAAGTCAACGTCCCAGTAGCGCTTTACATCAAGCTTGCCGTCTTTATACTTGAAGAAATGTGCGGGAGGAAGCTTATATACGTTCTTGAAAAATGTTTCGTTGGTGGGGGAGTACTGGAATGTAAGATAGTTTTCCAGCGCCGCAGTGTTCAGCTCCTTGACGAACTTGGGGTGAACAAGGAAAGACTTTATCTCTGAGCCAAACATGAATGTGTCGCCCATAGTTGCGTAGTAAAAGGGCTTGATGCCGAAAAAGTCCCTTGCGCCGAAAAGCTCGTGGGTGTTCTTATCCCAGATAATAAAGGCGAACATTCCTCTCAGCCTGTCGAGAAGCTTCTCGCCGTACTCCTCGTAGCCGTGGAGCAGTACCTCGGAATCGGTATTTGTGGTGAAGATATGACCCTTTTCCACCAGTTCCTTTCTGATATCCTGATAGTTGTATATCTCACCGTTGAAGAACAGCACCTTTGACTTGTCTTCGTTCAGGATAGGCTGGTCGCCGCTGTCGGTAATGTCGATAATGCTCAGTCTGCGAAAGCCCATGGCGATACATTCGTCTATATATCTTCCCTCTGAATCGGGACCACGGTGGCGTATCTTATCCATCATCTCCCCGAGAACACGGTTGGAGTTGTCAATGGTGTTGGTAAAGCCTGCAAATCCGCACATAATATCATCTCCGTAATCTTTCTCATATATAGTATATTTATTTATATGGCTTAATATGATACCGCTTTCCATCGGTAACTATTATAACAATTATCATACCATTTTAGGAAAAAAAGGTCAATAGAAAATGCCGCTCACTGCTGCAATTTAACCGAAATGTCATTTTTTAAAGCAGTCAGCTCTTCCTCTGTGAGAGGCCTCCAGCAGCCGGGGGCAAGGCTCTCGTCAAGGGGAACGCTGCCCATGGCGGTGCGTTTGAGATATACGATACAACAGCCTATGGAGCGCATCATTCGCTTTACCTGATGCTTTTTTCCCTCGGTTATGGTGATGTAGCCCGAAAATATCTTCTGCCGGGGATATTTGAGCAGACGTTCTCTTTTGTCGTCCGAAAGATATTCCGCAATGTCGGTGATAACTCCCGTGCCCGTGCAGCGGATACTTGCAGGGAGAGCGGGAAGCCCTCTTCCTTTCATCTCCACGCCCTCGGAAATGGCGCTCACTTTTTCCTCGGTAAGCTCGCCTATGGCATAGAAAAAATATGTCTTTGGAACATGGCTCTTTGGAAGCAGAAGCTTTCGGCAGAGCATACCGTCATCGGTTATAAGCAGCAGTCCCTCAGTGTCCTTGTCAAGCCTGCCCACGGGGTACATGGTCTGTCTGCATTCCTCGGGAAAATAGTCCATAACAGTTTTGCTCAGGCTGTCCGTGCGTGCGGTGACACAGCCTTTGGGCTTATTGAACATAAAATATCGGGGCATATTCACACTCTTTTCTCTCAGGCTTATCCGACAGAGCAGATATCCTTTACTATTTCCGAAGCGATTATCATTCCTGCCACAGCGGGTACAAAAGCCGTGGAGCCGGGAACGTTTTTCTTGCCCGTGCTTTCCGCCCTGCACTTTTCAGCCGCAGCGCCTGTGGGAACTATAGGCATTTCCTTTGAATACACCACTTTAAGCTTCTTTATGCCACGCCTTTTCAGCTCGTATCTCATTATCCTTGCCAGAGGGCAAACGGAGGTCTTGTAGATGTCAGCCACTTCAAGCTCCGCAGGATTGAGCTTGTTGCCCGTTCCCATGGAGCAGATGATAGGCGTGCCGCACTTGTTTGCGTTCATAACAAGCTCTATCTTTGCAGTCACCGTGTCTATGGCATCTGCTATGTAGTCGTATTTGGTAAAATCAAAATCAGATGAATTTTCGGGCATATAAAAAGTGTTGTAAGCAGTCACTTTGCAGTCGGGATTTATCTGCATGATGCGCATTTTTGCCGCTTCCGTTTTGGGCATTCCCACAGTTCCCTCAACCGCAACGATCTGGCGGTTAAGGTTCGTGATGCTCACTGTGTCGTTGTCGATGATATCCAGTGCACCCACTCCGCTGCGGGCAAGAGCTTCAACGATATATCCGCCTACGCCGCCCAGTCCGAAAACCGCCACACGGGCGTTCCTGAGCTTATCCATGGCATCGCTTCCCAGAAGCATCTCGGTTCTTGAAAATCTGTCAGTCATAGGTTATCCTTTCAGAAAAGCTGCGTAATGATTATTCTTGCAGCCAGTGATAATATCAGCATAAGTATGCTTGTCATGTACATAAGTCGGTTTGCTCGCCTGATATCTTCATTTTCAATGGGTCGGATATCATCGCCTATAAATGGCTTTTTGTGAAGCTCGCCGAAATAATAAGCGTCGCCCGCAAGGCGTACATCAAGAGCGCCGGCGCATACAGCCTCCGTCTGAGCGGAATTGGGGCTTGCGTGCTTGCGCCTGTCACGCTTCCATATCCTGAAAGCGTTTTTGCCGTCAAGTTTCAAAATATATGCGGAAAGTATCATCAGCAGAGCCGTGAGACGGGATGGAATGTAGTTCAGCACATCATCAAGCTTTGCGGCAGTGCGCCCGAAGTTTATGTATTTGTCATTTGTGTAGCCCAGCATGGAATCCATTGTGTTTGCCGCCTTGTAGAAAAATCCGCCTACAGCGCCCCCAAGCGCCATATAGAACATGGGAGCGGTAACTCCGTCGGAGGTGTTTTCCGCCACGGTCTCCACAGCCGCACGGATAATTCCGTCACGGTCAAGGCATTTTGTGTCACGGCCGACTATCATAGAAACCGCCTGACGTGCCTTTTCCGTGTCATTTTCCGCAAAAGCGTCATGGACTTTCATGCTCTCGTTCCTGAGGCAGCGTGCCGCCACAAGATAATAGCACATAATGCTTTCGACAGCAATACCCAGTATCAGGTTTATTTTATGGCAGATCATCAGCAGCGCCAGAGGTACACCCGCTGACAGTATTAGCACGGTAATAACAAGCGCCGTGCCTGCCGTCCGCTCATTTTTTATCCGTGGCCGCAGAAGCTTTTCCAGCCTTGCTATAAGGCTGCCTATGAGCCTTATTGGGTGGGGCAGGGAATAGGGGTCGCCCAGAACGCAGTCAATGAGGAACCCGAAAAGAAGTGGAAGTGAAAGCATATCAGAACTCCGAAGTAATGGTTATCTTCCCATGGTCAAGCTCGGCAGTGTAGCCGCCGCCGTTTTTTACCTGATAGTCGTAAAAGCCTTTTTTAGGGAAAGCAAATCTTTCAGCTATTGCCATAATAGTGCCGCCGTGTACCACAAATGCAACGGTCTTGCCTCTGTTTTCGGCGGCAGCCTGGATAAATCCACCGCAGCAGCGGGTGCAGAACTGCTCCCTGCTTTCTCCGTTGGGGGGAGCGGCATTTCCGCCTCCCTCTATCCAGCTGCGGTAGGAAATATCATTGCACAGCTGCTCGTAATTCAAGCCCTCAAAATCGCCGAAATCCGTTTCACGCAGGGAGGGCATAAGCTTTATCTCCTTGTGGGGATAGATAAGCTCCGCTGTCTGAACACAGCGCTTCATAGGGCTTGCAACAACGATATCCGCATCGGGATATTCTTTTCCCAATATCTCCGCAATCCCCTCATCGCAGAGAGGTTCATCAGTCCTGCCGATGTATCTTCTTTCAAGGTTGCCCGCCGTTTTACCGTGGCGGATAAAAATCAGCTTCATCTTGCTGTCTCCTTTATAACAGTGGGTATGCCGCATACCATGCGGATGACCTTTTCCGAGTGGGCGGCGATATAGCAGCAGGAGCGCCCCACAGCCTCTCTCCACAGCCTTTCGGACTTTTCCATAGGCACTATACCGCCGCCTATTTCCGTGGATATGATGATCATATCAGGGTTCTGCTCATAAATTTTTTTTGAGACAGCCAGGGCAGCCTCACTGCCGCCCTCTGCCATTATCCTTTTTATAAGCAGATGAAAATTATCTATGCAGGCGATGTTTTCAAGTTCAGCGATGCCCATATCAGCGCCATCGCATATTTCTGCTGACGGATAATTTTTCAGCACATAGTCAGTCTTGCCCTGACTGCGCCCTCCGATAATGAATATCATGGTATTTTCCTTTCCTTGCTTATTTGCTGCGGCAGTGCTGCCTTACGGCGCAGAATATCTCCTCTGCGCTGAAATTTACCTCTGCCGCACAGTGAAGCTCCTCGGGCATTTCCGAGCCGTCGGTGTTCACCACGATGATTGGCTTGCCTGCTGAAGCGGCATAATCCGCCTCGAAGCGTATGCGGTCGTTTTTCATAAAGCTTTTATCAAGCAGCAGGATAATGCAGTCCGATGCGTTGATGTTCCGCTGCATTTTTTTGTACATCTCCGTGAAATTGCACCTTGCTTTTTTCATTGAAGGCAGAGCCGCTTCATCGGAATGACATCGGTAGCAGAAGCCTTTACCGCTGTTGAAAAGCTTTATGAGCTTCCTGTAATTTTCGCTGTAAATGCCGCTGTGGCATATGTAAATATCATAAGTTGGATATGAATACATATTATCCCGTCCCGAAATTTTGTCATATTCCCACGGTCACTTCTGCGGTGAGCAGCAGCTTGCTGTTGGCTCCCTCAGTTATCTTTGAGACAGTGACCTTTTTTACAATGTCCTCGTTGTCCTCATATTCCTTTTGCTTTGAGCCTGATACCGTTCCCACCGGAAATTCTCCCGCCGATAAAAGCAGACCCTTTTCATTGCGTGACACATTAAGCTCAGTTCCCACGCTGCATTTTTCGGATATGTTCTGCTGAAAAAGCTTTCTTCCGCAGTTTGCTGCCATGGTGAAAAATGCGCCGTTTTTCATATACTCATCCTTCAGCCGCAGATATACCTCATGGGTTGCAAGGCAGTCGGAAAGGGCACGGTGAGCGTTGTCATTTATCACGCCGTAGTGACCGCAGAGGGCTGTAAGGCTGAATCCCCCGAAATCCGCTTTAAGGTGCTGGGCAAGGTTAAGGGTGTCTATGCAGTAATTTTCCATAGGAGCATAATTTTGCAGAAAACGCAGGTCGAACCTGATTATATTATGCCCCAGCAGCGCCGAATCACCCGCAAATTTCAGAAATTCGGGCATGGCTTTGCTTATATCGGGAGCGCCCTTTACCATGTCATTGGATATTCCCGTAAGAGCGGTTATCTCGCTGCTGATGCGGGTCTTGGGGTCAACAAGAGTGGAAAAGGTCTCCGCAGGCTTGCCGTCTGTGACCTTTACGGCGGCAATTTCGATTATTTTGTCATAAAAAGGGCTTAGCCCCGTGGTCTCCAGATCGACTACCACGTAGCTGTCCCTGATAAATTCCTTGAATACTGCCATGTACGCCTCCGATCAGCTGTTGGGAAGAATAACGGTGAAGCAGGTGCCCTTGCCGAGAACGCTTTTTACGGATATGCTTCCGCCGTACAGGTCGATGAGCTGCTTTACAAGAGCAAGTCCCAGACCGCTGCCCTCGTCCTTGCGGGAGCTGTCCGACTGATAGAACTTGTCGAAGATATGCTTGCAGTCCTCCTCGGCAATGCCGCAGCCGTTGTCCGCAATGGTGAAGATGATGCTGCCGTTCTTTTCGGTAAGCTCCATTTTTATCGTTCCGCCCTCGGAATTGAACTTGATCGCATTATCCAGCAGATTTGTCCATACGTGGAGCATAAGGCTTTCATTGCAGGTGCATGATACCTCGTCCAGATCTATTTCAAAGACGATATTTTTCTTTGTCCACTTTGTTTCGAGCAGAAGTATAGCCTTGCGTATCTGCTCATCAAGGCGGTACAATGTCCTTTTCTGGGGTATCGCCTGATTTTCAAGCTTTGAGAGCAGCAGGATATTTCCCACCAGCTCTGAAAGCCGTTTTGTGTTGAAAAGTATCTTGCTTACATACTCCGCCTGCTCCTCGGGAGGAAGTCCCTGCTCCTGCAAAAGCATTGCATAGCCCTCAATGGCGTTGATAGGCGTTTTGAACTCGTGGGAAACGTTGGAAACAAAGTCCGTCTGGAGTATCTCGGTTGCGCCAAGCTCGCTCGTCATAAGGTTGAAGTTGTCATACAGCTCACGCACCTCGGTAATGCTTGATCTTGTTTCAAGCCTTACGGTAAAATCACGGAGAGCCACCTTTTTCATTGCCGTTGCCAGCTTTTTGATGGGGGAGAGCAGTATCTTGCTCACGAATATTGCCACAGCTACGCCGAGAATAACGCTGAACATTATTACCCAGCCGTTTTCCGAGATGTGCAGTGTGATGTTGAAGAAATAGTTCAGCACATAAGCCACTGCGCTTGCCGCAGCAATGGTAAGGATTATCACCAGCGAAATGAGAATGGTGAAATATATGGTGATGTTTATGCCGAATTTCTTTTTCTGCTTCCTGTCCTTTGTCACTTCTTTACCACCTTGTATCCTACGCCTCTCATGGTAACTATCTGAAAATCGGGGTTATCCCTGAAATGCTCACGGAGCCTGCCTATATGTACTTCAACAGTGTGTGGGTCAGTCTCGGTGTCATATCCCCATATGTCGTCCATTATCTGCTGACGGGTGAATATCTTTCCGGGGTATGATGCCATTTTATAGAGCAGCATAAACTCTTTCTGGGGCAGAACTATGCTTTCACCGCCTGTGGTGACGGTCATTGAGTCGTATTCCATCACAGTTGAGCCGATAGTCTGTCTGCGGTCGTTTATCATCTGGGCACGCCTCAGCAGAGCGCCTACTCTCAGCACCATTTCGTTTACGTTTACGGGCTTTACCATGTAGTCGTCCGAGCCTGAAAGAAATCCCTGACGCATATCGTCGTAAGCGTCTTTGGCAGATATCATAAGCACGGGGATATTTATTCCCGAGTCCCTTATGGAGCTGACCAGCTCATAGCCGTCAACATTCGGCATCATCACGTCGGAAATTATCAGGTCAAAGTAATCCTTGTCAAGCATGGCAAGGGCTTCCTTGCCGTCGCAGGCGCCCTGAACGGCATATCCGCTCCTTGTGAGGACTCGCTGGAACAGCAGTCTCAGCTCCTTGTCGTCCTCGGCAATAAGTATCTTGAACATAATTTCTCCTTGTACCGAAAAAACCGCCTGCTCATAAGATACAGGCGGTTTTGCCGTTATTACTTGAAGTAAGCTACGCCGCTTTCAAAGATCTTCTGATCCTTGGAGCCGGGAACATTCTTGCAGATGTCGGTGCCGATACGCTCGCTGTGGCCCATTTTTCCGAGAACACGTCCGTCGGGGGAGGTGATACCCTCGATAGCGTCAAAGGAGGAGTTGGGGTTGAAGCGGATATCCATTGAAGGAGCACCTTCAAGGTCAACGTACTGAGTAGCGATCTGACCGTTGTCCGCAAGGCTCTTGATAAGCTCGGGAGAAGCAACGAATCTGCCCTCGCCGTGGGAGATAGCGATCTTGTGGATATCGCCCACCTCGCAGCCTGCAAGCCAGGGGGACTTGGTGGAGGCTATTCTTGTGGATACCATCATTGACTGGTGGCGTGCGATGGTATTGAATGTAAGTGTGGGGGAATCATCGGTCATGTCAACGATCTTTCCGTAAGGTACAAGGCCAAGCTTGATAAGTGCCTGGAAGCCGTTGCAGATACCCAGCATAAGACCGTCCCTGTTGTCGAGCAGCTCGGTAACAGCGTCCTTGATGCGGGGGTTGCGGAAGAATGCGGTGATGAACTTTCCTGAACCGTCAGGCTCGTCTCCGCCTGAGAAGCCGCCGGGGATCATAACGATCTGTGACTTCTTGACAGCCTTTTCAAAGTATTTTACGCTCTCTTCAAGGGTCTGAGCGGAAAGGTTCTTGATAACAACGATCTCGGGAACTGCGCCTGCACGCTCAAATACACGGGCAGTATCGTACTCGCAGTTTGTGCCGGGGAATACGGGGATAAGCACCTTGGGCTTTGCAAAGGAGGAAGCGTGCTGAACGGAGTTCTTTGCGGTGTAGGTGTATATCTTTGCAGGCTTGCCCTCGGTCTTGATGTTGCAGGGGAATATGGGTTCAAGCTTGTCCTCCCAGGATTTCTGGAGGTCAGCCATGTCGATAACATAATCCTTGCAGTCGATGGTATAGGAATCGGTGGTAGTACCGATAACGGTCTCGGGAGTGAAGGGGTCGCCGTCAAGCTCGATAACGAAAGAGCCGTAACGGGAGTAGAACAGCAGGTCGGAGGAAAGCTTCCTGTCGAACTTGAAGCCCACTCTGTTTCCGAGGGACATCTTAGCAACTGCTTCCGCAATGCCGCCGAAGCCTACTGACCATACGGAGAGCGCCTTGCCCTCTGCGATGATCTTTTCAACTCTGTCGAATACGCTTCTTACGCTGTCCCACTTGGGCAGACCGTTTTCATCGTAGTCGGGTGTGATGTAGATGACCTTGTTTCCTGCCTTCTTGAATTCAGGGGAGAGGATCTTTCCGCTGTCTGCGGTGGAGACTGCAAAGGAAACAAGAGTTGCGGGAACGTCAATGTTCTCAAATGTACCTGACATGGAGTCCTTGCCGCCGATAGCGCCGCAGCCCAGCTCTATCTGAGCCTTGTATGCGCCGAGAAGAGCGGAGAAAGGCTTGCCCCAGCGGGTAGGATTATTCTGTGTTCTCTCGAAATATTCCTGGAATGTGAGCCAGCACTGCTTGTAGCTTCCGCCTGCTGCGATGACCTTGGAAATGGACTCGATAACAGCAGCGATAGCGCCGTGATAAGGGCTCTTGTCGCTTACATAAGGATTGTATCCCCAGCCCATGATAGAGCAGGTCTTTGTCTGACCCTTGAGAACGGGGATCTTTGCAGCCATCGCCTGAGTAGGTGTGAGCTGATATTTTCCGCCGTAGGGCATAAGAACGGTGCCTGCGCCGATGGTGGAGTCAAAGCGTTCTACCAGACCCTTCTGAGAGCATACGTTCAGGTTGGTCATAAGGGTGTACCAGCTGTCGGGGCAGTCGGTGTAGGACTTGGGCTGAACGGTAACGGGAACGGATACCTGAACGGTGGTGTGCTTTTCGGCACCGTTGGAGTTCAGGAACTCTCTTGAAAGGTCAACGATGACCTTGCCGTTCCACTTCATCTTAAGACGGGGTTCTTCCATAACGTCTGCGACCTTGGTAGCTTCAAGGTTCTCGGCAGCGGCAGCGGCGATGAACTTCTTCATGTCGGACTTTCTTACTACAACAGCCATTCTTTCCTGGCTCTCGGAAATAGCAAGCTCAGTGCCGTCAAGACCGTCATACTTCTTGGGAACTGCGTTCAGGTCGATAACAAGACCGTCTGTCAGCTCGCCGATGGCAACGGAAACGCCGCCTGCACCGAAGTCGTTGCAGCGCTTTATCATATGTGTAACTTCAGGATTTCTGAAAAGTCTCTGGAGCTTTCTTTCCTCGGGAGGATTACCCTTCTGTACCTCAGCGCCGCAGCTTTCGAGGGACTGCTCGGTGTGAGACTTGGAGGAGCCTGTTGCACCGCCGCAGCCGTCACGTCCTGTGCGTCCGCCAAGGAGAATGATAACGTCGCCGGGCTCGGGAACTTCTCTTACAACATTTTCAATGGGAGCAGCGCCCACAACAGCGCCTATTTCCAGTCTCTTTGCAACATAGCCGGGGTGATATACCTCGGAAACATGACCTGTTGCAAGACCTATCTGGTTGCCGTAGGAGCTGTAGCCGTTAGCTGCGCCCACGGTGATCTTTCTCTGGGGGAGCTTGCCGTGAATGGTGTCCTCAACGGGAACGAGAGGATTGGAAGCACCTGTTACACGCATAGCCTGATATACATATGAACGTCCCGAAAGGGGGTCTCTGATAGCGCCGCCAAGGCAGGTAGCCGCACCGCCGAAAGGCTCGATCTCGGTGGGGTGGTTGTGAGTTTCGTTCTTGAACATAAGGAGCCAGTCCTGAAGCTCGCCGTCAACATCTACCTTGATCTTTACGGAACAAGCATTGATCTCTTCGGACTCGTCAAGATCCTTGAGAATGCCTTCCTTTTTCAGCTTCTTCGCGCCGATGGTGGCGATATCCATAAGAGTGATGGGCTTGTTTTCTCTGCCCAGCTCTTTTCTTGCGTCGATGTACTCGTTATATGTCTTTCTGATGTAATCGGCATCAATATTAGCTTCATCAATAACGGTTGAGAATGTGGTGTGACGGCAGTGGTCGGACCAGTATGTATCTATCATGCGGATTTCGGTGATAGTGGGGTCACGCTTTTCGGTGTCACGGAAATAGTCACGGCAGAACTTCAGGTCATCGGAATCCATTGCAAGGCCGTACTTTGTAACGAAGTTTGCAAGACCCATATCGTCCATGGTGATAAATCCTGTGAGGGTCTCAACAGTCTCGGGGATAGTGTAGTTTACCTTCAGGGTCTCTACTTCATCAAGGGAAGCCTCACGGCTCTCAACAGGGTTGATGATGTACTTTTTCAGCGCTTCAAACTCGCTGTCGGATATTCTGCCCTCGGTGATGTAAACACGGGCATTTCTTACCTTGCATCTTTCGCCCTGGGTAAGTATCTGGATACACTGCTCGCAGGAATCGGCTCTCTGGTCGAACTGACCGGGAAGATACTCCACAGCAAAAACACGCTCATCGTCCTTGAGAGCGGGGAGCGTCCTGTAAGTAACGTCAACGGCAGGCTCGGAGAAAACGTTATCCGCCGCATAATTGAAATTATCCTCTGATATGTTTTCTGCGTCGTAGCGGTTGATTATCCTGAGTGAGCGCAGAGAATCAAGCCTCAGGGCTGTTTTGATATCTCCGAGAAGCGTTTTTGCAGCTGCGGCAAATTCTGGCTTCTTTTCAACATAAATTCTGTAAACTGACATAGGTTCAATACTCCCCTTTGTGTTTTATGAATGGACTTGCTTTTATTCGGTAACAATATGACCAAAACAGCAGCCGTCCTCTATCTTATCTATTTTAACATAAAAAATCATTTTACGCAAGCTTTTCTCTGAATATTTTGTTAAGATTTTGATATAAGCGTAATTGGGTGCATATCCGTGGTGGATACCGTCGGCTTTTTCACGCTCAAAAAGCACGGGAAATTCTTTTCCTGCAAGGCTTTGAAGGAATTTGTCACGGCTTTTTGCTCCGACCTCCGTCATTTCCTTTGCCCTGCGCTTTTTCACGTCGCCGGGCACCTGCGGCTCCATAAGGTCGGCTTTTGTGCCCTTTCGCCTTGAATAGGGGAAGACGTGGATATCGGAAAAGCCTATCCGCTCCGCAAATTCAAGGGACTTTTTGTGATCTTCCTCTGTCTCGCAGGGGAAGCCCGTCATTATATCGGTGGTGATGCCGCAGTCGGGGAAGATGCTCCTTATCCTGTCCACAAGCTCCTCAAATTCGGCGGAGGTGTAGCGCCTGTTCATGGCTTTCAGCGTCCTGTCGCAGCCGCTTTGCAGCGACAGATGAAATGAGGGGCAGAACTTTGGCTGAGCAGCCAGACGTTTCAGGTCGTCATCGGTTATCTTCTCAGGCTCCAGCGAACCCAGCCGAACCCGCTCAATGCCGTCAACGGAGCATACCGCTTCCACAGCGTCCGCCAGTCTCAGCCCGAACTCAGCACCGTAAAATGCAAGGTTTATGCCCACAAGAACTATCTCCTTGTAGCCGTTTTTCGCCAGCAGCTTTGCCTCGCTTATAACGCCGTCAACGGGCATGGAGCGTATCCGCCCACGGGAGTAGGGGATTATGCAGTAGGTGCAGAATGCGTTGCAGCCGTCCTGTATCTTCATGAACGCACGGGTGTGACCCTCCACCGCCGATACCGGCATTTTTTCAAACTCATCGTGGGGCATATAAGGCGTTATGCCGCAGGTCTGCTGTCTGCTTTTCAGAAATTCCTCCGTAAGCTCCACAATGCGGCTCCTGTCCTTGGTGCCTGTGATAACGTCCGCTCCGCAGGCTTTGGCTTCATTGGGAAATGCCTGCGGATAGCAGCCCGTGAGAACGATAACTCCGTCGGGCTTTTCACGCCTTATCCGCCTTATGGTCTGCATGAGCTTACTGTCGCTTTCGGAGGTGACGGTACATGAGTTTATGACAAGGATATCCGCCAGCTCACGTACCTGCGTGACGGTATATCCAGCCTTTTCAAAGGCTTCGGACATAGCCGCAGTCTCATATACATTGACCTTGCAGCCAAATGTGTAAAAGTAAATATACATAAAAATCTCCGTAAAAATTTGTGCGGTGTGCATATCGTGCCTATTTGCGGGCAGGATAATATATGCTATTATACAATAAAAATAAAAAAATTGCAAATCCTCTTGACTAAATCCAAAAAAACTGCTATTCTTTTAAATAAGGAAGGAAATGTATATAAGCCCTTCCACGAACATCATGAAAGGATGGAATTATTATGCAAAAGACAACTATTATGCTCGCTACCATTAACGATGTAAAGAACTTTGTTTCAGAGGTTTCCATGTGCGATTACGACGTTGACCTCCTTTCCGGCAGATACGCAGTAGATGCTAAGTCAATCATGGGTATTTTCAGCCTCGACCTTTCCAAGCCCATCATTCTTGAGGCTCACACCGATGACGCTTCCGAGTTCTTCGCAAAGATCAAGCAGTACATCGTTGACTAATAGCTACCAAAAAACACAAGGCTGTTCCGAGCTTCGGAGCAGCCTTTTTTGTTGTTCTGTTATTTTATGAGCAAGCTGTGGTCTCGGCGGCAGTCGAGGATATGATCTACATAAACAGTGTCGTCCTGTATCTGATAAAATACAAGGTACCAATTTTCCGCATACATTTTGTGATATTTGTTGGCAGGAATGCAGGTTTCATTAAAAAACGGAAAACGCTGCGGCATATGTTCCGGTGAACGCATTGCTGCTATAAGCTCTTTCTTTTTTGCAGCTGCCGCTTCCTTGCTGACCTGTGCAATAAAGCGGATAGATGTTCCCAGCTCTCTTTTAGCTCTGTCGGAAATAATGACGTTATATTTTTTGTCAGCCATTTTTAAACCTCTTTGATAATGTCATCGAGGTAGGCATTAAGTTCGTCAATGGTGCAGCCCTTTATTCCCGCCATGCGCTCTTCTTCGGCGGCAAGAAGCTCTTCACGCAGTTTCAGCATTTTTTCCCGTCGGCTGTAGGTCTCAATGTCCATGACCACAAGGTCGCCCTCTCCGTTTTTGGTAAGGAATACAGGTTCTGCCGTTTTGCGGCACATATCGGCTATTTCATTGTAATTCTGGCGTATTGCTGCTGACGGACGAATTATCATACTTACCCCTCCTGTTCGGTAGTAATATTCTGATTATATTATACTCTTTTTATACCATCAAGTCAACACATTTATAAGCGTTCGATGCTTAAAAATCCTTTCGCTCACAGTTGCAATATTCTCCGCAGTATGCTATAATAAAAGAATATTGTGATAATATCATACGGGAGAAAAGCAAATGATACTTTCAATGGAAAATATTTCAAAGATATATAACGGCAGGACTATCCTTGACAACGTTTCCCTCACTATCGAGGATAACGACAGGATAGGCCTTGTGGGAATAAACGGCTGCGGAAAATCAACCCTGCTGCGCATAATCACAGGCAAGGAGGAATACGAGTCCCAGCCTGAGCCAAATGTGCCTCACCTTGCCATAACAAGGGCTTCCACTGTGGGCTTTCTGGAGCAGAACTCAGGACTTGACCGCTCTTCAAAGGTCATGGACGAGATGATGTCCGTTTTCTCCGAGCTGCTTGCGGTTCAGGACGAGCTGAGACGACTTGAAGCCGAAATGGCACGCCCCGAGATACATGAGAATGAAAAGCATTTTAACGAGATAAGCGCCGAATATGCTCATAAAACTGCGTATTTTGAAGCAAACGAGGGCTATCTCATAAATGTGAAAATAAAAACAGTCCTTAACGGTATGGGCTTTCCGCCCGAGACCTATGACCGTGTTATTTCCACCCTCAGCGGCGGCGAGAAAACACGTCTTGCTATGGCAAAGCTGCTGCTGGAAAGCCCCCGCCTGCTTATCCTCGATGAGCCTACGAACCATCTGGATTTTGACACCATTATGTGGCTGGAGGACTACCTTCAGGACTACAAGGGCGCACTGCTCATAGTTTCCCATGACCGATATTTTCTTGACAAGCTTTGTACTTCGATCTGCGAGATAGAGCACACCCATCTGCGCCGCTGGAAGGGCAATTACACCAAGTTCACCGAGCTTAAAGCCGCTGACACCGAGCGCAGGATAAAGGAATATGAGGCTCAGCAGGCGGAGATAGCAAAGCTCCAGGATTTTGTTGACCGAAACATCGTCCGTGCCACCACTTCCGCCATGGCAAAGAGCCGTGTGAAGAAGCTTGAAGCCATGGAGATACTGGAAAAGCCAATCACATACGAGAAAAAGGCGAAGATAAAGTTCGAGTACGATTATGAGCCGCCCCTTGACGTGCTTTCGGTAAAGAATATCGACATCTGCGCAGGTGACAAGGCCCTTGCGGACAACATCTCCTTTGATGTGCGCCGTGGGGACAAGATAGGTATTGTGGGCGCAAACGGCATAGGAAAATCCACTCTTTTGAAGATAATCCAGAAGAAAATGCCTGTGACACACGGCACTATCGAGTGGAACAAAAATATCAAGATATCCTACTTTGACCAGGAAAATTCTCAGCTGGATTTCAGCAAGACTGTCATTGACGAGATACACGACCGCCGCAGGGGCATGACCGAGCAGCAGGTGAGAAGTCTGCTGGGTCTGGTGAAGCTCACAGGCGAGAATGTTTTTAAAAAGGTGGGCGTTATAAGCGGCGGCGAGAGAGCAAAGCTTTGTTTTGCGATCATGATGCTTGAAAGAGGCAATGTGCTTATCCTTGACGAGCCTACCAACCACCTTGACATTGATGCAAAGGAAGTGCTTGAACAGGCGCTTTCCGACTACGAGGGCACTGTTATCCTGGTATCCCACGACCGCTATCTGCTTAGTAAGATTTGCGGCAGGATATTTGAGATAACTCCCGGCAAGCTGGAAGAGTTCAACGACGGCTTTGAGCAGTATCTCGCTCAGAAGAGGGCGAGGGCGGAAGCCGCTCAGGCAGAGATCGCTGCGGCAAAGCAGGAAAACCTCCGCCGTGAGAATGAGGAAAAGAAAGCTGTTTCCTACCGTTCCAAGGAGCAGCGTGCAAGGGACGCAAAGCGCCGTGCAAGGATAAAGGAGCTGGAAAAGCTCATAGGCGAGCTGGAGACACAGATGGCGGCAGTTCAGCAGGAAATGGTCTCTCCCGAGGTAACGGGCGACTATGTTCTTATGAACGAAAAATGCGCTGAGTTTGAGAGCCTTAAAAAGCAGTCCTCCGATTACTCTGACGAGTGGCTGGAGCTGTGCGAGGAAGAGGAGAGTTTGAAGTAATGGGACCAAAGCATTACATCGTAATAAAGATCGAAGGCGAATATGCCACCCTTAAAGATACCGAAACAGGCGACGAGCTTTTCATCGCCATGGCTCTGCTGCCCGAGGAGACGGACATCGGCGTGAAGCTTTTGTGGGAAAATCTCACCTACACCGCAGAGTAAGGAGAAAATATGCTTGAAAATATAAAAGCAGTCATTTTTGATATTGACGGCACTCTTGCCGACAGCATGGGCGTGTGGTCCGAGTCGGACAGGATACTTCTCGGCAGGCGTGGAATACCATACACCGAGGAGGTGTCCTTTGCCCTGAAATCCATGCACTTTATGTCCGCCGTGACCTATCTCAAGAATCTGTATTCCCTGCCCGACAGCGAGGAAAGTATTGCCGAGGAAATAACGGACATCGTCCGTGACAAGTATTTTCATGAGGTAAAGCTCATGCCGTTCGTTCCCGAAATGATAGCGCATTTCAAGGCAAGTGGCATAAAAATGTGCGCCGCCACCTCCAACAGTCGGGAGCTGGCAGAGGGTGTGCTGGGGCACAACGGCATACTTGATGAGCTGGAGTTCATCATCACCTCCGATGAGGCAGGCTCCAGCAAGGAGGACCCGAAGATATTCCATATGTGTGCCGAAAGGCTGGGGACGGCTCCCGATGAAACGGCAGTTTTTGAGGATTCTCCCCATGCGGCAAAGACAGCTTTTGAAAACGGCTTTTACACTGTTGGCGTAAACAGCGGTCATTTCGGCGATTTTGACGTTCTGGCGGACTGCACCGATATACGCATAAACAGCTTTAAGGACTTATGCTAATTTCATAACAATGTGAAAGGCTTGATAAAATGGCACTTTACGGTTACAAGATATCAAATTTCACCAAGGCAAAAAAATATGCGGAGATAGAAGCACTGCTTGACAAGAAGCTGAAAGGCTTTGAAAAGCAAAGCTACGAGTTTGAAAAGGACGGTTCCGTCCGTCAGGACTATGTGCGCAAAAATGAAGACGGCACGGAAACAACGGTAACTCTTGCAAAAAACATTACCGAAAGCAGCATAGTGGTCTTTTCGGATATCCCGCTCAAATTCCTGAGAAACGGTGGCTGGTGCCTGCTCACTGCCGATATCCTGCCAATGCTTATATTTACGGCGCTGTACTGGTTCGGCATGAATTATATCGTGCAGCTTATTGCATGGGCGCCGACAGAGCAGTATATATCGTTCCTGCTTATTGCAGCTGTGATAATGCTGGGGGTCGATCTTATTGCCGCAAAGCTGCTTATGCGCAGGCGTTCACTGGCAAGGACCCTCTGGATAGAAACGGCGGGCATATTCTCGCTGCCTATATTTTTCTGGATACTTTTTAAAGTGTTTGCTCATGTTTCATTGATGCAGATGCTTAAAATGCTGCTGTATTCGCCGCTGCCCGTTATCATTATTTCGGGTGCGCTTACTTTTCTGATTTTGAAGCTTACGGGGAGGAAATGATTTGGATAAGAAAAAGGTCCTTGTGGGCATGAGCGGGGGAGTTGACAGCTCCGCTGCCGCACTTATTCTTAAAGAGCAGGGCTATGAGGTATGCGGCTGCACCCTCAGACTCTATGATAATTCCGTGCTGGGGGAGGGCTATGCCGAGGGCGGCTGCTGTTCTCTTTCCGATGTTGATGACGCACGGAGCGTGTGCCGAAAAATAGGCATCGACCACGTTGCCCTTAATTTTACCGATGATTTTGCAAAGTACGTTATGAAGCCCTTTGCCGACAGCTATATAAACGGAGAGACCCCTAACCCCTGCATTGAGTGCAACAAGTATATGAAGTTCGGCACAATGCTCCGCAGGGCTGAGCTGCTGGGCTTTGACTACATTGCCACAGGTCATTACGCCGATGTGTGCTATGACGATAACAGGGGCAGATGGCTTCTGAAGCGTTCATCCGACCCGAGAAAGGATCAGACCTATGTGCTGTACTGCATGACCCAGCATCAGCTGGAGCACACACTTTTCCCGCTGTACGGCATGGAAAAAACAGACGTGCGCAGGCTTGCGGAGGAGCATGGACTGGTAAATTCCCACAAGCCCGACAGTCAGGACATCTGCTTTGTGCCTGACGGCGATTATGTTTCGTTCATTGAGCGATACACGGGTTACAAGCCTGTTTCGGGCGAATATGTTTTCTCTGACGGAAAGAGGGCAGGGGAGCACTCCGGCATCATCAACTACACCATAGGTCAGCGAAAGGGACTGGGAGTTACCTTCGGAAAGCCTGTTTTTGTAACGGACAAGGACCCATTGTCCAACACCGTTACTCTCGGCGATGAAGCGGAGCTTTTCCGCAGAACGCTTTTTCTTAGGGACTTTAACCTTATTATCGCCGATAAGCTTAGCGAGCCTATGAGAGTTACCGCAAAATCCCGCTATTCCGCCAAGGAGCAGAGCGCATTGCTTTATCCTGCCGAAAACGGCATTGTCCGCATTGAGTTTGACGATCCCGTCCGTGCCCCCGCAAAGGGTCAGGCGTGCGTTGTCTATGACGGCGATATTGTTGTCGGCGGTGGAGTTATTGCAAGGGTAGAATAATACTGATCACCAATAAAACTATAGACAAAAAATCATCGCATAATCCATATACGCAAGATTATGCTCAATTTTTTGTATAGTTTTTAATTGGTGCTTATACTAATCTTCAATCAACCTACAGACAAATCCTCGGCTGAAATAAGCCCATTCTTCGTCAAGCTCCCTTGCCGGGCGGCAAGCCCGCCTGCGGTCACTTTCCTAGACTGGTCTTATTTCATCTGTCGGCTTTGCCTATAGAACGATTGAAGATTAGTATTAGTATAAAAAATCAAGCCGATGAAATTCGTTTTCATCGGCTTTGTGTTTTATTGGTATCAGTTCATTTCTTTGAGCATCTGCCTGTAGGGCAGGATCTCAAATCCCTTGCGCTCATAAAGTCTCTTTGCGTCAACATTTGACTCGGTGATCTCAAGGCGATATCTGGCAGCATCTGGAAAATCTTCCTTTATGCGGTCAAAAAGCTCGCTGCCCAGTCCCTTTCCTCTGAAATCGGGGCGGATATAAAAGTCCTCTATCCAGATGACCTGTCCGCCTGCTTCCTGAGAATAGCTTACAGCCACGGCACAGAAGCCGCAGGTCTCGCAGTTGTCCTCGAAGATATATCCGTTAAAATATGTGCCGTCGTTTACCATGTGGTCAAACGCCTTTTCAAAGTTCTCTCTGGGAACGGGGTGGGTAACGGCGGAGGAATGATAGAACTCATCTGCCATTTCTATGTAAATTTCTTTGTCGCAGTTATCTATTTTTCTTATCATCAGTCAAGGTCATCCTTTACAAGTACATCAAGATCTGCAGCATATTCCGTTTCGGAAGCAAGCTGCTTGTCCGCCTGCTTTTTGTAGCGGTCAATGGCAATGGCAGCCTTGTTTACAGCGCACATGGTTCCTGCGCCCGCAACACAGCCGCCGGGGCAGCCCATACCCTCAAGAAGATAGCCGTTGTATTTGCCTGCACGGGCAAGCTGGAGCAGCTTTTTGCACTCGTGCAGTCCCTGAGCGGAGGCGATCTTTACATCACGGTCAGGCTCAAGGCGTTTTATCTCGGCAGCAACGGCATTTGCAACTCCTCCGCTTACCGCAAAGCCTCTTCCTGCGCCTGTACCCTTGTCAAGGGGAACAGCCTCGGAATCGGGGATATTTTCGATATCCACTTCCTTTGCGTCAAACATTCCCATAAGCTCCTCAAAGGTGAGAACAAAGTCAACATGGCTTCTGATAGTTCTTCGGCTGGCTTCCAGCTTCTTTGCGGAGCAGGGGCCGATGAATGCTATGCGGCAGTCGGGATCCTTTTTCTTTTCAAGGCGTGCTGTGAGCACCATAGGTGTCAGCGCCATGGAGATGTTCTTTGCAAGCTCGGGGAAAAGCTTCTTTGCCATTACCGACCAGGCAGGGCAGCATGATGTGGCAAGGAAATCCAGCTTGTCGGGCACATTGTCGATAAAGTCCTTGGCTTCCTCAACAGTGCAGAGGTCAGCGCCGACGGCTACCTCGACCACATCGGAAAAGCCCAGCTGCCTCATGGCATAGGTGAGCTTTTCGGGAGTGAGCTTTGCGCCGAACTGACCGTAGAATGCGGGAGCTACTATGGCAACGACCCTCTTGCCTGTCTTTATTGCGTGAATGAGCTGGAATATCTGACCCTTGTCGGCGATAGCACCGAAAGGACAGTTAACAAGGCACATTCCGCAGGAAACGCATTTATCGTAATCTATCTTTGCTCTGCCGTGTTCATCGCTGCCGATAGCGTCCATACCGCAGGCTCTTGCGCAGGGGCGCTCTACTTTAAGGATAGCGTGATAGGGGCATACGTCCTTGCAGCGGCCGCACTTGATACATTTTTCGTTATCTATCTGCGATTTTCCGTGGCGGATAGAAATAGCCCCCTTGGGACAAACCTCCTTGCAGGGGTTTTCAAAGCAGCCCTGACAAACGTCCGTTACGTGGTAATGGAGGGTAGGGCAGGCGTTGCAGGCAAAGCTGATTATATTTATAAGAGGGGGATCATAATATTTTTCCGCAATGGCGCTTTCGTTAACGCCCTTGGATACGGGAGCATGCTCGCTGACACTTCTCAGAGGCAGACCCATAGCCAGTCTAAGACGTTCCTCGACGATCGCTCTTTCAAGAAAAATGGATTCACGGTGAGCCGCCACATCACCGGGGCAGATCTTATAGGGCAGATCTTCCATGCGTGAATAGTCTCCGCCCTCATAGGCAAGGCGTGCGACCTCGGTAAATACCTTGCGGCGCATATCGGTAACTGACGAGTAAATTCCTCTCATAAAAAACGACCCATCTTTCTCAGAATTTCATTTGTACTCTTATTTTACACTATATCGCAGGTGCTGTCAAGAAAGTAAGCATATGCTTACACTTGCTCTTCATTTGTATTTGTGAATCTGGCGATAAGGAACTTTATCTTCTTGCCCTCTTCGGAGAACATTCTTTCATGCTCGGTAACAAGATTATCGGGGAAGTTTTCAGCGTGCAGGTCACGGGTGAGATAGGTTATCTCGCAGCCTGCTTCGTTGAAATATTCCAGCGACTCCTCAAAAAGCTGGTCGTCATCGGTCTTGAAGCGTATCTCGCCCTCGGGCTTCAGAATAGTTTTATACTGCACCAGCTGGCGGGTGTGGGTAAGTCTGCGCTTGTTGTGCTTGCCCCTGTTCCAAGGGTTGCAGAAGTTTATGTATATCCTGTCCACGCTGTCCTCGGGAGCAAAGAACTTTGAGATATCGGCAATGTTCATTCTCAGCAGGATAACATTGTCGTGGGTGCGGTCCACAGCGCCGAACATACTTTCAATGGTGCGCCTGCCCACAGCCAGCATATCCGCCTTGATATCCGCAGCGATTATGTTGATGTCGGGATATTTCAGTGCGTGCTGAGCCGCAAAAACGCCCTTTCCGCAGCCAAGCTCAAGATAGAGGGGACGGCTGTTATCCGCAAAGGCTTGGTGCCATTTCCCTCTCATTTCCTCGGCGTTGTCTATGTAATAGTTACAGGCATCAAGCTCAGGGCGTGCCCACTTTTTTCTTCTTATTCTCATTTAAATATTTTTCCCCTTATTATTTTATCATCAGAAACGTGCCTGCGGTGATGAGGGCAGCTCCTGTAATGGTTTTTGCGTCAAATTTCTCATGCAGGAAGGCAAAAGCCAGTATCAGTGTTATTACCACGCTGAGCTTATCCACAGGCACTACCTTTGATACATCGCCTATCTGGATAGCCTTGTAGTAGCAAAGCCATGATGCGCCTGTTGCCAGACCCGAAAGTATAAGGAATATCCAGCTCTTTTTGTCAATGTCGGTTATGCCGTGCTGAGCGTTGGTGATGAAGACCATGCCCCATGCCATTATCAGCACCACAGCCGTCCTTATGGCAGTTGCGAGATTCGAGTTGACTCCGTCAATGCCCACCTTGGCAAGAATGGATGTCAGCGCTGCAAAAACAGCCGACAGCAACGCAAGAACGAACCACATAAAAAGCCATCTCCTATATTACAGGCAGCTGCGTACAATGCTCTGGAGCTTTCTTGTAAAGTCAGTGCAGCCTGTATTTGTCTGCTGGATGAAGAAAAGGAATGCAAGATCTTCGTCAGGATCAACGGAAAAATAGCAGCCCATCCAGCCGTCCCAGCCGTATTCTCCCGCACCTGCGTTGAAGCCCGCTTCCGCAGGGCTTGTGAGTACACGCATGAAATTGCCGTAGCCATGGCCTTTCATGCTGTCCCAGTCAAGGGTCTTCATCTGCTCGGGTGTAAGGCAGTTGGTGCGCATAAATTCCACGGTTTTTCTGCCCAGAATATTTATGCCGTTGTATGTACCGCTGCCCATGAGCATCTTCACAAATCTGGAGTAGTCGCCGATAGTGGAGACAAGACCTGCTCCGCCCGATTCAAATGCAGGCGGCTCCTTCTGGTCAAAAATGCAGAGGTTGTGACCTGTGTAAGGGAGATTTCCCTTTTCCGTGCGGTCATATACCTGAGCAAATCTGCCCTGCTTTTCGGCAGGAACATAGAAGCCCGTGTCCTCCATGCCCAGCGGTCCAAATATTTCCTGTTTCAGAAATTCGCTGAACTTCATTCCCGAAACAGCCTCGATAACAGCGCCCATAACATCGGCAGAAGCGCCGTACTGCCACTTTGCACCGGGAGTGAACGCCAACGGCTTTTTGCCCATTTCAAGAGCAAATTCACGGGTGTTCAGAAGCTTTCCGCCCTTTTCCCATGCGTCCGTCTGCTGACTCCACAGGCTGCCCATTTCCTGACCTGTCTTTGTGCCGTCGGGATAAAGAATACCTGAGGTCATGTTCATAAGGTCGCCCAGAGTGATGTCACGCTTTGCGGGATATGTTCCGCTTTCGTCTGTTACCATAGGATTTTCAAAGGTGGGCAGGAACCACTTTACGGGATAGCGCAGCTCTATCTTTCCACGCTCCAGAAGCAGCATTGCGGCTGCGCTGGTTATGGGCTTTGAGAGGGAGAACAGGCGGAAAATTTTATCCTCGTTCATGGGGATATTTTTCTCCTTGTCCGCCATGCCGAAGCTTTTGTTCCAGACAGTTTCGCCCTTGTAGATCACGGCAGCATTTGCGCCTGCAAAAACGTCCGCATCGATAAGCTCGCTTATGAGCGGCTCCATATATTTCAGCTTTTCAAACATAAAACAGCTTCCTTTACTGTGTATTTTCTTCCGTATCTTTTGCTTTGCAGAAAGCGGTGAAGGCAATGTCGGATTTCAAAATCTCCGCTGCGGAGATTGGGTCTGTCTCTCTGCCGTCAGCAGATGCGATAATTATACCGTCACAGCCACGGGCAATGTATTTCCATTCATCGTCCCTTGCAAGGGGAGCAGTCAGTATCATAACATCATACACCGTTGACATAAACTGTAAAAATTCGCTGTAAAATGGCGTGGAGAACACTGAGGCAGGCATGGGATTTGCCTTTGTCTCGGCGTAGATATCCACCCCACGGCGTGCGTTCAGCACAACCGATTCGGGGATAGTGCAGCTGCCTGCCGCAATATCCGAAAGACCGCCCTTGCCTGTTTTCTTGAAAAAGCTGCCAAGTGAGGGCTTTTTGGAGTTGCATTCGATGATCGCAGTCCTTTTGCCCAGCGACCCGAATGCGCAGGCAAGATATGATGCTGTTTTTACCGAGTAGGGTATCTTGTCCGTCTCAGTTCTTGCAGATGATACCGCAATTATAAGAGGGGACTTCTGCTCGGAAAGCGCACGGGCAATGCGGATATATCCTGCCGCTTCCAATCCCTGAGGAGCAGAGGGCGCAAGCACGCCCAGATCAACTGCATCGTCATAGAACCGCTGAACTGCTCCGATGATAGGCACGGTTTTCTGAGGTTCGGGGCTTTTAACGGGTGGGATCGGCTGCGAAGAAACGGATTTCTCCGATTCAGCGGTCGGTTCGGTGCGAACAGGCTCAGTAGGAGCATTTTTATCATTTTCCTGCTCAGATTCGCTTTTGTGTATTGTTTCCAATGTAATATCGGTGGCTGTGTCTGATTTTTTCTTTTTCAAAGCTTCCGCAATGCTCATGGCTGCATATACCGCCAACCCTCCCGCAATGCCTGCGGAAAAGCTTACGGGCAGCGACGGGAACTGAACGTTTTCTGCCATATCGCAGTAGGATATCACGTCAAATTCAGCTTTGCCCGATTTTACCGCATTGCCAAGGGCACTTGCCAGAATAACAGGTGCGTTGTCAGTCGATTTAAGTCCGCTGAGAACTATTTCCGCACCGCTTCCGAAAGGTTCAACGGACAGTGACCTTTCCAGCTCATCGGCAGGTGTGCCCGACTGCTGTGCAGTCTTGTTCATATCAGCCGATATGGCATCTCTCAGCAGAGCTGTGCCGTCATTGCCGTCAGGAAAATAAACCAAAGAGCTTGCATTTTTCTGCGTCGGTGCCGAAGCGAAGCACACAGCAGCCGTAATAACGGAAACTCCTGCTGCTGCCAGCAATGAATATTTAATTTTCCGCATTTTTTCAGCCATCTGTGCTATGCTCCTTGATATCAGAACTTTCTTCTTTTCTTTACACGTCTGTACTTTTTGCGCTTTTTCTTGGACGCTGCCACAATGATTATGTACAGGATAACAAGCACCGCTGTGATGATGAGCGCTGCCTTGAACCATATTGATGATGTGAACTGCTTTGCCTTATCAAAATTATAAGCCAGAGCGGAAAGGGTAACATCGTCCTGCGCCACCAGGTCAACGGTGCATATCTCCTCCCCCGAAAGTGTAAGGGTGTATGTGCCGAATTTCTGACCCTTTGCAACGGGAGCAGTAACTGTTCCGTCATCATTAAGCAGGCTGGGGTCAACGTTTATGGCCTTCTTGAGGCGGTTCGTATCCACGGTGGAGAGCCACATACAGCTGTAGTTATCGGCAGTAACAAGGCGGACAAAATCGCTGCTCTCGCCGAATTTTACCTGAAGCTCGGTTATCTCAATGCCTGCCTGAAGCAGCTGCTTGTACTCAAAATTCTCGAAAGCCCATTCGTACAGATTTTTGTGATCCTCATAATGGAGGTAAACTGCGTTTCCGTCAGCGTCATACATAGGGGAGCCCATGGTAACGAGCAGGTAGTTGTTTCCGTCACGGGAGCCCATGGTGATAAGGTTTCTGCCCGATTCATCAAGTGTTCCTGTCTTTATGCCCTTGGCATACTGGTAATAATAGCTGCTGGAACGGTTGAGCATACTGTTGGTGTGGTAAATGTGCGCCCAGCCAGCCTCATGGTAATTGGTGGGCTGCATATCGTATTCGGTGGCAGTGGCGATCTCAACGAACTTGGGGTAATTTTCCACCGCATACTGTGCGATAAGCGCCATATCAGCGGCATTTGTGTACTGGTCGGGGTCATAAAGACCGTGGGGATTTACAAAGTGAGTGCCTGTGCAGCCTATCTCCTTAGCCTTTTCGTTCATCATGTCAACAAAGTTGGAGATGCTCTCGCCGCCAACGTGATATGCAAGGATACCTGCGGATTCACAGGCGGATTTCAGCAGCAGTGAATACATAAGGTCGGTAACGGTGACCTCCTCGCCACGCTCGATGCCAACGCTGGAAGCACCCTGTCCGTAAAGTTCATCAAAAACCACCAGCGGAGCCTCATAAACAGTATTGTCAAGATCCTCCACATTATCCAGCACGATAAGGGCTGTCATTATCTTTGTGAGGGAAGCGGGATACATCTTTTTGTTGGGATTTTTCTCATAAACGGTAACGTCTTTATCGAGATTTATCATGACCGCAGCTTCACTGGAAATGGTGAAGTTGGGCGTAAACGTGATGGCTTCCGCCTTTGTGGGAAAAGCGGCGGATATCACGGAAAAAATCATTGCAGCGGTAACAAAGCACCAAAATATTCTGCTGCCGAACCTCGTCATTTTTATATCAATCCTTTCAGAACCAATTTGCCGATACATATTTATATTATACCAAATATATTTGTGAAATGGAAGAGCTTTTTGATATTTTAATAAATTTGTTACTATAGGAAGATATAATATACGGTCATAAAAAAGCGGCAGCATCTTGTGTTCGATGCTGCCGCAGTTATCACTTTACCTGTTCGGTAATATCGTCTTTCTTTTCATCGCTGCTGTTGTCATAGACTACAACGTCGTCCTCCTGCTCCTTGTGGTCAAGGTCTATGCCGAACTTGTCCTTTGCCTTTTTCTTCACCTTTGAGATAACAACGCCAATCACAGCACCCACAGCTACGACTATTCCCGCAACGATCTGTATGATGTATGATGTAGCGGAAACGTCGATGTACGCATATGCGTTTATTGCCATCATCTGGGCAAACATTACCATTGCAACTATTGTGAATATGATCTTATAAGCTTTCATTTTTACAGAACCTTTCTATTATTTCTTTTGGCTTAATCTGGAGAGAATATATTTTCCGCCCACCTCGTCGCTCTTTCCAACATTGAAAAGGGAACGATCACGGGCTTCGGATATCTGCTCGGCAGAGAAGCATTTTGTTTTCAGCAGCTTTTCGGCTGCTTCGGCCACTTCATCGGCAGATCTGCCTGTTACCTCAATGCCTATCTCGCTTCTGAGGGACAGGTCAATGGGAACTACGCCTATTTCCTTGTAGTCAGGGTTGATGACCTTCATGGGAGTGTTGACGAACATTACAGGCCGCAGTGTGGAAAAGCTGTATTCATATCCGATATTTGACCAGTCGGTAACAACGAGGGCCGCCTGATAAATAGATGTGTTTGAGGAAAAGTCGCTTTCGGTAATGACCTGAGGGTCGGAGGAGTACTGAGCTGAGATGCGCTTCCATTTGTCGGGATATCTTCTTATGTATTGGGGGTGGGGACGGATGATAACTTTATATCCGGTCGATTTCAGACCCTCGATAACAGGTTCAAGACAGCTGTCAAGAATGTTGTCCTTCTGGTGTGAAGGGGCTAAAAGAATAAAATCTCCCGATGCGATAGTCGGATCGGTGGAGCAGGTCTTGATAAGTCCGTCCATAAATCCGTAGCCGTAGGCAATGAGATTTTTGTGCGGCAGTCCGTAATGCTCTTCGGTGGCCTTCATTTCGTCGATTATATGCTGACCTGCGCAGAATACCGTATCAAAATGATCGACAGCTCCCTTTCGTGCCAGCATATTTATACTTGAAAGTCCGTGATCCATGTAAATATATTCCACGTCGCTGCTTACATAGCTGCGCTTTATGTGAAAATTGTCAAGGTCGGGCATTGTCATTACGACTATCTTTGCGTCCATTTTCAAAAACAGCGAGATAAGCTTGTTTTCACCGATAAAGTAGGGCTTTATCTGCTTTTGTTCCTTTGCAATGTCGAAAATAACATCGTTCGGGTCACTGGTCACATAGTGTATGGTGATGTTTGAGTGGGATATCAGATATTCTATCAGACCCTTGAAATACTTGTAGAAGCCGCTTTGCTCGGAGTAAAAAACAACATGCTTGTTTGCAATGGAGAAGAAACGCTTGTAATCATCATGCTGACGCTTTTTCAGCTCACGGTCCATGCTCTTTTCGGAGCCTTCGATAGCTTCAAGCTTTTTCTTGCTTTCTTCCAGTGCGGCATAGTCGATGTATTTCTTGGGGCTTATCACTGCATTGAGAATATACATCTGAGCGATACTCATAAGATTGCTGAGTATCCAGTATGCTGCAACGCCTGCGCTTACAAAAAATCCCAGATACAGCGACAATGCAGTTGAGAGAGCCATCATGCCGTATTTGTTGAGCTTGCTCTGTTCCGCCTGCAGCGCCTGAGAGATATTCTGCGTGATACACATTATCATTGAGGAAACAGCTGCGATTATGGGGAACAGGTAATACAGCCCGCCTACGTTCTTAGAAACAAGGGAGAAGTCTATTCCGCAGGAAAGCATATCGCTGACCGTAAGTCCCGAGTACTCAGGTGTGCTTACGACCTCGATAACGCCCATAAGCAGGATAAGCTGAACTATAAGCGGGAACACGCTTACAAGGGGATTATACTTTTCCTTTTTGTAAAGCTCCAGCGTTTTGGTGTTGATAAGGTCTTTGTCGCCGTAACAGCTGTATTTTATGTTGTTTATCTCAGGGGTAAGCTTTACCAGCTTGATGCTGTTTTTATGTACTATTATGCTGAGGGGGAGGAGTATTATCTTTGTCAGCAGTGTAAACAATATCAGCGCCGCCAGATAATTGCCGTTGATGGAATAAACCAGACTGAACAGCCACCCCAGAAATTTTGAAAACCACTCCATTTAAATACATTCCTTTACAATTTTTGTTATCAGACTTTTGAGTGAATAATCAGAATATATTACCACCAGTAATCGGTTATTGGATATTTCGTCGGTTCAATGCCGCTAAAGTCCGTTTCCGAATATCTGCCTGTATATTTGTATTCATCATAGCTGTTATATTCAGCGGAGCCTACGCCTTCGCATTTGGGAGCGGCAGGGAAGTCAGATGAGTTTCCGAATATACGCAGTGTTCTTTCACGCTGCATATTTTCGTCAATTTCCATCAGTGAATATTCAAGCGGCTCATGTTCAAGGCCTATGCTGTCAAGAATTGTGGGGAGCAGGTCGGTCTGCAAATTGCCCGGAGCAGAATTTATCACCAGGTGATCGTTTGTCCTGCCTTGGGGCTTTACAAGCATTATGGGGGATGCGATGTCGATAGACGGCATACCATGATCTGCTGTAAGGATTATTGTGCTGTTGTCATACACGCCTATCTCTTTGAGCTGGGAGATGTAATTTGTTAATATCTCCATGCAGCCTTCCTGGGCAGCGTTCATATCAATGTCCGCACGAGGCTCAAGGGAATTGCTGTGGACTGATATGTAGGGTGTGTGCATTCCGTGGATATGCTGGAAAATGCAAAGCTTCTTGTCGGTAGTAGAAAGCCCCTTTGTAAGTGAGCTGTAATAGTCAAAATTATAGTAATCTATTCCTCTGCTTTTTGAGGACTGGGGTGACTGCTCCCAGTCACTGAGATCAATGTTCGCTGTGGCTGAATCGCTTGTGGTATATTGATTTACAAGGTACGAGTCGGTGACATAGAAAACATTTTTGAGGGAAAGGGGCAGGAACTTATATGCCGAGAGCCTTGCCAGAGAGAAATATGTGGGGATCTTTTTTGAAGTATATACTGCTGTGTACTCGCATACGTTGTCTATTTTTCCAAGCATATTTTCAGCACCGCCTGAGTATTTGTCGTTGTCGGTATATAACCGCACAGCATATCCGTCGTCGTGCATACTGCTGTAGAAAAAGTTCGCTTCATTGCTTTCCCAGCAGTTTTTGTCTGATTCCACGAGACTTATCGTGTAGTCCTGCTCGTGGGCGGTAAGAAGTGAGGGCATGGAAAAGGCTGTGTGAAGCACCTCGCTGTTTACGTCGTTAAAATAAATAAAGTCCGAAAGCGTATCATAATATTCGGGGTGATTTTCAAGCCATTCATCAAAGAAGCCCGAATAATAGGTATCCATTATAAAGACGATGACGTTTTCGTTTGACGATACCTCGTACTGTTCCGCACCGCTCAGGGTATAGCCTGTTTTTTCACGGGATTGCTTTTCCGAAAGACCGTTAATCATCATATATGACAACGCAGAACCCTGCATGATGAGCAGCAGGCCTGTGGCAGCCGAGCAGATACGCAGTATGTTCTTCATGCTTTTATTGCAGCAGCAGTAGATAATGTAGGGGATAAGAACAATAATACCAAGCCATAACAGCAGGTTTATGATCGTTACCGTATTTGAGGCGTTTTCCTGAGCACCGTTGATAAATGTGCTGACGTTGAGGAAAGCATTCTGGATATATGAAATAACGCATAAAGCTGTGAGTATCATTGCTATAAAATCAAGATTTTTTCCCTTGATAAAATATGCAGCACCGCATGAAAGCAGTATGAGTATAGCCAAGATCATAAGAGACGGAGGCAGTATGTCCATAAATATGAATTTCCACTCGCTCATATTGGCAAAATAGGTTTCATACACGCCGTAAATGAAGTACATAAAAGTGAATGTGACGGCAGGAATGATGATGACCTTTAACCTCTGAAGATATGTTCTTTTGTCACTGTTATTTTCCCTGAATACCGAAACAGGGCTTCTGTACCGGTATGAAAACAGCTTTGGGAGAGATGAAAGAGTGATGCTTTGGGGATTGTCGCTTTTTTTGTATCTGATAAGCAGCAGAACAAATGTTAACACCTGAATCGCAGATGACAAATAAAGCAATATTGACGATAACAATATAAGAAAATCAACAAATGCTATTGTAGATTCAGTCTCCAGTATTTGACCATTTTTGACAGAGACAGTTACATAAAATATTGCAAATTGGATAGAAGACCTCAGAAGTGGGTGTTTCTGAGCATTTTTTATCTCTGCATTAAACTTTATGATGTTTAATGCTATTATAATGACAAATGAGATAAGAAAAGGTATATTGCCTATTGTTAAACTGATGTACATAGATGATACCCCTTTTGTGTTAAAATGTTAAAATTATCTCTATAAACAATTACAACACATTATATCATAATACATAATAACTGTCAATATTGATGTCAAACAAATGTAATATATTTGCTTTCTGACAATTTGTTGTATATAGCATAAAGATCGTTTGTGATTGACACGCCCCTCAAATTATGCTACAATAAAACAAATCACACTTGGGGGAAATAAAATGAACGCTAAAACTATGTTTGGGATCCTTACATCGCTTGTCATGCTGGCAGGAACAGCCTGCGGAGCTGCTGACGGCACATCTGCCGAGGCTGACACCTCCGTGCAGGAGGACACCCTTTCCGCAAAGACCTTTACCGCAGACAGCTCCAACGTAAAGCTTCTGGGAAGGAATTACCTTGCCGATGACGGCACTCTCTGGGTAGTCCATTCCGCTTCGGGCGTGGAGTTCAGCTTCACGGGAACAAAGGCTTCCGTTACCATTGTGGGAGACAGCGGTGCGGGCACTGCTCAGAACAGCGGAAATGAAGCCCGCTTTGCAGTTTATGTAAACGGCAAGCTTACCATGGACGAGCTTGTTACCGAGCCTGAAAAGACCTACGAGATTTTCTCGTCAGATGCCGAGGCGGAGACGGTTGTCCGTATCATCAAGCTTTCCGAGTCCGCAAACAGCACCTTCGGCATAAAGAGCATTGACGCTGAATGCACAGGCGGCATACAGCCCACCGCTCCAAAGGACCTGAAGATCGAATTTATCGGCGACTCCATCACCTGCGGCTACGGCGTTGATGATGAGGTAAAGGAGCATCACTTTTCCACCGCTACCGAAAATGCCACAAAGACCTATGCTTTCAAAACAGCCGAAAATCTTGATGCTGACTGGAGCTTTGTTTCATTCAGCGGTCACGGAATAATCTCGGGCTACACCGATAACGGTCAGAAGCAGACCCAGCAGACCGTTCCGCCTTACTATGCAAAGCTTGGCAGGTCATACGGAAGCAAGAGCGGCGATTTCCTTGTTCAGGACAAGGACTGGGATTTCAACAGCTTCGTTCCCGATGTTATCGTTATAAACCTTGGCACAAACGATGACTCCTACTGCAAGGGCGACGATGAAAAGGCTATGGAATATGCGGAAGCATATAAACAGTTCATTGAAGAAGTCCGTTCTCACAACAGCGATGCACAGATAATCTGCACCCTTGGCATTATGGGCGACAGGCTTTATCCGTTCATCGAGTATGCCGTAAGCGAATACACCGAGAAAACAGGCGATACTAAGGTGAGCGCAATGAAGTTTGATGTCCAGAACCAGGCTGACGGCTATGCCGCTGACTGGCACCCCACCGAGGCTACTCACGAAAAGGCAGCTCAGAAGCTGACCGATGAGATAAAGTCTATACTTGGGCTTTCATAATTATCAAAACATAAATAAAGGCTGAATATCATGCAACTTTAGAGTGCATGATATTCAGCCTTTTGTGTTATTTCAGTGTTATGTCACAGCCTTTTATACTTTCTCAGTTTTTTAATTTGTCGCTTTAAATTATAACACTTTTATATTAGTGTCTCAATGAGGCGATTTCCTGATCCAAATGCAAACAGCATCAAAGCATATTTTCCCTGCTTTGATGCTGAATTTTTATCCCTTTACCGCCCCTGCGATAACACCCTCGATGATGTACCGCTGGCAGAAAAGGTAAAACACTATTATTGGTATAATGGCAAGCACAAGCATTGCCATAAATCCGCCCCAGTTGACTGAGCCGTATGCGCCCTGCATTGCTATCTGTATCGCCACAGGCAGGGTCTTGTATCTGCTGCCGAGTATCAGGTAGGGAAGCAGATAATCGTTCCATATCCACATGGCGTTCAGAATGGCAACGGTTATGGCTGTGGGCTTTAGGATAGGGAAAACTATCCTGAAAAATGTCTGAACGGGTGTGCAGCCGTCAATTTCGGCGGCTTCCTCCAGCTCAAAGGGAATGCTTTTCACAAAGCCCGAAAGCATAAACACCGACAGCCCCGAGCCGAATCCCAGATACACTATGATAATTCCCAAAGGATTGTTGAAGTGTATTTTCGTCACAACGTAGGTCATGGTGTACATTACCATCTGGAACGGCACTATCATTGAAAAAACAAACAGGCTGCTTATTACCCTGCTGACCTTTGAGCGCTCCCGCTCCAGATACCATGCGGTCATGGAGGTGAAAAACACTATGGCAGCCACACTCAGGACTGTGATGAACACCGAGCGGCCGAATGAGCCGATGATGCCTGCGCTTTGTATGCCCGTGCGGTAGTTTTCAAGCCCTGCAAAGGTGTCGGCAGTTGGGAAGCTGAAGGGGCTTCCCATAATGCTGAATTTGGTCTTGAACGAATTGAGGAACACCACAAATATAGGAAACAGGAAAACTGCGGAGAGAAATATCAGCAGAATGAACGTTCCCGCTCTGCTCTTTTTCATGACTGCACCTCCCTACGGCTTGTGATCTTAAGCTGCACAAAGGCGATAACAGCTGTGATCGCAAAGAAAATGACCGCCTTTGCCTGACCTGCGCCCTGCCAGCCCGTTCTGCCGTAAAATGTGTTGTAGATATCCAGCGCCAGCATTGCAGTCTCACGTCCGGGAGCGCCTGCGGTGAGGGCAAGGTTCTGGTCAAAAAGCTTGAATGAGTTGGTCAGCGTGAGGAATGTGCATATGGTCACAGAGGGCATAACCATGGGAATGGTTATCTTCCGCAGTATCTGCCCGTGTGAAGCACCGTCAATTTCAGCCGCTTCGTTCAGGTCACGGGGGATATTCTGCAGTCCTGCGATATAAATGACCATCATATAGCCGATAAGCTGCCAGTTTGTGAGTATCACCAGTCCCCAGAAACCGTATTCGGCCTTGAATGTTATATCCACGCCGAATATTGCCAGCACGCCGTTTATGATAAGGTTCCAGATATATCCCAGCACTATGCCGCCGATGAGGTTCGGCATAAAAAATATTGTTCGGAAAATGTTTGTGCCTTTTATGCCCTTGGTCAGCAGCAGAGCCAGCAGGAACGCAAAGACATTTACGGTTATGACCGATACGACGGTGAATTTTACCGTGAACCACAGTGCGTTTGTGAAATCGCTGTTGGAAAATGCCCGCCTGTAGTTGTCAAGTCCGCTCCATTTTGCGTTGCTCACCGTGGTAAATTTGCAGAAAGACAGCCATATTCCCATGATAAAGGGGATAATGAACGCCATTACAAACGCCGCAAAGGTCGGCAGGACGAACAGGGGAAAATATCTCGGAAGATTTTTCTTCATTGCAAAATCTCCTTTCGGTAATGTCGATAAGTGTCAGCTCAGTGCCGAGCTTTCATTTTCCCACGAGGTTATCACAGTCTCACGGACATATTCCCAGTCCCTGCTTCCCTGAGCATACTGGAGAAGCGCAGAACCGAAGTCGTCCTTGAAGGTCTGGCTGGGGAACACGGTGAAGCTCCAGGGAATGCTGCGGATATTTTCCTTGTCCATCCACCTGAGCACCTCACGGCTGAGAGGGTCGGCAGGCTTTTCATCATCGGTGAATGTGTCAAAGGGAGCGATAAAGCCAAGCTTATTTACTGCAAAATCCTTGCCTGTTTTGCTGGAATAGAGCCAGAAAAGGAAGTCCTTTGCCGCCTGCTGCTCCTCAGGCTTGGCAGTGGAATTGATGCAGAGGTAATTTTCAGTGCCGATGCAAAGGCCCTGCTCTTCCTCGCCCTCGATGCCTGTATAGATAGGCAGCATTTTGATGTTATCCTCCGAAACAACGTTGCCCTGAATGCCGCTTATCTGCGACCATGCCCAACTGCCGTTCTGCACCATTGCGCACTGACCAAGGGCAAATTCTGACATGGATTCGTCGGTTATCTTTGAGCCGAGCATTTTTCTGTCCACGGTTGAGTTGTTGATATAAAGGTCAAAGATGTTTCTGAAATTATCGCTGTAGTCGAAGTTTATCTTGCCTATCCCGCTGCCTGTCAGGTCGATGTCGTTTTTCTCAAACTCATAGGCAATGGGTACATTTGCCAGATGAGTTGTCCAGCGCCAGTCATCGCCCGATTTAAGAGATGTTGCCGCAAACACGCCCTTTATTCCCAGAGCATCGGCATTTGCCTGCATATCCTCCACCAGCGCTTTGAGCTTATCAAAGGAGTTTACTTCGTCCATGGAAACAAAGTCGGTGGTTCGGCTGTCAAGGGCAAAATACCGTTCAATTATCTCGTCATTGTAAATTATGCCGTAGCCCTCCACGGTGTAGGGGATACCGTATGCCATTCCGTTGGTTGAAACGGCTGCGGTCTTATCGGTAAGGTGCTTGTAGATGTCGCTGTCGGTCAGGTCAAGGCAGTAGTCACGCCAGTTTGCGTATCCTCTGGGGCCGTTTATCTGGAATATGGTGGGTGCTTCCGATGTGGACATTTTTGCGCTGAGGGTCTGCTCATAGGTATTGTTTGCAGCAGTTTCCACGATAAGAGTGTTGCCTGTTTCTTCCTTGTATTTTGCGGCTACCTCGTCATAAACTGAGGCGACCTCGGGCTTGAAGTTCAGAAATCTTATTGTGGTTTTCTTTGCGGTGTCGGACTGACCCACAGTATTGTTATCTGCGGCGTTGTCATTTTTCTGTCCGCAGGCTGTCAGTGTTGAGAAAAGCATTGACAAAGCTGTCACGCAAAGCAGTATTTTTCTTGTATTCATAAAAGCATATCCTTTCAATTTACTTTTATGAATAGTATAAATTTTGCAGGAAGTATTATTCATCAGGCAATTTTTTCATAAAAAAAGCGTCTGCACTGCATAGCAGCACAGACGCCTTGTTTTGTGTTATAAAATTACATTCCTATTACGGAAATCTGATCGGGGAACAGTACGATGATAAACTGGGAAACCAGAACAACTGCGATAAGAGCGATGGGATATGCAGCTGCATATGCGGAAGCTACATCATCGGTCTTTGCAACATTGATAAGGGTTCCGAGTGCAGGGGTAGAAGTCATACCGCCTGTGATGCCGCCCAGATTGTTGAAGAGGGGAAGCTTGATAACGTACTTTGCAATAATAAAGCCGACTACCATGGGAACGATAGTCATGAGCGCACCCTCCAAGAAGTAGATGGGCTGGAAGTACTTTACGAAGCTTGCGCCGCCGGGGATACCTGCGCCGATAAGGAACGCCATAAGACCGAATTCACGGAAGATCTCAAGCATACGCTTTTCAGGCTTCATTGAGAGAGGTCCGAAGTGACCGAAGTGAGCGATAACAAGTGCGGAAAGCAGGCAGCCGCCTGTGGTTCCCAGAGAGAAGGTGGACTGACCCATAGGGATCTTGATGCCGCCTACGAAAATACCGATAACAACTGCGATAGCAAATGCTGCAAGACCGAAGTTGTCGATATCGAAAAGCTTCTTGCTTTCATTTCTGGACTTGCCTGTGCTTACAGATGCGATCTTTGCTCTTTCCTCGTCAAGGTCAGCCTTGAGGAGCTTGGGAACGATCTGAACAAAGAGAACAACGCCTACAACGCCGAAGAGGTAAGCGATACCGTGACCTACTGTTACGATATCCTCAAAAGCGGATATTGCATCGGGAGTTTCGTTGTAAACCGAGCTGAGAGTATCCTTTGCGGCGGAGAATGCGGGTGTGGAGGTAAGTGCACCGGAAAGCAGACCTACTGCCATTGCAGTGCCGCAGCCAAGGACCTTGATGCAGAAAAGCGCTGTGAGACCGCCCAGTATGATGATTACGAGCGAGAGAAGCGCATAGGACTTGAAGTTCTTCTTTAAGCTTGAGAAGAAGTTGGGGCCTGCGATAAAGCCAACTGATGTAACAAACATGATAAGTCCGAGATTTTCGATGATCTTGAGGAAGTTCTTTGAGAACTCCGCAGGCTCTCCGTTATTGAGCGCAAATGTTGTTACCAGATTGCTTCCTTCACTTGCAAAGCAGAATGCGCCGATGAGAAGAGCTACGATGAATACACCTGCTGTTCCGAGAGAAACGCCCTTTATCGTTACACGGCCAAGAAGATAGCCCAGACCTGCGACGATAAAGATGATGAACATCAGGAATGTGATACCTGTAATGGATATCACGCCGCCGAATAAACTCATAGGGTTTGACCTCCAAACATAATATTGAGGACATTCCGATTAAAACACGATAGAAAAGCAGGAAATCATGCCTAAATCGGACTATCCCGAAAAAAAACACACAACACATTACAAACCCCCGCAAAAATTGCAGGGGTTTGAAAGTGCCTTTAAAATTATACTACAAATTTTCGGAAAATCATAGTCAAAAAACTATTTTTTAACAGAAAATTTACTTATCAGTTAGCTCTTCTTGCGTAGTCGGGGAGAAGCTTAGGAGAAACAACATCGGTAACGATGCCTGCTTCCTTCATTTCCTCAGCGAACTTGTTTACGTGGTCAAGTGTGAGCTTGCCAACTGTAACGTTCTTGTACTTAGCTGCAACGCTTCTACCTGCGTTTCTGCCGAATACGATAACGTCCAGGAGGGAGTTGCCCATAAGTCTGTTTCTGCCGTGGATACCGCCTACAGCCTCACCTGCAACGTAGAGGTTCTCAATGCCGCTCATGCCGTCATCGGTGATGTCGATACCGCCGTTCTGGTAGTGGAGGGTAGGATATACGATGATGGGTTCCTTACGGATATCAATGCCGTACTCCATGAACATTCTGAGCATTGCGGGGATTCTCTTTTCGATAGTGCCCTCGCCGTTCTTGAGTTCGATCATAGGAGTATCGAGCCATACGCCTTCACCGTCGCCTGTGCTGATGCCCTTGTGTCTTGCCTTGCACTCTCTGATGATAGAGGATGCGCAGATATCACGGGTCTCCAGGGGGTGCATGAATACTTCACCGTCAACGTTAACGAGCTTTGCACCGAGGGAACGAACCTTCTCAGTTACGAGAGCGCCGAAGATCTGCTCGGGGAATGCTGCGCCTGTGGGGTGGTACTGGAGAGAATCAGCGTAGAGGAGCTTAGCGCCTGCACGGTATGCAAGAACAAGTCCGTCTGCGGTTGCGCCGTAGTGGTTGGAGGTGGGGAAGCCCTGGTAATGGAGACGACCTGCACCGCCTGTTGCGATGATAACGGTCTTAGCCTTAGCTACCATGATCTCCTTGGTCTCCATGTTCATGAGAACAGCACCTGCTGCCTTGCCCTGATCGTCGAGGATTATCTCGATAGCAGCGGTAAAGTCAACAACGGGGATCTGTCTGTTGAGAACTTCGTCACGGAGAGTCTTCATGATCTCTGCGCCGGAGTAGTCCTTGCAGGCGTGCATTCTCTTTCTGGAGGTTCCGCCGCCGTGGGTGGTTATCATGGTTCCGTCGGGAGCCTTATCGAATTCAACGCCCAGCTCATTGAGCCACTTGATAGCGTCGGGAGCTTCATTAACGAGCTTGTAAACCAGCTCATGCTTGCCCTTGAAGTGACCTCCGCCGTAAGCGTCGATGTAGTGGATAGCAGGGGAATCGTTGGGCTTATCAGCAGCCTGGATACCGCCCTCAGCCATCATTGTGTTAGCATCGCCGATACGGAGCTTTGTAACGATCATTACGTTAGCGCCGCCGTTGTGAGCCTCGATAGCTGCGGAAGAACCTGCTCCGCCGCCGCCGATGATGAGAACGTCAACATCGTACTTGGGGTGCTCAAGGTCGATCTTGGAGGGATCGATACGGCTGTTAGCCTGGAGAAGAGCAGCCAGCTCGTGAGGAACCTTCTCGCCCTTGTTGGGGCCGATCTTAAGATCCTCGAACTGAGACTCAATGTAGTCGGGGTGGTAGGTCTTGAGGACCTCGTCCTTCTGCTCAGCGGTCATTCTTGCAGGCTCATATGCTGCGTTTGCAGCTCTGTTTGCTTCAACCTTCTTAATAGAGGCAAGCATTTCTTCATTAGTGTACATTTACGGCGCCTCCCTTACTTTTCAATATCTCTGTTATTGTAGCGTTCCTGAAGCTGCTCATCAGATTCAGCCATAAGAGTGTCAAGGAATTCCTTGAAATCACCGTTATGGATCTCCTTAACTCTGTCCTCAAGGTGCTGGGACTTGGGCATAAGGTACTTGCCGTTGATTCTTCTTGCAAGCATTCCGACCTGAGGATGAGAGATGCCTGCGGGGCATCTGGAGGAGCAAACGCCGCACATTACGCAGTCAAAGGATTCTTCTGCGCACTTAGCGAAATCGCCTCTCTGAGCGTATGCGATGTACTGCATAACGTTGAGCTTCTGAGTACAAGCCTTTGTGCAGGCATTGCAGCCTACGCAGCTGTAGATCTCAGGATAAAGCTGCATCATAACAGCCTGTGTGGTAGGGATATTGTTTATATCGTAGATCTGCTTTACGAGGGGGAAGAAAGGCAGGGTAGCGATGTACATATTTTCCTGAACCTGGGTCTGACATGCGAGACAGGTCTTGAGCTCGGGATCGCCCTTTACTCTGTAGATAGTTGCACAAGCGCCGCAGAAGCCGTTTCTGCATCCGCAGCCTCTGATAAGCTGATATCCGGCATATTCCATAGCCTTCATGATTGTAAGGCTTGCAGGAACTGTGTACTGCTTGCCGAACAGATAGATGTTTACCATTTTTTCCATCTTGAAATTCACTCCTTAATCAATATTCGTTAGGCAGCTCGCTGAGCTGGTCAAATCTGAATACGGGGCCGTCCTTGCAGACATACTTGTTGCCGATGTTGCATCTGCCGCACTTGCCGATCGCACACTTCATTCTCAGCTCCATGGTAGTGAATACCTGGGTCTCGTTGAAGCCCAGTTCCTTCAGACCGCCGAGTGTGAACTTGATCATGATAGGAGGTCCGCACATTACAACAGTCTTTGTGATGTCGGGGTTAAGCTCCTTAACGTAGTTGGGAACGAATCCAACGTGGCCGTCCCAGCCTTCCTGCTCACGGTCGATGGTGAGGTTGACTTCGATGCCGTCGTCAGCCATCCACTCGTTGATGATCTCCTGATAATCTACCAGGTCATCCTTGGAACGGGAACCGTAGATGATCTGAACGGTGCCGTAATTCTCACGCTTGTCACGTACATAGTTGATAACGGAGCGCAGAGGAGCAAGACCGATACCGCCTGCGATGAACAGAAGGTTCTTGCCCTTGAAGTCAGTCTCAACAGGGAAGCCGTTTCCGTAGGGGCCTCTTACTGTGATCTGCTGGCCAACGTCCATCATGTGGAGCCATGATGTAAGGCAGCCGCACTTCTTGATGGAAAATTCCATATATTCTTCGTTGGTGGGGGAGGAGGTGATGGAGAACATACCCTCGCCTACACCGGGAACAGAGAGCATCGCACACTGACCGGGAATATGCTCAAAGAGCTTCTTTCCGTCTGTGCCGACAACTCTGAATGTCTTGACGTCGGGAGTATCCTGACGGATATCAGTAACAACGCCGATTCTGGGGATCAAAGTTTCATTCAGCATTATTTTATTACTCCTCTCCGAAATTCTTGATGACCTTAATGATATTCATGGAAATGGGGCATCTGGACAGGCAGCGTCCGCAGCCTACGCAGCCGAACTCGCCGTTGTTGTTGTCGGGGAAATAAACCAGCTTGTGCATGAAGCGCTGTCTGAAACGCTGGAGCTGGGTATTTCTGGAGTTAGCGGCAGCCATCTTTGTGAAGTCGGAGTACATACAGCTGTCCCAGGTTCTGTAGCGCTTGATACCGTGGCCTGTGTCATAGTCCTTGATATCGTAGCACTGGCAGGTGGGGCAAACGAATGTGCAGGTTCCGCAGCCAAGGCAGGACTCGGAAAGCTTTGCCCACTTATCGGAATTGAAGATATCGAGAAGAGTGTTCTTTCTGAAATAATCAGTGGAAACATTTGCGAAGGGGAGCTTTTCGAGGATCTTCTTTGTCTCAGCCTTCTGAGCGTCAACTGCCTCGCTGCCGCACTCGGTAAGGAGGGACTTTACGGACTCGATGAACTTCTCGCCCTTTTCGGTGTTTGCCTGAATGTAAACAGCGTCCTCAGTAGTCCAGCAGGCAGCGTCTCCCTCGGGAGCAGCAGCGTCGATGCCAAACACGCCGCAGAAGCAATTTTCCTCAGGCTCGGTGCAAGCCATTGTAACAATGGTTCCGTGCTCACGGCGGGTAGCATAGTAGCTGTCAACAGGGTCTGCAAGGAAAACCTTGTCCAGAATGGTGAAGCTTCTTGCATCGCAGGCACGAACGCCGAATACTACGAAATCCTCGCTCTCGGTTCTGTTGTCGATGATCTCGATGTTCTGACCCTTGACATTGAAGTCGCAGAGGTTCTGGGTCTGGGGGAAGAAGAAATCCTTGGCGCTTCTTACGGTGTTGAGAGCCTTGCTCATCTTTGTGCCCTCGGACCATTTCTTGTAGCTTGCCCTGCCGTCATTGCCGTCAACGGGGAGATAAAGTGTGCTTGCGGAAGCCACAGCCGCAAAAAGTGCGTCAAGTTTATCTATAGGAAGCTTGAACATTATTCGTTACCTCCTCTTTTATATACAATGTTGGGTTCGCAGTCGCCGAATGTGTAAGCGTTAAGAGGAGCACGGGTCTCGAGATCCGAACCTGCCTGATAATCGCCGTAGAATTCGTTGATATCCTTGATGTACTTGCGGTTGATGAGGTGCAGGGGAATGTTCTGAGGACAAACTCTTGTACATTCGCCGCAGTCTGTGCATCTGCCCGCAACGTGGAAGGAACGGATAAGGTGGAACATATTCTCCTCGAAAGAGTCAGTAGCGGCTCTCTGAGCGATACCGGAGTTGGGGTTATCGAATACGCAGTTTTCACAGGTGCAGGCAGGACATACATTTCTGCATGCGTTGCAGCGGATGCACTTGGAAAGCTCGCCTCTCCAGAAGTTGTAGCGCTCGTCGGGAGTCATTGCTTCCAGCTTTTCAACAAGCTCAAAGCGTGCGCCGTCGGTGTTTACTTCGCCGTCGTTTCCGATCATCTCATCGAAAATAACGTGCTTCTTGCTCTTGCAGGTCTTGCACTTGTCGCCGAGAGTTTCGGTCTTGGGCATTGTCTTGTCGCCGTAAAGAGTGTGGATAGTAACGGTCTCGCCGTCGCTCTCCATGCCTGTGATACCCTTGATACCCTTGGACTTAACGGTATCAGCGTCAACCTTGCCTGTGCACTCAACGCCGATGATATAAACGTTGTCACGGAGGATCCTGTGCTCTTTAAGGAGCTGATTGAAGCTGTATGTATCGCAGGGCTTGAGGAATACCAGGAGCTTGCCCTCCTTGCGGGATTCCTTTACCAGGTACTTTGAAAGGTTAGGCGCACAGAAATCGTTGTAAATGAAGCCTGCGTCCAGCTCCTCAGCCGATGTGAAAACGGCAGGGGTGGTATCGTAAGCAAATTCGCCTGCTTTCCAGCCTACAACACGGTTAACAGTGCCGTCTGCCAGAAGCTCTTTAGCGCGCTTGATTACTGCTTCTTGCATCTCAGATCCTCCAATCTCTTGTTTTCGCCGAGCTTGGTAACAGTCTCAACGAACTCGTTCATTGTAGCGGCGAACTTTGCACCCTCTGCAGCGGATACCCATTCAACACGGGTTCTTTCCTTCTCGATGCCCATGAAGTCGAGCATGGAGAACAGCAGGGTCATTCTTCTTCTTGCAAAGTAGTTGCCGGAAGTGTAGTGGCAGTCTCCGGGGTGGCAGCCGCACATGATAACGCCGTCAGCGCCTCTCTGGAAGGCACGGAGGATAAACATGGGGTTTACACGGCAGGAGCAGGGAACACGTATGATCTTGACATCGGCAGGGTAGTTGAGTCTGTTGGTACCTGCGAGGTCAGCGCCCGCATATGAGCACCAGTTGCAGCAGAAAGCCACGATCAGAGGCTTGAATTCTTTGTTTTCATTTACTTGCATATTGCATCTACCTCCGCCATAATCTGTTTATTGGAGAAGCCCTTAAGATCCATAGCTCCGGACGGGCAGGCAACTGTACAAGCGCCGCAGCCCTGGCATACAGCCTCGTTTACGGAAGCTACACGGCGGATAGCCGTTGTTCTGTCAGGCTGTCTGAATTCCTTGTCGGAATATGTGATAGCACCGTAAGGACAAACCTTCTCGCAGGAAGAGCAGCCGTTGCACATAAGCTCGTCGGAGTGAGCAACGCAGGGATTGCCTGTGAGCTTGTCCTTTGCAAGGAGTCCGATTACCTTGGCAGCAGCAGCGCTGGCCTGAGAAACGGTCTCGGGGATATCCTTGGGGCCCTGGCATACGCCTGAGAGGAATACGCCTGCTGTGGGGCTCTCTACGGGACGAAGCTTTGCATGAGCCTCGGTGAAGAAGTCGTTGGTATCCATACTTGCTCTGAGCATTGTAGCTACGGAACGGGCGGACTTGTCAGGCTCGATAGCGGTTGCGAGAACTACCAGATCAGCGTTGATATGGAGCTGCTCGTTAGCGATAAGGTCAGATGCCTGAACATCAAGATTTCCGTCAGGTCTGGGGGAAACCTTTCCGACCATACCCTTTATGTAGTGAACGCCGTACTGTTCAACAGCTCTGCGGTAGAACTCATCGAAGAGCTTACCGGGAGTACGGACATCAATATAGAATACATATACGTTTGTATCGGGATATTTTTCTCTGATAAGCATTGCGTGCTTAGCGGTGTACATACAGCAAATCTTGGAGCAGTAGGGCTTTCCGCAGCCGTCGTCCGATCTGGAGCCTACGCACTGAACGAAAACGATGGTCTTGGGGTGAGCTCTGTGGTCGTCCTGCTTGTCGAGGTAGGAAGGTCTTACGAGAGTACCGTTGGAAGGACCTGCGGCATTCATAAGTCTTTCAAGCTCGAGAGAGGTGATAACGTCCTTGCTCTGGGAGTATGCAAACTCATCGTACTTGTCGATATTGATGGGGTTGTAACCGGTAGCGGCAACGATTGCGCCGTACTTTTCCTCAATGATCTCGTCCTTCTGAGTGTAGTCGATAGCGCCTGCGGAGCATACCTTGGAGCAAACGCCGCACTTGCCTGTCTTGAGCATTGTGCAGTAGTTGGGGTCAATGGTAGCGACCTTGGGAACTGCCTGAGCAAAAGGAATGTAGATGGCACGTCTGTTATTGAAGCCCATATTGAACTCGTTGGGTACCTTCTTCTGAGGGCACTTTTCTGTGCAGACGCCGCAGCCTGTGCACTTGGTAGCATCAACGAAACGAGCTTTCTTTCTGATCTTTGCGGTGAAGTTTCCTACGAAGCCTGAAACCTCAGCAACCTCGCTGTATGCGTAGATGTGGATCTTCTCATTCTGTGAGCAGTCAACCATCTTAGGAGTAAGGATACAGGATGCGCAGTCGAGGGTAGGGAAGGTCTTGTCGATCTGGGTCATCTTTCCGCCGATAGTGGGCTGCTTCTCAACGATATCAACATCGAAGCCTGCCTCAGCGATATCAAGAGCAGTCTGCATACCTGCGATACCGCCGCCGATAACGAGGGCACGCTTGGTAACGGGGCTTTCGCCTGCGATGAGGGGAGCGTTGAGCTGAACCTTTGCAACTGCTGTACGTGCAAGGATTATAGCCTTTTCTGTAGCGGACATGATATCCTTGTGTATCCAGGAGCACTGCTCACGGATATTGGCAATTTCTACCATGTAAGAGTTAAGACCTGCTTTAGCGGCAGCCTTTCTGAATGTAGCCTCGTGCATACGGGGTGAACATGAGCAGACAACAACGCCTGTGAGCTTCTGATCCCTGATAGTATCCTGGATCATTGTCTGACCGCCTTCGGAACACATATACTGATAATCTGTGGAGAAGACTACGCCGGGCTCCTGCTTCATGGCTTCAGCAACCTGCTTGACGTCAACGGTAGCAGCGATGTTGGTACCGCAGTGGCATACAAATACGCCTATTCTATGCATTGATTTTTCTCCTCCTTATTTACTGTATTTACGGAATGCGCTGACAAGGAGCTGCTGAGGAGTATCCTCGTCAATAAGTTCCGGAACCTGATTTGCCTTGAGATGGTTGCAGCCCTTCTGTCTGATAGCCGCAAGTCTTACAGCCTCTACTACCTTTGCGGGCTCAACGCCTCTGGGACATCTTTCGACACACGCAAAGCATGAAAGACACATATAAAGTGACTCGCTCTTGAGAAGAGGCTCGATATTGCCGGACTCAACCATATATACGAACTGGTGAGGATGATATTCCATCTTGTCGTAGGAGGGGCAGGTGCCTGAGCATTTGCCGCAGCGCATACATTTACGGACATTAACGCCGCTTATGCGGAGGATTTCTTCTTTTTTATCCATCGTCGTGCCTCCTTAGTCCTTTACGCCGAGAGCCTCAGCGAGAAGCTCGGTGAAATAGTAAACGGGAACGTTGCTGTCGTTCTTCTTAAGGTTGTACATACAAAGAGGACAAGCAGTTATCATCATCTCAGCCTCAAAGCCTGCTGCGCTTGCAGCAACGATGTTTCTTCTGCTTTCGGCAGCAGCCTTGTCCTCGATGGAAACGTAACCGCCGCAGCACTCATTTCTCATGGGGTAGATAACGGGTTCAGCACCCAGAGCACGGATAAAGTCCTCCATGATCTTGGGATTTTCGGGGTCGTCCATCTGAAGAACCTTGCCGGGGCGGAGGAGCAGGCAGCCGTAGTAAGCGCCTATCTTCTTGCCTGTAAGGGGATTTACCACCTTGGACTTCAGGGTATCGAAGCCTACAACATCACGGAGCATTTCAAGGTAATGAACTACCTTGGTCTCGCCGTGATATTCTTCATCGAGCTTCAGATAATTGTTTGCTCTTGTGCAGATGTCCTCATCGGTGAGCATATCATTGTTGACCTGCTTGAGAACGTTATGACAGGCAGAGCAGAGAGTTATTAAGTCTCTGCCGTGTGCTTTGGCGTCGGCAAGTGCTCTGACGGAGGAAAGCTTAGTAGCAATCTCGTCCTTTGCCATCGGATAAACGCCGCCGCAGCACTGCCAGTTTTCGATTTCCTCAAGCGTGATTCCCAGCGCCTGTGCGGAAAGACGGGCATATCTGTCAAGGTCCTGTGCCTTGTTTTTCAGAGTGCAGCCCGGATAGTAACTGTAAACCATAGCTTTTATCCTTTCGTTTTTTATATCATCTGTTCGGGGTGGAATACCTCGTCAAACTTTTCAGCGGTGAGGAAACCAAGCTCTACGCAGGCTTCCTTGAGGGAGATGTTGTCCTTGAATGCCTTCTTTGCGGTCTTAGCGGCGTTCTCATAGCCGATGTAGGGGTTGAGAGCTGTTACCAGCATAAGAGAGTTGTGAAGGTTGTGGTGCATCTTATCCTTGTTTGCCTTGATTCCGACAGCGCAGTTCTTGTTGAAGGAAGTGATGGACTCAGCAAGAAGTCTTGCGGACTGGAGGAAGTTGTAAGCGCATACGGGCATGAAAACATTCAGCTCGAAGTTGCCCTGGCTTGCTGCCATACCAACAGCTACGTCGTTGCCCATTACCTGAACTGCGACCATTGTTACCTGCTCGCACTGAGTGGGGTTGACCTTGCCGGGCATGATGGAGGAACCGGGCTCGTTCTCGGGGATAGTGATCTCGCCGAGACCGTCTCTGGGTCCGCTTGCCAGCCATCTTACATCGTTGGCGATCTTCATCATATCAGCAGCGAGAGCCTTGAGAGCACCGTGAGCAAATACAATCTCGTCCTTGCTTGTAAGAGCGTGGAACTTGTTGGGAGCAGTCTTGAAATCCTTGCCTGTAAGCTCGGAAACAGCCTCTGCGACCTTTACATCAAAGCCCTTGGGGGTGTTAAGACCTGTACCAACGGCAGTACCGCCGAGAGCAAGCTCTTTAAGCTCGGGAAGAGCGATTTCAAGGAGCTTCTTATCCTTTTCGAGAGAGGAGCGCCAGCCGCTGATCTCCTGAGAGAAAGCGATGGGGGTAGCGTCCTGGAGGTGAGTTCTGCCGCTCTTAACGATGCCCTCGTTTTCCTTTTCAAGTCTCTTGAAGGTTTCGATGAGAGTATCCACAGCGGGGATAACCTTATCCTCAATAGCAATAACAGCGGAAATGTGCATTGCAGTGGGGAAGGTATCGTTGGAGGACTGGCTCATGTTGATATCATCATTGGGGTGAAGAAGCTTCTTGCCTGCGATCTCGTTTCCACGGTTGGCAATAACTTCGTTAGCGTTCATGTTGGACTGAGTGCCGCTTCCTGTCTGCCATACAACGAGAGGGAAGTGGTCGTTCAGGCTTCCGCTGATAACTTCGTCGCAAGCCTCGGAAATAGCAGCCAGCTTTTCATCTGTCATTTTCTCAGGCTTGAGAGCGTGGTTTGCCATTGCAGCAGCCTTTTTGAGATAACCGAATGCCTTGGTGATCTCTCTGGGCATTGTTTCGATGCCAACGCCGATGAGGAAGTTCTCGTGGCTTCTCTCGGTCTGAGCAGCCCAGTACTTGTCTGCAGGAACCTTTACCTCGCCCATTGAATCGTGTTCAATACGGTATTCCATTGGGTATGTACTCCTTTATAAAGATTTTATAAATACTTAAATATGCACACATGACTATGGGCGGCAGTGAAAAAACACTCTGCCGCCTGTCATGAATATGTCCTTTAAATTAAAGATTGATGTTGTGGATAACGTCCTTCAGGCAGTCGGCACTGTGTCTGAGCTTAACGATCTCATCATCGGTAAGGGGAACCATGAGCTTGCCCTCAACACCCTTGCGGCCAACTGTTGCCAGTGTGCTGAGACATACATCGTTGATGCCGTACTCGCCGTTCATCATTGTGGAAACGGTAAGAGTGGTGTCGATGCCGCTGAACAAGCACTTGCAGATGTGGCATACGGAGATAGCGATTGCATAGAATGTTGCACCCTTGCTTGCGATGATCTTAGCGCCGGACTTTCTTGTGTATTCCTCGATCTCAGCGTAATCAACAACGGGACGCTTGCCCTCGGGGAGGCAGTTGATGTACTGGTTGATGGGGATACCGGAAATGTTTGCGATGGACCAGGGAACGAAAGAGGAATCGCCGTGCTCACCGAATACGTAAGCGTGAACGTTCTGCTGGCTGATATTGAAGGTCTCGGAAAGACGGGAACGCAGACGAGCGGTATCGAGGGTTGTGCCGGAACCGATGATCTGGTTGGAGGGGAGACCCGAGTACTTGTGGAATACGTAGGTGAGGATATCTATAGGATTGCTTACTACGATATAAACAGCCTCAGGAGCGTACTTGACGATCTCGGGGATTATGGTCTTGGTGATGTCAACGTTTACCTGAGCAAGTTCAAGACGAGACTGACCTGCTTTTCTGGGCATACCTGATGTAAGGATAACGATGTCGGAACCCTTTGCATCGGCATATGTGCCTGCGTAGATGGATACGGGGGAACAGAAAGGAACACCCTGGAGGATATCCATTGCTTCGCCCTCAGCCTTTTTTGCGTTGATATCGATCAGAACGATCTCAGATGCGATACCGGTTACTACCATGTTATAAGCGATGGTAGATCCGACGCTGCCAGCGCCGATAATAGTGACTTTGTTGCTCATAAATCATTTCCCGCTTTCTGTAGATATTTTTCTCGGTAAAGCCGCCGTTTTCAGGCGTGCAATCATACAGTTGAAAACCGTGCCGACGGGGATATTTCACCCTCAAAACGACAGAATTTTCTCGTTGATATTATTCTAACATAACTTGAAATAAAAATCAAGAGAAAAAATTCATAAAAACCGAATTTGTCAAAAATTTAACAAACAGACTGGGATAGTGTAACATCTTTGACAGCCTGCTTAGTCTTTGCTAATCGTATTTTGGCACAAAAGCATAATTTTTCAGCGATTTTTATGCTTCAAAATGGATATATGCCGTCGGCATCGGATAAATATAACAATTCCTATTTGAATAAGATGGATTAAAATGCCTGAAAATGGTATTCTTGTCTGCACAAAATTCACAAAAAGCGGCTTTAAAATTCGTTGACAATATATAATCGGTGTGTTATAATAAATAGTAATTGACCGCAGCCCCTGCCTGATGTCGGGCTGAGCGTCAGATAAATCCCCGATTTCAGAAAGGAACTATATGCTTTTTAACGAACTTAATTTACCCGAGGAAATTCTCAGAGCCGTTGAGGATATGGGATTTTCCGAAGCTACCGAGATCCAGTCAAAGGCTATCCCCGTAATGCTGGAGGGAAAGGATCTTGTAGGAAAGTCAAACACAGGTACGGGAAAGACTGCCGCTTTCGGTATCCCCGCCGCAGTCAGCGTTACCAGAGGCGGAAAGAACGGCGTTGAGGTGCTTATCCTCTGCCCCACAAGAGAGCTTGCCATGCAGGCGTGCAAGGAGATAGAAAAATTCTCCGCATATATGCCGTGGGTAAAGCCCTGCGCAGTTTACGGCGGAGCTGCTATGGACAAGCAGATCTCCGAGCTGAGACGTGGCGCAAACATCGTTGTGGGCACTCCCGGCCGTGTTATGGACCACATCGGCAGAAAGACCCTGAAGCTTGAAAACCTCCGTACCATCGTTCTTGACGAGGCGGACGAAATGCTCAATATGGGCTTCCGTGAGGATATCGAGACCATACTTTCCTTTGTCCCCGAGGAGCGCCAGACAGTGCTGTTCTCCGCAACCATGCCCCCTCCAATAATGGCTATCACCAAGGAATACCAGAATGACCCCGTTGTCATAAAGGTGGAGAGCAAGGCAAGAACTGTTGATACGATCGAGCAGAAATATTTTGAAGTGCCCATGGGCAGAAAGACCGATGCCTTAAAGCTTCTGCTCATCGCATATGAGCCTAAGCTTTCAATGGTGTTCTGCAACACTAAGAAAATGGTAGATGAGCTGACCGAGGCTCTCGTGTCAAAGGGCTTCAAGGCAGCAGGACTTCACGGCGATATGAAGCAGGCGAGCCGTACTCAGGTGCTGAGCGCATTCAAGTCGGGAAGCATCAACGTGCTTATCGCTACCGACGTTGCCGCAAGAGGAATTGACGTTGAGGGCGTTGACTGCGTTTTCAACTATGATCTTCCCCAGGATAACGAGTATTATATCCACCGTATCGGAAGAACAGGCCGTGCAGGCAAGAGCGGTGCTGCATATACCATTATAAGCGGCAGAAAACAGTTTTATGAGCTGAAAAATATCGCTTCCTTCATCAAGGCTGATATTGCCCGTGCAGAGCTTCCCGGCAGAGACGAGATAGTTGCCCGCAAGGCGGCTCATGTTAATGAAAAGATACTTTCCGCAGTGGAAAGCGGCAAATACGAAAGCTGCCGTGCAGATGTGCAGAAGCTTATGGAAAGCGGACTTTCCGCCGAGGATATCGCTGTTGCACTGCTGGGAATGAGGCTTTCAAAGGATACAAAGAACATTCCCGAAATAATCTCCGTTCCCCGTGACAACGGCGGCAAGGGCGGCAGATACCAGAAGGGCGGCAAGGTCAAGCTGGAGATATCCGCAGGACGTTCCAGCAGGCTTGCTCCGAACTTCGTTCTTGGCGCACTTGTTGACGCAACGGGAATGCCCGGAAAGTCTTTCGGCAAGATAGATATTTACGATAAGTTCACCACCGTTGAGGTGCCCGAGGCGGATACCGAGCACGTCCTCGATTCCATGACAGGTACAAAGATAAACGGTCAGAAAATAACCATCAAGCGCTATGAGGGCAGAGCCGAGCGCTTTGAGGACGACCGTGACCAGAGAAGAGGAAATTACCGTGACCAGCGCAGAAAATCCTCCTCCCGTCACGGCAAGGGCGGCAGACCTAAGTACGAGAATCGCCGCAAGGGTTGATAATATATATAATTATATATAACATAATAATTATATACAACAAAAGGAGCTGTTGCACACTGTGCAGCAGCTCTTGGTTTTTATATAGGCTTGTGAAATATCCGCATAAGTCTGACTTATACTAATCTTTAATCGTTCTATAGACAAAGCCGAGGATTTGTCTATAGGTTGATTGAGGATTAGTATTATACCATTCCATTCAGTTCACGGTAAAGCCTCTGTGCGTAGCTGTCGGTCATGCCGCAGATAAAATCAGTGGCAAGGAGCAGCCTGAGGTACAGCTTTTCGATGTCGTCCTTTCCCTCGGAATAATAGCGGTAAATTCTTATGTAGTTATCCGAAACAAGGGATATCATTCGCTTTTCAATGGCGGTAGCCGGTTCATCGCTGTCAAATTTTACGGCGGCATTCACGAACCTGTCAAGCAGAAATTCAAATATTACGCTGGCGGATATTTCAAGCTTGTAAATTGGTATGGACTTGAAAACATATCTGCACGCAATGTCGCCCAGTGCATATGCAAGAGCGTTTCCACGGGAGACTGCCAGTATCTCTTTGCCGAAAGTGCCGTTCATTATCATGTCATAGCTGCTGGTAAAGCCGAAAGCCGCACACCTGAGAAGCACGCCCTGAACGTAGATGACCCACCTCTGAACGGCGTTCTTTTCTGGGGAGGATATGCCGCCGTCTTTTGCATATGTAAGGTAGCTTTCCAGCTTGCCCACAGCTTTGTCATACTCGGCACGCTCGCCATCATCTGCGCATTTGCCGCAATAGCGCTCCGACTTTAACTCGTCAAGAAGCTGCTGATAAGTGATGAAGCCCTTTTTCGCAGCATCCTCGATGTCGGCAGTCTTGTAGGCAATGTCGTCCGCTGCCTCAAGGATAAATGCCAGCGGGTGGCGGCAGCCAACAGCTCCCGTGCTTTTGGTTATCTCTTTAAAAATATCCTGCTCGGCGTAATAATAGCCCATCTTTTTTGTCCTGATATCTCCGCTGTCCTTGTCAATTTCCACCGATGAAACGGGGTATTTTATGATAGTGTTGAGCAGGGTGTAATTCAGGTTCATGCCGTTTTCATCAACAAGAAAGTGGAGCTTTGTAAGCAGCCTGAGAGCCTGTGCATTGCCCTCAAAATGGTAAAAGTCGCCTGCCATCTGCGGCGTAAGGAGCTTGTCTATCTCCTGACCCTTGAACTTTATCTTAGGCAGATTTGCCCTGAACCATTCACGGATATAATCCTCGCCGAAGTGACCGAACGGGGGATTGCCGATGTCATGGATAAGTCCCGCACATTCAAGCACACTGCAGGCGTTGCTCTCCACCTCGGAAGTGATGTCCTTTCTGCCGTGAGCCATAAGGTTCTGGAGGATCATATGTCCCAGTGATTTTGCAAATGATGATACCTCCAGAGAGTGGGTGAGACGGGTGCGCACAAAGTCGCTTTTGTCCAGCGGGAATACCTGTGTTTTATCCTGGAGCCGCCTGAAAGAAGCGCTCTGGATAATTCTGTGATAGTCCTTCTGAAATTCGCTGCGCAGGTCGGTGCTTTCCTTTGAAGAGTGTTCACGTCTGCGCTTTTCGCAGAGGAGAGTGTTCCAATTCATTTTCATGTCATAGCCTCATTTCATGTCGTTATATGGTATTTTCAGTATAGCACAGGTCAGCGGTAATTGCAATACACTGCCGAATGTTGTAAGAGCAGACTAACTTTTCTTGACATTTTATCCCATTGGTCGTATAATAAGTTTATAAGGTTAGCGGGAGCTGACCTTAAAAGGAAGGAAGTCATATTATGGTAGAGATAACTGCAAAAATAAACGGAATGGCTTGCGGAATGTGCGAGACACATATAAATGACGCCGTTAGAAATAACTTTAAGGTAAAGAAAGTATCATCTTCCCACTCAAAGGCTCAGACTGTTATTGTTGCCGAGGAGGATATCCCCGACGACAAGCTGAAAGAGGTCGTTGAAAAGGCAGGCTATGAGTTTGCGGGAGCAGACAGAAAGCCTTATGTTAAGAAAGGACTTTTCGGCTTCGGAAAGTAATTTTATAAGCATTTTCCAAATCACCGCAGAGTCTGTATAAGATCGTGCGGTGATTTTTTGTGAAATATAGTTTATTTTCTGCTGTAATGAAAGAAAAATTTATGCACAAGTGAAAATATCACTGTTATTTATTGACAAATACAGTTCTGTGTGGTAAAATAACAGTGATATTTAGACAGCAAGGACGTGAGAATAATGACACGAAAAGCAGGAACTATCCCCGAGGAGACCCGTGACAGCATTTTAAGATCTGCCGAGGCTGAGTTTGCCGAGTTCGGCTATGAAAAAGCTTCGCTGCGGCACATATGCGCAAATGCGGGTGTTACGACTGGTGCTCTCTATTTCTTTTTTAAGGACAAGGACGACCTTTTTATGAGCGTCATTGCTCCTGTGGTGAACAGAATGGAGGATATCCTTTCTGACCACTATGATGCAGAGCTTCTGGCAGAAGCTCCCGAGGACGATGTTGAGATAGAAGAGGATTTCCGCTTTGCTGAAATGTTTATGGATATGTGCTACCAATATGATAATATCGTACAGATAATCGTCTCAAACCTTAATCACCCGCTGGTGAAAGGCTTTGTGGACAGCATAATGGAAGCCATAGACGCACATTCCAAGGAGCTTCTCACGAAAATAAAGGCGGAAGTACCTATTCCCATTGAGGAGATATATGATGATTATATCCTTCACTGGTTTTCCCATCTTCAGTTTGATGCTGTCATTCATATGGAGACGCATCATCCGGGCGGCTCACGTGAGGACGTGGAAAAAGAGATGAAGAAAATGATAAAATTTCTTCGGAACGGTTTCTTCTCGCTGCTGACACCATGATTTTCAGGGACACGGCAAAAAGCTGTGTCCCATAAAAAATAACAAATAAATATCACTGTTATTTTATTTATAAGATATGGAGGAAAGAATATGTATCTTGAGATCAAAGATGTAAAGAAAAGCTACGGAAAGGACGCAGGCTATGTGCAGGTGCTCAAAGGTGTTTCCACAGGTGTTGAAAAGGGACAGATGTGCGTTATACAGGGCACCAGCGGCTCGGGAAAATCAACGCTCCTTAACTGCATCGGCGGACTTGACACCATGGATTCAGGCTCGGTAAGAGTGGACGGCAAGGAGATATTCGGTCTTAAACCCGATGCACTGGCAGACTACAGGCGTGACAATCTGGGCTTTATCTTCCAGTTCTATAACCTTGTGCCGAATCTTACCGTCAGGGAGAACATTCAGGTCTGCGAGTATCTTTCCGACAATCCTCTTGATATGAACGAGCTGCTTGATGTGCTTGGACTTACAGAGCACCAGAACAAGTTTCCCTCACAGCTTTCGGGCGGTCAGCAGCAGAGATGCGCTATTGCAAGAGCGCTTATCAAAAATCCCAAGCTTCTGCTCTGCGATGAGCCTACAGGTGCGCTGGATTCCAAGACCTCCCGTGATATCCTTGTGCTGCTTGAAAAGATAAACAAGGAGTACGGAACAACAATGCTTATCGTAACCCACAACAATTCCATTAAAAATATGGTTCACAAGGTCATCATCATCAAGGACGGTCAGATAAAGAAGGATTACCTTAACGAGACCATTATACCCGCTGCTCAGCTGGAGGATCTGTGATGAATAAAGTGCTTTCAAAACGTATCCTGCGTGATCTTAAAGAAAATTTCATGCGCTATCTTGCGCTTATCGTAATGATAATCCTTTGTATGTACATCATTGTTTCGGTTGTGGCAGCGGCTGATACCATAATCGACGGATCAACTGCGGCTGCTGAGAAGAACATGGTGGAGGACGGCCACTTCTCCGTTTTCCTGCCACTGACCTCGGCACAGGAAAAGGAGATAACCGACAAGGGCGTTACGCTTGAAAAAATGTCTTACATAGATGTAGAAGCTGACTGCGGCGGCACGCTGAGAATTTTCCGCAACAGAAAAAGCATTGATCTTATTGACATTGATAACGGACGAACTGCCGAAACAACAGGTGAGGCTTTCCTTGAAAAGCGTTATTGCGAAGAGCATGACCTTTCCGTGGGCGATACCGTAACAGTTCTGGGCAGCACACTTGATATTGTGGGAACAGGCTCCGTTCCCGATTATGATGCTCCCGTAAAAAGCATTTCGGACGTTTCTGCCGAAAGCTTTCTCTTCGGACTGGCATTCGTTACAGATGAGCAGTACAGTGATTTCCTCAGCTGCTCCGTAAAGGCAGAGGAATCCGTATATGCTTACCGTCTTAACGGCAAAATGACTGATGAGGAGCTGAAAGAGCTTATCAGGGGCTTTGCATTTGATTACAATGACGTTGAGGATAAATATTACCGTGAAGCCATTGCGGACACCATTGGCAGGAAAGACGACCTCAGAGACGGCATAAACGAGCTTCTTGACGGCGCAAATGAGATGTACGACGGAACAGACGAGCTGTACGACGGCACTAAGGCGCTTTATGACGGTCTGGGCGAGCTTGATTCCAACAGCAGTAAGCTGAATGACGGCGCTTCCGAGATATTTGACGCTTACATTGCACAGGCAGGAGCAATGCTTTCCGCACAGGGCGTACCTGAGACTCTCACAGCCGATAACTACGGCGATATCCTTGATAAATATGCCGCTCTTACAGGCAATGCCGAGCTTACAGCCCTTAAAGAAACTCTTGACAGCTTAAAGGAATTTGCCGACGGTACAGTCGAGTACACAGACGGCGTAAAGGAAGCATATGACGGCTCCGATGAGCTGCGTGACGGTGCAAAGGAGCTTCGGGACGGTGCCTCCGAGCTTCGTGATGGCGTGCAGGAGCTTAAAGACCAGACAGATGATGTTATAGACGAATTTTTCACCGTTGACCTTGATAACCTTACCGAGTTTGTGAAGCGCAGCGACAACCAGAGAATACTGGGAGCGGCAAATGATGTTGTAACAAACAAAACTGCGGGACTTCTTTCAGGCGTGGTCATTCTTATGCTTTTCACCTATGTAATTTCCGTTTTCATAATTCACCAGATACAGTCTGAAAGCAGTGTTATCGGCGCTCTCTATGCTCTGGGCGTAAAGAAAAAGGACCTTATCGTCCACTATCTTACGCTGCCCACAATAGTCACCCTTATAGGCGGCGCTGTAGGAACATATCTGGGCTTCTGCGATTTCGGCGCACGCTATCAGATGCAGGACAGCTACAGCTACTTCTCATTACCCGAGCTGGATACAGTTCACCCATTGTATCTTATTATCTACGGCATCGTGATGCCTCCGCTGGTGTGCATTATCGTAAACTACATCGTCATAAACGGCAGACTTTCACGCTCTGCACTGTCACTTATCAGGAATGAGCAGAACACAGGAACATTCAGCCATGTGGAGCTTAAAGGCAAGAGCTTTGTCCGCAACTTCTGTATCCGTCAGGTGCTTCGTGAGATGAGGACCAGCGTGACCGTGGCGACAGCATTGTTTATCTGCATGATGCTCTTCATGATCGGCGCAGACTGCTATGTGCTTTGCAGCAATGTTGATAAGGAAACCAAAGCCGATACAAGATATGAGTATATGTATATGCTCAAATACCCCGAAAAGACGGTTCCCGCAGGTGCGGAGTCGGCATATATCGAGTCACTTTCAAAGACAGAGTATGACAATACCCTTGATATAACAATAATGGGTATTGATGAGGGCAACAAGTATTTTGACTATGAGACTGTCAAGGGCAGGAGCAATATCGTAATGAGCAGATCAGTCCAGCAGAAGTACGGACTTAAAGTGGGCGACAAGCTTATTCTTTCCGACAACGCAAACGAAATGGACTATGCCTTTACAATAAAGGGCGTGGCAGACTATTCCGCAGGACTTACAGTGTTCATGGATATCGACAGTATGCGTGAGCTTTTTGATAAGGACGATGATTATTACAACGTCCTTTACTCCGATGCGCCGCTTGACATTGATGAGGGCAGACTTTACTCCATTCAGACAAAGGACGATATCTACCGTTCCTCCGATGTGTTTATCAGGCTTATGATGCCCATGATAATCATGATATCGGGAGTATCCGTAATAATTTTCTGCGTGGTGCTTTTCCTTATGATGAATGTTATGATAGACAGAGCAGGCTTTGGAATATCCCTTATAAAGATATTCGGATTCCGAACCAAGGAGATAAAGCGGCTGTATCTTAACGGAAATACCGCAGTTATCGCAGTCAGCTCGATTATATTCATTCCGCTTTCCAAGAAGATCATAGATAAGTTTTTCCCCGTACTTGTGGCGAATGTATCCAGCGGAACAAATCTCACATTCAAGTGGTATTATTATCTGCTGATATTTGTTGCAGTAATGGTGATATATTCCATTATAAATGCTGTACTTGTAGGCAAACTTAAAAAGATCACTCCTGCGGAAGTGCTCAAAAACAGAGAATAATACTAATCACTAATAAAACTATAGACAAAAAATCATCGCATAATCCATATACGCAAGATTATGCGATGATTTTTTTGTACAGTTTTTAATTGGAGCTTAGTATAAATAGAAACGGAGCTGTTGCACAAGATGCAGCAGCTCCGTTTTATTGTTTTTATTACTTCTTTTCCTCGGTCTGAACAAATCCCTTTCTTACAAAAGGAATAAACATACCGCCCACTGCATTTCCAAGTGTCATCACCAGCAGATATACCACTGTGTTAAGTGACCATACCTTTGCAACGGTGAAATAGAACATATTTGCTATGCAGTGCTCGTATCCGCTGAGAATAAACACCACAACCGGGAGAAAGATGGCAAACATCTGACCCACAGGATTCTTTATCTGCTTGTAGCCGTCAGCCGCAATGAACATGAGCATTCCGCAGAAAATTGCCAGAATGAATATGCTCAGCAGGTTATCGTTGAATTTTACGGCGCATATCTCAGCCGCTTTTTCGCCGATACCCGAAATTCTTGTGCATAAAAGCATACCGCCCATTATCACAGTACCTGCCAGATTCCCCAGCCATATCACGATAAGGTCAAGTATGTACGAGGGCTTGTTTACTACAGCATATCCGACTTTTCCCGTAAAAAGGTTGAAGCCGAAGCTGAGTATCACGAAAAGGCCCGTTCCGAAAAGGAATGCTCCCAGATATTTATTATCGCAGGAAAGATAGACCGCTCCGCCTATGCCAATGGCAAAGCCTGTCATAAGCGCACGGAGAAAAATGTCAGCATAACGTTTCATTACAATTACCCCTTCTTAAATTTATAACGACTTAAATATTATTATAACATAAAAGAAGTTCCTGCGGTAATATAAATCTGTAAATGAGCAATGCAGATGTTTATATATCAGTCAACGGGAGTTGTTTCCTTGAGAATACGTCCGTCACGGAGAAGCTGTCTCAGCCTGTCATGATCCTCGTTTGCGATAGCGTCACGGTACTCGGCGAGACGGGCCATGATGTAATCTATCTCAAAGCAAAGCGGTTCCTTGTTCATGATGAACAGGGGAGTCCACATATCCTCATTGAGCTTTGCAACACGGGTAAGATCCTGGAAAGAGCCTGCGGAAAATCCCAGCTGCTGCTGATGTGTGGGGCTTTTGATGTATGCGTTTGAAACAACGTGCGCAAGCTGGCTTGTGAAAGCGATTATGCGGTCATGCTCCTCGGGAGTGGTCTTTACAACTTTCTTGAAATGAATGGAGCGTGCCAGGTCTTCGATGAGGTTTATCTCCTCCTGAGGAGTGTTTTCGGTGGGGGTCATGATAAAGCTTGCGTTGTCGAAAAGGTCGTCCAGAGAATACTCAAAGCCGGAGAACTCACGGCCTGCCATGGGGTGAACGCCGATAAATGTAACGCCTCTTTCGGCAAGAATTGGTGTTACCTCGTCAACGATAGCTTTCTTGATACCGCCTGTATCAATAACAATGCTGCCCTCCTTGAAAAGGTCGGCATTTTCCTTAATGAAGCTGATTATTGTAGGGGGGAAGAGGGAAACAATAGTAACGTCCGCCTCGGAAACGTCCTTTGCCTCATAGTCGATAGCATTCTGGGAAAGAGCCATTTTAACGGTCTTTCTGTCTATATCAATACCGCCCACCAGATGATTGGTGTGCTTTTTTATTGCCTTGCACATTGATCCGCCGATAAGTCCAAGACCTACAGCAACTATTTTCATCTTAAAATCTTCCTTTCGCTGGTTTATATCATTCATTATATACTATATTATTGAACAATACATGAACGCAAAGTAATTTCTTTTCTGCACATAAAAGCTGGAAAGCTTTAAATCAATAAAGCTTAGAATGCGATAAAAAAGGGACGTGTTGCCGTCCCTTTTGATATGAGTTATCAGCAGTCAACCTGAATTTCAAGTATAGGCTCTGCAACGGAAGCGCCTGCAGGAACCATGGGAAGAACGTTGATATCCTTGTCAATGTGGCAGTTTATGAGAACAGGCTTGCCGCAGGTAACGGCATACTCCAGCTTCTCACGGACTTCGCTCTTCTTGGAGATATCCACAGGCTCAAGACCGAATGCCTTTGCCAGCATTTCAAAGTCGGTGGTTTTTTCGAGAGTTGTCTGGGAGAAATGGCAGTTGTAGAAAAGTCTTTGCCACTGTCTTACCATTCCAAGAACCGTGTTGTTGAATACCAGCTCGATAACGGGCATATTGTACTTTGCCAGTGTGGAAAGCTCTGCCATGTTCATATAGAAGCTTCCGTCGCCTGCAATGTTTACAACAGTCTTGTCGGGATTGCCTACCTTTGCGCCGATGGCAGCTCCCAGACCGTAGCCCATGGTGCCAAGTCCGCCTGAGGAAGCAAAGCTCTTGGGATTCTTAAAGGGGAAATACTCGGCGGTCCACATCTGGTGCTGACCGACCTCTGTAGTGATTATTGCGTTGGAATCGGTGATATCTGCCAGTGTTTCAAGCACATACTGGGGGAGAACTGCCTCAGGGTCATCGGATACCTGACGGAGAGGATATTCGCTCTTCCACTTTTCAATATCAGCCATCCACTGGGGGTGATCCTGCTTGGAAAGCTTCTTCATAATTTCGGTGAGAGCAAGCTTAACATCGCCCTGAACATGAACATCGACCTCAATATTCTTGTCAAACTCAGCAGGGTCAATCTCGATATGTACAATCTTTGCGTTCTTGATATTTTCCTTGAAGGACTTTGCGCTGCAGGTAACACGGTCGGAAAATCTGGAGCCGAGAACAACTATAACGTCGCTGTTGACCAGCGCAAGGGAAGATGCCTTTGTGCCGTGCATACCGAGCATACCAAGATATCTTTCACTTGTGTTGTCGAATGCGGACATACCCATAAGTGAGAGGGAAACGGGAGCGTCTATCATCTCCGCAAATTCAGCCAGCTGCTTTTCAGCGCCTGAGAGGCATACTCCGCCGCCTGCGAAAATGAAAGGTCTCTCAGCGGAAGCGATGACCTTAGCTGCTTCCTCGATCTCACTGTTGTTTACAGTGTAGCTGTGAGCTGCGGGGACCTTGTGTTCAAACTCACACTTTGCAGCGGTGATGTCCTTGGGGATATCAATGAGAACAGGACCCTTTCTGCCGTCGTTTGCGATAAAGAAAGCGCTGCGGACGGTCTCAGCCAGCTCACGAACGTCCTTTACGATAAAGTTGTGCTTGGTAACGGGCATGGTGATGCCTGTGATATCCACCTCCTGGAAGGAGTCAAGACCCAGCAGGCTTGTGCCGACATTTCCTGTGATAGCCACCATAGGAATGCTGTCCATGTTTGCGGTTGCGATAGCGGTAACAAGGTTTGTTGCGCCCGGGCCTGATGTGGCGATAACAACGCCTGTTTTGCCTGTGGTGCGGGCATATCCGTCAGCCGCATGGCCTGCGTTCTGCTCGTGGGAAGTGAGTATATGAGTTATCTTGTCGCTGTAATCATAAAGTGCGTCATAAATATTGAGAACGGCACCTCCTGGGTAGCCGAAGACTGTATCCACGCCCTGCTCAAGAAGGCATTCGAGAAGTATCTGAGAACCATTGAGAAGCATTGCAAAATCTCCCTTATAAAAACTTGTCGCATTATGCGCATATAGTAGTATTTTACCACACTGAAATGTTCTTGTCAATATTTTAGCGGAATTTTGCGCAATATTACAGGATAAATTATGATGATAAATAAAAATGGCTGCCATACCATGCACAGCAGCCATATATTTATTTCAGCCTATTACTTGCCGAGAGTTACAACGATGTCGTTAACATCCTTGAGCTTGTCAGCAGGAATGTGGTTGGAGGGAAGCTTTTCGCCGTTGAGGACGATCTCCTTAACGCCGCTCTCTACGTGATCGGGATTGTTGAAGGTCATGTTGAGCTTCTTGCCTCTGAATGTCTTGGTAACAGTGTAGCTGCCCCAATCGGAGGAGATAGAAGGATCTACCTTAAGACCGGAAGCATCGGGTCTCATACCCAGGATACCCTCAACAGTACCAACCATAACGGTGGAAGCTGTACCGGTGAGCCAATGTACGTGTGCACGGCCTGCATAAGGGCTGTCCTTGCCCTCTACGAACTGACCGTAAACGTAAGGCTCGAGGCATCTGTGCTCTGCATTGTCATTGTAGGTAGCGGGAGCTGCTTCCTTCCAGTACTTGTATGCACGGTTGCCGTGACCCAGGAGAGACTCGGCAAGGATCAGCCAGCCCTGAGGCTGAGAGAAGATACCTGCATTTTCCTTGGTGCACTTGTTGAAGCACTGCATAAGAGCGCCGTCAAATCCGTGTTCAACATAGGGAGGATACATAACCATTGCACCGTAAGGAGTGTTAAGCTCTCTTTCAACGCTGTCCATAGCCTTTTCAGCCTGCTCCTTGCTTGCAAATCCGGAGATAACGGACCAGGACTGAGGATTGAGCCACATCTTAGCCTCGGGATCGGTTCTCTGACCGATAACGGTGCCGTCTTCCTTGTAGCCTCTGATCCATCTGTCCTCGTTCCAGCAAGCACTGAGGATAGTATCGAGCTTAGCCTTGACTTCGTCGAGGTACTTAACGTACTCAGCGTCGTTCTTGAGCTCTGCATAGCTTCTGAGGATCTTAACTGCGTAAACCAGCTGGAATGCAACGAATGTGGATTCGCCCTTCTTGCCGAGACGGAGGCAGTCGTTCCAGTCAGCGTGGAGACCTGCGGGCATACCGTGGTTTCCAAGGTTATTCATAGAGAACATGATAGCTCTCTTGAGGTGATCGTAAACAGTACCCTTTTCGCCATCGTTAGCGTAGAGGATCTCTTCATCCAGGAACTGGATATCGCCGCTTTCGGAGATGTACTTGTAAATAGTGGGGAAGAGCCAGAGAGCGTCATCTGCACGGTAGGAGGGATGACCTGTCTCCTTGGCATATGCGGTGTTGGGGTTATTCTCATCAGGGTGATTTTCCTGACCTGCCTTGTGGTCATACTTGACCAGAGGAAGACCTGCGCCGTTTGTTACCTGTGCGGAGAGCATGAACTCGATCTGCTTCTTAGCCATTTCGGGAGCAAGGTGAATGATACCCTGGATATCCTGAACGGTATCTCTGTAGCCGTAGCCGTTTCTCAGACCGCAGTACTGGAAGGAAGCAGCTCTGGACCAGATGAAGGTGATGAAGCAGTTATATGCGTTCCAAACATTTATCATGTTGTTGAAGTCAGCATCGGGAGTATTTACGCTGAGGTTAGCAAGCTTGGAGTGCCAGAACTCCTTGAGCTCAGCGATCTCAGCCTCAACAACGCCGTCCTTCTCGTACTTGGCGATGATCTCAGCAGCAACTGCCTCAGGTCTCTGACCGAGAACGTAGATGATCTCCTTGGTCTCGCCGGGCTGGAGAACGATATCGCTCTGGAGAGCGCCGCAGGAGTTGGTGTTGTAGTTAAGGTCGCCCTTGAGGCCTTCTTCAATGCCCTTGGGGTTAGCATAGCCTCTGTAAGCGCCTACGAAGGAATCTCTGTCGCCGCAGTAAGCGGAAACTTCTGCCTTAGCAACGCCGAGAAAACGCTCATTGTTGGGGTTCTTGAAGATCTCGTTCTGCTTCTGGAGAATGAAATTCTTCTTGAAGTAGGTGCGAGTGATGAACAGGGTGTACTGAAGGTTTACCTGATCCTGCTCATAGTTGTTGTCGTTAACGAACTCGCAGTAGCCGGTTACGGAAAGCTTTCTGGGTTTGGTGTCGTTGTTGGTGATCTTGGAAGCCCATACCTCGTACAGAGCATTTCTGGGAACATAGTATGTAGTCTCAGTCTTGATGTTCTTGTACTCGGAGGTGATAACGGTGTAAGCAGTACCGTGACGGCATTCGCTCTTGTATTCGTCAAGAGGCTTACATACGGGAGACCAGGAAGCAGACCAGTAGTCGCCTGTTTCTCCGTCCTTCAGGTAGATGTATCTGCCGGGCTGGTCAACTGCAACGGAGTTGAAGCGGTAACGGATGATTCTTCCGTTTGCGCCGGACTTTACGAAGCTGTAGCCGCCTGCATTGTTGGAAATGATAGCGCCGTACTCAGGGTCGCCGAGGTAGTTGGCCCAGGGAGCGGGAGTATCGGGGCGTGTGATTACGTATTCCTTGTTTTCAAGATCGAAATGACCGTAATTCATTTGGTTTAAACACTCCTTATAAAATATAGTATTCATATGCCGTCCGCATTTAAGCGATACGGACAATTTGTGCATTGTGCATACATTGAGTAATATGCACGCACATTTCATTTGTCATTATATCATTTTTATATAGTTTTGGCAAGGGGTTTGGGAAATTTATTTGTGAATTTTTTCAAATCGTGATTTTGATTATATCTTTGATATTTTCAAACGTTTAGTATGTAAACGTTGCCAAAAATTATGACAATGGCTTCGAGACAGTCTTGACAGAAACGTGCTTTAATAAAAAATTTACAAATAAATTGAGAAAACCCTTGCAAAATTACTACGGATATGGTATAATCTATTTCGTTGTGATTATTCCATAGCACTACTGTCCGAGATAATGTGATGGGCTGCTATGTACATCATATTATACTTGAAAGTGAGGTGCCCCAGTAATGAAAGAAGGAATTCATCCCAACTACGTTGAGACCACTATCACCTGCGCATGCGGTAATGTGATCAAGACCCGTTCCACTAAGGAGAACATCAGAGTTGAAATCTGCTCCAAGTGCCATCCTTTCTACACCGGTAAGCAGAAGCTTGTTGATACAGGCGGACGTGTTGACCGCTTCAAGAAGCGTTTCGGTATGGACAAGTAATTTTGATTCCGCTTGTGCTTGAACTGCACAGGCGGAATTTTTTATCACGTAATACTAATCTTCAATCAACCTACAGACAAATCCTCGGCTGAAATAAGCCCATTCTTCGTCAAGCTCCCTTGCCGGGCGGCAAGCCCGCCTGCGGTCGCTTTCCTTGACTGGTCTTATTTCATCTGTCGGCTTTGCCTATAGAGCGATTGAAGATTAGTATAAAACCATACAAGAAAGGAATATTTTATATGAATACTCCCGACTATGATACCGTTGGCGGATATGCCGAAGCGTCGTTTATTGAAAAGAAGTCGGAGTTTATCGGCTACATCACCCATGCCGAGACCGATGAGGAAGCCGTGGCTTTTATCAACGAGATAAGGGGCAGGCACAGAAAGGCAACTCACAACGTATATGCCTATATCCTTCGAAACGGCAGCATAACAAGGTACAGCGACGACGGCGAGCCACAGGGAACTGCTGGCGTGCCTGTTTTCGAGGTGCTGCGCAAGGAGGGGCTGACGGACGTTTGCTGCGTTGTCACCAGATATTTCGGCGGCATACTTCTTGGCGGCGGAGGGCTGGTGCGGGCATATTCCCACAGTGCAAAGATCGCTGTTGACGCTGCCGAGCGCAAAAAAATGTGCTCCTGCTATCCTATGGAGATAACGTCGGATTACGGGCTTTACGGCAAGATAGTGAATATTCTTCCCGAATTTGAGGTGAAGATAACCGATACCGTCTTTGAGACCGATGTAACTGTCAAGCTCTTATGCCGCAGTGCTCTCACCGATGCTCTTACCGAAAAGCTTATCGACACGGCAAACGGAAAAATAACTGTACACAAAGGCGAAGAGGGCTTTGAGAATTTCGCTTGATTTGTGCAAAATGACGAAAATAAAAATATAAAAAAGTTTTTTCGCCATTTTGTGAGTATATACTATTATAAATAAAAGCGGGGGAGTGAGTATATGACGATTCGTGAAGAACTTGAAATAATCGAGCTGGGTACTCTCTGTGAGGACGCCTGCACGTCAAAGCATACAGGCAGACGTGTCCGCCCCGAGCCGCAGTGCCCTATCAGGACTGATTTTCAGCGTGACAGGGACAGGATACTTCACTGCAATGCTTTCCGCCGCCTTAAACATAAAACTCAGGTGTTCCTTGATCCCATAGGCGACCATTACAGAACACGCCTTACCCATTCGCTTGAGGTGGCTCAGATAGCACGTACAATTTCCCGTGCCCTGCGCCTTAACGAGGACCTTACCGAGGCTATTGCACTGGGTCACGACCTGGGTCATGCGCCTTTCGGCCATGCAGGGGAGTCGGTGCTCAACGAGATATGCTCCTGCGGCTTCAAGCACTATCTTCAGAGTGTTAGGGTCGTGGATTATATCGAGAAAAACGGTATGGGTCTCAACCTTACATATGAAGTGAAGAACGGCATCGCCTGCCACACCAACAAGGTAGCCGTTACAAAAGAGGGCTACGTGGTGCGGCTTTCCGATAAGATCGCATACATCAACCATGATATCGACGACGCCATAAGAGGCGGAGTGCTCACCGAGGATATGCTGCCCGCAAGCGCAACAGATGTGCTGGGTCATTCCAAGAGCGAGCGCATCACCACGCTGATAATGTCCATCGTTAAAAACGGAGTTTCCGATATCCATATGGACGACGATATACAGCAGGCATTCAACGAGCTGCGGAACTTTATGTTCGAGCACGTTTACAGCAACAGCATTGCCAAGGCCGAGGAATACAAGGCCAAGATGCTGGTGGAAAAGCTGTACAGATATTTCATCAAATACCCCGACAAAATGCCTGAGGAATACATCAATATAATGAACCGCTTTTCAAAGGAAAGGGCTGTGTGCGACTATGTGTCGGGCATGACCGACCTTTATGCGGTGAACCTTTACAATGAGCTTTTTATCCCCAAAAGCTGGAAGCTCACCTGATTCGCATTTAGAGGAATGAACCTATGCCACTGCCCGAAGATTTTGTATTGCAGCTCAAACAGAATAATCCCATTGAGTCGGTGATGGCGTCATATGTGCGCCTTAACCGAAGCAGCAGGGATTATGTCTGCCTGTGCCCATTTCATTCGGAGAAATCGCCCTCATGCCATGTAAACGTTGCGGGACAGTATTTTCACTGCTTCGGCTGCGGCGCAGGGGGAGATGTTATCACCTTTATAATGAAGGCGGAAAATCTTGAATACATAGAAGCTGTGCGCTTTCTGGCGGAGCGTGTGGGAATGTCAATGCCCGAAGATGCGAAAAACAACGATTTCAGCCGCCTGAAAGCCCGTATCCTTGAAATAAACCGAATGGCAGCCCGATACTTTAACCATGTGCTCATGAAAGAGCCGTACGGCGAAAAAGGACGGCTGTATTTCAGTTCAAGAAAGCTTTCGGTCAAGACCATCACTAAATACGGTCTGGGCTATGCTCCGGATGACTGGCGCAGGCTGACGGATCACCTTAAATCCCAGGGCTGCCGTGAAGATGAGATAGTTGCCGCAAACCTTGCAAGGCAGAGTCAGAAAGGCGGCGTTTATGACAGCTTCCGTGACAGGGTGATGTTCCCCATAATCGACCTGCGTGGAAATGTCATTGCTTTCGGCGGACGTATCATCGACGGAGAAGGCCCCAAGTACCTTAACTCCTCCGATACTCCCGTTTTCAAAAAGAGCCGCAACCTTTTCTCACTGAATTTTGCCAAGCGTTCCGAGGAGCGCAGGCTCATTCTGGCAGAGGGCTATATGGACGTTATCGCCGTAAATCAGGCGGGCTTTGAAAACGTGGTGGCAACGCTGGGAACGGCGCTTACACCCGAACAGGCACGGCTCATGTCCCAGTATGCGGACGAGGTGATAATCGCCTACGATTCGGACGGGCCGGGTCAGGCAGCGACCCAGAAAGCCATAAATCTTCTGGGCGAGGCTGGGGTAAAGACTAAAATAATAAAAATGGAGGGAGCAAAGGACCCTGACGAATTTATAAAAAAATTCGGCGCTCTGCGGTTCAAGCAGCTCCTTGACAATTCAGACGGCGCAATAAATTTCCAGCTGGCAAAGTGCAAAAACGACCTTGATATCGAGTCTGATACGGGCCGTGTGGAATACCTCAAGCGGTGTGTGAACGTGCTTGCGGCAATAAACTCGCCTGTGGAAAGAAGCGTTTATGTATCAAAGGTCGCCAAGGAGCAGGGAATTTCCCGTGAAGCCCTTGACGCTCAGATAAATTCAGTCATAAGGAAGAAGATAAACAGCGGCAGGAAGCAGGAATGGACGGATATCCGAACATTCTCCGACAAGCGCCGTGCTGACCCTCAGGCAGCCGCATTTCCAAAGGAATATCGGGCGGAGCGAGGCATCATTGCATACCTTACTATCCACCCCGATGACCTTGAATATGTGGCGGACAGGCTGCCTGCTGACTTTTTTGCGACAGATTTCAACAAAAAGCTGTACGAAAAGCTCATAAGCGGCATGAGGATATCTTCGGATTTTAACATATTATCACTGCAAAGTGAATTTTCAGCCGATGAGATGGGCAAAATAACCGATATATTGTCGGAAGCCCGTCAGATAGACATCAACCGCAGTGCTGCGGAGGATTACATAACCACCCTCAGGAACAGTCATGAGAAAAGAGCTTCGGCATCACCTGCCGCTGCGCTTTCCGACGATGAGTTCCTCAGGCGTCTGAACAGGCTGAAAAATGAAAAATAAGCTTTTAACGCTGCGCTGAGCGGCGATAAAATAGTAATATTCCCGAAAGGACGGTAAAAATATATGACCGGTAATGAAAAAGCTATGGAAACCCTTATGGAGCAGGGCCGTGCTCACGGAAAGCTCACCACTACCGAAATCAACGACGTAATGGAGAAGCTGGATCTTGATGTTGACCAGATAGATTCCTTCTACGACAACTGCCAGAGCATGAACATTGATATCATCGAGGACTTTGATGCAGAGTCCGAGCTTGCGCTCTCCGACCTGAATCTTCAGGACGACCTTGGAATGGCGCTTTCCACCGAGGGCATCGCAATAGATGACCCCGTAAAGATCTACCTCAAGGAAATAGGCAGAGTTCCTCTTCTTACCCCCGAGGAGGAGATACAGCTTGCCGAGCGTATGGCAAAGGGCGATGTAAAGGCAAAGCAGAGACTTGCGGAAGCAAACCTGCGACTTGTTGTATCCATCGCAAAGAGATATGTGGGCAGAGGAATGCAGTTCCTTGACCTTATCCAGGAGGGTAATCTGGGTCTTATCAAGGCTGTTGAGAAGTTCGACCATACCAAGGGCTTCAAGTTCTCCACATACGCAACATGGTGGATAAGACAGGCTATCACAAGAGCTATCGCCGACCAGGCAAGAACTATCCGTATCCCCGTTCATATGGTCGAGACCATCACAAAGGTAAAGAAGGCTTCCAGCCAGCTCCTCCACAAGAACGGTCACGATCCCTCACCCGAGGAGATCGCAGCAGAGCTTAATCTTCCCGTTGAGAGAGTACGTGAGATAATGCGTATCGCACAGGATCCCGTTTCTCTGGAAACACCTATCGGCGAGGAGGAGGACAGCCATCTGGGCGACTTTATCCCCGATGATGATGCTCCCGCACCTGCGGACGCAGCTTCCCTTATCCTGCTCAAGGAAAAGCTTGGCGAGGTGCTTTCCACCCTTACCGAGCGTGAGGAAAAGGTGCTCCGTCTCAGATTCGGTCTTGAGGACGGCCGTTCCCGTACTCTTGAAGAGGTGGGCAAGGAGTTTGACGTTACCAGAGAACGTATCAGACAGATCGAGGCAAAGGCTCTCAGAAAGCTCCGTCACCCCAGCAGAAGCAAAAAGGTCAAGGATTTCCTTGATTGATATCCCGAAAGGAATGGTAAAAGAAAATGTGTCTTACTCTTGAGTCTGATTATGCAGTCAGAATAATCGGCTGTCTGTCGGCTGAAAACAAAAGGATCGACGCAAAAAATATATCAGAACGCACGGGAGTCAGTCTCAGATTTGCTCTGAAGATACTGAGAAAGCTTGTATCAGCAGGTCTTGTAAAATCCTACAAGGGAATGCAGGGCGGATATGAGCTGGCAAAAGCCCCTTCGGAAATAACCATGCTCGATGTTATCGAGACGGTTGAGGGCAGCTATTATCTCAATCGCTGCCACGAGGAGGAGTTTGTCTGTACCAGAGGCGCAAAGGGCTGCTGCTGTTATCAGAAGGTCTTTAACGAGATAACCGATATTGTCAGCAAAAAGCTTGCAGAGTACAATTTTGAAGATCTGCTTAAATGATACATATCGCCTTCTGTTCTTTATTTATCCATTGACACGCCGATGAATACGTGATATAATGAAACGGTATGATATAAGGGCTGTTCGCTTGTGCCATCCAGCCGGTGTCTGATGCAAAATGCGTCTGACGCAAAACAAAACCAGGACATTTGTTTGCTTTTGCGGCGGACAGGTGTTTTATGCGCCTGTCCGCTTTTTTGCTGAAAGGGTGTTGATATGTATATTCTGAAAACCGAAGCCGCATTTGATTCGGCTCATTTTCTTCATGGCTATAACGGTAAATGCAGCAATATCCACGGTCACAGGTGGATAATCGAAGTTGAGATATGCTCCGAGAAGCTTATCGAAGAGGGTCAGACAAGGGGAATGATAGTTGATTTCGGAGACCTGAAGCGTGATCTTAAAGAGATCGCCGATAGCCTTGACCACCGCCTTATCTACGAAAAAGGCTCACTGAAAGAGAAAACTCTCGAAGCGCTGAGAGAGGAGAATTTTGCACTGACAGAGGTGGATTTCCGCCCCACTGCCGAGAATTTCTCCAAGTATATCTATGACCTGCTCAGTGACGACGGCTACAGGGTAAAGCGTGTGACAGTCTATGAGACCCCCAACAACTGCGCAGTTTACGAAGCTGGTGATGATAATGATATTTAAGGTCGCCGAGAAATTTGTAAGTATCAACGGCGAGGGAACAAAGGCAGGTCAGCCTGCGGTGTTCATCAGGCTGGCAGGCTGCAACCTGCGCTGCTCCTACTGCGATACCATGTGGGCAAACGGCTCCGATACGCCCTTTGAGCCTATGACCGAGGACGAGATAGCCGCATACATAGCCGACAGCGGCATAAAGAATGTCACCCTTACAGGCGGCGAGCCGCTTATGGCTGAAAACGTCCGTGTGCTTCTTGAAAGGCTTTCCCACGAGGATATCGCCGTGGAGATAGAGACCAACGGCAGCGCCGATATTTCCGTCTGTGACGGCATATCGCCCCGTCCCTCCGTTACGCTGGACTACAAGCTGCCCTCCAGCGGCATGGAGAAGCATATGCTTATGTCCAATTATGACAGGCTCACAAAGAATGATACTGTCAAGTTCGTTGCAGGCAGTCACGATGATCTTGAAAAAGCACTTGAAGTCATAAAAAAGTATGACCTTACCAATAAATGTCACGTTTATTTCAGCCCCGTTTTCGGAAAGATAGAGCCTTCCGAAATGGTGGATTTTATTCTGGAGCATAAGCTCAACGGCGTGAATTTCCAGCTCCAGCTGCACAAATTCATCTGGGACCCCAACAAGAGAGGTGTGTAAAATGATAGATACAAAAGCCATAGAAGAGCATATCAGGGGAATACTCATTGCTCTGGGCGATGACCCCGACCGTGAGGGCTTAAAAGAAACTCCCCAGCGTGTGGCAAGAATGTACACCGAGGTATTCGAGGGAATGAACTACTCCAATGCCGAGATAGCTGAAATGTTCAACAAGTCCTTCGAGCAGCAGAGCGGCAGCGATGATTTTGTTCTGGTAAAGGATATTGAGGCATTTTCATACTGCGAGCACCATATGGCTCTTATGTACGATATGAAGATATCCGTGGCATATATCCCCAACGGCAGAGTGCTGGGACTTTCAAAAATAGCCCGTATCGCCGATATGGCGTGCAAGCGTCTCCAGCTCCAGGAGAGGATAGGCTCCGATATTGCCGAGATAATGGAGCTTGCCAGCGGCAGCAGCGATATTGCGGTATTTATTGAAGCAAATCACAGCTGCATGACCGCAAGAGGAATAAAGAAACCCGGGTCAAAGACCTCTACCGTGACCCTTAGAGGAAGATTTCAGAACGATACAGCTCTGCAGAACCGCCTGATGATGCAGCTGAGTATCGGCAAGTGATGAAAGGAGAACCGCAATGGATATAGTATCATGCTGCGGAATGATGTGCAGCGAGTGTCCCGTTTACATAGCCACCCAGAGGGACGACGAGACCATGAGAAAATACCTTGCCCATGAGTATTCCATGGGGGGAGCGGTATTCTATCCCAAGGATATCGTCTGTCACGGCTGCCGCACAGTATCCGCCGACCACAATAAGTTCGGCAAGGGCTGCGAGATAAGAAAGTGCTGCAAGGAAAAGCACGTTAACCTCTGCGCCGAGTGCAAGGAGTTTCCCTGCATTAAGACAGAGCAGTACATTCCCCAGGACAGCGAGCAGATGTTCCGCCTTTGCGAAATGCACAAGGCCTGCGAAAATCTCATAAATAAGGACGAATAAGCTCCGATGCCGTACCTTGTGTGCGGCATTTTTTTATGAGTTTATGCGCATTTATACTAATCACCAATAAAACTATAGACAAAAAATCATCGCATAATCCATATACGCAAGATTATGCTCAATTTTTTGTATAGTTTTTAATTGGTGCTTAGTATTAAAGCATAATATTTACTCAATCTTAACACTTTTATCCCCAAAATATGTTAAAATATCTTTATATCTATGCTTTTTCGTGTTTTTTACGGTAAAGCAATAAAAATGAAAGGATTGGGATAATGGGATTTTTTGCAAATGCGGATCTGCCTGTTCTTCTGGCGTTTCTGCTTTATCTTGCCGTAATGCTCGGCATCGGGTTCTATTTTACAAACAAATCAAAGAAAATGAGCGACTATTTTCTTGCGGGAAGAGGTCTTAACAGCTGGGTAACGGCAATGTCGGCTCAGGCTTCCGATATGAGCGGCTGGCTGCTTATGGGTCTCCCCGGAGCTGCTTATGCAACAGGTATGGGCAACTACTGGATAGCTATAGGCCTTGCCATAGGTACTATCCTTAACTGGGCTTTCGTTGCAAAGCCACTCAGAAGATTTACCGAGGTATGCGGTGACTCCATCACCATTCCCCAGTATCTCCAGAACCGTTTCAAGACCGACAGCCCCGTGGTAAGAATGGTCTGCGCAGTGGTAATATTCATCTTCTTTCTTGTTTATACCACATCTGCATTCGTTTCGGGCGGTAAGCTTTTCCAGGTGGTATTCAACATTGACCCCACCAATGAGACATACACCAAGGCTGCCGTAATAATCTCAGCGCTTATTATCATCATATACACATTCCTCGGCGGCTTCAATGCCGTTGCATGGACTGACTTTGTTCAGGGTATGCTCATGGTAATAACCATCGTGGCACTTCCCATTGCACTTATCAGCAATACTCCCGGCTTTTCCTCCGAGATGCTCAACAGCATTCCCAAGATCGTTTCCGAGGGTGGAGACACAAGCGGATATATGTCCATGGTTTCGGGTATGCGCCCCGTTGATATCATCAGCAACCTTGCATGGGCATTCGGATACTTCGGTATGCCCCATATTCTTGTAAGATTTATGGCTATCAAGGACACCAAGAGCGTTAAGAAGTCTGCTATCATCGCAGTTGTATGGGTGCTTATCTCCCTTACCGCAGCAGTCCTTATCGGTATCGTCGGAAGAGCTTACCTTGATTCTCAGGGCGTTGTTCTTGCTTCCTCCGAGATGGAGCTTATCTTCATCACTACCGTAAAGAAGCTCTTCCCCTCGTTCCTTGGCGGTATTTTCCTTTCGGCAGTTCTTGCATCTATCATGAGCACCGCCGACAGCCAGCTGCTTGTTACCGCATCTGCTGTTGTCAACGATTTCTATACCATCATCGTAAAGAAAGAGTCCTCCGAAAAGAAGCTTATGTGGATAAGCAGAATTTCCGTAATCATTATTTCTGTAATTGCCTGCATACTTGCCCTTAACCCAAACGATTCCATTATGGGAATAGTTTCAAACGCATGGGCAGGCTTCGGTGCAGCATTCGGCCCTGCGATCGTCCTTTCGCTTTACTGGAAGAGACTTACTCTCAAGGGAACCGTTGCAGGTATCATCGGCGGCGCAGGAACAGTAGTTATCTGGGAATATATCCTTCCCAACATTGTTCCCGCAGCAGACAGCCTTTACTCCATAATCCCCGGAGTTATCGTTTCCGTGATCCTCACCGTTTGCGTATCTCTCGCAGACAAGGCTCCCTCCAAGGAAATTACAGATATGTTTGAGCTTGCAAAGAGCGAAGAATAATTTTATATCAAATAATAAGGCGGAAGCTGTTCTTCTCGGCACACATCGGGAAGGGCAGCTTCCTTTTTTTTTGCAGGCGATTTTCTCTCTTGCAATTTTTGCCTTTTTCTGCTATAATATTTATATTCAATAAGCATTTATGCAGGAAAGGAAGATATCCGACTTGTCAAAAATGAAGAAATTTCTTATGGGCAACGAGGCCATCGCATGGGGCGCTGTTCATGCAGGTGTGAACGTGGTGGCAGGCTATCCAGGAACACCCTCCACAGAGGTGCTGGAGACAGTTGCCAAAAACAATGACGGCAGTGTTTATGTTGAGTGGTCTGTAAATGAAAAGGCAGCCCTTGAGGTTGCAGCAGGCGCTTCATATGCGGGTGCAAGAACTCTTGTTACCATGAAGCAGGTTGGCCTGAACGTTGCCTCTGACCCTCTTATGAGCCTTGCTTACGTGGGCGTAAAGGGCGGCATGGTAATACTCAGCGCCGATGACCCCGGCCCCATTTCCTCACAGACCGAGCAGGACACACGCACCTTTGCCAAGTTTGCAAAGATACCCGTGTTCGACCCCTCATCTCCCGAAGAAGCCTATGACATGATGGAGGAAGCCTACAGAGTGTCCGAGAAATGGTCAACTCCCGTGCTGTTCCGTCCCACAACAAGAGTCTGTCACGGCTGTGCTTCCGTGCCCGTAAAGGCTGAGTATGATAAGCACGTTCCCGACGGATTTAAAAAGGATACCATGCGCTGGGTCATCTTCCCACGCACATCATATCTCAATCACTGCAAGATCGAGGAGAGAAATCCGCAGATAGGCGATTACTTTTCCGAAAGCCCCTTTAATAAGCTTACAGGCAGCGGAAAAAAGGGCATCTGCACATCAGGCATCAGCTATGCCTACACCACGGAAGCACTTTCAAGCGGAAAGCATGAGGAATGCAAGCTCCTGAAAATAGGTACATCGTTTCCATTTCCCGAAAAGCTGGCGCTGAAGTTCCTGGAGGGACTTGACGAGGTCATCTGCATAGAAGAGCTTGACCCGTTCCTTGAAAGAGAACTTACATACATCTGCGGAAAATATCACCTTAATGTAAATATCCACGGCAAGCTCGACGGTCATGTTCAGCCCGCAGGGGAGAACACCGTTGAGTCGGTAAAGTCTGTGCTTTCAAAGTTTATCGGTCTGGAAACAGGGGAGGAAAGCAAGCTTCCCGAAGCCCCCGCACTTCCCGTCCGACCTCCCGTTCTCTGCGCAGGCTGCCCTCACAGAGCGTCGTTCTACGCCGTAAAGCAGGCAATGAAAGGCAAAAAGGCAGTTTTCAGCGGAGATATCGGCTGCTATACTCTCGGCAATGCAGCTCCACTTGATATGGTGGATACCTGCCTTTGCATGGGCGCTGACGTTACCATTGCTCAGGGACTTCACCGTGTTGAGCCTGACGCAGTGAACTTCTCATTCATCGGCGACTCCACATTCTTTGCATCGGGAATAACAGGCGTTGTAAATGCGGTTTATAACGGAACTGACATTATCCTTATCGTCCTTGATAACTCCACCACCGCAATGACAGGTCATCAGCCTCACCCGGGAACAGGCGTGCGAATGATGGGCGATGTCTGCGAGAAGATAAGCATTGAAAAGATACTCCGTGCCATCGGTCTCACCTCCGTTGAGACTGTTGACCCTCTGGACAATAAGGCAGCAGTGGAAGCCGTAAAGCACGCTGCGGAGCTTCCCGGCGTGAAAGCGATAATCTTCAAATCGCCCTGCATAGCAGTTACCAAGCCCTCAAAGCGCTTTAAGATTGCCGACAACTGTGTAAACTGCAAGAAGTGCATAAGAGAACTGGGCTGCCCTGCGATCGTTATGGAAAACGGCAGACCCGCCATAGAAAAGAGCCTTTGCTTCGGCTGCTCACTTTGTGCGCAGATATGCCCCTGCGGAGCCATTATTTCCGAGTGATGAAAGGATAACGCTATGAATAATAAAAATTGTCTTTTGTGCGGCGTAGGCGGTCAGGGAACAGTCCTTGCCTCCAAGCTCATCGCATTTGCCGCAATGGAAAAGGGTATGGACGTGCGCACCGCCGAAACCATCGGAATGGCTCAGCGAGGCGGCTGCGTTGTGAGCCATGTGCGTATCGGCGAAAATATAGCTTCGCCCCTTGTGCCCAAAGGCTCTGCCGATGTGATAATCGCCTTTGAGCCTGCGGAAGCAGTAAGGTGCATATCATATCTTAAAAAGGGTGGCACAGTCATCGTGAACAGCAAAGCAGTGAAGCCCGTGACTTCATCACTGGGCGGCACATATACCGACGGCAGAGAGATGACCGACTATCTCAGCTCACTTGACGCAGATATCCACGTTATCGACGGCGAGAAGATATGCGAGGAGATAGGCTCCCCCAAGGTGCTGAACATCGTGCTTCTTGCTGCGGCAGCAAAGTCTGGGGCACTGGGCATAACAGCCGACGAGCTGAAAAATGCCATTGAAAAAAGAGTTAATCCCAAATTCCTTGAAATGAATTTCAAGGCAGTGGATATAGCGTAAAATAATATAGTAAAACGGCGGCATCGATTTTTCGGTGCCGCCGTTTTGTTATTTAAAGCCTATATCAGTCAGCGATATAAACTCTCTTCATCTTCTGTTCCTTAACAGGTCTGTCGCTGTAATCAGTCTCAGTGTCAGCGATCTCATCAACAACGTCCATGCCCTCGATAACCTTTCCGAAAGCCGCATACTGACCGTCAAGGTAAGGTGCGTCCTCGTGCATGATAAAGAACTGGGAGCCTGCGCTGTCGGGCATCTGAGCACGTGCCATGGAGATAACGCCTCTTGTGTGCTTCAGGTCGTTCTTTACGCCGTTGGCTGCAAATTCGCCCTTGATATGCCAGCCTGGACCGCCCATGCCTGTGCCGTCGGGGCAGCCGCCCTGTATCATAAAGCCGCTGATAACTCTGTGGAAGATAAGTCCGTCATAAAAGCCCTGCTTAACGAGCTTTTCAAAGTTCTCAACAGTGATGGGTGCAACATCGGGATAAAGCTCAAGCTTGATCTGCTTGCCGTTTTCCATTTCAATAATAACCATTTCAGTTTTCCTTTCAGAATAGGCAGAAATTCTGCCTGAATTTGCTTAATTATACCATAGCGAGAGATTTTTGTCAAGTAACTGAGCTGTTGTCGGAGTGACTGTCGGAATGACTGTCCGACTGCTCATTTTCCGTGTTATCTTCTGCCTGAGGTGCTTCCTCTGCCTCGTGATCTTCTTCCGCAGCAGCCCGTTCACGTCTTCTTACATCGTTCTGTAAAAGCTTGTAAACGGTGGCAGCAGCGGGAACTCCAAAGAGCATTCCGGGGATACCTCCCAGTCCTCCGCCTACGGTAACAGCCGCCAGCACCCACATTCCCGGGAGACCTATCGACGAGCCTACTACCTTGGGGTAAATAACATTTCCCTCCACCTGCTGGAGAATAACAAGGAAAATAACGAACCACAGCGCCTTGATGGGGTCAACCACCAGTATCATAAGCGCTCCGACTATAGCGCCTATGTATGCGCCCACAATGGGGATAAGCGCTGTTGCGCCGATAAGCGTTCCTATGGTGCTGGCGTATGGTATCCTGAGTATCGCCATGCCCAGTGCGCAGAGAACTCCGAGTATGACAGCTTCCGTGCACTGACCAACTATAAAGCTTGAAAAGCACTTGTCCGCCGTTGAGCAAAAATAGGTGAGGCGGGCGGAATTTTCGGGCTTCATATAGCTTTTCATGAGCCTGCTCATCTGGCTTGCAAGCTTTTCCTTGTTGTAAAGAATGTATATGGCAAATATCAGCCCGATGAAGAAGTTGACCACTCCGCCAACTACCGATGCCACAACGCTTATTGTGGAAGTGAGCAGTCCGCCTACGCCGTTCTTGGCAAATTCCACAGCCTTTGCAAGAATGGTGTTCCAGTCTATTCCGCCGTTTTGCAGATATTCCTCGATATAGTCGCCCACCACAGGCAGCTGGCTGTCATATTCCATCAGCAGCTTGCGTATCTTCTCACCGTAAACGGGGAGAGTTTCGCCCATTACAACGAAGATATTCACTATCTCGGGGACTATGAGACCAATTACCAGCCCCAGCAGGATAAATACGAGCAGCAGCGACAATACAAGGCATACAGGCCGCTTTGTGGCTTGTACTATCCTCTTTTCCGACTTGGGGAAATACAGCTTTTCAAGCCTGCGCATGATAAGATTCAGCACATATGCCATTGCGCAGCCAATGACCAGCGGCGAGAGAATGTTCCACAGTCCCGCCAGCACGTTTATGAGCCATTTGATGTTGATTATTCCCAGCACTGCCAGCGCAGTGAGCGCCAGGTAAGGTATAAACGCCAGCAGACGTTTTTTGTTATTTCTTTCCATTTTATCCTTCTTTCCTATCATCCTATTATAATGTTACAGCAGAGGAGCGATAACTCTCAGCAGAGCGTCAAACATGGTGCCGTGATAATAGTCCCTGATATTGTCAAGGGTTATCTCTCTGCTCTGGTCCATTGTGGTTATGTGGTCTTTTTTCAGGGATTCCACAGCACTGCTGCCATACATAAGCGTGCCGCACTCAAAGTGCAGGAACAGACTTCTGTAGTCTAAGTTTATGGTTCCCACCACGCCTATCTTGTCGTCGCTCACAAAGCTTTTTGCGTGAATAAATCCGGGGGTGTATTCATATATCCTTACCCCCGCTTTAAGCAGAGGCTTGTAGTTTGCACGGGTCAGGCGGTAGATTAACTTTTTATCGGGTATTCCCGGGGTGACTATCCTTACGTCAACGCCACGCTTTGCGGCAAGGCAAAGGGCATTTTTCATGGTGTCGTCAAGGATAAGATAGGGGGTGAAGATATAAACATAGTCCTGAGCGCAGTTTACTATGTCCGCATAAACGTTGGCACTGATGGTCTCATCGTCCAGCGGAGAGTCGTAAAAAGGCTGGATAAATCCGTCCGAGTGATATTCGGGACCGTAAAGTGAGGGAGAGTATTTTTCCATATCCACCTTTGCGTCTGTGTCACGGAACGTGTGCCACATTTCCATGAACATCTCCGTCAGATTGATAACAGCGTCGCCTCTCAGGCGAACGCCAGTGTCTTTCCATGTGCCGTAGGGCGATGTGACGTTGATGTACTCGTCCGACAGATTTATGCCGCCGTTAAAGCCAGTGTGACCGTCCACAACAAGGATTTTTCTGTGGTCACGGTTGTTCATCACCAGCGACAGGAACGGCACAACAGGGTTGAACGCCATGCACTTGATGTTGGAGCTGAGCTTTTCCAGCTGCTTGAAATATCCCGGAGGGAGCAGAGCCACGCAGCCCATATCATCGTAGATTATCTTTATCTCCACGCCCTCGTTTGCTTTCTGCACCAGAACCTCAAGCATACTGTTCCACATAACGCCCGGGCGGATAATGAAATACTCAATGAAAATGAAATGCTCCGCCTTTTTGATAGCTTTCATCATGTCCTCAAACATCCGCTCGCCGAAAGGGTAATATGTGACTTCCGTGCCCGAATAAACGGGATATCCGCTTTTGCTGCGAACATAGCTGCATATTCCGCTGACACGCTTGTTCCTGCGTTCCAGCTCATCTGCGGCAGGGGAGTCCTCCAGCAGGGTGAGATATTTTTCCTTAGTGTTGTTTATCTGCATATTCATGTGCTTTGAGGGCTTTTTGTTGCCCGCAAAGATGTACAGTATGCCGCCAAAGAACGGCAGCAGCATTATAAGTATTATCCAGACTATCTTATAGGAGGAGTTGTCTTCCTTGCCGATAATGAAAAGCACCGCCACTAAGCTGATAATTCGCAGCAAAATGCTCATGGGCTGGGAATATTCCGCCAGAGCAAAAATGCTCACCACTATCCATGCAGCCTGAACTATAAGTGCCACCGCTGTTATGAGGATACGGTTGACTATCAGGCGGCGCCAGTTTATTTTGATACTGCTCATGTTCTGCTTCCTTTCATCACAGCGCAGCCGCAACCTGGTCACGCATTTTGTAAAGCTTGTTTATGAACGCCTCGTCATACTCGGAAATGCGGTATGAGGAGGGATATATCAGGATATCAGCATACTGCTTGATGCTTTCACGACATTTTTTCTGCACCAGATTAAAGCGCTTCAGCGTGTCCTCGGGCATGGGAGAGACCCACATAAAGGTGTTGTCCACATCAGTGAGCAGGTCAAACTGGCTTCCACGCTCATATACGTATATTCTCCTGTGAACAGCTCCGCTGTCATTTTTGCGGATATATCCCGATGAGATGTATGGTATCTCATAGTCGCCGTGGATTATCTCAATATATTCCGAAAGCTCACTTTCCGAAATATCATCGCTTTTTGCAAGGGGATTGTCCGCTGAGAGTATCAGGCGGTAGTTGAATTTGAGTATAATCTCATGGCGGAGATTTTTCTCGCTGAGCAGCGACATGAAATATTCCTCGTTATCCATATTGTAACGGATAACGCTGAGGTTGCTGGTGCTGTCGCACACGTTGCTGATGGCGTCCATGGAATTTGTCTCACGGAAATCAATGGAGATCCGCTTTGCGGGGTCAAGCTCGTTGACGAATGAGGTGAAAGCGTGGGTGATATACGTAGCTCTGGGAACCGATATGCCGAAGCGGATAGTATCGGTAAGCTCTGGCTTGTAAAGCCCCTCGATCTTTTCCATCTGCACCAGTATAGTTTTGGCATATTCCAAAAATTCAGCGCCCTTTTCAGTGGGAAAAACGCCCTTGGCGCTGCGCTTGAAAACGGTTATGCCGATCTCGTTCTCGACTTCCTTTATAGCCTTGCTGAGGTTGGGCTGACCCATAAAAAGATTGGCGGCAGCCTTGGTAATGGAGCCTACACGCTCCACCTCGACCATATATTTCAGATGCTGAAGATTCATCCTACCATTCCTTTCAGACCGTCACAATGACAGGTATGCAAATTTTACGGGGTGACATATATTTTTGTACATATTACATTATAACCTATTTTTTTACGTTTGTCTATAGGAAACGGTTAAAAAAGCAGTCAAAAAAACAGCCCGACCTTAAATGCCGGACTGCACAATGGAATATTTATTAAATTTATTCAATCCTGCTTTTTTTGCGGCAAAGCATTCAGGCTGACATGGGGGAAGCCATATATTTCATGGCTTTCCGAACGTCTTATATCGGCTTTGTCGGCTTCTATTCTGATATCCCTGCCATTGCAGTCGCAGGAAATAAGCACAAATGCAAGCGATGGCAAGCCCAGCTTATGGCGCAGTTGCTCAGCTTTGAAGCGGTCCTCACCGTCAATATGGTGAGAAAGAGTGCATTCAAAACAAAATCTTTCATTTTCATAGCTTTTAAGTCTCAGCTCAGACCATGCATAATAGCGCAGATAGTGCTCCTTGGGTATATCAAAAAAATCGGCAGCCATACCAACTATTTTATTTTGCTCCTTCGGGCTGAAAAAGCGCTTCTTTTTCATATTTGCAACATCATAACGCCAGGTATGGGAAACACCGTGAAAAATAATTGTTTCATCATCAAGAAAGAACATGGGTCTGCCGTCAAAATGAGGGTTTATAACCTCCTTGGTTTCACGGTCATACCACATTGTATTGTTACCGCTGTGCTTCCAGTGCTGAAAGAAAATGCGCTTGGGCGTGATATGCAGCTCCAGTTTGCTTTTTTTTATGCCCGAATGCTTGAAAAGAATTTCCGTTTCGCCTGTCGATATATGATACACCGCAACCTTGTTTCCCACATTGAAAAACAGGTCATCCTCACAGAAGGTAAGGTCGCCGTAGCATTCGCCCCTGTAGATGGTTTTTTCCTCTCCCGAAGCAAAATTAACCAGATATATTGCCGCCTTTTTGCTAAGCTTGTAATCAACACCGTCAGGGAGAAATTCCTGTGTGTACCACGCACCCATTCCGTTGCCGACAGCCGCATCCTGCACGGCAGTGTGCCTTTCGATTTTAATATCGGGGTCTCTGCTTGATAAATGCTTTCCGCCTACACTGATAGTAGGCATAAAGGAAGGGCGAGCCGCCTCTGCGTGAGCATCAAACGAGTATGTGCCTTCATTATCGCTGAAAATGATTTTTCCGTCCCTTGCTGTAATATTCATACTTCACCTCATAAAATTGTCTGAATCTTCCTGTTCTCTCTGCTTGAATTATACCACGTAATCCCGGAAAAGTAAAGCACGGATTTGCAAAAAAAGCAGCCCGACCTTAAAGCCGGACTGCTGTGTGACAGAATTTCAAATAAAAGTTACCGAGCCGCAAATGAAAAAATTCTCTCAGAACATCCTAACGAGGTGGAAGCGGCAACTTGCCGCCACGCCGCGCAGAAGTTCGGCAATGTAAAGCCTGGGCTTGTAGCCCTCGCTTGTGAGAAGCTCAATGTCCTCCTCGGTAAGCTCACCGCCGTATTTTTCCATAATCTCCTCATCGGTCATATCCACACCGGCACAGGGAACGCACAGGGGAGGGTACATAACGCACCACCAGTTGTGCCCCTTTCCCTCGCCTATGGTTATCCTGAGAGCGGTGTATCTGCCTGCGGGGACGGTATATTCCCCGTATTCACGTCTGTCGATGACCATAGAGGTTATCTCGCAGACTGTTCTGTCATCGCAGCCGTTTTCCGCAAGTGTGCTGTCGGCGATGGCTTTTATCTTATCAAGCTGGCCGGACAGCGCCTCTTCTGCTTCTTCGGAAGATGAATATGGTTCAAACAGTTCATCTGACGATGCAAGAACGGCGTCCCTCACCCTGAGCTTTAGCTGCTGGTCAAGCTCGCTGTCAGAATTTGCAAGTATATGCAGGCGCACCAGGCTTTCTTCAATGTGCTTTTCCGATGAAACTGCGGTGAATATACCGCTTATAAGAAGAGATATTGCCATTACCGCTGCAATAACAGCCGAGTCCGATGCTATGTAGTTCTTTTTCATAATACAGGTTCCTTTCCGTCATGTTTAATCTGTCAGTAATATTGGCTTATCTTGGAAAAATAATCACATCACAGGGAAATTTTTATTTTTTTTTGAAAAAGCACTTGACAAGTGAGAATAGAAGTGATATAATAATAAAGCTGAATAAAGCAATGCGTTGCTAGCTCAGCTGGATAGAGTGACTGGCTACGAACCAGTAGGTCAGGGGTTCGAGTCCCTTGCAGCGCACCAACAAAAACCACGTAAACAAACCGTTTGCGTGGTTTTTGCTTTTTTAAATAACCCACTTTATAACCCGCTTTTATTTTACTGATTAAAATTAGCGTAATCATTGATTGGTAAATTCCTGGACATTATCATTCTTGACACATTTAATGTGAAATATATAAGCTTTGAACATATTCTAAAGGCACGATTGATATATAACTGCCGTACTCAACTGCTTCAAAATATCAGTTTTTTCAGTAATTCCAACGTTCAGTCTTTTTTTCAGCCGTCAGTTTACATAATACCTTGTGCAGCTACTGTTGCTCGCCTTTCATCGAAAATTAAATTATGGCATAAACAGCGACAGGTTATCTTAAATGTAATACAGATTTGAACCCTACAGTATCTTTTTATAAATTTCCTTTACTTCTATTGTAATTCTACAAATTCTTCAAAAATGTACATAATTGTTGACATCATTAAATAAATCATATATAATATAAATGAACATTTGCATTTATCTTAAATTATTGTTTGCTCATAATAGGCAACTGATATGTGAATTTTGAAATTTTTTTAGCCCTATTCTTTAAGATATAGCTGTTTTTATAAAAAAATTTCTGCATACCAAATATTCCTAACTAAACAGCGATAAAAAGTCTGTTTGTACATACAAATACGGAAGTGGCACCAGATATCAAATCAATAAGTTAAAAAATCAGGTATTTGGGAACGTATCGGTACGGATAAGATAAGATTGGCTGTTAGAAGATAAATCGCATATGTTATTTTAGTAATCTCAAGTTTATGTTTAGTGGAGACATTTAAATTATCTCATACAATTTAAACCATAAAACTTTTGGAGGAACAATTATGAATGACATAATAAAACAAATAGAAGCTATAAGAAAGCTTAATAAAGAAAATAAGCTTGTTATTTTCGTTGGAGCAGGCGTTTCAAGAAATTCAGGAGTATGCTCATGGTGGGAACTTGTCAAAGAAATGGCTTTGAAGATCAACTACAATGATATTTGTGATAAATGTGAAATGAAGTCACTAACATGTTCCAAATGTGGAGAGAATTTGCAGCTGTGTAGTTTTGATAATTATAATTGTCAGTATAGATATAACTTTTCTTCAGATGAATTTTTGAAAATACCACAATATTTTTACGAAGAAAAGGGTCGAGAAGCGTATATTGATTTTCTTAGCCAAAAATTTTGCAAAGAATATGAAACAAATGCAATTGATGAAATTATTGTTGATTTAGAGCCTGAACATATTATAACAACAAACTATGATCATTTAATTGAAAATGTAAAAAATCCAAGCATTAGTGATTATGTTGTTATCAAAAATGATTCTGACTTACTTTCCGAAAAAGTTAATCGAAAATATATTATTAAAATGCATGGTGATATTGATGAAATAGAAAATATTGTCTTAAAAGAAGATGATTATCTTAATTATTCTAAAAATCATGAATTAATAGAAACGTATATTAAATCTCTTCTTATTGATAAAATATTTTTATTCGTTGGATATTCTTTAAATGACAATAACTTAAAACTTATCTTAAGTTATATTAACTATTTGGCTGATAGTTTACAGACTAAGCGCTATAAAAACTATTTAGTAACGAACGTTTTGGTTAACGAAGAAAGAGAGTTAAAATATTGGGATAGTAAAAAAATTGAAATTGTAGATTTATCAAAAATTTCGGGGTTCATGAAGAGTAAAACCCCAAGTGATCTTGAAAAGCAAGGAAAATCTTTGTATTCATTTTTACAATATCTCAAAAATGATGATTTACCATTTACTAATGATAGTATAGCAGAAATAAGAGGGTCTCTTTTAAAGAAAATTAAAGATCTTAAACCATTTAATGCAATTAGTTACAATATGCTTTTATCTAAATGCAAATTTTCACGGAAACCTGAGTTAATAGGCGATGTACTCAATTTTTTTAATGAATCAGACTATTATAATATTTATAAAATTTTATGTTTAAACGATAAAATGTCCTGCGAAATCAAGGATTATTTTATTAAATCCGGTATAAAAAGCATACATTATTATTACGCACGTTCTAATGATAAATATTATGAATTAAGCTCTGAAAGAGTGAACACATCTAAGATGTTCGACCTATCTTTATCATGGGATTATTCAGAATTAGAAAAGGAAATTTCATTAATGAATGATTCGTTAGAAAAAGCGTATTACTACTCACTAATATATAAAAAAAATTATAATATCTGTTTTAATTTGTTGCTTAAACTGGAATCTGATTTTATTAAAAAGGATTTTATATCCCTTACTTTGCAAGATAAATATCAGATGTCAATTCTTCAATTTAATCTTATCGCTATGCGATTGCTAAATTATCAAATAGATAATAAAGATCGATGGTACAAACTTAACAAATTACTTGATTCTGCATCGAATCAAAATTCGGCATTCGAATACATTAAATCAATGTGCGGAGAAAATGGTGAAATCCTGAATAAGTTGCATAGCCTATTACTTAATCATGAAGAATACTATACAAAAAAATCGACTGTGACAAAGTATGGTGAAAACGTGTATGGAGATTTATTGAAAATTCAGGCCATAGTATATGATTACTATTATTTTTATAAAAAAAATTATCTTATGCTTGATTGGTTTAGTAATGTTTCTAAAATGTGCGTGTCATACGTCAAAGCTATACTATGTACCTACTATCCAGATGAATATCAGTATTCAAGAACCAATTTAGGAAGGACACAAGTAAAAAAATACCCGTTGAATATTACAGATATTGATATGATCATACGTCATGTGAAATTCAAAGACTTTAAGTCATGGATTTCTAATTATAAGGTCTTTCAAATTATTTTGAGCGACGAATTAGATATAGCAAAAAATTTTGATAATTTCTGTACTTCAATAAAAAAATATTGGCAAGACGAAAATGTGGATTACGTCAATAATTTTGGTTTGCTATTATCTTTGCTTGAATTATCAGAAAATGAGTACCAAGCTATTTTTTATTCATATATCAAACTCATCACACCTACTGATAATCTTGATATCAAAATGTTAATAAATTGTTTACACTCGTTATGGCTTTTTATTGATAAAAATTATCATGCAGAGGAAAAATTAAATTATACACTCTTAGACTTACTAATAAATGAGTTTCTTTTAACAGATCATTTTGAAATGCAAAGTGATTACATAAATTTAATTCGCACATTATCATCATGTGCCGATGAAAAGATTTATAAAAAATGCTGTGATATAATAGATAATTGTGATTCTAATAAAAAAGCGAATTATCTAAATGTATTCATAGATATTCTCCTGAAATTTAATAAAAAGGAATGGAAGCATTTTGCAAAGGAAAACATTGCCAACAACAGCGTTGAAGAAATAGCTTATTATTTAGAAAAAAAGATCATTCCATTTGATGCAGATATGTCCCAAAATATCAAAACCCGATTAGAAGAAATGAAATACCAAGAGGGTATATATACATATCCAGACCATAAAGCTGAACTGATTAATACAATGGTAATACTGATATTGCTCAAAATAATACCAAATTTAAATGATGTAGAGTATTTAAAAAAATACTGTAATGAATCCCAATATCTTGATTTTCTTTTCAATCAAGATACTTTCGATTACAGTAAGATTAATATTGCTGATTATATGTGGTGTAATATTATAAATTCACCTAACTACAGAAATGTTATTTTGAAACACAAATCGGATTTTTGGAACAAAGATCAAGAAAAAAGAATAAAATTAGGCTTTGGCGGCAATTTTGAGAATATGATAGCGTATAAATACTTGTTTGACTAATATCTATACTACCAAGCAGACCTCATTTTGTAGTTTGCTGAGATTCATACGTTTTATTTTTCAAGATTTTAAAGGTCACGAACTGCTTTTATATAGTTGCTCGTGACCTTTTAACACAACAATGCAAATCGACATTTTAGGTCTTAAATTTTATGTGATTATTGACTGAAAAAAGTCGCTTTTTTACCGCCTGTGATTTTTTCTTTTAAAATAACCTTTTAATGTTAAAATAAAAATCCGCAACAAAGCTAAAAAAAGCCTGCTACGGATTTCATTTTTTATTATCTACTCATTTCTTTTTCAGCCATACACCTCTCATTTTCATCAATCTCAGCATCAAGGTCGGTATCAACAAGCTTATAGTTATAATCCTTGATATTTGGAAACATTGTCTCAAGTATCATTTCCTCAACATCTGCTTTTTCATTCGGCAGATTTCCGTCTCGGAAGTCCTGATACATTCCCATTCCGCTTAATTCATAGGAAAGAGCTTCAGCTTTCTGATTTTTACTATCAAAGTAAAATTCTATTGCAGGATCGTACATCAGATCGCCGTTCTGAGTATAGGTGTGTGCGACAAATACAACATCACCATTTCGCTCAATACAAAGAGGTTCTATTCCCTCTCCTGCTTCATACTTGCAGTGGAATTCTTTGCTGTATTGAAGAGCCGGACATATATCCACAAGCGCAGCGTAAAGCTCAGAGCTTCTGTCCTGTGTGTTAACCTTGGTAGAAGCAAGCTGTGCATTGACTTCTACAAGTCTTTTTTCTTTGGCTGCAAGCTCCTGCTCCTGAGGAAATACAGCATCGGCAGCAGCTTTTGCTTGCTCAATGTCTGCGCATATAGCCTGTAGTCCCTCCTCCTCTTTCATCAGGGTAATGCCAATACTGTTAATTACGTTATCAAGCCTGATAATATTACCACCAGCCTTTACGTTTATATCCATATTAAGCTCACCGTAATGATTTGTTGCACCTTGCAGATTTACCTTGATTTTCTTACTGAAAACATCGAGGAAAGCAGTCATTTCGAAGCCACGGTAAGAACCGATATGTACTTCTTTACCCTGCAATATATCCTTATTATCAAGAACAGCCTGACGTATAGCTTCTCCTGCCGCATCTTTTTCGTGATACTTCTTATCTCCCACAGTGACGGGATAGTAGTTCTTACCGTCCTCATTCTGTAAAGGCTGTTCTTTTTCAGCAAACTCCACATCTTTTTTCAGCTTGTCAATATAAGTCTCCTTAACCGACTTTTCTCGTGGAAGTATTGTATATGCTTTATCCTGCACAGCGTATTTCTGGGAAAGGAAAGAGGACTTTAATACATTAAGCTTGGTTATTTCAGTTTCAAGGTCAATTTTCTCCTTGATAAGTGGATTGCCTGCGCAGAGGGCCTTTACTTCTGCATAATCAAGCGCAATTTCATCCACGTCCTCGCAGGAACGAACCGGAGACTTATCGGTCATAATCTGACTGATAAACTTCTGCTTGTTCTCAAGCATCTGATATAGGTAAGCATCGAATGTCTTGTCGGTCGTGTAGCGATAAATATCAACTTTAGTGTTAGTGTTGCCCTGCCGGATAATTCGTCCGTGGCGCTGCTCCATATCCGATGGGCGCATCGGTGCATCGAGGTCGTGCAGAGCTATCATTCGCTCCTGTGCATTCATTCCCGCACCGCATTTCTGCGTAGAGCCTATCATTACACGGATTTCGCCCTTATTCATCTTTGCAAAAAGCTTTTGCTTTTCTTCGGTTGTATCCGCATCGTGGATAAAAGCTATTTCCTTTTCGGGAACGCCTTTCGCCACAAGCTTTTGCTTGATATCATCATAAACACAGAATTTACGCTCAGATTCAAAGGCTTCGGTTGGAGAATGATGCAGCTTTGTCCACATCTCCTCAGGAATTTCTGAAATTTTTCCGCTTAAAGCCATTACAGCACTATTGCTGGCAGTCATCGTGTCATAATCTACAGTATGGAGCATTATGATATCTCCATCAAATACGCCTCCTGCTTTGAAATGCTTAGGTGGTTTACTGCCGGTAAGCTTTTTGAAAATCTTATCAGCCGTATCTTTCTGACCGAGCTTTGCGCTGTAAACGGGTGCATATTCGCCTTTAGTGTCCTTTCGATACAATGTATATGTATTTTCATTAACAGCAGCCTGTGGTGTTGCAAGGTCGCAGAATATGAGCTGAGTGCTTTTCTTTTCAGCCGTCTGCTTCCAAATATCAAAAACATTGTTTATGCACACATTTACCTTAGAATTTGGGTCATCAGGCAGTGATGGATTCATACACCTTTGGTCAAGTCCTATCTTTCTGCCGTCAACAGTAAGCTTGCACATATTATCCTCGGTAGGATCCACTGCTCCTGCACGGATAAGCTTTGCACATTCCCCAAGGTTCTTTATCATCTTTGACTGCATTTTTGTTGCAGGAACATTGATATTGTGCATTTCAAAATCAGGTCTGTCAAGATTCAATGTTGCTGCCGTTTTAATATCGGCACATTCTTTGAATATGTTCATCAGTTCGGGCAGATTTTGAAATTTGGCAAAACGTGTTTTCATCTGATACTTGCCGTTTGCTTCGGGTGACAGTTCCATTGATGTGGTTGTTTCACCGAAAATAGATGCCCAACGGTCAAAACTGTTTATTCCAAGCTCCCTGAGCTTATCAGCCTGTAAGTACCGCATAAGTGTGTACATTTCGGACATTGAGTTACTTATAGGCGTGCCACTGGCAAAAATTACGCCTTTTCCGCCTGTCACTTCGTCAAGATATCGGCACTTCATCAGAAGCTGCATAGATCTGCCCGAACCGCCGCTGCCTATACCTGATACATTCTGCATTTTTGTAGGAGTATCGAGGTTTTTGTATGCCTGGGATTCATCGACAAAGATTTTGTCGATACCAAGCTGCTCAAAGCAAAGCATATCTTCTTTAGGAGTTTTTTCAAGGAGCTTTTGGATTTTATCTGTATAAGATTTTATAGCACGTTCTACTTGCTTTACGGAATATGATCCTTTATTTGATGTTGCACTGATTTCATCAAGTGCCGCTTCAAGCTTATCTACTTCACTGTAAAGTGTCTCAAGCTCTCGTTCACGGGATAGATGTATCATATCAAACTGAGAATGCCCGATTATCACAGCATCCCAGTCCCCTGTTGCAATTTTTGCAAAAAGATCTCTTCGATTTTCTGGCTTGAAGTCTTTCTCTGTTGCCACAAGTACGTTTGAATTTGGGTAAAGAGTACGGAAAGCATCGCCCCACTGTTCTGTAAGTGCATTTGGAGCAGTTATAAGTGGTTTGCTGTGAAGTCCGAGTCTCTTGCCCTCCATTGCTATAGCAACCATTTCAAATGATGACGATAGGTAACTCTTTGATATAATCTCCGAGTTTTCCCCCGTCCCACACC